>Ga0314772_1000005_pt1 | contig 390564 bp, 346 predicted proteins | sample MetaGCBIW2018_FD_204520 | JGI IMG/M metagenome (GOLD analysis project Ga0314772, IMG submission 204520) | Cryopeg brine microbial communities from Beaufort Sea near Barrow, Alaska, United States - CBIW 2018 | ecosystem: Environmental > Aquatic > Marine > Coastal | place: USA: Alaska... | reverse complement strand
GACCGTGGAAAGCGTCAATCGGGTAGTTGCGAAGATCAATTTACGCCCGCGCAAACGCCTGGGCTGGAAGACACCGTACGAAGTGTATGCAGGGGTGAGCGTTGCACTTATGAGTTGAATTCAGGCCATGAATGCTCAAATGAAACTTGGAAGTGCCGCCGTAGGCGCTTTGATGGGGTGTGCCTGTGTGCCAGCGCATGCTGACTTTCTAACAGACAGCAAGGCCGATATCGCGGCCAGAAATCTCTACTTTGATAACGATTGGCGCAGTGGAACCACGAGGCCGTCCCAAAATCGCGAATGGGGTCAAGGATTCATCCTGCGCTATGCGTCAGGATTTACCGAGGGGGCACTGGGATTCGGGTTGGATGCCAACCTTATGCTGGGTGTAGCTCTGGACAGCGGAAAAGGTCGGCACTATGGCAGCTCAATGTTTCCAGGTGACGGTGACCGGGCCGCCGACTATTGGACAAGATTCGAGCCGACGATGAAGGTGCGGCTACAGAAAACAGAAATACGCTACGGCGCGCTCACCCCAAAGCTTCCGGTATTGACGATCACCGATGGAAGACTCCTACCGCAGTCGTTTGAAGGGTTGCAGGTAACCTCAAAAGATCTGGATAACGCGACTATTACCGGAGGACAGCTAGAGTCGGCAACCGCAAGGGGATCCAGCGACTCCACTGGGTTATCCGTGGCCGGAGCGAGTCAGGACACGAATAAATTCTTTTTTGGGGGAATCGATTATCGGATTGGGAAAGGCCTGACGGCGCAATATTATTTCGGACATCTTGAGGATTTTTATACACAGCATTTTCTGGGATTGTTGCACCGGCTGCCAATGGGAGAGACGGGCTCGCTGACCTCGGACCTGCGGTATTTCGATACCCGCTCCGATGGCAAGAACAGTTCGTCCGCAGGTCGAGCCGAGGGCTATGGAACGAGCGGTTACACGAGCAGCAACAATGGCGAGATAAATAACAAGACATGGAGTGCAACCTTCACTTACGCCTTGGGCGGTCATTCATTCCTATTGGGCTATCAGAGCGTTTCTGATGACAGCAACTTCGTTCAGCCTAACCAAGGAGGATTAGCGAACAAGGGGAGCGGCGGAGCGGGGGTTTATCTTTATACCGACCGGTTGATCCAAAATTTTATTCGAGCGGGCGAGGATACTAGCTACGCACAATATGGCTATGACTTTGCAGCGCTGGGTATTCCTGGGCTCAAGGCAGCATTGATGTACCTAGATGGACGAGGTATCAAGACGACCGCTGGTGCTGATCAGGCAGAGTGGGAGCGAGACCTGTCAATTGACTACACCGTTCAGTCGGGATCGCTGAAGGGGGTGGGTTTCGGATGGCGAAACGGCCGGTCGCATAGTGAAGCCTCCCGCGATGCTGACCAGAATAGGTTGATAGTCAGCTATACCTTGCCGTTGTTCTAGAGCCAATCCGGCCAGGGATCAGATTTTATCCCACGCCGAGTCATAGCCCTGGTCACATGAGCATCGCCATCGAATCAGGCAATGAAGTCGCATTGTTCTGTGGAGATGTTATGCACAGTCCGCTGCAAGTGACATGTTCCGGATGGAATTCGATGTTCTGCGGAGCGCAGTCGGCTGCCTGTGAATCGCGAAAAAGGTTACTGCAACTCGCTTGTTCTGATCGTACAACCGTGTTCACAAGCCATTTCACCGAATCCTCCGTGGGTCGCGTGACGGGTGCTGCCGGTAAATACGCTTGGGAGTTTATTTAACCGGAAAAACGGGAGATGAACATGCAAGCCATTACGTGAGCAATAGCTATTCTGCCTGAGCCGAATGGCAGCAGATGTGTCTTTACGACATAACTTTTCATACGGTGTATGAGGAAAACCTAATGAACGTACTACGCAATTTTTTAGTTCCAGCGTTAGCAGCGCTACTCCTTGCGATCGGCTCGGCAAGCGCTGATGTTTTGAAACAGGCGCCTGGCTATTACCGAATTCCTCTTGGGGGGGTCACAGTCACGGTTTTGTCTGACGGAACCGCACCCAGGGATCTCGCTTCGATCATGAGCAAACCTGATGTGGTACGCGCCGCATACGCTCAAGCTCACGAAGCACTCCCGGTCGAGCTTTCCATCAATTGCTTTTTGATCGATACGGGTAAGAAACGCATCCTGGTGGATACCGGGGCCGGTGAATTGTTTGGTCCCAGCTCAGGAAAGATCGTCGCCAATCTTCACGCGGCTGGATACAACCCGGAAGACATCGACACGATCCTGCTTACCCATATTCATGCGGACCACTCGGGTGGTTTAACCGTAGCGGGTAAGCGTGTGTTCCCAAAAGTAGCCGTCTATGTTGACAAGGCGGACCCTGCGCTGTGGCTGAGTCAGGCCGAGGAGGCAACAGTACCCGCCGCCCGCAAAACCACCTTCGAGCAGTCGCGTAAAACGGTTGGCCCCTATGTCGACTCAGGTCAGTTGAAAACATTTACCGCGCCGACGACACTGTTTCCTGGGGTGAGCGCTTTTCCATTACACGGTCACACACCTGGCCACACGGGCTACATGATCGAAAGCAAGGGGCAGAAACTGTTGCTTTGGGGTGACACCGTTCACTCGACCGAGGTTCAACTCGACCATCCCGAAATCACGATACAATACGACGTGAACGCTACGGATGCTGTCAGTTCGCGGCGTAAAGCTTTAGATCAAGCAGCCAAAGAAGGCTACCTGGTCGGGGGAGCCCACATATCCTTCCCGGGTTTGGGCCATGTCGAACATCGGGCTCCGATCTACATTTGGCATCCGATGCCCTATTCGGCAGGAAATTAAACGCCGGCTGTTCACGTTGAAAGGGGAGCGGATGGCGAACATAGTCTCCCTTAAATCGCGCTGAAAGCGATGCTAGTCCACCTGTTCAGGCGACGCTGGCGCTTTAAATAGGCCTCGCTATTGGGAATATAGCGCACCGTCAAGCAGAATTTGGCCTGACGGCCAGTCCAGCGGACGTGGAATCCACCTTCGGCGGGGTCCCCGCAATTCAACCTGACCGCGCTTGGTTCAACATCAAATTCCCGATAATCGAACGGCCATGCCTTCGGTGTTTGTTTCGCTTCTTCCCGCTTTCGCCGGCAGACAGATTCGGAAGCTTGGCCGTCTGGGGACGTCCATGTATGTGTGGGGCGGCAGCCTATGGAAACCGCTGAGCCGCTAATTGAGCCGCTAATTGAGCCATTTGAACAGCGCTATGCCCAATCGCCTGCCGGGTCGCTCCGTTTGCAAAGATAAAGTTTTGCGGCGCTGACTGACCTTGCCCTTGAAAAACGTATCCCTTGCCAGGTGTCTTTTTAGCCGCAAGGATACGATATGACTAAGCCTAAAACAGACCGCGTTAAGTACACCCTAGCGTTCAAGCAGGAGGCCGTGCGCCTAGTCGAAACCGGCCTGACTCGGGCTGCAGCAGCCCGTTCTCTGGGCATGTCCGATCAGACCCTGTTCAACTGGGTAAAAGCCCATCGGCAAGACAAATTCACGGGGTCGACAGCAAGCCAGTCAGTGCCGAGCAGATGGAAATAAGCCGTCTGCGTGCCGAGCTGGCACGGGTCAAGATGGAGCGCGATATCCTGGGAAAAGCGACGGCGTACTTTGCAAAAGCATCCAGCTGAGGTACGCCTTTATCTTGGCCCATCGACACCGTTGGCCCATCGGCGTGCAGTGCCGAGTGCTGAGCGTCAGCGTGACGGGCTTCCATGCACATCAAGCTCGCCGGGCCAGCGACCTGCCTCGCCGCTTTCTCAGCGATACGGCGTTGCGGGTTCATATCTGAGCAGCTCATGCCCGTAGCCGTGGTAGCTATGGCTGGCCTCGCATATGGCAAGGATTATTGGCTGATGGGGTTCGCGTGGGCAAAGGTCGTGTGCAGAAGTTGATGCAGCTTCACGGGATTTTCGGTAAGGGGAAACGGCGATTCAAAGTAACGACTGACAGCGCTCATGACCTGCCGATATCAAGCAACCTGCTCGACCGCCAGTTCGCTGTGTCGGCGCCTGACAAGGTTTGGGTCGGGAATATCACTTACATCCCAACCGATGAAGGCTGGCTGTTCCTGGCGGTCGTTATAGACCTGTTCCCCTATTAGCCGACGCCGTGAGACGAGCAGAAGGCGTACCGATGGAATGTGCGCTCAGCGTCGGGCAGGACATGATTCGCCCGCTCGCTGGGTACTCTTTATTTGCTGTTCTGCGGCTGTCGCTTGTTTACGGCCGGTCTGGAGAATGTAGACGCCGCCGAGAATGGCCGCTACGGCCAGCAGGTCGGCCATTTGCAGCGGTTCATCGACGAGGAAGAAGCCGATGAGCAGGGCAATTACCGGTGGGATATAGGTGGTGGACGAGGCGGCTACCGCGCCGAGTCGCTGCACGATGAAGTAGTAAAGAATGTAGGCCAGTCCCGTGCCCAGCAGTCCGAGGCCCAGCGAGATACCGACCAGCGCCCGCGTATCTTCGGTGATGCGGCCAATGCCCTGCAGGTCGGTCAGCAGCGTGAGGATGATCAGCGCCAAACCAATTTGGTAGGTGCACAGGGCGACGGGGGAGATGTTCAGCGGCGACAAAAAACGCTTGGCGTAAACGAACGAGCAGCCGACGCTCAGCGAGCCCAACAGCATATACAGCACGCCTTCCAGGTTGATGCCCGCGGCGGCGGTTTGCCACGGCCGGGCAATCAGCACGACGCCGAGAAAACCGCAGAACACGCCTAGAGCGATGCGCGCGTTGACGGGTTCCTGGCGCAGAAAGAGCCAGGCTGTGAGGAAGGTAAACAGCGGAATAGCGCCGCTCAACATCCCCGCCACGCTGGACAGCAGCAGTCCGGCGCCTTGGGCTAAGGCGTAGTAATAGAAAACGGTCGCGAGCAGCGCCATTACCAGAAAGTGGTGAGCGTGACGCAGATGCGCCCAGCTCAGCGAGCGGCTCGCCAAGGCCCATAACAGAATGGGCACAAAGCCGAACAGCACTCGCAGCAGGACGATTTGCGCCGGGCTGATCAAGGCGGCGGCCCATTTCATAAAGATGAAGTTGGTGCCCCAGATAAGCCCCAATAGGGCGAAGGCGATATAGCCGGTGTTTTTCATGGCAATCCCGTGGTGCGGTAAACGATCGCCAATTGTCGGCACGGTCGTGGCCATGCTACAAACTATTATGTGTCCCCTTATTGATAGAAAAACTACTCCATGACTTCTTTGCCGCCTTTGAAAGCGCTGCATTACTTCGATGCTGCAATGCGTTCGTGCAGTTTTTCTCTCGCTGCTCACGAGTTGAACGTCACCCCGGGAGCCGTCGGGCAGCAGGTGCGCAAGCTCGAAGAGTGGCTGGGCGTGAGCCTGTTTACTCGGCAGATTCGTCAGGTGCAGCCCACCCCGGAGGGTTTGGCCTATTGGTCGCGCATCCAGCCGGCGCTGGCGCAGATCATCGGTGCCAGCCGGGTGTTGCGTGCTGGGCGCAGTGCCGGGGTGTGGGTGACGATGCCGCCGAGCCTGGCCGCCAAGTGGTTTGCCCGGCGCATGTCCGGGTTTGTGGCGACTCATCCCGAGGTGGCGCTGCACCTGAGTTCATCGTCGGCGTTGGTCGATTTTGACAACGAGGCGGTGGATCTGGCGATTCGCTATTTCGACGGTACTCCCGGGCCGCTCGACGCTCAGCTGCTGTATACCGATGACGCGCGGGTTTACTGCAGCCCCGGTTATGCCCAGCGCCTGGCGTTGCACCGCGCGGATGATGTGTGCCGTGCGACGTTGCTGCACAACAACCGGCACCCGCACTGGAATACCTGGCTGACACGCTTCAGCAACCTGCCGCCAGAGGCGATTGCGGGCATCGGCGCGATCCATTTCGACCAATCGCTGATGTCAATCGAGGCTGCCAAGCGCGAGCAAGGTCTGGTGCTGACCAGCGCCTTGCTGACGGAAGATGAAGTTGCCAATGGCAGCCTGATCGAACCGTTTGCCGAGCGCCTGCCGCTGAACAAGGGTTACTACGTTGTGCATCCCCGTACTGCAACGCTGCGCCCGGCCGTCGCGGTGCTCAAGCAATGGCTGATTAATGAAGCTACGCGTTAGCCGTGTTACAGAGGCGTTGCGGCATCTGTGTCAGTGCATTCAAGAGCCGATTCAGTCGTTGGCAGCCGATCTGCACCCCAGCTGCGTTCGATATAGCCCATTACTTCATCCAGCTCTTCGCGGGTCACTGTGGTGGGTTCACCGTGCTCGAGAGGGTCGAAGTGGAAGATATACAGCCTGGATAAAAACTGCTCGAAGGGCAGGGAGGCCTCGCCGAAGCGTTCGCTATGTCCGGACGTGCTTACGGTAATGCCATCCCCCCAGTTCTGGCCGCTGTCGTTGTTGGGATTGAAGAAGTACACCCGCATGACTTCCTTCGGGTCCAGGGTCACGCGCAGGATGGTGATGGCGTGCCAGCCGATAAAGCGGGCCGCGCTGTCGGTCACGGCAATCCCTGCGGGTTGGGGATGGATCAGCGGTTGATTGCCGTTGTGGTAGGGGTGATACGCCGAATAGAAGTGGCGCAGAAAACCTTCCAGATCCACCAGCTTGCCGGTGGGCACATCGACGCTCAGATGAAAGCCGCGGCCAGACCACCAGCCGTGAAATTCTGGATTGACCCAGCGATGCGGGTCGCCTTCACGGCCGATACAGCGGCGGCCCATTTCGGCGTAAATGCGATCCAGATGCGGCACCACCAGCAAAGAGACCGCGTCAAGATCGATTGGCAGGCTGGTGGCCACGCCGGACAGGCTTTCTTGGGAAGAAATCGGCTGCCCTTCAAAGTGCATGATGATTTCATCGTCGCGCGCGGCCCAAGTAATCATTTGCAGCAGGTAATCGGGGTCGTTGTAGGCCCACATGGACAGGGCGCGGGCCGACTGGCAGGTCGGGTTGTTGCCCTGGCCAACGCCGAGAGGTAGGCCGAGCATGCACAGCGCGCCTTCAAGCAGCAGCGCCTCTGGCGATACCTCATTGCCAAAGGCCAGGGCCAGGCGCTCCTTGGACCACTGGGATAGCGGCAGACCCAGTTGCCGCCACATGGCCGGCGCTACGGGTAATTGGTAGAGAATGCCCCGTTCCAGCATCAATGCCAGACCGTAGATGGCTTGCGGCGTGCCTGCAAAGACACTTTTATCGATCAGGCTGAGGACCAGATCGCGATAGCACAACAGGCAATCTTTGCCGGTAGAGGACAGGCCCATGGCTTCGGCCAGCAGGTGGTCGCCCTGGATCAGCAAATGCCGCACGAGTACCGCATGGTAGGCGCAGACCAGGCCGGTATCATGCATGGCTCGGGCAAACCCGGTGGCCTCGCTGAGCAGGGCCGTATTGTCCATGTAATCCAGGCGTTCTTGGTACACCTCCAAACCGGGGTCTTCCCGGCAGGCGTAGGTCGGGCCGAACAGGCTGCTAACTAGTCGGTCCGCCCCGTGCCCGCTGGTGCCCAGGTCGATATTCGGGTTGCTCTGGCAGATGGCGATTTGAGTGATCATGTGCTTGACCGGGCCAACCTGAATCGGACGCTGCTGCAGAATGCGCCAAATTTCACCAATCAACTGATCAATGATGTGCTCATAACCGATACATTCGGCCAAGTGCGTCAGTAGGTTGCGTGGCAGTTCGACCAGCCGCCCCTGGGTTGTTCTTTCCGCCTCGCTGGGCGGCATAAACAGCAGGGCCAGATTGCTGGCCAGAACCTGAGTCAGAAAATGCTGCGCCTGCTCGGCGGCGATCAGCGGATGCTGATAACGACCATGGGCTACCGCCAGAAGTCTGAGCTGACTCAGGGCTTCAATTACTAGTGTATTGGCATCCGGGCTGCGCAACGTATGGACAGTCAGGGCCGGTAGCAGTGTGTGCGGGCTATCCCAATCCGAGCCGATAAACATCCCGGCAGTTTCCAGCGACTGGGCGCGTGTTTCGATCGCCGCACAGCCGCCGGTATGCATCAGGACCCTGCGGGCGGTGTCGAAAACCCTCCCGAGTTTGCCTACTTTGGCAAACTCGGGAGCCTTGTCTAGCAAGGCTATGGCACTGTCCAGTTTGGAAAGCAAAAGTGTCAATTTGTGGGTGTCAGCATCGTTGTCTGCATCACTATTTGTCACACACCATCTCCCTGCTGAACCTGATTGCTGCCCATAGTAGGGATCTAAAACGCCGTGCGCTACACGTAGAAGTCGAGTTCTTCCTGGCGCTGCAACACGTCATGCATCACTTTTGAGTCTTCGCCCACGAAATACAGCAGGCCCCAATGGGTACCAAATGCAGTTCGTTTGGTGACCATTTCTTCAAGCGGTGTGGTCAACTCATGGGACTCAAAGTAGGGGTGGTTTTCGGTCTCCTCGGGAATCTCCAGCTTACTGACCACTCGGCGACGGGGGTAAACACCAAAGCAGCCGGCATAGCCTTGGGCATCGACAATTTCTTTGGGAAAGTAGGCCAGCACTTCTTCTTCAGTCGATTTTGGGTCGAATACCAGCATGCTGGCATGGTAGGGGTTGAAGCCCTTATAGACCCGTTCAAGCAGCTCGAACACCTTGAAGCCCGGTGGCCGGTAAGCGACTTCACCAAAGTACATTTCACCGTCGCTGGTGACGAAGTATTCGGGGTGGATCATGCCAAACTCGATGTCGAAGGTTTTGATCAGCTTCTCAATCTGTTTGACGATTTGCGGCCGATACGCTTCCAGCGCAGGTGAGGCGGGAACATGCACCGAGTAGCCCAGACGCACATATTCTGAAATGTTCAGGAAGCGGATCTTGCCCTTGTGAATCCAGGCCTCCACAGCAAATTCCCAGCCATCCAAGTGGGATTCCATTAACGATGGAAACTCATCATCTGGAATGGCGTCGACATCATCCGGGGTACGAATCACCCGGTGGCCGAGGCAGCCGGCTTTGTCGAAGGCCTTGAAGTGGATCGGGTCGTTCGGATCACCATCCAGCTTAAGCAGGGTCTGATTTACGCGCTTGAGAAAGCGCACAACGTCTTCGCGGTCATGGGCTTCTTCAAAGATACCCACGCGGATACCACCGAGCTGGGCCCTGCGCTTCATTAATGACTTGTCGCGCATCAGCAACGCCTGACCAAACAAGCGCGGGTTATCCAGCAATACTGAGTTGATGGCACCTGCCCATTCCACGGTTTCTTCAAAGAGCGGAATGGCCACATCCACGCCCATGCTCTTGAGCGTTTGGGCGATTTCTACGGAGCGGTCATTGAGGCGCTCAAAGTTCCATGGGATGTAAGGAATATCATGGGTCTCACAATATTCTTTGGCCCATTCCGGCGCGACCACTACATAGCGACGGTCAAAGGTTGCAGCGGCTTCCACTGCGTTGGGTGCCCAGCCGAGCAGAGCGATAAATCCTTTAGTGGGATCCTTCTTCATAAGTAGTCTCCTAAACTGATATATAAATTATATACGTACAATTACTATACATGATTGACCATGCCCCGGCTAATTGCGGGAGGAAAGGAGGCCTAGGTAGAAATTTAAAATGTTGAACTTGTTGGGCGTAAAAATCAACTTCCGTTACTTTTTGTAGCATGAAAATAGTTTGGATACTGCCAGGCTAGAAAACTGTTTCGTGCGCGTTACACTTGTGCTGGGTTGTATTAATGAAGTGTGTTCGTGAGTGAAAAATTTTTGAACAGTATTGAAGTCGACTTGTCAGTTTTAAAGCGCGAGGTGGTTGTTGTATATGCGTTTTAATTACTAAAGAGGCTTTGGTATGAACAAACTAATCAAAAGTTCTTTGTTGGTTGCGGCTCTGTTCCCCGCGGTTGCGCTGGCCGTCCCCGTGACCGGCGATCAAGAAGTGACTCTTGGCGGTGCAGGTAGCAGCGATAAAGACTTCAATACAACCGTGTTTGCATTGCAAGGTAGCTGGGGCCAGTACCTGAGCGACCAGTCCCTATGGGGTCTACGGCAGACCATCAACGCTCGAGACCAAGAAGGCGAAAGTGTCAAGTTCGATGGCTCTACCCGCGCCTTCTACGACTATCACTTCGGGAATGGCAATACGCGTCCATTCGTAGGTGTGAGCCTGGGCGGCCTGTACGGTGATAACGTAGATGACACCTTCATTGCGGGTCCTGAAATTGGCGTCAAACATTGGGTGATGGATAAAGCGTTCATTACCGCACTGATGGAATATCAGTTCCTATTCAAAAGCGGACACGAGGCAAACGACCGTTTTGATGATGGTGCCTTTTTCTACAGCGTTGGTATCGGTTACGACTTCTAATCCTGGAATGCGGCGCTCTTTGTTGAGCGCCGCGCTTGCTTGTCATGGAGTCGTATGCGGCGGTTCCTGTATCGCTTGGTTTTGTTCAGCGTCAACCTGGTCGGCCTTGATAAAAACCAATGCTTTCAATCCGCTATCTGGATTGATATCGGTAAACTCCGGTGGATTTTCTAGCCGGTGCAAAAAGGTCAAGGTTGGTGCGTGATTGGCCATGCCTTCGATCAAGAACTCCGGGCCTGTGGCGGGATCATTGATGCAGGCCAGTACCACCCCTTGTGCGGTGAGCAATTCTGGCAGACGGCGCAGGATTTTTTGATAGTCCTTGCTCAGTGCAAAACTGCCTCTCTGGAAGGAGGGTGGGTCGATGATGATCAGATCATAAGGGCCAAGTTTCTTGACCTTGCACCAGGATTTGAACAACTCATGGCCTAAAAAAGTCACCTTGCGGAGGTCATGCTGGTTGAGCCGATGATTGTCGCGGCCACGGCTCAAAGCACCCTTGGCCATGTCCAAATTCACCACGTGCTCAGCACCGCCGGCAATGCCCGCCACCGATAAACTGCAGGTATAAGCAAACAGATTGAGTACCCGTTTGCCCTGGGCCTGCTCTTGCATCCAGCGGCGGCCATAGCGCATGTCCAAAAACAAACCGGTGTTCTGGTTTTTGCCTATGTCCATTTTAAAGCGCAGGCCGTTCTCCGTGACGAGCCATTCATCAATGGCCGCGCCCAGCAAAAAATCCGTGCTGCTGTCTGGCCGGTAACGGTGTTGCAGTAACAGGGTATGAGCGTGGCTGTCTCGCCAAGCCGGCGTTTCGGTTAAGGCCAGCAACATGCGCGTGAGTGCCGCCAACTCAGATGTATCCAATTCCTTGAACAGCGATACCAGTAGCACACCTTGCAACCAATCCGCGGTGACCTGCTCAAGCCCCGGCCAACGCTGACCTCGACCATGAAACAGCCGACGCGCTTCGTCAGGCACAGCACTTAACGCGTCGTGCACATGCAGCTGTAAGGTCTCGATGGCGTCGCTGTTCATTTGTCGCGGGCTCCGCCGTAGTAGGCGCAGCCGCGTTGCACCTGGTCTGCGCGGGGCGGCTGATCGCCGCCACGCGCCGCACCACTGATGCGCAGTTCGGCAGACAGGTGTTGCAGCGTGCCGCTCATGTTATCGACGCAGCGCTGCGGCGCGACCCAGAGTTCCAGGCGCTGGCCGTTGGCTTCGCTGGTCAGGTTGAAACGGCCATCGGGCAACTGTTCTTCCAGATAAGGCAGCGCCAGCGGTGCTTTGCCAGGGCGAGTTAGGACCAGTCCCCGGCGGCTAACCTGCACGCTCCAATCGGGCTCATGGCCGCTGGCATGCAGAGTCAGGCGCTTGAAGTTAGGGTCCGCGCAGGCCGGGCCTTCACGCTGGATACGATAAAATCGCTCTACACTGAATTGGCCGTCGCTGCCGCTCTGGGCGCTGGCGCCGAGCTGCCCACGCAGATCGGCGAACAGCGGCCCCGGGCCGTCGTGCAGCAGAGCGCTGGCTTCTTCGAATAGGTCACTGTGGCTATTGTCCGCAACAGCGAAACGCCGCTGTTCCTGGCAGGGCCGAAACTGCCACTGTCCGTTCTGGGTCGACAGTTCGCCCTGCATGCGCACTAAATTAGCGGGGGCTTTCTCGGGTTGACTGCCTAACAATTGGCAGCCAGCGAGCAGCGCAATAGAGGCAAAGAAAAGCGGACGAATGACATGCATAACGGGTCTCCTGGCAAGTGCGGCCCACGGTAGCTAGGCCGATCGTCAATCACAAGGAATAGGCAATGATCCAGTGCAAACGTGCGTATGAACCGCGGGCCGATACCGAGGGCTATCGGGTTTTAGTTGATGGGTTGTGGCCGCGCGGGGTGAAGAAAGCACACTTGGCGCCGGACGCCTGGCTGCGCGAACTCAGCCCATCGACTGCGTTGCGCAAGACCTTTGGCCATCGCGCCGAGCGTTTCGAGGCGTTCCGGTTAGGTTACCGCAGCGAGCTGGCGGCTCATCCCGAGTATTGGATGGGCCTGCTGGACAAGGCGCGGCAAGGGACGCTAACGCTGCTGTTCGCGGCCAAAGATGAGCAATTGAACAACGCCCGGGTGCTGGCCGAATTTCTTGAAGAAGAACTGGAACGCCAGCGGCCCGGCAGTTCGCCGGTCTGTTATGCCGACCAATCCACGAGCTGAGAGGGCGCCCGTTTAAATTCGCCCGTCGGCCTTGAGCAGGCTTTCCAGGCACTGTTGGTCGATGCCGTAGAAGGTCTTGATTCCCTGGATTTTCTCCAGTAATTCGGTTGGGTTAACCGGCTCGGACCGTTTCACGGCGAGGATCATCTTGTTCTTGTTGGTGTGTTCCAGGGAGACAAACTCGAACACCTTGGTTTCGTAGCCGCAGGCTTCTAGCAACAAGGCGCGCAGGCTGTCGGTGACCATCTCGGCTTCCTGGCCCAGGTGAACGCCGTATTGCAGCATGGGCTTGAGCAGCGCCGGGCTGTGCATCTGCAGGCGAACCTGTTTATGGCAGCAGGGCGAACACATGATGATGGCGGCGCCGGCGCGAATGCCCAGGTCGATGGCGTAGTCGGTGGCCACATCGCAGGCGTGCAGGGCGATCATGATGTCGATGGCTGGGGGCGTGTAGGTGCGCACATCACCCTGCTGAAAACTCAGCCCCGGCTGCTGCAGATGCGCCGCCGCGTTGTTGCACAGATTCACCATCTCTTTGCGCAATTCCACCCCGGTGACGATGGCTTCCAAGCCCAGGCTGTTGCGCAGGTAATCGTGCATGGCGAAGGTTAAATAACCCTTACCCGAGCCGAAATCCACGGCGTGGATGGGCTGATCCTGGCGTAACGGCGAGGCGTTCAGAGCGTGGGAAAACACCTCGATAAACTTGTTGATCTGCTTCCACTTGCGCGCCATGGCCGGAACCAATGCATGGGCGGCGGTGGTCACGCCCAGATCACTCAAAAAAGGCCGGCTCAGCTCCAGAAAACGCTTCTTCTCGCGGTTGTGCTCGGCGCTCGGCGTCTCGCGCTGTACGGCTTGACCGACAAACAGGCGGCTGGTGTTTTTCTTGCTGAATACCAACTGCAACTCTTCGGTCAACGACAGCAAGTGAGCGTTCTTGAACGCCTGGGGCAGCAGCTCGGCGATGCTCGCCAGGGCCTGCGCCAAGGGCAGATTCTTGGTGATGTCGCGGGTCTTGTAGCTGTACACAAACGACAGGCACGGCTGCTCGCGCACCATCACCCGCCGCGCGACCACCCGCTGCAACTCCACTTCGCTGCCGCGGTATTTGGACAGCACCAGTTTGACGAAGGTGTTCTGCGCAAGGCTGGTTTCCAGTCGCGCCAGAAACTGTTCCCGATCATCGTGGGCGGTGGCGGGCAGTGAATCGACTGGCAGAACGGACATAAAAGGAAGGCCTCGAGCGGATGCGCTGTGTGCGACGAAAAGGAATGGCGGGCATTTTAGGAGGTTGCGCGACGCTTGGCGCGCTCTTATTGGCGGCGCAGGTCTGGATACGCGAATCGCTGGTGTGCATGTTTTGGTGAATTGAGTGGATATTGTGGTTCATGGAAAAATCGCGGATCACGGCGTACCGATCCACCGAGCGGGGGTTTGGTGATGAGTGGAGGTACGAATCGGTGCTTTCGCGCATCGGCCGATGCGCGAAAGGCTCGGTTAACCGCCCAGGTAAGCGTCGCGCACTTTGGGGTCGACCAGCAGCTCGGCGCCGCTGCCGTGCATGACGATCCGCCCGTTCTCCAGCACATAGGCGCGGTCGGCTAGCTTGAGCGCCTGGTTGGCGTTCTGTTCGACCAGAAACACCGTCACGCCGTCGCGGCGCAGTTGTTCGATGATCTCGAAAATCTGCTGGATGATGATCGGCGCCAGGCCCAGCGAAGGTTCGTCGAGCAGCAGCAGCTTGGGTTTGCTCATCAAGGCGCGGCCGATGGCGAGCATCTGCTGCTCGCCGCCAGACATAGTGCCGGCGCGTTGGGCGAAGCGTTCCTTGAGGCGCGGAAACAGCAGCAACACCTTGTCCAACTGCACCTGAAAATCCTGCTTGCCGGTGAAAAATCCGCCCATGATCAGGTTTTCTTCGACGGTTAAACGAGCGAATACGCGGCGTCCTTCCGGCACCACGGCGATGCTCTTGCGCATGATTTGCGGTGTGTCCAAACCGATCAGCTGCTCGCCTTGGTAGCGGATGCTGCCGCTGGCCGCCCGCGGGCTGCCGCAAAGGGTCATCAGCAGGGTCGATTTGCCCGCGCCGTTGGCGCCGATCAGGGTGACGATTTCGCCTTGGCGCACCTCGACACTGACCTCGTGCAGGGCCTGGATCTTGCCGTAAAAGGTTGAGACGTTCTCGAACTGCAACATGGCTTAGGCTTCCCCCAGATAGGCTTTGATCACGTCCGGATTATCGCGAATCTGCAGCGGCGAACCCTCGGCCAGCGGTGCGCCCTGGTTGATCACGAAAATATGGTCGGAAATGCTCATGACCAGTTTCATGTCGTGTTCGATCAACAGCACGGTGACGTTGTGCTGGTCGCGCAGCAGGCCGATCAGTGCCTTCAGGTCGTCGGTCTCGCGGGGGTTGAGGCCGGCTGCGGGCTCATCGAGCATGATGATCCGCGGACGGGTCATCATGCAGCGGGCGATTTCCAGGCGGCGCTGCTGACCGTAGGCCAGGGTGCCGGCCGGCCGGTTGGCGAACTCGCTCAAATTGACCTGGTCCAGCCAATAGGTCGCGAACGCCATAGCCTCGCGCTCGCTTTTGCGAAAGTTCGGGGTCTTGAACAGGCCGGCCAGAAAATTGGTGTTGAGGTGGCGATGCTGGGCCACCAGTAGGTTTTCCACGGCGGTCATGTCTTTGAACAGCCGCACGTTCTGAAAGGTGCGCACCACGCCTTTGCGGGCGATTTGATGGCCGGGCAGGCCCTGAATCGCTACGCCGTCGAGCAGAATGCTTCCGGCGGTGGGCTTGTAGAAGCCGGTCAGGCAGTTGAACACCGTGGTCTTGCCGGCGCCGTTGGGGCCGATCATCGACACCACCTGTTTTTCCTGCACCTGCAGGGCGACATTGTTGACTGCCAACAAGCCGCCAAAGCGCATGCATAGACCGCTCACTTCAAGAATCGGCTGGCTCATGGTTTGAGCTCCAAATGCGGCCGTTGCATGGGCAGCAGGCCTTGCGGACGCCAGATCATCATCAGCACCATCAGGGCGCCGAACATCAACATGCGGTACTCGCTGAATTCGCGCATCAGCTCCGGCAGCAGGATCATCACAATGGCCGCCAGCATGATGCCCAGCTGCGAGCCCATGCCGCCCAGCACAACGATGGCGAGGATGATCGCCGACTCGATAAAGGTGAAGGATTCCGGGGTGACCAGACCTTGCCGCGCGGCGAAGAAACTGCCGGCAAACCCGGCGAAGGTGGCGCCCAAGGTGAAGGCGGAGAGCTTGATGATGGTCGGGTTCATGCCTAGCGCACGACACGCGATCTCGTCTTCGCGCAGCGCTTCCCACGCCCTGCCGATAGGCATACGCAGCAGACGGTTGATCACGAATAGAGTCAGCAGCACCAGCAGCAGGGCGACCAGGTAGAGGAAGACCACCTTGTTCACCGAGTTGTAGGCCATGCCAAAATATTCGTGGAAGGTTTGCATGCCCTCGGCCGCCTTGCGCTCGAACGAGAGGCCGAACAGGGTCGGCTTGTCGATGCTACTGATGCCGTTGGGGCCGCCGGTCAGCCAGGTCATGTTGCGCAGCAGCAGCCGGATGATCTCGCCGAAGCCCAGGGTGACAATGGCAAGGTAGTCGCCGCGCAGGCGCAGCACCGGGAAGCCGAGGATAAAGCCGAAAAACGCGGCCATCAGACCGGCCAGCGGCAGGCAGACCCAGAAACCCAGCCCGTAATAATGTGAGAGCAGGGCATAGGTGTAAGCGCCGACGGCGTAAAAGCCGACATAGCCCAGATCTAGCAAGCCGGCCAGGCCGACCACGATGTTCAGGCCCAGGCCGAGCATGATGTAGATCAGGATCAGCGTGGCGATATCCACCGCGCCGCGCGAGCCGAAGAACGGCCAAGCCAGGGCGACCATGACCAAGCCGAGGACGATCCAGCGCTGGGTCGATGGCAGGGTCAGAAAGTCGCTGGCCTGGCTCGGTACGCGTGGCAGTTTGGGCGCCGCGTCCCAGGCCGCACCGATGCGCTGGCGCAGCAGTTGCCAGACAAACATCAGCAGGGCGCAACCGGCAATGGTCCACAGCAGGGTCGGGCTGGCGTTGTGCACTTCAAGCTTGATGCCGACGGTGGTGAGTTTTAGGCCGAGTACCGGGTAGGCCACGGCCAGCACCAGCAAGGCGCTGAAAAACGCCGTTTTAAGGGAGCGGCTCATACTTTTTCCACCTCTGGGCGACCGAGAATCCCGGTCGGTCGAAACAGCAGCACCAGCACCAGCAGCCCGAAGGCCACCACGTCCTTGTACTGATCGCCAAACAGGTCAGCGCCGAAGGCTTCGGCCACGCCGAGCACTAGGCCGCCGAGCATGGCTCCCGGAATGCTCCCGATGCCGCCCAGTACCGCGGCGGTAAAGGCCTTGATGCCTACCAGAAAACCGGAGTTTGGGTTGATCACGCCGTACTGCATGCTCAGCAATACCGCGGCGATGGCCGCCAAGGCGGCGCCGATGACGAAGGTCAGGGCGATGATGTTGTTGGTGTTGATGCCTAGCAGATTGGCCATTTTCAGGTCTTCGGCACAGGCCCGGCAGGCTCGGCCTAAGCGCGAGCGTGTGATGAACCAGGTCAGGGCCAGCATGCTCACCAGGGTGACGATGAACACCAGGATCTGCATATAGGAAACCACCACCTCATTAGCGGCGCTTTCACCAAACACGAAGTTGCCGGGCATCAGGTTGGGGATGGCTTTGTCCTTGGAATCCTGAGCCAGCAACACGGTGTTTTGCAGAAAAATCGACATGCCGATTGCCGAGATCAACGGAATCAGCCGGTTGCTGCCGCGCAGCGGTCGATAGGCGATCCGTTCGATGCTGTAACCGTAGGCGCTGGTGACGATGATGCTGCCCAGAAAGGCCGCGGTCATCAGCAGCGGCAAGCTGTCTATGCCAAGCATAGTCAGCCCGGTAATGGCGATAAAAGCCGCGTAGGAGCCGATCATATACACCTCGCCGTGGGCGAAGTTGATCATGCCGATAATCCCATAAACCATGGTGTAGCCGATGGCGATCAGGGCATAAGTACTGCCAACGGTCAGGCCGTTAACCAGTTGTTGCAGAAAATGATAGAGATCAGGCATTACCTAACTCCTCGGGCATCGCCAGTGGCGCTGGAGGCATGCCGGATACCGGAATACACAGATAGACAAAACCCACGGCCTGGGCCGTGGGTTTTGAGTTGAGGCGCAATGCCCTGTTTTTTACGTTATCGACCGATTTCGACTAATCAGCCGTTACTTAACTGGCGCTTCAGTTTTGGTGCCGTTGGCGTGCCAGTCGTAGACCACGAAGCGGAAGTCTTTCAAATCACCCTTGTCGTCGAAGCTGAGTTCGCCGGTCGGGGTGTTGAATGTGTTGGCGCGCAAGGCAGCCGCAACCTTGAGGGTGTCCGTGTCGCCGGCTTTTTCGATGGCTTGAGCAATCACCTGCACTGCCGCGTAGGCGGGGAACACGAATGGGCCGCTGGCGTCCTGGTTTTTGGCCTTGAAGGCGGCGACCAGCGCCTGATTCTTCGGCTCCTGATCGAAGGATTGCGGCAGGGTGACCAGCAAGCCTTCTGACGCTTTACCGGCAATGGCGGAGATTTCCTTGTTGCCGACCCCTTCAGGACCCATGAACCGTGCGTCTAGGCCTTTTTCTGCCGCCTGGCGCAGCAGCAGACCGAGTTCCGGGTGATAGCCGCCGTAATAGACGAAGTCCACACCGGCCTGCTTGAGTTTGGCAATCAACGAAGAGAAGTCTTTGTCGCCGGCATTGATGGCCTCAAACAGCACGACATTAGTGCCCTTGCTCTCAAGGGTCTGCTTGACCGCGGTGGCAATGCCTTCGCCGTATTGCTGTTTGTCGTGGATGACCGCCACGGCCTTGGGCTTGATCTGATCGGCGATGTAGTTGCCAGCGGTCGGGCCTTGCATGCTGTCCAGACCGATGGTGCGAAAGATCATCTTGTAGCCGCGCGCAGTGATTTCCGGGCTGGTAGCGGCCGGCGTCACCATGATGATGCGTTCATCTTCATAGATGTCGGAGGCGGGCTGAGTGGAGCTGGAACACAGGTGGCCAACCACAAACTTGATGTCGTCGTTGACGATTTTGTTGGCTACGGCCACGGCTTGTTTTGGATCACAGGCGTCGTCGTATTTCACCCCTTCGAGCATCGAGCCATTGACCCCGCCGGCCTTGTTGATCTGCTCAATGGCCATTTCGGCACCGATGAACTGCATGTCGCCATATTGCGCGACCGCCCCGGTGACCGGACCCGCCAACGCGATTTTGATCGGGTCAGCTGCGACCGAGTAGCTGGCCATGCCGGCCAGGGCCATGGCGGCAAACAGCTTTGAAATCTGCTTAGTAGCCTTGTTCATAGATGCTCCACTCTGATGGTTTTTTTGTGTTTTTGAGGTGATGCCGGTGTTCGTTTTTAGTGCGCTGATGCAAAAGCCTGAGCCGAAAACGCCACTTAGATACGTTTTATAGTTCCCGCGGCTGTAGCGCTAAAGTGTAAAACGGTGCTTCACACCTTGAACAGTCTGTACCGTGAGCGAAGCGGCATAATGTCGCTTAAATGAAAGAAACGTATAGTAAAACGGCGTCATCCCTGCAGCATCCAAGCATATTCAAGGCTGTTCAGGAGTACTCAGCATGTTCGAGCCTGGTCATCTGCGCCATGCCAGCCCAAATGACCTGGCTAATCAACGGGCTTTCACCTTCGACCTCTATTACGAGGTGCGCATCGATGCCAACGAAGGGCCGATGCTGCACTGCCGCATGACCGGTGAGGTAGCTGGAGACGCATTCGAGGAAAGCTTCGAGCTACACAGTGATACCGCTTTCAATTTTGCCAGCGTTGCCACCCGCCTTGCAGCAAGACAAGGGCTGCCCAGCAATACCAGCCTGATTATGCATAACCACCATGAATTCGATGCGATGTTTGCTGACATCCGTCACCAGCTAGGTGCTCATTCCGGCGACCCGGTGAACCTTAATCACTTGCTTCAAGATGGACTGTAGACGGGCGTAGGGTGGATGGCGTTTTTTCCAACCACTATTTCTATCCGCCTTTGCAGTGCGCGCAGTGGACGAGAAAAACATCGTCCACTGCGCGCGATGGTAGCTGCGCTGCTGATCGCCTAGGCGCTGACCCAGCGCTGCCGGACCCAGGCGCTGAATGCGTCGACGCCCAGTACCAGCACCAGCATGGCTAGAATTAACGTTGCTGCCTGGGCTTCCTGGAACAAGCTGAGGCTGACGTAGAGCATCTGCCCCAGGCCGCCGGCGCCGACAAAGCCCAGTACGCTGGCCATGCGGATATTGTTTTCCCAGCGGTACAGCGAGTAGGCGATCAGCTGCGGCAAGACGCCGGGCAGGGTGCCGTAGCAGAACGCCGTGATGCGGCCGCCGCCGGCCAGACGCATGGCCTCGGCCGGCTCGCTCGGGGTGTTTTCCAGGGCTTCGGCGAACAGCCGGCCGAGCACCCCGGCGGTATGCAGCGCCAAGGCCAGCGTCCCGGCATTCGGTCCTAATCCTGCAGCCAACACCATCAATGCAGCCCAAACCAGTTCTGGCACCGCGCGCAAGGCGTTGAGCAGCAGGCGCGTCGCACTCAGCGCCAGCCAACCGAAACGCCCCGACGCCGGCAGCGCTAAAGCCAGGCCTACGACTACCGCCAATAAGGTGCCAACGGCCGACATGGCTAGGGTTTCCAACGCGCCGTGACCGATGGCGCTCAGGTGCGCAGAGGAGAAATCCGGCTGCATAAAGCGCCCGGCGTACTGGCCCATCTGCCCCAGGCTGTCGCCGCCGACCAGGGCGCGCAGGTCGATACCCAGGTACACGAAGGACGCCACGACTGCAGTCAGCACTGCACCGAGCAAGACATAATTACCTACGTGCTTGCTGCGTCGGCGGCTCATGTCAGGCGCTCGCGCAGCCAGCGGCTGAGTCCATCGGCCAGCAGCACTAGCAGCAGAAAGGTCAGCAGCATGCTCGCCACTTCACCGCCGGCGAACATGCGTATCGACAGATCGATTTGCTGGCCCAGGCCGCCGGCGCCGACAAAGCCCATGATCACCGAGGCACGAATCGCGCATTCCCAGCGGTACACCGTGTAGGACACAATCTCCGCTGCCGCGTTGGGCAGCACGCCATAACAGAAGGCCGCCAGGCGCGAGCTACCGGCCAGCAGCAAGGCGCGGTTGGGGCCCGGGTCGACCGATTCGAAAATTTCTCCGTAGACCTTGCCGAGCATCCCGCTGTAGGTGATGGCGATGGCCAGCACACCAGCGGTGGGGCCCAGGCCGACGGCGCGCACGAACAGCAGCGCCCAGACGATTTCCGGCACGCTGCGCAGCACGATCAACCCGCTGCGCACTGGCCAGCGCAATAGCTGAGCCCACCAGACCGGCCGTCCGCCGCGCGTTAACGCCGACAACGACAGCGCGCGGCTGACCAGCAAGGATGCGGGAATCGCCAGCAGCAGTGCCAGGGCGATGCCGGCGGTGGCGATGGCCAGGGTCTCCAAGGTGGCGCGGACCAGCAGCTGGAGAAACTCCGGTTGATGGGCGGGGGGCCAGAATGCCGACAGAAAGCTGCCCATGGCCGAACCGCTGGCGTCTTGAAAAAACACCGTCAAGTCCAGTTCGCTCAGTCGCAGCCCCGGCCATAACAGCAGCAACGCCAATGCTGTCAGCGCCATGCGCGGGAGCGCAGCAGGATCACGCAGCGTTGTCGGTGTGCGCAGGGCGAAATTCAGCATTGCGGGTAACGCAGGTTAAGCGGCGCGGTTGCGGCGGTTTCCGGCACGCTGACCTGCAGTTGCGCGTTGGCATAGAGTGCGTCTAGCTCCGGCTGGCCGACGGCGTTGGCTGGGCGGTCAAAGAGAATGCGGCCCTCGCGCACGCCGATAATCCTCGGAAAATACGCCAGGGCCAGGTCCACCGCATGCAAGCTGGCGAGCAGGGTAGCGCCACGGTTGATGGCGTCCTGATTGAGCACGCTCAGGGTGTGCCCGGCCAGCACTGGATCCATGGCCGACACCGGCTCGTCAGCCAGTATCAGCTCGGGTGCCTGGTACAAGACCCGGGCGATGCCGACCCGCTGCAGCTGCCCGCCGGACAGCTGATCGCAGCGCTCGAACAGTTTATCGGCCAGATCCAAACGCCCCAGCGCCGCCGCCGCGCCGGCTGGATCGACCGGGTGCAGCAGGCTGAGCAGGCTTTTGGGCAACGACCACTGGCCCAGTTTGCCGGCCAGCACTGTCGTCACGACTCGCTGCCGGGGCGGCAGTGGTGGCGCCTGGTGAATCAAGCCAATGCGGGCGCGCAAGCGTTGCCGTTGCCGGGCAGACAGCGCCCAGGCAGCCACGCCGAACAGCTCGTATTGGCCGCTGCTCGGTTGCAAGCCGGTGGCCAACAGACGCAGTAGCGTGGTTTTGCCGGCTCCAGAGGGGCCGATAATGGCCAGCCGTTCGCCGGGATTGACCTGTAGATCAATGGCCCTGAGCGCCAGCTGGCCGTTGCCATGGGTCAGACTGATCTGACTCAGGCGCAGGCCGTGGGGGTTCACTTCAACAGGCCGGCTGCGCGCGCGGCCTGCTCGATACCCTGGTAGTTTTCGGCCTTGGTTTCAATGAAGCGGCTGGCGGCTTGCAGATCGAGAATCGCCTTGTGCTCGGGGTTGGCCGGATCAAGGGCCAGGAACGCTGCCTTGAGCTTGGCGATCAGGGCCGGATCAAGTGTGCCGCGTACCGTCCAGTTGTAATCGAAGTAAGGCGGTGTGGTGGCGAAGACCTTGACCTTGTCCGTGTCCACCTTGCCGCTGGCGACCAGCTTGTCCCACACCGACGCGTTCAGCACGCCGCCGTCCACTTTGCCGGCCTGAACCCAGGCGGCCGTGGCGTCATGGGCGCCGGAAAAAGCCACACGGCTGAAGAAGGTGTCAGCGTCGATGCCTTCCTTGAGCATGAAGTAGCGCGGCATCAGGCTGCCCGATGTGGACGAGATCGAACCGAAGGCGAAGGTCTTGCCCTTGAGGTCTTGCAGGGACTTAACGGCCGGATCTGCGCTGATGAATTTGCTGGTGAATACCGCGTCTTGCTCGCGCTGCACCAGAGGGATGGCGTTGCCGGTTTTCAGGTGCGCCTGAACGAAGGTGAAACCGCCCAGCCAGGCCAGGTCGAGACGATCGGCAGCCAGGGCTTCGACGACGGCGGCGTAGTCGGAGACCGGCACAAATTCGACTTTCATGTCCAGTTGCTGTTCGAGGTAGGCGCCCAGCGGCTTGAATTTGCGCAGCAGTTCGGTGGGTGCTTCATCGGGAATGGCTGAGACGCGCAACACATCGGCGGCGTGAGTAAATGCAGCTGAGAGCGACAGCGCAACGCCGACGGCGAGAGCAAAGGTACGTTTAAACATGGTGGTTCTCCGGTTCAATAGCGGGGAAAGCCGGGGATTATAGTGAGCCGATGGGGTTTTTGCAGGGTTCATATAAGCGCGCTAGATTAAGCGCGCTGATTTAGCACTGGTTTGTTGTAACCGCGCGCCGGGTTTGGCACTGTCTTATGGGAAATTTGGCATTGTTTGCAGGATGTTTGGCACTTAAAGACGTGTAAGCCGTGCATAAAAAAGGCGCTCCGAGGAGCGCCTTTTTCAGGTGTTGCGGTTTGCCTCGCGGGGTTATCCGGCGACCAGCACACGAATGGCTTCGAGGCGCAGCGCCGCTCTGTCGAGCAGGGCCAGGCCTTGCTCGCGCTGCCGACGCAGGGTGGTCAGTTCGCTGTCACGCACGCTGGGATTGACCGCCTGCAGAGCGGTCAAGCGCGCCAGTTCTTCGTCGGTTTCGGCAGCCAGGCGCCGTTGCGCGGTGGCGATTCGTTCGGCGTGATGCGGGGCGATTTTGGCTTCGCCGGCATTGATCAGTGGGTTCAAGGCATCGCGCTGGGCTTGGACAAACTTGTTGGCGCTGGCCCGTGGCACGGTTTCCAGTTGCTCGTTGAGTTTTTCGAACGAGACCTTGTCTGCCAGATCGTTGCCGTTGCTATCCAGCAGGCAACGCAGCGCTGCCGGCGGCAGGTAACGGCCCAGTTGCAGGGAGCGCGGCGCCACTACTTCGCTGACATAAAGCAGTTCTAGCAGCACGGTGCCTGGCTTGAGCGCCTTGTTCTTGATCAGCGCCACCGCGGTATTGCCCATGGAACCGGCGCGCACCAGATCCATGCCGCCCTGCACCATGGGATGTTCCCAGGTCAGAAACTGCATGTCCTCGCGAGCCAACGCCTGATCACGGTCGTAGGTGATGGTCACGCCTTCGTCGTCGCCCAGCGGGAAGCTGGCATCCAGCATTTTTTCGCTGGGACGAAGGATCAAGGCGTTTTCCGAATGGTCTTCGCTGTCGATGCCAAAGGCTTCGAACAACTCTTCCATATAGATAGGCAGGGTGAATTCGTCGTCTTGCTCCTCAATGGCCTCGACCAAGGCTTCGCCTTCGCCGGCACCGCCCGAATTGAGTTCAAGCAGGCGATCGCGGCCGGCATGCAGTTCACTTTCCAGGCGCAGACGTTCGAGCTTGGCCTCATCGACCAGGGCTTGCCATTCGCCGTCGTCGCCGTTTTCCAGCAGTGTCAGTAGGCGTGGGCCAAACTGGTGCTGCAAGGCGTTGCCGGTGGGGCAGGTGTTCAAGAAGGCGTTCAGGGCCTGGTGATACCACTGAAACAAGCGCTCTTGGGGGGTGTTTTCCAGATAAGGCACATGCAGTTCGATGATGTTTTTCTGACCAATACGGTCGAGACGGCCAATGCGCTGCTCGAGCAAATCGGGATGGGCCGGCAGGTCGAATAACGCTAGGTGATGAGCGAACTGGAAGTTGCGGCCCTCGCTGCCGATTTCCGAGCAGATCAGCACCTGGGCGCCGAACTCTTCGTCGGCAAAATAGGCGGCGGCGCGATCGCGCTCGAGAATATTCATGCCTTCGTGGAAAACCGTGGCGGCGATGCCCTTGCGCACGCGCAGGGCATCTTCCAGGTCCATGGCGGTTTCGGCGTGGGCGCAGATCACCAGCACCTTGGCCTTTTTGAGCATCTTCAGGGTGTCGATCAACCAGTCGATGCGCGGGTCGAAGCGCCACCAACGCTGATCTTCTTCAATTTCCGGCTGGGCCTGATAGCTGACTTCTGGGTATAGCTCGGCGTGTTCGCCCAGCGGCAACTCCAGGTACTCATCGGGGCAGGTGAGGGGATAGGGATGCAACTTGCGTTCGGGGAAGCCCTGCACCGCGGCGCGGGTGTTGCGAAACAATAGCCGGCCGGTGCCATGCCGATCGAGCAACTCACGCACCAGCCGCGCCGAGGCGTCGCTGTCGCCGGCGCTGACCGCGGCGAGCAGTTCTTCACCTTCGGTGCCAAGAAACGTATGAATGGTCTGGTGGGCCTCGGGCGACAGGCTGCCGTGCTCCAGCAGCTCTTGGACCGCCTCGGCGACCGGCTGGTAGTTGGCGCTTTCGGCGCGAAAGGCTGCCAGGTCGTGAAAGCGGTGCGGGTCGAGCAGGCGCAAGCGCGCGAAGTGGCTGTCCTGGCCGAGTTGCTCGGGCGTGGCGGTGAGCAGCAATACGGCGGGAATGACTTCGGCCAGTTGTTCGACCAGGCGGTACTCGGGGCTGGCGTGTTCCGGGTGCCAGACCAGGTGATGGGCTTCGTCGACCACCAGCAGGTCCCAACCGGCGGCGAACAGCGCGTCTTGCGCGGCTTCGTCATCGCATAGCCATTCCAGGGCGACCAGGGCCAGTTGGCAATCCTCGAACGGGTTACTGGCATCGCTTTCGATAAAACGTTCGGCATCGAACAGCGCGACTTCCAGGTTGAAGCGCCGGCGCATCTCGACCAGCCATTGGTGTTGCAGGTTCTCTGGGACCAGAATCAGTACGCGGCTGGCGCGGCCGGAAAGCAGTTGGCGATGGATTACCAGGCCGGCTTCGATGGTTTTGCCCAGGCCCACTTCGTCGGCCAGCAAGACCCGCGGCGCGACGCGATCGGCCACTTCGCGGGCGATATGCAGCTGGTGCGCAATAGGCTGCGCGCGCACGCCGCCCAAGCCCCAGAGCGAAGACTGGAGCAGACGGCTGGTATGTTCTAAGGTGTGATAACGCAGGGCAAACCAGGGTAGCGGGTCGATCTGCCCGGCGAACAAGCGGTCACTGGCTAGGCGAAACTGGATGAAGTTCGACAGCTGGGTTTCCGGCAGCGACACGCTTTGGTTTTGCTCGTTTAGGCCTTGATAGACCAGCAGGCCGTCCACATCGTCGACTTCTTGGACGGTCAGCTTCCAGCCTTCGAAGTGGGTGATTTCATCGCCAGGAGAGAAGCGCACCCGGGTCAGCGGCGCATTGCGCGCGGCATATTGGCGGGTTTCGCCAGTAGCCGGGTAAAGCATGGTGAGCATGCGCCCGTCCTGGATCAGGACGGTGCCCAAACCCAACTCTGCTTCGCTGTCACTGATCCAGCGTTGCCCCGGTTCGTACTGCGCCATGCCTGTCTCCCGCGGTAAAAAGGCGACTATGTTAACGGAAGCCGGCGTTCAGACCAAAGGTGCGATGACAGTTGTTGCGCACACGTCGGTCGGAAATGCCGCAAAGACTCGGATAAATTCAGGAAAGTGTAGCCAGTTAGCCCTCTCACTATGACCGCCGCGGCCGACAGTCAGACCAAAGGAAGTCAAAAAAATCAATGGAAGTGGAGCTCCAACATGCTACCGCCTATCCCGCAAGGCCTGATACCGGTGACCGCGCAACAGGACCCCAGTAAGCCCAAGCCGGTGATTGCGCCGGTGGCACCGACCGAGGCCAGCGCCAAGGAGAGTGGTCTGAGTTTGGACAAGCGCCATCCGCAGGAGGCCGTGGAGGTCTGGCGCGACGAACAGCGGCGCCGTCAGCGTCGGCACGGCTACAGTGCCGAGCAACTGGCCAAGGGCGCGGTGGACGAAGACGACGAGGCACTGCTCGATGAGCTGCCGCGTCAGGGCTTGTGGGTAGATGTCGAGGTTTAGTCGCTGCTCAGTGACCAGACTGCGTTGCGCTGATTCGCGCCATGCGTGCTCGGGCGGGTTAAGCACTCGTGGCACCTTGGCAGCGGATCTTTTCTGGTCACGGCTGGCGCGACGCAGCACTATTGGCAGCACCCGCTGGCGAAACGCGCAAAGCCTGCGCGCCACGTCTGAAACTGATTTCCCGCCTCCTTAAAGGCGCGCAGTGATAAGCATGAGTTGCAAATGATGACCATAAACGATGACGAGAACCTGATCGACTTTGCCGCCGAGCGCGACAAGCGTGTGCACGACCTCAAAGACAAACGCCTGAACCAAGTGCGCGGGGCTTTCGAACGAGCTTTGCCGCTGCCCAAAGCCGCGAAAAAAACCAAGGTCAAACCAAAAAAACAGTAGTCCACCCACTGTCGGCATGTAGGAAAAATGCGAGCCCTCATGGGATTAGATTGACCTGGATCAGCTAGCGCCACGCCTTGGCGCATCGCCGGCACCGTCGTTGATCTCGGTCAATTTTAGACCCTGCCTCCCTGGCTACTATTAGGCCATTCCATATCGGAACAGCAGAGGAGGCAAACATGTTTATCGATACCGTGGTAGTGGCCGGGGTAGGAACCGTTTTATTGATGTTGGCTTTTTTTGCTGGTTTCAGTTACGTCATTTGGAAAGACGCGAACAAGCCCAAAAAGGGCTAGTTTTTCCGTTCACGAGCAAGGCATTTTGGGCAACTTCGGTTGCCTTTTTTTTATTAGATTTTTCGCCTGTTTGCGCTATAAATAAAACAGACAAAAAATCTACGCGCTGCAAATGCAAACCTTGTTAATCGCCCGTGGCACGGTGTGCGCAATCCAACACGTACCCCTAGAACTACGCGATAAGGGCGAGGCCATAACCTGCCAGGCTTACGGTGGGGCTATTTCATGTCGACAGTCCTTTGTTACAGGACGGCTCGAGCAGTGTTGATCCAGCCCCTAAGGTAACCGCCATGGACACAGAAAACGTCATCGAGTCGCAGAATACAGACTCTCCGAAAGACCACCTCAATCCTGTCGTTTTCTACGGATCAGCCATTGGCATCGTGGGCTTTGCCATTTGGACCATGTTCTTTACGGCGCAGGCCGGTGCGGTTATCAATGCCGTGCTGGGCTGGATATCCAACACCTTTGGCTGGTTTTATTTTATCGCGGTGGTGGGCTATCTGGTTTTTGTGATCTTTATTGGCTTATCCCGTTACGGCAATCTCAAGCTCGGCCCCGCGCACTCCACCCCCGATTTCAATGTGGCCACCTGGGCCGCCATGCTGTTCTCAGCAGGTATTGGCATCGACCTGTTGTTTTTCTGCATCGCCGAGCCGGTTTCTCAGTTTCTGGCCCCGCCGGTGGGCGAGGGCGGAACCCAGGCGGCGGCCCGCCAGGCTATGGAACTGACCCTGCTGCACTGGGGATTGTCAGGCTGGGGGGTTTACACGCTGGTAGGCATGTCCCTGGCATTTTTCAGTTATCGGCATGGTCTACCGCTGACCATCCGCTCCGCGCTGTATCCCATTTTTGGCAAGCGCATTAACGGGCCAATCGGTCACACGGTCGATATTGCTGCCGTGCTCGGCACGGTCTTCGGCATCGCCACCAGCCTGGGTATCGGCATTATTCAGCTCAATTTTGGACTGAGCTACATGTTCGGTATCCCGGAGAGCACTTCGGTTCAGGCTCTATTGGCCGTTTTGATCGTGGTGTTTTCCGCCATCTCGGCCGTGACCGGGGTGGATAAAGGCATTCGCCGGCTGTCCGAATTCAACATGTTGCTGGCCTTGTTACTGCTGCTGTTCGTGCTGTTTACCGGCAAGACGGTGTTTTTGCTTAACGCGCTGGTGTTGAACGTGGGGGACTATTTTTCTCACTTCATCAGTCTGTCGATGGACACCTATGCCTTCGATCCACCCACCGACTGGCTGAATGCCTGGACGGTGTTCTTCTGGGCCTGGTGGATCGCTTGGGGGCCTTTTGTCGGAATGTTTCTGGCGCGTATTTCACGCGGGCGCACGATTCGCCAGTTTGTGGCAGGTACCTTGATTCTGCCGCTGAGCTTTATGATTGCCTGGATGTCGATCATGGGGAACAGCGCCATCGATCTGGTCATGACGGGCAGCGGGGTGCTCGATTTCGGCCAGCAGGCCATGAATAACCCTGGCTCGTCCATCTACCTGTTTATGCAAAGCTTCCCTTGGGTGGGGCTGACCACCGTGGTGGTGACTATTCTGGCCATTGTGTTCTTTGTCACCTCCGGCGACTCAGGCTCGCTGGTGCTGTCCAACCTGACCTCGGTGCTGCGCGATCCCAACACCGATGCGCCGGCCTGGATGCGTATTCTCTGGGCCGCCATCATCGGCGTGCTGACCCTGGCTTTGCTGATGGCCGGTGGGCTCAGCGTCTTGCAAGGCACGGTGGTGATCATGGGCCTGCCGTTTGCCTTTGTGCTGTTTCTGATGATGTGGGGGCTGTTCCGGGCCTTGAAGATAGAAGGGCTCAAGGCAGACAGCTACCGCGGCAGCATGGCCGGGCAGCTGTCCGGGCGTACCGGGGTGGGCGAAACAGCCGCGCGTAACTGGCGCCAGCGGCTGGCCCGCGCCATGTATTTTCCCAGTCACGAACAGGTCAGGCAGTTCCTTCGTGAAGTGGGTAAACCCGCCATGCAGGAGATCAGCGAGGTGCTGATCCAGAAGGGCTGCGCAGTGGATATTGTCGAGGGCAGCGGCGAGGACGAACACTTGGCGCTGAACGTGAACCTGGGCGGCGAGCAGAATTTCACCTACCAGATTTGGATACACAAATGCTCCATGCCGGCATTTTCCATTCGCGCCACGCGGACCGGCGCTCACTACTATCGCCTGGAGGTGCATATCGGTGAAGGCGGGCAGGGCTATGATCTGGCCGGCTACAGCAAGGAGCAGGTCATCGCCGATATCCTTGATCAGTACGAGCGCCATCTGTTCTTCCTGCACAGTCAGCGCGAGACCGCAGGGGGCGATGCTCCCATGCCGGATGATCCTAGCACCGCTGGCGACTGAAGCCAGAGACCGACGTCCGGGAGAATGATGATGAGCGAGCAGACGTTCGAGCAGGCCTTTGACTACGTCATAGTCGGCGCCGGGTCCGCCGGTTCAGTGCTGGCGGACCGGCTAAGCGCCGATGGCCAGCACCAGGTGCTGGTGCTGGAATTCGGCGGCAAAGACAACTCCATTTTTATCCAGATGCCCACGGCTTTTTCCATCCCCCTGAACAAGCCGCGCTTTGACTGGGAGCTGTACACCGAAGCGGAGCCCGGTCTTCACGGCCGCAAAATCCATCAGGCTCGGGGCAAGGTGATTGGCGGCTCCTCCTCGATCAACGGTATGGCTTATGTGCGCGGCTGCGCCGGAGATTTCCAGGAGTGGGTCGATCTGGGCGCCGAGGGTTGGAACTATGCCGATGTGCTGCCCTACTTCAAGCGCGCCGAGGACTGCATCTACGGCGCCGACGAGTACCGCGCCACCGGTGGCCCGCTGGGTATCTGCAATGGCAACAACATGCAGAACCCGCTGTATCGCGCCTTTATCGAAGCCGGGCGCCAGGCGGGCTATGGCCAGGCCGAGGATTACAACGGCCAGCGTCAGGAAGGCTTCTGCCGCATGGACATGACCGTGCGTAATGGAGTGCGCTGCTCCACTGCGAATGCCTACCTGAAACCGGCCCTGAAACGCGCCAATCTGCAGTTGCAGATGCACGCCCTGACCACCCGCGTATTGCTAAACGGCAAGCGTGCCGTGGGGGTGGAATATCGCCAGCGCGGCAAGACCATTCGCGTACAGGCCAGGCGCGAGGTCATTCTCTGCGCCAGTGCCTTCAACTCGCCAAAACTACTGATGCTGTCGGGCATTGGTCCGGCTACTCATCTGCAGGAGCACGGCATTGCAGTGGTGCATGATCTACCCGGCGTGGGCCAGAATCTTCACGATCACCTTGAGGTGTGGGTCCAGCAGAATTGCACCCAAAAAATCACCCTCAATGGCTGGCTCAATCCGCTGGGACAGGCATTCATCGGCGCTCGCTGGCTGTTCTTCAAAAGTGGCCTGGGCGCCAGTAACCAGTTCGAGTCCAACGGTTATATCCGCAGCCGAGCCGGGCTCAAGTATCCGGATTTGCAGTACCATTTTCTCGCCGGCGCTATCGCGTATGACGGCTCCAGCGCCGCCAAGGGCCATGGTTTTCAGGTCCATCTGGGCGCCAATAAGCCCAAGAGCCGCGGCTGTGTACGCCTGACATCCAGCGACCCGGCCGCGCCGCCAGAGATATTCTTCAACTACCTGTCTGCAGAAGAAGACAAGCAGGCCTACCGCAGCGGTCTGCGTCTGACCCGGGAGATTTTCGCTCAGGCGGCCTTCGACCCCTACCGAGGCAGCGAACTCTCCCCGGGCAAGGATGTGCAGACCGATAGCGAGATCGACGACTGGGTTGCCCAGACTGCCGAAACCGCTTATCACCCCTGTGGGAGCTGCCGAATGGGCACCGACCCCCTGGCCGTGGTCGACCCCGAATGCCGGGTCCATGGCATTCAGAATCTGCGCGTGGTGGACTCTTCGATCATGCCCTGCGTTACCAATGGCAATATCAATGCGCCGACCATCATGATTGGCGAGAAAGGCGCAGATTTAATCCTCGGACGAGAGTTGCTCAAGCCCTTAGACGCCGCAGTGTTGGTGGCGCCCGGCTGGGAAGACCGGCAGCGGGAAGGGGAGCCTCAGCGGCGCACCGATGAGCCTTAGGCGCGCAGGTACAAACCGGGGTAGGGAGCCTGCGCCCTGCATCTCTTAGCCGATGGTGATGGGCGGCAGTTCGGTCAGTTCTACGGTCTGCAGTTTGCGCGGGGCGAGGATTTCTGCTTCGCCGTCGACGACCAATTCGTCGCGCTGATTGAACACCCGAGTGGCGATGCGTATGCGAAATTTCGGCAGTTTTTCGAGAATTTCCAGGCGCACAGTCAAGGTGTCGCCGAGTTTTGCTGGCAGGGTAAAGCGCATGGTCTGGCCGATATAAATAGTGCCTGGCCCTGGTAGCTCGCAGGCCACTGCGGCACTGATCAGCGCGCCGCTGAACATCCCGTGGGCAATGCGCTCCTTGAATATGGTGCCGGCGGCAAAGGCGGAATCCAGGTGCAGCGGGTTGTGGTCGCCTGAAACCGCCGCGAATAGCTGGACGTCGCGCTCTTCTACAGTTCTGCTGTAGCTGGCGGTTTGTCCGACCTCAAGGGCGTCGTACGGGGTGTTAGTGATCTGAGTCATGGGTTTTCCTTTAGGGGGCGGGGCAGTGACGGCTGTGGACCAGGGCCTCTTCCAGCCAGTGAATGAGTTGGGTGGTGACTTCGTCGCGGTTGCTCTCATGGAACAGCTCATGACGAGCGTCGCGGTAAATACGCAATTGTACGGAGTGATTGCCGGCTTGGCGCAGGGCATTGGTCAACCGTTGCAGGCGCTGGCCGGCGCTTAGCGGATCGGCGCCGCCGCCGATCACCAGCAGCGGCATAGCATTGTCGATCTGCGCCAACTGTTTAAACGGGGTGATCTGCTGTAGGCCGCTGAACAGATCGAGCCACAATTGATTGGTGCAGCGAAAACCGCAGAGCGGATCAGCCAGGTAGTGATCCACCTCCAGCGGATCGCGACTCAACCAGTCGAAGGCCGTGCGCGTGGGCTTGAACGCCTTATTGAACGCGCCAAAGGTCAGCCAGTGCAGCAGGGCGCTGCGCCCGATCGGGCCTTGGCGATAGCGTTCGAAGCGGGCGACCAGGCTGGCCAGGCGGTACAGTGCCATCGACTGGTAACTTGAACCCGAGAGTATGGCGCCTTGAAGGCTGCAACTGTGCTGCATCAGATAAGCCTGCGCGATATAACTGCCGATGCTATGGCCCAGTAGGAAAATGGGCGCCTGCGGATGCTGCTTGCGGATATGGTGATTGAGGCAGGACAGGTCATCGACCACCTTGCACCAACCGTCCTGGTCGGCAAAATGGCCTAGCACCCCATGGTGCGCCGTGTGCCCATGGCCGCGCTGATCATGGGCATAAACCTCGAAGCCTGCCGTCACCAGCGCTTCGGCCAGGCGGGCATAGCGCGCGCCATGTTCGGCCATGCCGTGGGCAATCATCACTACGGCCTTGGGCCGCGGCTGGCCATACCAGTGGTGAACATAAAGCGCAGTGGCGTCGCTGGCAGTTAGCCAAAAAGTATCATGGCGCATGGCGAGTCCTTGTATAGAGGCTCCATGCCTCCGGGCCGGCAGCATTGTAGGGCTAGCGCTGGGCATTTTCCCAGTGCTGCGCGGTGATCGAATATTCATGGGAGTAAAGAGTGCCGCCCGCATATTTGCCAGCGCGCGCAGAGCTGCTACGTTTTCGTCAGGCCCGTGCATGCGGGTCGGCTATTTTTACGGCAGGGGGATAACACACATGCAAACTGATTTTTGGAGCGACAAGCGTCCGGCCGGGGTGCCCAACACGATCGATCTAGATAGCTACCAGTCGGTGGTCGAGGTGTTTGAGCGCTCATGCAAAAAATTCGCCGATCGTCCGGCCTTCAGCAACCTGGGCGTGACTCTGAGCTACGCCGAACTCAATCGCCACTCGGCCGCCTTTGCCGGTTATCTGCAACAGCACACCGACCTCAAACCCGGTGATCGCATCGCGGTGCAGATGCCTAATATTCTGCAGTTTCCCATCGCCGTGTTTGGCGCCCTGCGTGCCGGGCTGATCGTGGTCAACACCAACCCGCTGTACACCACCCGCGAGATGCGCCATCAGTTCAAAGACTCCGGCGTGCGCGCCCTGATCTACCTGAATATGTTTGGCAAACAGGTGCAGGACGTACTGGCCGACACCGAGATCGAAGTGCTGATTGAAGCGCGCATGGGTGACCTGCTGCCGAGCCTTAAAGGCTGGCTGATCAATACCTACGTAAAGACCGTTAAGCGGCGGGTTCCCGATTATCAACTTCCCCAGGCCGTGCCTTTCAAACAGGTACTCGCACAGGGTCAGGGTCATAGTCTGCAGCCGGTCACGCTGACGCTTGAGGACATTGCGTTATTGCAGTACACCGGCGGTACCACGGGAGTGGCGAAGGGCGCGATGCTGACCCACCGCAACCTGATCGCCAACATGCTGCAGGTTGATGCGTGCTTGAAAGAACAGCGCGCAGACGGCCAACCGGTACTCAAAGAAGGCCAGGAGATCATGATTGCGCCCCTGCCGCTCTATCATATCTATGCCTTTACCGCGAACTGTATGTGCATGATGCTCAACGGCAATCACAACATATTGATCACCAATCCGCGGGACATCGGCGCATTTATCAAAGAGCTGGGCAAGTGGCAGTTTTCCGCGCTGCTGGGGCTCAATACCCTGTTTGTTGCCCTGATGGATCACCCGGATTTCAAGCGCCTGGATTTTTCCCACTTCAAGGTCACGCTTTCTGGCGGTACCGCGCTGGTTAAGGCCACCGCCGAACGCTGGCAAGCGCTGACCGATTGCGCCGTGGTCGAAGGCTATGGCCTGACCGAAACGTCGCCAGTGGCCAGCACTAATCCCTTTGGCGCCATGCTCCGTCTGGGCACCGTGGGCATTCCGGTGCCGAGCACCCTGTTCAAAGTGATCGACGACGAAGGCGGCGAGCTGGCGCTGGGTGAACGCGGCGAGCTGTGCATTCAGGGCCCGCAAGTGATGAAGGGTTATTGGCAGCATCCGCAGGCCACTGCAGAAGCGCTGGACGCCGAGGGCTGGTTCAAGACTGGCGATATTGGCGTGATCGACCCGGACGGCTTCGTGCGCATCGTCGACCGTAAGAAGGACATGATTCTGGTGTCGGGCTTCAACGTCTATCCCAACGAGATTGAAGAGGTGCTGATGGGCCATCCGAAAGTCGCCAGCTGCGCGGCGATTGGCGTGCCCGACGAGCACTCTGGCGAGGCGGTCAAACTCTTTATTGTGGCCCGGGATGCCAGTTTGACCGCCGCTCAGGTCAAGGCGTACTGCAAGGAAAACTTCGCTGCTTATAAAGTCCCTAAATACATTGTATTTCGCGACGTCTTGCCAACGACGCCGGTGGGTAAAATCCTGCGCCGCGCGCTGCGTGACGACGTTTGAAGGCTGTCTGCGATAGGCGTTTTCGAGCCTTGCACGCGCGGGCCTTAAAGTGACCGGAATGTAATTGTTGGTCACTTTAATGACTTGTCAGGCAGTGTTTGGTGTTGGTTGCTCTCTGGTAAAGCTGCTACGCTCGGCTCGGTTTTTGTCGGTCGGCCGGCAAAAAAACGCTGATAACCATAACAATAACCGCCGAGTGCGGCACAGATCCGCGGTTGCCTAGGAGTGGGCGTTAATGATCGAAAATTTTTGGAAGGATAAATATCCGCTTGGTATCTCAGCCGAGATCGATCCCGACCAATACCCGAATATTCAGGCGGTGCTGCAACAGTCCTGCCAGCGCTTCGCCGATAAGCCTGCCTTCAGCAACCTGGGCAAGACGCTGACCTATGGCGAGCTGTATACGTTGTCCGGCGCCTTTGCCGCCTACCTGCAACAACATACCGACTTGGTGCCGGGCGACCGTATCGCCGTGCAGTTGCCCAACCTGCTGCAGTACCCAGTAGTGGTATTTGGCGCCTTGCGGGCCGGGCTGATCGTGGTCAACACCAACCCGCTGTACACCGCCCGGGAGATGGAGCACCAGTTCAATGACTCTGGTGCCAAGGCACTGATCTGCCTGGCCAATATGGCGCACCTGGCCGAGGCCGTGCTGCCCAAGACCGGCATCCGGCTGGTCATCGTCACCGAAGTCGGCGACATGCTGCCCCCGCTCAAGCGCCTACTGGTCAACAGCCTGGTCAAGTATGTGAAGAAGATGGTCCCGGCCTATCACCTGCCGCAGGCTGTCAGGTTGACCGCGGCCCTGCGTAAAGGCCATGGCCAACCGGTCAAGGACGCCAGCCCGGCCGGCAGCGAAGTCGCGGTATTGCAGTACACCGGTGGTACCACCGGGGTGGCCAAGGGCGCGATGCTGACCCACCGCAACCTGATCGCCAACATGCTGCAGTGCAAGGAGCTGATGGGCGCCAACCTCGATGAGGGCCGCGAGATCCTGATCGCGCCGCTGCCGCTGTATCACATCTATGCCTTTACCTTTCACTGCATGGCCATGCTGCTGATCGGTAATCACAACGTACTGATCACCAACCCGCGCGACCTGCCGGGAATGATCAAGGATCTGGCCAAGTACAAATTCAGCGGTTTTGTTGGGCTCAATACCTTGTTTGTGGCGCTGTGCAACAACCAAGACTTTCAGAAACTGGATTTTTCCGCCCTCAAGGCCACGTTGTCTGGCGGCATGGCGCTGCAACTGGCCGCCGCTGAGCGCTGGAAGCAAGTGACCGGTTGCCCGATTTGCGAAGGTTTTGGTATGACCGAAACCAGTCCGGTGGTTTCAGTTAATCCGTTGACTGGCATTCAGATTGGCAGCATCGGTATTCCCGTTCCTTCGACCCTGTGCAAGGTGATCGATGATGCGGGCCACGACCTGCCCATCGGCGCCATTGGCGAGCTCTGCGTCAAGGGCCCTCAAGTAATGAAGGGCTACTGGCAGCAGCCGCAAGCCACCGCCGAGGTGCTGGACGCCGAGGGCTGGATGAAGACCGGCGACATCGCAGTGATCCAGGACGACGGCTATATGCGCATCGTCGATCGCAAGAAGGACATGATTCTGGTGTCTGGCTTCAATGTGTATCCCAACGAACTGGAAGATGTGCTGGCCACTTTGCCCGGCGTCCTACAATGTGCCGCCATCGGGGTGCCGGACGAACGATCAGGCGAGGCGATCAAGCTTTTCGTGGTGGTCAAACCGGGCGTCAGCCTGACTAAAGAACAGGTGATGACGCATATGCGTGCCAATCTCACCGGCTACAAGTTGCCCAGGGCCTTGGAGTTTCGCGACACACTGCCGACGACCAACGTCGGCAAAATCCTGCGCCGCGAACTGCGCAACGAGGAACTGAAAAAGATAGGCTAGAAATAACCGGCACTTTTGTACCCTCTGTTTTTTACCAAAGCCCCGCCGTTGCGGGGTTTTGGCGTTTTTGGGGTCCGGCTAGGCCGGCAGATCAAAAGAAGGCGCTTGCCGGTTGGGCCGATAGCTGTAGCAGTGCAAGCCTGCTCATCCCCAAGCCGCATTGCCGGCTAAAAGCTTTTCGATAGCGCCTCGCATTTTAATGCAACTCGGTTTCGGATGATCAACCTGCTGCCACGGCGAGGAATTGCCAGGAACCACCTTACCGGCTGTTCAAACTGACTTTGGTGTATGAAATAATATAAAAATATTTTCACGATAATTAACAATCATAATGCCATCAATATATAGTGATAATACTATTTAAATATAGTCATAATGCTATTCCCTGTTTTCTTTTTATAGGTAGCTATTAATGTTTGCAAGATTGCGCGTGCGATCCAAATTGCTCTTGCTGGTGCTGGGGCCGATTTTGCTGCTGGCGATCTTGCTCAGTGGTATTGCCATTGTCACGTTGAGCGAGTTGGCCGATCAGCAGGAAGCCCGCACGCGCGAGACCCTAGTTCAGGATCGTCGCGCCGAGTTGCAGCGCTATGTTGAGCTGGCCGGTGAGGCCATTGCACCGATTTATCAGGCGTCCGGCGTCAACGATATGGCTCGGCGCGCTGAAGCCGTTGCAATTCTCGAGCGCTTGTCCTACGGCAAAGACGGCTATTTCTGGGGCTATGACCAGCAAGCGTTGCGGGTGCTGCAGGGCAATACCAAAGCGCGTATTGGTGAGAGCTTTGCCGATTACCGCGACCCGAAGGGCGTGTATGCCATTCGCGAGCTGATCAAGGCCGGGCAGGACGGCAGTCATTACGTCCATTACAGCTTTACACTTCCGGGTAGTAAGACCCTGGTGCCTAAGGTTGGCTACGCCCAGCATTTGCCGAAATGGAACCTGGTATTTGGCACCTCGCTGAACCTCGATGGTGTCGAGCGCGATGTGCAAGCTGCGCGGGCGGCATTCCAGCAGCGCATCGACAGCTTGCTTACGATTATGCTCGGCTCGGCGCTGGGCTTGCTGGTGCTGATCGCCGTGCTGGCGCTGATGATTAGCAGCGCCATGCTGCGTCCACTGGTGTTGCTCCGGGAACATCTGGATGCGATGTCCGCCGGTAATGGCGACCTGACGCAGCGGCTGCCGGTCGATAGCCAGGATGAGTTGGGCGAAGTGGCAGAGTCCTTCAACCGGTTCCTCGAGAAAATTCACGCGCTGGTCCAGCAGGTAGCCGGTACCAGTGCCCAGATGTCGAAATTGGTTGGCGCGGTGGCGGGTCAGGCCCAGCGTTCCGAGCAGGCGATGGAAAAACAGCGGATTGAAAGCGATCAGGTGGCCACGGCCATCAATGAAATGTCCGCCGCGGCCCACGAAGTGGCGATGAGCGCCCAGCGCGCCGCCGAAGCCGCCCAGCAAGCCGACCAGCAAGGCCAGGCGGCCAAACAGGTGGTCGACGGCAGCGTCGGGCACATTCATGAACTGGTCGGCGAACTGCACGGCAGTGGCGAATCGCTGGGCAGTTTGCAGCAGGACGTCGAAGGCATCGTTGGCGTGTTGGATGTGATTCGCGCAATTGCCGATCAGACCAACCTGCTGGCGCTCAACGCCGCTATCGAAGCGGCGCGTGCGGGCGAGGCCGGGCGTGGGTTTGCTGTGGTCGCCGATGAAGTTCGCGCGCTGGCCAGCCGCACTCAGCAGAGCACCGGCGAAATTCAAAGCATGATCGACCGCCTGAAAAAAGCCACCGCGCATACCGTATCGACCATGCAGCGGGCCGGCGAGAAAGGCCAGAGTACCCGCGAGCAGGCCAATCAGGCGGGTGTCTCGCTGGATGCCATCGCCACGTTAATCGGGACTATCAATGCGATGAACGCGCAGATCGCCAGCGCCGCCGAAGAGCAGACTGCCGTGGCCGAGGAAATCAACCGCAGCGTGCACCAGATTGCCGGCGCCATAGACAGCGTGGCCAACGATGCAGCTAAAGGTGCGCACACCTCTCAGGAGCTGAACAGCCTGACCGAAACCCTGCACCGTCTGGTCGGCCAGTTTCGCATCTGATCTAGGGCCGTCCCGCCGCGCGCCGAGATCACCTTGCGCGCGGGGACTGTCGTTGTTACACGCCTGAATCTGCGACAATTACGCACTTATTTTTCGGCTGCGCCGCCAGGCGCACGTTCGCTCCTATGAAAAGTGCCTGATGACTGACCCGATTCCTGATGTTGAGCACCTGCTGAATAACCTCGACCACGCCATGCTCGCCGACCGCCATCGCCTGCGACGGCAGCTGCATGAGTTGCGCAAGCAAGCCCCTGATGAGGCCAAGCTGGCGCGCTGGGTGGCGACCTTTCAGGCCTCGGTGGCCAAGGTTGAGGCGCGGCGCCTGAGTGTGCCTGTGGTGCGCTATGACGACAGCCTGCCGATTGCCGCCAAGCGCGACGAGATCAAGGCCGTCATCGCCAAGAATCAGGTGGTGATCATTGCCGGCGAAACCGGCTCGGGCAAGACCACCCAGCTGCCGAAAATCTGCCTGGAGCTGGGCCGCGGTCAACATGGCTTGATCGGCCACACTCAGCCCCGGCGGATCGCCGCGCGCAGTGTGGCCATGCGGGTCGCCGAGGAATTGGCCACGCCCTTGGGCGAACTGGTCGGCTATCAAGTGCGCTTCGAGGACAAAAGCAGCCCCACGACCCTGATCAAACTGATGACCGACGGCATTCTGCTGGCCGAAACCCAGCACGACCGTTACCTGGAAAAGTACGACACGATCATTGTCGACGAGGCCCATGAGCGCAGTCTGAACATCGATTTTCTGCTGGGTTTTCTGAAGTTGCTGCTGCCGCGCCGCCCTGATCTGAAGCTGATTATCACCTCGGCGACCATCGACCTGACGCGCTTTTCCGAGCATTTCGATGGTGCGCCGATTGTCGAAGTGTCCGGGCGCACCTTCCCCGTGGAAACCTGGTATCGGCCGCTGACTGCCGAGCAGGACGAGGAGGGCAACGCGGTCGAGGATGACCTGTCGGTGGATCAGGCGATTCTCGCCACCCTGGACGAACTGGCGGCGTTCGAGCGCAGCGCCGGCAAGCGTCCCGGCGACGTGCTGGTGTTTCTGCCGGGCGAGCGGGAAATCCGCGACGCCGCCGAGATGCTGCGCCGGGCCAACCTCAAACATGCGGAAATTCTGCCGCTGTATGCGCGGCTGTCGCCGGCCGAGCAGCAGAAGATTTTTCAGTCGCGGCCCGGGCGCAAAATCGTGCTGGCCACCAACGTCGCGGAAACCTCGCTGACCGTGCCGGGCATTCGCTATGTAATCGACAGCGGCACCGCGCGGATCAGCCGCTACAGCTACCGCGCCAAGGTGCAGCGCCTGCCTATCGAGGCGGTCTCCCAGGCCAGCGCCAACCAGCGCAAGGGCCGTTGCGGACGGGTCGAGCCGGGCCTGTGCATTCGTCTGTACAGCGAAGACGATTTCAACGGCCGGCCGGCCTTTACCGATCCGGAAATCCTGCGCACCAACCTGGCCGCGGTGATCCTGCAGATGCTGCACCTGCGCCTCGGTCAGATCGAGGCGTTTCCCTTTATCGAGCCGCCCGAAGGCAAGGCCATCACCGATGGTTTCAACCTGCTGCAGGAACTCTCGGCGGTTAATCGGGAAAACCAGCTGACGCCCATGGGTCGGCAACTGGCGCGCCTGCCGGTGGACCCGCGGCTGGGCCGGATGCTGCTGGAAGCCGCCACGCAGGGCAGCCTGCAGGAAATGCTGATCATCGCCAGCGCGCTGTCGGTGCAGGATGTGCGCGAGCGTCCGCCGGAGCGCCAGCAGGCCGCCGACCAGGCGCATGCCCAGTGGAAAGATCCGGATTCGGACTTTGCCGGGCTGGTCAAACTGTGGCGCGGCTTCGAGGAACAGCGCCTAGCGCTGGGCGCCAATCCGCTGCGCAGCTGGTGCCGCAAGAATTTCCTGAACTATTTACGGCTGCGCGAATGGCGCGATTCGCACCGCCAGCTGAGCCTGATTTGCCGCGAGTTGCAGCTGAGCGTCAACAGCGAATCGGCGGATTTCCCCAAACTGCACAAGGCAGTACTCAGCGGCCTGCTCAGCCAGATCGGGCAGAAGACTGAAGACGGCGATTACCTGGGCGCGCGCCAGCGACGCTTCTGGATTCATCCGTCCTCGGGGCTGGGCAAGAAACGCCCGCAATGGTTGATGGCCGCCGAACTGGTGGAAACCAGCAAGCTGTTTGCGCGTCAGGTGGCGAAGATCGAACCCGAGTGGATCGAGCCGCTGGCCGGGCACCTGATCAAGAAAAATCACTTCGAACCGCATTGGGAGAAGAAGCGCGGTCAGGTGGTGGCGTTCGAACAAATCACTCTGTATGGCCTGATCGTGATCGGCCGCCGGCCGGTGCATTACGGGCCGATCGATCCGCTGTTATCGCGCGAACTGTTCATTCGCGAGGGCTTGGTGCGTGGCGAAATCCATTCGCGGGCCAAGTGCCTGAGCGCCAATGCCCTGCTCATCGAGCAGCTCGACGAGCTGGAAGCCAAGGCCCGCCGCCGGGATATTCTGGCCGACGAAGAAACCCTGTTCGCTTATTACGAGGCGCGCATCCCGGCCGAGATTCATCAGACCGCGACGTTCGACAGTTGGTACAAAACTCAGAGCGCCAAGGATCCGCAGCTGCTGATCATGGCCGAGGCCGACGTGCTGGCCCGCGAGGCGCTGGAAGTCACCGCCCAGCATTATCCGGATACCTTGCAGCTCGGCCAGCTGACCTTGCCCTTGAGCTACCACTTTGAACCCAATCACCCGCGGGACGGTGTCACCCTGCGCGTGCCGGCGCCGCTGTTGCCGCAGTTGCCGGCCGAACGTTTGCAATGGCTGGTGCCGGGGTTGCTGGAGGCCAAATGCATCGCCCTGGTGCGCAACTTGCCCAAAGCCTTGCGCAAAAACTTCGTGCCGGTGCCGGATTTCGTCAAGGCCGCGCTGCAGCGGTTGACCATCGGCGAAGGCTCGCTGCCGACCGCGCTCGGTCACGAACTACTGCGCATGACCGGCGGACGGGTCAGCGACGAGGCCTGGGCCGAGGCCGAACAGCAGCTGGAAAGCCACCTGAAAATGAACATCGAAGTGGTGGATGGGCAGGGCGCGCTGCTTGGCGAGGGCCGCAACCTGGCCGAACTGACCGCGCGTTTTGCGCAGGCCAGTCAAACGGCCCTGGCCCTGCCGCGCAACGAAAAAACTCAGCAGCCGGTGCAGCCCAAAGCTTTTGCCCAATTGCAGCAACAGACCCAGCAACAGATCGCCGGGCTGTCCCTGACCGTTTACCCGGCGCTGGTGGAAGACGCCGGGGTGGTCAAGGAAGGGCGCTTTGCAACCCAGGCCGAGGCCGAGTATCAGCATCGCCGGGCCTTGCAGCGACTGCTGCTGCAACAGTTGGCCGAACCGGGCAAATTTCTGCGCGGCAAACTGCCGGGGCTCACCGAGCTGGGCTTGCTGCACCGTGAACTGGGCCGTGTCGACGCGCTGGTGGAAGATATTTTGCTGGCCAGTCTGGACCGCTGCATCCTCGACGGTGAGTCGCCGTTGCCCCGCGATGGCGCCGCCTTGGCAGCCCTGGCCGAAAAAAAACGCGGCGCCTGGACGACACACGCCGAAGCTCTGGCGCGTCTGACCCTGGAGATTCTCAAACTCTGGCACGGGCTGCAAAAACGCTTCAAGGGCAAGATCGACCTGGCCCAAGCCGTGGCGCTCAACGACATCAAGTTGCAATTGAGCAATCTGGTGTACCCGAGTTTCGTGCGCGAAACTCCGGCCGAGTGGTTCAAGGAACTGCCGCGGTATCTGCAGGCCATCGAGCAGCGCTTCGACAAGCTCGGCAGCCAATTGCAAAAAGACCGGGTCTGGAGCGGCGAGCTAAATGGTTGCTGGGCGCAGTACCAAACGCGCCTAGGCAAGCACATCAAGGAAGGTAAACGCGACCCGCAACTGCTGCTGTATCGCTGGATGCTCGAGGAATACCGCGTCTCCCTGTACGCCCAGCAACTGGGCACCAAGATGGCGGTGTCGGACAAACGCTTGAATAAACAGTGGAGTGCGGTCGAGGGCTAAGGCCCCGATGTGCTGTGGCGTGTGGCTCTGTTGGTCAATTAATGGCGGAAGCCATATTCAACCTGGCTCTCGGTTCCAGCGTGCTTTTCGACGAGCTGGCCTGCTTCAGCGGGGTAACTGCGGTGCAGGAGTACGCATCAGCAAACCGTCGTCACAGCCTGCGTCCCGCAACCGTTGCGAAAGGTTCGGGGGGAGCTGAGAATCATTGCTAATTAGGATTTTAAATCTGTCAGTGAGGGTATTGTTACTGAAGGGCTGTTCCTCCTGAGCTATTTAGCGATTGGTATAAGGTGAATTTCTTGCCATAGCTGAATGCATTTGCCATTGTTACTTTAGTTTAATTTGTGCCGGCGGGAAAAGCACAAAACATCGCCGGCATAAGGGGATATTGGAAAGCCCAAAATACCAACCAAATATGGCCTATTCCTCATTGGGCGGGAAATAATGTGGCCAAATGGAGACACGGAAATGGAGAGAGAGAGCAACCGCAGCCCGCCCCAAGGATCTGGCGCACTGCAGAAAACTACCTCACCGCTCAGTACTAACAAAAACTATCCGGGTTTCATGAAGGGGAATTTATGACTTTTTACAAAGGGCTTTGTGTTGCCACCGTGTTCGGTCTTGCTTCGGTAGCAGGTACCGCAAGTGCAGATACTTGGCGTTTTGGCCTCGAGGAAATTGAGGGCAGCGTTCAGGCCAAGTATGCTGAGGCGTTCAAAAATCTCATTGAGAAAAAAAGCGGCGGCGACATTACCGTTCAACTGCTGCCTTATGGCAAGTGGGGTTCCTCCTACTCAACGCTGTATGACGCAGTACAGAGTGGCTCACTTCAGCTAGCATTTGGTTCGGGTGCGCTAGGTGGCACGGTGCCGGAAAGCCAGTTGCTGAGCTTAAACTTTGTCATGCCTGCCGATGAGCTTAAAACGGCGAAAATATTGAACTCGCCAGAGTTTCTTCAGAGTGAGCCATGGCAGCAGTCGTTCCGTGAGCGTGGGCTGGTACCTTTGGCCGAGCTGGCGGAAGGCTATCAGGTGTGGACGTCAAATACGGCGATCAAAACACCTGCAGACATGAAAAACTTGCACATTCGCGTAATGGATAACAGCCTGCTGCGCTCAACGTATAAGGCTTACGGTGCATCTCCGATCACCATCGCCTATGGTGAATTGTATAGTGCCATGCAACAGGGCCAGGCCGAGGGTAATATCCAGCCAGTGTTTGCACACCAAGAAATGGGGTTCTACGAAGTTCAGAAAAACATGATCTTCGCTAAACAGGCCCAGTTCGTGGCTACTATGATGGGTAATCTTGACTGGTATGAAGGCTTATCTGTCGACCAGAAAAAAATGGTTAAGGACGTGAACAGCCAACTGGTACAGACTGGCTACGAGATTCAGAGCACGTTTAACAAGGAACGCCTGGATATCATCAAGGCCAAGAGCGACATTAATATTATCGAACTTACGGATGCTCAGCGTGATGAGTTCCGTAAAATGGCCGAGCCTGTGCGTCAGGTATTCATTGATGAGGTTGGCGATCGTGCCAAGCAATCCTTGGAGATTCTGCTCCGCGAGGTTAAAAAAGCTGGCTCCGATTCTTGATAGCAGCAACAAGGCGTAAGGATAAATAAACCCCTGCGTTTTAAAAAAAAACCGGCTTACTGGAAGGTAAGCCGGGTTTTTTATAGCTATGTACCCGTTAACTGTTGCATGGGTCGGTGGGCCGCCACCTGAAATCAAAACGCTGGCTGAATATGTTTTAGCATAAATTGCAGCGGCATCCATGCAGAGCGTCGCCGCTTTATCAACCAAAGGCCATCTCGCTGCACGTTGATGAGGTTGATGAGAAAGTGCTTAACGCTAGACTTCTGCTAGATCGCGAGATGATTAAGTCTAGCCAGCAGATGTTGAAAGAATTAGGTATCCATAACGGCATACCTGGATGAGTAAACTTCTTCAGTGTAGTTCTCACAACCGTTAACGGGTACATAGCCTTGTTTATGGCAGTTAAATCTGGTCGCTTAGTCTATTTCCCTAATCCTGGGAGGAATAGCGAAATCTCTGGGAACACAATAAGAATAACCGTCGCAAGCAACAGAATGAAAATAAACGGTGGCGTGCCGCGAATCACGTCTATATAGGGCCGACGGAACACCGCGATTGCTGTGAAGATGTCGCATCCGAAGGGTGGTGTAGCGGAGCCTATGGCCGCCTGCAGCGTTACGATAACCCCAACGTGAATCGGATCAAGACCGGTAGCCACTACCAGTGGCTTGAAAATAGGTACAAGAATAAGAATAACCACGATTGGATCAACGAACATACAGCCAACAAAGAAGGCAGCAGCAATCAGCGCTAAAGCAAGAGTCTGGCTGTCGCCGACGCTTTCTATCATAGGGCCAAGCAATTGTTCCGGTATGCCCGCAGTGCCTAGCGCTTGCGAGAAAGCGGCTCCTATAGATACCAAGATGAAAACCACGGCGGTGATCATGCCGGTAGACATGGCTAGTCCACCAAGGTCGCGTATTGAAACTTTTCGGTATATGACGACTTCGAGAAGTAGGGCATAGGCCACAGCAACCGCTGATGCCTCAACAGCGCTAAAATAACCACCATAGATGCCGCCAACAACAATAATGGGAAAGCCAAGCGGCAGGATCGCTTTACGCAGTGCCCTAAGTCGTTCGCTCCAAGAGGCTTTTGGCTCTGGTTCTATTCCTTTAATATAGGAATCGATGTAGCAGTAGATTGAAAACAGAAGAAGAATAACAAAACCTGGCAGGATGCCGGCAAGAAACAGGTCGCCAATCGAAGTCTTCATCACGACGCCGTAAATAATAAAGCCGATACTGGGTGGAATCAGTAGCGCTATATCGCTGGCGTTGATGATCAGTGCGAGAGAGAAACTGTCTGAGTAGCCTTTCGCTAATAGCCTCGGACGCATTGGGCCGCCCATGGCGACCACCGTTGCCTGGGTTGACCCGGAGACGGCCCCGAACAATGCACAGGAAGCTGCAGTAGTTATCGGTAACCCCCCGCGAAAGTGCCGGGTAAAAGAATCAACCACATCAAGCAACCGATTGGCAGTATGACCCTTAGTAAGGATATCTGCTGCAAAAATGAACATGGGCACTGCCGCCAGAACCCAGCTACCTACGCCGGAAATCATCCAGCTCACGGCCTGTTCCGGACCAAAGAATGTCATGCCTGTGAACATCATGAAAAGTGTACCCACAGCCAGAGGTACCATCATCGGAAAGCCGAGTAACAGTAGCACCAGCATGGTTACGAACAACATAGTCAGCATTTTTCCTCTCCCCAATCCACCGGATATATGCTTTTTATTGGTTTGTGCATATTATAAATAGACCGTTAGGGGCCCAGAGGCTCGTCTGGCGCGTGGGTCTCGCCGCTATTATCCATTGGTATATCAGAATAAACTTCCTTTTCATTGAATGAGCGATAGATTTCTTCACTGAAAATATTTCGAATAGTAGTCAGAACGTACTGCACCCCTGCTAATGTAAAGCCGATAGGCAGCGCCAAATACACAATCCACAAAGGTATATGTAATGACGAGCTAGAGCGTCCTCGATCAAAAATTGCGATGTCATATTGGGCTGATTTATATGCAAAATAAAACATCAAAACAGCGGTGCCAACGCTGATCAAGATCAGTAGGCCCTTGCGAACACGGCCACCTAGCATGTCGTAAATTGCAGACATGCTGATATGTCGTGCATGGCGTGCAGCGTAGCCAATGCCCACGAAGGTGATGATTACGATCAGCATTTCAGTCACTTCGTAGGTACCGGGAATCCCTTGATCGAATAGAAGGTTTCCTACGACGTGCGCACTCATGAGAAGTGCCATGATCAGCACGCATGCGGTGATAATCGTTCGTTCAATCAACCCTACCCACTTATCAAGAGCACCCAGTGCCGAAAGGAAGGCATTATGCTGATGGGGAACGCTACCCTGGTCGGCTTTACCCGATTCGTCCATATGTCGCCTCTTGTCATTATACGACCGCTAGCACCACCCAATAGCTGAGCCGCGCCACGTTGGTGAACTGTGCCCGTGGCTGGCTGGCAGCACGGAACACAACGCATAGGTACAGTAAAGGTACAGGCATAAGATAGCTTTCACTACCCTGACGTTACCCTAGGCAAACGCTGATTAATTTCGAGTGGTCTGCGGTTGCAGTAAAATAACGACTGCATCCTTTGCCTCGACCGGGATAGTTCATGCAGCGAACGAGTTTCGTAAACGCAAATTACGTGCCGCCGAGAGCAAGAGAACGCGCCGCGTACAGACTGCAATGGTTTTAGTTTGCCTGAAATCCAGTTAAAAGCCGGTAAAACCGCAGTTTTTGGTCAGATAATGCGGTGATTGAGCAAAAAATCATCGAAATTACGCGTTCTTTATGGGTAAAGCTATTTGCTCAGAGATTATCCAGCCCTATTAGCCTGGATTTTTCATGAGTAGCCGAGGATAGCGTGAGCTTGGATCGAGTAGGTCGTTCGTCTGTGACTTGCCTATTTTTTGATCGAATAGCTATCAATGTCTGAAAAAAATAGTCACAGCGCCCACCTTTTCCCGTTTATTCGGACCAGGTGAGTTCGCTGGCCTGAGGTGATGGATTGGGCGTCAATGCGGTGCACCAGACTGATCAGGGCTGCCTTGTCCACGCGCGGTTTCTCTTCGTGAGTCGACGCTGCAAAGCTTGGTTAAACCGCAACGATGTCATGGACTCATATTTTGAAATTAGGGAGCGCTTGCAATAATGGGGCTGGAGTTGTATTTGTTGACGGTTATATTATTTATTTTCTGGACAGATATGTGTACTTATACCCCAATTGTACCTGCACTAATTTCATGCTCTACTCTGGAAAAGCGCGTAGCGGTGTATTGTCAATGAGGTCTAGGTAATAGCCTCAAACATCTCTCGCTAAGCTAATTCTGGGAGGAGTATGTTGGACACTTGGCAAAATACGATAGAGCGCGCGCGGTCTTTGCGCCTCCATTTACATACTCACCCGGAACTTGCCTGGCACGAGACACGTACGGCGGCGCGAATTCGCGAACTTCTCACCGAATTGAAGATTCCTTGGCAAGCCTGTGCGGGCACCGGCACGCTCGCTCGACTTAATCAGCACAGCACCCACAATAAAGGCCCGCATATTGCACTGCGTGGCGATATTGATGCGCTACCAATTAACGAACAAACGGGCAAAGCTTGGTCCTCTTGTACGCCAGGGCATATGCATGCCTGTGGTCACGATGGCCATACCGCCACATTGTATGCGGCAGCCCATTGGTTAAAGCAGCATGAAGATCAATTGCCTGGCCCAGTGACGCTGATCTTCCAGCCAGCAGAAGAAGGCGGGCATGGCGCCCTTAAAATGATCCAGGATGGTGCACTCAAAGGCATAGATGAGATCTATGGCTGGCACAATTGGCCGGCTATCGCCTTTGGTGAGATTGTCTGTCCGGACGGTTTGGTAATGTGCGGCAACAGCACTTTTCGGTTAACGGTCAATGGCCGTGGCGGACACGCAAGTCAGCCAGAGCTGTGCCGCGATCCGGTACTCGCCGCCAGCGCCATTACGATGGCCCTGCAACAAATTATGAGCCGCCGTTTAGCGCCGCAACAAGCTGCGGTAGTCAGCGTTACTTCTATAAATGCGCCCAGTGGCGATACGATCATTCCCCAGCAAGCCATTATTGGCGGCAGTATCCGTGTACCTGATAAGGCCACGGGCACCTATATTAATGGGTTGATTACCAGTATCAGCCAACAAACTGCACTTGCTTATGGCGTCGAGTGCGAGGTGGAGATATTTCCGCGCTATAACGCCACCATTAATCATGCCGTACAAGCCCAGCGCGTTCGCCATCTATGGGAAGAGGAATACGGACTATCGGCGATAAATAAGAATTTGCTGATGCCCGTGATGGCATCGGAAGATTTCAGTTATTACTTGCAAGAAATCCCCGGTGCTTTTGCCTTGGTTGGCGCCGATGACGGACCGGATAATCAAGCGCCTTGTCACAGTCCCCATTACGATTTTAATGATCGGCTCATCCCGCTGGTTGCACGCTTATTTGCGCGCCTGGCAGGCGCGCCGGTACCGCAACGAAGAGTATAAGTCTATTAGCACTGCATGGATTTATATAATAATCTGTGAATTATCAGTGTTTTTTATTATTTGTCTTGCACCATCCGCGACACCCGATCTGGAGGCAACATGAACATATTTGAGCAGCGAGAATCCAACATCAGAGCCTATTGCCGGGTGTATCCGGTTATTTTCGAAACAGCTATTAACGCGCGCCAGACGGATGATCAAGGTAAAGAATATATTGATTTTTTTGCCGGTGCCGGTGTGTTGAATTTCGGGCATAACAACCCGCGCATGAAGGCAGCGATGATCGCGTATCTGCAAGGTAATGGTGTGACGCACAGCCTCGACATGCACACCACGGCTAAGCGTGAGTTCATGGAGAAGTTTGTTTCAACGATTCTGGAACCGCGGGGCATGTCGCACAAAATGCAGTTTATGGGGCCGACGGGCAGTAACGCCGTTGAAGCCGCTCTCAAACTTGCCCGCCGCGCCACCGGTCGTTTACACGTTGCGGCGTTCAGTCACGGTTTTCACGGCATGACGTTGGGGGCACTTGCCTGCACCGCCAACCAATACTTTCGCGGAGCTGCTGGTGTGCCGCTCGAACATGTAACCCATTTGCCGCTAGGCAGCGAGAAAAAGGGTACCGATAACGGGCTGGCTGCACTCGCACAGTTGCGCGACAGCTATCTTGATCCCTCAAGCGGTATCGAACGGCCAGCGGCCTTTTTGGTTGAAACCATTCAAGCCGAAGGCGGTGTCAATATCGCCGATCGTAGCTGGTTGCAGGCGTTAGCCGGGCTGGCTAAAGAAATAGGGGCCCTGCTGATTATTGATGACATACAGGTCGGTTGTGGGCGCACGGGCTCTTATTTTAGCTTTGATGATCTGGATATTGATCCGGACATCATCTGTCTTGCCAAGGGCGTGGGTGGAATGGGCACACCGCTAGCGCTCAATCTAGTGAAACCAGAATATGACAAACTCTGGTCACCGGGCGAGCATACCGGCACGTTCCGCGGCCAAAACTTGTCCTTTGTCGCAGGCAAAGAAGCACTCAGCTATTTTGAAGACGATGCGTTAATGCAGACGGTCAACGCGCATGCCCAAACCATGAACAATGCACTGGCCCCATTGGCAAAACAATTCGCCGATATAGACGTGCGCGGCAAGGGCATGATTATTGGGCTGGATGTTGGCACGGGCGAGCGCGCCAAACAAATCGTCAATACCTGCTTTGAAAAGGGCTTGCTGATTGCCAGTTGTGGTACCGGCGGGCGGGTTGTCAAATTGATCCCGCCGCTGACCATTCCGGCTGCCGATCTGCAACAAGGTCTGGATATTCTGGTGGCGACTACCCAGCATGTGATGGAGGCCGTATGAGACAACGCGATGACATGCTGTTTCCGTTTGCCGAATATGAACGTCGGCTAAACGAGTTACGCGAACGTATAGCCCAGCGGCATCTGGATGCGGTGGTTATCACCGATCCAGAAAACATCATGTACCTAACCGATTACCAGACCACGGGGTATTCATTCTTCCAGGCACTCGTCGTTCCGTTGGAAGGTGAACCTTTTATGATTACCCGGGCGTTGGAGGAATCCAATGTAATTGCCCGCACCTGGGTTGAGCGTACGCGGCCTTATCCCGATACGGGTGATGCTATTCAAATGCTGATCGATGCATTGCGCGAATTTGGCCTGTCGAAAAAACGCATCGGTTACGAGCGCAATAGCTATTTCTTTCCGGCCTATCAACAAGATTTCGTGCACACCTCGTTGACCGAGGGAAAGCTACTGGATTGTTTCGGCATCGTTGAACAAGGACGTATTCGGAAATCGTCCTTTGAAATAGACATTATGCGTAAAGCCTCTGTTGCTACCGAGGCCGGTATGCAAGCGGGTATTGAAGCCTGCATGGCCGGCGCAACCGAAAACGAAATCGGTGCAGCGATTAGCTCCGGGATGTTTCGCGCCGGTGGCGAGCCACCTGCCGTTATGCCTTATGTGACGTCTGGACCGCGGACCATGATTGGTCATGCTACGTGGGAGGGTCGTATCGTACAGCCTGGCGAACATGTGTTTCTGGAAGTGGGCGGTTGTTATCGACGTTACCATACCGCCATGATGCGCACCGTAGTGTTAGGCGAATTGTCTGATTCCATGCATCACGCGCAAGAAAAAATGAAGTTTGCGTTAAAAGCCGTGCATGAGAACTTCCAACCCGGCATGACGGTTTCTGACGCAGATAATTTGGTCCGTAATATTATTTCGCAGAACAATGTGGGTGGGCGCTTAATTACTCGCTCGGGTTATTCGATTGGTATCGCCTTTCCGCCCAGCTGGGATGAGGGCTATATCATCAGTTTGAAACAAGGTGAATCTAAAATCCTCGAAGAAGGTATGACCTTTCATGTCATTCCCTGGATGTGGGGTGTTGATGGCGATAAAACCTGCGGCATCTCGGATACTATTCTTATCACTGAAAGTGGCTGTGAATCGTTCTTCAGCCTCGATAAAGACTTTACTGTAAAGCCCGAGCACGGCGCGCACAGCAATCTATTGTCCTTAAAACAGCCGTCGCCAAAAGTGAGTAAGAAAGCCACCGCTGAGACGGAAAAAGAGCCTGCGACAATCGACACCAATAATCAGGGAGGCTAGCTAGCATGTCTATATTAACGGCCACCAACCCATTTACTGCAAACGTCATCAAGCAATATCCGGCGCTTAATGCCGAACAAGTTAGCGAACGCATTGGCGATGCCCGCAATGCCTTCGCACAGTGGAGCAGCACCAGCATCGCTGAGCGCGCTAAAGTGCTGCGCGCAGTTGCCACAAAAATACGCGAGAACAAGCAACATCTCGCCGAGCTGATGGCCCAGGAAATGGGTAAGCCGATTAAAGAAGGTGAAGCTGAAGTCGAAAAGGCTGCTGGCTGTGCCGAGCATTATGCCGAACATGCTCACGCCTACCTTGCTTCGCAAACATTACCTTCGGATGCCAGCCATAGTTATATCTGTTATCAACCGTTGGGTACTCTACTCGGCATTCTCCCGTGGAACGCGCCGGTCTGGCTGGCCTTTCGCTATCTAGTCCCCGCGCTCATGGCGGGCAATACCTGCGTCATCAAGCATGATCCGAACGTTCCCGCTTCTGCGCAGGCAATCGTTGATACCTTTTTGGTGCCCGGTGCGCCGGCGAATATAGTGGTGAACTTGCCCATCAATACGCCGCAAATAGAGGCCGTGATTCGCGATCCGCGTATTGTCGGCGTGTCCTTTACCGGCTCCAGCGCTGCCGGGCGAAAAGTGGCGGCTATTGCAGGGTCTGAAATTAAACCCGTGGTGTTAGAACTCGGCGGTTCCGATCCTTGCATTGTAATGGCCGATGCCGATTTGGATAAGGCCGCGGATATCGCAACGCTCTCGCGAATCATTAACGCCGGACAATCATGCATTGCCGCCAAACGTATTATTGTCGAAGCCTCGGTCTATGAAGAATTTACCGAACGCTTGCGTCAACGCTTGGCCAAACTTACGCTCGGCGATCCCTTGCAACGGGAAACGGATATAGGTCCTTTGGCTCGGGCCGATCTGCGCGATAACCTGGCCAGCCAAGTAACCCAAACGCTCGACGCCGGTGCGCGCTGTGTATTCCAAAGTGAAGTGCCGGCCGGTGATGGGTTTTTCTATCCGGTGACACTGCTTGCCGATGTCAGCCCGGACATGTGCGCGTTTCGCGAAGAAACTTTTGGCCCGGTAATGGTGGTCACCGCTGCGGAAAATATCGACCAAGCGTTGCAACTGGCCAACGACACGGATTACGGCTTGGGCGCCGCTATTTGGTCGAGCAATGCGGATTATATTCAACGGGCAATCAATGAACTGCAGGCCGGGCAAGTTGCGGTTAATGGCATTGTTAAAACCGACTCTCGGCTGCCCAGCGGCGGCATTAAAGGGTCAGGTATTGGACGTGAATTAGGTCCCCAAGGCATCCGTGAGTTTGTTAACGCCAAGCAGGTGTGGATCAAATAAGCCCCTAATTCACGGCTGAAAAAAGCAGACATTTACCAGTAATGGCGACGTGCCTAATTCGCGCGATGTTCAAATCGAGGTGCAGGGAGGCACCGCGCATAAAACCGACACACGGTTTTATTACCTGTGAATTCAACTCATAAGTGCAACGTTCAACCTTGCTTACGCTTCGTACGGTGTCTTCTAGCCGAAGCGTTTGCGTGGACGTAAATTGATCATCAACTGCTGCCACGGTCACTGCCCTTGGGGAGATACTGGCGCATCAAGCTGCTGGTGTTTTCGTTAGTGCCTAGCTGGCAAGACGCATACGGGTCGGCTAAATATATCTGGCTGCGGCTATCCAGGGCGATGCGTGCATGAACCGCACACTCCTTGCCGTTGTCCAGGGGCAGCGTGTGCATCATATGACCCTGGAACTGCAGGTAAAGCAGCCATCCAGCACGTTTATCTTCATCGATAAAACGATAAATCCACTTATGACTGGCGGCCGAATCGGGCTGCTTCAGCTTCAAGCGCTCAGCGATTTGCTCGGGGCCACAACCTTATTCCAGCCAGTGCGCAAGATGCGATTTCAGCCATCCCTCCAGCTTGCAAAACTGACGCGCACTGGCTCGGAGAATGTCGCTTTGCTGGTTTGCGAAGACCGCTTTGTAGGTCGTTGACGTCCTATTGCGGCGAGCTTCCCGACTGATCGTCGTGGGATGCACGCCGAGCTGTTTGGTGATGCGAACCTGGCGCATGCCACAGGCTAAGCCAGCCTCGATCTAGTAAAGCTGGGCCTGAGTCAGCTGCCGGTAATGCGTAGTCATCTTCGCTTGAACTCTTCGGTGTGAGAGTTGGGATTCTCACCGGTCGCTGGCTCTCTGCCTAACCTTTCAAGCGTCGCACTTATGCTATGAATTCAGGGAGCAGTACAACCGATGGTGAGCCAGGCGCGCAGGCCCGCGTTAGGGGTTATCTCGCTGGGTGACATGAGTTACGACTTTCGGCTATTGTCCGGCCCTGTTCCAGATAAAGAATAAGGCATGAAAGGTGAGGTCGTTCGTGAGTGATGCCAACGCAATCCATAAGGCGGGACTTTCGTTTGTGCGACGCACGTTCTTGCCGCGCGCCACCGGATTGGCGGTGGGTTTTTTTGCCGTGGGCGGCGTGCTCTGGGGCCGCGATGAGCCAGTCTGGCTCTGGGCGCTGTTGATCTGGTTCTGTTTTGTCTGGCCACTTACCGCCTACCAGTTGGCGCTGCGCGCGCGGGAGCATTTTCTGTTCGAGCGCCGCCAGGTGCTGTTCGACTCGCTGATGGGCGGTTTTTGGATCGGCGCCATGCAGTTCAATGTGCTGGCCAGCGTCCTGCTGTTATCCATGCTGGCGATGAACAACATCGCCACGGGGGGCGCGCGGATGGTAATCCAGGGTTGGCTTTGTCAGCTGCTGGGGATGAGCATTGCGCTGCTATTGCTCGGTTTTAATTTCTCGCCACAGACCACCCAGCTACATGTCTATGCGTGTATTCCAATGCTGGTGGTGCACCCCATAACCATTGGTCTGGTGCTGTATTCCCTGACCATTCAGCTAGTCAAGAACAAGAAGCTACTGCGTCAATTAAGCCGTACCGACAGCCTGACTGGACTGGCCAATCGGGGCTATTGGATGGAGCTTCAAGAGCGGCAGTTCGTGCTCAGCCGCGATACCGAGCAGATGACCAGCCTAGCATTGATCGACATTGATTTTTTTAAGGCCACCAATGACACCTACGGTCACGTCACGGGCGATCAGGTGTTATGCCTGGTCAGCGAGTGCATCCGCCGCCACCTGCGCGCCGACGACGTGGCCGGGCGCTATGGTGGCGACGAGTTCTGCATTCTGCTGCCGGACACTTCACCGCAGTCGGCGCGCGAAGTGCTTGAGCGCCTGCGCGGGGCGATCGAGGCATTGCGCTGCGAGGCCGCGCCGCAGCTGCGGGTGAGTCTGAGCATCGGCATTGCCGGCTGTGGCCCGCACCTGAGTAACGTCACCGCCTGGCTCAACGATGCGGATGTCGCGCTTTATCAGGCCAAGCGTCTGGGGCGCAATCAGACAGTAGTGCGTTGCCTTGCCGACGGCGGCCCGCACCTGAGTCGTGCCTGAGGCGCATCGTTCTGCCAACGGGAGTACGCGCGGATTGGCCGGGCGCTGCGCCGTCGTCGAGTCCAAGGGCACAGGCGAAACCAGGTGAGCTATGGCAAACTCTGCGGCTTGGAATGGCGGCGTGACTGCTGAACGATGCTGCCGGGCAGGCTTCCAAATGTGTGCCTGTGGTTTGCTAGCCAGAGGCTTCCTGCCTAAGTAGCCGCTCCCTGCGGCACAGAATCTGAGGAACTACCGTGCATAACATCGTCATCAGCGGCACCGGCCTGTATACCCCGCCGAACAGCATTTCTAACGATGAGCTGGTGGAATCGTTCAATGCCTATGTGCAGCTGTTCAATGCCGAACATGCGCCAGCCATTGAGCGCGGCGAGGTGCAGGCGCTGAGCGAATCCAGTGCGGCCTTTATCGAGAAAGCCTCCGGCATCCAGAGCCGTTTTGTGATGGACAAAGCCGGCATTCTCGATCCCACCTGCATGGCTCCACGCATTCCCGAGCGGGCCAATGACGAGCAATCGATCCTCTGCCAGATGGGCGTCGCCGCCGCCGAGCAGGCGCTGGAGCGAGCCGGTAAAACCGCGGCGGATGTCGATGGGGTCATAGTGGCGTGCTCGAATATGCAGCGCGCCTACCCGGCGATTGCCATCGAAGTGCAGGCCGCCCTGGGCATCCAGGGTTTTGGCTACGACATGAGCGTGGCTTGTTCTTCGGCGACCTTCGGCATTCAGGCGGCGGGCAACAGCGTACAGCTGGACCAGGCGCGTGCGGTATTGGTTATCAGCCCAGAGATCTGCACCGGCCACTTGAATTTTCGCGACCGTGACAGCCACTTTATCTTCGGTGACGCGGCGACCGCGGTACTGGTGGAGCGCGCCGATCTGGCGACCTCGGCGCAGCAGTTCGAGATTCTCAGCAGCAAGCTGGTGACCCAGTATTCGAACAATATCCGCAACAACTTCGGCTTTCTCAACCGCGCGGCGCCCGAGGGCATCGGCGCGCCGGACAAACTGTTCGTGCAGGAAGGCCGCAAGGTGTTTCGCGATGTCTGCCCCATGGTGGCCGAGCTGATCAGCGCGCACCTGGCGCAACACCAGCTGAGCGTCAGCGACGTCAAACGCTTCTGGCTGCATCAGGCCAACCTCAGCATGAACCGGCTGATCAGCAAAAAACTCCTGGGCCGCGAAGCCGAGGCCCATGAGGCGCCGGTGATTCTGGATACTTACGGCAACACCAGTTCGGCCGGTTCGGTGATCGCCCTGCACACCTATCAAGATGACCTGCCGAGCGGCGCGCTGGGCGTACTCAGCTCCTTCGGCGCCGGTTATTCCATCGGCAGCGTGCTGCTGCGTAAGCGTTGATGGCCAACCCCAGCGACACCGAGCTGCTGCCACGCTTGTTGGCTGGCGAGCAGCAGGCGTTTCGCGAGCTGGTCGGCCGCTACCAAGGCGCCATGCGTGCGGTGGCTTACGCCATTGTCGGCAGCCGCAACGCCGATGAAGTCGTGCAAGACGCCTGGCTGGCAGTGGTGCGCAACCTAGCCGGTTTTCAAGGTCGCTCAAGCCTGAAAACTTGGTTGCTCACCATCACCGCCAACACCGCCAAGACCCGTTACAAACACAATCGCCGCGAAGTGCTACTCGATGATCTGCCGGGGCCGCACGGTTCGATCGACGCGGCACGCTTCGCCAGCGATGGTCACTGGCTGACGGCGCCTTTTGCCTGGCATGAAGATTCGCCGGAAGCGTTGCTCAGCGAAGATGAGCTGCGCGAATGCCTGGAAAAAACCCTGAGTGGTCTGTCCGAGCTGCAGAGCAGTGTGTTGCTGCTGCGCGAACGTCAGGGGCTGGAGCTGGACGAGATCTGTAATGTGCTTGAGGTTTCGCTCTCCAATGTTCGGGTGTTGTTGCACAGAGCGCGCTTGAAGGTGTTCGCCACCCTGGAGCATTTCGAGGAGACCGGCCAATGTTGAGTTGCAAGCAGTTGGTGGCGCATTCCAGTGACTTTTTGGATGGACAGCTGATCCTGCGCCAGCGTCTCTCGGTGCGCGCGCACTTGGCGCTCTGTCTCAATTGCCGGCGCTTTATCCGGCAGCTGCGCCTGAGCGGGGTCGTGGTGGGCAGTTTGGCGCCCAAGCAAAATGCTCAACTCGACGCACTGGCCGCGATGCTGGCCGAGATCCGCCGCAACGCCGACTGAGTGCGCTGCGGCCAAATGCGACGACATCCCGCGGCTGCCGGAATCAGCCTTGGCCTTGAGGCTGAGCGCCCGCAGCGTGTTGCTACGCTATACGCCAAGGTGACCAGCTGGCGGGCTGTCGACGCGCGTTGAGGTCGGCCTATAAGTAAATGTAGGTGTGGAATCGCTTATAGATAATTGGAATTAAAAAGTTCCGTTGTCATAAAAGTTTTATCTATCAGCCGCCGCGCTGAAATATTCCCCCGCCATTATTCCCCCAGCACAAACGAGCCGTCCGGCGTGTTTCAGACGCTAAAAACTCTACAGGGGAATTCTTCGATGATCCGTAAACACTCATTTCTAGGCGCCGCTTTTGCCGCCAGCACCCTGGCAATGGCCATCTCTGCCCAAGTCATGGCCGGTACGGTGACAACTGACGGCGCTGATATCCTGGTCAAGACCAAAGGCGGCCTGGAAGTTTCTACCGCTGACAAGGAATTCAGCTTCAAGGTCGGTGGCCGTATTCAGGCGGATGCTGACAGCTTCGACGGCTTCTACACCAAGAATGGCAATCGCGCCGATGAAACCTATTTCCGTCGCGCCCGTCTGGAAATTTCCGGTGTAGCCTTTACCGACTGGAGCTATAAATTCGAGCGCAATTTTAATGATAGCGGCACAGACGACTGGAACGAACTGTCCATTAACTACAACGGCTGGAAGCCGGTACAGGTGTCGGTCGGCCGCATCAAGCCGACCTTTGGCCTGGAAGAAGCGGCCAGCTCCAAGTGGATCACAGCCATCGAGCGTTCGGCCATTTATGATCTCGCTCCTTGGGTGAACTCCCATGAGAATGGTGAAGGCATCCGTCTGCGCACCACGCTGGGCGACATGTTCCACGGTGAAGTCGGTGCTTATCGTCAAGACGGCAACCAGGACGCAGATGGCCAGAACAACACCAGTTTCGTAGCGCGTGGTGTATTTGCACCGATTGTCGAGGACACGCAGGTTCTGCACTTCGGCCTAAACTTCGCGACCCGTGAAGTAGCAGCAGGTAGCAGAGAGCGGATCAGGCCGCGGTTGTCGGTTCGCGGCACTAGCGAAGATACCGTCAACGGTAACCGTGCCACCTTCGGTGAAGCTCAGTTGGATGGCACCGATCAGGTGTGGGGAGCGGAAGCGGCTTATATGACGGGGCCATTCTCCATTCAGGGTGAGTACATGGCTCGCTCTGCTGATGGCAATGCAGTAGCTAATGGCAACGACAATGATTTGCAAGCCAGCGGCTACAACGTGCAAGTTGCCTACACCCTGACCGGCGAATCGCGTGGCTATAAATTGAATGGCGGCAAGTTTGACAAGATTAAACCCAGCGACAAGAAGCTGGGTGCCTGGGAAGTCTTCTACCGTTACGACGACATCACGGTTGATGAGACTGCGGTTGCGCCCACCAACGCTGCTTTACTCGGTTTGACTGCCAATACCGCTGAAGCCAGCGCCCAGACCCACACTGTCGGTGTGAACTGGTATGCCAACGAAGCCGTCAAGGTATCCGCCAACTACCTGACCACCAGCGTGGACGACATTGTCAACGCCAACGGCGACGACAGCGGTGACGCCATCAGCCTGCGCGCTCAATACGTGTTCTAAACAACACAGCTAACACGCTGCTCCTTTTGAACCCCGCCTGGTGCGGGGTTTTTTTATGGCTATGTCCATGTCAGCCGTCCGTGTGCGACTGTCGATTCTCTATTGAGGTAGTCGATTCTCTATATAGTGCGGTTTTGCCTCGCCCCGAGAGTTGCCGATGTCCGTGCATTGCCTGACCGCCCTGAATGACCTCGCGCCCGCTGAGTGGGATGGCTTGCTGGCGCAGCCACAGCCCTTTGTTAGCCACGCCTTTTTGTCGGCGTTGGAAGACAGCGGCAGCGTCGGTCCTGGCACCGGCTGGTTGCCGGCACATCGTGTGCTCAAGGGTCAAGAGGGCCAGCTGCTGGCGGCGCTACCGGCCTATGTGAAGCAGCATTCCTATGGCGAGTATGTGTTCGACCATGGCTGGGCCGACGCCTGTGCCCGCGCGGGCATCGCCTACTACCCCAAGCTGCTCGGCGCGGTGCCCTTTAGTCCGGTAAGCGGGCCGCGTGTGCTCGGCGATCCGCTGGCGGCCGGGCAATTGCTCGATGAGTTGAGCGCAGGTCTTGAGCCGCAAGGGTTGTCCAGCCTGCATATCAACTTCACCGAAGCCGCCGACGATGGCTTGCTGCGTGGCCGCGCAGGCTGGCTGGAACGCCTGGGTTGTCAGTTTCACTGGCAGAATCGCGGCTACCGGGACTTTCAGGATTTTCTCGACAGCTTGGCCTCGCGCAAGCGCAAACAGCTGCGCAAGGAGCGCGAGCAGGTGGCGGGGCAGGGCATTGAGTTCGACTGGCGTGAAGGCCATCAGCTGAGCGAAGTCGAGTGGGATTTTGTCTATGCCTGCTACGCCAACACTTACCGCGTGCGCGGCCAGCAACCTTATCTAACCCGACTGTTTTTCAGCCTGCTGGCCGAGCGGATGCCCGGGGCGATTCGTGTGGTGCTGGCGCGCCAGGGACCGCGACCGGTGGCCATGGCCTTTAGCCTGATCGGCGGCGAGCGCTTTTACGGGCGTTACTGGGGTTGCCTGGCGGAGTTCGACCGTCTGCATTTCGAGACCTGTTTCTATCAGGGCATGGACTATGCAATCGCCCAGGGTCTGCAGCAGTTCGACGCCGGCGCCCAGGGTGAGCACAAGCTGATTCGTGGTTTCGAGCCGGTGATTACCCGCTCCTGGCACTACCTCTGCCATCCGGGCTTGCGCGCCGCGGTAGCGGATTTTCTCGAAGAGGAACGCCGAGGGGTGGCGGCCTACGCCCAAGAGGCGCGTGCCTTGTTGCCGTTTCGGCAGGCTTGAGAAAGCAGCTTTGCTGGCTTGATGCCAGATGCCAGATGCCAGATGCCAGATGCCGAGCGGGGCGCATGTTGAAAATCGGCGGTCCGGTGCGCAGCCCCCATAGGCGCCATGGCGTACCGGGGCGAACGGGTCTAGGGCACGCGGGCCACGCCGCGCACCCGCATAGCAAAGTTACAGGCGTTTGGCGCTGACGATCAGTACCGGAGTGCGCGGCACGTTTTGGCTGCCGGCGATGGTGGCGGTCGGTACTTGCGCGATCTTGTCGACCACCTCGATGCCGCGCACTACCTTGCCGAACACCGCGTAACCAAAGTCGCGCGAGCTGTGGTCGAGAAAGGCGTTGTTCGCGTGGTTGATAAAGAACTGGCTGGTGGCCGAATTGACCACCTGAGTACGTGCCATGGCCAGGGTGCCGCGGCGATTGTGCAGACCGTTCTGGGCTTCGTTATTGATCGGTGCCTGGGTAGGTTTTTGCTGCATATCGGCGTTGAAACCGCCGCCCTGGACCATAAAGCCTGGGATCACCCGGTGGAACTGGGTACCGTCATAAAACCCCGAGTCCACGTACGCGAGAAAGTTGGCCACGCTCAGCGGCGCCTTGTCGGCGTACAGCTCGACTTCCACTTCGCCCATGCTGGTGGTCAGCAATACGTGCGGTTGCTGGGTGTCAGCGGCGGGGGCCGCCATCAGGCTGGAGGCGAACAATAGCGAGCAGGCGGTGAGGACAAGTGTTTTCAACATGGTGTAAGCATCCTGTTTCAAAGTGGTTTGAGTGTGTTGCCAAATGTGGGTTTGACGGTTGTTTCTATTGCGCGATTTTTTTACAAATCTAGGCCCCCGTTATACGTGGATGGCAAGCCTACGAAAGCGAGTTGCAACAGCTGACGGGGACATGGCTTTTTATAAAGGTGCGCTGCCGAGTTCGACTTCCTTGAGAAAACTCAACAGCAGGGCGTTGAACGCGGCGGGCTGGTCCATCGGCGAGGCGTGTCCGGAGTCTTCGATTACCACCAGGCGCGCGTTGGGCATTTGCTTGACGTAGGCCGCTTTGCGCGCCGTCGGGGTGTAGTCGCGATCGCCCGAGACCACCAGGGTCGGGCAGGTGATGCGCGCCAGATTTTCACGCACGCCCCAGCCGATGAGCGCATCCAGACTGGCCAGGTACGCGCGCTTGTCATTGCGCGGCCAGCGCCGTTGGATTTTCAGGCGCAGCTCAGTTTGCTCGGGCTTGGGGAACATCTTTTTGCTCAGCAGCTTGGCAATGTCTTCCAGGCTTAACAGGCGCGATAACGTCCAGCGTGTGGCCAGCCCGATGCCGTCGCTGAGGCTGCGCACTTTTACCTCGGGGCCGCTGTTGATGATGGTCAGGCTCTTAAGCAGCTCCGGGTAGTCGACGCCCATCTGGAAACCGATCATGCCGCCCATGGAAAGGCCGATCAGGTGCACCGGGTCGAGCTGCAGGTGCTCGATTAAGGCCGCCACGTCTTCGGTAAAGCCGCTAATGCTGTAGCGCTCGTTGGGTTTGTCTGAGCGCCCGTGGCCGCGCAGGTCCATGACAATCACCCGGTAGCTCGCAGTTAATGCCGAGATCTGGTACTCCCAGTCCAGGGTGCTGGAACCTAGGCCGTGCAAGAGCAGCAGCGGCGCGCGCGAATCGTCGGCCTCGCCGTATTCTTCGCCGAGTTCTTCGTAATACAGCTGGCAACCGTTGTGGTCAAAATAAGACATGTAACCTCCGTGTGAACTCACTGCGATTTAAGTACCCAGACGCTTGCCGAGCGTCGGTATGACGAACCTGACGGGCTTGATGAGTGTGGGCCGCGCGGGCCTTATCCTAGCCGATGCGCGGGCTGGGGACTGCCGGTTTTTGCTCGGTGGCTGAGTCGAAAAATCTGGCTTAAATGGGCGCCACGAAGGGCGCATCCAGCGCCGCCAGGTCGAAGTTCTTGATCAGCTCGACCAGAATTTGCGTCGCCGGGCCTAGCGATTTTTCCTTGTTCGAGTACAGATAAAACAGTGGGTTGTGGCTGCCGCCTTGCTCCAGCGGCAAGGCTTTCAGCGAGCCGTCCTTGAGTTCACGCTCGATCAGGTGCCGTGGTAGCCAGGCGAAGCCCAGGCCGCTGCTGACGAAGGTGCTGGCGGTTGCCAGGCTACCGACGGTCCAGCGCTGCTCGGCGCCCAGCCAACCGCTGTCGCGCGGCTGCAGGCGGCCGGAGTCGCGAATCACCACCTGCATCTGCGCTTCCAGGTCCTGAAAGCCGAGTGTGCGCTGCAGCTGATGCAGGGCATGTTCCGGGTGGGCCACGGCGATAAATTCGACGGTGCTGAGTTCGGCGGCCAGATAGCCGGTAATGCTCAGGGAACTGATGGCCAAATCAGCCGTGCCTTCCTTGAGCACCTCCTCAACGCCGGACAGCACTTCCTCACGCAGGCGCACGCGACAGCCGCGGCTCTGCGGCATAAAGGCGCTGAGGGCGCGCACCAGTTTGGCGTTCGGATACGCCGCATCCACCACTAGGCGCACCTCGGCCTCCCAGCCTTGCTCCATATGGTAGGCCAGGTCTTCCAGCTGACTGGCCTGCTTGACCAGTTGCCGCGAACGCCTGAGCAGCACGCCGCCGGCCTCGGTGAGCACGGCGCGGCGGCCCTCGATGCGCAGCAGCGGCACGCCGAGCTGTTCTTGCATGCGCGCCACCGTGTAGCTGACCGATGATTGCGAGCGGTGCAGCACCTCGGCGGCCTGGGCAAAACCGCCGTGGTCGACCACCGCCTGCAAAGTGCGCCATTGTTCCAGGGTCACGCGGGGCGCTTTCATCATGAGATCGTGTTGTCCTAAGCTAGCGGCCCGCCGTTGGAGATTGCCGCATGAATAAAGTGAACAGAATAAGCCTAATAGGATTGACCATGCTGGCGCTGCTGCCGCTCAGCGGGTTCGCGGCTTACCCGATCGAGGTGAAAAAACAGCTCAATGGTGCCGAAATTGCCTATTTCACCCAAGACCTTGACCGCGACTTGGGTGCGCTGACCTTACAAAATCTGGGGCAGACGCCGGCTATTTGCACCGCGGTTTTTCGCAACGGTCCCGAAGCACCACGCACCCGCAAGACGCTGATCGAACCGGGCCAAACCCGCAATTTGACCGTCAAGTTCAGCCGCAGCGTCATCAAACTGCGCATCCAGCTGACCTGCGCGCTGAAGTAGGCACCGCCCCTGCACACCTGAATTCAATGGCTCTGTACCCGCTATGGGTTGGTGCTGGGGCGGCCGTAAATCCGCGCTTATAAAAAGTCTCGGGCCTAATTCACCAATAACGCAGACATGGCCAATTCAATCCCTTCTGAATTCAACGTATAAGTACCGCGCGGTCCCAGGCCAGCTGGCGTCGCGGGTGGTTCTTTGCGTTCGCCGCGCTTGAGCCGCCCGGCAAGCCCCGTTCAAGGCTTTCCAGCCTAGTGATGCGTCTTTAATAAATCAATTTTATTGATATGTTAAGGCTAATTTTTCTGCTTTTTAATCGATAAGATTCCCCTTAATCTGCCCTCCATCGACGCCTAACCACCCAAGATGGAATTCATCGCTCATGTCTCTTATGTCTCACGTTCTTGTGATTGAAAGCAGCGCCCGCCAGCAAAATTCGGTTTCCCGCGAACTGACCGCGCAGTTCATCAGCCAATGGCGTGCCGCCCATCCCGCCGATTCGATCAAGGTGCGCGACCTGGCCCGCGATCCGGTGCCGCACCTGGACAGCACGCTGCTTGGCGGCTGGATGACCCCGGCCGAACAGCAAAGCGATGCTGAAAAAACCGCATTGGCCCGCTCCAATCTGCTCACCGATGAGCTACTGGCTGCCGATGTGCTGGTGCTGGCCGCTCCCATGTACAACTTCGCGATTCCCAGCACCCTGAAAGCCTGGCTGGACCATGTGCTGCGCGCCGGAGTGACCTTCAAGTACACCGAGACCGGCCCGCAAGGCCTGCTCAGCGGCAAACGCGCTTATGTCCTGACTGCCCGTGGCGGTGTGTATGCCGGTAGCGGGCTGGATCACCAGGAACCCTACCTGCGCCAGGCTCTGGCCTTCATCGGCATCCACGACGTCAGCTTTATCCATGCCGAAGGCCTGAATCTGGGCGCTGATGGGATGCAAAAAGGCGTGGCCAAGGCCAAGGCACAGCTGGCCGACATCGCCTAACGCTTTGCTGCTTTTAGCGTTTAAAGCCATGACGTTGCGCACCATCAAGTCCTGAAACCCTGAACAGCCAAATTAAACGGTACTGCTTTAGCGTCCCCTACTCCTTGACGCCTCAGCCCGACCGACCCATTTTTGGGTCAGTCGGGTTTTTTTTGCTCGGCGACAGCCTGCCATTCCTCGGCAAATACACAGATTTCGAGTCTTTCGTCACGACAACCGTTAGGCTATGCGGCTGTTTTTTAATATTTTTGCCATTTCTGTCGAGGTTATCCCCGTGTTTTCCCAATTCGCCCTGCACGAACGCCTGCTTAAAGCCGTGGCCGAGCTGAACTTTGTCGAGCCGACGCCGGTGCAGACCATGGCGCTGCCGCCGGCCCTGGAAGGGCGTGATCTGCGGGTGACGGCGCAAACCGGCAGCGGCAAAACGGCAGCCTTCGTGCTGCCCATGCTCAATCGATTGATGGGCGCGTCCAAGCCGCGCATGAGCATCCGTGCGGTGATCTTGCTACCGACCCGCGAGCTGGCCCAACAGACGCTCAAGCAAGTCGAACTGTACTCGCAGTTCACCTTTATCAAGGCCGGGCTGATTACCGGCGGTGAAGACTTCAAGGTGCAGGCCGCCATGCTGCGCCGGGTGGATATTTTGATCGGTACGCCGGGGCGGCTGATCGAACATGCCAACGCCGGCAATCTGCAACTCGACGAAGTTGAAGTGCTGGTGCTCGATGAAGCCGACCGGATGCTCGACATGGGTTTTGCCGAAGACGTGCAGCGTCTGGGCAAGCTGTGTACCGCACCGGCGCGCCAGACCCTGCTGTTCTCCGCCACCAGCGGCGGCTCGGGGTTGCGCGACATCGTCGCTTCGGTGCTCAAAGATCCGCTGCACCTGCAGGTCAACAGCGTCAGCCAGCTGAATGTCGGCACCCGCCAGCAGATCATCACCGCTGACCACAACAGCCATAAAGAGCAGTTGGTGCACTGGCTGTTGACTAACGAGACTTATCAGAAGGCGATCATTTTCACCAACACCCGGGTGCAGGCCGATCGTCTGTACGGGCGTCTGGTGGCCCAGGATTTCAAGGCCTTCGTGCTGCACGGGGAAAAGGATCAGAAAGACCGCAAGCTGGCCATCGACCGCTTGAAGCAGGGTGGCGTGAAAATTTTGGTGGCCACCGATGTGGCGGCCCGCGGCCTGGATGTTGAGGGTCTGGATATGGTGATCAACTTCGACATGCCGCGCACTGGCGATGACTATGTGCACCGCATCGGCCGCACCGGTCGGGCCGGCGGCGAAGGGTTGGCGATCTCGCTGATCTGCCATGGCGACTGGAACCTGATGTCGAGCGTCGAGCGTTATCTGAAGCAGCACTTTGAACGGCGCAGCATCAAGGAACTCAAGGGCACCTATCAGGGCCCGAAAAAGCTCAAGGCGTCCGGCAAGGCGGTGGGCGTCAAGAAGAAGAGTGACGGCAAGTCCGACAAGAAATCCACGGTCAAGAAAAGCGCGACCAAGCGCAAAACCGTCAACCGACCGAAGAGCGATGCCCCGGCCCTGGTCAGCCGCGATGGGCTGGCTCCGCTCAAGCGCCGCACTCCGACGGCTCCCACCACCGAATAACGCTCCCGCCCAGCGCCGCTGACGTTTCAGCGTGCGCTACGCCGCGTTAACTACGCAAAAAAACCGGCCAGTCCCCAAGGGATCTGGCCGGTTGTGCTTCTGGCATGCCTCACTCATTACCTCACTCAGCCAAATTGGCGTGGAGCGGCGGGTCGGGATTATCCCTCAACGTGCTTTGCGGCTTTGTCCAGTTCCTGCAGGCGCAGGTCGTAGATATGGCATTCATCTTGGACTTGCGATGAGGTTTGGGGGGATGTTTCCTTGAGTTCCTGGCGCAGTTCGGCTGCGCGTTTGGGGTCCTGCTGAGTGATTTCAGCTATCTTGGCCGCGAGCTGTTCGGCTTTGGCAGTGGCCTCTTCCGGGGTGCAGGCATAGGCCGCGGTCTGGGCGAGTAAGGCAAGCGCGGCGCAGCAACTAAGGGCTATTTTCATCGCGAGTACTCACGGCTGAAGATGTGGGCTTGTTCGGTTGATTGCCATGCGCGGGTAAAAGTTCAGCTAGAAATCGGTCGGCTCAGCGCACTCGCTCGCGGCACTCGACCGCAAGACCCAGCGCTTTTTGCATGTCCACACGCGCCGAATAACCGATGTCTTTGTCGGTCAACTTGAAGTTGCGTTCCGAGGGAAAAATGGGCGCGGTGAGGTCCCTATGTTCGTGCAAGGTAGAGGCGCGGGCGCAGGCGACTGTAGTGATATCGACGCGTATAGATACCTTGGAGTTGCTGCGTTTGATAGCAAATGCCGGATCATCCACGGCCATACCCTGACGCTGGGTCTAGGCAAAACGCAGCGAACCTAGCGGCGCTCTGTAGGTCGGAAACTATGACGGTCCAGACCCTGAAGGCTCGGCTGCGCGCCGGGTTTTGGCCGAGTACAACGCAAAGGGAGAAAATACCATGACTTACAATTGGGATCTTATTGAGCGGTTGCTGCATGAGGTTCAGAACGGCGCAGGCGAGCGTTTTGCCCCACGAGCATACGCCGCCGAGCTGGCCGGGGAGATGGAGCGGGGCGGCGAGCAACTGGCCAGTCTCGATACCTTCAAGGCCCAGGCGGCTGACTACGAGGCACAGCTACTGACGGCGGGGTTTATTGCGCCGCGGCCCGAAGAAGAAGGTGGCAATGGCGAGAACTTCATCCTGACCGAGCGTGGCCTACAACTGCTCAGCATGATCGACAGCAGTTTCCCGGGTGATGAACATCCTCGCGACATGCTTGATCAACATGGCACCGCGGCGCTGGTGCCGGAGGTCTTCGATGATATCGCGGCCAAGGCACTTTTATCGTAGCTTGAGTCCGAGTCAATAGGTGCGACTAAACGTAGTTGTCTGGCGCGGTTAGGCCGTCAACAGCACGACTGCATGGATGCAGGAGGTAGGGCGACGCAGGGCCAAAGCCGAGGGATCCACCGCAGCGACCACCCCGTATAATTAGTCTCGGGCAGAAGAAGCCCCCGCATTTTCCTCTCTCAAGAGAAGCCCCCGCCTGAGCAAGGGCGGGGGCGGATGCCAAGAGCAGAACATACCCTTCGCACAATCCGGACGTTATGCTGCATGGATTGTCGTATTAAGGTGAGCGGTATGCGCAGTTTGCTACTGGTGGTTGGGTTGTTCTGGCTGGCGTTTGCGGTGCACGCCGAGCCCTTGCGGGTAGGTTTTGGCGAGCGCAAACCCCCTTATGTATTTGAAAAACAGCGGCGGGGTTTGGAGTACGAAATAGTCAGCGCGGCCTTTCAGGCTGCGGGCACAGAAATGCAGCCGTATTTTGCACCTAATGAACGTTTGCACCTGATGCTACGCCGCGGTGAGATCGACTGTATTGCTAGCACCAATGAGCGAAACGGTGCGGCGGCTTATTACTCGCAGGTGTATATCCACTACCACAACATCGCGTTGGCGCTGGCTTCACACAATTACCAAATAGACACCATTGCCGACTTGGCTCCTTACTCTATTAGTACCTTTCAACGGGCGAGCAAGCTGCTCGGTCCGGTATTTCAACGCATGGCCGCAGGCAACCCCAGCTACCGAGAAGAGGCCCAGCAAATCGGCCGCAATCGCCTGCTGTATATCGGGCGGGTCGATGTGATCGTGGGTGACACACGGGTGATCAATTACTTCAACCGAAAAGTAAGCGACCAAGTCGACATCAACCAGCCCGTGACGCGCTATGAGCTGTTTGCACCCACGCCTTATCGGATGGGCTGCCGTTTTAAAGCCTCACGCGATCGGTTCGATCAGGGCTTGGCGAGCATTCGCGAGAACGGCAAATACGTCGCTATTGAGCGCAAATACGCTGAATATTGACCGGCTCGGTCGGGGCGGGAAGGTCTGCGATCTAGTCAGTATGGGTGACATTGTCGATTTGCTTGAACGGCCAAATCGCCGCGTTGGCGCTTGGATTTATGGGCAGCGAACGGTGTAAAAACCGCGGTACACACTGGCAAAAGAGGCAGAAAAAATGCTGAGCACAATCCGTTTAGCGGCACTGGTTCTTGCGGCAATGCCGGGGTTGGCCTGGGCGCTGGAAACCCTCAGCTTTCCCAGCGAGCGCGGCAACGTGCAGGTTACCGCGCTGGTCAGCGGGCTTGAGCATCCCTGGAGCCTGGCGTTCCTGCCTGATGGAGACATGTTGGTGACCGAGCGAGCGGGGCGATTGCGGGTGGTCGGAGTGAATGGCGCACTGTCGGCGCCGCTTGAGGGGCTGCCCACGGTGTATGCCCAAGGGCAGGGCGGGTTACTCGATGTGGTGCTGTCGCCGGCGTTTGCTGAAGACCGCCTGGTCTACGTGTCATATGCCGAAGCGGGTGACGATAAAGCCGCCGGCACGGCGGTAGGGCGCGGCCGCTTGTCTGCCGATCAGAGTCGACTGGAGCGCTTCGAGGTGATTTTTCGGCAGATGCCCAAACTCTCCACTGGAGTGCATTTTGGCTCGCGGCTGGTATTCGATCGCGAGGGGTATCTGTTTATCGCCCTGGGTGAAAACAACCAGCGCTCGGCCGCCCAGGATCTCGACAAGCTGCAAGGCAAGGTCGTGCGCCTGTATCCCGATGGCCGGGTGCCGCCGGACAACCCCTTTGTCAGCGCGCCCAAACAGCTCAATGCGCGTACAGAAATATGGTCCTATGGCCATCGTAATCAGCAAGGTGCCGCGCTCAATCCCTGGACGGGACAGCTCTGGACCCATGAGCATGGTCCGCGCGGTGGCGACGAAATCAATATCCCCCAAGCCGGTAAAAATTACGGCTGGCCGTTGGCGACCCATGGCATCAATTATTCGCTGGAGCCAATTCCCGAGGCGCGCGGCAAAATGGTTGAGGGCACCGAGGCGCCGCTGTATGTATGGGAAAAGTCACCGGCGATCAGTGGCATGGCATTTTATGACGCGCAGCGTTTCCCGGCTTGGCAGCACAGTCTGTTTATTGGCGCGCTCGCTCAGCAGGCGTTAATTCGCTTGGAGTTCAAGGGCAACCAAGTGGTGCATGAAGAGCGTCTGCTGCAACAGCTGGACGCGCGCATTCGCGATGTTCGCCAAGGTCCGGACGGCTATCTGTATGTATTGACCGATGCGGCGCATGGCCAGTTATTGCGGGTGGGCTTGCAGCCCGAGTGAGGTGCCTGGCACACGCGTCAGGGTCTGTTCTTCTTTCTGGGCGGCCATCAGCTCTGTCATGGGCTTGCTGAGTACACTGAAATCGATGATCTCGATGGCGCCACGGCCCTGGCCTAACAAGTGAAAGGAGAAGGCCTTGCGGGTGGTGGGGTTGTCGAACCCAACGCTTATTTCAAGCGGTTGGCCGACCCTTAAAAACGCGAGTGTCGGCATAAGCACGGCGACGTCCTGGTCGAGTTCTTTGGCTTTCAGCACCATCGTCGCCCCTTGTTTGTCCATGCTTACGGCCCGGATTTTCAGGGTGACCTGGGTGTGAGTGCCTTTGGGCAGCTCCAAGTACTGCGCGCCAATCGCAGTCCATCACCTTGCGTCGAGTGGCTGTCACATTGCGAATCCGTCAGCTATTTCAAGTCGCCCAGCTCGGGCATTCGACCTACTGCGTCCACCAGTTCGGCGGTGTCGAGGTTGAACACGGTCCAGACCAGCATCTGCAGCTACGCCAACCAGAGTGAGCGGTTGTGAAACAACAACAGCAACAGGCAATCGATACCCAAATCGAAAATATAGCTATAGCCAAGGATTCTATCAGCCAAGCCAATAGCGGCTAGCTAGCGGAGTCAGCAAGAACAATAATGGAAATGAATGACTTCTCAAGGTGCTGTAGCCGGCTATTAAAAATGCGCAAAAAATGATGTACCTGGGTTGAGGCAACAGTCATCCAGAGGGCTTCGCACAGACGGCGCCCCGGACAATGCTTTGACATAATTTTGAAACGATAGTGTGTAGGCACACTGACGGACGTCAGGTTTTTTTGAGCGGTGCGCGGTGATCTATTGCCCAGAGCCAGGGCAACTGGCTCTGAGGTTCTTTAGGCGTATGCAACGGGCGGTGATGTCTATTGAGTGAGCAAACCAGCATCGGTTTTTTTATTTTTTTTGACGGCTTTTTTCTCCGCGGCAGTTTTAGCAGGTTTTTTCTTGGCCGATTTTTTTGAATCCAGACTTTTGCTCATGGCTTTCTCACTCGGATCAAAGGGGGAATATGACGCTTTTGCATCGCTGGCGCGCTTGACTGAAGGTGAAGTCAGAAAAGTTGCAGCAATACTCACTGTGCAAGCCGTGCGCTCAGTGTATTTAAGCCCATTGCGGGCGAAAAATAAGTATTTTTGGCTTGCTCGATCAAAGAAAGAAGATCATCAGCCCTGGCGCTTGGTACGAGAGAACGAAGCGCTGCGAAACAGGGCAGATAAAGAGCAGAAAAGGTCGCTGCTCGACCCTATTTCTTGCCCAGGGTGATCTGTTTGGATGTGCCGAACACTTGCCCACTCACCCCTTTTGGGATTTCCTGGATCTCACCGCCAGACTTTAAAAAGGCTGCAACCTGCTCGTTTATCGAGCTGTGGGTTTCCACTGCGGCGGCTGGTTTTTTCTTCATCGCTGAGGCTTTTACACGCATGGCTGCCATTGACCTGTCTTATATTTGATACGGCCAAGTATTGTACACAAATTATCCAGCGACGGCTTGCAATTATTAGCATAAGGGGGTGCGGGAACTGAAACGTTCTGCGTTGAGGCTGCTGGCGCAGTGGGCCGTCATACTTTTTTATGGGCTTGTACACGGTGTGTTACTGCTGACATTTGGGCTGGCGCCTTGGCGGGTGTCACTGTGCGCTAGACGTCAGCGCGGCCAAAACTCGGTTAGAATGCTGGCCGGCAATTCAAGGTAGAGAACATGGCACTTATCGGGCGTTTTAACAGTTTGCAGGTCGTGAAACACACCAACTTCGGGTTGTATCTGGACGGTGGTGCGGACGGCGAAATCCTGCTGCCCAATCGTTATATTCCCAAAGACACGCCCAGCGACGTCGATGAGTGGCTGAACGTCTTCATCTACCTAGACAGCGACGACAAACTGATCGCTACCACGGAAAAACCCAAGGTGCAGGTCGGCGAATTTGCCAGCCTCAAGGTGCTGGAAATCAACAGCATCGGTATTTTCCTGGACTGGGGGTTATCCAAAGACCTGCTCTTACCCTATTCGGAAGAAAAGCACCCGCTGCAAGCCGGTGATTACTGCGTGGTGCATGTTTATCTGGATAAACATACCCGCAGGATTACCGCAACCGCGCGCCTGGATCGGTATCTGGATAACGTGCCGGCCAATTATAAAAGCGGGCAAATGGTTGATTTGCTGGTGGCGGAACCCACCGAAATGGGCTTCAAGGCTATTATCAACAACCAGCATTGGGGTCTGATTCACAAAAACGAAGTGTTCAAGTTTTTGCGCATTGGCATGCAGGAAAAAGGTTTTATCAAGGAAGTGCGTGCCGACGGCAAGCTCAGCTTGTCCCTGCAGCCCATCGGTCGGGAGGGCGCCGATGCGCTGCACGAGAAAATTCTCAGCCAGCTGCGCGAACAAGATGGAGTCCTTATGCTCAGCGACAAAAGCACTCCGCAAGCCATCAGCGCGTTGTTCGGCGTCAGCAAGGGCAATTTCAAAAAAGCGATAGGCGCCCTGTATAAACAAGGCCTGATTGTGATCGAGACTGACCGAATCACCCTGGCCTGAATGCTCAACCAGGGCCTTAATATTTTTTAGATGTAAGCCGTTGTAGCTCAGTCGGTAGAGCAACTGATTCGTAATCAGTAGGCCGGGGGTTCGATTCCTCTCAACGGCACCATATAAAAAAACGACTTAGGTTCGCCGCACGGTGGGCCTTTTTTGTTTTCGGGTAAGCCAAGGTTATTGAGTCAGCATTTCTCGATCGATTGACCCGCGCAATCCTCCGGCCCCTCGTTTACAAAGGGGCGAGGCATTCAGCGTCCCGCAGCCACAGAGGCCATGAGTAGAAAAATCCTTCACATCGACTGCGACTGTTTTTATGCCGCCATCGAGATGCGCGATGATCCGCGACTGGCGGCCAAACCGCTGGCGGTCGGCGGGGCGGCGGATCGGCGGGGCGTAATCGCCACCTGCAACTATGAAGCCCGCGCCTATGGCGTGCGTTCGGCGATGGCCTCAGCTTATGCGCTCAAGCTGTGTCCGCAATTGGTGATCGTCAAGCCGCGGATGGAGGTTTATAAGGCCGTATCGAAAGAAATTCAGGCGATCTTTCAAGATTACACCGAGCTGATTGAGCCGCTGTCGTTGGACGAGGCGTTTCTGGATGTCTCCCATAGCCCGCACTTTGCCGGCAGCGCCACGCGCATAGCTGAGGACATTCGGCGGCGGGTCTTTACCCAGCTGCATATCACCGTTTCTGCTGGAGTGGCGCCCAGTAAGTTTCTGGCCAAGATCGCCAGTGATTGGCGCAAGCCCAACGGCCTATTCGTGATTACTCCTCAGCAGGTCGAAGCGTTTGTCTGCACCCTGGCGGTGAACAAATTGCACGGGGTGGGCCAGGTTACTGCCGACAAGTTGGGCCGGTTGGGCGTGGTTAATTGCTTGCAATTGCGCGAGTTCAGCAAGCTGGCCTTGGCGCGTGAGTTCGGCAGCTTTGGCGAGCGACTGTGGGGCCTGGCCCGCGGCATCGATGAGCGCGCAGTGCAGATTGATAGCCGCCGACAAAGCGTCAGCGTCGAAAATACCTACGATCAGGATTTACCCGATTTAGCCGCCTGCCTGGAAAAGCTGCCGCCGTTGCTGGACGCCTTGGCCATCCGTTTGGCGCGCCTGGGCAGCAGCTATCGGCCGGACAAACCCTTTGTCAAAATCAAGTTTCATGACTTCACCCAGACCACCCTGGAGCAGGCGGGCGCGGGACAGGATCTGGACAGTTACCGGTTACTCTTGAGCAACGCCTTCGCTCGCGGCGCTAAGCCGGTGCGTTTGCTCGGCGTCGGCGTGCGCTTGCTGGATTTGCGCAGCGCCTTTCAGCAATTGGAGTTGTTCGAAGAATAGGGCGGACAACGCCGTGTTCATCTAGCAAAACCTTCCAGCAGATCCCTGCGGTGATATGTATTCAACCTGCTAGAGCGAGCTTCGGCGCGCAGCCAACAGCCCGCCAGCTCGGCGGACTTTACGCGGTTGCTTGCTGGCACTTAGGGCAGCGGTGCTGACCGGCGTGGCTCTGCCAGCCGAGTTCCTGAATGCGCGCCGCAGCGGCGGGTGCCTGGGCTTTTTTACCCAGGCTGGCGTCGACGGCGAACTCGAAGTCCAGTTGCGCGCCGCAGCCATCGCAGTTGACCTGCCAATTCATAATGGCCAGCTCGCGAAAGGCTAAGCCCTGGGCCACTGCGACCCACTGACCGGGCGGGCTGATCAGGTGGCGAACCTTGTCCACGTTCAAACGCAGGCACAGATCGCGGCTACCTTTGAGGGTGACGAGCAGGCTGTCACCGCTTTTGATCGAGCCGCCGTTGCCAGTCACTTGATAGCGGCCCGGCGCCAGTGCACGGCATTCGATCAGGGTGTGGGCGGGGTTGAGCAGGGAGTAACGAAAATCGTGTTCGGCCATGGTCGGGGTCCTGAAAAGGGGCGCGTGATGCTATCACGCGCTGGCGTGTAGCTGGCCTGCCTACACCTGATTAACCGGTGTGCCGGCGGCCCAGGCGGCGATGTTATCCAGCGTGGTGCGGGCAATCGCCGCCAGTGCCTCGCGGGTCAGAAAGGCTTGGTGCGCGGTGATGATGACGTTGGGGAAGGTCAGCAAACGCGCGAGCACATCGTCCTGCAATGGTCGGTCTGAGCAGTCCTGGAAGAATAGCTGGGCTTCTTCCTCATAGACATCCAGGCCGAGATAACCGAGCTGGCCGCTTTTCAGCGCGTCGATCAGTGCTGGTGTGTCGACCAGCGCGCCGCGTCCGGTGTTGATCAGCATGGCGCCGTGCTTCATCTGTTGCAGGCGTTCGGCATTGATCAGATGCCGGGTGCCAGGGTTCAGCGGGCAGTGCAGGCTGATGATGTCGCTGCTGCTGATCAGCTGCTCCAGCGGCACTTGGCGTGCGCCCAATGCTTCCAGCCCGGCGACCGGTAGCGGATCGTGAATCAGCAGCTGACAGCCGAAGCCGGCCATGATACGAGCGAACACGGTGCCGATCTGTCCGGCACCAATAATGCCGACCGTTTTACCGTGCAGGTCGAAGCCGGTCAGCCCGTGCAGAGAAAAATCGCCTTCGCGAGTACGGTTGAAGGCCCGGTGAATGTTCCGATTCAGCGCCAGGATCAGCGCCAGCGCATGCTCGGCCACTGCATGCGGTGAATATGCCGGCACCCTTACCACCGCGAGGCCAAGACGCTGAGCCGCCTGGAGATCCACATGGTTGTAGCCGGCCGAGCGCAGCGCGATTAGCCGCGTGCCGCCGCCCACCAAGCGTTTCAGCACGGGGGCCGAGAGGTCATCGTTGATAAACGCGCAGACCACCTCGTAGCCTTCGGCCAGGGCAGCGGTATCGAGGCCCAGGTAAGCGGCCTGAAACTGCAGCTGCCAGTCCGGCGGCAGATCGGCGGCGAGAAAACTGTCGCGATCATAGGCTTGGCTGCTGAACATGATCATGCGCATGGCTGGGCTCCTGGAGGTTTATGAGTCTGGTGGCGCGGGGTCGACAGCGGATGCGCTTGAGTGGCTCATCGCTGTATGGCTCGGCGCTGGTCGCGCAGTTGGATATGCCGCGGTGAGGGTAAAGGTGGGCGCGTTCTATGGGTTTGTCGGAGGTGACGTACGTTCATTGACGGGCGAGGTGTGTCGCGCTTTTAGTCAATGATTCAACTGCTAAGGGTGGTTTCCTGGGTTAGCGCCGCCATGGCCGCTTCCAGTTCGTCCAGTGCTGCTTCGGCCGCGGGGTTATCTTGCTTGAGCAGGCTCTCGCTGCGCTTACAGGCGGCACGCAGTTGCGGTACGCCGCAGTAGTGAGTGGCGCCGTGTAGGCGGTGGATTCGCTCGATCAGCGCCAGGCGTTCGCCATGTTCGCGCGCCTGGCGGATCGCTAGCCGATCAGCGGGCAGCCCTGCGACTAACATGACGAGCAAATCTGCTGCCAGGTCGGCCTTGCCTGCTGCCAGGTGCAGACCTTCTTCGGCGTCGAGCACCGCCAAGTCGGGGTTCTGAGGGATTGCGCTGTGGCGCTCGGGCGCCTGATTGCGCAAGGGCAGGCCCGTCCATTTGAGTACTACCTGGGCCAATTGCCGCTCGTTGATGGGTTTGCTCAGGTAGTCATCCAGCCCCGCCTGGAGCAAGGAGCGCTTTTCATTGGCCATGGCATGGGCGGTAAGAGCAACTATCGGCGCGCTGACAAGGCCCAGACTGGCGTGCCACTGGCGGATAGCTTCGGTGGTTTGGCGGCCATCCATACCGGGCATTTGCACGTCCATAAAGATCAGGTCGAAGGTTTTTTCCTGGACCATCTGCAAGGCAGCATAGCCACTGTCGACGGCCGTGACCTCGGCGCCCATGTCGCTGAGCAGGGTTTGAACCAACAATAAATTGGCCGAGTTATCGTCGACGCAGAGCAGTTGTGGGGCGCGCTTGATCTTATTCTTGAGGTTGTCGCTGTGCGGCTGCGGGCCGATCAGTTCGGCCAGGGCACGTTGCATTTTGCGTGTGCAGGCCGGCTTGGCTTGCAGCAGGTTATGTGTGTCGGTCAGGCACTCATGGTAGAGCGTTTGTTCGGTGGTGGGGCAGAGCACTAGACTTTTACAGTTGAGGCTTTGGAGGTCCAAAATTCGCTGGTGCAAACGCTCGGGCGACGATTCCTGGGCGGTTACACCAAGCACGGCAAGGCAAATGGGGGTTGAGGTGGGCAATTGTGCAGCAACCACTTCCAGCAGGTTTTCCAGGCTGGTGCACGGTTCCACCTGTAAGCCGCATTCTTCCAATTGATGCTGCAGAGCCTTACGGGCCAGCTCATGGCTTTCCAGGATGGCCACGCGTTGGCCGGCTAGCGGTGCGCGGGGTAGGTCTCCGGCGTCATCGCGAGCGCGCAGCAGGTTAAGACTGATCCAGAATTCCGAGCCTTCGCCGGGGGTACTGGCGACACCAATTTCGCCGCCCATTTGTTCGATCAAGCGTTTGGAAATCACCAAGCCCAGACCGGTACCGCCGGCTTGGCGCGACAGCGAATTGTTCGCCTGACCAAATGCCTGGAAGAGCAGCCGTAAATCATCGTCGGACAAGCCGATGCCGGTATCCTGCACGCTGATACGCAGCTGTACGCGGCCTTCGCGCTCATCCTCGAGCATGGCGCGCAGCACGATTGTGCCCTTGCTCGTGAACTTGATGGCATTGCTCAGCAAGTTGGTCAACACCTGTTTGAGCCGCAGCGGATCGCCCATCAGGGACAGCGGAGTGTCGTGGTAGACCAGGCTGAGCAACTCCAATTGTTTGGCGTGGGCGGTGGGCGCGAGAATCGTCAGCGCCTCCTGCAGCAGGTCGCGCAAGTTGAACGGGATATTCTCCAGCACCAGCTTGCCGGCTTCGATCTTCGAGAAGTCGAGAATCTCGTTAATGATGCTCAGCAGGCTGTCGGCGGAGGTTTCGATGGTGTCCAGATAATCTTGCTGGCGTGCACTTAGCTGGCTTTTTTGCAGCAGGTTGGTGAAGCCGAGAATGCCATTGAGCGGTGTGCGAATTTCATGGCTCATATTGGCCAGAAACTCGGATTTGATGCGGCTGGACTCCAGGGCTTCCTTGCGGGCGAGATCCAGCTCGATATTCTGGATTTCAATGGTTTCCAAGTTCTGTCGTACATCCTCAGTAGCCTGCTCGATGCTGGTGTGCAGTTCTTCATTGGCATTTTGCAGCGAGGCGGCCATGCGATTAATGCCCGCCGCCATCCCGTCAAATTCGCGGCTACCCAGCGGCGGCAAGCGTGTTTCCAAGTGACCGTCGCTGATCTGGGCGACGCTGTGTTGGATGCGCCGCAGGGGTTGGTTGATCGCGTGGGCCATATACCAGGCCAGTAAGGCAGCGCCGAGCAGGCCGGCGCCGATTAGGGCCAAGCTGGCCATGAAGCTGCGATAACCGCGCAACAATATGCCTTGATGCGACACCTCAACCTCAACCCAGCCCAACAGGCCTTCACCATCATCAGCGGGTTGATCGCCGGTCATGCTGCGATGGTGTTCGAAGATGGGAAGTAGAAAAAGGCTGGTCTCTTCGCCGTTGCGTATGACCACATTATTATTGCCAGTCGCGGGCGGTAGTGTCGTGAGTATGCTTGGGCCGGCGTGGGTCAGCGGCGTGCGGTCTGGGCGTAGGAACGTGATGGTCCGCACATCTGGCTGATCCAAGCATTGGCGAGCGATTTTCGCCAGCAGTCGGATGTTGTTGCGGGCCAGTGCTGGGGCGGCCAAGGGCGCCAGTTGTTCGGTGATCATCTGCCCGCGCTGTAACAACTCGGTGCGCAGGCCGGACAATTGCAAGGCGGTGAAATACCCACCCAGCAGCAGCGCCAGCAGACTGGTTGGGAGTAGGGTTAGCAGTAATATACGGTTCTTGATGCCAAAGCTCTTCAACACAACCCTGTCCCCTTATGGTTCTGCAGTGTAGGCGCTAACTCACATTTTAAGTGTAACCTGATCGTTCAAATGCGCCGCAAAAAATACTGGCTTATGGCCCAGGATGCCCGGCTGCAGGGTTTTAGAAGGTATGGGCCGAAGCGGTTTGCCGGTATCATGGCAATCCCCCCGCAGTCTGGATCGCCAAGACGCCATGACCCCGCATTTTCCTACTATTGCCGATTACGTCGGCAACACGCCGCTGGTTCGTTTGCAGCGCCTGCCCGGCGAGACCAGCAATACCCTACTGGTAAAACTCGAAGGCAATAATCCGGCCGGCTCGGTCAAGGACCGCCCGGCGCTGGCGATGATTAGCAACGCCGAACAGCGCGGCTTGATCCAGCCCGGCGACAGCCTGATCGAGGCCACTTCCGGTAATACCGGCATTGCCCTGGCCATGGCGGCAGCGATCAAGGGCTACAAGATGATTCTGATCATGCCGGACAACGCCAGCGCCGAGCGCAAGACGGCGATGACCGCCTATGGCGCCGAATTGATTTTGGTGAGCAAGGAGCAGGGCATGGAAGGCGCCCGCGATCTGGCTGATCGCCTGCAGGCCGAAGGCCGCGGCAAGGTGCTCGACCAGTTCGCCAACACCGACAATCCCGAGGCCCACTATCTAGGCACCGGGCCGGAAATCTGGCGTCAGACCCAGGGCACGGTGAGTCATTTTATTAGTTCCATGGGCACCACGGGCACCATCATGGGCGTGTCGCGTTATCTCAAGGAACAGAATCCAGCGGTGCAGATCATCGGTTTGCAGCCGCTGGAAGGCGCCTCGATTCCGGGTATTCGCCGCTGGCCTCAGGCTTACCTGCCGCGCATCTTTCAAGCTGAACGGGTGGACCGTATCGTCGATATGGGTCAGGTCGAAGCCGAAGAGGTGATGCGTCGCCTGGCCCGCGAGGAAGGCATTTTTTGCGGTGTCTCGTCCGGCGGCGCGGTGGCCGCAGCCCTGCGCCTGTCCCGCGAAGTGGAAAACGCTGTGATAGTGGCGATCATCTGTGACCGCGGCGACCGCTACTTGTCGACGGGCGTCTATGACACGGTGCGCTGAACATGGCTAAACGAAGCACTGATTTGCGTTTTCAACCGAGCGGCGGCAGCCGAGCGGCGCAGATTCCGGTGGGCAAAAAACAAAAATGCAGCATCGAACGCCTGGCCAACGATGGGCGCGGCCTGGCCTTTGTCGAGGGTCGCAGCTGGTTCATCGCCGGCGCGCTGCCCGGTGAAGAGGTTGAGGCCCGTGTGCTGGGCACCCATAGCAAAATCGTCGAGGCGCAAGCCGAAAGGATTCTTACCGTTAGCCCATTGCGGCGGACTGAGCCCTGCGCGCATGCCAAGCGCTGCGGCGGATGCAGCTTGCAGCACCTGCCGCATGCCGAGCAGTTAGTGCTCAAGCAGCAGCTATTGGCCGAACAACTGAGCCGTGCCGGCGTGCAGCCGCAGGTCTGGGCGCCGCCGCTGGTCGGCCCGGAGTTGGCTTACCGGCGCCGTGCACGCATCGCCGTGCGCTGGGACGTCAAGGCCAAGCAGCTTGAGGTTGGTTTTCGTGCGGCGGGCAGCCAGGAGATTGTTGCCATCGATGACTGTCCGGTGCTGGTCGCGCCTTTGCAGCCGATCATGCGCGGCCTGGCGCCGGTGCTGCGTAGCCTGCAAAAACCGCAGGCCGTGGGCCATGTCGAACTGTTCAGCGGCAGCGCCTGTGCCCTATTAGTGCGCCATACCGCGCCGTTACCCGAGGTAGATCTAGCGCGCTTGCAGGCCTTCTGCACAAAGCACGCCGCGCAGCTGTGGTTGCACGGCGGTTTGCCAGGCGAAAACCTGCCGCAGCCGTTCGAGGCTGGGCAGCGCCTGGGGTATCGCCTGGAAGCGTGGGATCTGGAATTGCAGTATTGGCCAGGGGATTTTATCCAGGTCAATGCGCCAGTAAACGAGGCCATGGTCGCCCAGGCACTCGACTGGCTAGCGCCGCAAGCCGACGAGCGGGTGCTCGATCTGTTCTGTGGTCTTGGCAACTTCGCCTTACCGCTGGCGCGTCAGGCGCGCGAGGTGCTGGCGGTGGAAGGCGTGGCCGCCATGGTCGAGCGGGCAGCGGGCAATGCCACCGCCAATGGCCTGGATAACCTACAGGTGCTGCAGGCCGACCTGTCCAAACCGTTGGAGGGTGCCGCCTGGACCGCGCCGGGCTTTAGTGCGGTGCTGCTCGATCCGCCCCGCGACGGCGCCTGGGCAGTGGTCCGCCAGCTCGGCGCGCTGGGTGCGCAACGGGTGCTTTATGTGTCGTGCAATCCGGCTACTCTGGCGCGCGATGCCGCCGAGCTGCTCAAGCAAGGTTATCGGCTCAAGCGCGCCGGCATCCTCGATATGTTTCCCCAAACGTCTCATGTTGAAGCCATGCTGTTATTTGAAATCGATTAGATAGTTCACGCTGACGATTATTGGCGCAAGTAAGTCGCGTCATAGGGAAGGGTAAGACGATGGTGCAGGTGCGAGTGAATCAGCCGGTCAATGCGGACGGCAGTATCAACCTCGAAGCGTGGCTCGATCAGGTGCTCAGCGTCGACCTGGCGTTGGACCGCGCGGTGCTGAAAAACGCCTGCGAGTTCGCCCGCGAGGTCGAACAGCAGCCCAAGGCCACGCAGCACCTTTGGGTCGAGGGTCTTTCGAGTTTTCACGCGGGCTTGGAAATCGCCGAGATCCTCGCCGACCTTAAGCTAGACCAGGACTCGCTGGTGGCCGCTGTGCTGTACCGCGGGGTGCGCGAGGGCAAGATCAGCCTAGAGGCGGTGCAGCAGCGCTTCGGCGCGGTGGTCGCCAAACTGATCGAGGGCGTGTTGCGCATGGCCGCCATCAGCGCCAGCTTCAGCCCGCGCGAGTCCCTGGTGCTGGGCACTCAGGTGCAGGTCGAAAACTTGCGCAAGATGCTAGTGGGCATGGTCGATGATGTTCGTGTGGCCCTGATCAAGCTGGCCGAGCGTACTTGTGCGATCCGCGCGGTGAAACACGCCGACGCCGAGAAACGCCAGCGGGTGGCCCGCGAAGTGTTCGATATTTACGCCCCGTTGGCGCATCGCCTGGGCATCGGCCATATAAAATGGGAACTTGAAGACCTGTCTTTTCGTTACCTGGAGGCTGAGCAGTACAAGCAAATTGCCAAGTTGCTGCATGAACGGCGGCTGGACCGCGAGCAATTTATCAATCAGGTGATGGTCCAGCTCAAGGACGAACTGGCCGCCACCGGCGTGCATGCTGACATCAGCGGGCGTGCGAAACACATCTATTCAATCTGGCGCAAAATGCAGCGCAAGGGTCTGGAATTCAGTCAGATCTACGACGTGCGCGCCTTGCGCGTGCTGGTGCCGCAGGTGCGCGACTGCTACACAGCACTGGGCATCGTGCATACGCTCTGGCGACATATTCCCCGCGAATTCGACGATTACATCGCCAACCCCAAAGAGAACGGTTACCGCTCGCTGCACACTGCGGTGGTCGGTCCGGAGGGCAAAGTGCTAGAGGTGCAGATTCGCACCCACGCCATGCACGAAGAGGCCGAGTTGGGTGTATGCGCCCATTGGCTTTACAAGGGCACTGACACCAAGGCCGGTTCCAACCATTACGAAGAGAAGATTTCCTGGTTGCGCCAGGTGCTGGAATGGCACGAAGAACTCGGCGAAAGCGGCGGCCTGGCAGAGCAGTTTCGGGTGGATATCGAACCGGACCGGGTCTATGTGTTCACCCCTGACGGGCACGCCATCGACCTGCCAAAAAACGCCACACCGCTGGATTTCGCCTACCGCGTACACACCGAAATCGGCCACAACTGCCGCGGGGCCAAGGTCAACGGGCGCATTGTGCCGCTGAGCTATAACCTGCAAACCGGTGAGCAAGTTGAAATCATTACCAGCAAGCACGGCACGCCGAGCCGTGACTGGCTCAACGCGAACCTGGGCTATATCACCACTGCGCGGGCGCGGGCCAAAATTGTCCACTGGTTCAAGCTGCAGGATCGCGACCAGAACGTGGCTGCCGGCAAGAGCCTGTTGGAGCGTGAGTTGGCGCGCTTGGCGCTGCCAACGGTGGATGTCGAGCGGCTGGCCGAAAAAGCCAATCTGAAATCCTCCGATGATTTGTTCGCCGCCCTCGGCGCCGGCGATGTGCGGCTGTCTCATCTGATCAATCTGGCGCATCAACTGAGTGAGCCGGAGCGCAGCTTCGACCAGCTCGAACTAATCCCGCGCAAACCCAGCACTTCTAAGCCGGGCACCCGCGGCGATATCCAGATTCAGGGCGTCGGCAACCTGCTCACGCAGCTGGCCGGTTGCTGCCAGCCGTTGCCGGGCGATCCGATCGTCGGCTATATCACTCAGGGACGGGGCGTTAGCATTCACCGTCAGGATTGCGCCGCGGTGCTGCAATTGAGCGGCCGCGAGCCGGAGCGGATTATTCAGGTCAACTGGGGACCGATCCCGGTGCAGACGTATCCGGTGGATATTGTGATTCGCGCCTACGACCGTTCCGGTCTGCTGCGCGACGTGTCCCAGGTGTTGCTCAACGAGCGAATCAATGTGTTGATGGTCAACACCCACTCCGACAAAGCTGACAACACGGCCGTCATGTCGCTGACCATCGAAATTCCCGGTCTGGATGCCCTCGGCCGGTTGCTAGGGCGCCTCTCGCAACTGCCCAATATCATTGAGGTCCACCGTCATCGTCCGGCCTGAAGCAACGCTCTGCTGTTTATGATCGGCTGCTGGATAACGGCGGGTTTGCTGCAGTCGTAGTTAATAACACCGCGCCGGATGGCCCCGTGCGCGATACAACCGAGAGGTGGCGAGGCTGCCCCGGCTCTACATTTACCGTTCGTGGGATATAGGTACGTTATGGCGCTTTCACTACGTGAGCAGATGCTCAAGGCCGGGCTGGTCAGCCAGAAGCAGGCCAAGCAGGTCGGCAAAGAACAGAAGAATAATCAGCGTTTGGCGCACAAAGGCCAGATCGAACTCGATGACTCGCAAAAGCGCGCCGCCTTGCAGACCATGGCCGAAAAGACCGCCCATGATCAGCAACTGAACCGCGAGCATCAGGAAAAAGCACAGAAAAAAGCCGAGGCCGCGCAGATCAAACAGTTGATCGAGCACAGTCGTCTGCCCAAGCTGACCGGCGAGGACTATTACAACTTCGTCGACGAAAAAAAGGTTAAGCGCTTGTCGGTCAATAGCCTGATGCGCAACAAACTGAGCCAGGGTTCTTTGGCTATCGTGCGCCAAGGGAGCGGTTATGAGGTCATTCCTCGGGAAGCTGCCTTGAAAATTCAGGAGCGCGATCCGAACCGCGTATTGCTGCTCAATACAGCGAGCGAAGCGCCGGATGCAGACGATCCCTACGCCGCTTACCAGGTGCCTGATGACCTGATGTGGTAAGCCTGCGTGAGTCTACGCAGCTTTAATCCGACCTAGGGTCTAGGTTTTGCCTTGGCGGTCGGAGGCCCGCCCCTCGACTTTTCATCGACATAGGGCGGATACATAGCCATAAAAAAACCGAGCCTAGGCTCGGTTTTTTTATAAGGGATGCGCCGCGCTACTGGGCTTTGCCTTGAATGGTTTTGCCATCCGCGGTGCCATCCTTGAGCATGATCTGGTATTCCTTGCCGTCCGTTTCGACCTGATGCAGGCGTACCAGCACAAAGTCCCAGTCCTTGGCGAACCAGAGTATGGTCTGGCGGCTGCTTTTAGTGGGGTCGCGTACCCGCTCGACTTTGACCGCGTCAATCAGCCCAGCTTTGGTGCTAACCACCTCATCGCCCAGCACGCGAAAGTCGTAGGTTTCAATCTCGTCGCCGTCGATCACTTGGTAACTCATGCTTTTCTTGCCGGAGGCCACGTCGTGCTGTAACACCAGTTGGTAGGTCGACTTGTCCAGCATGCCGCGGTTCAATGCCAAGTGCAGCGGTGTACCGCGGTCGCTGCCGGTGACCTGTTTTTCGTTCCAGTCAAAATTCTGCTCGATTTTCTTGCCACGGCCCAGGCCGGTGCGCTTGAAGCGATAGGTCAGCGGTACAAAAGTGTCTTTTTCGACACGTAAGGTGCTTTCTTCGGTAAGGCCAGCCACCAGCATCGAAGCTTCGAAGCTGAGCAGCCAACGGCCATCGCCTTGGGCTTTCAGGCTGCGTTCGGCAGTGCCGCTAATGGGCAGTTGCTTCCAGTCGGCGGTGTAGCTGGCGGCGAAGGGTTTGAGTTCCATAGCCTGAACCGGCAGGGCCAGCACGGCGAGGACGAGCAGTAGGACGCGACGCATCAGCAGTCTCCTAGGGGCTAGCAAATTGAGGGGTGCAGCACGTAGCCGGTCACCGGCAGGCGTTCGCCATCAAGCATGGCGCCTTGGGCGGTTAGGCGCAAACGTCCTGTGGCAAACCAGTCGACGGCCAGTGGGTAGATAAGATGTTCTTGCACCTGCACGCGGCTGGCCAGGCTGTCTGGGCTGTCGTCCGGCTGCACGGCAAGCACTGCTTGCACAATTAGCGGGCCGCCATCCAGTTCTTCGCTGACGAAGTGCACGCTGCAGCCATGTTCGCGGTCGCCAGCTTCCAGCACGCGCTGGTGGGTGTGCAGGCCTTTGTGCCTGGGCAGCAGCGAGGGGTGGATATTCAACAAACGGCCCTCATAGTGGCGAGCGAAGGCCGGGCTGAGAATGCGCATAAAACCCGCCAGCACCAGCAGGTGCGGCGCGAAGGCGTCGATGGCCGCCATTAGCGCCACATCGAACGCCTCGCGACTCGCGAACTGCTTGTGATCCAGCACCTGCGTGGCGATGCCGGCCGCTTGTGCGCGCTGCAGCCCGAAGGCATCGGCGCGATTGGCAATCACCGCGCAAATGCGCGCCGGGTTTTCCGCGGTTTGGCTGGCATCAATCAGCGCTTGCAGATTGCTACCGGAGCCGGAAATCAGCACCACTACATTGCACGTGCTAAGGCTACACGCGCCGGATTCAGCCGAACGGGAGTTGCCCGCGTCGGGTATCTGCGGGCTGGGCATCAGCGGGTTTTCAGGTTATTCAGCACTACGCGCTCGGCATCTTCGGCGCAGGCTGCGATCTGGCCGATCAGCCAGGGCTGCTCGCCAGCGTCGCGCAGGGTTTGCAGGGCCAGCTCGACCTGTTCTTGGGCCACGCAGATCACCATGCCAACGCCGCAGTTGAGCACCCGGTGCATCTCATGTTCGTCGACATTGCCTTGCGCTTGCAGCCAGTCGAACACCGCTGGACGCTGCCAGCTGCTGACATCGACCAATGCCTGGGTGCCGTCGGGCAGCACGCGGGGAATATTGTCCAGCAGGCCGCCGCCGGTGATGTGGGCCATGGCCTTGACCGCGCCGGTATCCTTGATCAGCTTGAGCAGCGACTTGACGTAGATGCGAGTCGGCGCCATCAGCAGTTCGGTCAGCGGTTGACCGTCCAGCTGGATGGTCTGGATGTCGGCGCCGGCGACTTCGATGATCTTGCGGATCAGCGAGTAACCGTTGGAGTGCGGACCGGAGGAGGGCAAGGCGAGCAGGGCATCGCCCGCAGCCACTGTGGAGCCGTCGATGATTTCAGCCTTTTCCACCACGCCAACGCAGAAGCCGGCCAGATCGTAGTCCTCGCCTTCGTACATGCCGGGCATCTCGGCAGTCTCGCCGCCCACCAGGGCGCAGCCGGCCAGTTCGCAACCGGCACCAATGCCGGTGACGACGCGGGCAGCGGTATCGACATTCAGCTTGCCGGTGGCGTAGTAGTCGAGAAAGAACAGCGGCTCGGCGCCGCACACGATCAGGTCGTTGACGCACATGGCCACCAGATCGATGCCGATATGGTCGTGCTGATTGAGGTTCAAGGCCAGGCGCAGCTTGGTGCCTACGCCGTCGGTACCTGAGACCAGCACTGGCTGCGTGTAGCCGGCTGGAATCTCGCACAGCGCGCCGAAGCCGCCCAGGCCGCCCATCACTTCTGGCCGCGCAGTGCGCTTGGCCACGCTCTTGATGCGTTGCACCAGGGCTTCGCCTGCGTCTATATCGACACCGGCGTCCTTGTAGCTGATGGAGGGTTGCTTGCTCATAGATCCAGGCCTTTAAAGAAATGTCGGGGGGACCGGGTGCTGCGGTCACCGGTCTGCGAAGGCGCGCGATCTTATCAGGCTTGTCCCTCAGCGGCCATAAGGTACTGCGCCTTGGTGGCGCAGTATTGCCGTCGTTACTGCGTTTGCCGCAGTTGCCCGGCGGCAGACGGCTGTTTATGGTGGTGCACTTATGCAGGGCAAAACCTTGCAGCGCCGCCGGTACAACCGCCTTCCAATCCGCCGAGAACTTATCATGCGTCTCCTTATTTGCATTCGCTTGCTTGCACTGCGCTTATTGCTGCTGAGTCTGTCGCTGCTCGGTATGCCGGCCTGGGCGCAAACCCTCAACGATCTTTATCTGGTGCACGAGCCCGTGGCCAGCCAGCAGCCGGAAGAGCGTCCGGCGGCCCTGCGGCGCGCATTGGATACCCTCGTGCTGCGCCTGACCGGCGACCCAAAGGCCGCGCAAAACCCGGCGCTGGCCGCGCTGCGCAAAGACCCAGAGCAGCTGATCCTGCGGTTTAGCTACGCAGACGATGCGCTGTTGGTCGAGTTTGACCCGGCCAGCACCGGCCGCAGTCTGCGTAAGGCTGGCCTGGCGCTGTGGGGCGCCAACCGACCGGTGATTTTGGCCTGGTGGCTGAACGAGTCCAGCACCGGCACCCAGTTGCTAGGCGACGACCAGAGCGGGGCTGCACAGGTGCGCGCTGCCGCCCAGCACCGCGGTTTGCCGTTGCGCCTGCCGCTGGCCGATTTGAATGAACAATTACTGGCCACCGCGGACAACCTTGCGGCCAGCCAGTCGCCTGCATTGCAGGCGGCGTCCGAACGCTATGGCGCCGATGCTGTGCTCACCGTGCATGCTCGCGAAACCGGCGGCCAGTGGCAGGCGCAATGGCACCTGTGGCTGGGCGAGAGCCGCGAGCAAGGCAGCGCCCAGGGTGCTGATGCCAAGGCGCTGGCCGATGCGGTGCTGCTGGCGGTGAATACGCGCCTGGCGCCGCGTTTTGTGGTTGCGCCGGGCGCCGCCGAAAGCCTGACGCTGGACGTGCGGGGCGCCACGTTGGCGCACTACGCCGAGTTGCAGCAATTGCTTGACCCCTTCGAGGCGCGCCTGCAAATGGTTGAGGGTGAACGCCTGGTCTACCAGGTAAATGCCGCCGCCGAGCCCTTGCGGGCGCAGTTAACGTTGGCGCGGTTGCAGGAAATGTCGGCCGAAGATGTCGCCGCCGCGGACGCAGACGCGCTTGCGTTAGCGCATGAGTCTGCACCGCAGTCGGGCGCCGCTGGAGCGGATTCCGCCTCGGCGGGCACTCCGGCGGGAGCGCCGGGCGAAAATATGCCTTTAGACGCCGCAGCGGATACCGCCAAGCCCGGCGCCGCTATACAGCCGGCTGCTTCTGAGGCAGCCCCGCCCGCGCTATGGGTGCCGCGCGGTAAGGTGCTGCAGTTTCGCTGGACGGCACGCTAGACTCGCCTGCCTGGCGCAGTGCTGAAGAGCGCTATACGCCCGTTTTCGTTGTTTAAGGAATCCGCTATGACCGATTCGCGCCATTGGCTGGCGATCGCCGGGCTGTTAGTGCTGAGCTGGCTGTTGTATCTGCTGCATCCCATTCTGTCGCCCTTTCTGATCGGCATATTGCTGGCCTATATGGGCGACCCGCTGGTCGATCGTCTGGAGCGGCGCGGGCTGTCGCGCACCTGGGGCGTGGTGGTGGTGTTTGCCCTGTTCAGTCTGATTTTGCTGGCGTTGCTGCTGGTGCTGATACCCATGTTGGGCCGGCAATTGATCCGCCTATATGAGCTGGCGCCGCAGATGCTCGACTGGCTGCAAAACAGCGCCTTGCCCTGGGTGCAGGCGCAGCTGGGGCTGGCCGAGGGCTTTTGGCGCTTCGATCAGCTCAAGGCGCTGTTCGCCGAACACATGGGCCAGACCAGCGACATCGTCGGCATGCTCTTGGCTCAGGCGGGCGCCTCAAGTGTGGCGCTGCTTATCTGGCTGGGTAACCTGCTGTTGGTTCCGGTGGTGTGTTTTTATCTGATGCGCGATTGGAATTTGCTCATGGCCAAGCTGCAAGGGCTGCTGCCGCGCCAGCGGGAGCATTTCACCATGCAATTGGCCGGCGAGTGCCATGAAGTGCTAGGCGCCTTTTTGCGCGGGCAACTGCTGGTGATGCTGGCGCTCGCCATCATTTATGCCAGTGGCTTGATGTTGCTGGGGCTGGAGTTGGGGCTGTTGATCGGTCTGCTCGCAGGCCTGGCCAGTATCGTGCCGTATATGGGCTTTGTAGTGGGCATCGGTGCGGCGCTTATCGCCGGGATGTTCCAGTTTGGCGGCGAGTTTTATCCTTTTGTGGGTATTGTCGTGGTCTTTATGCTCGGCCAGCTGCTAGAAGGCATGCTGCTCACCCCGCTGCTGGTGGGCGATCGTATCGGCCTGCACCCGGTGGCCGTGATCTTTTCAATCCTCGCCGGTGGCCAGTTGTTTGGCTTTGCTGGGGTCTTATTGGCGCTGCCGGTGGCGGCGGTGATCATGGTCTTGGTGCGGCATATCAACGACTTCTATAAACAGTCGCAGCTGTACCGCGCAGACGCACCGCCTCCCGATTGCTAGGCGTTGCGGCAAGCCTTTGAATTTCAGCAGGTTGAAAGGCCGACGCAGTCATGACAGCGCGGCCCCGAGGCGCTAGACTTTGCGTTCTATAGCGAGAGTTCTGAGGCGCTTGCGCCGCCCAGCCCGGCATGAAACCGATCCAACTTCCCCTTGGTATGCAGGTGCGCGACGACGCCACCTTCGCCAACTATTACCCGGGCGCCAACGCGGCGGCCCTCGGCTATGTCGAGCGCCTGTGCGAGCCCGATGCCGGCTGGACCGAAAGCCTGATCTATCTCTGGGGCGGTAACGGCGTGGGCCGTAGTCATCTGCTGCAGGCGGCCTGCCGCCGGGTCGAGCAGCGTGGTGAGCAGGCGCTGTATCTACCGCTGGCGGAAGGGGTTAAACATGGCCCGGCGCTGCTGGACAATCTGGAGCAGTACGCGCTGGTTTGTCTGGATGATCTGGATGCGGTGGCGGGGCAGAACGAATGGGAAGAGGCGTTGTTTCACCTGTTCAACCGGCTGCGCGACAGTGGCCGCTGTTTGCTGCTGGCGGCCAGCGCTTCGCCGCGTGGGTTGCCGGTGCGGCTGGCCGACCTAAAGTCGCGCCTGACCCTGGCGCTGGTCTTTCAGCTGCAGTCGCTGTCTGACGAGGACAAGCTGCGCGCCTTGCAGCTGCGCGCCTCGCGCCGCGGCCTGCATCTTAGCGATGAGGTCGGGCGGTTTATCCTGACCCGCGGCGAGCGCAGCATGAGTACCTTGTTCGAACTGCTGGAACGCCTGGATGAGGCGTCCTTGCAGGCTCAGCGCAAGCTAACCATTCCCTTCCTGAAAGAAACTCTGGGCTGGTAAATCGTCTGGTTTGACCGGACTGAGCTTACTGTGGTCGGGTTGCCGGTGGCTCAGACTTCTCCGGCCAGCTTGCGGTCATACTGGAAGCGCCAGCGGGTGTACATCAGTGCAGCGCAGAACAGAGTCAGACTGAGCAGCGTTTCCGCCCAGCCGAGCAGGCTGCGAGCCGGGTCGAAGGCGGCGAGCACGCCCTTGATAAAGTACAGGTTGACCAGAAAACACATCCAGGCATGAGCGCGGGCGTTACCCATCAATAGACCGGGGGCGAGCAGCGCCAGGGGCAGCAGTTCGATGCTCAGAATCACCCAGGGACGGGCGCCATGCAGGTCGGCAAAGACCAGGGTCCAGACCAGCAGCAGCAGGGCCAGGGCAAAAAAGCTGAGCAGGCTGATCGCCCGGCTGATGGCCAGGCGCGGTTTCAGCCAACTCAGTTCGGGCAAGGGTTTAGGAATTTTAGCCACGGGGCTTCTCCAGGCGTTGGGCGAGCTGCGCCAGGCGCTGGCCGAGGCTGCGGCACAAGGCGATTTCGTGTTCATCCAGGGCGCGCTTGCCATCGGCACCGGCGTGATGGCTGGGCCCGTAGGGCGTACCGCCGCCGCGGGTGTCCAGCAGCGCCGACTCGCTGTAAGGCAGGCCGCAGATCAGCATGCCGTGGTGCAGTAGCGGCAGCAGCATGGACAGCAAGGTGCTTTCCTGGCCGCCGTGCAGGCTGGCCGTGGAGGTGAACATCCCGGCCGGTTTGCCCACCAGTTGCCCGGTCAGCCATAAGCTGCTCGTGCCGTCGAGAAAGTATTTCAGCGGCGCGGCCATATTACCAAAGCGCGTGGGGCTGCCCAGCGCCAGGCCGGCGCAGGTTTTCAGATCGTCGAGGCTCGCATACAGTGCGCCTTCGGCCGGAATACTCGGCGCGACGGCTTCACAGTTGGCGCTGATCTCGGGCACCGTGCGCAGACGTGCCTCCAGGCCGCCCAGTTCCACACCGCGGGCGATCTGCCGGGCCATCTCATTGGTAGCGCCGTGGCGGCTGTAATACAACACCAGGATATAGGGCGCGCTCACGCCAGCAGCTCAAGGATTTTTTCCGGCGGCCGGCCGATCACGGCCCGCGCACCGACCACCAGAATGGGCCGCTCGATCAGTTTGGGATGAGTGGCCATGGCCACAATCAATTGCTCTTCGGTCAGGGTGGCATCGGCCAGATTCAGCGTCCGGTAATCGTCTTCGCCAATACGCAACAACTGGCGCGCAGACAGCTCCAGCTTACTCAGCAGACCTTGCAGTTCGGCGATGCTGGGTGGCGTTTCCATATAGCGGATCAGAGTCGGCTGCAAGCCGCGCGCTTCGAGCAATTGCAGCGCAGCGCGAGATTTCGAGCAGCGCGGGTTGTGATAGAGCATCAGTTCGGTCATTTTGCGGGTCGCATCTTGCCTAAGGTGGCGGCTATTCTACTCGCGTCGGTGGCGTGGCCGAACAGCGCCAGCCCAGACTCACTGAAAATCGGCCTGAGGCGCTCACTCGCTCACCTCGTTGGTCTTTTGCCGGCCGCATGGCTGGCGGGCGTTCCTAACTGCGGCGTCTACCGTCTCCCTCGCTAAGGAAAAAGCATGCAGCAACGCGCTAAAAACCTTGTGGAGTTTTGGGGCTTTTTATTACAGCGCTTCTTTGCCGACAGCGGCCCCAACAGCGCCGCGGCGCTGACCTATACGACGCTATTTGCAGTGGTGCCAGTGATGACGGTGACCTTCGCCATGCTCTCGGCCATTCCCGCGTTTCAGGGCATAGATGAACAGATTCAGGGCTTTGTTTTTCGCAACTTCGTGCCGTCTTCCGGCGAGACGGTGCAGCACTATCTGAGCAGCTTTACCACCCAGGCACGGAAGTTGACCTGGGTCGGCGTGGTGCTGCTGGCCGCCACCTCTTTTATGATGCTGGTGACCATCGAAAAAGCCTTCAACACCATCTGGCGCGTGCGTCAGCCGCGCCGCGGCGTGTCGAGCTTTCTGCTGTACTGGGCCATTCTCAGCCTGGGCCCATTGCTGCTGGGCGCGGGCTTTGCCATGTCCACCTATGTGACTTCCCTGGAGTTGGTTTCCGGGCCGCACGCCTTGCCGGGTGTGGCCACGCTGCTGGGTTTTATGCCGCTGCTGTTCAGCGTGGCGGCCTTTACCCTGATTTATGCGGCGGTGCCCAATGCGCGGGTGCCGCTCAAACATGCATTGATCGGCGGGGTTTTTACCGCGGTGCTGTTCGAGGCGGCCAAGGGCTTGTTCGGCCTGTATGTCAGCCTGTTTCCCGGTTACCAGCTGATCTATGGCGCGTTCGCCACGGTGCCGCTGTTTTTGCTGTGGATCTATCTGTCCTGGCTGATCGTGTTGTTTGGTGCCGAACTGGTCTGCAACCTGAGTTCGTCGCGCCAGTGGCGGCATCGTGCGATGCCGCGGTTATTGGTGCTGCTGGGGATTTTGCGGGTCTTTCACGACAGTCAAAAACGCGGTCATACCGTGCGGCATACCGATGTGCAGCGCGCCGGCTGGCTGCTACCGGAGGATGAATGGATCGAGCTGCTGGATTTTCTAGAGCGCGAAAAACTGGTCAGTCGGACCAGCAGTGGCGGCTGGGTACTCTGCCGGGATTTACACCATTACAGCCTGTACCAATTGCTAAGCCAGAGTCCCTGGCCGCTGCCGCACCTGGATAAACTGCCGGCGCAACTGGATGAACCCTGGTATCCGGCCTTGCGCGCTGCCCTGCAAACCCTGCATGAGCAGCAGACCGTTTTGTTCGGCGCCGGCCTGGCGCACTGGCTTCACCCTGAAAAAAATCGCAGGGATGAGGATTGAACCTATGCAAACGCGACTGCAAGGGATTGGCGGGATGAGCCGGAAATTTTCCGGCTGGATGACCATGGGCGCGGTTATTGGCTTGTTGCTGACCGGCTGTGCCGAGGATGTGGGCGTCGATCAGCATGGCCGCACGGTTTCGGCGGCCCGCCTTGACGGCCAGTGGTTGGTAATCAATTACTGGGCGCAATGGTGCGCGCCGTGTCGCAGCGAGATCCCCCAACTCAATGAACTGGCGCAACAGCTAAAGGGCCAGCCGGTTACGGTGTTGGGGGTCAACTTCGACGGATTACAGGGCGCGGCGCTGACTGACAGCGCACACCTGCTGGGCATTGATTTTACCGTGCTGGCCCAAGACCCGGCGCAACGCTGGCAACTGCCGCGCAGCGAGGTGCTGCCGGTGACCTATATAGTGGACCCCCAGGGGCAGGTGCGTGAGCGCCTGCTGGGTGAACAAACGGCGGCCGGTCTGCTGGCGCGGTTGAGCGAATTGCAAGGAGAGAAGTAATGGCACGCATTTGTCTGCATGGGTATGTCAGTGGTCGGGTGCAGGGCGTGGGTTATCGTCAACACACCGAGCAGCAGGCCGAGCGCCTGGCACTCGACGGCTGGGTATGCAATCGCGCCGATGGCCGGGTCGAGGTGCTGCTTGAAGGCGAGGAAGCCGCGGTTCGCGAACTGGCCGTCTGGCTCGAAACCGGGCCCGAACAGGCCGCGGTAACCAGCGTCGAGCTGCACGAGCAGTCACTGCAGGGGATTGCCGGTTTTATCGTGCGCTAAGCGTAACCGGCCACGCGGGCTCTTGAGCGCAGGCTGTAATTAGCGAGAAATGCGCGATTGGATAAAGGCTAAGGCGTCCTCGACGGCCAGCGGTTGGGCCTCGGCTTCGCGACGGTTCTTGTATTCCAGATTGCCATCGGCCAGGCCGCGCTCGCTCACCACGATGCGATGCGGAATGCCGAGCAGTTCCATGTCGGCAAACTTGATGCCTGGGCTGGTTTTTTTATCGCGATCGTCCAGCAGCACCTCGAAACCCGCTGCGGTCAGTTGCGCGTACAAATAGTCGGTTGCGTCGCGCACCGCGGGGATTTCGTAGCGCAGCGGCACCAGGGCCACCTGGAAGGGCGCCAGCGTGTCGTTCCAGAGAATGCCGCGCTCGTCGTTGTTTTGCTCGATGGCGGCGGCCACCACGCGCGATACACCGATGCCGTAGCAGCCCATGGTCAGGATCGCCGGCTTGCCGTTTTCGCCCATCACCTTGCAGTTCAGCGCTTCGCTGTACGTGCTGCCCAGCTGGAAGATATGCCCGACTTCGATACCGCGCTTGATCTCCAGCGTGCCCTGGCCGTCCGGGCTCGGGTCGCCGGCGACCACATTGCGCAAGTCGGCCACGTCCGGCAGCGGCAGATCACGTTCCCAGTTCACGCCAAAATAGTGTTTGTCGTCGATATTGGCGCCGATCGCGAAGTCGCTCATCAAGGCCACCGAGCGATCGATGATGCAGGGCAGTGGCAGATTCAGCGGACCCAAAGAGCCCGCTCCAGCGCCGATCGCGTCACGCAATTCGGTATCCGAGGCGAATTCTAGCGGGCTGGCCACCTGGGCCAGATTGGCGGCCTTGATCTCGTTGAGTGCATGATCGCCGCGGATAATCAGGGCGATCAGGGTGCCTTCTTCTACGCCATGCACCACCAGGGTCTTGATGGTTTTCTCGATGGGCAGGTCGAAGCCTTCGACCAGTTCGGCGATGGTCTTGGCGTCGGGTGTATCAATCAGGCGCAGTTCTTCGCTTGCTGCGCCGCGCGTGGTTTCCCGCGAAATGGCCTCGGCTTTTTCGATATTGGCGGCGTAGTCGGAGCCGTCGCTGAAGGCTATATCGTCTTCGCCGGAGTCGGCCAGCACATGAAATTCGTGAGAGCCGGTGCCGCCAATGGAGCCGGTATCGGCCTCAACCGGGCGAAAATTCAGGCCCAGGCGGCTGAATACATTGCAGTACGCCTGGTGCATACGGTCATAAGTGGCTTGCAGCGAGGCCTGGTCGGGATGAAAGGAATAGGCATCTTTCATGGTGAATTCGCGGCTGCGCATCACCCCGAATCGTGGGCGGATCTCATCGCGAAATTTGACCTGAATCTGGTACAAGGTCAGTGGCAGCTGCTTGTAGCTGCTCAATTCATTGCGCACCAGATCGGTGATCACTTCTTCATGCGTCGGGCCCACGCAAAATTCGCGGCCATGGCGATCCTTGAGGCGCAGCAATTCGGGACCGTATTGCTCCCAACGCCCGGATTCCTGCCAAAGCTCGGCGGGCTGAATGGTCGGCATCAGCACCTCGAGGGCGCCGGCGGCATCCATCTCTTCGCGCACGATAGCCTCGACCTTGCGCAATACCCGCAGGCCCATCGGCAGCCAGGTATATAGGCCGGATGCCAGTTTGCGGATCATGCCCGCGCGCAGCATCAGTTGATGACTGACCACTACCGCATCGGCAGGGGTTTCTTTCTGGGTACAGAGTAGGTATTGGCTGGTGCGCATAATGAGCCGTTCCGTCGGTGGCGAAGGCGGGAAATAGCGCCGCATTGTACGGCTCCCGTACAGTGGCGTACAGATTCGACACTAGCAGGGGAAGCAGGATGACGACACTTACCGCAGAACAGGTCCAGGCGCTGATTCGCCAGGGTGTGCCGATGGCCGAGGATATCGATTTGTGTATTGATCGCCTGGACGCCCATGGCGTGCTGGCGCGGGTGCCTTTTCAGGCCAAATTGGTGCGCCCCGGCGGCACGATTTCCGGGCCCACCATCATGGCCTTGGCCGATACGGCCATGTATGCGGTGGTGCTGAGTCGTTTAGGACGGGTGGAAATGGCAGTGACGGCAAATTTGAATATCAACTTTCTGGCCAAGCCCCGGCCGGCGGCGTTGATGGCCGAGGCGCGGATTCTGCGCTTGGGCCGACGTCAGGCGGTGTGTGAAGTTTCGCTGTATTCGGCAGGAAACGCAGAGGAGTTGGTGGCGCATGTGACGGGTACTTATGCCTTGCCATTGTAACAGGAGGCCTGATTACGTACTCTCTTCAGCTTTTCTACCGGTCCGCCCGCTTCGCCGCGGAGGTTGCGCAACCCTCATGTCACACGCCCGCCAAGGGCGCGGCGCGGCCTCCTACAACGGGTTGGTCGAGGTTGCACTGCTTGTTTTTCCTAAGTTCAGGTATTAATCAGGTAAGAACCAGATAAGTGCCTGAGGTTGCTCCGCCCCCATCTCAAGAAGGTTTAATGTGAGCACGGTTTTATCATTTGGGCGGAGATTGCTCTGTAGATGACACGCATGCGCTTTTACGTGCACTTGCTTTGCTTGGTCGCATACGCCTGGGTAGCGACCTGCGCGGGTGAGACCCTCCTCGTTTATCAGTACAGTCAGAACGATTCCCACGCCCGGACGACCCTGGTCGCTGGGCAAGGTCAATCCTGGGTTTTCCACCACGTCGGTCAGCGGGACCAGCACGAGCCAAACGCCCAGGATGCGCGGAGCGCCATCGACGAACAGGCGCACGGTGACCATGTCGTCAAGCGCAGTAGTGCTGAAGCCACCACACTCCGAGCCGTAGCACCCATCCAGTTGGCTAAAGTGCCGGGGGTGCTGCTCGTGGCGCCGCCACCGGCCGTTCCGTTCAACACTGTCGCAGCTCCAATCTCCGTCCCATTGTTGGCCGCCCCGCCCCCGCCGACCCGAAACTCCTCCCTTGCCATCGTCAAATTGACTCGCCTGCGCATCTGATAGTTCTCCTGCCACATCCCTGTGGCCTCCTGTCCTCGTGGTTTACGTCTGTGGTCTAGAGGCCTGTGGTTTGGTCGTACTCCATTTTCGTCATCGATTTTTGTAGAAGAGAACTGTCATGCCTTGTCGTTTATTGCGCGTCGGCCTTGTTGCCGGCGTTATCGCTTCGTCCGCGTTTCTGCCGGCCTTCGCCGAAGAGCGCGCCAATCGTTTTCCGGTATCCGATGAGCAGATGCGCGCCTTGGGCGTTGAACTGGTCAGCCTGGCGGTACAACCGGATACCGCCGGGGCCCGCTTCCCCGCCCAGGTGGTGCTGCCGCCGCAAGCCGAACAGGTAGTGAGTGCGCCGGTTGCCGGCTTGGTCAATCAAGTTCTGGTTCAGGAGAACCAAACGGTCACGCCGGGGACGCCGCTGCTGGTATTGAGCAGCCCGGAGCTGGGCCAACTGCAGTTGGACCTAGTCCAGGACGCTAACCGGGCGCGCCTGGCGAGGCAAACCATAGTGCGTGAGCGCGCGCTGTTCAAGGAAGGCATCATCCCGCAGCGGCGGGTGGACGAGGCCGCCGCTGCAGCACGCGACGCCGATGCTGGGTTGATCCAGGCCCGGGCGGCCTTGGAACTCGCCGGGGTGAGCAAGGCCGACATCGGTCGTATCGCCAACGCGGCACAGGTCAAAAGCGAGCTGACGCTGACTGCGAAGGCCGGCGGGATTGTCACTATGCTGACGGCAAAACCGGGGCAGCGCGTGGCGATGGCCGATCCGCTGCTGCATCTGGTGCGTATCGATACCCTGTGGCTGGACGTGCAGATCCCGAGCGGTGAAGCCGCGCGCTGGACACCGGGCAGCACGCTGCGCATCGCCGGCGGCATAGAAGCCAAGGTATTGAGCGTCAGTCCCGTCGCCAGCAGCGCCCAGACCGTGCTGCTACGCGCGCAGTTGGGTAATGACGCAGGCCGCCTACGCCCGGGCGAGTTTATTCAGGCCGAGCTGCCCCTTGCCACCGGCGACGCCTGGGACATCCCGATCGCGGCGCTCGCCCGCGAGGATGAGCAGGCCTACGTCTTTGTCCGCGAGGACGGCAGGTTCGTCGCGACCGAAGTGACCATCCTCACCAGCGCGGGTCAGCGCGCCAAGGTTTCTGGCACGCTACGGGCCGGTCAGCAGATTGCAGTGTCCAGCGTAATCGCGCTCAAGGCTGCTTGGCAGGGGCTCGGCGGCGCCGAGGAGGAATAACCGATGCTAAGCCGTCTTGTGCAATTCGCGCTCGCGCAGCGAGCCTTCATTCTCATCCTGACCGTGCTGCTTGCCGGCGGCGGCTGGTATGCATTCCGCCAGTTGCCGATCGATGCCTTTCCGGACGTGGCCAGTACCCAGGTCAAGATCATCCTGAAAGCGCCGGGCATGACCCCGGAGGAAGTCGAAAACCGCGTCGCGGTACCTATCGAAACCGAAATGCTGGGTATTCCCAGGCAGGAAATGCTCCGCTCCACGGTCAAATACGGCATCGCCGATATCACCCTCACTTTCGAGGATGGTACTGACATCTACTGGGCACGCCAGCAGGTGTCCGAACGCCTGTCCGGGATCATGGCCGAGCTGCCGGCGGGCCTGGAAGGCGGCATGGCGCCGATCACTACACCGCTCGGCGAAATGTTCATGTTCACTGTGGACAATCCCGCGATGAGCTTGATGGAGCGCAAATTTCTGCTCGACTGGGAGATTCGTCCGGCCCTGCGCACCGTGCCCGGGGTCGCCGACGTCAACGTCCTGGGCGGGGTGACTCGTAGTTATGAAGTGGTGCCCGACCCGACGCGGATGGCGGCTGCCGGTTTGACCGTGGGTGAACTGCAGGCCGGTATTGAAGCCAACAACCGCAACGACGGCGCCGGCCGTCTAAGCGAGGGTGGCGAGGTCCTGCTGGTGCGCACCGAGGGTAATATCCAGAGCCTCGACGATCTGCGCGCCATTGTGTTGACTAATAAGGGGGGAATCCCGGTCCGCATCGCTGATGTCGCCGAAGTCAAATTCGGCGAGATGACCCGTAACGGCGTCGTCACTGACAGCGGTAAGGGCGAGGCGGTTCATGGGCTGGTGCTCGGCCTCGCGGGTGCCAACGCCCGTGAGGTGGTAGCCGGAATCGAGAAAAAAATCGCAGAACTTCAGCCTGGCTTGCCGAAAGGTACAGAGTTGAGGGTCTTCTATAATCGCGCCTCTCTGGTCGACAAGGCCGTGGGCACGGTGGCCAAGGCGATGGCTGAAGCCACCGTCCTGGTGTTGATCTTGCTCGGCGTGTTCCTCGGCAATATCCGCGCGGCGATCACCGTCGCCCTGATTTTACCGCTGTCAGCCCTGGCCACTTTTATCATGATGCGCCAGGTTGGTATGTCGGCGAATCTGATGAGTCTGGGGGGGCTTGCCATCGCAGTCGGCATGCTGGTGGATGCGGCGGTGGTGGTGGTGGAGAACGTGGTGGAACATCTGGCCCATGATCCGAGCGCCGGCAAACTGCCGCGCCTGCACGTGATTTACCGGGCGGTACGTGAGGTGGCGGCGCCCGTCACCACCGGCATCCTGATCATCATCATAGTGTTTTTACCGCTGTTGACCCTGCAGGGTATGGAGGGCAAGTTCTTCGTGCCGGTCGCGCTGACCATCGTATTCGCACTGGCCAGTTCGCTGATCCTGTCGTTGACCGTGATCCCGGTCTTGGCGTCGTACCTGCTGAAATCGGTGAAACATGAAGATCCCTGGTTACCGCGCATGTTGCTGCGCGGCTATGAGCCATTGCTGGAGAAGGCTTTCCTCCACCAAAAAGCCGTATACGCCGGCGCCGGCGTACTGTTGCTGCTGACGGTGGTGCTGTACCTGAACGTCGGCAAGACCTTCATCCCGAGCATGGACGAGGGCGACATCATCATCGGCATCGAAAAACTGCCAACCGTGAGCCTGGAGCAGTCCGCCGCCCTCGATCTGAAGATCCAGCAGGCGATCATGCAGGCTGTCCCGGAAGTGACCGGCATCGTCGCGCGCGCCGGGTCGGACGAGATCGGTCTCGATCCGATGGGCCTGAACCAGACCGATACCTTCCTGGTGCTAAAGCCGCGCAATGAATGGCGAATGGACAGCAAGGAGGAGTTGCTCGACGAGTTGCGCAAGGTCTTGAACGGCCTGCCGGGCACCACCTACAGCTTCACCATGCCGATCGAGATGCGCGTGTCGGAGATGATCATGGGTGTACGGGGCGATCTGGCGGTCAAGATCTTTGGCCCGGATTTGGCGACGCTCAACGATCTGGCTGCGCAGATCGTGACCCTGACCAAAACCGTTCCCGGTAATCAAGATGTCTACACCGTGGTCAATGATGGCGTGCAATATCAGCGGGTGGTCGTTGATAGGCTCAGCGCTGGCCGCTTCGGGCTCTCGGTAGAGGATGTGCAAGAGGCCCTGCGCATGCAAATCCAGGGCGTCGACGCCGGCACTGTCATCGAAGGTAACCGCCGCGTGCCGATCCAGATTCGCGGCCCGGAAAACCTGCGGACCTCCCCCAGTGATTTCGCCAACTTGCGTATCACCACGCCGACGGGTGAAACAGTTCCGCTGGTGAGTGTGGCCCGGATCGAGCGCGTGGCGGGGCCGGTCAAGATCGATCGCGAACTGGGCAACCGTTATAGCGTGGTCATTGCCAACGTCACCGGGCGCGATTTGGTCGGTTTCGTCGAAGAAACTAAGCAAAAAATCGCCGAACAGCTGCAATTGCCGGATGGTTATCGAATCAGTTTCGGTGGCGAGTTCGAAAACCAGCAACGCGCCGCCGCGCGTTTGGGCTTGGTGACACCGCTGGCATTGATCATGATTTTCATCCTGCTGTTCTCCAGCTTCCGCTCCGTGCGGCAAGCACTGCTGGTGCTGAGCAATATCCCGTTCGCTCTGGTCGGCGGTGTCCTCGGACTATGGCTAACGGGAGAGTACCTCTCGGTGCCGGCCTCGGTCGGGTTTATCGCCTTGCTCGGCATCGCGGTACTCAATGGTGTGGTGATGGTCAGCTATTTCAACCAGCTGCACGCGGAAGGTCTGTCGATCGAGCGCGCGGTGCGGGTCGGGGCAAAACGCCGATTGCGGCCAGTCATGATGACGGCGGCGATCACCGGTTTTGGCTTGATCCCGCTGCTGTTCGCGACAGGGCCGGGGTCGGAAATCCAACGGCCACTGGCTGTCGTGGTGATCGGTGGTCTGATTACTGCGACCGCACTGACGCTGATTATTCTACCCATGCTCTATACCCGCTTTGCGTTCAAGGAGGCCCGTCATGACTGATGTCTGCCTGTCCCTGCTCGGTGCTCCCGAGCTGGAAGAGAAGCTGCTCGACCGACTGCTGATGACCCCGGTCATCGCGACCTTCACCAGTCAGAGCGCCGCCAGCCACGGCGGCCACCCAGCCGAACTCGATCCCGCCGAACAGGTGCTGGGTCGTGGCCGGGCGGTATTGGTGCAGGCGGTACTCGATGAGTGCGATGCGCAGGCGCTGCTGGCCGATCTGCAGCAGGCGTTTGCGGGTTCCGGTCTGCGCTATTGGCTCTGTCCGGTACTGTCCCAAGGAGAGATGAAATGAAGTATTGGTTATCCATCCCCGTCCTGCTCTGGGTCGCCACGCTGGCAGCCGAACCGAATGTGCAGGTGCCGCTGGTGTTGCCGGAGGATTTGGCGATGCGCTGGCTGCAGGCCGATCCCGCTCTGCAGGGGGCGGACAGTGCATTCGATGCGGCAAAGGCCGAGGCTGGACAAACGGCTGCTTCCCCGTACGAGTGGAATGCGACCTATACCCGCCAGCAACGCGATTACGGCACCGGGCCGAAGTCTAACGAGTGGAATGCCGGGCTCGATCGCACCTTCCGCCTGCCGGGTAAAGTTCGCGCCGATCAGGCGAGTGCCGAGGCGGCAAACGCCGCCGCGATTGCGCAGCGTAGCCTGGCCCGGCGCGCCGCGGTCGAGGCCTTGCTGGGTGCCTGGCTGGATGTACTGGAGGGGCGCTCGACCAAGGCGCTTTTGGCTGAGCAGCTGCAAGGCGCGGAGCAAAACATCGAAGCTGTCGGCACGCGCGTGAAGAGCGGTGACGCAGCAGTGCTAGAGCAACGTCTGGCCAGTGCCGAACTGGCCGGGATTCAACGCCAGGCCAGCGAAGCGGCAATCGCCGAAGCCACGGCGTGGGCATTGCTGTCCTCGCGCTATCCGGTCGGCGGGGCTGAGATTCCAGCGTTGCCGGAGCCGATTCCGGTTGGCCAGAGCGCACGCTGGTGGCAGGCGCGCATCCTGTCGCAGAGCGACCGTCTGGCGGTGATCCGCGCAGAGCTCGCGCGGGCAGAAGCGGGTGCTGAGCGTGCCAAGGCGGATCGTATTCCAGATCCGACCTTCGGTGTATTCGGCGGCACTGAAGCCTATGGCGAGGAGAAAGTTATCGGCCTGAGCGTTAGCATGCCGATTCCGGGGGCGCGGCGCAGTCTGGAGTTGCGAAAGCAGTTGGCAGGCACTAACCAGGCCCGCCAGAACCTGGACCTGGTCGAGCGACAACTCACCGGCGCAGCCCGTTCGCTCTATGTGGGGGCACGCGGCAATTACGAACGCTGGACATTGGCTCGTAGCGCCGCCGAAACCCTGCAGGATAACGCCCGCCTCGCGCAAAGAGCTTATACCCTCGGCGAGCAAGACTTGCAGGCGTTACTGCTTGCCCGTCGGCAAGCCTTGGTGGCGGCAGAAGCCAAAACCAAGGCGCAGGCGGACGCTTTACGCAGCTACTATGGGTTGTTGCTTAACGCCAAACTGCTTTGGCCTGACTGGTTGAATGCACCTGTCGAACCGCTAGCCAACTTACCTTAGTTGGCATCCAGGCGGCCCCGGGATCGCAAGTCCCGGGGTCGAGTTCTGCACGAACCATCCTTAAGAAGGGGCGTTTTTCATGGACGCAGGGCATTCGCATAGACAGGTCTGCTCAGGACACGAAAAAACGCTCTATATGGCTTTAGCGCTGACCAGTGTTTTTTTGTTGGTAGAACTTGTCGGCGCCTATCTCACGCGCAGCCTCGCACTACTCTCCGACGCCGCGCATATGTTCACGGATGCAGTGGCGCTTGCGGTTTCGTTGGCGGCCATTGCGCTGGACAAGCGTGCCGCCGATAAGAAGCGCACCTTCGGTTATTACCATTTCGAGATGCTGGCGGCGGCGCTCAATGCCAGCCTGTTATTCCTGGTGGCCATGTATATTTTATACAAGGCCTGTCAGCGCGTGCAGGCCGACCATCATGTGGTGGGCGGATGCCGCCATGTATGCGGTGGTGCTGGGACGGTTGGGGCGGGTGGAAATGGCGGTAACGTCAAACCTGAATATTAACTTCCTGGTCAAGCCGAAACCGATAGATCTGTTGGCCGAAGCGCGGATTCTGCGTTTAAGCAAGCGGCAGGCGGTTTGCGAAGTGTCGCTTTATTCATTGGGTAATGAAGAAGAGTTGGTGGCGCATGTAACGGGGGACTTACGCATTGCCGCTTTAAGACTGGCCGATCAACTAATGATCATTAGTTGATCGTGGCCTATCAACAACAGGCCGGACAGACCGCGCGGGGGCAAGTCGTGGCGCATCATGAGCAAATTGCGCCAGTCCAAATAAGAGTGTTTTTCACCTTTGAAGGTGGTGACGATTCTGCTAGAATCTCTCACGGTTTTAAGAGGCGGTTTTGATGATCAAACACTGGATCATGATGGTAATGACACTGATGATTGCTCTGCAGTCAGTGGTGGGTATTGCCGATGGCCAGCAGTCTTATCAAGGCGGCATCCGGCACCTGGAATTCGACCAGACGCATCAGTTCGCTGATACCGACATTGAAATCCAGCTCACCAAGCAGGCACCCGACAGACCGGATCAGTCTCTATACGATTCTCCGCATTGTTGTCATTGCCATGGCCATGGCTTCATGACGCTGGTCGGTTCCTCACTCCATTTCGCCATATCCTCAGGAACGGAGCTGGTCGACTATCAGGCCACCCTGACCTCTGTTATTCCCGCCTCTCTGTTTCGCCCTCCAATCGCCTGAGCGCGCCTTACAAGCACGTCATCAGTCGCTGTAGCCATGTGCTGCAGAAAACAATGGGTATTCTTTGGGGGGTAACCTCATGAAACAGATCGCTACCGCGCTCGCTCCGAGCCGCGCATTTGTCAATTCCGCTCAGGCCGCACACAGCGTGCCTGAGGTTGAATTCGTCAAAACCGAAAACCAACGCTTGCATTTTCGCCGGGTTACCGTGAACCAAGTTGACGCTAACCTGGCCGTATCCGGGCGGATGGACGCTGGTCTGCGTTACTACCTTCCCCGGGCTATGTGGGCGTCGTGGTTTGGTTCGCCGATAACGAATTGATCGCGCAAACAGCAACTGATTACTATCCACGTTTTCTTTCCAGGCTCGCATCACGCAAGGGCGCAATGCGCTTTTCGCGAGACGCATCGCTTTGCCTGCAGATGCCTGGATAAAAGTCGTCATGCACTGCGATACCCCGACAACCACCAGCCAGGGCGCACGACCAAATCGTCGCAGGCTGAATTTCAGGAACATCATTATGAGACGAATTGACTGGCCCCGACGGGCCCTGTTGGGCGTGTGCGTGCTTTTTCTGCCCATGCTTTCTCACGCGCAAACTCCCGGCTGGAACGGCTGGCTGGCATCCCAGATACAACAGCACCCCGACGTGCTCGCCGCCCGCGAGCAATTGCTGGGTTCCAAAGCCAACGCCGACGCGGTGGGGCAGCCACTCTACAACCCGGAGCTATCCAGCGAGCTGGAGCGCAATGGCGAATACAACAACTACCGGGTTGGTGTTCAACAGACCATTGACTGGTGGGACAGGCAGGGCGCAAGACAGGATCAAGCGGGCTATCTGCGAACCGCCGCCGAAGCGCTGTACCGTCAGCAATTGCTGGATAAAACCGCCGAGGCGCTGGCCGCTCTCGTCGAGTGGCGCTCTGCCAGCCGCGCCGCCACTATCGCGCAGGGGCAAAAAAAGCAACTCGATACTCTGCTCGAACTGGTAGAGAGGCGCCAGCGGGTGGGCGATCTGGGCAACATCGATGCTGAGCTCACCTTTCTGTCCCTGTCAAAACAGCTAGCGCAGGTTGCCGAGGTCGAAGCCGCCTTGCAGAAAGCCGAATCCAGGGTGCGCGAGTTGCTGCCGCAGTGGACCGCCGAGCGGGGTGGCGTTCCCGAGGACTTCTGGCCGTCGCAGCCTGGCTCGACCACCGATCAGGAACTGCTGCAGCACCCGGCCGTGGCCAGTGCCCGGGCCCAATGGCAATCGCTCGAGGAGAAAGCCGAGGCAACACGGCGTTCCGCCAAGGCAGAGCCCACTGTTGGGGTGAATGTCGGGCGCGATGGTGGAGAGAGTGTTGTGGGGCTGAGCTTCTCCATTCCCTTAAATGTGCGTAACAACTTTAGTGCCGAAACCCGTGCGGCAAGCCGTGCGGCGCTGGAGGCGGAGGCCCGCTTCCAGGCCATTTACCGCAAGCAGCGCTTCGACTGGCAGGCATCCCAGGCCGCTTGGCAGCGCTTTGACCAGCAATACCGCCGTTGGCAGGAAATGGTCCAGGGCCGGGTGGGGCGCAGCGCCGAACTGCTGGAACGGCTGTGGCGCAGCGGCGAGCTCTCCACCACCGATTATCTGCTGGCATTGAATCAGCGCGCCGAGAGCCTGCTGGCAGGCATCGCGCTGGAAAAGCAGACCCGACTCACGCTCACCGATGTGCTGCTGCAATCAGGTCACCTGACGACGGCAATCATGCCTACAACCATGCCAACGAATTGAGAGCAGGATGATGAATATGAACAAAACGCTGATTGCCATTCTGGTCGCCGGACTTACCACCGCCGCAGCAAGCCATGCCCAGACACCGAACGCCTCCGAGCCGGCGAATGAGAAAACTGCAGCTGCGACAGAGCAACAAAAACCGGCCGCCGAGCAGGGCAATAAGGAAAACGCCGTACAGGATGGTAAAGAAGGCGAACAGGGTCATGGAGAAGAGGCCTCTGCGACACTGACTCCTGCGCAAATGGCACTGGCCAATATTCAGGCGGAGGTCCTGACCGCAAAGCCGGTCGATTACCAGCTATATGCCCCGGGCGAGATCCTCTCCAACGGCTACACCAGTTACCGGGTATCGCCTCGAGTGGCTTCGGTGGTGCTGCGCCGCCATGTCGCCCTGGGCGATCACGTCAAGGAAGGCCAGCCACTGATCACCCTGTTCAGTGCAAGCCTGGCGCAGGCACAGGCCGAGTACCGCACGGCCTGGCCCGAGTGGCAGCGGATGGAGCAATTGGGTCGTAAAACCGTGGGGGAACAGCGCTACATCAGCGCCAAGGCCGGCTTGGAAGTGGCCCGGGCCACGCTGCTGGCCTATGGTCTGTCGACTAAGGACCTTCAATCGCTGGCGTCACAGCAATCCAGGGCATTGGGAGAATATACCCTGCGCGCCGAAATCGATGGCGCGGTGCTCACCGACGATTTCGAGCAGGGGCAACGCATCGAGGCAGGTGAGTCCTTGATCACGCTGGCGGATGAAAAGCAGCTCTGGGTGGAAGCCCGCCTGCCCGCCAATCTCTCCCTGACGCTGGGCGAGGGAGCGCAGGCGGAAGTCGTCACCGGCGATGTGCGTGTGAAGGCCACGGTGACTCAGGAGGCGCACACCATCGACCCGGTCACCCGCACCCGCACCGTGCGCCTGCTGGTGGACAATCCGGAACACCGTCTGCATCCGGGCCAGTATGCCGAGGTTTTTTTCCGTTTTAAAACGAAAGAACCCGTACTGGCGGTGTCCGAATCCGCTCTGATGCGCGGAGCCGATGGCGACTGGACGGTGTTCGTGGAGGATCACCCGGGGGAGTTCCTGCCGGTGGAGGTTGAGCTGGGACGCGCGTTTGGGCAGTTACGTGAAATCACCGGCGTCAAGCCGGGCTCACGCGTTGTCACCGAGGGTGCATTCTTTGTTGCCTCTGAGATCGCCAAGGGCGGTTTCGACCCCCACGGCCACTAAGCACTAAGTAGAAGGAGACCCCATGTTAAATCGAATCATAGATTGGTCGGTCGGCAACCGTTTGCTGGTGGTGATTGCGCTCGTGGCAATGATGGCAGTCGCCGCTTTCATTATCCCCACACTGAATTTGGATGCCTTTCCGGATGTCACCAACGTCCAGGTGTCGGTCAACACCGAGGCGCCGGGACTGGCCGCCGAGGAAGTGGAACAGCTGATTACCTATCCCGTCGAGGCGGTGATGTACGCCCTGCCTGACGTGGAGGAGGTGCGTTCCATCTCCAAGACCGGTTTGTCCGGCGTCACCGTGGTGTTCAAGGAGGGCACGGATATCTACTTTGCCCGGCAACTGGTGTTCGAACGGCTCCAGGCCGCCAAGGAGTTGATCCCCGATGGGGTTGGCACACCGGAAATGGGCCCGAATAGCTCCGGCCTCGGGCAGGTTTATCAATATATGTTGATCGCCGAGCCAGGAGCTGGGTTCGACGCCATGGAGCTGCGCAGTCTTAATGACTGGGTGGTGAAGCTGCTGTTGATCCCGGTCGGGGGAGTGACCGATGTGCTCTCCTTCGGCGGCGAGGTGCGCCAGTACCAGGTCGACCTGAATCCCTCCCGGCTGTTGGCTTACGGCCTGACCCAGGACGACGTCATGGCGGCTCTGGAGCGCAACAACGCCAACGTCGGCGGCTGGTACATGAACCGCGGTCAGGAGCAACTGGTGATCCGCGGCACCGGCTGGCTGGATTTTGGCGAGAAGGGGCTGGCACAGCTGCGCCAGGTTCCGCTGAAAACGGTGGATGGCACTACCATCACCGTGGCCGATGTGGCTAAGGTGGGGTTGGGCAGTGAAATCCGCCAGGGCGCGGTAACCATGACCCGCAAGAACGCCGACGGCAAGGCGGAAAACCTCGGCGAGGTAGTGACTGGCATCGTGCTCAAGCGCATGGGCGCCAATACTAAAACCACCATCGACGGGGTGAATGCGCGCATCGAGCGCATCAACCAGGCACTGCCCAAAGGTGTCCGCTTCGAGGCGTTCTACGACCAGGCGGAGCTGATCGACCAGGCCGTGAATACCGTGGTCAAGGCACTGATCGAGGCCTTTATCTTCATCATCATCGTGCTGGTGATGTTCCTGCTCAATATCCGTGCGGTGCTGCTGGTGCTGATTTCCATCCCGTTGTCGGTGGGCATGGCATTGGCGATCATGGCCTACAACGGCCTCTCGGCAAATCTGATGTCGCTCGGCGGCCTGGCGGTGGCCATCGGCATGATGGTGGATGGTGCCGTGGTGATGATGGAGAACATCTTCAAACATCTGAGTCAGCCGGATCAACGCCACGATCCCAAGGCGGCGGGGCGGGTGTCAGCGGACGATAATGACCCCCACAACGTTGCCCGCGATAGCAATGTCAGCCTGCGCATTCAGGAAGCGGCGCGAGAAGTGGCCAAGCCGGTGTTTTTCGCTGTCACCATCATTATGGTGGTGTTCGCCCCGCTGTTCAGCCTGGAAGGTGTCGAGGGCAAGTTGTTCCAGCCCATGGCGCTGAGCATTTTGTTCGCCATGGCCGCCTCTCTGGCGGTCTCGCTGATTGTGGTGCCGGCTCTGGCGAGCTATCTGTTCCGGCATGGCGTGCGTGCCAAAACCAGCCCGCTGGTGGCGGTGCTGGAAAAGGCTTATCGCTCCACCCTGGCCAAGGCCATGGACCACAAACGCTGGGTGCTGGGCGGCGCTGCGGCCCTGCTGCTGGCCGCGCTGGCGCTAGTGCCTTTCCTCGGCGCCGAGTTTGTGCCGGAGCTGGAAGAAGGCACCATCAACCTGCGCGTCACCCTGGCGCCCTCTTCCAGCCTGGATACGGCCCTCGCGGTCGCACCCAAGCTGGAGTCCATGCTGGTGGAGTTCCCGGAGGTTACCTACGCGCTGTCGCGCATCGGTCGTGCCGAGATTGGCGGCGACCCCGAGCCGGTCAACAACATCGAAATTTACATCGGTCTCAAACCTGTGCCGGAATGGACCAGCGCGAGCAATCGCCAGGAACTGCAGGCACTGATGGAAACGAAGCTGGAGCAGTACCCAGGACTGCAGCTTAACTTCTCGCAACCCATTGCCTCTCGAGTGGACGAGTTGCTGTCTGGTGTCAAGGCGCAACTGGCCATCAAGCTGTTCGGCCCTGATCTCGATGTGCTGGCCGAAAAGGGCCAGGCGATCGAGGCCGTGGTCAAGCAGATCGAAGGGACGCGCGATGTCGCCATGGAGCAAATCGCCGGTGAAGCACAACTGGTGGTGAAACCGGATCGCCGAGCCTTGTCCCGTTACGGTCTGGCGGCTGGCGATGTAATGGAACTGGTGCGCGAAGGACTCGGTGGCGCCAGTGCGGGGCAAATTATTAATGGCAACGAACGCTACGACATCTATGTCCGCATCGGCGAGCGCTTCCGTCAGGACCGTGAAAGCATTGCCGATCTACGCCTGCAGGCGCCTTCGGGGGCTTTGGTACGCCTTGGCGATGTGGCTGAGGTCAGCATTGACTCCGGGCCACCACAGGTGCGTCGCGACGACGTGCAGCGCCGCGTGGTGATCCAGGCCAATGTGCAAGGCCGCGACATGGGCAGCGTGGTCACGGATATACGTAAGATCATTGCCGAGCAGGTGGATTTGCCAACCGGCTATTCAATCGTCATTGGTGGTCAGTTCGAGAACCAGCAGCGCGCCCAAAAGCGGCTGGGGATCGTGGTACCCCTGTCCGTCGGCCTGATCGCATTGCTGCTGTACTTCGCCTTCCATTCCGTCGGCCAGGCTATGCTAATCCTGGTCAATCTGCCGCTGGCGATGATCGGCGGCATCGTCGCCCTGTTCATCTCCGGGCAGTACTTGTCGGTGCCCAGCTCCATCGGCTTCATCACCCTGTTCGGCGTGGCCGTGCTCAACGGCGTGGTGATGGTGGAGGCCATCAACCTGCGCATCGAGACAGGAGAACGGGATATCGCCAGGGCGGTGTTCGAGGGCGCGGTGTCGCGGCTTAGACCTGTGCTGATGACCGCCATAGTCGCGGCGCTGGGCCTGATGCCCATGCTGGTATCCAGCGGCGTGGGTTCCGAGATCCAGCGGCCGTTGGCGACCGTGATCGTCGGCGGGCTAGTAACTTCGACCTTCCTGACCCTGTTTGTGCTGCCGGTGCTGTTCGCTCGGTTCTCAAAAGGCAAGCTGCAAGACATGGCTTAGTGGCATAAGCGTTTCGCCTGCCGATGCCAAAACGGGTCGGCAGGCGTTTTCACCTACGGGCTGATACTCCATGCATCAACACAATCACACACACGCGCATCAAAGTGGCGACGAGAGCTCCGATCGGATCGCTATGGCGTTCTTTCTTAATGTGGGCTTTACCATCATCGAGTTTATCGGTGGCTGGTTGACCAACAGTACGGCCATCATGGCCGACGCAGTCCATGATCTGGGCGACAGTCTGTCGATTGGCAGCGCCTGGTTGTTGAATCGGCGGGGTCGAAAAACCGCCGATAACGAATTTACCTACGGCTACCAGCGGTTGTCTCTGTTTGGTGCGCTGCTCAACGGCCTGGTGCTGATTGCAGGGTCGTTCTGGGTGTTGAGCGAGGCCATCCCCCGGCTGGCCAATCCGGTGATGCCGGTTACCGAGGGCATGCTGGCACTGGCTGTAATAGGGGTAAGCGTCAATGGTTTCGCGGCCTACCGCCTAAGCAAGGGCAACACCCTGAACGAGAAGATATTGAACTGGCATCTATTGGAGGATGTGCTGGGCTGGATTGCGGTGCTCATCGTCGCGATCATATTGCAGTTTGCCGACTGGCCCATTCTCGACCCGCTATTGTCGGTGGGGTTTACCTTATTCATTCTGTTCAATGTGGTGCGTAATCTATGGGTGACCGGGAAGCTGTTTTTTCAAGCGGTGCCAGACAAAGCGCTCCATGAAAAGATCCGCCGCTCGCTGCTCGGCATTGACGGCGCCAGCGAGATTCATCATCAGCACCTCTGGTCTCTGGATGGTGAACATCACGTCCTGACAGCTCATATCGTATTGGATCACGATGACGGTTTTGGCGCCGACAAATACAGCGCCATCAAGCAATCCATTGCCCGGGAGCTCGAGCCTTACCAGTTGGCCCACACCACCATTGAAATTGAATTGAAACAAGAACGTTGCCGGGCAGAGGAGAGCAGGATTTAGCTTTTATTGCGGCGATAAAGAAAAGGCCCGGCAGTGCCGGGCCTTTTCAATGGGGGTCGAATTAGCGCAGGAGTTACAGGATATCCAGCGGGTATTCGGTGATCAGGCGGATCTCGTCCAAGGCGGTGGCGCCACCGGAGCCGGCGAAGGCCAGGTCTTTGTTGGCACGCCAAGTGGCATGACGCACACGGAAGGATAGGTCTTTGGCGGCGCCTTCCTGAACCACGTACTTGACTTCGAGGTCGCGTTCCCACTGCTTACCGTCGCTGCCGTACGCGCCAGCGAATGCACCGTTCGGGTCTGCCTTGGTGCCGTCTGCGTCGTCACCGGTGATATAACGAGCCATGAAGCTTAGGCCCGGCACACCGTATTCGGTCATGCTTAAGTCATAGCGGGCCTGCCAGGAGCGCTCATTCGGGCTATTGAAGTCGGAGTATTGGCTGGAGTTGGCGAGGAAGATCGAGTCGCCGAAGTTGACACCATCCATGTTCACGTAGTCCATCGGTTCGTCGCCGTGCACGCGCTGGTGGGCCAGGGTGAATTTGTGCCCGCCGACGGAATAGGCGGCAGCGAGGGACCAGGCGGTGTTTGCGAGCTGACCGGCCTTGGCGCTGCCTTGATCGAGGGTGCGGTAGATGTTGAAGTCCAGGTTCAGGGCTTGGGTGTCGCTGAATGGGATATTGTAGTTGGTGTTGCCATAGTACTGGCGCCACACGTCCTCGTACTCGGAAGCGTAGAGGCTGACGCTGAGCTGATCATTTATGCCGTAACTGCCACCCAGGTAGTCGACGCTGTCGCTAGCGACGCCGCTATAGCTGCTGACGATCTCGCCGTCACGGCTGGTGGAAGCGCTGCCGTCGCGAGTCGAAGTGAAGTGACCGGCGTCGATGGTCAGGTCTTCGATTTCGTTGCTCAGCAGCTGGAAGCCGGTGGCGGTGGCTGGGAACAGGCGGGCGGTGGCGGTGGCGAAGACCGGAGCGGTCGGCATCAGGCTGCCGTATTTCAGTACGGTGTTGGAAACCTGGAGCTTAACGGCGCCGCCGACGTAGGAGTGCTCGTCCTCAGCGCGGCCGTTACTGTCCACCGGCAGCAGGCCGGTCCCGGAGGAGCCTCTACCGCTGTCCAGTTTCAGGCCCAGCGCGGCGTGGGCGTCGACGCCGAAGCCGACGGTACCTTGGGTAAAGCCGGACTCGTACATGGCGCTAATGCCATGCGCCCATTCTTTACGATAGCTATTATTACCGCTCCCCGCATTGTTGCGAAAATCTCGGTTGAAGTAGTAGTTCTTGTTTAGCAACCGCAGGCTGCTGTCTTCAGCAAAGCCCTTGGATTCGGACTGGCTGGAGGCGACTGCCATTTGAGTGCTGCCCGCGGCTACTGCCAGGGCGATTACGCTCCACTTCATCACTTGCATCGTTGAATACTCCTTGGTTTGAAAGATTGCGTTACCCATCTATTTTTTTGTATGGATAACTCTTTTTTTTTGTCAGCGAAAGTTATAGCACGCAGGCGAAATTGGCGATACTTGTAGCTTTTTCCTTGCGTTACCTTTCCCTGGTTCTGCCCATAAGTGTCGCAAAATACAAAGATTGGTGTCGCCTTTAGGTCAATTTTTGTGGCCGTTTTAACTGTTTATTTTGGCTGCACGAAATTGCGTAGCCAACTTTTGTCGAGGGGGCTAGTAAGCGCCCGGTTTCTGCGAAACGCTGGGTCCAATTTCAAAATGACCCAGCACGTCAACGATGCTGTTTCGTGAACAGCTTGTTAAGCCGGTCATTCGGTTGACGGTACGCTTGATAAAATACACAGCAAAAATCGTGCTCAAGTCGCATTTTAAATTTATATTTTGCCGGTATATTTCCTGCTGCCCGCCAGGCCAAGACTGGTGGGGCGCCGCAAGTGGGCGACAGCCAACCGCCACTCTCTTAACAAGCGCCATGCGAGTCCAGGCATCGGGCGTTTTGCCGCGTTACATGTTGCTGTGCCGTCAACAATGGGGCGGGGAGGGCATTAATGGTGCAATGGATCTTTCATGAAGCGCCTCAGCGCTAACTGGTCGCGAAGAGTGTGGGTTGTACCAAGCGCAATGCCGGTAAGGTCTTGTAGCGGATCCGGTTGTTGGCTGATGGGCAGCGCGCATCTTGGGTATCCTGCGCACTCAGTCTCACGGGAGTAGCGCTATGTTTGCCCTGGATCCACGTCTACAGCAGGACACCCTGCCAATTGGCGATTTCCCCTTGTGTCGTTTGCTGTTGATGAACGACGCGCACTATCCCTGGTTTATTTTGGTACCGCGGCGCACGGCGGTCAGCGAGGTGTTCGAGCTCGATCGCCTCGATCAACAGGCCCTGTGGCATGAAAGCGTCGAATTGGCGCAAATTCTTAAGGACGTTTTTGCCGCTGACAAGATCAACCTGGCGACCCTGGGCAATGTGGTCAGCCAGCTGCATATGCACCTTGTCGTGCGCTTTCAGCAGGATGCGACTTGGCCGGCACCGGTGTGGGGCAAGCATCCCGCCGAGCCTTATCGCACCGAACAGGTCGCCGCGATCCGAGCTAAGCTGCAGCGGGTTTTGGTCGGAGATTTTCATTTTGTCGAGGAGGCATAAATTATGAGTAACAATACCAACACGACCAATCGCGCCACGGAAACTATCAATAGCGCCGCCCAAATGGAGGCGCGCATGACCGAACTGGAAAGCCGTTTGGCGTTCCAGGATGACGCTCTGCAGGCGCTGGACGATGTGCTGGTGACTCAGCAGCGCGAAGTTGAGCGGCTGCAGCTGCAAATGGTGGCGTTGCTCAAGCGGCAGGAAGAGCAAAGCAGTCAATCCGATATCGAGCAGGATGAGTCGCCGCCTCCGCACTATTGATAGGTGCAAGGCGTTTAAGAGGGATCGAGCTTGCCGGCACATACACAAAACCCGCCAATTGGCGGGTTTTGGTTAAGCGGCGGTCAGGTGTTAGCGGCGCAGTGGCGCTGCCGTGATCACGTCTTCGGCTTGCAGCCCTTTGTCGCGCTGCATCACTGCAAATTCCACACGCTGGCCTTCGACCAGTACGCGGTGGCCTTCGCCGCGAATGGCGCGAAAGTGCACGAAAATATCCTCACCCATGTCGCGGGAAATAAAGCCGAAGCCCTTGGACGTATTGAACCATTTGACCGTGCCGGTTTCACGATTGCTCATGTCGCCCGAAGCACTCTCGGTCTTGGCAGGTAACTGCAGATTAATGACCAGATGCAGGATGACCGCTGCCACGGCGGTCAGTAGGCTGAACAGTACGGCGGGCTGGCCGCCAAATAACACGGCAGGCTGGCCATCAATGGTTGGCAGTGACTCGAGTAGAATCAAGGGTGCAAACACAATCAACACCTGCAGTACCAGCGCCACCAGTAACAGTGCGCTAACAAAGCCTTGCAGCCGATTGCGTGTGCCTAAATGCCAGATCGGCAACAGGGGTGCCAATAGCAGATTGAGTAGGCCAAACAAGACCAAGTAGACCGCTTCGGGTTGCTGAAAATACGGCGCAGCTTCGGGGCGCAGGCCTGGAACAAAGGACAGCAAAAGGGCGATGACGCCCGCTAACACATGGACGATTTTTAGCATATGCAATGAGCTCACTTTACTATGAAGGATCACCAGGAAGAGCTGGCTCGGCGCGGTTCGCCCCTGATTAGTGGCGGGCGTTCGACACGCGCGCAGTGCCAGCCTATGCCAGACCCCGGTTTGGCGGGTCTTTAGCACGGGGCGTATTAAACAGCAAAGAGAGACGCTACTCAATTGACCTCTGCCCGATGCGCTTAGGGCGAGTCTCGCTTAGATGTGGCGGCAGTTTGCGCAGTAATCAGCTGCACCCGACTAGCCTTTGCATGGGCTGGGCTGGCAAAGGTTGGAAATGAGCGATGAGAGAGCTATAGCTTCTGGCGGGTTAGCGGTATGGGGCTGTCGCGATCATTACTCGAAGTAGCGGTCGGCCAAAACCGATTGGACTCGGTTTTGACCGGGTGAGCCGTTGTTATCAGGCGCCGAGCAGGCTGCGCAGCATCCAAGCCGTTTTTTCGTGAACCTGCATACGCTGGGTCAGCAGATCGGCGGTGGGTTCGTCGCTGACCTTATCCAGCAACGGGAAAATTCCACGGGCGGTGCGCACTACAGCTTCTTGGCCCTGGACCAGCAGCTTGATCATGTCTTCGGCAGCCGGCACGCCTTCTTCTTCCTTGATGGTGGCCAGTCGCGCATAGGCCGCATAAGTGGCAGGCGCTGGGAAACCAAGGGTGCGAATACGTTCGGCAATCTCGTCGACGGCCAAGGCAAGCTCCATGTATTGCCCTTCGAACATTAGGTGCAGGCTATTAAACATTGGCCCGGTGACGTTCCAATGAAAATTATGGGTTTTCAGGTACAAGGTGTAGGTGTCTGCCAGCAAGTGTGAAAGACCATCGGCGATGGCTGCACGATCCTGTTCGGCTATTCCAATATTGATTTCCATTAATATTTTTCCTATCAGGTGGCTGGGATTGAGCGCGCTCCATTAAAGGCGGAGCGGAACCCATTGTATGCACAATCGATTGTGTACAGGTTCTATTATAAGGCCCCAAAATTCTTAGAATGTTGATCATCCTCGCATTTAACGGGCAGGGGTTTGGAGCGAGGGTTTTCGCCGCATCGCCCCGAGCCGTTTGCTCTGTGAAAGGGCAGCGTCGAAAATTCGTTGGAATTTCCTGCAGCCCATAACAATCAGCTATCAGCCTTGTCCTGCCCTTTTTTCCCCAACGTAGACGCACCACTTTCGCTACGAACCTGTGCATGACTGATCAAGGCAAAGATGAAACTGCCACCGATGATATTACCGGCCAGAGTGGGGCCGGCGAAGACCAGCCAAAAGTCCTTCCACGGTAACTGGCCCGCGAACACCAGGTACGAGACCTCGGCTGAGCCGGCGATGATGTGGGTGAAGTCGCCTAGGGCTATCAGGTAGGTGATGAGGAGGATGATCCAGATTTTTGCGCTTTCCATGGACGGGATTATCCAGACCATGGTGGCTATCATCCAGCCAGACACAATGCCTTTGGAAAACATTTGATTGACGTTGTTTTCCATCACCTTGCGCCCGATATCGAGAAACGCGGCATCGGTTTTTGAATCGAAAATCGGCAAGTGGAGCATGACGTAGGCCACTAACAACGTGCCTGCCAGGTTGCCCACCAGCACCACACCCCACAAACGCATCAGTCGGGCGAAATTGCTCAGCGTAGGTTTAGTCATCACTGGCAAAACGGCGGTCAGGGTGTTTTCGGTGAACAACTGCTGGCGCGCCAGAATTACCGCCAGAAAACCTGCCGAGTAACCGAGGCTGGCAATCACTTGGCTGATCTCGACGTCGGGCATCCGCGAGTACAGCAGGCCCATCGCCATTAACGACAAGCCCATGGTCAGGCCCGCGGCGAGGGCTGACCACCAGAGCGCAGCAACGCTGCGTTCCAGTTCCAAATCGCCTTGGGCGCGGATGGCTTCGTGCAGCACCACCGCACTCGGAGGGTGATGTTTGTCGGCTTCCTTTTCTTCTTCTGCGGACAGGCCAGGAGTCTTGCCATCTTTTGTACTGTCCATAATATTCCTTGGGTCGAGTTTCAGTACCCGTATCACTCAAGTTCGCATCGAATACTGCATTTGGCTGATGGTTAAGACCCAGAACTCATAGAATAAGTGCAACACTTAAAACGATAGGTAGCGACGCCAGCCGTCGGTAAAATCCAGACTCTTTCACTCAAGAATTCAAGCGCAGGTGACTACGCATTTAAAGGCAGCTGCCCCGGGGCTAACATTATCTGGTGGAGGCTGGCTTGGCCTGTGGCATGAGCCAAGTTCGCATCGGCTGACAGCTCGGCGTGCATCCCGCGACGGTCAGGCGAGAGATCCGCTGCAATGACAGTACGCACCCCTACAAGGCGGTCTTCGCAGACCAGCAAAGCGGTATTCGCCTAGTCAGAGCGCGTAAGTTTTGCAAATTGAGGGTATGGCTGAAATTACCTCTTTCCTTAGCTGTAGCAGGTTTTCGCCCCGAGAAAATCGCTCAGCGCTTAGAGCTGGATCAGTCCGGTCAGGCCGTCAGCCATGAGTCAATGTAGCGTTTTATCGATGCAGATAAACGTGCCAGTGAGCTGATTTTCCTGCACGTTAGGCATCGTCAAAAACGCTACCGAATCAGCTATTTTTTGAGGAAGAAAACGAGTCAAATCTTGCCTTTTGTTTCGTATTGCCTTTGCTGAAGAGCGTCGGCTGATGGGTGAGGTTAGGATTAGCACGCGTTTCAGTTATCCGTCGATTCGATGCCTTCTGGTTGAAATATCTGATCGGTTTCATCGAAAGAATGCATTTTGATACTGAACAGCCGGCGACGATAATTACTCGCTAATATTTAATCAGCAAAGGAAAAGGATTAATCATATGAGCGATGTAATGCAGAGCATTCGATTTACCAACCAGACACTGGCCAACCGGTTTGCCCTTGCGCCCATGACACGGACCAGCGCTGAGCCGAATGGCACGCCCAATGATCTAATGGCCGATCACTACGAAGCCTATGCCAAAGGGGGCTTTGGTCTGCTTATTACCGAGGGCACGTATACCGATAACGGGCCCAGCCAGGGCTACGCTAACCAGCCCGGCATTATCAACGCCGCGCAGATTGAAGGTTGGAAAACCATTGTTAACCGCGTCCACGCGGCGGGCAGCAAAATGTTCGTTCAGCTTATGCATGCCGGTGCACAGTTCCAGGCGAACCATTATCTCGATCAACCCGTTGCCCCTAGCACAGTAAAGCCCAAGGGCGCGCCACTAGGTTTCTATGGCGATCAGACGCAATGGAAGACGCCAACTAGCATGACCATTGAGGACATCCAATTCGCGATCACTGGGTTTGCTCAGTCGGCGGTCAACGCCAAGGCTGCCGGATTTGACGGCATTGAGCTGCACGGTGCCAACGGTTATCTGCTGAACCAGTTTCTGAGCACCTATTTCAATCATCGCGATGACAGCTACGGTGGCAATCTCGAAAACCGTCTGCGCATTGTGGTTGAAACCATCGAAGCTGTCCGGGAGGCGGTAGGCAACGACTTTCCGCTGGGTATTCGTCTGTCACAGGTAACGGTGACCGATCCAGACTATCAATTACCTGAAGGGGAAGAGGGCTTCCGCCAGATCGTCGAGGCAGTGCGCGATGCCGGTGCTGACTTCGTGCATACCACCGACGGCGATGTGCGCCGCGCACCTTTCATCGAAGGGACGAAGACGCTTGCCGATGTTGCTGCTGAAGTGGATAACCTTGAGCTGATCATCAATGGCGGCATTGACGAGACCAACCATCAGGATTTTGCCGCGCATTACCCAAAAGCGTTGCTGGCAATCGGCAAGAAAGCACTGGCCAACCCCGACTTTGTTCAGCGCCTGAAAGAGGGCAAAAAGATTGATGATGTGGACTTTGCCATGCTTCAGCCCAAGGCCACGATTTCTAACGAACTCGCTTGGCGCCGCGAGCAGGTCGTCTGACCCCGTTCTCCGCTAACCCGAACCCCGAGCGGCTCTACCAAAGGTGCGAGCGACCGGGGCTTCTCGCTTGTCTGCGCTGAACACTAGCGTTCGTTCTTGCCCATCTATCGGGCATCTTGCCACTCAAGTATCCATGTGTGGGTGCGTTCACGGTAACGGTCGATCAGCTCAGTGCGGTCGAGTAGTTGCTGGGCATGGCTGAAGATCCCCAGTGGCGTCTTTTTTATGCTGCCCAGCGCCTTACCGGAAAGCACAAAGGCCTCGCCATATTGGTTTTCGCTGGGCGTAGCAACAATGCCAATGGCAATCTGCGAATCAACGCGTTCGCGTTCGCACCTGCACGGCGCAATCGAAGGCGCGTTCTGTTGCGTTCAACGTCAACTGAAAGCCGTCACCACGATACTGCTCGGCCTAGAGGTCATCGAGGCCCGAGCGGGCCCAGCACATTGCAGTGGGCCGGCGGCTGTAATCAATATTAGGAAAAACGAGGTCTTGCCTCCTTGCAGGAGATGCCTTGCCCATTCAGAGCGTTCGCAGCAGTCAATGCGCTTGCCTGAGCTCTCCACCAGATCGATGAAGGATCATCTTTCTGCCCGGTTGATAGCGGTTTTTCATTTGCCTTAATGCGTTACGCAGCCGTAATCATCGCAATACGCACCTGGCGCTTTGCAGTGGCTAGGTTGATCTGCCTGCGGCCAATGACGATGGTTTTCGCTGGCCTCAGGAATACCTTCTTCGGCGTCGGTTACCAACCGCGAACGGGCCAGCGGCTGCGCGGGACTCGTTAAGCAGATATAATGCCGCCCCTTCGCCGCGAGCAGCAGGTTCGCGGGGGTGTTTTTCGACTGAGACGACTCAATGCCTATTTACGATTACCAGTGCAGTGCCTGCGGTCATCAGCTGGAGGCGATTCAAAAATTCAGCGATGCACCGCGCATCGATTGCCCAGCCTGCAAAGCACCCGAGTTGAAAAAACAGGTCTCCATGCCCAGTTTCCGACTAAGCGGAAGCGGCTGGTACGAGACTGATTTCAAGACCGGCGCGAAGAAAAATCTGGCCAGCGGTGACAGCTCAGGCACGGCCGCCACAACGGCCAAGCCCGAAAAAGCCGCCGCCACTGCTAAAGCCGACTAAACGTCCACCGATTTTCTGAATTACGAGAAGCGAATAAACCATGATGCGCAGCCACTATTGCGGCCAACTGAACGAGAGCCTGGACGGCCAGGACGTCACCCTTTGCGGTTGGGTCCATCGTCGCCGTGACCACGGCGGTGTGATCTTCCTCGATATCCGTGACCGTGAAGGTCTGGCCCAGGTGGTGTTCGATCCGGATCGCGCCGAAACCTTCGCCGCCGCCGACAAAGTGCGCAGCGAATATGTGGTCAAAATTACTGGCAAGGTGCGTCTGCGTCCGGCCGGTGCGGTCAATGCCAACATGGGCTCCGGCGGCATTGAAGTGCTCGGCTATGAGCTGGAAGTGCTAAACGAAGCGGAGACCCCGCCGTTCCCGCTTAATGAGCATAGCGACGTGGGCGAAGAAACCCGCCTGCGCTATCGCTTTATCGACTTGCGCCGCCCGGAAATGGCCGCCAAGTTGAAGCTCCGCTCGCGCATCACCACCAGTATTCGCCGCTATCTGGACGAGAACGGTTTTCTCGACGTGGAAACGCCGATTCTGACCCGCGCCACGCCAGAAGGCGCCCGTGATTACCTGGTGCCGAGCCGCACCCACGCGGGCAGCTTCTTCGCCTTGCCGCAGTCGCCGCAGCTGTTCAAGCAATTGCTGATGGTGGCCGGCTTCGACCGTTACTACCAGATTGCCAAGTGCTTTCGCGATGAAGACCTGCGCGCCGACCGCCAGCCGGAATTCACCCAGATCGACATCGAGACCAGCTTTCTCGATGAGGCCGATATCATGGCCATCACCGAGAAGATGATCCGTCAGCTGTTCAAGGAAGTGCTGGACCTGGAGTTCGGCGACTTCCCGCACATGACTCACGCCGACGCCATGCGCCGGTTCGGCTCGGACAAGCCAGATCTGCGTAATCCGCTGGAGCTGGTGGACGTGGCCGATCAGCTCAAAGATGTCGAGTTCAAGGTCTTCAACGGTCCGGCCAACGATCCGAATTCCCGGGTTGCCGCGTTGCGCGTGCCGGGCGGGGCGAGCATGCCGCGCAAGCAAATCGACGACTACACCAAGTTCGTCGGCATCTATGGCGCTCGCGGGCTGGCCTATATCAAGGTCAACGAACGCGCCAAAGGCGTTGAAGGCTTGCAGTCGCCGATCGTCAAGAACATCCCAGAAGCCACCCTCAACGTGATCCTCGATCGTGTCGGTGCGGTGGATGGCGACATCGTGTTCTTCGGTGCCGACCAGGCCAAGATCGTCAGCGAGGCCCTGGGCGCGCTACGGATCAAGGTGGGTAACGACCTCAAGCTGCACACCTGTGAGTGGGCGCCGATGTGGGTGATCGATTTCCCGATGTTCGAAGCCAACGAAGACGGCAGCTTCAGCGCCCTGCATCACCCCTTCACTGCGCCCAAGTGCAGCCCGCAAGAACTGCAAGCCAATCCGGGCGCGGCTTTGTCGCGTGCCTACGACATGGTGCTCAATGGCACCGAGTTGGGCGGTGGTTCGATCCGTATTCACCACCGCGAGATGCAGCAGGCCGTGTTCCAGCTACTGGGAATCGGCGAAGCCGAACAGCAAGAGAAGTTTGGCTTCCTGCTCGACGCGCTGAAATACGGTGCGCCACCCCACGGTGGCCTGGCCTTCGGTCTGGACCGTTTGGTGATGCTGATGACGGGTGCCCAATCGATCCGCGAAGTAATCGCCTTCCCGAAAACCCAAAGTGCGGCCTGCGTGATGACTCAGGCGCCGGGTGTGGTGGATGCCAAGGCGTTGCGCGAGCTGCATATTCGTTTGCGTGAGCCAGTTAAAGCCGAATAAAGGCAAACCGGCAGGCCGGAGCGCGTCGCTAGGCAGTGGCGGTGGCCGGGGTTGGCCAACACGCTAACCGGCTTACACGGCTGCCCAGCATGCGGTGCCGAGAGGCTGTTTAAATAATGTTTAAACAGTTTCTCGGCGTTGTCTAAATAATGTTGAAAAACGACGGAGCGAGTTATGGCAGGTCATTCCAAGTGGGCCAACATCAAGCACCGCAAAGAGCGGCAGGATGCCAAAAAAGGCAAGATTTTCACCAAGCTGATTCGCGAACTGACCGTGGCGGCGCGTCAGGGTGGCGGTCTGGTCGCCGATAATCCGCGGCTGCGGCTGGCGCAAGATAAAGCTCTGGGCGCCAACATGACCCGCGACACTATCGACCGGGCGATTGCCCGAGGCGCCGGTTCCGCCGATGACGAAAAGGTCGAAGAACTCAGCTACGAAGGTTACGGTCCAGGTGGCGTGGCGATCATGGTTGAGACCATGACTGACAACCGCAACCGCACGGCTGCGGAGGTGCGGCACGCGTTTACCAAATGTGGCGGCAACCTGGGCACCGATGGTTCGGTGGCTTATCTGTTCGAACGCAAGGGTCAGCTTTCCTTTGCTGCGGACGTGAATGAAGAGGCGCTGATGGACGCCGCCATGGAAGCCGACGCGGATGATGTGCAAGTCAACGACGATGGTTCTATCGACGTTTTCACCACCTTCGCGGGGTTTTATACCGTGCGCAGCGCGCTTGAAGAGGCGGGTTTCAAGGCGGCAGATGCCGAGTTCGTGATGCTGCCGACCACCAGTGCATTGCTTGACCTGGACACCGCGCAAAAGGTGCTCAAGCTGATCGATATGCTGGAAGACTTGGACGACGTGCAAAACCTCTATTCCAACGCCGAAATCCCGGACGAGATACTCGAACAGCTCGTTTAAGTCGAGTTTGGCTTCATCGTTGCTGTTTTAACGTATCAAGCTGCACATAAAATCGAGGGGCATGACCGTGAAGGTTCGCGGCTATGCACCCTCGGTTTCTGCCTTTAAGCTGCCGCCTTTGGCGTGAGCCATTTTTTCAGCAAGACGCAGGCGTTATGACTCTTATTCTCGGGATCGATCCTGGTTCACGCATCACCGGTTATGGGGTGGTACGCGACAGCGGCCGCGGCTGTATTTATGTGGCTTCGGGCTGCATTCGCACCGGCACGGGGTTGCTTCACGAGCGTTTGCAGAACGTGTTTCGCGGAGTGCGCGAGGTTATCCAGACTCACGGGCCGGTGACCATGGGCATCGAAAAAGTCTTTATGGCCAAGAACGCTGACTCGGCGCTTAAGCTCGGTCAGGCGCGAGGTGCGGCGCTGGTCGCAGCGATGGAAGAGGGCTTGGAGATCGCCGAATACAGCGCCACCCAAGTCAAAAAAGCCGTGGTCGGCAGTGGCGGCGCCGATAAGCAGCAGGTGCAACAAATGATCATGCACCTGTTGAAGCTCACGCAAAAACCGCAGATCGACGCCTCCGATGCCTTGGCGATTGCCCTTTGTCATGCGCATACCCGCTCCAGTTTGATCCCCCATGGCCTGGACGCTGCGCGCAGCCGCGGCGGCCGGCTGCGGCTGTGATGGCGGGCTTTACTCAAGCGTTCAGCTCTGTCTGGACACCTTATTGTTGGCACTGACGGTCGCTTGGTGCGGCCCAGTGCGCAGAGGATACAACCCAGTGATTGGACGCCTGCGCGGTACCCTGGTGGAAAAGCATCCACCGCATGTGATGGTCGATGTGCATGGCGTGGGCTATGAGCTGGAAGTCACCACCAGCACGCTGTATCGCTTGGCGCCACTGGGCGAACCGGTGACGCTGCACACCCACATGGTGGTGCGCGAGGATGCGCAGCTGCTGTACGGGTTTATCGAAAAACGCGAGCGCGAGTTGTTTCGCGAGCTGATCCGCCTCAATGGCGTGGGCCCCAAGTTGGCGCTGGCCTTGATGTCCGGTCTGGAGGTCGATGAGCTGGTGCGCTGTGTGCAAGCGCAAGACACCTCGGCGCTGATGCGCGTTCCTGGCGTGGGCAAGAAAACCGCCGAACGTTTGCTGGTGGAATTGAAGGACCGCTTCAAGGCCTGGGAAGCATTGCCGGGCATGGTGGCCTTAATGGTTGAACCTCAACTTGAAGTGACTGTCCTAAATGCGCAGAACGATGCAGTTAGTGCGTTGATTTCCTTGGGCTTCAAGCCGCAGGAAGCCAGTCGGGCAGTATCGGCCGTGCAGGAAGAGGGTTTGAGCAGTGAAGATATGATCCGTCGTGCATTAAAGGGAATGGGTTAAGTGATTGAAGCCGACCGCCTGATAACCGCCACCGGGCGCGACCGCGATGAGCAACTCGATCGTGCGATTCGGCCCTTGCGGCTGGCCGACTATATCGGCCAGCCCAAGGTCCGCGAGCAGATGGAGCTGTTTATTCAGGCCGCCAAAGGCCGCAGCGAGGCGTTGGATCACACTCTGATCTTCGGCCCGCCGGGCCTGGGTAAAACCACTCTGGCCAATATCATCGCTCAGGAAATGGGCGTGTCGATCAAGAGCACCTCGGGGCCGGTGTTGGAACGCCCCGGCGATCTAGCCGCGATGCTGACCAATCTTGAGCCGGGCGATGTGCTGTTTATCGATGAAATTCACCGGCTCTCACCCATCGTTGAAGAAGTGCTGTATCCGGCGCTGGAAGATTTCCAGCTAGACATCATGATCGGCGAGGGGCCAGCGGCGCGTTCGATCAAGCTGGACCTGCCACCTTTCACCTTGATCGGCGCCACTACCCGGGCCGGCATGTTGACCAATCCGCTGCGCGATCGCTTCGGCATCGTGCAGCGTCTGGAGTTCTACAATATTCCTGATCTGGCGACCATCGTCGATCGCTCGGCCGGGATTCTCGGCTTGCCGATCGAAGCGCAAGGCGCCTACGAGATTGCCCGCCGCGCCCGTGGCACGCCGCGCATCGCCAACCGCCTGCTGCGCCGGGTTCGCGATTACGCCGAAGTGCGCGCCCAAGGGCATATCACCCAGCCGGTGGCCGATCTGGCGCTGAACCTGCTGGATGTCGATGAATATGGCTTCGATCATCAGGACCGACGCTTGCTGTTGACCATGATCGAAAAATTCGATGGCGGGCCGGTGGGTATCGACAGCCTGGCCGCCGCCATCAGTGAGGAGCGCAATACCATCGAGGATGTGCTGGAGCCGTACCTGATCCAGCAGGGCTATATCATGCGCACCCCAAGAGGGCGGGTAGTGACCCGGCATGCCTATCTGCATTTTGGCCTGAATGTGCCCGCGCGCCTGGGCGAGCTAGCCAACGAAGTGGCGGTGCTGGGCGATGCCGGCGAGGCATGACGAACCGCGATGATGGCCTCTGCTGTAGATAAGCAATGTCGTCCGCAATCCAAGTGAACACTATCGGCAAGGAATGCTGACAAGCATTGCCGGTAAACACGCGCAGTGAACGCTATTGGCAAATACTACCGATGAGCAATAAATGTCAGAAGTGGCGATCCGTCATAAAAAACGCGTAATAAATTGAGTAAGAAAATGAGTAAGAAAATGAGTAAGAAAAACCCCGAAAAGACCTCGGATAAACCGCTTTGCCCGATTGGCAACCTGCTGGGTAAGCACTAGAGTATGCCCGCGCAAAACGGACTTGAGCCGTTCGCTCATCGGTGTCGCGTGTACTACGAGGACACCGATGCTGGCGGCATCGTTTATTACGTCAATTACCTTAAATTTATGGAGCGCGCTCGCACCGAACGACTGCGTGAACTGGGTTTTGCCCAGTCTGCGCTGGCGGGCGAGAATCTGCTGTTTGTCGTGCATTCCAGCTCGGCGCGCTACCTCGCGCCGGCGCGGCTGGACGATGAGCTGCTGGTGAGCTGCACCGTAAGTCAATTGAACCGGGCCAGCCTGCGCTTTGAGCAACAGGTGCGGCGGGCCACGGATAACACGCTGCTCTGCGAAGGGCAGTTCCTGGTGGCCTGTGTGCGCGCCGACAGTTTAAAACCCCGGGCCATTCCCGACGCTTTGCGAGTGGCCTTTGCCGCCCTGAGCAGCCCGGGCACATTCAGAGCAGGAGATTAAGCGTGGAAGCCACCGCCGTCGACCATACCTCCATGTGGAGCCTGATCAGCAATGCCAGTCTCTTTGTGCAGCTGGTCATGCTGATTTTGGTTGCCGCTTCGGTGGCCTCATGGATCATGATTTTTCAGCGCAGCAGCATGTTGCGTGCTGCCAAGCGATCGTTGGATAGTTTTGATGAGCGATTTTGGTCGGGTATTGACCTCTCTAAACTCTATCGTCAGGCAGGCAGCAATCCTGACCCGGATTCGGGCGTCGAGCAGATCTTTCGCGGCGGATTTAAGGAGTTTTCCCGTCTGCGCCAGCAGCCTGGGGTTGACCCGGATGCGGTGATGGAAGGCGTGGCCCGGGCCATGCGAGTGGCCATTTCCCGCGAGGAAGAAAAACTCGACCAGAGCCTGCCGTTTCTGGCTACCGTCGGTTCCACCAGTCCTTATATAGGCCTGCTGGGCACGGTGTGGGGCATCATGAACTCCTTTCGCGGCCTGGCCTTGTCTCAGCAGGCGACGCTCGCCACTGTGGCGCCGGGGATCGCTGAGGCGCTGATCGCTACGGCTATCGGCCTGTTTGCAGCGATTCCAGCGGTGATTGCCTATAACCGCTTTGCCGCCCGGGGCGAGATGCTGATCGGTCGCTACTACACCTTCGCTGACGAGTTCCAAGCCATCCTGCACCGCAAAGTCCACACCACTGAAGACTGAGGCGCAGATTCTCCATATGAGTAAAAATCAAGTCATGGCCAGAGTTCGCAAGAAACGCAAGCCGGTTGCCGAGATGAACGTGGTGCCTTACATCGACGTGATGCTGGTGCTGCTGGTGATTTTTATGGTGACCGCGCCGATGCTCAATCAGGGCGTTAAGGTTGACTTGCCGACGGTCGCCAGCGAGGCCTTGCCGCAGGATACCAATAGCGAGGTGTTGACCATTTCGATCAAGGCCGACAAGACTTATTTCTGGAACAAGGGCAGCGAGGTTGATACCGATACGGTTCAGGCTAAGGCGTTGACGCTGGATGAAATGATCGCGGCGGTATCAGGAATCATGAACGAGAGCCGCAGTCAGGGTAAGCGGATCCAGGTATTTGTGCGTGGCGACAAAAGTGTCGATTACGGCTCCATCATGGCTGCGATGTCCGGCTTGCAGCAGGCTGGCGTAAGTAATGTCGGCTTGATTACTGAGGCCCCTTGATGCGCCAGCAAGGCGAGCGATCCCCCTCGCAAAGCTATTTCTGGCCCAGCGTCTGGGCAGTAGGATTGCACGCACTGATCTTTGGCTTGCTGTTCGCCAGCTTCGCCTTTGCTCCTGATCTACCGCCGGCCAAGCCTGTGGTTCAGGTCACGCTGTACCAGCTCAAGTCGAAGAGTCCGGCCACGGTGCAAACTAATCAGAAAATCGCCGGTGAAGCGAAAAAAACTGCGGCGCGTCAGTATGAAATTGAACAGTTGGCAGCCAAGAAAATCGAGCAGCAAAAGCAGGCCGCAGCCGCGCAACAACAAAAAGCCGAGGATGCTCAAAAAGCCGAGCAAGTAAAAGTGGCCGCCGAGGCAAAGCAGGCCGAGCAGAAGGCTGAGCAAACTCAAAAAGCCGAAGCGGCCGAGCAAGCGGCCAAGCAGGCCGCGCAAAAAAAGCTGGCTGATATCGCCAAGAAAAAAACCGAAGCGCAACAAAAGAAAGCTGCTGAAGACGCTAAGAAAGCAGCAGACGCCAAGCAAGAACAGGCGAAAAAAGCCGCAGCTGAAAAAGCCGAGGCTGAGGCCGCCAAAAGCAAGACGGCAGCGGAGGCTAAGAAAAAAGTGGCTGAAAAGGCCAAGAAACAGGCTGCGGACGCAGCGGCCAAGCAGAAAAAAGCTGTGGACGCCGCGCGCAAAGCGAATGAAGACAAGAAGGCACAGGCCTTGGCCGAGTTATTGTCGGATAGCACTGAGCGTCAGGCCGCTTTGGGCGATGAAGTGGGCGATCAAGTATCCGGCAATTTTGATGACCTGATTCGCTTGCGCGCCGCCGAAGGCTGGAGTCGGCCACCGGGTGCTAATAACAGCATGACGGTGGTGGTGCAGATTACCATGTTGCCTGATGGCACTATTACCAGCGTTACGGTCGCACGCTCCAGTGGCAATGGCCCCTTCGACAGCTCAGCTGTTGCGGCGGTGAAAAACATTGGCCGCGTCACCGAAATGCAGGGCCTGAGTTCGCAGGACTTCAATCCCTACCGTTCATTCAAGATGACCTTCACCCCTGAGGATCTAGCATTGTGATCAATATTCTTCGAGGTTTACTTGTGGTGCTCTGCTGCGCAGCCGGATTTGTGGCTGCCGAGGAGAAGAACATTCTGGTAACCAGCGGCGCGGATCGCGCCATTCCTATCGCGGTAGTGCCCTTTGGCTGGCAGGGGGGCACGGTGTTGCCCGAAGATTTGGCAGAAACTATCGGCAAGGATCTGCGTAACTCTGGGATGTATGAACCTATTGCGCGGCAGAACATGATCAGTTTGCCGACCAAAACCAGCGAAGTGATCTACCGCGATTGGAAAGCGCTGAATGCGCAATACTTGCTGGTGGGCAGCGTAGTGCCGTCTGGTGCGCGCTTGCAGATTCAGTTTGCGCTGTTCAATGTGGCCACCGAACAACAGGTATTTACTGGCAGTGTTGGCGGTAACCCGGATCAGTTGCGGGACATGGCGCACTATATTTCCGATCAGGTATTCGAAAAGCTGACGGGTATCAAAGGCGCCTTTTCGACACGCATGCTGTATGTGACCGCCGAGCGTTTTTCAGTAAACAACACTCGCTATACATTGCAGCGTTCCGACTATGACGGGGCCCGTGCAGTGACCTTGTTGCAGTCGCGTGAACCGATCTTGTCGCCCCGTTTCGCCCCCGATGGCAAGCGTATCGCTTATGTGTCGTTCGAACAGAAACGGCCACGCATTTTTATCCAGCATATCGATACCGGCAAGCGTGAGCAGATCACCAATTTCGAAGGCCTGAACGGCGCGCCAGCCTGGTCGCCGACGGGCGATCGGTTAGCCTTTGTATTGTCTAAGGACGGTAACCCAGAGCTTTATGTGATGGACCTGAGCAGCCGGAAGTTGCAGCGTGTTACCAACCACTATGGCATCGACACCGAGCCCTTCTGGGGCGCAGACGGCAAGACGATCTATTTCACCTCGGATCGCGCCGGTAAGCCGCAAATCTACAAGACCAATATCAATAGCGGCGCGGTGGAGCGCGTAACCTTCAAGGGCAACTACAATGCTAATCCTAAGTTGTCCGCCGACGAAAAAACCCTGGTGATGATCCATCGTCAGGATGGCTTTACCAATTTCAAGGTAGCCGCCCAAGACTTGCAGAGCGGCGGTTTGCGCATACTCTCCGAGACCAGTTTGGATGAGTCGCCCACTGTTGCACCCAATGGCACCATGGTAATCTACGCCACCCGCCAGCAGGGTAGGGGAGTGCTGATACTCGCTTCGATCAACGGACGTGTAAAACTCCCGATTCCAACCGCACAAGGCGAAATCCGAGAACCCGCTTGGTCGCCTTACCTGAACTGATGCGGTGTTATACCTTCACTTAACGCACTGGCTTTACTAGGAGTTTTACTATGGAAATGTTGAAGTTCGGCAAATTTGCCGCATTGGCGCTGGCTATGGCTGTGGTTGTTGGTTGCTCCTCTAAAGGTAGTGATGAGTCCGGTCAGTCCGGTCAAATGGCTACTGACCCCAATGCTGGTTATGATTCCCGTGATTCTGCCGGTATCGATGGCAGCATGAGTGAAGAAGCAACTCTGCGCGCTATCACCACCTTCTACTTTGAATACGACAGCGCCGACCTCAAGTCCGAGGCCATGCGCGCGTTGGACGTTCATGCCAAAGACCTGCAAAACAATGGCGCTCGCGTCGTGTTGGAAGGCCACACCGACGAGCGCGGTACTCGCGAATACAACATGGCGCTGGGCGAGCGTCGCTCGCAGGCCGTGCAGCGTTACTTGGTGCTGCAAGGTGTTTCGCCGGCTCAGTTGGAGCTAGTGTCCTACGGTGAAGAACGCGCCATCGCCACTGGCAATGATGAGCAATCTTGGGCGCAGAACCGTCGCGTCGAATTGCGTAAGTAATTCGCCATGCATAAGTGCCGACGTGCTTTAACCGTATTAGTCCTCAGCCTGCCGCTTGCGGCCGTAGCTGCGGTTCCAGTGGTGGATAACGATAACGCCTATGGCGCCAGTCATTATCCGTCTCCAGGTTATGACACGTCTGGTGCTTATGCCGGGGGCGGGGTTTCGACTCCGGCCTCGGCGCAGGGCGAGCTCTTCCTGCAATTGCAACAACTGCAGGAAGAGCTCGCACGCCTGCGCGGCATGCTTGAGGTGCAACAAAACGACATCGAACGCCTGAAACAAGTAGGTTTAGAGCGCTACCAAGAGCTCGATAAACGTATAGCGGGTGGTGCAACGAGTGCCGCATCCGCACAGAATTCTTCGGCTGCTGGCGCGATTAACGCCAGCGCCACGCCAACGCCGCCCGCCAGTGTGGCACCGGCAAGCACTGAGCCGGCCGATCCGGCTAAAGAAAAACTTTACTATGACGCCGCCTTCGACCTGATTAAGGCCAAAGATTTTGATCGCGCCAGCCAAGCCTTTGCTGCCTTCCTGCGTAAATACCCTGACAGTCAGTACGCCGGTAACGCGCAGTACTGGCTGGGTGAGGTGAACTTGGCCAAGGGCGATTTGCAAAATGCCGCACAGGCATTTGCCAAGGTTAGTCAAGCTTACCCAAAGCACGCCAAGGTGCCGGACTCGCTGTACAAGCTGGCTGATGTCGAGCAGCGCTTGGGTAATGGCAGCAAGGCCAAAAGTTTGTTGGAGCAGATAATTGCTGAGTTTGCGGGTAGTTCTGCCGCGCAACTGGCCCAGCGCGATTTACAGCGTCTGCCCTAGCAGTTGAAGAGTCGATCAAGAAAACCCGCGCCTAGCGCGGGTTTTTTCGTTAAACTCCTCGGCCCTTTTCCCGCAACGGAGGCGGATGGCCTGTGTAGCCGTTACGCCCGTGGCTGATATGCAAGAAACCCTGCGCATTACCGAAATTTTTTACTCATTGCAGGGCGAAACACGCACCGCCGGCTTGCCGACCGTGTTTGTTCGCCTCACCGGCTGCCCACTGCGTTGCCAGTACTGCGATACCGCTTACGCCTTCAGTGGCGGCGAGATTATGTCCCTGGATGCGATCGTCGAGCAAATCGCCGGCTATAAGCCGCGCTATATTTGCGTGACCGGTGGTGAGCCGTTGGCTCAGCCTAATTGCATTCCTCTGCTCAAGCGTCTTTGTGACGCCGGTTATGAGGTGTCGCTGGAAACCAGTGGCGCGTTGGACATAAGTGCCATCGATCCGCGGGTCAGTCGAATAGTCGATTTGAAGACGCCGGGTTCTGCTGAGGTCGGCCGTAATCGCTATGAAAATATCGACCTGCTGACCCGCAACGATCAGGTCAAATTCGTCATCTGCTCGCGCCAGGATTACGATTGGGCGGTGAGCAAACTGATTCAGTATCGCCTGGATGAGCGCGCTGGCGAGGTGCTGTTCTCGCCCAGTCACCATGAGCTGACAGCACGCTCGCTGGCTGACTGGATAGTTGCCGACAACCTGCCGGTACGTTTACAGATGCAGCTGCATAAGCTGCTCTGGGACGATCAGCCTGGTCGCTAACGACTGCTTTTCCCTCTTTCACTCTTCAGCGGCAGGCACGCTTGTGTCTGTCCGGACTGCATTCATCCATTTCCCAGGGGTTCGCTATGAGCGAGAAAAGAGCCGTCATTCTGTTATCCGGTGGACTGGATTCCGCAACGGTGCTGGCACAGGCGCAGGCCGAGGGTTACGCCTGCTATAGCCTCAGTTTCGATTATGGCCAACGGCATCGTTCCGAATTGGCGGCAGCCGAGCGCGTGGCTCAGCAGCTAGCCGTGGTTGAGCATAAGGTAATCACGTTGAATCTAAATGGAATTGGCGGCTCGGCGCTGACCGATAACACCATTGCAGTGCCGCAGACTCCGAGCGAGGGAATTCCGATCACCTATGTGCCGGCGCGCAATACCGTGTTTCTGTCCTTGGCGCTGGGCTGGGCTGAAGTGCTGGGCGCACGGGATATTTTTATCGGGGTTAATGCCGTGGACTACTCAGGCTATCCAGATTGCCGTCCCGAATTTATCGAAGCCTTTGAGCGCATGGCTAACTTGGCGACCAAGGCTGGCGTTGAGGGATTGGGGTTTCGCATCCGCGCACCGCTGCAGGCCATGAGTAAAGCCGAGATTGTGCAGGCTGGTTTGCGCCATGGCCTGGATTACGGATTGACGGTGTCCTGCTACCAGGCTGATGAGCATGGGCGAGCGTGCGGCAAATGCGACAGTTGCCGCTTGCGAGCGGAGGGCTTCGCAGGCGCGGGCGTAGCAGATCCGACTCGGTACTTTTGACATCTCCCCGGCGCTGAAAAGTAGAGATTCCTACAGCTAGATGTGCACGCCAAAATCCGAGTAAAAGTGATGACGGCGTTGCTGTCCGCGCGATCCATTCGCCCCTGAGCGCAGAGGAGTGGATCACGCAATGCCTTGCTAAATACACATAGGCCATTGATTTTATAAAAAAAATAGGTATTATGATGGAATATTGGGTCGTTAGCTCAGTTGGTAGAGCAGTTGACTCTTAATCAATTGGTCGTAGGTTCGAACCCCACACGACCCACCAATATATCCCCGCTGTAAATCTGCTTGTGCCTCCCGACGGATCTTGTCTCGCAGATCCGGCTAGGTATACTCGACTTTCGCGCCTCGCGCTTACAGGTCCAGCGAACATGACGCAGATCCCCGAACGAATTCTTGTTCAAGCCCATCTTGATTCAAAACAGCCAATATCGTTAAGTCCCGAAGAGCAAAGCGCCTATTACGCTGCCATAACGGCAGAGCTCAAGGCGCAAAATGCGGTGATGGTTGCCCACTATTATTGCGATCCGCTCATTCAGGCCTTGGCGGAAGCAACCGGCGGCTGTGTGTCCGACTCCCTGGAGATGGCTCGTTTTGGCAGTCAAAGCTCGGCGCAGACCGTACTAGTAGCTGGCGTCCGGTTTATGGGTGAAACGGCAAAAATCCTCAATCCGGAAAAACGTATTCTGATGCCGACCCTGGAAGCGACCTGCTCGCTTGACATAGGCTGCCCGGTGGAAGAGTTTTCGGCTTTTTGCGACCAGCATCCGCAGCGCACCGTCGTGGTCTATGCCAACACCTCTGCGGCGGTTAAGGCGCGGGCCGATTGGGTGGTGACCTCCAGTTGCGCCCTCGAGATTGTCGAAAGTTTGCTGGATAACGGCGAAAAAATAATCTGGGCGCCGGACAAGCACCTCGGGCGTTATATCCAGCGTGAAACCGGCGCTGACATGCTCCTGTGGGATGGTGCCTGTATCGTCCATGAAGAGTTCAAGGCCAAGCAGCTGGAAGATATGCAGGCACTCTATCCAGACGCTGCCGTACTGGTTCATCCGGAATCCCCTGAGGCGGTGATCGACTTGGCTACTGTGGTGGGCTCCACCAGCCAACTGATCGCGGCAGCGCAGAACCTGCCCAACAGCACTTTTATTGTCGCCACCGACCGCGGCATTTTCTACAAGATGCAGCAGTTATGCCCCGACAAGATTTTTATCGAGGCGCCGACCGCCGGCAACGGCGCGGCATGTCGCAGCTGCGCCCATTGTCCGTGGATGGCGATGAATACCCTGGAGCGAACCTTGCTCACCTTGCGTGAAGGGCGCAACGAAATCTTCGTCGATCCGGCTTTGATTCCGCGGGCGGTGCAGCCACTCAAGCGCATGTTAGATTTCACCCATGCGGCGCGAATGAAATTAGCGGGCAATGCTTAAGGTGTTGCTTTAAAAGCCAACGGGCTCTTTTGTTATTTGATATTAAAAGCCCGGCGTGGTGAGCGCCGGGCTTTTTGATATGGGCTATTGGGTCCTGAGCTAGCGGACCAGGACGCCCCGCACGATGGTCCTAAAGGCCTTGCGGGGTCTCTTCTCCGCCGAGGGCTTCGAAAAGCTGCGGTAGAAACTCGCCGAATGTCAGCATCATCAAGGTGAAGCTAGCGTCGAGCTGGCCCAGTGCTTCGTCACCACCATCCTGCTCGGCTTGATCCTGCAGCAGGTCCTCAAAGCGCAGACGCTTGATGATCATCTTGTCGTCTAGCACGAAGGACAGTTTGTCTTGCCAGGCTAGCGACAGCTGGGTGACTTGCTTGCCTGAGGTTAGGTGCAACTGAATTTCATCGCTGGCCAGGTCCTGACGCTTGCAGCGCACGATGCCGCCGTCTTCTTGAGTGTCGCGTAACTCGCACTCATCAAGCACGGTAAAGTGCTGGGCGGCATTCTGGGTTTTGACCCACTCCGTCATGGTGGCGGTGGGAGCGATCTTCACCGACAGCGGCCGCAGTGGTAGCGAACCAACAGCCTCGCGCAAGGTTGACAGTAAGTCCTCTGCGCGTTTTGGGCTGGCGGCGTTGACCAGAATCAGACCTTGTTTGGGTGCGATGGCAGCAAAAGTTGAAGAGCGGCGAATAAAGGCGCGCGGTAAAAAGGCCTGAATGATTTCATCCTTAAGCTGGTCGCGCTCTTTTTTATAGACCTTGCGCATCTGCTCGGCTTCGATCTCGTCAACCTTCTCCTTGAGGGCATCACGTACCACGCTGCTCGGCAGGATACGGTCTTCCTTGCGCGCGGCAATCAGCATGAAGTCCTGGCTGATATGCACCAGGGGCGCATCCTCGCCTTTGCCGAAGGGCGCAACGAAGCCGTAGGTGCTTAGCTCTTGGCTGGCGCAGGGGCGTGCCGGTTTAGCGGCCAGCGCGGTTTCTAGGGCGGCAGCATCGAAAGGCAGATCTTGAGTGAGGCGATAGACGAGCAGGTTGCGAAACCACATGACGGGTGAATCCTCATTAAAGCAAAGCGCGCATTATTCGCCCCTCGACGGCATTGGCCAACCCCGCGCTAAGCCTTTGGATCGCTTGTGAAATTAATTAACAAAGAGCTTGTCAGGTTGGGTTTTGCTCCGTAGAATGCGCGCCACACCGAGAGTGAAGGGTGATTAGCTCAGCTGGGAGAGCATCTGCCTTACAAGCAGAGGGTCGGCGGTTCGATCCCGTCATCACCCACCAATCGTTCTTAGTGTTACGCGCAGCGGTAGTTCAGTCGGTTAGAATACCGGCCTGTCACGCCGGGGGTCGCGGGTTCGAGTCCCGTCCGCTGCGCCATTTTTTTTGGTTAGATATTTTTTAATAGCGCCATCCTCCGCACCATCCTCTGTTATCTCCTCGCTTTATCTTCAGGTTGTAGTGACATCACTTACGACCTGATCCTGCTAGAACAATTTTAGCTTTAATTAAAAAACCTATTGAATCTGCGAACTTATCTGCATTCTTTGGCTCGTATTTCGGGTAGCCAGTAATTGCGGCGGGCTGCTAAGCTCGCGTTTTACTCGATTGCCTTTTTGGCGCACGAACAAGGAATTAGCATGAGACAGCATCGTTTAACAGCGGCGGTGGCCCTAGTGGCCTTGGTTCTTGCAGGTTGCGATTCGCAGACCAGCGTAGAGCTAGACACCCCGGCGCAAAAAGCTTCCTACGGCATTGGCCTGAATATGGGTAAAAGCCTGGCTCAGGAAGGCATGGACGACTTGGATTCCAATGCAGTCGCTCAGGGCATCGAAGACGCCATCGGCAAGAAAGAACAGAAGCTTAAGGATGAAGAGCTGGTCGAAGCCTTTGCTTATCTGCAAAAACGTGCCGAAAAGCGCATGGTCAAATTGAATAAAGAATCGGCCGAGGCCGGCAAAAAATTCTTGGCCGAAAATGCCAAACGTGAAGGCGTGACCACCACCGCTTCCGGCCTGCAGTTTGAAGTGCTAAAGAAAGCCGAAGGCGCGCAGCCCAAAGCGACCGATGTGGTGACTGTGCACTATGAAGGCAAGCTGACTGACGGCAAGGTGTTCGATAGCTCGGTAGAGCGTGGCAGCCCTATTGATCTGCCGGTTAACGGTGTGATCCCGGGTTGGGTTGAAGGTTTGCAACTGATGCATGTAGGCGAAAAATACAAGCTCGTTATCCCGAGCGAACTGGCTTACGGCGCGCAGAGCCCGAGCCCGGCCATCCCTGCAAACGCGGTGTTGATTTTTGAGCTGGAACTGTTAGCAATCAAGGATTCTGCACAAGAATCCGAAGTGGCGGCAGAGTCAGCTGAGCCAGCTGCTGAGCAGGCAGCTCCTAAGCAATAAGCGAAATCGGTTACACAACAACGCCCCGTCCCGACGGGGCGTTGTTGTGTGTGCCGCGCAAAAAACGAACCCAAATGCGCGTTAAGAGTCTGAAGGGGATAAGAGAATCCGAAGATAGTGTGCATATGCGCATTGTATTGAGATCGCATTTGTGTAGCAAAAGTGTTCCAGGCTTGAGTCTGTGCTTCAATTTAAATTTATGATTTTATTGGCTTTTTTAGAGTGCGCAAAAAATACCCGATCTGTATTAAGGGCCCATGCGCTGGGCTTTAGGCGAGTCTATTGAAGGGTTGTTCACAAGGTTATCCACAGTTTCGGTGGATAACCCGCAACGGGCCAGTCTGGCTGCGGCCTACCGAGGAGCGAAGATGAAAACACCCTGGAATCTCTTGCGTTTTGTTCCTCTCGCCCAGCGTTTACTAGCAGGGGGCCGTTTACCGGCGTTGTTGGTGGCGGTGGCGCAAAAAACTAAAAATAAAAGCGGCAAGCTAGGTGCTGTAAAAGATGATCTGCGCCTGCTACAAGCACTTTGTCTGGCGTGGTGGCGGGGCGAATATCGTGCAATCAGCGCAAAGGCGTTGCTCTCGGTGGTGGCTGCTTTGCTGTATTTTCTCTCACCTATCGATGCGATTCCCGACTGGCTGCTGGGTGTTGGCTATGTTGATGACATCGCTGTACTGGCGTGGCTGATGAACACATGGCGCACCGAACTCGATTTTTTTCGAGCCTGGCACGATCGGCAAACGCCTGAGCACCAAGCAGCTTTGGAACATTTGCCGGCGCTCGAGGTGTTGCAGCGCGAGCATCGAGCGCCTTGAGCGCGTCTTTCTCGCGCCCTGTTAAGATGGCTGCTCATAAGGAGGTGCCGGCCCACTGGCACTGTTTTCCAAGGGAGATTTGCGATGACTGTGCAAGTAATCACGCGTGATGGTGAGGCGGAATATGCCGTTTTACCCTGGGCAACCTACCAAGCCTTATTGAAGGCCGCAGGCGCCACCGCCCCACGACAAGAGCCTGCCGCACCTGCTGCGCAGGCTAGCGCAGCGTTCGGTCAGCTGCGTATGCTGCGCGAAGCTCGCAGCATGTCAGCAGAGGACTTGGCGCGCAGCGTGGGGGTCAGTCCGCATTACCTGGCCATGATTGAGAGTGGAGAGCGGCAGCCCGGTGAAGCTATTCGCCGAGCCTTGGCCTGGAACCTGGATGTGGCTGGCTGGGAATCAGAGTCGTGAGTGTTCGCATCAGTCATCTGCATTGGCAGGCGCTGTTGAGTGAGTTGGAAGGTGCACGTCAGCAACGTCACTTACTGACTTATCGAGCGCTAATCGAGCGCTTGAAGCTGCCGACTCCAGCGATGCAGACCCTAACGGCAGCTTTGGAGCACCTTGCCGCCATGGATGTTCGCGACCAGCGACCGCTGCGCAGTTCGCTGGTGATCAGCCAGGGTGCCAGTCGTTTGCCGCAGACTGGTTTTTTCGAATGCGCCGGGCGATTGGGCCGCTTCGTCGGTGCGCCGGACGGCACCGCGGCAGCCTCTTGGCATGCGTCCGAAGTCACTCGAGTCTTTGAATTTGATTATGCCGAGGAGGGTTAGATGTTGTGGAGTGCGCGCGCGTGGGTAGGGTATGCCTTGGCCCGGCGATTGATGCGCTGGGCGTGGTTGGTTCACCAGCCGGTAGCTTGGCGCTGGATGGAAGGCCAGTTCGCCCGCAAGGCGGCGTTGGGCGATGTGTCGGCGCAGAGTTTCTATGGACATGTGCTGCTGCACCGTGGTCAGGGCTTAGGCGCGCGGGCTGAAGGTCTGCGCCTGTTGAGGTTGGCCGCTGAGGCTGGCGATGGCAAATCTGCTTATCAGTTGGGCGTGTTGAGCCTGGCCGGTACCACGAACCAGGCTCCGGATGCGCTTGCCGCCGCTGCGTATTGGGAGCAGGCGACCGCGGCGGGCCACCCCTTGGCGGCGCAGCGTCTGGCTCAGTTGTATCTCCAAGGCGGACAAGGTCTGGCGGCAAATCCCGAACAGGCCAAACGCCTCCAGGCCCGGGCGGCTGAATTGGGGCTTTAGTGAACCAGTATCGCCGTATCAATCAGATGCAGGCTGTCGCCCAGTATAGTTTTGGCTTGGTGTTTGGCCTCAGAGGCGAGGGCCGCCAGTTCATCTGCATCCAGTTGTTCGCAGTCGGCTGAGCGTAACTGCACTACTCCCAGCGACAACGACAGCAAGGCGAACTCCTGGCGCTGACCTTGGCGGTTATGCTCGATAAAACAGCCTGCCTCCTGGTGTTCAGCTCGGTAGAAACGTCGGCATTGGCTCTGGAAATCTTTAAATAGATGGTTCAGGCGCGCCCGCCAGTCCTGGGAGCATAGCACCAGCATAAAATCGTCACCGCCGATATGGCCGACGAAATCCCGGCTGGGTTCGATCTGCTCGCTCAGGCATTGCGCCAGACACAGCAACACTTCATCGCCTTTGGCGTAGCCATACAGGTCGTTGAAAGGTTTGAAGTTGTCGATGTCGACGTAACAGATGACTGCCTCCTGTTTTTGCCCCAGTAGGCGTGCCAGGCATTCTTGAATGGGTACATTGCCTGGCAGCATCGTCAATGGATTAGCATGCCGGGCTTGCTGGATTTTTTGCTCGGTGATCAGCTTAAGCACGTCGATTACGCGCCCCAGCCCTAGGTAGCGACCTTGCTGGGTAATGATGAAGTCTTCTTCTATACGCTGCCGGGCCCGCGAGGTCAGTAGCCGACTTACCTGTTGAAGCGACTGACCGAGTTCGACTGCTAAAAAATCTTCGCTCATCAGGCGGCTGATTGGTTTGCGTGCAAATAGGTCGGTGGCAAAGGGTTTGAGCAGGGCTGTCGATAGCGCATGGTGATGCACGATGCCCACCGGACGCTGTTGCTCGTCCAGGACCGCTAAGGAATTGAGGTTGGCTTGATCGCGAAATGCCTGCAGCACCGCGTCAATGGGCGTGTCTTGGGGGACTGCCGGATACGCACTGAGCAGGGCTGCAAGGTCCTTGTCAGGCTCGCTCGGCGGCGATGTCGCTGCTTGCGGCGGGAGTAGGTCACGGGCGTCGCGTGGGGGCTCAGCCTGGGGTCTGCAGAGTAGAAAACCTTGTACCAAGTCGATGCCCATCTCGCTCAGTACATTCAACTCCTCCACCCGTTCGATGCCCTCGGCAATTACCAGGGCGCGCGAGGCCTTGGCCATTTTCAAGATGGAGCTGACGAATTCGCGTTTGACGGTATCCAGGTGAATGCCGTCGATAAAGTGCCGATCGATCTTGACGTATTCCGGGCGCAGTTCCGACCACAAGCGCAGGCTCGAATACCCGGCGCCTAGATCGTCCAGGGCGATCGAAAAACCCATGGCGCGGTAGTGATGCAGGGCGGTATCGAGCAGGGCGAAGTCTTCGATAGGCGCTTGCTCGGTCAGTTCGATCACTACCCGGCTTGGTTCGATATCGAATTCTTGGAGTAATTGCAGGGTGCGCCCAGGCTGGTGGCTAGGCTCCAGTAGCGACTCGGGCGAGACATTGAGAAACAGCTTGCCCTCCAGCTTGAGATCACGAAACCGCCGGCAGGCATTTCTGCGACACAGCAGTTCCAACTCGCTGAGCCGCCCGGCGTTGCGGGCGATAGCGAACAGCGGAATGGGCGAGTGCAGTGAACTGTTGGAAGGGCCGCGCGTCAGGGCTTCATAACCGAGAATACGCCTCTCGGAGAGCGAGATGATGGGTTGAAACAGGCTGTGCAGGTCACCGTGAGCGAGGATGTAGTCTAGTGCGCTCAACTGCTCGTTGACGGTCATGGTCGGGTTGTCCTGAAAAAGCGAAGGGGCCGGTATTGCTACTGGCCCCTACATTTCACGACAGAATAATGACCTTTTAATGACACTCGATTAATGACGCTCGATCAGTGAGTGGCCACTGCCGGGCTCAAGCCTAGATAGTCGATAAGTATTTGCCCAGTTTCGGCCAATTCTGCGTCGTCTTCTGGCTTTAATTTTGCGTCCTCGACAGGCAGAGCATCGTCGTCTTCTTTCTTGAACTCTGTGAGCAGTTCTTCGCCCTTGGCTTTGCGTCGGCTGTTTTCCATGCTCAGTTGCTGGCTTTCGATAGCCGTATGCTGAGCACGGCGCTGAGCTTCATTGAGGCTGACGCTGGTTTCTAGCATCAGCTTCTGGGTCAGGGCTAGGCGTTCGCGGGTGAAGACAAAATCTGGGTTCTGTTCGCTGCGAGTTTCATGCCGGGCTTGCAGTTCGGCGAGAAAGGGCTTGAACAGATTGTGTTCGGGCTTGATGGCTGCACGAATACTGTCCCACGGCATGGCTTCGGGCAGTGCACTTTCACCTATTTCCGTGGTGTCGACTATCGCCGGGAATTTGATGTCCGGAATCACGCCTTGGTGTTGAGTGCTTTGCCCAGATACGCGGTAGAACTTGGCCAGCGTGAGTTTCAGCTCGCCATGGTTGAGCTCCTGGATAGTTTGCACCGTGCCCTTGCCAAAGGTCTGGCCACCGATGATCAGCGCGCGATGGTAATCCTGCATGGCGCCGGCGAAGATCTCCGAAGCCGACGCCGACAGGCGATTTACCAGTACTGCCATGGGGCCTTTATAAAAGATGCCGGGGTTTTCGTCGGCCAGCACGTCGACCCGTCCGTCACTGTTGCGCACCTGCACGGTAGGGCCCTGATCGATAAACAGGCCGGTCAGCTCGGTAGCTTCCTGCAAGGAACCGCCGCCGTTGTTGCGCAGATCGATAACCACACCATCGACGTGTTCTTTTTTCAGCTCGCCCAGCAGACGTTTAACGTCGCGTGTGGTGCTCTTGTAATTTGGGTCTCCGGCGCGGAAGGCTTTAAAATCGAGGTAGAACGCCGATAGTTCGATGACGCCCACCTTGTAGTCGCGGCCCTCATGCTGAAGCGTGAGTATCGATTTTTTAGCCGCCTGTTCTTCCAGCTTCACGGCTTCGCGGGTAATGGTGACCACTTTGCTGGTCATGTCATTGGGTGCATTACTGGCCGGTATAACGTCCAGGCGTACCAATGAGCCCTTAGGGCCGCGGATCAGGTTGACCACTTCGTCTAGGCGCCAGCCGATCACATCGACCATTTCGTCGCGGCCTTGGGCCACGCCGATGATCTTGTCGGCCGGGGCGAGTTGCTTGCTCTTGTCGGCCGGACCAGCGGGGACTAGGCGCACCACTTTGACGTTTTCGTTATCGCTCTGAAGCACGGCGCCGATGCCTTCCAGCGACAGGCTCATATTGATATCGAAATTTTCTGCGCTGTCCGGGGAAAGGTAGCTGGTATGCGGGTCATAGCTCTGGGCAAATGCGTTGATATACGCTTGGAATACGTCTTCGCCGCGGGTTTGATCGAGGCGCGCGAGCTGGCTCTTGTAGCGCTTGGTCAGCAGTTCCTCAATGGCCTTGGGTTCTTTGCCGGCGATTTTTAGGCGCAGCACTTCGTCTTTAACCCGCTTGCGCCACAGTTCGTCCAGTTCGGCGACATCCTTAGCCCAGGGGGCATTCTTACGGTCGACCAGCAGGCGCTCATCGATACTAAAATCGTAGCTATCCACGCCTTTTTTTAGCTCGCTCAGAGCAAAGTCGAGGCGTTGTTGAACACGTTGCAGTTGGCGTTTATAGATGATGAAGCCGGGATCCAGATCGCCACTTTTCAGTAGATCGTCGAACTCGGTACGCCACTGGTCGAATTCCGCGATGTCGCCCGCTGTAAAGTAGCTGCGCGCCGGATCGAGAAATTTCAGATAGCTTTCGTAGATTTTTACTGAGCGCTCGTCATTCAGCGGTGGTTTGCTGTAATGATGGCGTTTGAGCAATTCGACCACATTGAGGCTGGCAATTACTTGCTCGCGATCCGGCAGCAGATAGTTCCAGTTGTCGGGATCGCTGGTTTTGGCTGCAAGCGGCAGGGAGCCAAGCGCCAGAACCAAGGCGAGAAGGGTGCTGGGAATTAAACGTTGCATGCTGATTCGACGTGAAAGCAATTGATAACGCATATTAGGCCGTCTTTGAGGACGCCGGTGCCAAGTGAGACCGGCTGCACAATGCAAAAGCTCGGCGATCAACGCCGAGCCCAGTTAAATCTCACTATGGAGGCAGCGTGAAGGCATTGCAAGGTGTGGAAGGACGTGTGGAGTGGGTGGAGCGGACCAGTCCGCCCTGTGACGTAGGGCAAGTTCGCATACGGGTAGCGGCCGCGGGTCTCAACCGCGCCGACCTGTTGCAGCGCGCCGGTTTGTATCCGCCACCGCCTGGGGCGAGCGATATTCTCGGCCTGGAATGTGCTGGGGTCATTAGCGAGGTGGGCGCAGGCAGCGCCTGGCAAGTGGGTGAGCGCGTCTGCGCGTTGCTGGCCGGCGGTGGTATGGCGCAAGAAGTGGTCGTGGACGCCCGGCATGTCTTGGCAGTGCCTGCGGGCCTGACCTTGGCCGAGGCAGCGGCGGTGCCGGAAGTCTATGCCACCGCCTGGCTCAATTTGTTTCAACTGGCCGGCCTCAAACCGGGCGAGAAGGTGCTGCTGCATGCTGGGGCGGGCGGCGTCGGTTCGGCGGCCATTCAGTTATGCAAGGCCTTCGGCAACGCCTGCTGGGTCAGCGTCGGCTCGGCCGAGCGCTTGGCCTACTGCGAAGCCTTGGGCGCCAAAGGCGGAGTGGTGCGCACAGACGCACTGGACAGCTTGCGCGACTTCGGCCCCTTCGATGTGATCCTCGATCCGGTCGGTGCTGGATATGCTGCGCTGAACCTGCAACTGCTGGCCCAGGACGGTCGTTGGGTGCTGATCGGCCTGATGGGCGGACGCGAAGCCTCACTCGACATGGCGCAAATTTTGACCAAGCGGGTGCGGCTGATCGGCTCGCTGTTGCGTAGTCGTGACGAGCAGTTCAAGGCCGACCTGTTGCGCGATCTGGGCCAGCACGTCTGGCCGCTGTTCGCCGAGGGGCGACTGACCGCGCAACTGGTGCAGACCTTTGCCGCTAAAGACGCCGATGCGGCCTTTGATCAACTGGCGAGTAACACTATCTGCGGCAAGCTGGTACTGCTGATCGACGAAAATCTGAGTTGAGTTTTGAACACGCATCGGTCGGTCAGCCTGCACGCGGGGCCGGCCGGTAGCGGCTTTTGATGCGGCCATCTATTGAGTAAATCAATCAAACCAATGCCATCAATCAATAAGATCTTTTGAGTAGATTGCCTTAGTCTTGTTTTATCGAATTATCCCAACCCAAAAAGGATCGTATCTATGTCCCTTATCAATACTGAAGTAATGCCATTCGCCGCTACCGCTTTTCACGATGGCAAGTTCATCGACGTCAGCGAAGCTAACCTGAAAGGCAAGTGGTCGGTAGTGTTCTTCTACCCAGCTGACTTCACCTTTGTTTGCCCGACCGAGCTGGGCGATCTGGCTGACAACTACGCTGAGTTCCAGAGCATGGGCGTGGAAATCTACGGCGTGTCCACCGACACCCACTTCACTCACAAAGCCTGGCACGACACGTCGGACACCATTGGCAAAATCCAATACCCGCTGATCGGTGACCCGACTCACGCCATCTGCCGCAACTTCGGCGTGCTGATCGAAGAAGCTGGCCTGGCCGATCGTGGCACTTTCGTGATCGACCCGGAAGGCAAGATCCAGATCGTTGAAGTCAACGCAGGCGGCATCGGCCGTGATGCCTCCGAGCTGCTGCGCAAGGTCAAAGCCGCTCAGTACGTGGCCACTCACCCAGGTGAAGTATGTCCGGCCAAGTGGAAAGAAGGCGAAGCGACTCTGGCTCCGTCCCTGGACTTGGTCGGCAAAATCTAACAACGGTCGGGAAACTACTGCGCTCGGTGATGCTGCGTTGACACGTAGCGAAGCGAAGCAACAGCCGAAGGCTGGCCCGCAGGGCGAACGAAGTGAGTCAATCAGGCTCGGACTTGTCATTTACAACTCGTAAACTCCGCGTCCTCGCCTGATTTCGCCTTGCCTGACCTTCGCTCGTTACGTTTCCCACTCCGCTGTTTAGCACTCTGTAAGTGCTGCGCTTAAGGGCCATAATCCGGTCCTTTTAGTGCCCGAACGCCCGGGTGCGATGTATCCGGGCGTTTTTGTTCCTGAATTTTGTAAAAGGGATACCTGAATCATGTTGGACGCCACTCTGAAAGCCCAATTGAAGGCCTATCTGGAAAAGGTCACTCAACCGTTTGAGATAGTCGCGTCCCTCGATGACAGCGATAAATCCCGCGAGTTGCTCGGCCTGCTGCAGAACATTCACAGCCTGACCGAAAAAATTACCCTCAAGACCGATGGCAGCGACAGCCGCACGCCGTCGTTCTCGCTAAACCGCCCCGGGGCGGAGATCAGCCTGCGATTTGCCGGCATCCCCATGGGCCACGAATTCACTTCGCTGGTGCTGGCGCTACTGCAGGTCGGTGGCCATCCATCCAAGACCGCGGCTGATGTGATCGAACAGATCAAGGGCATCGAAGGTGAATTCAACTTCGAGACCTATTTCTCGCAGTCCTGCCAGAACTGCCCGGATGTGGTGCAGGCGCTGAACCTGATGGCTGTGCTTAACCCCAATATCCGCCACGTCGCCATCGACGGTGCGCTGTTCCAGGACGAGGTTAACGAGCGCCAGATAATGTCGGTGCCAAGCATCTACCTGAACGGCGAGTTGTTCGGCCAGGGCCGCATGGGCCTGGAAGAAATTATTGCCAAGATCGACACCGGTGCCAGTGCCCGCGATGCTGAAAAACTCAGCGCCAAGGCGGCCTTTGATGTGCTGATCGTGGGGGGCGGTCCGGCCGGCGCTGCAGCGGCTATCTATGCGGCGCGCAAAGGCATTCGCACCGGCGTGGCGGCCGAGCGGTTCGGCGGTCAGGTGCTGGACACCATGGCCATCGAGAACTTTATCTCAGTCCAGGAAACCGAAGGTCCGGCACTCGCTCGCGCCCTGGAAGAACATGTGCGCCAGTACGATGTCGATATCACTAACCTGCAACGGGCCAGCGGCCTGAAGCCCGCTACGCACGCCGGCGGTCTGCACGAAGTGACGTTCGACAGCGGTGCAACCCTGCACGCCAAAACCCTGATTCTGGCCACGGGCGCCCGCTGGCGGGAGATGAACGTACCCGGCGAGCAGCAATACCGCGGCCGCGGCGTGGCCTACTGCCCGCACTGCGACGGCCCGCTGTTCAAGGGCAAACGCGTGGCAGTGATTGGCGGTGGTAACTCCGGCGTCGAAGCCGCTATCGACTTGGCGGGTCTGGTCGCCCATGTCACCTTGATCGAGTTCGGCAGCGAGCTGCGTGCCGATGCCATCTTGCAGCGCAAGCTTCACAGCCTGAGCAACGTGACAGTCATCAAAAATGCCTTGACCACCGAAGTGCTGGGCGATGGGCAGAAGGTCAACGCGCTGGTTTACCAGGATCGCAGCACCGACGAGCTGCATACCGTCGCGCTGGAAGGCATCTTCGTGCAGATTGGCTTGTTGCCCAACAGTGATTGGCTCAAAGGGATTGTCGAGTTGTCGCCGCGTGGCGAGATCATCGTCGACTCGCGTGGTGAGACCTCGGTGCCGGGCATCTTTGCCGCCGGCGACGTGACCACCGTGCCGTTCAAGCAGATCGTGATTGCCGTGGGCGAGGGTGCCAAAGCGTCGTTGAGCGCCTTTGACTACTTGATTCGTTTGGTCTGATGGCGTGGGTCTGAGCTGCCCAGGGTAAGCCTGGGCGCTCGGAAAAAGCGGATACCCGGCAATGGGGTATCCGCATTTTTTTTTGCGCGCGCAGTGCTGGCTGGCGATGTGGTTGGCGGTATAGGTTGGCGCGCCGAGTACTTAGGAGTAGCGACGGATGCCGGACGTGATTGGCGTTCGGGTATCCTGAGGGCCCATTGCCTCGATACGTCTGCCATGCTGGTGATTTCCAATAGTGTTCATGTGCCCGATAGCGAGATCGAGCTGACGGCTATCCGCGCCCAGGGCGCCGGTGGGCAAAACGTCAACAAGGTCTCCAGCGCGGTGCACCTGCGTTTCGACAGTCAGGCGTCGTCGCTGCCGCCGTTCTATAAGGAACGGCTGCTTGCGTGGCGCGACAGCCGCATCACCGCCGAGGGCGTGGTGGTGATCAAGGCCCAGCAATACCGCAACCAAGAGCTGAACCGCGCAGATGCCTACGAACGGTTGAAGGCGCTGATTCTCAGTGCCAGCAAGGTGGAAAAAACCCGGCGCCCGACCAAGCCCACCAAAGGCTCGAAAACCCGTCGTCTGGAAGGTAAAAGTCAGCGTGGTTCGTTGAAAATCGGCCGCGGCAAGGTGCAGTTTTAGGCGCGCTTTTCAGCCAACTCCGCGCGGTTGCGCCTGGAGGGCGGTACTCAATGGGCGCGAGCCAGCAGTCTGGCCGAGCACACGTTGCGGGCGTAAGGGAAAACTCGTCCCACTTGGCGCACATCGAGACCGTGTTGTTGCAACTGGCGCACGCCTGCCAGCAGGCAAGGGCCAGGTTTCCTGCCCGCTGATTGCGTCGTTACAAGGCTCAACGAATAGCCAGCTGTAACAATCCTTGGCCTGCGGTCTCTAACCCTTGTGAGGCAATTATCGATCTGGCGCGTTGCAATAAAAACCGTCGTTTGCCCCACGCAAAGCAATTCCATCATCAAAAAAATGAACACCGCCACTCTCACTCTGCCTTTGCTTGGCCTGGAATTGGCGGCAATCATGGGCGCCGTTTCCGAGCATGTATTTCCGGCGTTGATTCTCGTCGGCCTGGCCACCCCGTTTTCAGTTCTGGCACGGCTGAGCATTTCCCCACACAACAGGATGCGCGCTTGAACAAGCTCACTAATATTCGCCAACGCTTGATTATCAGCTACGCCATCTTGCTGGTGTTTCTCCTGGCCATTTCACTGGTGGCCCTGCAGCGCTTCGACCAACTAGCCCTGAACATGCGTGAAGTGGTCGAGGGCGATGCCGCACGGGCTGAACTGGCTTCGGCGATCAATCTGCATGCCGAGACTGCCGCAAGCCGCCTGCTACTGCTGTTCGTATTGGATGAGCGGGAGCAGCGCGTGGCTACCTACAAAGAAATTGATCAAGAGAACGCAAAAATCGATCAGGCAATAGTGAGCCTGGGCCTGCTTACCGATGACGCCGCTGGGCAGCAGACACTGGCGCGGCTGAACAGCTTGCGCAAGACATTTGCTGGTCACTTCATGGCAACCGTTGAGGAGCTTGAAGTCGGCGAACGGGCTCGCGCCGTGCAACAAATGACGGGGCCAACCCGCGCGGCACTGAATGCTTTTCTGACGCAAACGGCGGGCATGGCACAAAGCGAGCAGATATCCATGCGCACCCGTCAAGCGCACGCCGTGCAAAGCTCCGAAAGGTCAATCCAACTGGTCTTGGTACTAGGCTTTGGCGCGCTGTTAGCGGGCTTGTTAATGGCTATCTATATAATCCGCGGCATCGTCAGTCCGCTGAGGCAGGCCGTGACAGCTGCGGACCAGATAGCCGACGGCAATCTTGGCCAACCAGTGCCCAGCGGCAACAATGATGAAATCGGCAAGTTGTTGGCCAGCATGAGCAACATGTGTGGGCGTCTGCGGACGGTGGTTAGCGCCATCCTGCAGAGTGCTTCAAGTGTCAGCGTAGCTGTCGAGCAGTTGCGCGACCCGGCCGCCAAAGTTAAAGCCGACTCCGCGGCGCAAAGCGAGCTGGCAGGCGCTGTCGATCGCTCCATCGTGCAGTTATCGCAAGGCATCGGTGCTATGGCCGAAAGCGTGCTGATAACCCGTGATCAAGCCATTAAGGCGCGCGATTTGGCCCATGAAGGCGCCAGCGCCATTAGCGTTGTCTCTTCTGAAATCGCACAAATTGCTAATGTGGTGGCAGTCTCGGCGCAATCGGTCACGCAGCTTGATCGCAGTGCCAAAGAAGTCGCCGGCGCGGTGAGCCAGATTCGTGATATTGCCAGTCAAACCAATCTATTGGCGCTCAATGCCTCTATTGAAGCGGCCCGCGCGGGGGAAAGCGGACGAGGTTTTGCCGTGGTGGCGGATGAGGTCCGCACCTTGGCCAACCGCACGGCAGAAGTCACCACACACATCGACCGGGTGATTACGCTGATCAATGAGCAAACCCAAAGTGCGGTCAGGGACATAGACGCCGGCAAGCGCGGCATGGAGCACGGCGTAGGCTTGATCCAGAGCATCGCAGTTCCCCTGGAGGCCTTGCAGGTAGATGCACAGGTTTCCCTCGATAACCTTGAAAAACTGACCGGCCTGGCCGCGGGTCAGGCTCGTGAAAGTGAGGTGATTGCCAGCAATGTGCGTGAAATTCTGGGTATGGCCAACACCAACCGGCAGGCCACTGACCAGTTAGCCGTGATCACGGGTCAATTGCTCGAAACGGCCAATGGCCTGCAACGCTCGGTCACCGCCTTTCGCTTGTAGTGCTGCGCCAACAACTACTCCACCGAGCCTCCGTCAGGGGGCAGTTTTCAGCATGTTGGTAAATATTGCGTAGCTGGGGTCGAAGCTGAGTGAAATACAGAGGTTGCTCTTTAACGAGCCACGCCATTATCAACAGGCTACTGAGCAGCGCTTTCGATGGGCCGCAAGCCGTGCTCGGCTGATTAGCAGGCGGGATCAGTCAGCCGGATAAACAGGACCGCATGGAGAAGCCTCTGATGTTAAATGCCGAGAGATGGCTGGCGGCGTAGAAGCCTTTAAATCCGACTATGCCTATGCAAGGGTTGCGGTTCTTCTGCTTCCAGTTCTACTTGGTCTGTTTCTTCGGGCTGTTTTGGTTCGGCTTTTATGCTCTCTTCGCCGGCGACTTCTTCCTCATCTGTGGGCGCTGGGTGTTCCGCGCTAGATGTCTCGGGCATCAGCTCCAGCACGGCGTGACTGGTACGCAGCATCGGCACGAAGTGCCCGAGCGGTTCGCTGACTAGATCGCTGACATGCCGCAAACGGAAAACCGTATAGGCGCCCAGCAGGCCCAGCGCGGCGGCAAAATAGAGCGGCAGGGCCTGGGTGCCAAACTGTTGCATCAGCAGCCCAGCCAGCAGCGGACCGAACACCGAACCGATGCCGTTGATCATCAGCAAGCCGCTGGAGCCGGCGAGGATTTCATCGCTGTGCAGCTGATCGATCATCTGGGCGAAGGCAATCGGATAGATAGCGAACACCAGCCCGCCCCAGACGAAAATCATCCCAAGCAGTAGCGGTCCAGCGGGTAGCAGGCTGATGAGCAGTGACACCAATATTGCTAACACGACCACCCAGAGCAGCACCTTGCGCCGGTCATACTTGTCGGAAAAGTGCCCGATCGGCCATTGCAGTAAGGCGCCGCCGAGGATCGCGCTGGTCATAAGTAGGCCAACGCCGGCGGCGTCAAAACCCAACAGGTTAGCGTAGACCGGCGTCATGGCCCAGAACCCGCCTAAGGCCAGGCCCGACAACGCCGCTGCCGCCATTGCCAAGGGCGCTACGCCGATCAGTTGACGCAGATTGGAGTGCAGCGTTTCGGGCATGCTCGGCTGGATTTTGCGGGTCAGGGTGATGGGCATCAATGCGGCGCTGATCAGAATCGCTGCCAACACAAACAGGCTGAAGGTCTCGGGGCTATCCAGTTGCAGCAGCTGTTGGGCCGCCGCTAATGCGCCGAGGTTGACCACCATATACAAGGCGAATACCTTGCCGCGTTTGCCATCTGGCACCTGCGCGTTAAGCCAGCTTTCGATCACCATATACAGACTGACCATCGCCAGACCGTAGAGCACTCGCAGGCCCAGCCAGAACCAGGGGTCGACCCATAGAATATGCAGCAGGGCAGTAATAGCGGCTAGCGCCGCAAAGAAGGCAAACGCGCGAATATGCCCAACACGACGAACCAGCGGAATTGCCAGCCAGGTGCCAAGAAGAAAACCGACAAAGTACCCGGACATGATCAGTCCGAGCATCCCGGTGGAGTAGCCTTCGGCGACGCCGCGCAGGGTCAGTAAGGTATTGAGTAGGCCATTGCCAAGCAGGAGTAACGCGACCCCACTCAGCAAGGAACCGATTGGGGCAATGAGAGATAACATAGACGGCTACTTTAGGCATGTAGTGCCTTGATAGCAAGCTATAGGCTCTCTCAGATACGAGTTTTTATTTGGATAAGTTATTGTTTTAAATAGTATTTTTAAAAAATTCGAATTTTGTAGAAGTGTTTTCTAAGCTTGTCGGATTGCTACTGCTAGGCAGCTTTTCGTTTAACTCAACCAAGTCTTCAGTGCCCGCCGTTGGGCACCGAGCAGGCCTGTTTATTCGAGTTTGAAGCGGCCGGAAAAGACCTTCAGTGATGTGGAGTGTCGGGCCTCTCGTTACGAGATTGAACGGCAACTCATCATGTGCAGTCGCCGGCCGTTTTCGCCAGATCATTGGTGCGCGCGGCCATGATGCAATCGTTGCGGTGCAGGCCTTGAAGCTTGTGGCTCCACCACGTCACGGTGACCTTGCCCCACTCGGTGAGCAGGGCTGGGTGATGGCCTTCGGCTTCGGCGAGACCGCCCACGGCGTTGGTAAAGGCCAGGGCTTGTTGGAAGTTCTTGAACAGGAAGATTTTTTCCAGCTGTTGCACATCATTGCGCACTTCGATATGCCAGTCAGGGATCTGCTTGAGAAGGTCCGTCAGTTCATCATCCGAGACTTTTGCGGCGTCTGCGCTGCAGGCTTCGCAGTGGGCTTGGGTCAGGTTGATCATGGGGTGCTCCAGAGTGACTAGTGAATATATTAGTCATCGACGAGCCGCTTCGCCAACACAGTGTGAAGCAGGAATAAACGAGTGTTGCCCCTCATGGGCTAGGCTCAAGTGCAGTGCGGCGAGTCTCGCCGGATGATCGGTTCAGGGGTGGGTCGACGGCCTGAATGCCCCGGCCCATGGGCCTCCGATGCGCATGCAGGCCCATAGTCGCAGAGCGTTAAGACCATGGTCGAATGGCCCGGAAGCAGTAGGGGGGCTAAAAAGAGCGCCATAAAACAACAACTAACCGTTGAGGTGTTTTTCTATGAGTATTGCTTCTCTGTATCCCGTACGACCCGAGGTAGCGGCCCAAACGCTGACCGACGAGGCGACCTATAAAGCCATGTATCAGCAGTCGGTGGTCAATCCCGACGGTTTCTGGCGCGAACAGGCCCAGCGCCTCGATTGGATCAAACCTTTTACCAAGGTTAAACAGACCTCCTTCGATGATCACCATGTCGATATCAAATGGTTCGCCGACGGCACCCTGAACGTTTCGGCCAATTGCCTGGATCGGCACCTGGCCGAGCGAGGCGATCAGCCCGCGATCATTTGGGAAGGCGATGATCCTTCCGAAAGTCGCACCATCACCTACCGCGAATTGCACGAAGAGGTGTGCAAGCTGGCCAACGCCTTGCGTGGCCAGGACGTACACCGCGGCGACGTAGTAACTATTTATATGCCGATGATTCCGGAAGCGGCAGTGGCCATGCTGGCCTGCACCCGTATCGGCGCGATTCACTCGGTGGTGTTCGGTGGCTTTTCGCCCGAAGCGCTGGCCGGACGGATTATTGATTGCTCGTCCAAAGTGGTCATCACCGCCGACGAAGGCTTGCGCGGTGGCAAGAAGGTTCCGCTCAAGGCTAACGTTGATGAGGCACTGACCAACCCGGAAACCAACAGCATCCAGAAAGTGATCGTGTGCAAACGCACCGGTGGCGATATCAAGTGGAACCCGCATCGGGATATCTGGTACGAAGACCTGATGGCAGTTGCTGGCAGCGTCTGCGCTCCTAAAGAAATGGGCGCCGAAGAAGCCTTGTTCATCCTTTACACCTCCGGTTCCACCGGTAAGCCCAAAGGCGTGCAGCACACTACCGGCGGTTACCTGCTGTATGCCGCGATGACCCATGAGCGGGTCTTCGACTACCGTCCGGGTGAAGTGTTCTGGTGCACTGCGGATGTGGGCTGGGTCACCGGCCATACCTATATCATCTACGGTCCGCTGGCTAACGGTGCGACCACCCTGATGTTTGAAGGGGTGCCGAACTACCCAGATATCACCCGAATCGCGAAGATTGTCGACAAGCACAAGGTCAATGTTCTTTACACCGCACCGACGGCCATCCGCGCGATGATGGCTCAGGGCACTGCGGCTATCGAAGGCGCCGACGGTAGCAGCTTGCGTCTGCTTGGTTCGGTGGGCGAGCCGATCAACCCGGAAGCCTGGAACTGGTACTACGAAAATGTCGGTCAATCGCGTTGCCCGATCGTCGACACCTGGTGGCAGACCGAGACCGGCGCAACGCTGATGAGCCCGCTGCCCGGTGCTCACGCGCTGAAACCAGGTTCAGCGGCCCGTCCGTTCTTTGGCGTGGTACCGGCCCTGGTGGATAACCTGGGTAACCTGATTGAGGGTGCTGCCGAGGGCAACTTGGTGATTCTCGACTCCTGGCCGGGCCAGGCGCGCACCCTGTATGGCGATCACGACCGTTTCGTGGATACCTACTTCAAGACCTTCCGCGGCATGTATTTCACCGGCGACGGTGCACGACGTGACGAAGACGGCTACTACTGGATCACCGGTCGAGTGGATGACGTGCTTAACGTTTCCGGTCACCGCATGGGTACTGCCGAGATCGAAAGCGCCATGGTTGCTCACCCGAAAGTGGCGGAAGCTGCAGTGGTCGGCATGCCGCACGACATCAAGGGACAGGCCATCTATGTCTACGTCACCCTGAACAGCGGTCTTGAGCCTAGCGACAGCCTGCGCCAGGAATTGAAGAACTGGGTGCGCAAGGAAATCGGCCCGATTGCCGTGCCGGACGTCATTCAGTGGGCGCCGGGTTTGCCGAAAACGCGCTCGGGCAAAATCATGCGGCGCATCTTGCGCAAGATCGCGGCCGGCGAATATGACACGCTCGGCGATCTTTCTACGCTGGCCGATCCTGGCGTGGTACAGCATCTGATTGATGCTCACCGCGATATGCAGGTCGCCTAACTAGACGCTGCTTACTCAACCCCGCCTTGGCCACTCGCCGAGGCGGGGTTTTTTGTGCCTTTACTGCTGCAATCAAGCGGCTTGGCCGCAGATCACAAAGGGCTTTCGTGTGCGCTCGTAAATTGAGTGTTGAGCACGAATCCAGTAGGCCGTGTTGGGGTGCGTAACCTTGGGTAGCAGTCCACTCGTTTGGCTTGCGGGTGCTGCTCGGCAGCGGGGCAGGTAGAAGCAACTTGCCCAGTATCGAGGCGAATGTACCCGAATAAATGTTGGAGTTTATCCTGGCGGAAGCCTTTCGATCTCTCTAGAACGAGGGTTTTGTATAACTCGGCGTGGTTATTGCCTTTATTAATGGTTGTTCTTCATTTTTATAAGTGCACTTACGGCGTTCCGGGTCAACCCTTTCTGCTTGCTGCAAGAGCACTTCATAATTAGTTGTCGCATTGAGGAAATATCGGCCGGGAACCTGTGGTTAGAATGCCGCTCATCCAGCCGGTGCCTGATGCGACCTTGCAAGTGCGCCGTAACAATGGCGACTCTTTCTTTTGCACGCTGACGGCCTCTATCCGGACGAATTTTGCGGTTTTCCCAGATATTGCGTACCGATGTCATTCTTTTTTCAGGAGCTACCCCATGAATAAGACTGCCCTTCTCGGCGCCTTGGCGCTGTCTTTGTTGTCGCCCTTAGCTCTGGCCGAAGAAGCCAAAACGCTGCGCATTGGTATCGAGGCGGCGTATCCACCTTTCGCTTACAAAACGCCGGATGGCGCTATCACCGGTTTTGACTACGACATCGGTAACGCCCTGTGCGAACAGATGCAGGTCAAATGTCAGTGGATCGAGCAAGAGTTTGATGGCCTGATTCCCGCATTGAAAGTGCGCAAATTTGACGCCGTACTGTCTTCGCTGACCATTACCGAAGATCGTCTGAAATCGGTAGATTTTTCCAAGAAGTACTATCACACCCCCGCCAAACTAGGAATGAAAGCCGGTAGCCAGATCAATGATCCGCTGCTCGACCTGAAAGGTAAAAAGGTCGGCGTGCAGCGCGCGTCGGTCTACGACCGCTACGCCAGCGAGGTCTTCGCACCGGCCGGGATCGAAGTGGTGCGTTACAGCTCACAGAACGAAATCTTCCTTGATATGACCTCTGGCCGTCTCGATGCCACGCTGGCCGACATCGTGAACATCGACTATGGCTTCCTCAAAACCGATGCCGGCAAAGGCTTCGCGTTGGTCGGCCCGGATTTTCAGCAAGCCAAATACTTCGGCCAGGGCCAGGCCATCGCCGTGCGCAAGGGTGATACTGCCTTGGCCGACAAGTTCAGCGCGGCCATCGATGCGATTCGCGCCAACGGCCAGTACCAGGCCGTGCAGGACAAGTACTTCGACTTCAACGTGTACGGCGAGTAAGCGTCTTGCGCTGACTGGCGTGCATCCGTTGGGTGTGCCATTTTTCGTTGGAGCGGCGCTGTGGACGGTTCGGTCGCGGGCGCTACATGAGGACTCGCAAGCATGCTGAACGGTTATGGGGCAACCATCCTCGACGGTGCCTGGCTCACCCTGATGCTGGCGCTAACCTCTATGGCGGTGGCCATGGTGCTGGGCCTGTTGGGCGCCGCCTGTCGCCTGTCACCGGTGCGTTGGCTGGCGCTGCTGGGCGAAACCTACGCTACGGTGATCCGTGGTATTCCTGATCTTGTACTGATTCTGCTGATTTTCTATGGTGGTCAAGACCTGGTGAATCGGCTCGGGCCGCTGCTTGGGCATGACGCCTATATCGACATCAATCCGTTCATTTCCGGCGTCTTTACGTTGGGGTTCATTTTCGGCGCCTATCTCTCGGAAACCTTTCGGGGCGCCTTTATGGCCATCCCCAGAGGTCAAGGCGAGGCGGGTGCGGCCTATGGCATGAGCGATGCAAAGGTGTTCTTTCGCATTCTGGTGCCACAAATGATTCGCTTGGCCATTCCGGGGTTCACCAACAACTGGCTGGTCTTGACCAAAGCTACTGCGTTGATTTCGGTGGTCGGTCTGCAAGACATGATGTTCAAGGCCAAGAGTGCCGCGGATGCCACGCACCAACCCTTCACCTTCTTTCTGGCCGTGGCCGCACTTTATTTGGTGCTGACCAGCGTCTCTCTGCTGGGTCTGCGGCAACTGGAAAAACGCTACACGGTCGGCGTCAAGGCGGCCGAGTTATGACCACGAGGGTGCAGCGATGATGTTCGATTACGCGGTCATCTGGGACAGCTTGCCGCTTTATTTAGGCGGCGTACTGGTGACCCTGAAGTTGTTGCTGATTGCCCTGACGTTGGGGCTGGCAACGGCCATTCCGCTCGGGCTGATGCGCGTGTCTAGGTCAGCCTGGGTGAATTTTCCGGCCTGGCTCTATACCTATGTGATCCGTGGCACGCCGATGCTGGTGCAGCTGTACCTGATCTATTACGGGCTGGCCCAGTTCGAAGCGGTGCGTGCCAGCGTGCTGTGGCCGTATCTGTCCAGCGCGACCTTTTGCGCCTGCTTGGCGTTTGCCATCAACACCAGCGCCTACAGCGCGGAAATCCTCGCCGGTAGCCTAAAAACTACCTCCCATGGCGAGATCGAAGCAGCCAAGGCGATGGGTATGAGCCGGGCCACGCTGTATCGGCGCATCCTGCTGCCCTCGGCGCTGCGCCGCGCCCTGCCGCAGTACAGCAACGAGGTGATCATGATGCTGCACACCACCAGCCTGGCCTCCATCGTCACGCTGATTGACATCACGGGCGCGGCACGCACGGTCAGTTCGCAATTTTATCTGCCCTTCGAGGCCTATATAACCGCGGGCCTGTTCTACCTGTGCCTGACCTTTATTTTGGTGCGCCTATTCAAGCTGGCCGAGCGCCGCTGGCTGGCCTATCTGGCGCCACGCAAAGCCTGAGGAGACGAAGATGCAACGCATCGACCATGTACTGCCCTGGAGCTGTCCCGGCACTGAGCGCCAGCTCACGGTATTTCGTTTCGGTCATGGGCCACGCAAGGCCTATATTCAGGCCTCCTTGCACGCCGATGAGCTGCCGGGCATGCGCGTGGCGGTGGAACTCAAGCGCCGTCTGCGCGAACTGGAAGCCCAGGGCCGGCTGATCGGCGTGGTGGAGCTGGTGCCGGTGGCTAATCCGATCGGTTTGGGCCAGTTGCAACAGGGCTGCCACCAAGGCCGCTTCGAAAGTGGCAGCGGCAAGAATTTCAATCGCGATTTCTTCGATCTGACCGAAGCCATTGCACCGGCCCTGGATGATTGCCTGGGCGACGATCAGGCGAGCAATGTGCGGCTGATTCGCGCCGCCATGCAGGAGGCACTGGAGGATCTGCCGGCGCCGATTTCGCAGCTGCAAGGCTTGCAACGCCTGCTGCTGCGCCAGGCCTGCGACGCCGATGTGGTGCTCGATCTGCATTGCGACTTCGAGGCGGTGGTGCATCTGTACGGGATTCCCCAGCAGTGGCCGCAGCTGCGCTCGCTTGCGGCTCGCCTGGAAGCAGGTACGGTGCTGCTGGCGGAAGATTCCGGCGGCAGCTCGTTCGACGAAGCCTGCTCCTTGCCCTGGCTGCGTTTGGCCGAGCGCTTTCCCCAGGCCAGCATTGCGCCGGTCTGCCTGGCTGCGACTGTGGAGCTGGGCGGCATGCAAAATACCGCTACCGAGCAGGCGCAGGTTTACGCCGAGGCGATTTTGGCCTATCTGGCCGAGCAGGGCCTGCTCGCTGGCTCCTGGTCGGCCGCGCCGCCCACCTGTTGCGAGGCGATGCCTCTGGAAGGCACCGAAGTGGTTTATGCGCCGCACACCGGGGTAGTCAGCTATCTGCAGACGGTGGGCTCATGGGTTGAGGTGGGTACGCCGTTGTTCGAGGTGCATGACCCGCTGGATGATTTGCATACGGTGGTTCGCGCGAGTACCGCCGGGGTGCTGTTTGCGATCGAGCGCAGTCGGTTTGCGCAGCCCGATCGCTGGCTGGCCAAGGTTGCCGGTCGTCACCCCATTCGCCATGGTCATCTGCTCAACGATTGAAGCCCGGCGTGCGCGTCGCTCCGGTCACCTCGCGGCCCATGGGTATTCATTGTGGCCTGGCGGCTCGGTCGCTGCGTCGCACCTCGGCCGCCACGCTGCCTAAGAATAGAGAACTCGATTATGTACAAACTGCAAGTTCAAGACCTGCACAAGCGCTATGGCGACCACGAAGTGCTCAAGGGCGTGTCCCTGGCCGCCAAGGCCGGGGATGTGATCAGCATCATCGGTTCCAGCGGATCGGGTAAAAGCACTTTTCTGCGCTGTATTAATCTGCTCGAGCAGCCCCATGCCGGCAAAATTGTGCTCAATGGCGAAGAGCTCAAGTTGGTGGCCAACAAGCACGGTGCGCTTAAGGCCGCTGATCCCAAGCAGTTGCAGCGCCTGCGTTCGCGCCTGTCCATGGTGTTCCAGCATTTCAATTTGTGGGCGCATATGAGCGCCCTGGAAAACGTCATGGAGGCGCCGGTGCAGGTGCTTGGCCTCTCGAAAAAAGCCGCGCGGGAAAAAGCCGAGCATTACCTGAATAAGGTTGGTGTGGCTCATCGCAAGGATGCCTATCCAGCGCATATGTCCGGCGGCGAGCAGCAACGCGTGGCCATTGCGCGCGCGCTGGCCATGGAGCCGGAAGTGATGCTGTTCGACGAGCCGACCTCGGCCCTTGACCCGGAGTTGGTGGGCGAGGTGCTCAAAGTCATGCAGGATCTGGCGCAAGAGGGGCGAACCATGGTGGTGGTAACTCACGAAATGGGCTTTGCCCGCGAAGTGGCCAACCAACTGGTTTTTCTGCATAAAGGCGTGGTCGAAGAACGCGGCGATCCGCGCGAAGTGTTGGCTAATCCGCAATCGGATCGACTCAAGCAATTTCTATCCGGCAGCTTAAAGTGATCAGGAGTGACCTAGAGGCGCCGTGTACGACATGTTGCGTGGATATGAGCGCCTGAAGGCTGCGTAAACTGCTCGCCAGTGCTGGCAATCAGCGGCACTGGCCACACGCTTGCTCGACACCCTGCAGCAACAGTCAGCAGCACCTCAGTAGCACCTCACACGAGCTAACCAGCGCCTACCCGCGCCAATAAGAGCCTAAACTGCCCGACATGATTGCTCATCGAATTGCTTTTCTTCTCTGGCCCAGCACCCAGGCAATGACCTTGGCCTTGGCCGAGGAAGCGTTACGAGTCGCTCAGCGCGTGCACCCGGATGTGCTCTACGAGCTGTTGTTCCTGCAGGCCGAGCCGCCGACCGAGGGTGCTTGGCGCCTGCCGGGCGAGCCCTGGGTGGGCAAGCTGGAAGGCTGTCAGAGGCTCTTTCTGCTAGCCGACGAGCCACCGACCAGCATGCCGCCGGCGCTGTCCAGTGCGCTCAAGCAACTGGTGCGCGGCGGTTGCAGCATTGGCGCCATTTCTGCCGGGGTTTATCCGCTGGCCCAACTTGGGCTGCTGGACGGCTACCGCGCCGCCGTTCATTGGCGTTGGCAGGATGATTTTACCGAGCGGTTTCCCAAGGTTATCGCCACCCATCATTTGTTTGACTGGGACCGCGATCGGCTGAGTGCCTGCGGCGGGCTGGCGGTGTTGGATCTGCTGCTGGCGGTACTCAGTCGTGATCACGGCCCCGAACTGGCCGGCGCGGTGTCGGAAGAGCTGGTGGTCGAGCGCATTCGCGAAGGAAGCGAGCGCCAGCGCATCCCGTTGCAGAACCGCCTGGGCTCCAATCATCCCAAGCTGACCCAGGCCGTGCTGCTGATGGAGGCTAATATTGAAGAGCCGCTGACGACCGACGAAATTGCCCAGCACGTATGCGTCTCGCGCCGGCAGTTAGAGCGCATCTTCAAACAGTACCTGAATCGGGTGCCTAGTCAGTACTACCTGGAGCTGCGACTGAACAAGGCGCGCCAGTTGCTGATGCAGACCAGCAAGTCGATCATCCAGATCGGCCTGTCCTGCGGTTTCTCGTCCGGGCCACATTTTTCCAGCGCCTACCGCAACTTTTTCAACGCCACCCCGCGCGAAGACCGCAATCAGCGCCGCAGCAACAGCCCCTTCGAACTCACCTCGGCGCCGGTCGAGCGCGGTTAAGCCGCCGCCGAACGAGTACGCCATTTGCACCGAGAGGGATTTACACTGCGTTTGGCTGATGCTTTGTGTCGCATCGACATAAAGGCCGGCATGGCGCGGGTTGGCGCTGTAAGAAGTTGTCGCATAGCGGCAATGCCCGCCGCGGATCAGTCCCTACAATTCATTTTATCGCTGGCCGAGATGGCAGCTGTTTCTCGTCAGGAGAGCTTCGATGTCTGTTGAACATGCGCAGGTTACACGCGCCGATTTCGACCAAGTGATGGTCCCCAGCTATGCCCCTGCAGCCTTTATTCCGGTACGCGGTGAGGGCTCTCGAGTCTGGGATCAGAGCGGTCGTGAGTTGATCGATTTTGCCGGTGGCATCGCGGTCAGTGCCCTGGGCCATGCGCACCCGGCGCTGGTTAAAGCGCTGACCGAGCAGGCCGGTAAACTCTGGCACGTCTCCAACGCGTTCACCAATGAGCCGGCCCTGCGCCTGGCCTACAAATTGATTGAAGCGACCTTTGCCGAGCGGGTGTTTCTTGCCAACTCCGGCGCCGAGGCCAACGAAGCGGCCTTCAAACTGGCACGGCGCTATGCCCACGATGTGTATGGTCCGGAAAAGTTCGAGATCATCGCCGCCACCAACAGTTTCCACGGCCGCACCCTGTTCACCGTCACGGTCGGCGGCCAGCCGAAATATTCCGATGGCTTTGGTCCGAAGATCGAAGGCATCAGCCATGTTCCGTTCAACGACTTGGCGGCTCTGAAAGCGGCCATCTCGGATAAAACCTGCGCCGTGGTACTGGAACCGGTGCAAGGCGAGGGCGGCGTACTGCCGGCCGAGCAGGCGTATCTAGAAGGCGTGCGGCAATTGTGCGATGAACACAACGCGCTGCTGGTCTTCGATGAAGTGCAATGTGGCATGGGTCGCAGCGGCGAGCTGTTTGCCTATATGAACTACGCCGTGACCCCGGACATCCTGACCAGCGCCAAGAGCCTGGGCGGCGGTTTCCCGATTGGCGCCATGCTGACCACCGCTGAAATTGCTGCGCATTTGTCGGTCGGCACCCATGGCACCACGTATGGCGGCAACCCGCTGGCCAGTGCGGTGGCGGGTGCGGTGCTGGATGTCATTAATACCCCGCAGGTGCTGGCGGGCGTCAAGGCCAAGCACCTGCGGTTCACCGCTAAGCTGGCGCAAATCGGCGAGCAATACGGCGTCTTTCGCGAAGTGCGCGGCCTGGGGCTGCTGCTCGGCGCGGTGCTGGCGGATGCCTGGCAGGGTAAGGCCAAGGTGCTGCTCGATGCCGCCGCCGCAGAAGGCGTGATGGTGCTGATGGCCGGTCCCGAAGTGGTGCGCTTCGCTCCGAGTCTGATTATTACGGATGCCGATATCGACGAGGGTCTGGCCCGCTTCGAGCGCGCCGTAGCCAAGATGACCCAAGGCTAAAAGTGCGTCTGCTGGGCTGGGCAGCCTCTTGCGGGTGGCTGCACGGTCCATGTCGGTGTAAATATCTGCGTGTCCGCCGCGCGTTATGCGCCGCGGTTTTTCCAGGGCGGCTCGCTGCGAGTGGCTCGCCGCTTTTCTTCAAAGGAGTAATCGCATGCTGGTGATGCGCCCTGCGCAAATGGCTGACTTGGCCGCTGTGCAACGATTGGCCGCCGATAGCCTGGTGGGCGTCACGTCGCTGCCAGACGATGCCGGTCGGCTGAGCGACAAGATTGCCGCGTCGCAGGCCTCCTTCGCCGCTGAAGTCGGATTCAATGGCGAAGAGAGCTATTTCTTCGTGCTGGAAGACAGCGAAAGCGGACGCCTGCTCGGCTGCTGCGGTATCGTCGCCTCGGCCGGCTATTCCGAGCCGTTCTACAGTTTTCGTAACGAGACGTTCGTGCATGCCTCACGTTCGCTGGGCATCCACAACAAGATCCACGTCTTGTCGCTGTGCCATGACCTCACCGGCAACAGTCTGCTGACCAGCTTCTATATGGAGCCGGCGCTGCTCAATTCAGTCTGGGCCGAACTCAATTCCCGCGCGCGTTTGCTATTTGTCGCCAGCTACCCGGAGCGCTTCTCCGATGCGGTAGTCGTGGAGATCGTCGGCCTCAGTGATGAGCAGGGCGAGTCGCCGTTTTGGGATGCGGTAGGGCGCAACTTTTTCGACATGAACTACATCGAAGCCGAGCGTCTGTGCGGCCTGAAAAGCCGAACCTTTCTCGCCGAATTGATGCCGCATTACCCCATCTATGTGCCGCTGCTGCCGGATGCTGCCCAAGAATCCATGGGCCAGGTCCATCCGCGGGCGCAGATCACCTTCGATATCCTGATGCGTGAAGGCTTCGAGACCGATCATTACATCGATATTTTCGACGGCGGCCCGACCCTGAACGCGCGCACCTCAAGCATCCGTTCCATCGCACAGAGCCGACTGGTGCCGGTGCTGCTGGCCGATGCTGGGGCGGCGGCGAGCAAAAATGCTCGCCCGTACCTCGTGGCTAACGGGCAATTGCAGGATTTTCGTGCGGTGGTGGCTGAACTGGAGTGGGTGCCGGGCAAACCGGTGAGTCTGAGTCGTGAAGTGGCCGAGGCCCTGGGCGTCGGTGCCGGCGCCAGCGTGCGCCTGGTTGCGGTTTAAGGAGTTGTTATGATCGTTCGTCCCGTATGCAGTGCCGATTTGCCGGCCCTGATCGACTTGGCGCGCAGCACCGGTGCCGGCCTGACCACCTTGCCGGCTGATGAGGGGCGTCTGGCCCATCGCGTCGGCTGGGCGGAAAAAACCTTTCGCGGCGAAGCCGAGCGCGCCGATGCCGATTACCTGTTCGTGCTTGAGGATGATGCCGGTAAGGTGCTCGGTATCTCCGCGATCGCCGGCGCCGTAGGGCTGCGTGAGCCTTGGTACAACTACCGGCTGGGAATGATCGTCAGCGCCTCCCAGGAGCTGAATATTCACCGCGAGATTCCTACCCTGTTTCTGGCCAACGACCTGACCGGCAACTCCGAGCTGTGCTCCTTGTTTTTGCATGCTGATCAGCGCACCGGTCTTAATGGTCGTCTGTTGTCCAAGGCGCGGTTCTTGTTTCTCGCTGAGTTCCCCGAGCTGTTTGGCGACAAAGTGATCGCCGAAATGCGCGGCATGTCCGATGAACAGGGCCACTCGCCGTTCTGGGACAGCTTGGGTCAGCATTTCTTTAAGATGGAATTTTCCCGCGCCGATTACCTGACGGGCGTCGGCAATAAGTCGTTTATCGCCGAGTTGATGCCCAAATTCCCGCTCTACACCTGCTTTCTTTCTGAGGCGGCGCGCAGCTGTATCGGCCGCGTCCACCCGGATACCGAGCCGGCCTTGAATATGCTCAAAAGTGAAGGGTTCAGTTACCAGGGCTACGTCGACATTTTCGATGCGGGTCCGTCCATCGAAGCCGAAACCGCAAAGATTCGGGCGATCAGCGACAGTCTCAACTTGGTTCTGGCCATCGGCACGCCGGGCGATGAGGCCTCGCCGTATCTGATCCACAACCGCAAGCGTGAAAACTGCCGCATCACCGCGGCACCCGCACGGATGGCCGCGGGCAGTTTGGTGGTGGACGCGCAGACCGCCAAACGCCTGCGCCTGAGCGCCGGTGATCAGGTGCGCGGCGTACCGCTGTCGGCCGCCCGGCCAGCCGTCCAGGCGACGAACCAGAACGCGAACCAGGAGCCACGTCGATGAGCACCCACTACATTGCCGGCGTTTGGCAGGCCGGCCAGGGCGAGTCGATCGACTCGCTGAACCCGGTCACCCAAGCCGTGCTCTGGACCGGCCAAAGCGCCACGGCCAGCCAGGTTGATGCCGCCGTTGTCGCGGCCCGCAGTGCGTTCCCGGCGTGGGCGCGATCCTCGCTGGACGAGCGTATCGCCGTGCTGGAACGCTTCGCCGCGGCTCTCAAAAGTCACGCCGAGGAGCTGGCGCGCTGCATTGGCGAAGAGACCGGCAAGCCGCTCTGGGAGTCGGCCACCGAAGTGACCAGCATGGCCAACAAGGTCGCCATCTCGATCCAGAGTTACCGCGAGCGCACCGGCGAAAAAAGCGCGCCGCTGGGCGATGCAACCGCCGTACTGCGGCACAAACCGCATGGTGTGGTGGCGGTATTCGGGCCGTACAATTTCCCCGGTCATCTGCCCAACGGTCACATAGTGCCGGCGCTACTAGCCGGCAACACGGTACTGTTCAAACCCAGTGAACAGACCCCGAAAGTCGCCGAGCTGACCCTGCAATGCTGGATCGAAGCCGGTTTGCCGGCGGGTGTGTTGAACCTTGTGCAAGGCGCCCGTGATACCGGCATGGCCTTGGCCGCGCATCCGGATCTGGATGGGCTGTTCTTCACTGGCTCCAGCGGCACCGGCCATTCATTGCATCAACAGTTTGCCGGGCGCCCAGAGAAAATTCTGGCCCTGGAAATGGGCGGCAACAACCCGCTGATCGTCGAGCCGGTTCAAGACCTGAATGCGGCGGTTTACACCATTATTCAGTCGGCTTTTATTTCCGCCGGCCAGCGCTGCACCTGCGCGCGACGCCTGCTGGTGCCCCAGGGCGAGTGGGGCGATGCGCTGTTGGCGCGCCTGGTGGCAGTGGCCGCGACGCTCCAGGTTGGTGCCTTCGATGCCACGCCGGCGCCCTTTATGGGTTCGGTGATTTCCCTGGCTGCGGCCCGTGCGCTGCTCAAGGCCCAAGACCAGCTGATCGCCCAGGGCGCGGAGGCGTTGCTGGCCATGCATCAGCCGCTGGAAAACGCCGCGCTGCTGACGCCGGGGATTATCGATGTGAGCGCGCTGGCCGAGCGTCCCGACCAGGAGTTTTTCGGCCCGCTGCTGCAGGTGATCCGCTACGCCGATTTCGACGCGGCCATCCGTGAAGCCAACGCCACGCAGTACGGCCTGGCCGCCGGGCTGCTCTCGGATTCGCGCGAGCACTATCAACAGTTTTGGCTGGAGAGCCGCGCCGGCATCGTCAACTGGAACAAACAGCTGACTGGCGCCGCCAGTACCGCGCCGTTCGGCGGGGTAGGTGGCTCGGGCAATCACCGCGCCAGCGCGTATTACGCCGCTGATTACTGCGCCTATCCGGTGGCCTCGCTGGAGACCGAAACCTTGATCCTGCCTGCCACCCTGAGTCCGGGAGTCAGCTTGTGAACCACGCTCAGGAAGTGAACTTCGACGGCCTGGTCGGGCCGACCCACAATTATGGCGGCCTGTCCTACGGCAACGTGGCCTCCCAGGGTAATAGCCAGCAGCACTCCAACCCCAAAGAAGCCGCCAAGCAGGGCCTGGCCAAGATGCAGGCGCTGCTGGAACTGGGTTTCCCGCAGGGCGTGCTGGCCCCCCAGGAGCGCCCGGACATCGCGACCCTGCGCCGTCTGGGGTTTGCCGGCACGGATGCTCAGGTGATCGAGAAAGTCGCCCGCGAGGCCATGCCGTTATTGGTGGCCACCTGCTCGGCGGCGAGCATGTGGACCGCCAATGCCGCAACCGTCAGCCCGAGTGCCGACACGGCTGACCAGCGCGTGCATTTCACCGCCGCCAACCTCAATTGCAAGTTTCACCGCTCCATTGAGCATCCGACCACCAGCCGTATTCTGGCAGCCATGTTTGCCGACCCGCAGCACTTTGCTCACCACGCGGCATTGCCTGCGGTGGCGCAGTTCGGCGATGAAGGCGCGGCTAACCACACGCGCTTGTGCAAGGGTTACGGCGAAGCCGGCGTGGAGTTTTTCGTGTTCGGCCGCAGTGCTTTTGATGACCGCTATCCGGCACCGCAGCGCTATCCGGCGCGCCAGACCCTGGAAGCCAGTCAGGCGATGGCGCGTTTGCATGGCCTGAGCGCCGATGGCGTGGTGTATGCGCAGCAGAACCCGGCGCTAATCGATCAAGGCGTCTTTCATAACGATGTGATTGCGGTGGGGAACGGCGAAGTGCTGTTTTACCACCAGGATGCCTTTCTCGACAGCGAGCGTGTGCTGGCCGAATTGCATGACAAACTCGGTCGCCGTGGCGGCCAGTTGCAGACCATCTGCGTGCCGCGCGAACAGCTGCCCGTGGCTGACGCGGTCAGCTCCTACCTGTTCAACAGCCAGCTATTGAGCCGCGCCGACGGTTCGATGCTGTTGGTGGTGCCGCAGGAGTGCCGCAGCAATGCGACGGTCTGGCATTACCTGCAGCAGCTGATCGCGCAAGGTGGCCCGATCCGCGAGATCAAACTGTTTGACCTGACCCAAAGCATGCAAAATGGCGGTGGCCCGGCCTGCCTGCGCCTGCGTGTGGCGCTGCAAGACCACGAACTGGCGGCAGTCAATCCGGGCGTACTCATGACCACGGGGCTGAACCAACGGCTGCTTAGCTGGGTCGATAGCCATTACCGCGACCGCCTGAGCGAAGCCGATCTGGCCGACCCGCAGTTGCTGGTTGAGTGCCGCACGGCCTTGGATGAACTGACCCAGATCCTTACACTGGGCTCGGTATACCCTTTTCAACTGATCTGAGCGCTAACACGCTGCGTCTACCCAGGCGCGCTGCGCCGCTCACCTATTACCTGGAATTTACATGTCCGACGTCCTGCAATTGATACTCGAAGACACCGATGGCACCCAGCTGGAAACCACTTGCACCCGCGTTGCTGTGCTCTGGCAGGGCAAGGAACTGTGGATCCAGCAGGCTGGCAACGGTCAGCTACTGATCGGTGTGGATGTGGATGAAGGCGACAGCGAATATGCCAACCTGCTGCTGCGCCCGCTGGCGACCAACCTGGTCAGCCTGCAGCTGGAAATGGAACCGGCCGAGCTCGCCGAAGAAGGCGACGAAGCGCATGTGCATGGCCCTGATTGCGCCCACGGTCACTAAGGTTTCTCTGTTCAGACAAACACGCTGTTCGAGGAGATTGCTGGGATGTTAGCCCTTGGAAAATTGCTTGAGTTGACCCTGGCTGGCCAGGCGCCCAGCGTGACGCAGCAACTGACCGCCGCTGGCACGCAGCTACGTTGGCTGGCTGAAGGTGCCTTGGAGGTTATCCCCCAGGATGACCAGGACAATGGGTTGGATCTGCTGCTGTCGGCCGGCATTCACGGTAACGAAACCGCGCCTATCGAATTGCTCGATCGCCTGCTGCAAGGCATTGCTAGCGGCGAGCTGCAACCGCGTGCGCGGGTATTGTTTTTGCTGGGCAATCCCGCGGCGATGCGCTGCGGCGAGCGCTATATCGAGCAGGACCTTAATCGCCTGTTTAATGGTCGGCATGCGCAGTCTAGCGGCCATGAGGGGCAGCGCGCTGGCGAGCTGGAGCGTCTGGCCGCGGATTTTTTCAGTCGGCCCGAACGCCAGCGTCTGCATTACGACCTGCACACGGCCATCCGCGCCTCAAAAATCGAGCAGTTCGCGCTCTATCCCTGGCACGCCGGTCGTGTGCATTCGCGCCAGCAACTGGCCCGTTTGCGCGGCGCCGGCATCGAGGCAGTTCTGTTGCAGAACAAGGCCTCAATCACCTTCAGCGCCTACACCTACGCCCAGTTGGAGGCCGAGGCCTTTACCCTGGAACTGGGCAAGGCGCGGGCCTTTGGGAATAACCAGCAGGTCAATCTGGAGTTGCTGGAAGAACGGCTGATCTGCCTGATTGAGGGGCGCGAACCGGCCTTGGATAGCGCCGAGGGGGATGCGCCAGATCTGCACGGCTTGCAGCTGTTCGCGGTGGCCCGCGAGGTGATCAAGCACAGTGATGCCTTCGTTTTGCACCTGCCGGCTGACATCGAAAACTTCAGCGAGCTGCCCCTCGGCTACCTGCTGGCCGAGGATCGCGGCGGTGTGCGCTGGGTGATCGAGGAGCCGGGCGCGCGGATTATCTTCCCCAATCCCAGCGTGAAAAACGGTCTGCGCGCCGCCATCCTGGTGGTGCCGACCAACAGCGAACAGCTGGGTTAGTTTCTCTTTACAGGAGTTTGCATGTCCGTTATCGATCTGCGCAGCGACACCGTTACCCAGCCGACCCCCGGTATGCGCGCGGCCATGGCCTGCGCTGAGTTGGGCGACGATGTGTATGGCGAAGACCCGACAGTCAATCGTCTGGAACAGGTGCTGGCCGAGCGCTTAGGATTTGCCGCCGGCCTGTTCGTGCCCAGCGGCACCATGAGCAACCTGCTGGGGCTGATGGCCCATTGCGAACGAGGCGATGAGTATCTGGTCGGTCAGCAGGCCCACACCTACAAATACGAGGGCGGCGGTGCGGCGGTGCTCGGCTCGATCCAGCCGCAGCCCATCGAAATGGTGGCCGATGGCTCCCTCGACCTGGGGCGCGTCGAGGCGGCGATCAAGCCTGATGATATGCATTTCGCTCGCAGCCGCTTGCTGGCGCTGGAAAACACCATGCAAGGCAAGGTGTTGCCGCTCGCTTACCTAGCGGCGGCGCGGGCCTTGACTCGCCGCCGCGGACTGGCACTGCACCTGGACGGCGCGCGGCTGTTCAATGCGGCGGTCAAATTGGGGGTGCCGGCGCGAGACATCACTCAGCACTTCGATTCGGTTTCGGTGTGCCTGTCCAAAGGCCTGGGCGCGCCGATTGGCTCGGTGCTCTGCGGCAGCAGCGAACTGATCGGCAAGGCCCGTCGCCAGCGCAAGATGCTCGGCGGCGGTATGCGTCAGGCCGGCATGCTGGCGGCAGCCGGGTTGTATGCGCTGGAGCAGCAGGTCGAACGCCTGGCCGAGGATCACGCCAACGCTGAATATTTGGCCGTGGGGCTGCGCGAATTGGGTTATGCGGTGGAGGCGGTGCAGACCAATATGGTCTATGTGCAGCTGGGCCAACAGGCGCCGGCGCTCAAGGTCTTTCTGGCTGAGCAGGGCATCAAAGTGACCGCCGCAGAGCGGTTGCGCCTGGTTACGCACCTCGATGTGTCGAGCGCCGCGACCCGGCAGGTGCTCAACGCTTTTGCCGCTTTTACCCGCAGTTGAACGGTAATCTGTGGCTGCGCGTTGATAACTGACACACAAAGGCACTAGCCGCACGCCGCAGGGCCTCTATAATACGGCCCTTTGCCGGCGATCCATTGAAAGCGAACACTGCTTGATCGCCGCCGCTGCCGTGGACGAATTTATGAAAAGCGCAGAAATCCGTGAAGCCTTCCTTCGCTTTTTTGAAGAGCAAGGGCACACCCGCGTCGCCTCCAGTTCGCTGATTCCAGGCAACGACCCAACGTTGCTGTTCACCAATGCCGGCATGAATCAGTTCAAGGACTGTTTTCTCGGCCAGGAGAAGCGCGCGTATACCCGCGCCGTGAGCAGCCAGAAATGCGTGCGCGCAGGCGGCAAGCACAACGACTTGGAAAACGTCGGCTACACGGCGCGCCATCACACCTTCTTCGAGATGCTCGGCAATTTCAGTTTTGGCGACTACTTCAAGCGCGAAGCGATCCACTTTGCCTGGACCTTTCTGACCTCGGCGCAGTGGCTGAACCTGCCCAAAGAAAAACTCTGGGTGACGGTCTATGCCTCAGACGATGAGGCCTATGCCATCTGGACCGAAGAGGTCGGGGTGCCCGCCGAACGGATGATTCGCATCGGCGACAACAAGGGTGCGGCTTACGCGTCGGACAACTTCTGGACCATGGGCGATACTGGCCCTTGCGGGCCTTGCAGCGAAATTTTCTTTGATCATGGCGAACATATCTGGGGTGGTCCACCCGGCTCGCCAGAAGAGGACGGCGACCGTTACATCGAGATCTGGAACATCGTTTTTATGCAGTTCAATCGCACGATCGATGGCGTTATGCACCCATTGCCGCAGCCGTCGGTCGACACCGGCATGGGGCTGGAGCGCGTCAGTGCGGTGTTGCAGCAGGTGCATTCGAACTACCAGATCGACCTGTTTCAAAGCCTGCTGGCCGCGTCAGCCGCGGCTATTGGCTGTGCCAATGATGAGGCGCCGTCGCTGAAAGTGGTCGCCGACCATATTCGCTCCTGCTGTTTCCTGATCGCCGATGATGTGACGCCGTCCAACGAAGGGCGCGGCTATGTGCTGCGCCGGATCATTCGGCGCGCCTGCCGGCACGGCAATAAGCTGGGCGCCAAGGGTAGCTTCTTCTACAAGATCGTCGCCGCGCTGGTCGCCGAAATGGGCGAGGCCTTTCCTGAGCTGCAACAGCAGCAGGCGCATATCGAGCGGGTGCTCAAGGGCGAAGAAGAGCAGTTCGCCAAAACCCTGGAGCAGGGCCTGAAAATTCTCGAGCAGGATCTGAGTGAGCTGATCGGTTCGGTGATTCCCGGTGAAGTGATTTTCAAGTTGTATGACACCTTTGGTTTTCCGGTGGACCTCACCGGTGATATCGCCCGCGAGCGCCAACTGACCCTCGACGTGGCCGGCTTCGAGCGCGAGATGCAAGCCCAGCGCGAGCGGGCGCGGGCGGCCAGTTCGTTTGGCCTGGATTACAACAGCCTGGTCAAAGTCGACAGTGAAACGCGCTTTCTCGGTTATGAAGCGACCCAGGCGACGGCTGAAGTAATCGCGCTGTTCAAGGACGGCCAAGCGGTCGAGCAGTTGCGCGCCGGCGAGGAGGGCGTGGTGGTGCTGGATCAGACCCCTTTCTACGCCGAGTCCGGTGGTCAAATCGGCGACTGCGGTTACCTTGAAAATGTCGGGCAAGGCTTCGGCGCGCGCTTCGAGGTGCGCGACACCACCAAGACCGGCGGCGCCTTTCTGCACCAAGGTCAGCTCACTCAGGGCAGCCTAAAGGTGGGCGCGACGCTGCACGCCCAGGTCGACGACCGCGTAAGGCAAGCCACGGCGCTCAACCACTCGGCCACTCACTTGTTGCACGCCGCCCTTCGCCAAGTGCTGGGCGAGCATGTGCAGCAAAAAGGCTCGTTGGTGAACAGCCAGCGCCTGCGTTTTGATTTCAGCCATTTCGAGGCCATCAAGCCTGAGCAGCTGAAAACCCTGGAAACCATTGTCAACGCCGAGATCCGTCGGAACTCGGCGGTTGAAACCGTCGAGACTGATATCGAAACCGCCAAGCAAAAAGGTGCCATGGCGCTGTTTGGCGAAAAATACGGTGACCAGGTGCGGGTGCTGAGCATGGGCGGCGATTTTTCCGTCGAGCTGTGCGGCGGCATCCATGTTCAGCGTACCGGCGATATCGCCCTGTTCAAGATCACCAGCGAAAGTGGTGTGGCGGCTGGAGTGCGGCGCATCGAAGCGGTCACCGGCGCCCAGGCGCTGGCGTATCTGGATGGCGCACAAGATCAGGTGAAGGCCGCGGCGACGCTGCTCAAGGGTAACCCCGAAAATCTGCTGGATAAGCTCGCGTCGGTGCTGGAGCGCACTCGTCTGCTGGAAAAAGAGCTGGAGCAGCTCAAGGCCAAGGCGGCCAGCGCCACGGGCAGCGATATGGCCGGTTCGGCGATTGAGATCAAGGGCGTGAAGGTCTTGGCGGCGCGTCTGGATGGCCTGGACGGCAAGGCGCTGCTGGCCCTGGTCGATCAGTTGAAGAACAAGCTGGGCAGTGCGGTGGTTCTGCTCGGCGGCGTACAGGACGGCAAGGTCGTGCTGGTCGCCGGCGTAACGCAAAACCTGACCGGCCAATTGAAGGCCGGCGAGCTAATGAAACGCGCCGCTGCCGCCGTGGGCGGCAAGGGCGGCGGTCGGCCGGACATGGCTCAAGGCGGCGGCGTGGACGCCGACGCACTGGAAGCGGCCTTGGCACTGACGGTGCCATTCGTCGAGCAGGGTCTGTAGGCGTATCAGTCAGCCCGCTCGGCAGTGCTCGGAGAGGCCCTGGGCGGGACTGTTTAATCGAGCAGTTTTTACCGAACAATTGCGAGTCTTAATGGATGCCCTTCAGGGGCTTAGGCGGCTTTGACATGGCTTTGATCGTACAAAAATTTGGCGGTACCTCGGTCGGCAGTGTCGAGCGTATTGAGCAAGTGGCCGAGAAAATCAAACGATTCCGCGAATCGGGCGATGATCTGGTGATCGTGCTGTCGGCGATGAGTGGCGAAACCAATCGCCTGATCGATCTGGCCAAGCAGATCAGTGAGCATCTGGTGCCCCGCGAGCTGGACGTGTTGGTCTCCACCGGTGAGCAGGTGACCATTGCATTGCTGACCATGGCCTTGATTAAGCGCGGTGTACCGGCGGTGTCGTACACCGGCAACCAGGTGCGCATCCTCACCGACAGCGCCCACAACAAGGCGCGGATCCTGCAAATCGACGACCAAAAGATTCGCGCCGACCTTAAAGCCGGCAAAGTGGTTGTGGTGGCAGGGTTTCAGGGGGTGGATGAGCAGGGCAACATCACCACGCTGGGGCGGGGCGGCTCGGATACCACGGGAGTGGCCCTGGCCGCGGCGCTGAAGGCTGATGAGTGCCAGATTTATACCGATGTCGATGGCGTCTACACCACCGACCCGCGGGTGGTACCGCGGGCCCGCCGGCTGGATAAAATCACCTTCGAAGAAATGCTGGAAATGGCCAGTCTCGGATCTAAGGTGCTGCAAATTCGTTCGGTGGAGTTCGCCGGCAAGTACAATGTCCCACTGCGCGTTCTGCACAGCTTCCAAGAGGGGCCGGGCACCCTGATTACCACTGACGACGAGGAATCCATGGAACAGCCAATTATCTCCGGCATCGCCTTCACGCGCGACGAAGCCAAGCTGACGATCCGTGGCGTGCCTGATCTGCCGGGCGTGGCGTTCAAAATTCTCGGCCCGGTCAGTGCGGCTAATATTGAAGTGGATATGATTTTGCAAAACGTCGCCCACGACAAGACTACGGATTTCACCTTTACCGTGCACCGCAATGACTGCCAAGCGGCGTTGCAGGTGTTGGAGCAAACCTCCCGAGAACTGGGTGCGCGTGAAGTTAGCAGCGACATGAATATTGCCAAGGTGTCGATCGTTGGCGTGGGCATGCGTTCTCATGCCGGTGTGGCCAGCCGCATGTTCGAGGCCTTGGCCAAGGAAAGCATCAATATCCAGATGATCTCCACCTCGGAAATCAAAGTGTCCGTGGTGATCGAGGAAAAATACCTGGAATTAGCGGTGCGTGCCTTGCATACCGTTTTTGAGTTGGACGCTCCGATCCGACAGATCGACTAGGGCGTTATCCGAAAGGCGCGGATTTCTGCGCCTTTCGTCATTTTTGACCGGTGTGCGGAATTTTATTTCCGATGTCGCTGGTCAATACTTGGGTGTAGGTCTCCGGTGCTTAGGTGCCATGGAGTCCATACCCTTTTTTTTGCAGACTGTTGTCTCGGACTGTTATCCCTAAGGAGAAAGGAATGCTGATTCTGACTCGCCGGGTCGGAGAGACCCTAATGGTGGGTGATGAAGTCACCGTCACCGTGTTAGGCGTGAAAGGTAATCAGGTGCGCATAGGGGTTAACGCCCCAAAGGAGATTGCTGTGCACCGCGAAGAAATCTATCAACGTATCCAAAAAGAGAAAGGCGAAGAACCAACCCATTAATTTTTATCGATTTTTGGCTTTGCAAACGGGGAAAACGTGGATACAATACGCCCCGTGTTGCGGAGAGGTGGCCGAGTGGCCGAAGGCGCTCCCCTGCTAAGGGAGTACATCTCATAAGGGTGTCGGGGGTTCGAATCCCCCCTTCTCCGCCATTATTTAGAGTTGTAGGGTGTGACGTAAGGAATCAGCAAGAACTGTAGATGTAGCCTAAGTTGTTGATAAGCTATTGAAATATTTCTTGATGAGACTTGACCGTTGTTGTTAACAGCCTATAATTCGCACCGTTGAATGCACTCGTAGCTCAGCTGGATAGAGTACTCGGCTACGAACCGAGCGGTCACAGGTTCGAATCCTGTCGAGTGCACCATTTGTAAAGGTGTTCTGCTGTAAGGCAGTGCATTGGTAACACCAGAAGATGAGCTGGAAAAAATCATCACGCACATGCACTCGTAGCTCAGCTGGATAGAGTACTCGGCTACGAACCGAGCGGTCACAGGTTCGAATCCTGTCGAGTGCACCAACAAGAAAAAAGCCTGCAGCGATGCAGGCTTTTTTTTGTCTAGCGTTTGCCTTTTACGCAGCGGTTCTCGTCGAAACTGACCTGGCGGCTGCGGCCTTGATTATCGAGGTACTGGTAACGCAGTTGGCCATTCTGGCTGCTGATCTTATCCGGCCGACCCAATGTGCTTTCCACGTCTGCCAGGGTCATGCCGGCGCGTACCTCGTGTTTGATCATGGCTTGTCGGCGAGTGCTGCCGGTGATGCGGTTACCGCAGCCATCGTCCTGCTGGCCTACCACGACCAGTTGGCTGCTTGTCTGCGGCGGCATAGCTTGTTGAGAGGTTGTGGGTTTCGCCATGGGTACGGGTTTGCCGCTGCCGGGCGTTGCGTTGCTGGCGTGTTGTAGCCCTTGCTGCTGCTCGCTTGGGCAGCCTTGCGAGGTAAAGGTGAGATGGCCATTGGCGTCTTCGCAGCGAAACACGTTGGCGGCCAGCAGTGGCAGTGGGCACAGTAAAGTGATGCAAAATGCCGCGCGCGTAAGTTCACGCATAAAAGTATCCTCCTTGATGGTTGTTCGGCACGCCGTGCCAATGTGTCCTGGTCTGTTGGCCGTGCCTTGTCGTGGATCTCTGGCGTCGCAGTTCGAACCCAGAAAAAGAACCCGCTTACGTTAACCCCGATTCCGTAAAACTGCGATTGTGCAATCGCCTAGTAACTGATTGATTCTCTTGGGCGTGCATCGCCGCTGAGGGTGGAGTGTGCCATGACCGAAAACGACGCTAAAAAGCCGCAAGAAAGCCTGCAGGACCGCCTAGCGCAGGTGGTCGAACTGCTGCATCGGCACAAACTGGTCGAAGACCTGACTCATCGTCAGGAGGGACCGAACCACGGTCGGGTAGAAAACCTGGTACGCCGGCAGAACCTTGTCGAGTTGCAACGTCGGCTTGAAGAACTGCACTCCGCTGACGTGGCCCATATTCTTGAAGCGTTGCCGCTGGGCGATCGCCTGACCGTCTGGAAGCTGGTCAAGGCCGATCGCGATGGCGATATTCTGCTTGAAGTCTCGGACGCGGTACGTGAAACCCTGCTGGCCGACATGGAGGATTATGAAATCCTCGCGGCGGCCAGGGACATGGATGCCGATGAGTTGGCCGACCTGGCCTCCGAGCTGCCCCGCGATGTCGTCCATGAACTGATGGAGACCCTCGACGCCCAGCAGCGTGAGCGGGTGCGCTCGGCCTTGTCCTATCAGGAAGATCAAGTCGGCGCTTTGATGGACTTCGAGATGGTGACCATTCGTGAGGATGTCAGTCTCGAAGTGGTGCTGCGTTATCTGCGTCGGCTCAAAGAGTTGCCCGGGCACACCGACAAGCTGTTCGTGGTCGATTACGACGGTAGGTTGCGCGGCGTACTGCCGATCAAGCGGCTGCTGGTTAATGATCCGGATAAGCAGGTCGCCGAGGTGATGGCCAGCGATTCGGTGACCTTTCACCCCGATGAAGACGCCTACGATGCGGCCCAGGCGTTTGAGCGCTATGACCTGATCTCCGCCCCCGTGGTGGACAAGAACGGCAAACTGATCGGCCGGCTGACCATCGATGAGATGGTCGATCTGATCCGTGAAGAGAGCGAAAGCGAAGTGCTGAACATGGCCGGTCTGCGCGAGGAAGAAGACATCTTCGCCTCGGTCTGGAAATCGGTGCGTAACCGCTGGGCCTGGTTGGCGCTCAATCTGGTGACGGCGTTTATGGCCTCCCGAGTGATCGGTCTGTTTGAAGGCTCTATCGAGAAACTGGTGGCGCTGGCAGCCTTGATGCCAATCGTGGCGGGTATCGGCGGTAATTCAGGCAATCAGACCATCACCATGATTGTGCGCGCCATGGCACTGGATCAGGTCAGCACCGGCAATACCGCACGGCTGATGCGCAAGGAGCTGGGTGTTGGTTTGGTTAACGGGATTGTCTGGGGCGGGGTGATCGGGGTGGTTGCCTATTGGCTCTATGGCAGCTGGTCGTTGGGTGTAGTGATGACTGGGGCGATGATTTTGAACCTGCTGCTGGCTGCGCTGATGGGCGTGTGGATTCCCATGACGCTGGTGCGTATGGGACGCGATCCCGCGTTGGGAGCCAGTGTGATGATCACCGCGCTGACTGACAGCGGTGGTTTTTTCATCTTTCTTGGGCTGGCCACCGTATTTCTCCTTTGAGCCTCGGTTTGCCCGGCGTGCGGGCTCATCGTTAAGTACTTTTGGCTGAGATGAATGACGCACTTGCGTCCGATTATGTCCCGGATGGAGGCTTGAAGTTTGCCTGAAATGCTCTTTTCAGGCTAAGGTTCGCCCGCTTTGCGCGGCGGCCTCTGGGCGCGTCCTCTACTTACAAGAACCTGCGGCCACGGAGTCGCGCTTATAAGGAGTCATTATGACCCCCAGACAACTTCTGCTCGAAGGCGTTGAACTCATGCTGTTTGGCATGGGCTCCGTCTTTGTCTTTCTGGTGCTGCTGATTCTGGCGATTCGTTTGATGGCCTGGCTGATCGAGCGCTTCGCCTTGGCCGGCCCAATCGAGCCTGCGCTGGCGTCGTTGCCGGCGAATGCGCCAGCAAAGGGGCCTGAGCCCGACGTATTGGCGGCTATCCAGTTGGCCATCCATCAGCATCGTGCACGTCACGGTTGATTCAGATTTGAGCGGGAGTTTGCGCATGACTGTTATGAATAAAGCTTTAGGCATCACCGATGTGGTGCTGCGCGATGCCCACCAATCGATTCTGGCCACCCGCGTGCGCCTGGAAGATATGTTGCCGATCGCCCCCAAGCTTGATCAGGTCGGCTTCTGGGCGGTCGAGTCATGGGGCGGGGCGACCTTCGATGCCTGCATTCGCTACCTCGGCGAAGACCCATGGGAGCGCATTCGCGCGCTGAAAAAAGCCATGCCCAATACCCGCCAACAAATGCTCTTGCGTGGGCAGAACTTGCTCGGCTATCGGCATTACGCCGATGACGTGGTGGAAAAATTCGTCGAGCGGGCGGCAATCAATGGTGTCGATGTGTTCCGCGTATTCGACGCAATGAACGACCCGCGTAACCTGAGCACCGCACTCAAAGCGGTGAAGACACAGGGCAAGCACGCCCAGGGCACGATTTCCTATACCACCAGCCCAGTGCATACCCTGGACATGTGGGTCGATCTGGCCAAACAGATCGAAGACATGGGCGCCGATTCATTGGCGATCAAGGACATGGCCGGGATTCTCAATCCCTACACCGCCTTCGAGCTGGTGACGCGGCTCAAAGCCAGCCTGTCGATTCCGATTCATATGCAGTGTCATGCCACTGCCGGGCTCTCGACTGCGGCGATTCTCAAAGCGGTCGAGGCCGGGATCGACAATGTCGACACTGCCATCTCTTCGCTATCGATGACCTACGGGCATTCGCCGACCGAGTCAGTGGTAGCGATGTTTCAGGGCTCAGAGCGCGACACCGGCTTGAATCTAGAACTGCTCGAAGAGATTGCCGCTTATTTTCGCGAAGTTCGCAAAAAATACGCCAAGTTCGAAGGCACGCTGCGCGGCGTCGATTCGCGCATTCTGGTCGCCCAGGTGCCGGGCGGCATGCTGACCAATATGGAAAACCAGCTCAAAGAGCAGGGCGCCATCGACAAGTTTGACGAAGTGCTCGCGGAAATTCCTCGGGTGCGTGAAGACCTTGGATTTATTGCGCTGGTGACCCCGACATCGCAGATTGTCGGCACCCAGGCGGTGATCAACGTGCTGACGGGCGAGCGTTACAAGTCCATTACCAAGGAGACCGCAGGCATCTTGAAGGGCGAATACGGTGCAGCGCCGGCGCCTTTCAATAAAGCGCTGCAAACGCGCGTGCTGGATGGCGCCGAAGCCATCACCTGTCGCCCAGCAGATCTGCTAGAAGCCGAAATGGACAAGCTGAGTGCCGAACTCAAGGGCCTTGCCCAGGAAAAGGGCATCACGCTGGCCAGCGATGAAATCGACGATGTGCTGACCTACGCGCTGTTTCCGCAGATCGGCCTGAAGTTTCTGGAGAACCGTGGCAACCCGGACGCTTTCGAGCCGGCACCGACCGGCAATCAATTGCCCGCTCGCGAAGCCGGCAAGCCCGACGTGTATAGCGTGGAGGTGAATGGCACGTCCTATGTGGTGCAGGTTAACGAAGGTGGCGATATCACCGGCATTCTACCGTTGGCGGGCGCCGCTGGGGCTGCCGCACCGGCGGCCAGTGCGCCAATAGGCGCTGGCGAGGCGCAGTGCGCGCCATTGGCCGGGAATATCTTCAAGGTGCTGGTGCAGCCGGGACAGGTGGTCGAAGAAGATCAATTGGTGTTTATCCTTGAGGCGATGAAAATGGAAACGGAAATCCGCGCATTCAAGGCTGGCACCATCGGAGCGGTCAACGTCAAAGTCGGTGATTCGGTGGCAGTGGGCGCAAGCCTGCTGACCATCGGCTGAGGCTCGCCTAATGGAGAAGCTCCTCATACTCTGGCATAGCACTGGCCTGTATCACCTGGAAGCCGGCCAGGCGTTGATGATCGTGATCTGCATGGCGCTGATTTACCTGGCGATCAAAAAAGGTTTCGAACCGTTGCTGCTGATTCCTATTGGTTTCGGTGGGGTGCTGGCTAATATTCCGGTGGCCAACATGGCCGAAGGTTCCGGGATACTGCACCTGTTCTATGAAGTAGGATTGCCGACCAGCGTCTTTCCGCTGCTGATCTTCATGGGCGTCGGGGCGATGACCGATTTCGGTCCGATGCTGGCTAACCCGAAGACTTTGTTTCTTGGCGCGGCAGCGCAGTTTGGGATTTTTGCCACGCTGATCGGTGCCTTGGCGCTGACGGCGTTAGGCATTCCGGGTTTGGAATTCACCCTGCGTGAAGCGGCCTCGATCGCCATTATTGGCGGCGCAGATGGTCCGACTTCGATCTTCGTCACCTCCAAACTAGCGCCCGATTTGCTCGGCCCGATTGCCGTGGCGGCCTATTCGTACATGGCGCTGGTGCCGCTGATTCAGCCACCGATCATGCGTGCGCTGACCACCAAGGCCGAGCGCGGCATCGTCATGCAGCAGTTGCGGCACGTCAGCCAGCTCGAGAAGATCATTTTTCCGTTGGTGCTCTGCCTGTTAGTGGGCATGCTGTTGCCGGATGCGGCGCCCCTGGTCGGCATGTTCGCCTTCGGCAACCTGCTGCGTGAAGCGGGCGTCGTCGAGCGTCTGGCCGAGACGTCGCGCAATGCGCTGATCAACATTGTCACCATTGCCCTGGGCTTGACCGTGGGTTCCAAGCTTTCGGCTGAAGCCTTCTTGCAGCTCAAGACCCTGGGTATTTTGCTGTTGGGGTTGATCGCTTTTTGCGGTGGCACCGCGGCTGGGATCTTGATGGCTAAGGCGATGAACGTATTCAGTAAACACAAGATCAATCCACTGATTGGTTCCGCCGGGGTGTCGGCCGTACCGATGGCCGCGCGGGTGTCGAACAAGGTCGGGCTGGAAGCCAATCCGCACAACTTCCTGCTGATGCATGCGATGGGCCCCAACGTGGCTGGGGTTATTGGTTCGGCTGTGGCGGCGGGGGTGTTGCTCAGTTTTGTGGGTTGATCAAGTGCGTGGCCAATCACATTCTTTACGGCCAGGTTATCTCGCTGCATGGCCTGCAGCTACCGTGAGAATGCGCCTCAGGTCGCTGCCAAGAACGCCCGTGAGTACGGTTTAAACGGGCTAGTGCTGACTAAACAGGCCAACAAAGCCGCCGTTCTGGCGGTTTTGTTTAGCCCACAAAAAAACCGGCGCGCGGCCGATTTTTGTGTGGGTGCAGCTTAAGCTTCTATTGCGGCAGGAGCGGTAGGCTCTGCGTCTTCAGCGATCAACGCCACCAGGGCATTTTGCTGACGACGGGGCAGCTGACGAAAGCGCTGCAACAGCTCGCGCTCATGCAGCGACAATTCCGGGCTGTCCAACCGTGGATTGAGATCATCCAGAGCGCCTTCCTGCAGCATGCTTTGCTCCAGTCGGGCGATAATTTCGGAGTTCATGCTGCGGTGATGGTTGCGCGCGACATCAGCGATACGCTCACGCATACCGTCAGGTAGACGGACAACGAACTTATCTGCTGTGCGGCTTGAATAAATAGCCTGTTTCAAAGGACGCATATGATTAACCAGTGAGTTCAGAGGGCATGCTGGCAATGAGCCGCAAGATTGTCACTTTTATGACTCTCTTTACCTCTATCCGTTCCATCAGATAGTGGCGGACATTCATATAACCGAACAATTTTGAGGTGGCGGTTAAATAGCGTCAACTCTGTGGCGCATTCTGAAGGCGCTAATATCATTAAGCCAGTCCACTCGTCTGAAAATATGACGAAAATCGTAGTATTTTATTTCTAAATACGTTTGCGCACTGTTCGCATCCGTTCACTGAAGCGTCATGAACCCTTAATAGAGCTGACATGGGAGCCGCTTAGCTTGGCATACACCAGATGGCGAGGAGCCGCGCCATGTAGCCAGCCACGATGACGCGACCTTGGCCCATGTGCAGGAGTCGATCAGTTTCGGGATGGCCATTGCTGAGTTTCCGACCACCCTGGAGGCGGCCACGGCCACGGCCAGCCACGCCTTGGGCTTGAAGGTGCTGATGGGCGCGCCGAATATCGTCCGTGGCGGCTCGCACTCGGGCAATATCGCCGCGGCTAAACTGGCTCGTCACGAGGTGCTGGATATCCTCTCCAGTGACTATTATCCGGCCAGCTTGCTTCAGGCAGCTTTTATGCTGGTCGAGCAGGACAACGGGTATGATTTGCCGCGGGGGATTGCCACGGTCAGCCGTTCGCCCGCTCAAGCGGTGGGGCTGCATGATCGCGGCGAAATTCGCGGCGGGTTGCGTGCGGACTTGATCCACGCCCAGGTGCATAACGGCCAGGCGGTGATCCAGCAGGTCTGGCGACAAGCGAACAGGGTGTTTTGATGAGCGGCAGGTTGATCTATTTGATGGGACCCTCGGGTTCGGGCAAGGACAGCCTGCTGGATGCTCTGCGCGCGCATTGGTCGGCGTGTCGACCGCCCAGCGGTCTGGATGATGCCGCCGCGGCCGCAGCGGTCACGCTTCAGCGGCCCGCCCAGGCTTGGCAGATTGCCCAGCGGGTGATTACCCGCTCCGCCGAGGCGGCGGGGGAGGACGCCATCGCCGTTTCCCAGGACGACTTCCAGCGCCAGGAGCAGGCCGGTGCCTTTGCCCTGAGCTGGCGTGCCAATGGCCTGGTCTACGGTATTCCGAAAATAATCGACGACTGGCTGGCGGCCGGCCAGGACGTACTGGTCAACGGTTCGCGGGCCTATCTGAGCGAAGCGCGGCGGCGCTATCCGCAGCTGCTGGCTATTTTGCTGAGCGTGGATAGCGAGGTGTTGCGTGAGCGTCTGCTCAGGCGTGGCCGCGAAACACCGGAGCAGATCGAACAGCGCCTGGTGCGTAATCAGCAGTTTCAGCCGCCTCACGCTGCGGCGTGCGCAGAACTCGTGGACTTCCGCGCGGCGGGTAATGTTGTCACGCTGAGCGAGCAGCAAGCAGATGCCATGCACGCGGTGCTGACCCTGGACAATTCAGGCCCGCTGGCGCTGAGCGTGAGGCACTTGCTGGCTCTGATTGAAGCCTCGCGGCCATGCGCCTGACCCTGCTGGGCAGTGGCGACGCCGGCCAGATGCCGGTCTACAACTGCGCCTGCGCGTCCTGGCGGCGGCGCGGCTCGATCCGCAACGGCGGCGCGGCCCCTGCTGCGCCCTGATCGAGTGCGGTGAACAGCGCTGGCTGATCGACGCCGTGCTGACTGATCTGGCCGAGCGTTTTGCGCCGCACAGCCTGAGCGGCATTTTGCAAACCCACTACCACGCCGACCATGCCCAAGGCCTGCTGCACCTGCGCTGGGGGCAGGGCTTGCGGATTGCGGTGCATGGCCCGGCCGACCCCGACTGCTTTGCCGATCTGTTCAAACACCCGGGCATTCTGGATTTCTCCCAGCCATTTCGCGCCTTCGAACGCCGCCAGTGGGGTTCGTTGAGTGTCACCGCCGTGGCGCTCAATCACTCCAAGCCAACCTTCGGTTATTTGCTGGAAGAACACGGCAACGCAGCGCCTGGGTTGCCGCCTTTGAGCCCGGAACACGCAAGATCACCCGCGCTCGACGTACAGCCGCCGCAACGGTCGACACGGCCAGTGCGGCCACTGGGCCAGCGCCAATCAGGACCGCCGCCGGGCGCGGGCCGGCGCATCGCCTATCTGACCGACACGCTCGGTGTGCCGAGCGCGACCGCGGCGTTTCTGCGCGATAGGCCGCTGGATGTGCTGGTGCTGGACTGCTCCCACGCGCCGCAGTCCCAGGCACCGCGCAATCATAATGACCTCACGCGCGCGCTCGAAGTGATCGAGCAGCTGCAGCCGGCGGCCACCGTGTTGACCCATATAGGACATGACTTCGACGCCTGGCTGCTGGCGCATCCCGCGGCCTTGCCGCCCGGCGTCAGCCTGGCATGGGACGGCCGGGTACTGTAAAAAACCGCGTCGCTGCCATCGCCGGGCCTAACGCTAACTAGCGCGCCGCGCCGGCATGCTGCTTCGCGCGTACCCCTTGCAACCGCGCTCTATACTCAATCCAGCGGCAACTCGGTGGTGCGCTTGACTTCGCTCATGGCGATATTGGAGTGGGCTTCCAGCACATGCGGGCGTTGCAGCAGCTGATCGCGCAGAAAGCGCTCGTAGCTGGCGATGTCCTTGGCGACCACCTTGAGCAAAAAGTCCGAGCTGCCGGCCATGGCGTAACACTCCAGCACTTCAGGGTAGCCTACGATGGCTTGCTCGAATTCCGCCAAGTGGTTGTGGCCATGGGCGGAGAGTTTGATATTGACGAAAACCGTCATACTCAGTCCCAACAGCGTCGGGTTGAGCAGGGCGACTTTGCGTTCGATCACGCCGCTTTCCTGCAGGCGATTGATCCGCCGCCAGCACGGCGATTGGGACAGTTCGACCCGCTCGGCAATCTGCGCTGCCGAGAGGTCGGCGTCGTGTTGCAGCAGGCGCAAAATCTTGCGATCGATAGGACTGAAAGTTTCTTGCATGAATGTGTCCGGTTTTTAGTTTTTATTGAAACGGTTATGCGAAATATTGGCGCTTCGGGCCGAAATTAGAAAGAAAAAGCCAGCCGCGCTCCGTCATATTTTAGCTAACCGAAGCGGATGCGTCGTGCGGCTTTTGCAGCCTTGGGCTGTGCCAGCGATCGGCGACATCTACACCAACATAAAAATAAAAAACATGAGGAGCGCTGCATGTCCTTGGCTACGATTCATCTGGATGACAAATATCGCCTCGCCACCGGTCATCTGTACCTGACCGGCACCCAAGCGTTGACCCGCCTGCCGATGCTGCAAAAACAGCGCGACACGGCCCAGGGCCTGAATACGGCCTGTTTTATTTCCGGCTACCGCGGCTCGCCGCTGGGCAACCTGGACAAGAGCCTGTGGGAGGCCAAGGCGTTTCTGCAGGAAAACGCCATTCATTTCCAGCCGGGAGTCAACGAAGAGCTGGCCGCCACCGCAGTGTGGGGCAGTCAGCAGACCAACCTGTTTCCTGGCGCGCGCTACGACGGGGTGTTTGCCCTGTGGTACGGCAAGGGCCCGGGCGTAGATCGCAGCGGCGATGTGTTCAAACACGGCAATTCGGCCGGCGTCTCGGCCCACGGCGGCGTGCTGCTGCTGGCCGGCGACGACCATGGCTGCAAATCCTCGACCATCGCCCACCAAAGCGAACACGCTTTTATCGCCGCCTCGATTCCGGTGCTCAACCCGGCCAACGTCCAGGAAGTGCTCGACTACGGCATCCTCGGCTGGGAATTGTCGCGCTACAGCGGCTGCTGGGTGGCGCTCAAGGCCATCGCCGAAAATATCGACTCCTCGGCCGTGGTCGAGGTCGATCCGCTGCGGGTCCAGGTGACAATCCCGGATGACTTCGAGCTGCCCGCAGAGGGCGTGCATATCCGCTGGCCGGATCCACCGCTGGCCCAGGAAGCCCGCCTGAACAACTACAAGATCTACGCAGCGCGGGCCTTTGCCCGGGTCAATAAGCTGAATAAGGTGATGATCGATTCGCCGACGCCGCGGCTGGGTATCATCACCACCGGCAAGTCCTATCTGGATGTGCGCCAGGCCCTCGACGACCTCGGTCTGGACGAGGCGCTGTGTGCCCAGGTCGGCCTGCGGGTGCTGAAGATCGGCATGAGCTGGCCGCTGGAACCGGTTTCGGTACATGACTTTGCCGAGGGTCTGGACGAGATCCTGGTGGTGGAGGAAAAACGCAGCATCATCGAAGACCAGCTAACCGGTCAGCTCTACAACTGGCCGCTGGGCAAGCGCCCACGGGTGGTTGGCGAGTTCGACGAGCAGGGCGTTTCCTTGCTGCCGAACCTCAGTGAACTGACCCCGGCGATGATCGCCCGGGTGATCGCCAAGCGCCTGGCGCCGATCCATGGCAGCGCCAAAATCGACGCGCGACTGGCCTTTCTGGCGGCCAAGGAAGCGGCGCTGGCGGCGCCCAAGCACAACACGCAGCGCACCCCGCATTTCTGTTCCGGTTGCCCGCACAACAGCTCGACCAAGGTGCCGGAAGGCAGTCGCGCGCTGGGCGGCATCGGCTGCCATTACATGACGCAATGGATGGACCGCAGCACCGACACCTTCACCCAGATGGGCGGCGAGGGTGCCACCTGGATCGGCCAGGCGCCGTTCACCGACACGCCCCATGTGTTCCAGAACCTGGGCGACGGCACCTATTTTCACTCCGGCCATCTGGCCCTGCGCGCCGCGGTGGCGGCCGGGGTGAACATCACCTACAAGATTCTCTACAACGACGCGGTGGCCATGACCGGCGGCCAGCCGATCGACGGCGAACTGCGCGTCGACCAGCTCAGCCAGCAGGTGTTCGCCGAGGGCGTCAAGCGCATCGCGCTGGTCAGCGACGAGCCGGACAAGTACCCGAGCCGCGCCGGCTTTGCGCCTATCGTGAGCTTCCATCACCGTAACGATCTGGATGCGGTGCAGCGTGAGCTGCGCGAGTTCAAGGGCTGCTCGGTGATCATCTATGACCAGACCTGCGCCACCGAGAAGCGTCGCCGGCGCAAGCGCGGCAAACTGGTCGATCCGCAAAAACGCGCCTTCATCAACCCGGCGGTCTGCGAGGGTTGCGGCGATTGCGGGGTCAAATCCAACTGCCTGGCGGTGCTGCCTCTGGAGACCGAAGCGGGCCGCAAACGGGAGATCGACCAGAACGCCTGCAACAAGGATTTTTCCTGCGTCGAAGGCTTCTGCCCCAGCTTCGTCACCGTGCATGGCGGCAGCCTGCGCCAGCCTCAGGCCATCAGCGCCGAAGCGAGCGTCAGCGATTTGCCGGAACCGGTGCTGCCCGCGCTGAATCGGCCGTACAGCATGCTGGTGGCAGGCGTTGGCGGCAGCGGCGTGACCACTTTGGGCGCCTTGCTCGGCATGGCCGCGCACCTGGAAGGCAAGGGTTGTACGGTGCTCGATCAGGCTGGCCTGGCGCAGAAATTCGGGCCGGTGCTGACCCATATCCGTATCGCTGCCCGCCAGGAAGAAATCTTTGCGGTGCGCATCGCCGCCGGCGAAACCGACTTGCTGCTGGGCTGCGACCTGGTGGTCGCGGCCAGCGAAGAGGCGTTGGCCAAACTCAACGAGCAGATCGCCCACGGGGTGATCAACAGTCATCAGGCGGCTACCGCCGAATTCACCCGCAACCCGGACGCGCAGATTCCGGCTCAGGCTATGCACCAGGCGTTGAGCGAGGCGGTGGGCGCGGACAAGACGCACTTTATCGACGCCACGCACCTGGCCACTCGGCTGCTGGGCGACAGCATCGCCAGCAACCTGTTTATGTTGGGTTACGCCTACCAGCGCGGATTGGTGCCGCTCTCGGCGGAAGCCATCGAGAAGGCTGTCGAACTCAATGGCGTGGCCCGCGTCCTCAATCAGCAGGCCTTTCGTTGGGGTCGCCGCGCCGCCCATGACTTGGCCGCGGTGGAACAGCTGGCCAAACCTGTCGAGGCCTTGGCGCCCACCTGTAAAACCCTGGATGAAATCATCCAGTGGCGGGTGGCGGAACTCACCGCCTACCAGAATGGTGCCTACGCCCAGCGCTATCTGGCGTTGGTCAACCGGGTGCGCCAGGCCGATGCCGGCGAGGCGCTGACGGAGGCCGTGGCGCGTTACTACTTCAAGCTGCTTGCCTACAAGGACGAGTACGAAGTGGCGCGGCTGTACAGCGATGGCAGCTTTATCCAGCAGCTACAGGCGCAGTTCGAGGGCGACTATCAACTGCAGTTCCACTTGGCGCCGTCCTGGCTGTGCAAGCCCGATGCGCGCACCGGCGAGCCGCGCAAGCGGCTGTTCGGGCCGTGGATGCTCAAGGCGTTCGGGGTACTGGCGCGGTTCAAGTTTCTGCGTGGCAGTGTCTTCGATCCGTTTGGCCATAGTGCCGAACGCACCTTGGAGCTGGGCTTGATCGCCGACTACGAAGCCAGCGTGGCGCAGTTGCTGACTCAGCTGAACGCCGACAACTACCCCAGTGCCTTGGCCATCGCCCAGTTGCCCGAGAAAATTCGCGGCTATGGCCACGTCAAGGCGCGGAGCATTGAGCAGGCCCGAGTGCGCGAGCAGTTGCTGAAAAACCGCATGGCCGGCACTGAGCCGCCGTTGGTACAGCTGTTCGAACCGGCGGCTTGAGGCGTTTTTAATAGTTCTGTGCCCGTTAACGGTGGCAACTCGCTTTGTCGGGTGGGCTGAAGCTCACCCTAGGATTTTCCATCAGTCCCTAACGGGTACAGCACGTTTTTAACGGTAGGTGCCCGCGTGCGGGCAATCCTCTGGCCGGCACTGGCTGGCAATGATCGCTCACCGGCCCAAACCGTTACCGACGCTTAAACGTTTATGCAAAGACGCGACCCCATAACAAGAAACCCGAGGAACTCCCATGTCTGTCTTTTCCCACGTCGATTTTGATCAGCACCAACAAGTGGTGTATGGCCATGACCAGGCCAGCGGTCTGAAAGCCATTATTGCCATCCATAACACCTCGCTCGGTCCGGCCCTCGGCGGTTGTCGCATGTGGCCCTACGCCTCCGACGAGGAAGCGCTGCGTGATGCGCTGCGCTTGTCGCGGGGCATGAGCTACAAGTCGGCGCTGGCCCAGCTGCCGCTGGGCGGCGGCAAAGCAGTGATCATCGGCAATCCGCACACCGACAAGAGCACGGCGCTGTTCCAGGCCATGGGTGATTTCGTCGAGAGCCTGGGTGGGCGCTATATCACCGCCGCCGACTCCGGCACCGGCGTGGCAGAAATGCAGATCATGGCCGAGCGCACCCGGCATGTGGCCGGCGCTGGTCAGCGCGAGGCCTTTGGCGGCGGCATGCGCAATGGCGATCCATCGCCGTCCACTGCTTACGGCGTGTTTGTCGGCCTCAAGGCCGCGGTCAAACACCGCCTGGGTCGCGATGATCTGCAGGGCCTGAAGGTGGCGATCCAGGGCGTCGGTCAAGTGGGCTTCGGTCTGGCGCAGCAGCTCAAGGAGGCCGGCGCAGAGCTGTGGGTGACCGACCTCGTGGAGGCCAATGTACGCCGCGCAGTGGAGCAACTGGGTGCCACGGCGGTCGGCCAGAACGATATCTACGGGCTGGACGTGGACGTATTCGCGCCCTGCGCTATGGGCGCCATCATCAATCCGCACACCCTCGAAGCGCTGCGCGCGCCGGTGATCGCCGGTGCGGCGAACAATCAACTGGCCGACGCGCAATTGGCCGATGAACTGCAACGGCGCGGCTGCCTGTATGCCCCGGATTACGCGATCAATGCCGGCGGCATCATCGACGTCTGCTACGAGCGAACCGGCGGCAGTGCGGCGCAGGTCAAGGCGCATGTCGAAGGTATCGGCGCGACCCTGACGGAGATATTTCGCCGCGCCGAGGCCGAGGGTGCCACCACCACGGCCATCGCCGATCACCTGGCCCAGGAGCGCCTGCACGCGGCGCGCTGAAGCCAACGTGTCACCCCTATTACAACAACAAGAAGGCAATCCCGATGAGTTTGAGTCAAGAAAGTAGCACCGGCGGCTATGCCGGTTCCGCCAGTAGCGTCGCCCATGGGCTGTGGTCGTCGCGCTGGGTGTTTATCCTGGCCGCCACCGGCTCGGCAGTGGGCCTGGGCAATATCTGGAAGTTTCCCTATATCACCGGCGCCAACGGCGGTGGGGCCTTTGTGCTGGTCTATCTGGCCTGCATCCTAGTGATCGGCATTCCGCTGCTGATGGCCGAGGTGATGATCGGCAGGCGCGGTCGCAAGAACCCGGCCGGCGCGGTGGCGGCCCTGGCCAAGCGGGCCGGGGCGAGTCGCCACTGGCGCATGGTCGGTGGCATGGCGGTGCTGACCGGGTTTCTGATTCTCAGTTTCTACGCGGTGGTGGCCGGCTGGGCGCTGGCCTATATTCCGTCGGCGCTCAGCGGCAGCTTTACTGGCCTGACGGCCGAGAGCAGTGGCGAGCTGTTCGGCGCATTGTTGGCCGATCCGCTGAAAATGCTGCTGTGCGGCTCGCTGGTGCTGCTGGCAACCCTGGCGATTGTTGCGTGCGGATTGCACAAGGGCCTGGAGCGGGCGGTGCGCTACCTGATGCCCGGGCTGTTTATCTTGCTGCTGATTCTGGTCGGTTATGCCGCCACGACCGGGTACTTCGGTCGGGCGCTGGAGTTCCTGTTCGTTGCCGACTTCAGCAAGCTCAACGGCGAGACGGTGCTGGTGGCGCTGGGGCATGCCTTCTTTACGCTGGGTCTGGCCAGCGGCGCGATGATGGCTTACGGCGCTTATTTGCCGGAGGGCACCTCGATTGCCAAAACCTCGATTCTGGTGGCGATTGCCGATACCGGCGTAGCGCTGCTGGCCGGTTTGGCGATCTTTCCGATTGTCTTCGCCAATGGCTTGGAGCCGGGTGTGGGTCCGGGGCTGGTGTTTGTGACCCTGCCGATTGCCTTCGGCCAGATGCCGTTCGGTCAACTGATTGGTGCGCTGTTCTTCGTCATGTTGCTGATTGCCGCCTTGACCTCGGCCATTTCCATCAGCGAGCCGAGCATCGCCTGGCTCACCGAGCGCTTTGGTATCAGCCGGCTCAAGGCGGTACTGAGGAGCGGCGGGGTGCTCTGGCTGCTGAGCCTGGGCAGCGTGTTGTCGTTCAATGTCTGGGCGGATTTCACCCTGTTCGGCAAAACCTTCTTCGACAGCCTGGATTACCTGACCACCAATTGGATGATGCCGCTGGGCGGTCTGGGTACCGTGCTGTTCGCCGGCTGGGTGCTGAAGCAAGGCACCCAGCGCGAGGCTATCGGTATTGCCAGCGATCGCTGGTTCCAGATCTGGCGCTGGGTGCTGCGCTATCCGGCGCCGCTGGCGATTATGCTGGTCTTCCTGCAGGTCGTTGGGGTGTTCGGTTGATGGCGGCATGACAAAACGCCCCGGCATCGTTACCATGCCGCTGCGCAATTGCGCCGCACCATCCCCTGGTGCGGCGCTCGGCATGTCCCAGTAGCTCAATTGGATAGAGCATCCCCCTCCTAAGGGGAAGGTTGGTGGTTCGACCCCACTCTGGGACACCATATAAACCGGGGCTTCCAGCATTTAAGTGATTTTTGCTTTTAGTGCCGGGCTATCACCGGGCTAGCGCTGGCTAGCAATCCGGCAAATTTTCTCCCTCCTTCGACCTCATCCATGGGCTTGTTTTCGCAATGAACGCGGTTGCCAGTGAACACACTGCAATATTGTGGCAACCACAGCGGAAACCTGGCGTTTGGACACCGCTGAATTCATAGCATAAGTGCAATTGTTGACCCGCAGCGTTTAGCTTGGTTTTCGGGTCACTGCCGTGTGTGGCTGGCGCGGTGACGAAGCAGCGTGGTGCCGCGCAGCTCGGTATGTTTTGTCACCCGGCCGGCCATCCGCTTGCGCCACATCCGGAAGGATGAGGGCTTCATGTGGCGACGCATCAGTTGAATCACCGCAGACTCGTTCAAGTGGAACTGCGCCTCAATGGCCTCAAATGGAGTGCGGTCTTCCCAGGCCATTTCCACGATGCGGGAGAGGTCAGCCTCGGAAGGTGCGGGTTGGGGAAGGGGTAGGGTGGGTAGGCGCTTATCAGGCATCGAGGAGATGCCCCGTTTTCACCAGAATCAGGCAGCCTTCACGGCTAAATGGTTGATGCTGACTGAGGTGGGGGCTGCGCAGCCAGGTACCTTGCGGGTAGTCACCGTATTCATCAGAAAACACGCCTTCGACCACGAATATTTCTTCGCCACCGTAATGCCGATGAGGATTGAAGTAAGTGCCCGGCGCCCAGCGCACCATGGCCGTGTGCTGGGTGCCCAATTCCCACAAGGGCAATACAGTCAGCCCGGCAACCTGGCCCTGCTGCCACGCTGCTTGGCGCGTGGGCACCACTACGCGGGTCTGGTCTTGCGGGTCGAGGTAGCGCAGCTTTACAAATATCGTACAACCACTTTCCGAAAATGGGGCGTGCGCCGAGCCGGGCGGGTTCTTGAGGTAAGTGCCCGGGCCGTAGTCGCCATAGCCGTCACTCAAGGTGCCGTCCAGCACCAGTATTTCTTCGCCCAAGTCGTGCGTGTGCAAATCAAAACGGGCTCCGGCAGCGTAGCGGACCACTGATGTGGCGCGCGCTACCTCGCCGCCATCGCGCTCCAGCAGCCGGCGCTGCACTAAGGGTGAGGGCGAGTCGTTCCAGGGGAGCGCGTTGGAATCCACCACGCAGCGCTGGGTCGTATCCACATTTAACTGCAAGGTATTATTCATAAGGTCAATCCTATCAATTGCACTGCAGCAGCGGCACAACTCAGGCTTGCCACAATGCTAAGTACTCGCCGCATAGGCAACCAAGCCTGTAAGCCAAACCGCGGGTACACCACGCGGTCGACCGCAAAACAGATCCACAACAGCACGGCGATCAGCAACAGGCCATACGCTGTAGGTAGCAACAATGCCACCCAGGCCATCAGGCTGGGTATCACGCCCCATACCAGCCTGCCAGCCTTGGGACTAGGTGCGTCACGCATGGTAAGGCCCCAGTGGATTGCACCCAAAAAACTGACGATGGTGGCGCTGTAACTCAGCAGCGCTGAAGCGGTCAGCGCGTGGTTGCTGGGCGCCAAAAACCACATGGCCAATGCCAGCCCAACAAAGGGAATCAGTCCGCCATACCCCAGGCCCTGCGCCCACCTGGATGGGTTATTACGGTTGGGCTGTGTCATGGCGCGTCCTGCGGTGGATTCGCTGCCTGCGCCGGTAGCACCGCAGCGTTCGTCGTTTCGCATGTCAAGTTTCCTGTTGTTTGGGGATGCCAATAGCCATTTGACGGCTGCCAGCCGTGCGCGAGCGGCTTGCTGGGTGGGTTCAACGCTGAGCATGGCGGTGCGCGTTGGCTTGTGTGGTGATGGCGTCACGCGCCGAGGTATCGAGCCGCGCCAGGTTCTTCAGTTGCATGCCCATGCGCGGATTCTTCTTCAGCAAGACCTCGTGGCGAATCAAAAAATCCCAATACAGCGTGGTGTAGGGACAGGCGCTGACCCCGGTGGATTGCGCAGGGTCGTATTGACAGCCCTTGCAGTGGTTGCTCATGCGCTGGATGTATTTACCGCTAGCCACATAGGGCTTGCTGGCCATTAATCCGCCGTCGGCAAACTGGCCCATGCCCAGCGTGTTGGGCAGCTCCACCCACTCAACGGCATCCACGTACACGCTCAGGTACCAGCTGTGCACAGCCTGCGGCTTCACCCCCAGCAGCAGGGCATACAGCCCGGTCACCATCAGGCGCTGGATGTGGTGGGCGTAGCCGTGCTCCAGGGTTTGGCCAATGGCATCTTTCAGGCAGGCCATATCGGTCTCTGCCGTCCAGTACCAGGCGGGCAGCTCTGCCGATGCGTTAAGGGCGTTGCGCTCCAGGTAGCCAGGCATTTGCGTCCAATAGATGCCGCGCACATATTCTCGCCAGCCGAGAACTTGCCGAATGAACCCCTCGACCGCCGCCAGCGGTGCGTGGCCGGTGCGGTACGCGTCTTCTGCGGCGTGCAGCACTTCGCGAGGATTCAACAGCTTGAGGTTGAGGGCACAACTCAGGTGCGAGTGGTAGAGCCAGGCCTCACCCGTCCACATAGCGTCTTCATACAAACCAAACAGCGGCAGACGTTGCTCTATAAATGCCTGCAAAGCCAACAGCGCCTGGGCGCGCGTCACGGGCCAGGCAAACTGCTGCAATTTGCCGGGGTGACTGGCAAATGTGGTGTTGACCAGGGCCATGACCTCTTGCGTGATGGCGTCTGCCGCAAAGCGCGTGGGCGGCGGCACATGCTGCGGTCCGGCTTTGCCAAAGGATTCGCGGTTGTCGGCATCAAAGTTCCACTTTCCACCCACCGGGTCTTTGCCGTCCATGAGGATACTGTGTTTGCGCCGCAACTCGCGGTACCAGTATTCCAGACGCAGTTGCTTGCGGCCCTTGGCGTGCTCGGCAAATTCTCGCACGGTGCTAAAGAAGTGGGTGTCGTCGCGAAGGTCTATCGGTAGTGCGTGTTGGCTGGCCACCGCTCGCAGGCTTTGCAGCACACGCCAGTCACCGGGGGCCGTCAGGACCAGTGCGGCGGGATGCAATTGTTGGATGGATGCGCTCAGTTGCAGGGCAAGGGAGCCGTGGTTGTCTTCATCGTCCAGGCGGGTGTACAGCAGCGGCAGACCCAGCGCATGCAGCTCTTGTGCAAAGTGGCGCATGGCGCTTAAAAACACTGTGATGCGCTGCTTGGCCGACCAGACATGCGTGGACTCTTGCGCCACTTCGGCCATCCACACCACGTCTTGGGTGGGGTCGAAATCCTCCAGTGCAGAGGACTGCAGGTCGAGTTGATCACCCAGCACGATGACCAGATGGCGCACCGTTGCGGGTATGTTTTTGGGCAAGGATTTTACGTTAGGCATTTTCTGGGTTGTCCGATTTTTTTGCGCGGCAGGCATCAGAGCGCTCGATCTGGGCCCAGTGGCAAGCGGCAGCGATGCACTTTCCACCAGGTGGGCAGCAGCTTGCGGATGGCTGGCTGGTTGAAACGATCATCAATCAAATAGACCACGCCTTGGTCTTTGACGGTGCGGATGACTCGGCCGGCAGCCTGTACGACCTTTTGCAGGCCGGGATAGAGGTAGGTGTAGTCGTAGCCGTTGTTGCTGCCGAACATCACTTGCATGCGCTGTTTGATTTCTTCATTGACCGGATTGATCTGCGGCAGGCCGAGGGTCGCGACAAAGGCGCCGATCAGGCGGTCGCCGGGCAGGTCGATGCCCTCGCCAAATGCGCCACCCAGCACCGCAAAACCGATGCCCCGGCCATTACTGCAAAAACGCTCGAGAAAGGCTTGGCGCTCGCCTTCATCCATCTGCCGTGACTGCACCCAGACCGGCACCTGCGGATGAGCGGCGCGAAACGCATTCAGCACCGCTTGCAAGTAAGCGTAGCTGCTGAAGAAGGCCAGGTAATTACCGGGTCGCTCAGCGAACTGGTGCGCCATTAATGCCGCAATCGGGACCAGTGAAAAGTCGCGGTGAGCGTAGCGAGTGGAGAGGTTGCTGACCGCCTGCACATGCAGTTGCTCGGCGCTGAATGGTGAGTCAACGTCGATCCAAGGGGTTTCTTCCGGCAAGCCCAGCAGGTCGGTGTAATAGTGCGCGGGGCTCAGGGTGGCCGAAAATAGGGTGCAGCTGTGCGCCGCGTCGAAACGCGGCGCCAGGAACGGGGCGGGCACGATGTTGCGGATACACAGGGTGGAGACTGGCTGGCCATTGCTGTCGTGGCGGCTGATATCGAACAGCGAGTGAGCACCAAAGGCCTCGGCCAGCCGGCAGAACAACATGGCATCCAGATAAAAATGCAGCAGTTCGGCGGCATTGCCAGCCGGTTGCTCGCTCAGGTGGTCGGTGAGGGTACTGACGGCTTTTTGCAGGGCCATGATCAGCAGGTCTGGAGTGGTGGGGTAAACCTGATAAGCCACCTCCTGATCGCGCTCCAACTGTTGCCAGTGCCGGCTGATGCGTTCCAGCGGTGCCTTCATGACGCGCGGGGCGATCCGCCGCACGGCTTCAAAACGCAGTTGATTGAGTTCGGCGGTATACATGCCGCGGGCCCGCTCGATCAGGTTGTGGGCTTCGTCCACCAGCAGGGTGACACGCCATTCGTTGAGCAGCGTCAGGCCATACAGCAGGCCGCCCATGTCGAAGTAGTAGTTGTAATCGCAGACCACCACATCGGCCCAGCGACACAGTTCCTGACTCAAATAGTAAGGGCAGATCTGATGCGCCAGGGCGGTTTCCCGCACGCGCTCGTGGCTCAGCCATTGGCCTTCGAGCGCGGCCTTGCGGGCTGCCGGCAAGCGATCATAGAAACCTTTGGCCAGCGGGCAGGAGTCGCCATGGCAGGCCTTGTCCGGATGTTCGCAGGCTTTATCACGGGCGACATGTTCCAGCACTCGCAGCGGCATGCCGTCTTCTTGGCTGCGCAGGGTGGCCAGGGCATCCAGGGCCAGGCGTCGGCCGGGGGTTTTTGCGGTGAGGAAGAACAATCGATCCAGCGCTTGCTCGGGAAAGGCCTTGAGCTGCGGAAACAAGGTGCCGATGGTTTTGCCAATGCCGGTGGTGGCCTGAGCCATCAGGCAGTGACCGTCGCGCGCCGCGCGGTAGACCGTGTTGGCCAACTGGCGCTGGCCACTGCGAAATTCGGCATGGGGAAAGCGCAGGCGGGTCAGCGCCTGATCACGCAGGCGTCGATGCTCGCGCTCGAACTCGGCCCAGCGGATATAGCGGCTGCATTGCAGCTCGAAAAACTCGCGCAGCTCATCCGCACTGGTGGTCAGCTGAAAGGCCGTTTCATGTTGGGTGATGACGTTGAAGTAGACCACCGCCAGATTGATCTCCGGCATGTCGCGTTCGCAGCAGAGCAGCCAGCCGTAAACCTTGGCCTGCGCCCAGTGCAGCAAGCGGTGGTTCTCCGGGACGCGGCTGATATCGCCGCGGTGGGTTTTGATCTCCTCCAGCAGGTTTTCATCCGGATCGTAACCATCCGCCCGGCCGCGAACCTGTAAGCCTTGGTATTGGCCACTCAAAGGCAGCTCGGCGTAGTAGGTCGGGCCACGCCTGGACACCACGATGGCGTGGCCGGTCATGCCTTCCTGAGCGGTGGGCGAGGGAGTAAAACGCAAATCCAGGTCGCCCACCTTGGCGGTAAACTCACACAGCGCTCGAACGGCGACCTTATAATTCACGCGTCCGCCCACTGCACGTAACAGACATCCACCGGCATACCGTGTTCGGCGCAGAAGGCCAGCCAGCGGCGCTGGTTGTCCTGCAGGCGGTCGCCCGGGCCTTTGACCTCAATCATCCGGTAGCGCTGTTCGTCCGGCCAGAACTGGATCAGATCAGGCATGCCGGCGCGGTTGGCTTTGATGTCCAGCAGCAGACGTTTGAACCAGGCCAGCAGATGCGCTGCCGGCAGGCAGTCCAGTGCTTGCTCCAGCAACGACTGATCAAGGGCGGCCCAAAACACGAAGGGTGACTGGATGCCGAATTTGTTCGCGTAGTTTTGCCGGATCACCTGCTTGTAGGCCTGCGAGTCGAGCTTTGCCAGACAGGCGGCAAATAACTCGGCGCGCTGTGAGTGAAAGTCGGCACTGAACAGATCGACCGGGCCGGTATGAAACGGATGAAAAAAGGCGCCCGGCACCGGGGCGAAAATCGCCTCCCAGCACAGCAGCCCGAACAGGCTGCAGATCAGGCTGTTCTCGACATAGTGCACCGGCCCCGTCGGTTCGCTCAGATGAGCCTTGACGGCGAATTCGACGCTTTGTGCTGCGGGTTTGGGCAGGCAGAGATCGAGCCGGGGGGGCGCCGCTGTCTTGGCTTTGCCTGGCTGCGGTTGTCCCAGCTGGCGAGCCAGACGACTCAGCGCGCGCTCGACGGCTTGCGCTTCGGCAGCGTTCTCGGGGGCTTGTGCGGATTGGCTGGCCAGTGCGTAGGCCTGTTCCTGACGCTTTAATCGTTCCAGTACTCGGATCTGCCGCAGGCGAGCACCGACATAACGGCAGTCTGCATAAAAGCGCAGCGCACCCTCCAGGTCGGCTTCGCGCTCCAATTGCTGGCCCATGCGAAACAGCAACTTGTGCCGCCGCGCCGCCAGGAAGGGCGTGTCGCAGACTAAGGCGCTGACCTGTTGCAGGACGCTAGCGATCGGTTCGCCGGCCTCGAACTGCTCACGGCTGCGTTGCAGCCGCAAGTAGCAGTCCACATCCGTACGATGCCGAAAGGCCCGCGAGTCGGCGGTCAGCTGCACAGGTTCATAACGGAAGATACCCAGTTCGGCGAGCACGAACGCCGACCAGTCCTGCCGCAGGTTGCCGAAAAACATCAGCCGCAGGCGCTCGCACAACGCATCGATGGTCAGGCTCAGGAGCTGATCATCGCTGGCCGGGCACCACGCGGCGAAGGGTTGGGACTCGGCATAGGTCTCAGTCAGCTGCGCCAGCAGTTGACTTTTTTTTAGCGTTTTTTGCTTCGGGCTGCCACCCAGGTGTTCGAGCACTTCATCCTTGCGCAGCAGGCTGAACAGTTCGTCCAGCGATAGCTCGGCGTCATGCCGAATCCAGCCGGCGTCGAGCAGTGGCTGCGCCGCCAGGCGGGTGCAACCGATCTCGGCGTAGTCCAGTTTGCTGACGCGAAAGTGCGAGCCCTTGCGCATGATCATGCGCACCAGCAGGGCCTGTGCCGATGTGTTCACGGCCAAGAACTGCTGTAAAAACTGCTGCTCAACCTCATTGAGCAAGTCAGCAGAGCGCTCCTGCAGCCAACTCAGGGCTTGCCGAAAATTCGACAGGTAATAAAAACGTGGGTCGAGTGGCGACTGCATGAGGGTGCCTTTGTCTGCGCTTCGCTGCATCATCAAACCGTAACGGTACCATTCGGCTGGCGGATTACAGTGAACTAACAGGCCAGCGGCACGATCCCGTTTAAGCACAATCAGCGCGATCCGAACAGCCAGCGCATCCGCGTCGCACGCCAGGCCAGGGTCGCCAGCGATGAGGAGCCGCCGTGACCGCAACCACTCACCGTACCTACCAAACCACGCCGAACCCGCTGCACGCGACCCTGCTGGCCGGGACAGTCCCGCTGTTTATCGGTGCGCGGCTGAGCGACATCGCCTACTTTCGCCGTTACCTTTAGCCGGTAGACACCGCCCCTGTCCTCAGCCAACTGCGGATGCCGGCCCGACGCTACGTGCGCCGTGGGCTAGGCGGGGCAGGCCAAGGTCAATACCGCTGGCGGATGCCTGCGTCGTGAAAGCAACCCGCAAGGTCGCATGGCTGCTTGAAATGCGCAGTGGCCGCTGGGTATGTTGTACCGGTCGCCGCGTCGGTCGGCTTTTGCAACAACAAGGACAGAATTCATGACTAGCGATGAGCGCAGTTCACTCGCCGAGCGTTTGAGCGGCATCGATGAAATTGAATGTGTGACTCCCGATTTGAATGGTGTGCCGCGCGGCAAGGTGATGACCGCCGAAGGGTTTTTCGAGGGCCGGCGCTTGCAGCTGGCGCGAGGCGTGTTGCTGCAATGCATCATGGGCGGTTACCCGGCGGCGCATTTTTATGGCAGTGACGACGGCGACGTGGCGTTGAGCGCCGACCCGCAGCAGACCCATCGGCTGCCCTGGAGCGAAACACCGCGGGCGCTGGCCATCTGTGATGTCGAGGAGTTGGCGGGTGGTAGCTGTGGGCTGTCCACCCGCGGCCTGCTAAAGAAGGTCATCGCCGATTACGCTGCGCGCGGCCTGGCACCCGTGGTGGCGACTGAGTTGGAGTTTTTCGTGTTCGCCCCCAATCCCGATCCGCAGCAGCCGTTCCAGCCGCCGCGTGGCCTGGATGGGCGGCGCGAGGAGGGCTTTTCGGCGTTCAGCGTCAATTCCAACAACGGCTTGCGGGCGTTCTTCAGTGAGGTCTATCAGTGCATGGCGGCGCTGGGCTTACCGCGCGATACCTTTATGCATGAAATGGGCGTCAGTCAGTTCGAAATCAATCTGCTGCATGGCGATCCGTTATTGCTTGCCGACCAGACTTTTCTGTTCAAACACCTGCTCAAGGAAGTCGCCCTCAAGCACGGGCTGATTGTGGTGTGCATGGCCAAGCCGCTGGCGCATACACCGGGCAACTCCATGCATATTCATCAGAGCGTGGTGGAACTGGAAAGCGGGCGGAATATTTTTAGCGATGAGGCGGGGCAGGCAACGCCGGCGTTTTACCATTTTATCGGCGGTCAGCAAGCCGCCTTGGCCGACTTCACCGTGCTGTTCGCGCCGAATGTTAATTCCTATCAGCGCCTGTGCCATCCCTATGCTTCGCCCAATAACGCCTGTTGGTCTTATGACAATCGCTCCGCCGGTCTGCGCATTCCGGCCAGCGCACCGGTGGCGCGACGGGTGGAAAATCGCCTGGCCGGCGCCGATGCTAATCCGTATCTTGCCATCGCCGCTAGCTTGGCTGCGGGGCTGAATGGTATGCAACGGGAGCTCGAACCGAGCGCGCCGCTGGAGGGCGAATTCGTGGTGCCCGAGGCGTTGAGTTTGCCCTGCACGCTGCACGCTGCCCTGGAGCGTCTGAAACGCAGCGATCTGGCCCGGGAGCTGTTTGGCAAGGAATTTATTGAAGGTTATATCGCCAGCAAAACCCTGGAACTGACCAGCTTCTTCGATGAGATTACCCCGTGGGAGCGGCGCATTCTGGCCACCCAGGCGTGAGCCATTCAATGATCAGGCAGCGATCTGATCGGTTGTATAAATTCAGCCTGAAACTGCTCGCTGACTCAGCGTAGACTGCGCGCGAAATGCACTACGCCAGTGCTGAGCGTCTGTGCTTGACGGCGCAGATTGGCGTCTAAAAACGGTTCAATAACGCGCCTCGGGTTCACCGGGGCGTGTCATTTTTTAAGGCTATATTCCCTATCCTCTTCGCGGGCGCCTGTGTCGTGGCCCGCTTTACCTACAAGGAGTCGCACGGAAAACCGATGCGTATAATCTGGAAATCTTTTCGGGCGCTGTATTTTGCCACCCTGATGATGCTGATCGGCTCCGGCCTGTTGAGCACTTATCTGGCGCTTCGACTGGCAGAAAGCGCCGACGGCCTGTGGGTCGGCGCCCTGATGACCGCCAATTACCTGGGTCTGGTGCTCGGTGGCAAGCTGGGCCACCGGCTGATCGCGCGGGTCGGGCATATTCGCGCGTATGTCACCTGCGCCGGTGTTGTCACCGCTGCGGTGCTGGGCCATGGCCTGATCGACTGGCTGCCGGCCTGGCTGGTACTGCGGGTTATCGTTGGTCTGGGCATGATGTGCCAATACATGGTGATCGAAAGCTGGCTGAACGAGCAGGCCGAGGCCCGCCAACGCGGGCAGGTATTTGCCTGGTACATGGTGGCTTCTTATTTGGGGCTGGTGCTCGGGCAGTTGATTCTGGTGCTGTACCCCGGCTTGGGTCTGGAGCTGCTGATGCTGGTGGCGCTGTGTTTTGCCCTGTGCCTGGTGCCAGTGGCGATGACCCGCAAGTTGCACCCGGCGCCCATGCATCCGGCGCCGCTGGATCCGTGGTTTTTTATCCGGCGGATTCCGCAATCCTTGATTGCTACGCTGATCGCCGGCCTGATTATCGGGGCTTTCTATGGCTTGGCGCCGCTCTATGGCAGCCGTCTAGGTCTGAGCAATGCGCAAGTGGGTCTGTTTATGGGCGGCTGTATTTTTGCTGGACTGTTGGTCCAGTGGCCGCTGGGCTGGCTGTCTGACCGTTATGATCGCGTGCGGCTGATTCGAAGCTGCGCCTTGCTACTGACGCTGATCGCCTTGCCGCTGGCGTTGCTGCCGCAGGTGCCGTTGAGCATTTTGTTGCCCCTGGCGTTTGGCGTGTGCATGTTGCAGTTCAGCTTGTATCCGCTGGCAGTGGCGTTCGCCAATGACCATGTCGAGGGCGAACGGCGAGTCTCGCTTACGGCTATGCTGCTGATGACCTTCGGCGTCGGCGCGAGCATCGGTCCGCTGGTGGCCGGTCTGCTGATGCGCTATTACGGCGCTAATATGCTGTATGCCTTCTTCAGCTTGTGCGCGCTGATTCTGGTCTGGCGTATTCGTCCGGCGGCCGTGACCAATTTGTATCAGGTAGAAAACGCACCGCTGCAACACATTCCCATGCCATCTAATATGACCAGCTCACCCTTGGTGGCGGCGCTCGATCCGCGGGTCGACGAGCAGATCGTGCAGGAACAAATGCAAGACGTGGTTGAAACTTATGAGCCGGATGATACTGCTGAGCCAGTTGAGTCTAATGAGGCGACTGAACTGAGTGAGCCGGCTAAATCATCTGTGACGGCTGAACCAAATGAAGCGAGTGAGCCCACTGAATCATCCAATCCACTGGAGTCAGCTCAACAGGGCTGGCCCACCGCAACCTGAGGACCGCTGTCATGAGTCTGTCCATCACCTTGCATTTGCTGGCCCGTGCTCCCGAGCCGGGCCGGGTTAAGACTCGCCTAATCCCGGCGTTGGGCGAGGAGGGCGCCAGCGACTTGCAGCGCTTGTTGTCAGAGCGGGCATTGGCGCTGCCCGCCGCGGGTTTCAGCGACCGTTTTCTCTGGTTGGGGGATGGCCCGGATGAGCCGCTGCAAGCCCTGGCAGCAGCCAATGGCTGGACGGTGATGGATCAACCAGCGGGTGATCTGGGCGAGCGCATGCGCCGCATCGCGACCCTGGGGCTGGCCGAAAGTGACGCGGTGGTATTGATTGGTAACGACTGCCCGGCGCTGGATGGCGCTTACCTGAGCGCCGCCTGCCAGGCCTTAAACGCGCAAGACGCGGTGCTGGGTCCGGCTGAGGATGGCGGTTATGTGCTGTTGGGCCTGCGTCGGGTTGATCCGCTGCTATTCGATGACCTGCCGTGGGGAACTGAGCGTGTGCTGAGCACGACCCGCGAACGTCTGCTGCAGCTGGGCTGGGCCCACCAATTGCTGCCGGTGTTATGGGATGTGGATCGCCCCGAAGACCTGCCGCGTCTGGCTCGGCTGGGCATTGATCTGGATCTGTTGTGAGTGGCAGCAAGTATCTGGGCAGGCGCTTATAGCCGCCGGTGTCTATCGTTCTCTATTCGTCGTCGTTGCGCCGTGCGTCACGTTGTAGCTGGTAGACGAAGCGTTCGAGTTGCCGTTGCTTGGGGCCCGTCAGGCGCGAGAAACGAAAACCCACGAAGCTGCTATCGAGCGTCTCATCGTAGTGCAGATGGCGCAGCTCAACCGACGCGTGCAGGGCGTCAAAGGGTAATTCGGCGCTGAATTTTTCGTAAATACGACCCGCTTGCAACCATTCGGTCATATTGCCCTGAAAACGCAACTTGCAGCCAGTGGCTGAAATATCCAGCAAATGACCATTGGCCGGCCTATTTCGCATATCGCTCAGGAGCTTGGCCTTGATCGGCCTGGCTGGTTTCAGCGGTGCTCGATAGGCATTGCGTCGTTGGTGGTAGAGCATTTCGCTGGGCAGTACGCTCCAGTAGCAGCGGGTTCCCTGCAGTTCAGCAATTGCTACCGGCTGCTGACACTCCCAGACGATGCGCACGCCCTCGTGAAAGGCTTCGACTTGGAAGGCCTCGCCGTTATGCAGAAAACGCTCGCCATCGGTAGGGATCATTTCATCCAGTGCCATCAGGCCGCGCGCGGTGTCGATCTCCACCAGGTAACTCTGAAAGTGCTGAGTGCGTTCATGAAAGCGAATTAGCAGCGGATCGTGGGCTTGTTGCAACTGGCGCAAGCAGGCGAGCATTTCCACCGACGTTTTCAGCACCTTGGGCGGTTGTGGATGATTATCCGCGGTGGGGTTGAACACGGGTCGGTTTACTCCAAGGGTAAAATCACATCTTACAGGACGGCACTATGGCCTCGTGACGGATGCAGCAAAGCTGCTCATGAAGAGTTTAGGCCTGACTAAATGGCCGCTGCTGAGCGCTTTTGGCTGACGCGCCGCGGCTGTCGTAGAGCCCGGCCCCGGGGCTTTCAACACCGCGCAAAATACTAAGCAGGCTGCCCACCGAGGTTTGATTAGCGCGAATCAGGCGGCCGTTGCGCAGATTGGCCGCCTGGCACTGTTCAAGCACTGTGCTGAGCAGATCGCCGCGCGCCAGCAGTTCGGCACCTTGCGCCGAGCGGCTGGCCAGCGTTTGCAGGCCGGTGCGGTCGGCGCTCAACTGGAGGGTTTCGAGTAGCTGGCGGCGTTCATTGCCATGCTGCTCAAGCAGGTCGGACAAGGGCTGTTTGCTGCTCACAATGCTTTCTAGTAGTGGCAGATCGCGGTCGGTCAGGGCCTGGAATTCGGCGTCGATCAGCTGCGATAACTGTTGAGCGGTACCGATATCGTCATTGAACAGTTGCAGCAGAGTGGTGGCGTGCATCGCGGGCTCTTTATGTAGGTAAGCGTCCAGCGCCCGCAGTGCAGTTTTGAGGCTAGCGCTGGGCTTCGAAGTTCAGCAGTTTACTGGCAACTTGTTGGCTGTCGACCTGGTAGCTGCCATCGCTGATGGCCTGCTTGAGTTGGGCTACACGTTCTTTGTCGACCGTCGGTTGTTCGCGCAGTTGTTCGCCGACGTTTTGCAATTGTTGCGCCTGGCGGCTGAGCTGTACGGATTCACCGCTGGTGCTGGCCTGGGCCGGTTGAGTGGCCGTAGCAGGCTGATTGGTTTTAGTGTCTTCGGTGCGGGCGCCGGACTGAGCGTTACCCGTACGTGCCGGATTGGGTGCGGCGGCACTGTTTAATCGGCTGAAGTCGATGACCATGATGAAAACCTCGAAAAAAATGTGGACGCTTACCTGCTATTTCGGCCATTGCCTGCATAACTTTAGCTGGTTGTTGATAGTCGCCCGCATTAAAAAATATCAACGCTGCTTTTAATAAAATAACCCGCTCACATGGCCACTTCAACCTGACCCGGCCCCATTACCCGGGCTCTGATCACCCGTTGCGAGCTCTGGTTGCGTACTTGAATCTGCTCGCCTACCGCGCCGTCTTGCAGAGCCACGCCGGGCATGCGCACGGAAATAGTGCCGCTGCTGGCGCTGATTACCACTTGATCGCCTCGGCTAATGACTTCGGCCAGCTCCAGGTTCGAGGGAGACAGCACTTGGTCAGGCTGCAAAGGGCGGGTCAGTTGTTTGCCGAGCGCCTGATTCAAATCGGTTAGATAACCTTGATTAAGCAAGCCAACATCGCGTTCCAGTAAGGCGATATCTGCTGCCCTCAGCACGCTCCCGCGGTTGAGCGGACGGCGGACAATCACCACATCACGGTAGAGTCGCACTTCGCCTGGCACGAAGACACTCCAAGGGCGCGAGCCCTCGCAACGCACGCTAAGGGTGAGCCGACCAATCGGTTGCGCGGGGCTTTGCAGCGATACGCTCAGCTCTTGGTCGCATACCGGTAGGCGCAAACGCGGATCCAGTCGGTTGATTTGCACCTCATGGCGGCCCTGGATTTTAGTGCGCTGCAAATAGTCTTCGACCGACAACTCAAGAAACGTCTCGGCGGCGCCGATAAGCTGCTCAGGCAAGGTTGCCGCGGCTGTCGCTGTCAGGCTATAGCCGAGCCCGCACAAAGCAGGTACAACACACAGCAGCGCGCGTTGCAGGGTCTTTAGATGCCGGGAATATGTCGTTGCTACAGTCATAGCTGCTTCAAAGCAAAGGTCGTGCCGCCGGGCAGGGCTCGATTGCCGGTCAGATGAGTTAATAGCAAAAGAGGTTAGGCCATGGCAGGTGTAATGGATTCGGTTAACCAGCGAACGCAGCTGGTGGGGCAAAACCGTCTGGAGTTGTTGTTGTTTCGCCTGAACGGCAAACAGTTATATGGCATCAATGTATTCAAGGTCAGGGAGGTTCTGCAGTGTCCCAAGCTCACCGCCATGCCTAAATCTAGCCCTATGGTGCGCGGGGTGGCGCATATTCGCGGCGCCACTATTCCCATTATCGATCTGGCCTTGGCCACTGGCTACAGCAAGCTGGAAAACCTGCAAAACAGTTTCGTTATCATCACCGAATACAACACCAAGGTTCAGGGTTTTCTGGTGAGCGCGGTGGAGCACATTGTTAACATGAACTGGGAAGAGATCCATCCGCCACCCAAGGGCACTGGCCATGATCACTACCTAACGGCAGTGACGCAGATGGATGGACAATTGGTGGAAATCATTGATGTTGAAAAGATCCTGGCCGAGGTCGCCCCCAGTCCTGAGACGATCTCCGCTGGGGTACTAAACCCGAGCATCCAGGCCAAGGCAATCAGCAAGCGCGTGCTGACCTGCGATGATTCTTCCGTGGCACGCAAGCAAGTGGCACGTTGCCTGGCAAGCGTGGGCGTCGAAGTGGTGTCATTGAACGACGGTCGTCAGGCGCTGAATTACCTGCGCGCCATGGTTGCGGAGGGCAAGAAGCCGGAGGAGGAGTTCTTGATGCTGATTTCCGACATCGAGATGCCCGAGATGGATGGCTATACCCTGACTGCGGCCATTCGCGCCGATCCGCATATGCAAAAACTGCATATCATCCTGCATACTTCGCTATCGGGCGTGTTTAATCAGGCTATGGTGAAAAAAGTGGGGGCGGATGATTTTTTGGCCAAGTTTCGCCCCGACGATCTGGCGGCGCGGGTGGTTGAACGGATCAATCAGGTTGATGGGGACTGAGGGCGTAGCTCTCGGTGATATATATGAGTGTCGAGGCGACTGCTGTGTCTTCAGGTAACGTAGATTTTGATGAGTTCCGGATTTTTCTGGAAAAAGCCTGCGGCATTCTGCTGGGCAGCAATAAGCAGTATCTGGTCTCCAGCCGCCTGAACAAAATGCTCGAACAGCAAGGCATCAAGTCTTTGGGCGAGTTGGTGCAGCGCATGCAAGCCCAGCCACGTAGCGGTTTGCGTGAGCAGGTAGTCGACGCTATGACGACCAACGAGACCCTCTGGTTTCGCGATGGCTACCCATTCGAGCTGCTGAAAAGCAAAGTATTGCCCGAAATGCTCAAAGCTGCCCCCGGCCAGAAACTGCGTATTTGGTCGGCGGCCTGCTCATCGGGTCAGGAGCCTTACTCGCTGTCCATGGCCATCGATGAGTTTGAACGGAGTAATTTTGGCCAACTGCGGGCGGGTCTGCAGATAGTTGCCACCGAGCTGTCGCCGAGCATGCTGAGCAACTGCAAATCTGGCGAATATGAAAGCCTGGCCATGGGCCGGGGTTTGTCTGTCGAGCGCTTGCAGCGCTATTTCGATCTCAAAGGGCCTGCTCGCTGGGCCGTCAAAGCACCGATCAAAAGTCGCGTCGAGTTTCGTGCTCTAAATTTGCTGGACAGCTATGCGGGCCTTGGCAAGTTTGATCTGGTGTTTTGTCGCAACGTGCTGATCTATTTCTCCGCGGAGCTGAAAAAAGACATTTTGCTGCGTATTCACAGCACCCTGAAGTCGGGCGGCTATCTGTTTCTCGGCGCCTCCGAAGCCCTCAACGGCCTACCGGACCATTACCAGATGGTGCAATGCAATCCGGGCATTATCTACAAAGCCAAATAAGGCAGCGCGCAAAAAAACAGGCTCGACGTCAGCCGGTAATTAAGAGGGAGGCCCATAGGTCTCCCTTTTTTGCTGCTGGATGGGCGCTTGCCATACGGCAAGTCTTGCCGAACGTTGCCGCTGGCGGTTGCTTGCAGCGGTAAGGCTTTGCCGCCTTGCCTCTATGTATAGCGCGCTATACGAATAACTAACTGATAAATAACAATAAATAATCATGGCACGGGCTTTGCAAATTCATTCGCAAGGTAAACCCAGCAGGCTTAACGGCCAAGGTTTGGACCATGAGTATCAACTTCGACGCCGCCCTCGGCATCCATGAAAAAGCCCTGAATTTTCGCAGCCAGCGCGCCGAAGTATTGGCCAACAATATTGCCAACGCCGACACGCCTAACTACAAAGCGCGTGATATTGATTTTGCCTCGGTGCTGGCCGAGCAGAGCAGCAAGACCACGCTGGCACCGTCCGGACTGAATCGCACCAACAGCCGGCATATCGCCGCTGAAAGCGTGCCCCTGAGCAGCCCTGCGCTGGATTACCGAGTACCGTTCAATCCCTCGATTGACCAGAACACCGTCGACTTGCAACAAGAACAGTCCAACTACGCGGAAAACGCCATCAGCTTTCAGGCCAGCTTCACGCTCCTGAACAACAAATTCAAAGGTTTGACCAGCGCCCTGCGCGGCGATTAACGGAGAGCATCACCATGTCCCTTGCCAGTGTGTTTTCCATCGCCGGAAGTGGTATGAGCGCCCAGAGCACGCGCCTCAATACCATCTCCAGCAATATCGCCAACGCTGAGTCGGTGTCCTCGAGCACCGAGCAAACGTATCGCGCGCGGCACCCAGTGTTCGCCACCGTATTTCAGCAGTCGCAAGCCGGTGACCGCGGCTCGCTGTTTGCCGATCAGAACCAGGCCGGCCGTGGGGTCGAGGTGCTGGGCGTGGTCGAAGACCAAAGCAGCCTGACTCCGCGCTATGAGCCCAATCACCCAGCGGCGGATGGCGATGGTTACGTCTACTACCCCAACGTCAATGTGGTTGAAGAAATGGCCGACATGATCTCTGCCAGCCGAGCGTTTCAGACCAACGTTGAAATGATGAATACCGCCAAACAGATGTTGCAGAAAGTGCTGACCCTGGGTCAGTAAGTCGCCAACTGAGGAAAGACCATGAGTATCGACAGCGTAGGCGCCGGCAGTGCAGCCCTTGAGCAATACCAGCTCAACAGTGAGCGCACGACCAATAAAGACCTGGGCAAGAACGAGTTTCTCAACCTGCTGGTCGCCCAACTGAATAACCAAGACCCGCTGTCGCCGCAGAGCAACGGCGAGTTCGTGTCCCAGTTGGCGCAGTTCAGCCAGGTTGAGGGCATCGAGAAAATGAACACCAGCATGGAGTCGATGCTCTCCGGTTACCAGTCGTCCCAAGCGCTGCAGGCTTCGTCCCTGGTCGGGCGCAAGGTGATCGTGCCAACCGATAAAGCAGTGATCGACACCAGCGAAACCTTTAAGGCCAGCCTGGCTCTGCCCGTCAGCAGCAGTAACGTTTATGTGAATGTTTACGACAGCGCCGGCACCACGCTTAACCGCATCAATCTGGGTCAGCAAGAAGCCGGGAACGTCAGCTTTATGTGGGACGGCAAGGACAGTAGCGGCAATCTCATGCCGCCCGGCACCTACCGGTTCGAGGCGCAGGCCACTTATGGCGACGTGAGCAAGGGCCTGCAGACCTCGCTGCCGGCGAATGTCGACAGCGTCAGCCTGGGTCAGAACGGCGGCGAGCTGATGCTCAATCTGGCCGGTTTGGGCAGCATTGGCTTGTCGCAAGTCCAGGTCATCGGGCAATAATTATTCAGGTTGCAAGCGCCGGCCGTACCGGCAAAGGAGTCATGCATGTCATTCAACATCGGTCTTAGCGGCCTGCGGGCAGCGACCAACGACTTAAACGTTACTGGCAACAACATCGCCAACGCCGGCACTGCCGGTTTCAAGCAGTCGCGGGCCGAGTTTGCCGATGTCTACGCCGCCTCGGTAATGGGCAGCGGCAAGAATGCTCAAGGCGGCGGTGTGTTGCTGGGCAGCGTTTCCCAGCAGTTCAACCAAGGCAATGTTAGCTATACACAGAACGCCCTGGATCTGGCGGTCAACGGCAATGGCTTCTTCGTTACCAGTAACAATGGCGAAATCGGTTACACCCGCGCCGGTTATTTTGGCACCGATAAAGACGGCTTTATCGTCAATAATTTCAATCAGAAATTGCAGGGCTATTCGGCCGATGCCGATGGCAATGTGAAAAACGGCCTGATGAGCGATCTGCAGATTCAAACCGCCAGCCAGGCGCCTAAACCCAGCAGCAAGATCGATCAAGTCTTCAATTTGAATTCGACTGATAAGGTGCCGGCCAGCGCAGCCTTCGATCCCAGTGACCCGACCAGTTACAACTCCTCGACTTCGACCAATATCTTTGACAGTCAGGGCAACTCCCACGCCTTGACCCAGTACTTCGTCAAGACCGGGGCCAATACCTGGGATATGAAGGTGCTGGTGGATGGGCGCAATCCAGCCACCCCCACGGCAGATGCGGCGGCCGTGCCTCCGGTTACAGGCACCGAGCCCTACAGCGCGGCGCTGACCTTCAGTGAATCCGGTCAGTTGCTGTCCAGCACCTCGGGGGATTTCACGGTCACCGATGGCATCATTAATTTGACCGACTGGAAGCCTGCCGCCGCCAGTAATGACGTTCCTCCGGTGTGGAGTGGCAATGGTGCAAAGGCAAGCGCAGATGGTATTGCTCTCGATCTGCGCCAAGCCTCGCAGTACGCCAATGCCTTCGCGGTCAACAGTGTTAGTCAGAACGGCTACACGACCGGCGAATTAGCCGGTCTGGAAATTGACGACGCCGGGGTGGTCTTTGCTCGCTACACCAACGGTGAGTCCAAGGTTCAGGGCCAGGTTGTGTTGGCTAACTTCGCCAATGTGCAAGGTCTGACGCCTGTCGGCAAAACTGGCTGGGCGCAATCATCCACCTCCGGCGAGCCGGTAATCGGCGGACCAAGCTCGGGCACCTTGGGCGCCCTGCAGGCCGGCGCGCTGGAAGACTCCAACGTTGAGTTGTCTGATCAGTTGGTCAACCTGATCGTTGCCCAGCGTAACTATCAGGCAAACGCCAAGACCATCGAAACCGAAAGCGCCATCACCCAGACCATCATCAATCTGCGTTAACAAATGCGCTGTACCCGTTAAGGGCGGCAGTTACTCGCCACCATGAATCGATCAAAGCCTCTTGTGAGGCTTTTTTTGTTTTAAATAGTGTTTAATTTCAATGGCTTATTTTAGTTTTCTGAGTATGGCGCGCGCTTTGCATTGTTAATAGTCAGATACCCTCTAACAGCGTCGCGGCGGCAAGCGCTTAGCACTCGGAGAAGACCATGGACAAGATGCTTTACGTCTCCATGACCGGAGCCAGCCAGAACACCCTGGCCCAGCGTTCCCACGCCAACAACCTGGCGAACATCAGCACCAATGGGTTTCGCCGCGACTTTGAACAAGCGCGGGCGATGCCGGTGTATGGCGATACTTTTCCGTCGCGCGTGTATGCCATGAGCGAGCGCCCAGGCACCGACTTCACGCCTGGCACCCTGCAGGAAACCGGTCGCGATCTAGACGTGGCCATCAGCGGTCAGGGTTGGTTGGCGGTGCAGGCGGCAGACGGCGGCGAAGCCTATGTGCGCACGGCCAGCCTGCAGATCGATTCGCTCGGCCAGCTACGCACCGGCAACGGCTTGCCGGTGCTGGGCAATGGCGGGCCGATTGCAGTGCCGCCGGAGCAGAAGGTCGAGATCGGCCAGGACGGCACCATCACCATTCGCGCCCTCGGCGAGGGGCCGAGCGTGCTGGCCGAGGTCGATCGCTTGAAGCTGGTCAATCCCGATTTGAAACAAATGGAGAAGGGCGCCGATGGCCTGATCCGCTTCAAGGGCCCGGCCCCTGCGGCGGTCGATGCCAATGTACGGGTGACCTCGGGTTTTCTGGAAGCCAGCAACGTGAATGCCGTCGAGGAAATGACCGCGATCCTCTCGCTGTCTCGCCAATTCGAATTACAAGTGAAGATGATGCGCACCGCCGAGGACAATTCGGCGGCCATGGCGCGTGTTTTGCAAATGAGCTAATTACCAACACGCGGTCGCCATGAATTCGGCGTCCCAGGAGAATCGTTATGCTTCCGGCACTGTGGGTCAGCAAGACCGGTTTGTCCGCCCAGGACATGAACCTGACCACTATTTCCAACAACCTGGCCAACGTTTCGACCACCGGTTTCAAGCGCGACCGTGCTGAGTTCGAAGACCTGCTCTACCAAATTCGTCGTCAACCTGGCGGCAGCACCAGTCAGGACAGCCAGTTGCCGTCGGGTTTGCAGCTGGGCACCGGGGTGCGCATTGCCGGCACTCAAAAAATCTTCACCCAGGGCAGTCTGCAGACTACCGAACAGCCGCTGGACATGGCCGTCAATGGCCGCGGTTTTTTCCAGGTGTTGATGCCCGACGGCAACGTTGGCTACAGCCGCGACGGCAGCTTTCATTTGAATGCTGACGGCCAAGTGGTGACCTCTCAGGGTTTCGCCCTGGAGCCGGCCATTGTCTTGCCCCCCGGCGTAAAGACTTTCACTGTGGGCGAGGACGGCACCGCTACGATCACCACCAGCGGTAACCCACAGCAGCAGATTGTCGGCAACCTGCAAACCGCCGACTTCGTCAATGCGGCGGGCCTGGAAGCGATCGGCAACAATATGTTTCTCGAAACGGCTGCCAGCGGTGCGCCGCAAGTGGGCACGCCGGGCATGAATGGCTTGGGCACGACCCTGCAGAACACCCTGGAAAACTCCAACGTCAGCGTGGTGGAAGAACTGGTGAACATGATCACCACCCAGCGCGCCTACGAGATGAACTCCAAGGTCATCTCCACCGCCGACCAGATGCTGGCCTTTATTTCGCAGAACCTTTAAAGCATTAAGGACGTAACCATGAACCGGCTGATGAAAATGCTTTTGCTGCTTGGCATAGCCGCTCTTAGTGGCTGTATGTCGCCGCCGCCCAAGGCCAACGACCCGTACTACGCGCCTGTGATGCCGCGCACGCCCTTGCCGGTGGAACTGAACAATGGCTCGATTTACCAGGCCGGTTTCGAGACCAATTTCTTCACCGATCGCAAGGCTTATCGGGTTGGCGACATCATCACCATCAGCCTCAATGAGCGCACCCAGGCCAGCAAAAGCGCCGGTTCGAAAATTGGCAAAGACAGCGATGCCAGCATGGGGCTGACTTCCCTGTTGGGTAGTGCAGTGGCGGTGGCCAATCCCTTCACGAAAACACCGCTGAGTCTGGGCGCGGAGTACAGCGCTACACGCAATGCCAATGGCGACAGCGCAGCCGATCAGAGCAACAGCCTGACTGGCTCGATCACCGTGACCGTCGCCGAAGTGTTGCCCAACGGTATTCTGGCGGTGCGCGGCGAAAAGTGGATCACCCTCAATACCGGTAACGAACTGGTGCGCATTGCCGGTCTGGTGCGCGCCGACGATATCAGTACCGACAACACGGTGCCGTCCAACCGTATTGCCAATGCGCGCATCACCTACTCCGGCACGGGCGCCTTTGCCGATGCCAGCCAGCCTGGTTGGCTGAACCGTTTCTTTCTCAGCCCGCTGTGGCCGTTTTGAGGCACAACCTGATGCGCAGCTCTCTGGCGTTTTTTATGTGCAATGCGCTGTTTATCCGCAGCGCTCGGTCAATACGTAGCGCTCGGCTGACGCAGAGGGTGTTGATCGCGCTCTGCACGTTGCTGCTTTCTATGGGCAGTGCTCAGGCTGAGCGATTAAAAGACTTGGTCAGTATTCAAGGCGTGCGCAGTAACCAGTTGATCGGTTATGGCCTGGTGGTCGGCCTGAGCGGCAGCGGCGACCAAACCACACAAACCCCGTTTACCTTGCAAACTTTCAATAACATGCTGGCTCAGTTCGGCATCAAGGTGCCGGTAGGCGGCGGCAATGTGCAGCTCAAGAACGTCGCGGCCGTGTCTATTCACGCTGATTTGCCGGCCTTTGCCCGGCCCGGCCAGACTATCGATATCACCGTTTCGTCCATCGGTAACGCCAAGAGCCTGCGCGGCGGCAGCCTACTGATGGCGCCGCTGAAGGGCATCGACGGGAATGTTTACGCCATCGCCCAGGGCAATCTTTTGGTTGGTGGTTTCGACGCCGAAGGCCGCGACGGTTCGCGCATCACCGTTAACGCGCCGTCTGCCGGGCGCATTCCCGGTGGCGCTTCGGTCGAGCGTTCGGTGCCCAGCGGCTTCGCCCAGGGCAACAGCCTGACCATGAACCTCAATCGGCCGGACTTCACTACGGCCAAGCATATTGTCGACCAGATCAACGAACTGCTCGGCCCCGGCGTGGCCCAGGCTATCGACGGCGGCTCGGTGCGGGTCAGTGCGCCGCTGGACAGTAATCAGCGGGTCGACTATCTGTCGATTCTGGAAAATATCGAAGTGAAAGCCGGCCAGGCCGTGGCCAAGATCATCATCAACTCGCGCACCGGCACCATCGTCATTGGGCAGAATGTGCGCGTGCAACCGGCCGCCGTCACCCACGGCAGCCTGACCGTAACCATTACCGAAGACCCTATCGTCAGTCAGCCGAATGCTCTGGCCGGCGGCGAAACCGTGGTAGTGCCGCGCTCGCGGGTAAATGCCGCGCAGGAAGCCAATCCCATGTTCAAGTTCGGCCCCGGCACGACCCTGGATGAAATCGTCCGGGCGGTGAACCAGGTCGGCGCGTCTCCCAGCGACCTGATGGCCATCCTCGAGGCGCTCAAGCAAGCCGGCGCCTTGCAGGCCGACTTGATCGTAATTTAAAGGAATCACGGCGATGACTTCTCCACTGGGCGCCAGCCACGGCTCCACCTTCGACAGCGGTGCCTACACCGACCTGAACCGCCTCAATCAATTGAAGGTGGGCAAGGACCGCGACAGCGAGGGCAATATTCATAAGGTTGCCCAGGAGTTCGAGTCGCTGTTTCTCAGTGAAATGATGAAAGCCATGCGTAAGGCCAACGATGTGTTCGCCGAAGGCAATTTCATGAACAGCAACGAGAGCAAAACCTACCAGGACATGTACGACCAACAGCTGGCTGTGACCATGTCCAAGGAGCAGGGCGTGGGCCTGGCTGATGTGTTGGAGCGGCAACTGTCGGGCCTGCACGAGCCCAGCTCACGCCCCAATCCTTTTGCCCAGGTCAGCAATCAACTGGCCCAGACCGCGCCGAACGCGCAAGCCTTGCAAAGCCGCGAAGTCACGGCGTTTACGCAAAATGCCAGCGCTTCGAGCGCGCCGACCGTGGAGAACCTACGCGATGACTCGGCGCTGCTTAACCGGCGCCGCCTGAGCCTGCCGAGCAGCCTTAGCGCTCGGCAACTGTCCGGTATCAGCCCGTCGAGCGACGCAGCCAGCGCCAATGCGGTGGCCTTGGACAACGCTGCCGCGAATGCCAGCGCCAGCAGTAATGCCAACACCCGTACTAACCCCGCAGCCTTTGCCAATGCCGCCAGCAACCTAAGCCCGGCGGCGTATGCCTCGACGCCCATCGGCACGGCGACCGCTCAGCCGGGTGTCGCCACCGATTGGGTGGCCGCGCAAAGCTTCGCCGCACCGGCCGATAAGGCGCTTAATTTGCCGCAGACGGCACAGGCCTCGAAAAAAACCTTCAGCTCGCCGACCGATTTCGTGGCCACTATGCTGCCGATGGCGCAGGCCGCAGCAGATCGGATTGGCGTCGATGCGCATTATCTGGTGGCCCAAGCCGCGCTGGAAACCGGCTGGGGCAAATCGGTGATCAACCAGGCAGACGGCTCCAGCAGCCACAACCTGTTCGGCATCAAGAGCCACAACAGCTGGGACGGCGCATCGGCGCGGGTGCAGACCACCGAATACGTTGCCGGCAAACAGGTGAAAGAAGCGGCCTCGTTTCGTGCCTACGATTCTTTCGAGCAGAGTTTCGACGATTACGTGAATTTTTTGCAGAGCAATGGCCGCTACGAAAAAGCCCTGAACTCCACCCAGAATCCTCAAGAGTTCGCCCAGCAGTTGCAGCAGGCCGGCTACGCCACCGACCCGCAATACGCGCGCAAAATCGGCCAGATCGCTCGGCAGATGCAAACCTATCAGGCCGTCGCCAGCGTCGACAGCCCACGGACCCGGAGTTAAACCATGGCCGATCTTCTGAGTATTGGCCTGTCGGGACTGACAGCCAGCAAGACCTCGCTGTCGGTTACCGGGCACAACATCACCAACGTCAATACACCGGGGTTTTCGCGCCAGGACACCGTGCAGTCGACGCGTATTCCGCAGTTCAGCGGCGTCGGCTTCATAGGCACCGGCACCACGCTGACCGATGTGCGGCGTACGTATAATGAATTTCTCACCACACAAGTGCGCAGCAGCACGGCGCTGAGCAGCGATGTGGAGGCTTACAAGAGCCAGATCAGCCAGCTCGATTCGCTGTTGGCCGGCAGCAGTACCGGTCTTACTGCCGGCATGCAGAATTTTTTCTCAGCCTTGCAAACTGCTGCCGAAGACCCTGCCAATATTCCGGCACGCCAGTTGGTGTTGTCCGAGGCCGAGGGTCTGTCCAAGCGCTTTAACACTGTTTACGACCGCCTGGCCGAGCAGAATGACTTTCTGAATAAACAGCTATCGGCGGTGAGCGATCAGGTCAATGAGTTAGCCACCTCAATTGCCAGCTACAACAAGGCCATTGCCTCGGTAAGTGGCTCGCCGCCCAACGACTTGCTGGATGCCCGCGAAGAAGCCGTGCGCCAGCTTTCGACCTATATCGGCGTCACCGTGGTGCAGCAGGAAGACAGCTACAACCTGTTCGTCGGCTCTGGCCAGCCGTTGGTAGTGGGCAGCACAGCCAATAGTATTGAGGTGGGTGTCGGGGCGAATGATCCAAACCGGGCCGAGGTGACTTTCGTCAGTGGTGGTTCGCGCCAGGGCATCACCTCGCAGGTCAGCGGCGGCGAAATGGGCGGTTTGCTGCGTTATCGCGAGGAAGTGCTGGACAGCAGCCTGAACACAGTAGGACGGTTGGCGCTGTCGGTCGCTGATCAAGTCAATAGCCAGTTGGGTCAGGGCCTGGACCTGAAAGGCAATGTCGGCACCAGTCTCTATGGCGATTTCAATACCGACGCTCTGGCGCAATTGCGCGTGCTGGCCGGTTCGAGCAATACCGGCGGCATACAGCCGGCGATGAATATCACTGACACCAGCGCGCTGACTACCAGCAATTATCAGCTAACGTTTGATGGCACTAACTATGCCGCGCGGCGAGACAGCGATGGCGCAAGCATGTCCGTGACTGTGACCGCCAACCCCAGTCCATCTAGTAGTTCAACCTTGTCCTTCGCCGATGCGAACGGCAAGGATCAGGGCTTTCAAGTAGTGCTGGAACAGCCTGCTACTGGTGACAAATTCACCCTGCAACCGACCCGCCGCGGCGCCAGCAGTATTTCCACGGTGCTCGATCAGCCGGATCAGTTGGCGTTTGCCGCGCCGGTGCGCTCGGAAGCGAATCTGCAAAACAGCGGCACTGCGGTGATTAGTCAGCCGGAATTACAGAATGCCGGCGCAGCGCTCGACTTGACTGCTCTAACGGGCGCCCTGTCGCCGCCGGTCGAACTGAGCTACAACGATGATGGTTCGTTTACTACTGTGCCGACTGGCGCGACGCTGACCCGGATTAATCCGGCCGATGGGTCGGACGCTGCCTCGACCGCCTTCCAAGCTGGGCAGCAAAATACGTATAAATTGGAGCTGTCAGATGGCAGTACGTTGCGTATGACACTTAGCGGCCGCCCAGAAGACGGTGACACCTTTAGCCTGGCTTTTAATAGCGGCGGCGTTTCCGATAACCGCAACGCATTAAAGCTCGCCGACTTGCAGAGCAAGGCTAGCATCGACGTCGATCCAAGTTCTGCCACCTCCGGGGCGAGCTTTACCGACTCCTACGGCGCGCTGATCGAGCGCGTGGGCACCCTGACGAGCCAGGCGCGCACCGACAGCGAAGCGACCGGGGCCATTCTTCAGCAGGCCACCGACAACCGCGACTCGGTGTCGGCGGTCAACCTGGACGAAGAGGCGGCCAAGCTCATCCAGTTTGAGCAGTATTACCAAGCATCGGCGCAGATTATTCAAGTTGCCCGCACCTTGTTCGATAGCCTGTTGAGCACCTTGCGATAAGCGCAGCAACGTTCAATACCTAGACCGCAACACGAGGCCCGGATCATGCGCATTTCCACCATTCAAACGTTTAACAACGGCGTAGCGGGCCTGCAGCGTAACTATGCCAATGCCAGTCGCACCCAAGAGCAGATCAGCACCGGCAACCGCATCCTGACCGCGGCCGATGACCCGGTCGCCTCAGTGCGCCTGCTGCAATTGGAGCAGCAGCAAAACGTGTTGGGCCAATACAAATCCAACCTTTCCGCGGCCACCAACAGCCTGACCCAGGAAGAAGTTACCCTCAACTCGGTGAACACCGTATTGCAGCGCGTGCGTGAACTCACCGTGCAGGCCGGCAACGGCGCCCTCAGCGAAGTCGACCGCCAATCCATCGCTGCCGAACTGGGCCAGCGCGAAGACGAACTGCTGAGCCTGACCAACACTCGCAACGCCCGCGGCGAATACCTGTTCTCTGGCTTTCAAGGCAAGACCCAACCCTTTGTGCGTGAAGCCGACGGCACGTACAGCTACCAAGGCGACGAAGGTCAGCGCACCCTGCAAATCGCCAGCTCGTTAAACCTGGCAATCGGCGACAATGGCAAGAAACTCTTCCAGAACGTCACCAATGCGGGGCGGCTTGAAAGCGAGCTGACCAAATCGGACCCCTCAACCCTGAGCGTTTCTGCGCCGTTGGTACAGGATGAAGTGGCGTTCTCTGGCACTGATGGTTTTCCGGCCGCAGGTGTTGAAATTGTTTTCGGTGATCCGGATGCCAGCAGTTACGTGGTCTACGACCCGGCTGATCCTCCTGACTTTTCGGTTCCACTGGATCCCGAGGATCCCCTCGTTCTGGCCACTGGCACTCTGGATAACGACCCGGACAAAAGCGATTCATTGGTTTTTCGCGGCGTGACCATGCAATTCGCAGGCGTACCCGTGGGAGGAGAGAAAATCACGGTCAACGCGGCCGCTTCATCGCAACCCAAACAAGGCATCCTCGACACCATTGCCAGCCTGCGCAAAAGCCTAGAAGCCCCTGCCGGCGAATTTGGCGTGAGCGATGCCGTGGCGCTGGCTTTGACCAACCTCGACCATGGGATGATCAAGGTGGATAGCGCGCGGGGCGACATCGGCGCGCGGTTGAACACCATAGAATCCACCCAAACCGACAACCAAGACGTCAGCCTGGTGAATACAAGCGTACAAGCCGAACTGCGCGAATTGGACTACGCCGAAGCCCTGTCACGACTGTCGTTTCAAACCATCATCCTCGAAGCTACTCAGCAGAGCTTCGTGAAAATCAGCAGCCTGAACCTCTTCAGCAAAATGTAAGCGTCGGATGGGTCGGGCCGCTCAGCGAGCATGCGCTCGACATAAGGCATGAAATCCTCATTGCTGAAGATATGCCGCGTCACCCATTGCGCGTGCTGAGCGGCGTCGCCGCGTATACGAACGCCATGATCGATAGCTCCCACGCTTTGCATGGTAATTCGCTCGGGACTCTCAGCGTCTGCGACACCGAGCCGCGTAGCGTGGGAATGATCAACTAAGTCGCTTGCCTCGGTATGCAAAATATTGCATCGTCCTCCTCATGAAAGAAATTCAGTGGGAAGGTAGTAGCAAGGATGATGTTCGGGCTTTCCCTCTGGATGCTCGGATGGATGCCGGCTATCAGTTGGATAAGGTGCAGCGGGGTAAGGATCCGGATAAGTGGAAGCCGATGTCCACGATCGGGCCAGGGGTTCGAGAGGTTATCCTTCGTGAGGACTCCGGGGCGTTTCGGGTGCTGTACATCACCAATATCGGTGACAGGGTTCATGTGCTGCATGCCTTCCAGAAGAAGACGCAGCAGACCAGTGAACAAGACAAGCGCATCGCAAGGGCGCGCTTGAAGGTAATCAAGAGGTGAATCATGGCCACTAGTGCTTTTTATGACCTGTTTTCCGCCGAGGAGGCGGTCGAACTGGAAATTCGTGCGGCTCTGCTGAACGGCCTGCAAGACTGGTTGGTGCGAGTCGAGTTGACGCAGCAGGGCGCTGCTGAACGCTTGCGCACGACGCAGGCGCGGGTTTCGGATATCAAAAACGGCAAGGTCAGCAAGCTGAGCATTGATTTACTGATTAAGCTGGCGGCCCGCGCGGGCTTGCATCCGCAGGTTCAGCTTGAGGCTGCGGCGTAACTGCCGGGCATCTTCTCCAGCATGCCGTAGCCCAGGCTGTGCAGCCCTATGCAGCCATTCGTCCGGAATAAAATCCAGCACCAGATCGCGCGCCCTTGATGGGTTGTCACCCATCGGACGAAATGCCCCCATCAATTCCTCGGGTGCGAGGCCGTAGGGTGGATGTCGTTTTTTACATCCACCGCCCGCGCCACAGCTGTGTGCCAGGGTAGTCGATGGCGAGGATCGCGCCGCTCGCACCACCACCCGCGTCCGCAGAGGGCCCGCTCGGTGGATCGGTAAGGCGTGATCCACTCTACGGCTTTACAGCGCATCCCGCGGGTCGTGGGTTTTTAGCCAATCTTGCAGGGCGGCGTTCATTCGGGTTTGCCAGCCGGGGCCGGAGGCTTTGAAGCGTGCGAGCACCTCGGCATTCAAGCGCACGGTCGTCGAAATTTTGGTCGCTCCAGCCGGCCGGCCGAGCTTTGTGGGCGTGAGCATGTGCGCGGCTTGCTCGGCGCCAAACAATTCGGGCAGCACCTCGGCGGCGGGGCGGGCATGAGCGAAATCTGCCTCGCGCCACTCAGGATTTCCGACATCGACCCGCTCAGGTTTTTTGTGCTTATGCATGGTGTTTCACCACCGCAGAGCTCCATCGGTAAATCGTTGGATGGGTCGGGCCGCGCAGGTGATAACCCATCGATGCGCTAAAGGCCGGGGCACTCAACATCTTCATGCCCCGGCTCGCGATGCACGGCTGCGAAGTTTACGGTCGAATCAGACGCTTGCCGTTGCGGGTTTGCGCGGGCGTCCGCCGAGGCGACCGTTCTCACGCGCTGCTACTGCCTTGGCGGTGCTGTTTACGCGACCCCCTTGTTTGCCGAGTTTCGCGGCCATCCATTGTTTGCTGCCGAAGAATCCTTCCAGGAGCGCCGGCAGGTAGATGTCGGCGTCCAGCTTCGGGAAGTGCAAACCCAAGCCCGATGGGCTGATTTCGATAACATCCAGGTCGGCCGGCTTGGCCTGCTCAAGCCCCTCGGCGGCACGCGGTAGAAAGGCAATTTCGATACCGTTGCTCAGACCAATCACCACACGATGAACGCGCTTGTCATAGCGCGCAAATGTGGCAGTAGGCCCCTGCGTGAGACGCTCATCGGCCCGGACATTGGCTTGTTCAAACGCTTCATTGTCGACCATGGATCGCACTCCATTGATTACAGACGGCGAGCAACTCGGCCATCAGCGTGGACTTGATACCCGCCAGCGTTCAGAGGAAAACCGTAGTTTTCTCGCAGCTCAGGCGGCCCATCCGGGCAATGCAGATTGAATACAGCCTCCGCGCCACGGCCTATGACATGCACATGTGCGGGTCGGTGATCATTCGGTTGACTTCTCCCCCCCAACTAAAGCCTACGGGGATTCCCAGAGCCATTACAGCTCAAGGACCAGGGCGGCTAGGCCGCTACCTTTTCTCCAGCGAGACGGTCCAGTCCGACCGCGAGAATGTTCCGTGCGGCGTTTACGTCGCGGTCGTGAACTGCACCACAGTCACAACAGGTCCATTCTCTTATTCCAAGCCCTGCGATACCTCTCGGCCTGCTGTCTGGAAGTGCTCCACAACAGCTACAGGTTTGGGTGGTGTACGCCTCACCAACCACTTTAAAAACGATGCCTGCGTGATCGCATTTATAAGCCAGCATCGCTTTAAGTTGACCCCAGCCGGCATCCAGCACCGACTTGGCCATGTTCGTTATGGTGAGTTTTTGCGAGCTGACATCGCCCACGATAATCAGGCTGCAGCGCTCCACGAGCGCTCGGCTGAATTTGTGCAACGCATCCTTTCTTCGGTTGGCAATCTTGGCGTGAATAGCTCTGGCGCGAGCCTTGTTGCCAGCGCGCTGGGCGATGGCCAGTGCCGGCTCCAGGTCGCGGTAAAACCGTGCGTTGTTCAGCACCGACGCATCGCTACAGGTCGCCACCGTTTTCAGACCCAGATCAATGCCGATTGCATCCTGGCCGTTTGAGGCCTGAGCGTCGGCATCCACGACGACATTGAAGTACCAGCGGCCACGCGCGTCTTCGCTGAAATTTTCCGAGCGAAAGCGGTATCCAGCCAAACCGTAGCTGTCCCAGACCTTGAAGAAATGGCCGTTGTGATACACCTGGCCCGCCTTCCAACAGGCTGCTGCGGTATTAATCGGAATCCAGCCAAGCGAGCGCCGCGAACCTCCTGATTTGCGCCAGTTGAGCTTGGTTTTTTTGAATTGTTTGCGGCGGGTAACGTATTCGCCGGCAATCACTTGAATAGTCTGGCTGTGAAGGCCAAGCGTTTTCCCTGCGCCTTTGGTGTAGGGATGAAAGTCGTATTCAGAAAGAAAAATACGCCGCTCCTTGATCGACCGCTGACTGAGTTCGTTCAGGTAATTCCAGACGAAATTCACCTGCCGCGCCATCTGCTTGAGCAGTGGCGCGTGTTTATCTCGGACGCGGACGCGCAGGGTTTTCGTCGCTTTCATGTTGTATGAATATAGAGTCTGCTGGGGCCTAGTCAAATGCACAGACCAGCGCCGCTGCGCGGCCCGCGCTATTCATCCCTGGCCTAAAGGCACGAGGTTTTCCGTGCTAAGTGAAAAAACCTAGCACCAAATCGCGCCCCCTTGATGCGTTGTCACCCATCCGCCGAAATGCCTCCTATCAATTCCCGGGAGCTTCGCTGGTAGCAAGTGCTAAAGTTGGGAAAGCTTTTTTATCAGCCAGGAGATGAGCTATGGCAGCCACAGGCGCTCGACCAATTGCGCTCACGCTTGATCCAGCTATCCGTGAGCGCATGAAACGCCTTGCAGAAGCTCGCCACCGCACGACGCACTGGATAATGCGTGAGGCCATTCAGCAATACATCGAGCGGGAGGAGAAGCGCGAAGCCTTCCGGCAAGACGGTATCCATGCATGGAACGAGTACCAAGCCACCGGCCTGCATGTGACGCGCAAAGAAGCTGATGCATGGCTTGCCGAACTTGAAGCAGGCCAAGACATAGAACCGCCTGCATGCCACGTTTGATTTGGTCGCCGGTTGCACTGCAGGACGTGCAGCGCCTTTACCGCTTTCTCGCAACGAAGAACGTCGATGCAGCCAAGCGAGCGGTAAAACTCATCCGAGATGGTGTGAACGTCATCGCCATGCAACCAGGCGTTGGTAGGCCTGCGCAGGATATGGACGTGGAATACAGGGAGTGGCTGATTGGCTTTGGCGATAGTGGTTATGTGGTTCTGTACCACTACGATGAAGAAACCGCTGTAATCGTTGCCGTTAGGCACCAGAAAGAGGTTGGCTGTTTGTTTTGACGGTGTTGCGCAACAGACTCGCTCCGACAGGGTTCACTCGGGAACGATTAATGAGGCAACGCGCACCCTTGATGAGTTGTCACTCATCCGACGAAATGCCTCCATCAATTCCCCGGGTGCGAGGCCGTAGGGTGGATGTCATTTTTTACATCCACCACATCAACCATCCCGGCACAGCTATGTGCCGGGATGGTTGATGGCGAGAATCGCGCCGCTCGCGCCACTAGCCGCGCCCGCAGAGCGCCCGCTCGGTGGATCGGTAAGGCGTGATCCACCTTCCGGCTTTGCACGCCACCGCCAACCCCGAAACTTTCTAAGTGATGGCGCTAAAGTTTTTTGCGGGCGGGGCGATAAGAATTAGGAATGCGAAGTAACTGGGTGCCTGAGCAATCCACAGGCTCAGAACTCGCTCAGGCAGACCTAAAGTACCAGCGCCCTCGGAGGCACACACCATGGCCCTTACCGTAAACACCAACATTGCCTCGCTGAACACTCAGCGCAACATGAACAGCACATCCAATGCGCTGAACACTTCGCTGGAGCGTCTGTCCACCGGTTCGCGGATCAACAGTGCCAAAGACGATGCGGCCGGTCTGCAGATTTCCAACCGGCTGAGCAATCAGATCAGCGGCTTGAACGTGGCAGTGCGTAACGCCAACGATGGTATCTCCCTGTCGCAAACGGCTGAAGGCGCCCTGCAGCAATCCACCAACCTGTTGCAGCGTATGCGTGACTTGTCCATCCAGTCCGCCAACGGCTCCAACAGCGATGCCGACCGTTCCTCCCTGCAAAAAGAAGTGTCGACCCTGCAAAGCGAGCTGACCCGTATTGCCGATACCACTACCTTTGGTGGTCGCAAGTTGCTGGATGGTTCCTTCGGCACTTCGAGTTTCCAAGTAGGCTCCAATGCCTATGAAACGATCGATGTCAGCCTGAAAGGCGCCTCAGCGAGCGACATTGGTTCTTATCAGATTGGTAGTGTCGCAACGACTGCGCCGACTGTGGCGGGTACAGCCAGTGCGGCTGGTTCTGCTGCTGGTACCGTGAATCTGGTTGGTTCTGGGAAAACAGCAGCTATTACGATTACCGCTGGTGATAGTGCTAAGACCATCGCTGACAATATGGATGGTGCTATTCCTGAGCTATCTGCCCGTGCTCGCACCTCGTTCACCGCTGCGGTTGCTGGCGTCACAGCTGGTGCTCTAAGTTTTACCGTGAAGGTGGGCACTCAAACCGTTTCACTCGCGGGCATTACTACCACCGCGGATCTTGCTGACCAGCTCAATTCCAACGCCTCCAAGCTGGGCATCACTGCCAGCACGGACGACAAGGGGCTGTTGACTGTTACCTCCGCCACAGGTGAAAACGTCACCTTCGGTGCTGCGGGTGGCTCGGCTTCTGCCGGTACTGTCAAGGTGGCGGTACAAGGTACCGATGGCAAGTTTGAGGGTACGCCAAAGTCTGTTATTGACGGTTCTGGTACTGATTCTACTACTAAGGTCGTTACTGGTTATGTACAGCTGAACTCGCCGGTCGCTTACTCGCTTAGCGGCGCTGCTGCCGGTGATGCTTCGCAAATCTTTGGCACCAATACTTCATCGGTAAAGGCCACGGTTAGCAGTATTGATATCTCAACCGCTGACGGTGCCCAGCAGGCGCTGGCCGTAGTCGACAACGCCCTGGCCGCCATCGACTCCCAGCGCGCCGATTTGGGTGCGGTGCAGAACCGGTTCGGTAACACCATCAACAACCTGCAGAATATCTCGGAAAATGCCTCGGCTGCCCGTGGCCGGATCATGGACACCGACTACGCTGCAGAAACCGCTAACCTGGCCAAGCTGCAAGTGCTGCAGCAAGCTGGTACGGCGATTCTGGCCCAAGCCAAGCAGTTGCCCCAGGCGGTGCTGTCCCTGCTGCAATAACCGGGCAGGCTTGCGCTAACTGAGGTGCGCTAATAAAGGAGCGCTAACAGAGGGAGGAAGGGTTCGCCCTTTCTCCTTTTTTTATTGGAGGTTGGATCATGGATATTTCCGCACTTGCTTCCTCGGCGCCTGCAACGCCACCGCTGCGCGACGCGGCGCCGGGCGAGCAAGCCCTGGCCATTAACAGCAGCACCAGAGATGCCGCTCGGGATGCCACCCAGGAGGCGGCACCCGCGCAATTGCCAATGCCGCCCCGGGAAAGCCTGGATGCCGCCGTGGCGAGCATTTCGTCTTTTGTGCAGAGCGTGCAGCGCAATCTGGATTTCAGCATCGATGACTCCAGCGGCACGGTGGTGATCAAGGTAACCGACCGCGACTCCGGCGAACTGATTCGCCAGTTGCCCTCGGAAGAAGCGCTGCGCTTATCCGAAAAGCTCGAAGGCTTGCGTGGTTTGATTTTTGAAACTCGTGCGTGATGGCATGTTTTTTGTTTGTTTTTTATTTGTGCGCTAGAAATTTGGATAGTTGATCCAATACAGGTTTTTTTGACGGAGGTGACGTATGGCAGGCATTACCGGTATCGGTTCCGGCATGGACATCGACAGTATTGTCAAGGCCATGGTCACCGCCGAGCAGGCACCCAAGCAAAACCAGCTGAACAATCTCGAGAGCCGTACCACCACGCAGTTGACCAGTCTGGGCCAGCTCAAAGGCGCGATCAGCGGCTTTCAAACAGCTCTGACGGCGCTCAATAGCCCGTCGTCTTTTCTGGCCCGCACCGCCGGCTCATCCGACAGTAAAGTGTTGACGGCCAGCGCCAGCCAGAGCGCCGCGGCGGGCACGTACCAGATAGAGGTCAGCCAACTGGCGGCCAGCAGCAAAGTGGCGCTCGGCGCAGTGTCGCCTGCTGCAGAACAGACGCTGTCTAGCGGCACCTTGTCGATCAAGGTCGGCGCGAGCAGCGTGCTGGATATTACCGTCGACGCGAGCAATCAGACTCTGGGCGGCATACGTGATGCCATTAATCAGGCGGCTGCCGGTGTCAGCGCTAGCATCGTCACCGATGACCAGGGTTCACGCTTGGTACTCACCGGTAGCAAGCAGGGCGAGGGTAATGACATCAGCGTGGTGGTGAGTAACGTAGGGGCGGACGGCGACACGTCGTTGAGCGCCTTGGCGTTCACCGGCAACGCCACCGCGCCCGATGCAGCAGATTATCCGGGAGGCGATACTGATCCGGATTACCTGACCGCACAGCAGTCCTATAACGAAGCCGGCAAGGTGATTACCACCGCGCAAAGCGCCAAGTTCACCGTCGATGGTTTGAGCATTACCCGTGATTCCAACAGCGTCGGCGCGGTGGACGATGAAGTAGGGGTGATTGATGGCGTGAGCTTTGAGCTCAAAAGTTTGGGCTCTAGCACGCTGAGCATTGCTCAGGATCAGGCCGGCGTTAAAGCCAACGTGGAGAAGTTCGTCACGGCCTTTAACACCATGATCAGCTTCATTAATGCCGAGACCAAGGTCACGGTGGTGAACGATACGTCGGCGCCTGCTACCGGCGCGTTGATGGGTGATAGCTCGGTGCGCTCCCTGGTGAATATGGTGCGCAATGAGCTGGTTGCGGTGCAGGGTGATGGCGCGGTCCGAGTGCTAGCGGACCTGGGTATTAGCACCCAAACCGACGGTACATTGAAGGCTGATGCGGATCGGCTGGGTGAAGCCGTGACCAGTAATTTTGACGGTATTGCCGCTTATTTTACCGGCGATACCGGGCTGGCATCCCGGCTGGGCAATAACCTCAAGGCCTATACCGAGGGCGCCGGTATTCTGGAGCAGCGCACCGACTCGCTGCAGACCACCCTGGATAAAGTGGATACGCAAAAGGTCGAGTTAACAACGCGCATGGCTGCGCTGAGCGAGCGTCTGTTCAAGCAATTCAATGCCATGGATTCCCTGGTTGGTCAGCTGAAAAGCACCAGTGACAGCCTGACTTCGCTGTTTGACAGCATGCCTGGTTTTGTTCAAAGCAAGAGTTAAGCGTGCTGTTTTGATTGGCTATTTTGTTTTTTCGGTCATCAAGCTCTGCCGCTTGTTGCCGATACAACTATCAGTAGCGATTAACCAGGAGAGCTTCCCATGAATGTGATGTCGGCCATGAAGCAGTACCAGAAAGTCAGCGTACAAAGCGAAGTATTCGAGGCCAGCCCGCACCGCCTGATTCAGATGCTGATGCAGGGCGGCTTGGAGCGAATTGCACAAGCGCGTGGCGCCATTGAACGTCAAACTTTTGCGCAAAAAGGCGAGCTGATCGGCAAGGCCATTTCGATTGTCGGCGGTTTGCGCGAACCGTTGGATCATGAAGTGGGTGGCGATCTTTCACAGAATCTCGATGGCTTGTACGACTACATGATCCGGCGTTTGCTGGACGCTAATCGTGACAGTGATGTGGCACCTCTGGATGAGGTTTCCGGTCTGCTGCGCGAACTTAAATCAGGCTGGGATGCGATAGCACCCTAAGCGGGAGGTTTTTATGGCGAGCCCCATGCAACAACTGCAAACCACCCACCAGGCCATGCTTACGGCGGTGAGTAACGAGGATTGGCAGCGTATTGCCGAGCTCGACTTGGCGTGCCGTGAGGATGTCACGCTCGCCATGCAGTCCAGCGATACCGATCAGCAGGTATTGCGCAACACCTTCGAGCAATTGTTAACGCTGTACGCCTCGATGCTGGAAAGCTGCAAACAGCAGCGCGATCAAATAGGGAGCGAATTGCTGCAGCTCAATCAATCTCAGCAGGGCGCTAAGGTCTACCAGATGTTTGGCTGATTTAAGAGGCTGTGATGAGTCATCTTGCCGGTTACGCCTAGCTGGCCGAGTACTAGCAAATTTATTTTTCCCTTTTTTCTGACACCTGAAAAACCCCGTCACGCCCGCACACCGGCTCTTCAGTTGCTTACGAAGGGCCTACTTTTTGTTGGGTTATATATAAAAGACACGTCATAAAATTGACTCTGCTGCTGATTTTGGCTTAACTAGCCCGCCAAATGCCGTTGCCTTTGCGTCTACCACGCTTATGCGGCCTTTTTTTCGGTTTTATCAGCTAACAGGCCAGTTAATGATGTGGCGTGAAACCAAGCTTTTGCTGATCGATGACAACAGTGAACGTCGCCGCGATTTGGTGGTGATTCTGAATTTTCTCGGTGAAGAGCACCTCGTCTGCACCAGCAGCGAGTGGCCGGCGGTGGTGAGTGGGGTGTCCTCCAGCCGTGAGGTATTGAGCGTGTTGCTCGGCCAGGTGGATGCCAAGGGTGGCGCTCCTGAGTTGCTCAAGCAATTGGCGGTGTGGGATGAGTTTTTGCCGCTGCTGCTGCTCGATCAGCCGGTGCCGGCCGAATGGCCGGACGATATGCGCAGGCGTGTATTGGGTAACTTGGTCATGCCGCTGAGCTATAGCAAGCTGCTCGATTCGTTGCACCGCGCTCAGGTCTACCGCGAGATGCACGACCAGGCCCGCGATCGCAGTCGGCAGCGCGAACCCAATTTGTTTCGCAGTTTGGTCGGCACCAGTCGGGCGATTGCCCAGGTGCGGCAAATGATGCAGCAGGTCGCCGACACGGAGGCCAGCGTGCTGATTTTGGGCGAGTCGGGCACCGGTAAGGAAGTGGTGGCGCGCAACCTGCACTACCATTCCAAGCGCCGGGCCGGCCCGTTCGTGCCAATCAATTGCGGTGCGATTCCCGCTGAGTTGCTTGAAAGCGAATTGTTTGGCCACGAAAAAGGCGCCTTTACCGGTGCCATTACCAGCCGTGCCGGGCGCTTCGAACTAGCCAATGGCGGCACGCTGTTTCTAGACGAAATTGGCGATATGCCGCTGCCGATGCAGGTTAAATTGCTGCGCGTGCTGCAGGAACGCACCTACGAGCGGGTCGGCGGTAACAAGACGCAAAACGCCGACGTGCGCATTATTGCCGCTACCCATAAAAATCTGGAAGTGATGATTGAGGCCGGCACGTTTCGCGAAGATTTGTATTACCGGCTGAATGTGTTCCCCATCGAAATGGCGCCACTGCGTGAGCGCGCGGAAGATATTCCGCTGCTGATGAACGAGCTAATTTCCCGCATGGAAGTGGAGAAACGCGGCTCGATCCGCTTCAACTCCGCGGCCATCATGTCGCTGTGCCGGCATGACTGGGCGGGTAATGTGCGCGAGCTGGCCAACTTGGTTGAGCGCATGGCGATCATGCATCCCTACGGCGTGATTGGGGTGGTTGAGCTGCCGAAGAAATTTCGCCACGTGGACGACGAGGATGAGCAGCAGACGACCCGCGTCTATAACGACTTGGAAGAACGTGCCACCTTTAATGTCAGCCCGCCGGAGTTAAGTGCCTCCGCGCAATTGCCGGCTGACGGTTTGGATCTCAAGGATTACCTGGGCAACCTCGAGCAAGGGCTGATCCAGCAAGCCTTGGACGACGCCAGTGGGGTCGTCGCTCGCGCCGCCGAACGCTTGCGTATCCGCCGCACCACGTTGGTCGAAAAAATGCGCAAATACGGAATGAATCGCCGAGAGGATGAAGTGCAGGAAGGTTGAGGTCTTGATCGCAGCATATTGGCCTGTTTAGTTATGCCAATGAGGCCAGCCAAGAGGCAGCGATCAGCCTGACCATGCCGCTGCGGTCGGCGCAATACCGCTCACGCTGGCTACACTCCCTGTTCCAGATGAACATTCCTGAAGGGTTCGTTCTGGAGCAACTGCGCAATCGTCTGGCCAAAACACCAACCTCGACCCTATGGCGCTCTTGGCGCTTTCCGGCAGCAGCTTGCCCATCGGATAGGTGTTTGTCGCCTTGGACGTAATCGACCAACTCTTGCAGCGTCAGGCGACGGTGTACCAAAGAAAGCGGCTCGACAAAGTCCTGATTTCAAAAACTTCGGCCTGCTCTATAGCCATTCACAGGCTAAAGATGCGCGTCTCGCGCCTACCTATGAGACCGCCTATATCCCGGAAGACGCGCTTGCCCTGGAGCTGGATGGCTCGGAAAGCCTGTTTGCTTCACGCCTGGGCCTGCTTGAATTTGTCCGGCACTGCGACGTGCAGAATCCACGCGAGCACATCGAAAACCTTTTGCAGGCGGTATAGGCAGTGCTCAAGAAAGAAGCACGGCTCACCGAGCACGCGCCCACGTCGTCGTCGCGATTAAGGAGAGCGCTGAACCCTTCGACAGAACGTTTGCCTATCGCCCACGCTAGACTCGCGTTCTTGGAGAGGGCACCGGCCACAAGAGCCTGAAGTTTGACGCAAACGTAGCGGTTTTATTTTTAAGTTATTGAAATAAAACAGTATTTTTTTAGGCACGGGGATTGCAAAACATTTTTAATCTGACTGTTCCATGACGGTTTTCCGTGATGGAGAGGATGTTGACGTCTCCCATCCCTAAAAGGGAGGGGATTCCCAATTCAACGAGAACAGGACATAGGTACTTGACCGATGCCACTTACACTCTCTCCAAGGGCTAACACCGCCAGCCCGGCGGTTTTAATGTTGATCGCTGCGTTTATGTCGCGGTCATGCCTGACCTCGCAAGCGGGGCAGTCCCAGACGCGAGCAGAGAGTGGCAAAACCCCGATGACGTGTCCGCAGCCAGAGCAACGTTTGCTGGATGGGTACCACCGATCAATCCGTGCCACTTGCCTACCGGCCCACTCAGCCTTGTACCCAAGCTGTCGCACGAATTCACCCCAGCCCGCATCGCTGATCGACTTGGCTAAGCAGCGGTTGCGGACCATGTTCTTCACTTTCAAGGTTTCGACGCAGATCACTTGGTTATCGTTAATCAATCTGCGAGACAGCTTGTGCAAGTTGTCCATCCGGCAATCGGAAATCTTGGCGTGAACGCGGGCCACTCGCTTTCTGGCCTTGGCGCGGTTCCTCGACCCGAGCTTTTTCTTGCTCAGGACGCGCTGCGCCTTGGTCAGTTGAGTAGCGTATTTAGCCGTATGGCGGGGATTGCCGGTTCGATGCCCGTCACTGGTGACGAACAGGTCTTTCAGTCCGAGGTCGATGCCTACCATCCGAGGAGTGATGGACAGGGACTCGGCAGTAAATTCGCACAGGCAGCTCACAAAGTAGCGACCTGCTGCGTCTTTGGAGACGGTGAGGGTGCTAGGGGCGCTGGGAAGCTCTCGGCTCCAACGGATAGCGAGCGGTACCTTACTCTTGGCCATAAACAATTGGCCTCCCCGATACTTAAAGGCCGAGCGCGTGAACTCGGCGGATTGCCGATGCCTCTCGCTCTTAAAAGCAGGGTACTTGGCCCGCCCCTCGAAGAAGTTATTGAATGCGGTCTGCTGGTGGCGAAGGCACTGCTGCAAGGGAACCGAGCTGACTTCACTGAGGAAAGCCGTTTCCTCCGCCTTCTTCATCTTCGACAGATGGGCATTAGCCGCTGTGTAGCCGACTTTTTCCTTCTTCTCACAGAACGCATCGGTGCGGTAACGCAACACAGAATTATAGACAAAACGCACACAGCCAAAAGTCCTGGCCAAGAGCTGTTCTTGCTCAGGCGTCGGATAAAAGCGGTATTTGTAGGCTCGCTTCGTCATACCCAAAAAGTAGTTCAAGGCTCTAAGATAGCAACTGCCCAGAAGGAGGCAGCGAGAACAGGGGCACGCTAACCGCGCGCCGCGCTATCCCGCCACGCCCTAAGAGCGTGGTTTCTCGCACAAATAAGATGATGAATCGAGCCGCCAACCCAGCCCCTTTTGCGCTATCGCTTAACCCCACAGCTCCTACGCCTGGAGTGCTCAACGCTGCAGCGTGTACGCCGGTAAGGCTTTCGCCCACGGCGTCTCATGCTGCAATGCGCGCGCCTGTCACAGTTAAGGCGGTACCGCTGCAACCTGTGCCGCCTATTTCTGTACCGCTCAAGCCCGCAACGCCTGCTGCCTCTGGCCTGGTGCCGGTAATGCCCGCGAGTGGCGCCGATCTCGAGCGCCGCGATACCTTGACCAATCATGTGTCCGATCCGCTCAGCGAATCGCATAAGGTGCTGGAGACGCAGGTGGCTGATCTGAAGGATCAATTGGCCTTGGTCAACGCTCAGCGCCTTCAGGAATTGTCGGAAAAAGAGCGGATCGCCGATCGCCTGCAAAGCCTGCTCGATTTGTTGCCCGGCGGGGTGATTGTGATCGACGGGCATGGCGTGGTGCGCGATGCCAATCCAGTGGCGCATCAGTTGCTGGGGCTGCCGCTGGTGGGGCTGCTCTGGCGCCTGGTGATCGCCCGCAACTTCGCTCCGCGCGAAGACGATGGTCACGAAATTTCCCTCAAAGATGGCCGACGGTTGTCGATTGCCATTAGTTCACTGTCCGGCGAGCCGGGGCAATTGGTACTGCTGACTGATCTCACCGAAACCCGTCGCCTGCAGGATCAGCTGTCGCGCCATGAGCGTTTGTCGGCCCTGGGGCGGATGGTCACGTCGTTGGCGCATCAGATTCGTACGCCGCTTTCGGCTGCCTTGCTGTATGCCAGTCATTTGACCGATCAGGTGTTGCCGGTCGAGCAGCAGCAGCGGTTTGCCGGACGTTTGAAAGAGCGCCTGCATGAGCTGGAGCATCAGGTGCGCGACATGCTGCTGTTTGCCCGCGGTGATCTGCCGTTGCCGGATCGGTTGGCGCCCAAGGCGCTGTTCGAGGCGCTACGCTCGGCCGCCGAGCCGCATCTGCTGGGTAAAACGGTGCGTTGGCAGTACGACCGCGCGATGGGCTTGGGCGGACCTGACTGCGCGCCCGGCGAGCTGCTATGCAACCGCGACACCTTGGTCGGCGCCGTACTCAATCTGGTGGAAAACGCCACCCAGGCCGCCGGCGAGCAGGCGCAGCTAAAAATCCATTTGTATCAGCGCGGCAGTGAGCTGCGCTTGAGCATCAGCGATAACGGCCCGGGGATTGCGACCGCGACCTTGGCCCGGTTGGGCGAGCCTTTTTTCACCACCAAAACCACCGGCACCGGTCTCGGCTTGGCGGTGGTTAAGGCAGTGGTGCGGGCTCATCAGGGTCGCTTACAGCTGCAATCACGGGTCGGCCGCGGTACCTGCGCCACGCTGATCTTGCCGCTGATTCCGGTGGGCGCTGGCGTGCCGGTTGCTGATGCGCAAATCGCCGGGTCGTGCGCGACTGAATTGCCGGACGCTGCATCGTCAGTCGCCGGATTGACCACCAGCGAAGTGCCGGCTAACCGATCGGCGCAGATAAATTCGTCGTCCGACGGATTGCCCGCCGCTCAGGCTATTACTCAGGAGTAAGTTTCGATGACCGCCAAAATTCTGCTGGTCGAAGACGATCGCGCGCTGCGCGAGGCGCTGGCTGACACCTTGCAAATTGGCGGGCACGCTTACCGGGCGGTGGATTGCGCCGAGGCTGCGTTGCTGGCGCTGGCTGAGGAGCCGTTCAGCCTGGTGCTCAGCGACGTGAATATGCCAGGCATGGACGGCCATCAGCTGCTGGCGTTGATTCGCGTGCGTCATCCGCATTTGCCGGTACTGTTGATGACCGCGTTTGCGGCGGTGGAGCGCGCGGTGGACGCCATGCGCCAGGGCGCGGCGGATTACCTGGTCAAGCCCTTCGAGCCGAAAAGTCTGCTCGATCTGGTCGCCCGGCACGCGCTGGGACGGCCGGCGACGAGCGATACGGACGGCCCGGTGGCGCTGGAACCGGCCAGCCGACAGTTACTGGAGTTAGCCGGGCGGGTGGCGAAAAGCGATTCTACAGTGTTGATTTCCGGCGAGTCGGGCACCGGCAAAGAGGTGCTGGCGCGCTATATTCACCAGCAATCGCCGCGAGCCGGCAAGCCGTTTATCGCCATCAATTGCGCGGCGATTCCGGACAATATGCTCGAAGCCATTTTGTTCGGTCACGAGAAGGGCGCCTTTACCGGTGCAATCGCCGCCCAGCCAGGCAAGTTCGAACTGGCCAATGGCGGCACTATTTTGCTCGATGAAGTTTCCGAATTGCCCCTGGGTTTGCAGGCCAAGTTGCTGCGCGTGCTGCAGGAGCACGAGGTGGAGCGAGTCGGCGCACGCAAGCCGATTGTGCTGGATATTCGGGTGCTGGCCACCAGTAACCGCGATCTGGTGGCGGAAGTGGCCGCCGGGCGTTTTCGAGAAGATTTGTTTTATCGCCTGTCGGTGTTTCCGTTGGGCTGGCAGCCGCTGCGTGAGCGTACCGCCGACATTCTGCCGCTGGCCGAACGGTTGCTGAATAAATACGCCACGAAAATGCAGCACGCGCCCGTGCGCCTCTCGCCTCAGGCCCAGGCGTGTCTGATCGGTTATCCGTGGCCGGGCAATGTGCGCGAGCTGGATAACGCCATTCAGCGCGCGTTGATTTTGCAGCAGGGCGGTTTGATCCAGCCGCAGGATTTGTGCCTGAGTACGCCGCTGGGCATTGCGCCTAACGGGCAGGCCGCAGTCCCGTCGGTGGGCTTGACGGCCTCGGGAGTGGCAGCGGCGCCGGCTGGAATGGCGGCCTCGGCTGTCGCTGGCTCGGCAAGCGGGCTGGCTGGTAGGTCTGCGGGGCAGGCGGCGGCAATGGCGGCAACCTCGGCGACGCAGCCTGGCGAAGCCGTTGCCGGATCGGTGGCTGAGTCGGATAGGGCGCTGCCGTTGGGCGACGCAAGCCCGGTCGAGACTGTCGGTGGTCTGGGCGACGATCTGCGCCGGCATGAGTTTCAGATGATTATCGATACCTTGCGCACCGAACGCGGCCGCCGCAAAGAGTCCGCTGAACGCCTAGGCATCAGCCCGCGCACTCTGCGCTACAAGCTGGCGCAAATGCGCGACGCTGGCATGGACGTGGAAGGCTCGTTGTTCGCTAGCTAAAAAATCCTGATCACGGCGTGGCGCAGGGTTATCACTCAGTCGATTTGGCTGGAGGCGCATGGGCACATCCCCGCGACGCATCTTGGCTGCTCGATGTCGCCGAAACTGCGCCGTGGGTCGTACTCGAATTCACCGTTGATCTTGTCTGGCACTTTTGTTGCACACACCACCATTACGAGTCGCGCAGCGTCAATAAACCGCGCTCACTGGAGGAAGGGTCATGAGCCAGGGTATTGAATTCAATCGTCTGATGTTGGAAATGCGGTCCATGCAGACCGAAGCGATGGCGCGGCAGAAGCCGGCAGCCAGCGTTGCGGAAGTCGGTGCGCCGAACTTTTCCGAAATGCTCGGCCAGGCGGTGAACAAGGTCAGCGAAACCCAGCAGGCTTCTAACGAGTTGGCCAAAGCGTTTGAAGTGGGCAACAGCGGTATCGATTTGAGCGATGTGATGATCGCCTCGCAAAAAGCCAGCGTGTCGATGCAGGCCATGACCCAGGTACGCAATAAGCTGGTTCAGGCTTACCAAGACATCATGCAAATGCCGGTTTAAGGGTAGGAACAGCACATGGCAAATCCCGCCGCTGGCGTACCGGCCCGAACGGGCTCGGCGGAGCAGAAAAAACCTTTGTTGGGTTTGGCCTTTCTGGACAATCTTTCCCAGATGTCGATGCTGCGCCAGGTCGGCCTCTTGGTGGGCTTGGCCGCGAGCGTGGCGATCGGCTTCGCCGTAGTGCTCTGGTCGCAACAGGCAGACTACCGACCGCTGTATGGCAGCCTAGCCGGCATGGACGCCAAGCAGGTCACCGAGACCCTGGCCGCAGCCAATATCAGTTACACCATCGAACCGACATCCGGAGCCCTACTTGTAGAGGCCAAAGACCTCGGCCGGGCGCGTTTGAAGCTGGCGACCGCAGGCGTGAGCGCCAATGACGGCAATCTGGGCTTTGAAATTCTCGACCAGGAACAAGGCCTGGGCACCAGTCAGTTTATGGAAGCCACTCGTTATCGCCGCGGCCTGGAAGGCGAGTTGGCGCGCACGGTGTCGAGCCTCAATAACGTCAAGGCCGCTCGCGTGCATCTGGCTATGCCCAAAACCTCGGTGTTTGTGCGTGATGAACGTAAGCCCAGTGCATCGGTGCTGGTGCAGCTGTATCCCGGCCGTTCGTTAGATGCGAGCCAGGTGCTGGCTATCGTTAACCTGATTGCGACTAGCGTGCCGGAGCTGGATAAGTCCCAGGTCACGGTGGTCGATCAAAAGGGCCATTTGCTTTCTGATATGGATGAAAACGCCGCGCTGAGCATGGCCGGCAAGCAATTTGATTACAGCCGACGCATGGAGAATATGCTGATCCAGCGCGTGCACAATATTCTGCTGCCGGTGCTGGGCAGTGGTCGCTATAAGGCGGAGGTCACGGCCGATGTGGATTTCAGCGAGGTGGAGTCCACCGCGGAGATGTTCAACCCAGACCAGCCGGCCTTGCGCAGTGAACAGCAAGTTAACGAACAACGCAGCAGTGCTCTGTCGTCCCAAGGTGTGCCCGGTGCCCTGAGCAATCAGCCGCCCGGTCCGGCCACCGCGCCGCAACAAGCCGGGGGCGCAGCGGGTGCCCCCGGCGCGGTGGCGGCCGGTCAACCGTTACTCGATGCTAATGGTCAACAGGTGTTGGATGCGACCACCGGTCAGCCGATGTTGGCGCCGTTTCCGGCGGACAAGCGCGAGCAGTCGACCCGCAACTTCGAGCTGGATCGCTCGATCAGCCATACCAAACAGCAGCAGGGACGTCTGCGCCGCTTATCGGTAGCGGTGGTGGTGGACGATCAGTTTAATCTGGATTCAGCCACCGGCAACGTCACTCGGGTGCCTTGGAGCGCCGACGATATGGCCCGCTTTACCCGCTTGGTGCAAGATTCGGTGGGCTTCGATGCCAGCCGCGGCGACAGCGTAAGCGTAATCAATACGGCCTTTACGAACGCGGTAGGCGAGGAAATTATCGCCATCCCGTTTTATACCCAGCCTTGGTTCTGGGACATCGTCAAGCAGGTGCTCGGTGTGTTGTTTATTCTGGTGCTGGTGTTTGGCGTGTTGCGCCCGGTACTGAACAACATCACCAATGCCGGCAAAGGCAAATCCCTGGCAGAGACCGGGTCGGACGTGGAGTTGGGCAAGATGGGCGGCCTGGACGGCGACTTAGCTGCAGATCGAGTCAGCTTGGGCGCGCCGCAGAGCATGATGCTGCCAAGCGCCAGTGAAGGGTATGATGCCCAACTGAACGCCATCAAGGGCCTGGTGGCCGAAGATCCGGGCCGCGTGGCTCAGGTCGTCAAAGAATGGATCAATGACGATGACTGATCTTTCTTGATTCGTGACTTTTCTTGATGAGTGATATGCCTTGAGCAAATTGAACAAAGTCGATAAGGCCGCCATCCTCTTGCTCTCGCTCGGTGAAACCGATGCCGCTCAAGTATTGCGCCACCTGGGGCCCAAGGAAGTGCAGAAGGTCGGCGTGGCCATGGCCCACATGCGCAATGTGCAGCGCGATCAGGTGCAGCAGGTAATGGGTGAGTTCGTCGACATCGTTGGCGACCAGACCAGTGTCGGCGTCGGTTCTGACACCTATATTCGCAAGATGCTGACCCAGGCCCTCGGCGAAGACAAAGCCGGCAACCTGATCGATCGGATCCTACTTGGCGGCAGCACCAGTGGCCTGGACAGTCTGAAATGGATGGAGCCGCGGGCGGTGGCCGATGTGATCCGCCTTGAACACCCGCAGATTCAGGCCATCGTGGTGGCTTATCTGGACCCTGATCAGGCCGGCGTGGTACTCAGCCATTTCACTCAAAAAGTCCGTTTGGATATTGTCTTGCGGGTGTCTGCACTCAATACCGTGCAGCCGGCTGCTCTGAAAGAGCTCAATCAGATTCTGGAAAAACAATTTGCCGGCGGCGCCAATACGACCCGCGCTAACTTGGGCGGTATCAAGCGTGCAGCCGACATCATGAACTACCTCGACAGTGCCGAAGAAGGCGCGCTGATGGATGCAATCCGCGAGGTCGATGCCGCTCTATCCACACAGATCGAAGACCTGATGTTTGTCTTCGACAACCTGGCCGAAGTCGATGATCGCGGTATCCAGGCGCTGCTGCGTGAGGTGTCCTCGGACGTGCTGGTGCTTGCGCTGAAGGGCGCCGACGAGGCGATCAAGGAAAAAATCTTCAAGAATATGTCCAAGCGTGCTGGCGAACTGCTGCGCGATGACCTGGAAAACAAGGGTCCAGTGCGGGTCAGCGATGTAGAAAACGCGCAAAAGGAAATTCTGACCATCGCTCGGCGCATGGGCGACGCCGGCGAAATAGTGTTGGGCGGCAAGGGCGGCGACGAAATGGTTTAAGCCGATGTGCCTGTTATGGGTTGGCTCGGCCTCGACGCTCGACGTGTAGGCACGCATAAGTCCACCCCTACAAACGCACCACGGCCAATTAACCGCTCACGCAGCCAACGCCCAGCCTAATAATCGTTGCAGCTACTCAGCATGACGCTCAACACGCCCAATACATCCAATTCAGCAGGCTCACCATGGTCAATAACGACGCCCCCAGCGAGCTGATTCGCGCCAAGGATGTCAGCAGCTTCGATCGCTGGGCCTTGCCCAGCTTCGATCCCGAAGGTTACATGCCGGCCGAAGCGCCTACGGAACCGGCGGAAGACCTGGCCAGCGCGAGCGCCGAGGTTCAGCCGCCTTGCGCAGAGGTCGACCTGGAGACGCTCAAGCCGTTGACCCTGGACGAGCTGGAGGCGATTCGCCAAGACGCCTACAACGAAGGTTTTTCCACCGGCGAGAAAGACGGCTTTCATGGCGGTCAACTCAAAGCCCGGCAGGAAGCCGACGTGGCGCTCAAGGCCAAGTTGCAGCGTCTGGAGCAGGTGATGACGCACCTGCTCGACCCCATCGCCGAGCAGGATCAGCAGCTCGAGGTGGCCATGATCAAGCTGGTCAGCCACATCACCCGGCAGGTTATCCAGCGGGAGCTGAGCAGCGATTCCAGCCAGTTGCGCCAGGTGCTGCGCGAGGCGCTCAAATTGCTGCCCATGGGCGCCGGCAATGTGCGCATTCATATCAACCCCCAGGACTTCGAGCTGGTCAAGGCGCTGCGTGAGCGCCACGAAGAAACCTGGCGCATTCTTGAAGATGACGCGCTGCAGCCGGGCGGCTGCCGGGTCGAAAGCGAGCACAGTCAGATCGATGCAAGTATCGAAACGCGCCTGAACCTGGCAGTACAGCAGCTGTTTGAACAGCAGCGCGAGCAGGCCACCAGCCCGCTCGCGGCGGATCTTTGCGAAGACTTGTACGCCGCGCCAATCGAGCCGAACGATGCCAGTTGAGCCGCCGCCGCTGCAGCCCGAAGCGTCCGGGCCGCGTCTGCAACGGACCAGTTTCGCCAAGCGCTTGAGCGGCTACAACCAGGCCGTAGAGCTGCCGACCCAGCCAGTGGTGGAAGGCCGCCTGCTGCGCATGGTCGGTCTGACCCTGGAAGCAGAAGGCCTGCGCGCGGCGGTAGGTAGCCGCTGTTTGGTGATCAACGACGACAGCTATCGTCCGGTGCAGGTCGAGGCCGAGGTGATGGGGTTTGCCAGCGGCAAGAGTTTTCTGATGCCGGTCGGCAGCCTGGCCGGCATCGCTCCCGGCGCCCGGGTGGTGCCCTTGCCCGATAGCGGCCGGTTACCGATGGGCATGGCGATGCTCGGTCGGGTGCTCGATGGTGTCGGTCACGCCTTGGATGGCAAGGGCCGGATGAAGGCCGAAGACTGGGTGCCGATCGACGGCCCGACCATCAACCCGCTCAAACGCCACCCGATTCACGAACCACTTGATGTCGGTATTCGTTCGATCAACGGCCTGTTGACCGTCGGCCGCGGCCAGCGTCTGGGCCTGTTTGCCGGCACCGGGGTGGGCAAGAGCGTGCTGCTGGGCATGATGACGCGCTTTACCAAGGCCGACATCATCGTGGTCGGGCTGATCGGCGAGCGTGGCCGCGAAGTGAAGGAATTTATCGAGCATATTCTCGGTGAAGAGGGCATGCGCCGCTCGGTGGTGGTGGCCTCGCCGGCCGATGAGGCGCCTTTGATGCGCTTGCGTGCGGCCATGTACTGCACGCGGATCGCCGAATATTTTCGGGACAAAGGCAAAAATGTGCTGCTGCTGATGGATTCGCTGACCCGCTTTGCTCAGGCCCAGCGCGAGATCGCCCTGGCCATCGGCGAGCCGCCGGCGACCAAGGGCTATCCGCCTTCGGTCTTCGCCCGGCTGCCGCGGCTGGTCGAGCGTGCCGGCAATGCCGAGGCGGGCGGCGGCTCGATCACCGCTTTCTATACGGTATTGAGCGAGGGTGACGACCAGCAAGACCCGATCGCCGATGCCGCGCGTGGCGTGCTCGACGGCCATATCGTGCTGTCGCGCCGGCTGGCCGAGGCGGGCCATTATCCGGCAATCGACATCGAAGCCTCGATCAGCCGGGTGATGCCGCAAGTGGTCAGCGCCGAGCATATGCGCAACGCCCAGCGCTTCAAGCAGCTGTGGTCACGTTTTGAGCAGAGCCGCGATTTGATCAGCGTCGGTGCCTACGTGCCGGGCGGCGATCCGGAGACCGACCTGGCCATCGCTCGGCAGCCGGCTATGGCCAGCTATCTGCGCCAGGGCCTCAACGACAACGAAAGCCTGGCGCCCAGCAGTGCGCAGTTGGCCGCCTTGTTCAGCCCGCCTGGCGCGCCCGCCACTCGAACGCCGGGATAAAAGATGCCGCAGCGAGCCAAGCGCCTGGCGCCCGTCATCTCTCTAGCCGAACGTGCAGAGCGTGAGGCGGCGCGCCAGCTCGGTCAGTGCCAGGGCTTGTCCGGTCAGGCCCAAAGCAAGCTCAACGATCTGGAAGGGTATCGCAGCGATTACCAGCAGCAATGGCTCAGCGAAGGCCAGCACGGTGTTTCCGGGCAATGGTTGATGAACTATCAGCGGTTTCTCGCCCAGCTAGAAGTTGCCGTTAGCCAGCAGCGCCAGACGCTGGCTTGGCACCAGGACAACCTGAACAAAGCGCGCACGCTTTGGCAGGCGCGTTATGCCCGCCTGGAAGGCCTACGCAAACTGGTCGAGCGCTACGCCGAGGAAAGCCGCCAGATCGAGGCCAAGCGCGAGCAGAAACTCTTCGACGAACTGTCTCAGCAGATGCGCGCGCACGATCAAGACTGACTTGGCCCGCGCCTTGCTATAGCCCTGGCACGACCCATCCCTTGCGGAGAGTGCCCATGTCCGTTGCCCCCGATTTGCTGCTCAGGCCTGCACCTGTGGCCAAGCCCAAAATGGCCGCGGCCAAAGCCCCGGAAAAACCGGCCGAGACTCGCCAGAGTCAGGCGTCCAGCTTCTCCCAGGTATATGCCAAGGAACGTCAGGCGAAAGCTTCTGAGCGTAGCGATGCGGTGACCCGCGCCGATCAGGATAAAGCGCGGAAGGCGACCGACGCCCAGCACGAGGGTGATGCTGCGGCCATTGACGCACCGCCGCTTGCCGATGGCGGCAAGCCTTTGCCGATCGAACCCGAGCAAGATCCGTCGCAGGTTGGGTTCGGGCCGGCAGCGGAGCCTGAGCCGGATCTAGCCGCCGCCGGCCTGCTACCGAGCAGCGCCAATTTAAGCGCCAACCTAAGCGCCATTCTTGACGCGGTCACCGCGCAGGCATCAGGCGCCGAGAAGGGCGAGGGCGACGCGACGGCGTTGCTGATGGGGCAGGTCGGCGGCAAGGGCCTGTCCGCCGGCGCGTTATCGAACGCGTTGGCCACGCCGATCACGCCGACCCCGCTGGCGGCGCAGGGTACGCAAAGCACCGGGCAGAATTTCGCCAGTGCCTTGGGCGCGTTTGCTCAGCAGCCAGTGAGTGGCGAGGCTGGCAAGGCTGGCAAGGTTGCGCTGGGTGAATTGGGTGAATTGGGCGAGCTTGAGGTAAGCGGCTTGGAAAGCCTGAAAGACAGCGCCGGCGATAACCGCGCTGACAGCAATCGACTCGGCGCCTTGAACCTGGCAGCAACTCAGCAACCCACCGCGGCGCAGCGTGCCGCGTTGGTGCCGGGCGTGCCGGTGCCGATGCAGCAGGGTGGCTGGAGCGAGGCGGTGGTGGATCGGGTGATGTGGCTGTCCAGCCAGAACCTCAAATCCGCCGAAATCCAGCTCGATCCGGCCGAGCTGGGACGTCTTGAAGTGCGCATCAATGTCGGCCAGGACCAGACGCAGGTGAGCTTCGTCAGCCCCAATGCTCAGGTTCGGGATGCGCTGGAAGGGCAAATGTACCGGCTGCGCGAGCTGTTTGCCCAGCAGGGCATGAATCAGCTCGACGTGAGTGTTTCTGACCAGTCGCTGAACCGCGGCAATCAGGGCCAAAGTGACGGGCGTGGCAGCCAGGGGCGCAATGGCGCGCACGTCGATGAGCCTATCCTTGCTCAAGGCCAGACTGAGATACGTGGCGCCAGCCTGTCCGCGGGTCGCGGCATGGTGGATTACTACGCCTGAGGCTTGCGTCGCGCTCGGGCACTGTCGTTTCGGGTGAAGGCGCGGTGCAGTTCAAGGATTTGCGCTGCGCACGCACGGCTCCCCCCGAGGCTGCTTTGGCTTAGCTGGCACAACACTTGCTCCTAACCTGATTAATACGCAAAGCACCTCGATCAGTGACGGATATTTGGCATGGCTAAGAAAGACCCGGCGCAAACCACCCCCGATGATTTGGCCCAACTGGCCGGAAAAGGCAAAGGTAAGGGTAAGCTCATCCTGTTGATACTGGTCGCACTCGTCGCCCTGTTGCTAGTGGTCGGCTTGTCAGCAGGCGCAACCTGGTGGGTACTGAACAAGGACCAGCCCGAAGCTTCGGCGGCCGAACTGAGCACCGAGCCGACTGTCGAGCACGTCGCGCCTACAGGGCCGCGAGCCATCTATGAAAACCTGGTGCCCGCTTTCGTGGTCAACTTCGAGCATGCAGGTCGTCAGCGTTATATGCAGGTCAGCGTCGCCCTGATGTCCCGCGATCAGGCCGCTCTGGACGCGCTGAAAGAACATATGCCGGTGCTGCGTAACCGCCTGGTGATGTTGTTTTCCGAGCAGCAATTCAGTGTGCTGAGCACCGCCGTAGGGCAAAAACTGCTGCGCTTGCAAGCCACCGCCAGCGTGCAGGAGCTGGCACAGAAAGAAGTCGGCAAACTGACGGTCGAGCAAGTGCTGTTCACCAATTTCGTTTTGCAGTGAGAGCGTCCTGATGGCTGTGCAAGACCTGCTGTCCCAAGATGAAATCGATGCCCTGCTACATGGCGTCGACGACGGCCTGGTGGAAGCCGAAGAGGTTGTCGCACCCGGCAGCGTCAAAAGTTATGACCTGTCCACCCAGGACCGCATCGTCCGCGGGCGCATGCCGACCCTGGAAATGATCAACGAGCGTTTTGCCCGCTATACCCGCATCAGCATGTTTAACCTGCTGCGCCGCTCGGCGGATGTGGCGGTGGGCGGTGTGCAGGTGATGAAGTTCGGCGAGTACGTGCATTCGTTGTATGTGCCCACCAGCCTGAACCTGGTGAAAATGAAACCGCTGCGCGGCACCGGGCTATTTATTTTGGATGCCAAGCTGGTGTTCAAATTGGTCGACAATTTCTTCGGCGGCGACGGCCGTCACGCCAAAATTGAAGGCCGCGAATTCACCCCCACCGAGCTGCGGGTGGTGCGCATGGTGCTGGATCAGGCCTTCATCGATCTTAAGGAAGCCTGGCAGGCGGTGATGGAAATCAACTTCGAGTATGTCAATTCGGAGGTGAATCCGGCGCTGGCCAATATCGTCAGCCCCAGCGAAGTAGTGGTGATTTCGACCTTTCATATCGAGCTGGACGGCGGTGGTGGCGATCTGCACGTGACCATGCCGTACTCGATGATCGAGCCGATTCGCGACATGCTGGACGCCGGTTTTCAGTCCGATGTGCATGATCAGGACGAGCGCTGGAGCAAGGCCCTACGCGAAGATATCCTGGATGTCAGCGTGCCCTTGTCAGCTATCGTGGCGCGCCAACAACTCAAGCTGCGGGACATTTTGCATATGCAGCCGGGCGACGTGATACCCGTGGATATACCGGACAGCGTAATTCTGCGTGCCAGTGGCGTGCCGACGTTCAAGGTCAAGCTTGGCGCCCATCAAGGCAACCTGGCCTTGCAGGTAATTGAGCCCATCGAGCGCATACGCTGAGGCGTTGTTCTGCACGTTTTGCCCTTTTTTATATTCATACCCTATTCATAGCTAGCCTGCCGAGGACCCTCCGATGGCCGACGAAAACGAACACAGCAGCCCAGAAGAACAGGCCCTGGCCGATGAGTGGGCGGCGGCGTTGTCTGAGTCTGGTGATTCCAGTCAGGATGATATCGATGCCATGCTGGCCAGCAGTAACGCGACAGCGGCGCCCGCCGCGCCGCGTGCACCGCTGGAAGAGTTCGGCAATGCACCCAAGTCCAGCCCGTTGGTAAACACGGGAAAACCGAACATGGATGTGATCCTCGACATTCCCGTGTCGATTTCCATGGAAGTGGGCAACACCAACATCACCATCCGTAACCTGCTGCAGCTCAATCAGGGCTCAGTGATCGAGCTCGATCGGCTGGCCGGTGAGCCGCTAGATGTGTTGGTCAATGGCACGCTGATCGCCCATGGCGAGGTGGTGGTGGTCAATGAGAAATTCGGCATTCGGTTGACCGATGTGATCAGTCCCAGCGAACGCATTCAGAAGTTGCACTAAGCCCATGGCACTCCATTCCATGGCCATGTTTTTTTGGTTTCTCAGGTCTTCCCGGTTGTTCGCCGTAGCCAGTTGTTCAGCACTGCTAGGAACGCTGCCGCTGAGCGCCCTGGCTGCAGAACCTGCCGCCGCCATCACGCCACTGGTCACGCCGCTGGTCAGCAGCGGTATCGCCGAGCAGTTGGTGACGTTGTTATTGGGTCTGGGGTTGGTGGTCGGCCTGATCTTTCTGCTGGCTTGGCTGATGCGTCGGGTGCAGCGCATCGGCCCGCAGCGCAATCAGCTGATCAAGTTGCTCTCCAGCCAAGCGCTGGGCCCGCGTGATCGGTTGCTGCTGGTGCAGGTTGGCCAGGAGCAAATATTGCTCGGTCTGACCCCGGGGCGCATTACCCCGCTGCACGTATTGAACGAGCCGGTGCAGCTGCCCGACGCACCGGCAGCCACACCCGAATTTGCCCAGCGGTTGCTGGAGCTGATGGGCCGCGACCAGAAGAACAAACTGTGATGACTGCATTACGTCTGCTGCTGATCCTGCTGTTGGTATCGTTGGCGCCCATGGCCTGGAGCGCCAACGATCCCATGTCGATCTCGGCCATCACCTTGTCGACCAATCCCGAAGGCCAGCAGGAATATTCGGTCAGCCTGCAGATTCTGCTGATCATGACGGCCCTGAGTTTTATTCCGGCCTTCTTGATGCTGATGACCAGCTTTACCCGGATCATCATTGTTTTCTCGATTTTGCGCCAAGCGCTGGGTCTGCAGCAGACGCCGTCGAACCAGATATTGATCGGCCTGGCGTTGTTTCTGACACTGTTTATCATGGCTCCGGTGTTCAATCAGATTAACGAAGAGGCCGTGCAGCCGTACCTGAATGAACAGTTGCCCGCCCAGGAGGCCATTAAAATAGCCGAAGGGCCGATCAAGAACTTTATGCTGGCGCAGACCCGCGAAAGTGATCTGGAACTGTTCATGCGTTTGTCAAAGCGCACCGACATTCAGCGCCCCGAAGACGCACCGTTGCTTATTCTGGTGCCGGCCTTCGTTACCTCGGAGCTTAAAACCGCGTTCCAGATCGGCTTTATGATCTTCATTCCTTTTCTGGTAATCGACCTGGTGGTGGCCAGTATTCTTATGGCCATGGGCATGATGATGCTCTCGCCGCTGATCATCTCCTTGCCATTCAAAATCATGTTATTCGTGCTGATTGATGGCTGGGCCTTGATCATGGGAACACTGGCCGCCAGCTTTGGAGGGTTCTGATGACCCCTGAAGTTGCCGTCGACCTGTTTCGCGAAGGGCTCTGGCTGACTGCCATGATCGTCGCGATTTTGGTGGTGCCCAGCCTCTTGGTGGGTCTTGTGGTTGCGGTGTTCCAGGCGGCGACCCAGATCAATGAACAGACCCTGAGCTTTCTGCCGCGCCTGTTGGTGATGCTGCTGACCCTGATCTGGGCCGGACCCTGGCTGGTTAATAGGCTGATGGAGTTCACGACTAACCTGATTCACAACATTCCCTTGTTGATCGGCTGAAATGCTTGAGTTGAGCGCGAGCCAGATCGGCACCTGGGTGGGCAGTTTTCTGCTGCCGCTGTTTCGTGTTGCGGCCCTGCTGATGACCATGCCCATCATCGGCACCAAGCTGGTGCCGATGCGGGTGCGTATGTACCTGTCCGTGGCGATCTGCCTGGTGTTGTTGCCCACCTTGCCGCCGATGCCGGTGGTCGATGCACTGAGCTTGCCAACCTTTATGCTGATCGCTCAGGAAATTCTGATCGGGGTGATGATGGGCTTTGTGTTGCAGCTATTTTTTCATTCCTTCGTAATGGCTGGGCAGATCATTTCCACGCAGATGGGCTTGGGTTTTGCCTCCATGGTCGACCCGGCCAACGGTGTTTCCGTAGCCGTGATCGGGCAGTTCTTTCTGATGCTGGTGACCCTGTTATTTTTGGCCATGAACGGCCATCTGGTGGTCTTCGAGGTGCTGGCCGAGAGTTTTGTCACCCTGCCAGTGGGCGGCGGACTGACTACCGGTCACTACTGGGAAGTGGCCGGCAAACTTGGTTGGGTGTTGGCCGCCGGGCTGATGCTGGTGTTGCCGGCGGTCACCGCGCTGCTGGTGGTGAATATCGCGTTTGGGGTGATGACCCGCGCCGCGCCGCAGCTGAATATTCTTTCTATCGGCTTTCCCATGACTTTGGTGCTGGGGATGATGATTGTTTGGATCGGCATGGCCGATATCCTCGCCCAGTACCAGGCGCTGGTTACCGAGGCCTTACTGATGCTGCGCGAATTGGCCGGAGTTAAATAGCCATGCCGGCCTTTATGGATTGCCCTGCAGCGGGAGCGCAGCTGGATGGCTGAGAGCGAAAGCGGCGCGGAAAAAAGCGAAGACCCCACCGAGAAACGGATTCGCGAATCCCGTGAGAAGGGCCAGATCGCCCGTTCTCGCGAACTCAATACCTTGGCGGTGATGCTGGCTGGCACCGGTGGGCTGCTCGCAACCGGCGGCCAACTGGGTACGGCGCTGATGGGCATCATGCGCGACAATTTTTCCTTCCCGCGCGAGGCGCTGTGGAGCGAAGGGTCGATGGGGCTACATCTGCTCGGCGCTGGCTACAGCGCATTGCAGGCGCTGGCGCCGCTGGCGCTGTATCTGTTAATTGCCGCTATCGTTGGCCCCATCAGTTTGGGTGGCTGGCTGTTCTCGGCCGAAGCGCTGCAACCCAAGGCCAGCCGAATGAACCCGGCTGCGGGGCTCAAACGCATGTTTTCAGCCAAGTCGCTGGTCGAGTTGCTCAAGGCGGTAGCTAAGTTTGTGTTGGTGCTGTTGGTGGGCTTCAGCGTGCTGTCGAGTTTTCAGGACGACCTGTTGGCCATGGCCCATGAGCCGCTGGAGAGGGCGATTGTCCACAGCGCCCAGGTGGTTGGTTGGAGTGCGCTGTGGATGTCTTGTGGACTGGTGCTGATTGCTGCGGTGGATGTGCCTTTTCAGCTGTGGGACAACCAGCAAAAAATGCTGATGACCAAGCAGGAAGTGCGCGATGAGAATAAGGACAGCGAGGGCAAGCCGGAGGTTAAGCAGCGCATCCGCCAGTTGCAGCGAGAGATGTCAGAGCGGCGAATGATGGATTCGATTCCGCAGGCCGATGTGGTGATCACCAACCCGACGCACTTCGCGGTGGCGCTTAAATACGATCCGAACGCGGGAAATGCGCCGGTGCTGTTGGCCAAGGGCGGCGATTTTCTGGCCCTGAAAATTCGCGAAATTGCGCAAAAGCACGAAGTGATGATTCTCGAATCGCCGGGCCTGGCGCGAGCAGTGTATTTCTCCACCGAGTTGGACCGTGAAATTCCTGCCGGCCTGTACCTGGCGGTGGCTCAGGTGCTGGCCTATGTTTACCAATTGCGCCAGTTTCAAGCCGGTAAGGGCAAGCGCCCCGACCCCATGCCGGATCCGCCGATTCCGCCGGACCTGCGCCGCGACGAGTGATAACGCTGCCCCGCGGTAAGTTGGACGACTTCTTGCACACCTCCGCCATCGGCGCGGTTAGCGTCAAAAGATTGAATCGGCTGGGGTAGGGATGTGGCAGTAGACCGCTCACAATTAATCGGCAACGTGCGCAGCAACCTGTCGGGTCTGCGCCATGGCAATCTGGGCATTCCGCTGCTGTTGCTGGTGATGCTCGGCATGGTGATGTTGCCGATCCCGCCGTTCCTGCTCGATGTGTTGTTCACTTTTAGTATTGCGCTGTCGATCGTGGTGCTGCTGGTTGGCATTTATGCGCTGCGCCCGCTGGATTTCGCGGTGTTCCCGACCATTCTGCTGGCCGCCACCTTGCTGCGTCTGGCCCTGAACGTGGCCTCGACCCGGGTGGTCTTGCTGCACGGGCATGAAGGCGATGCCTCGGCCGGCCAAGTGATTCAGGCGTTCGGCGAAGTGGTGATCGGCGGCAACTATGTGGTCGGCATCGTGGTGTTCGCCATCTTGATGATCATCAACTTCGTGGTGGTGACCAAGGGCGCCGGGCGGATCTCCGAGGTCAGTGCGCGCTTCACCCTGGACGCCATGCCCGGCAAGCAGATGGCTATCGACGCCGACCTGAACGCCGGTCTGATCGATCAGGAAATGGCCAAGCTGCGGCGCAGCGAAGTGTCCCAGGAAGCCGACTTCTACGGCTCCATGGACGGCGCCAGCAAGTTTGTGCGCGGCGATGCGGTGGCCGGTCTGCTAATTCTGTTTATCAACCTGATCGGCGGCATCGCCATTGGCATCTTTCAGCATGATCTGGGCTTCGCCGACGCCGGTAAGGTTTACACCCTGCTAACCATCGGCGATGGTCTGGTCGCGCAAATCCCCTCGCTGCTGCTGTCTACTTCGGCGGCGATCATGGTTACCCGAGTTTCCAGCTCCGAAGACATGGGTGAGCAGGTTACCCGGCAGATGTTTGCCTCCCCACGGGCGTTGGCGGTTGCCGCGGCAATCATGATTGCCATGGGTCTGGTGCCGGGCATGCCGCATTTTTCCTTTATCAGCCTAGGCCTGCTTGCCGCAGGCGGTGCCTACTGGATCGCCAACAAGCAGCGCCAGGTCAAGGAAGACGAAGTGCTGGAAGTGCAACGCGAGCAAGAACTGCTGCCGGCTCAGCGCGCCCAGGAGATCAAGGAATTGGGCTGGGACGATGTGATGCCGGTGGATATGGTCGGCCTGGAAGTGGGCTACCGGCTGATCCCTCTGGTTGATCGCAATCAGGGTGGGCAACTGCTGGCGCGGATCAAGGGCGTGCGCAAGAAATTGTCTCAAGACATGGGGTTTCTGATGCCCTCGGTGCATATCCGCGACAACCTTGACCTGCAACCCAATGGCTACCGCTTGACCCTGATGGGCGTCACGGTTGCCGAGGCCGAAATCCACCAGGACCGGGAGCTGGCGATCAATCCGGGCCAGGTATTTGGCACCCTCAACGGGGTGACGACCAAGGATCCGGCGTTCGGTCTGGAGGCGGTATGGATTGATCCGACCCAGCGCGACCAGGCTCAGTCGCTGGGCTATACGGTGGTCGACGCCAGTACCGTGGTCGCCACACACCTCAATCAGGTGCTGCACAAACACGCCCACGAACTGCTCGGGCACGAGGAAGTGCAGCAGTTGCTGCAGCTGCTGGCCAAAAGTTCGCCCAAGCTGGCGGAGGAGCTGGTACCGGGGTTGGTGTCGCTGTCGACTCTGCTCAAGGTGTTGCAGGCCTTGCTGCAGGAGCAAGTGCCGGTGCGCGATATCCGTACCATTGCCGAAACCATCGCCAATATTGCCCCCAAGAGTCAAGATCCCGCCGCGATGGTCTGTGCGGTGCGAGTCGCGCTGGCTCGCGCCATCGTACAAAGCATTGTGGGACTAGAGCCGGAGCTGCCTGTCATCACCCTTGAGCCAAGACTGGAACAGATATTGCTTAATAGCTTGCAGAAGGCCGGTCAAGGCACCGAGGAGGGCATCCTCCTGGAACCTGGCATGGCCGAGAAGCTGCAACGCTCCTTGGTGGAGGCGGCGCAGCGCCAGGAAATGCTCGGCAAACCGGCGATTCTGCTGGTGGCCGGTCCGGTTCGGGCGATGCTCTCGCGCTTCGCTCGGATGGCCGTACCGAATATGCAGGTGCTGGCGTACCAGGAAATTCCGGACAACAAGCAAGTCACCATAGTCGCGACCGTGGGTCAGAACTAACCGAGGTTTTAGGCCATGCAAGTCAAACGCTTTTTCGCCGCCGATATGCGCCAGGCCATGAAATTGGTCCGCGATGAGCTGGGCGCTGATGCCTCGATTATCGGTAATCGCAGAGTCGCCGGCGGCGTCGAGCTGACGGCTGCACTGAACTATCAAGTGACGCCAATTTCGGTTAATGAGGCAAATCCGCAGTTGGCCGTCGAGCTGCGCAAGACCCAGGCGAAGATTGCTTCGGCCCGCGCCGAACTGAGCTCGCGTGAATACGACGATGCCGGCAAGGACGGCCAATTGTTCGCCAATGAATCAATCATGGCTCCGGAAATTCCAACTTCGCTGCTGCGTCAGGCCGCCTCAGCTGCGCCTGCGGGGCTGACTCAACAGCCTGTGGAAAACGTGGCTACCGAGCAGCGGGCCATGGATGCCATGCGCATGGAAATGCAGGGATTGCGCCAATTGCTTGAGGTGCAACTGGGTTCCATGGCATGGGGTCAGATGCAGGATCGTCGCCCGCAGCAGGCCGATCTCTGGCGCCGACTGCAGCGCATGGGCTTGCCGGTGGATATCGCCAAGGCTCTGCTGGAGCCGGTAGCTAACGTAGCTGAACCGCGTCAGGCCTGGCGTACCTTGCTGGCCCATCTGGCACATGCCATCCGTACACCTGAGCAGGAGCCGCTGGAAGACGGTGGGGTGATTGCCTTAGTCGGCCCGGCTGGCATGGGCAAGACCACCACACTGGCCAAACTGGCCGCGCGCTATGTGCTTAAGTACGGCGCTCAACATATCGCCATGGTGAGCATGGACAGTCATCGTATAGGCGCCCAGGAGCAGCTAAAAACCCTGGGGCGCATCCTCAATGTCTCTGTGACCCAGGTCGACCCCAACCATTCCTTGAGTCAGGCTCTGGCGTCGTTGGCAGATAAGCGCGTAGTGCTGATCGATACCGCCGGCCTGCCAGGTAACGATCCGGCGTTAGCCCTACAGCTAGAAACCTTGGCTGAGCGCACTATCAAATCGAAAAATTACCTGGTCCTAGCCACCACCAGCCAGAGCCAAGTGTTGAAGGCCGCCTACCATAGTTATAAGCGCTGCGGCTTGGCGGGTTGCATTTTGACTAAGCTCGATGAGGCCACCAGTCTCGGTGAAGCCTTGAGCCTGGCGATCAACCAGCACCTTCCCGTGGCCTATCAAACCGATGGGCCGAAGATTCCAGATAATCTGCAGGTGCCGCGCAGTCATCAGTTAGTTAGTCGTGCAGTAGGTCTGCAAGCGGCAGAAGACCCCAGTACCGAGACCATGGCTGATATGTTTGCCGGCCTCTATCAGAACTCGGCGCAGCGCGCCGGATAGCCCATGTATTTCGGCCCTCGCAGGTGCCGGTTAGCACTCAGGATGAGTTCACAAGGAATCAGCCAAATGATTCAGTCGCAACAAGACACGATGTGGAGAAATCATGGATAGGCATCCGGTGCAGGTGATTGCGGTCACTGGCGGCAAAGGCGGTGTCGGCAAGACCAATGTGTCGGTCAACCTGTCTCTGGCCCTGGCCGACCTTGGTCGGCGGGTGATGTTGATGGACGCCGACCTGGGTCTGGCCAACGTCGATGTGCTGCTGGGTTTGACGCCTAAATACACGCTGGCCGATGTGATCAACGGTACGTGCCAGCTGCGCGATGTGCTGTTGCTGGGGCCTGGCGGTGTTCGCGTGGTACCGGCTGCGTCCGGCACCCAGAGCATGGTGCAGCTCTCGCCTATGCAGCATGCCGGGCTGATTCAAGCCTTCAGCGAGATCAGCGACAACCTTGATGTGTTGGTGATCGATACCGCCGCCGGCATTGGTGATGCGGTGGTCAGTTTCGTGCGCGCCGCCCAAGAGGCGATCATCGTGGTGTGCGATGAGCCGACTTCTATCACCGACGCCTATGCCCTTATCAAATTGCTCAGTCGCGATCACGGCATGAACCGTTTTCGAGTGTTGGCGAACATGACCCACAGCGCGCAGGAAGGTCAAAATCTGTTTGTTAAGCTGACCAAGGTGACCGATCGGTTCCTTGATGTGGCACTGCAGTATGTCGGCGCCATTCCTTACGATGAGGCGGTGCGCAAGGCCGTGCAGAAGCAGCGCGCGGTCTATGAAGCCTTCCCTCGTTCGAAATGCGCTCTGGCATTCAAGGCTGTTGCACAGAAAGTAGATACCTGGCCATTACCCGCCAATCCACGCGGCAATCTGGAATTTTTCGTCGAGCGGTTGGTGCAGCAAGCGAACGCGGGCCCCGGCGCATGATTTCAAGCGGTGGACTCAGTATGTACAGCAAGGCCCACGCCCAGGATGCTCAGCACCAGTTGATCGAGCGCTACGCGCCCTTAGTCAAGCGCATTGCCTACCACATGCTGGCTCGCTTGCCGGCCAGCGTGCAGGTCGATGATCTGATCCAGGCCGGGATGCTTGGCCTGCTCGAATCGTCGAAAAAATACGATGCGAGTAAGGGGGCCAGTTTTGAAACGTTCGCTGGAATTCGCATCCGTGGTTCGATGCTCGACGAGGTGCGCAAGGGTGATTGGGCGCCGCGCTCAGTGCATCGCAATACCCGGATGGTCAGCGAGGCAATTCGAGCAATCGAAGCCAAAACTGGCGCAGAGGCTAAAGATCAAGAGGTTGCGGCCGAACTCCAATTGAGTCTCGAGGATTACTACGGCATTCTGAGCGACACTTTGGGCAGCCGTTTGTTCAGTTTTGACGATCTGCTGCAAGACGGTGAGCATGATGGCTTGCGTGAAGATGCGGGCATTACTCACGCCGAACCCTCGCGCGATTTGGAAGATCAACGTTTCCAGGCTGCTCTGGCGGATGCCATTACCAAGCTGCCCGAGCGTGAGCGTCTGGTGTTGGCGTTGTATTACGATGAAGAGTTGAACCTGAAGGAAATTGGTGAAGTGCTGGGGGTCAGCGAGTCGCGGGTCAGTCAGTTGCATAGCCAGTGTGCGGCGCGTTTACGGGCTCGGCTTAGCGAGTGGCGGGCGCGTTGAATGCGTGGTGGGCACGGCCGAATTCATGATTGAGGGGTGTATTCAGCTGCTGAATGCGTTTAGGACTGTACGGAGGCCGACTTGGACAAAAACATGAAAATTCTCATCGTCGACGACTTCTCGACGATGCGACGAATCATCAAAAATCTACTACGTGACTTGGGTTTTACCAATACTGCTGAAGCTGACGATGGCCTCACTGCGCTGCCGATGCTGCAAAATGGCAGCTTTGATTTTCTAGTTACTGACTGGAATATGCCCGGTATGAGTGGCATCGATTTGCTGCGCGCGGTGCGTGCGGACGAGCGCCTAAAACACCTGCCGGTGTTGATGGTGACGGCCGAATCCAAGCGCGATCAGATCATCGAGGCGGCGCAAGCCGGAATTAACGGCTATGTGGTCAAGCCGTTCACCGCCCTGGTGTTGAAGGAGAAGATTGAAAAAATCTTCGAGCGGGTTAACGGCTGATATCTGCCAAGAGGGTGTAATGGAACTTAATGATTCCACATCGGTTGACCTTGAGTCAGCCCTGAAAAACAATGCCCGTGAGTTGGTGTCAAGCTTGGAACGCGGCAACTTTGGCGAAGCGGTAGTGTTTATCAATGAGCTCAACAAGGTGCGTGACCGCGGCCTGTATCACGAAGTCGGTAAGCTGACCCGTGAACTGCACAATGCTATTGCCAATTTTCAGCTCGATCCGAAGGCGCCTCATGCTCAGGAAGTTTCGCAAATCACCGATGCCACTGAGCGGCTGAATTACGTGGTGACCCTGACCGAAAAAGCGGCTAATCGGACCATGGATCTGGTTGAGAAAAGTGCACCGTTGGTCAGTGAAATGGGTGACGAGGCACAGAGCCTGGGCGCCGAGTGGGGGCGTTTTATGCGCCGTGAACTAGGTGCCGAAGCCTTTCGCGGGCTGGCTAAGCGCATCGAGCAGTTTCTACAGCGTAGCGAGCGCGATAATCGGTCGGTCTCGACGGATCTGAACGACATTATGTTGGCCCAGGATTTCCAGGACCTCACCGGGCAGGTGATCAAACGGGTGACCCAACTGGTCACCGACGTGGAAAGCAACCTGCTCAAACTGATGCTGATGGCCAGTCAGGTCGATCGTTTTGCCGGTATCGAGCACGATCACGAGCAGTTGCGTGCCGAGCAAGAAAAATTAAAAGAGTCATTGCATGGTGAAGGTCCGCAGATTCATGCCGATACGCGTGAAGACATCGCGTCCAGCCAAGACGATGTCGATGATCTGCTCTCAAACTTGGGGTTTTAGCCTCCAATATTTTTAGGCTTCATTAAAGCCTTTGGGGAACATGCACATGAGCTTCGGCGCCGATGAAGAAATCCTCCAGGACTTCCTGGTTGAGGCCGGCGAGATACTTGATCTGCTGTCTGAACAGTTGGTCGAGCTGGAAAGTCGCCCGGACGATTCGAACTTGCTCAACGCCATTTTTCGTGGCTTTCACACCGTCAAAGGTGGCGCTGGTTTTCTCCAGTTGCACGAGCTGGTTGAATGCTGCCATATCGCCGAAAACGTCTTCGATATTCTGCGCAAGGGCGAACGACGGGTCGATTCTGAGTTGATGGATGTGGTGTTGGAGGCGTTGGACGCCATTAACACCATGTTCAGCCAGGTCCGAGAGCGGGTCGAGCCGACCGCCGCCACGCCGCAACTGCTTGCTGCCTTAGCGGCTTTGGCGCAGCCGGCGAGCGCAACGCCAGTACTAGCGGCAGCACCAGCGCCAGTAGCGCCTGCTCCGCAGGTTGCCGCCGGTGCAGAAACCACCGACAGCGAGTTCGAATTGTTGCTCGATGGACTAGACGAGCCGCCTGTGACCTCGCCAGCGCCGGCTGGCGCAGGCGATGCAATCAGCGATGACGAGTTCGAAGCGCTGCTCGATCAGTTGCATGGCAAAGGCAAGTTTGTTGCCCCAGACGCCGCGCCGGTCATTGCCTCGACGGTTGCCGCTCCTGCGACTGCCGCACCGGTTACGGCTGACAATAACGAAATCAGCGACGATGAGTTTGAAGCGCTGCTCGATCAGCTGCACGGCAAGGGCACGTTTGAGACCCCGGCGCCAGCGGCTACTCCCGCGGCGGGTTTAGTCGGGCCTGCCGTTACGCCGGCTGCAGCAGCAGCAACGGCGGCTGGCAGCGACAGTATCAGCGACGATGAATTTGAAGCCTTGCTCGACGAGCTGCATGGCAAGGGTACTTTCGTTGCGCCGGCTACTCCGGCCGCAGCCTCCGCAGCTTCGGCCACGCCCGCGGTTACCGCCGGCAAGGCAGCGGCCCCCAGTAAGCCTGCTCCAGTCACGGCCGAAGCGGGCGCCTCGACGGCGCCGCGGGCAGTTCCCGAGCGGGTCGCGCCGGCCAAGGAAGTAGAAACCACGGTGCGGGTCGATACCGCACGCCTGGACGACATCATGAACATGGTCGGTGAGCTGGTGCTGGTGCGTAACCGTCTGGTACGCCTGGGCACCGACAGCGGCGATGAAGAGATGGTCAAGGCTGTCTCCAACCTCGATCTGGTCACCGCCGACCTGCAGACGGCGGTGATGAAAACCCGCATGCAACCGATTAAAAAGGTCTTCGGCCGCTTCCCGCGGCTGGTGCGCGACATGGCGCGCAGCCTGAAAAAAGAAATCACCCTCGAGCTAGTTGGCGAGGACACCGACCTAGACAAGAACCTGGTGGAAGCCTTGGCCGACCCGCTAGTGCATCTGGTGCGCAACTCGGTGGATCATGGCATCGAGCAGCCAGAGCAACGTGAGGCCAGCGGTAAGAGTCGCGGCGGCAAGATAGTGCTGGCCGCGCAACAAGAAGGCGACCATATCCTGCTGTCGATTACCGATGACGGCAACGGTATGGACCCCGATGTGCTGCGCGCCAAAGCCGTGGAGAAGGGCGTGCTGGACCGCGAAGCGGCTGAGCGCCTGAGTGAGGCGGAGTGCTACAACCTGATCTTCGCTCCGGGCTTCTCGACCAAGACCGAGATTTCCGATGTGTCCGGGCGTGGCGTGGGTATGGATGTGGTGAAAACCAAGATCGCCCAGCTCAATGGCATCATTACCATTCAGTCGGGCAAGGGCCAGGGCACCAAGATATTCATCAAGGTGCCGTTGACCCTGGCAATCCTGCCCACACTGATGGTGATGCTGGGCAATCAGGCGTTCGCTTTTCCGCTGGTCAACGTCAATGAAATTTTCCACCTCGACCTGTCGCGCACCAATGTGGTGGACGGCCAGGAAGTGGTGATAGTGCGCGACAAGGCGCTGCCGCTGTTCTACCTCAAGCGCTGGCTGGTGCGGGGCGCCGCCCACGAGGTGCAGCGCGATGGTCATGTGGTGATTCTGTCGGTGGGCACTCAGCGGGTCGGTTTTGTGGTGGACCAATTGGTCGGCCAGGAAGAAGTGGTCATCAAACCGTTGGGCAAGATGCTGCAAGGCACCCCCGGGGTTTCTGGCGCGACCATCACCGGCGACGGACACATCGCTCTGATTCTCGATGTGTCGAGCATGCTCAAGCGTTACGCGCAGCGTCAGTAGCGGTTTGCCCGTCAGGCCAGCGCTAACGCGCCGGCTAGACAGGCGGTATATCGCACTGCCACAAACCGACCCGCAGCAATTTTTGCAATTCCCTGGAGTGTGTATGGCGGTCAAGGTTTTGGTAGTGGATGACTCCGGATTTTTCCGCCGCCGGGTCTCGGAAATACTCTCTGCCGACCCGAGTATTCAGGTGGTCGGCACCGCCACCAACGGTCGCGAAGCGATCGACCAGGCGCTGGCGCTCAAGCCCGACGTGATCACCATGGATTACGAGATGCCGATGATGGATGGCATCACCGCCGTGCGGCATATCATGCAGCGCTGCCCGACCCCGGTATTGATGTTCTCCTCACTGACTCACGAAGGCGCCCGCGTCACCCTCGATGCGCTGGACGCTGGCGCGGTAGATTTTCTGCCGAAAAACTTTGAAGACATCTCGCGCAATCCGGAAAAGGTCAAGCAGCTGCTGTGTGACAAGGTCCACCTGCTCGCGCGCAGCAACCGGCACTACGGCACGTTTTCTACGGTAGCGCCGAGCACTCTGCCAGTGTCCAGCAGTCAGCCAGCGGCCAGTCATGCGCAGCGCCCGGCGCTGCGCACACCGGGCAGTCCGCCCGCCCGGTCGGTTGTGCCGGCGGCTAAACGCAAGGCTTATAAGCTGGTCGCCATAGGCACCTCAACGGGTGGTCCGGTAGCCTTGCAACGCGTATTGACGCAGCTGCCGGCGAGTTTTCCGGCGCCGCTGGTATTGATCCAACATATGCCCGCGGCCTTCACCAAGGCCTTTGCCGAACGTCTGGACAAGCTCTGCCAGATTAGCGTCAAGGAAGCCGAGGACGGCGATCTGCTGCGTCCTGGCCTGGCTCTACTGGCCCCTGGCGGCAAGCAGATGATGATCGATGCGCGCGGTGCGGTGCGGATCCTGCTTGGCGACGCGCGATTGAATTACCGACCCTGCGTCGACATAACCTTCGGTTCGGCTGCCAAGACCTTCCGTGACAAGGTGCTGGCCGTGGTGCTGACCGGTATGGGTGCCGATGGCCGCGAAGGCGCGCGCCTGCTCAAGCAAAGCGGTAGCCAAATATGGGCTCAGGATGAGGCCAGTTGTGTGATTTATGGCATGCCCATGGCCATCGTCAAAGCCGACCTGGCGGATGCGGTGTACGGCCTGGACGATATTGGTCGGCATCTGGCCGAGACGTGCATGTGATGGTTTTTACCGTGAGCACGCGCTGATGGATGTGTTGAGCCTGATTGGGGTGTTGTTGGCCTTTGTGGCAATTATGGGCGGTAACTACCTTGAAGGCGGGCATGTCGGGTCACTGCTGAATGGCCCGGCCGCTTTGATTGTGATCGGCGGCACGCTGGGCGCAGTTTTTCTGCAGACGCCGATGCAGGTGCTCAAGCGGGCCATGACCATTTTGCATTGGATTTTTTTCCCGCCGCGCATCGACCTGCCGGGCGGCGTTGATCGAGTCGTGGGATGGAGCCTAATCGCGCGCAAGGAAGGTCTGTTAGGGCTCGAGTCGATAGCCGAGTCTGAACCCGACGCGTATTCGCGCAAAGGTTTGCAATTGCTGGTGGACGGCGCCGAGCCTGAGTCTATTCGCAGCATTCTTGAAGTCGACTTCTTCACCCAGGAAGACCGCGATATCCGGGCCGCTAAGGTGTTCGAGAGCATGGGCGGTTATTCGCCGACCATCGGTATCATCGGTGCAGTGATGGGTTTGATCCATGTGATGGGCAATCTGGCCGATCCGGGCATGCTCGGCAGCGGCATCGCCGTAGCCTTCGTCGCGACCATTTATGGGGTGGGTTTGGCCAACCTCTTATTACTGCCCATCGCCAGCAAACTCAAGACCCTCGCCGCTCGCCAATCGCGTTATCGCGAGATGTTGCTTGAAGGTATTCTGTCCATTGCCGAGGGCGAAAATCCACGCTCCATCGAACTCAAGCTGCAAGGCTTTATGGAGTGAAATATGGCCCGTCGGCGTCGGCCCCAAGAACCTGAAAACCATGAGCGCTGGTTGGTCTCCTACGCGGATTTCATCACCCTGCTGTTCGCTTTTTTTGTGGTGATGTACTCCATGTCATCGGTCAACGAAGGCAAATACAAGGTGCTCGCGGAGAGTCTGACGAATGTCTTCAATTTGCCCGATCATTCCGTTGAGCCATTCCGTGCGCATGATGAACCGTCGGGCACTGGCGCCGCTCAGCGCTCCGCGGATAAAGCACCGCGCAAGCAGAGCACCACTGAAACGCCGGCTAGCGATGCTCTTGAACGTATTGCCCAGAGTCTGCGCAGTGCCTTTGGCACGATGATCATGAGCGATCAGATGACCCTGCGCGGCAATGAGCAGTGGATCGAGATCGAACTCAAATCCAGCCTGTTGTTTCCCAGTGGCGATGCTATTCCCACGGATGCGGCCTTCAGCATTATCGAGAAAATTGCCAAGATCTTGGCACCCTATGAGAACCCCATTCATATCGAAGGCTTCACCGACAACCTGCCGATCAGCACGGCGCAGTATCCGACCAACTGGGAGCTGTCCGCTGCGCGCGCGGCGAGCATGGTGCGCCTGCTGGCTATACAAGGGGTCAGTCCAACGCGGTTGGCGGCGGTGGGTTATGGCGAGTTTCAGCCGGTGGCGGATAACGCCACGGCGGCGGGGCGCGGTCGTAACCGGCGGGTGGTGCTGGTGATTTCCCGCCATCTGGACGTGCGCCGCAGCATCACGGGTGTAGAGAGTGCCAGTGACACCGTGAATGGCGCGCTGCAGCGCGCTGGCACGCAACCTGCAAATGCGCCTGCAGTACGGGCAGCCATGCCGGCTGCTGTCAATTACCCGTCGCCAGCCCTCTAGGGTGGCGCCTGTTCTCGGCAGAACCTGAAGGGTGCCCAGAGGATGAAGAAGATGAGAGTCTGGGCAGTCGCCAATCAAAAAGGTGGGGTCGGTAAGACCACTACCGCTATCGCACTGGCTGGCTTGCTGGCCGATGCCGGCAAGCGTGTGGTGGTGGTCGATCTGGATCCCCACGGCTCGATGACCAGCTATTTTGGCCACGATCCCGATTCACTGGAGCACAGTGTTTTCGATTTGTTCCTGCACAAAGGCAGTGTGCCGCTAGGTTTGCCGCAGCAACTGCTGCTGTCCACCAGCCACCCAGACATTGCCTTGCTGCCGGCCAGTACCGCGCTGGCTACCCTGGAGCGACAGTCGCCTGGGCAAAGCGGCCTGGGTCTGGTGATCGGCAAAAGCCTGGCGCAGTTGTGGGAAGATTACGATCATGTGCTGATCGATAGTCCGCCGCTGCTCGGGGTATTGATGGTCAATGCCCTGGCGGCCAGTCAGCAGCTGGTGATTCCGGTGCAGACTGAGTTTCTCGCGCTCAAGGGGCTGGAACGAATGGTCAGCACCCTGACGATGATCAATCGTTCGCGCAAACAGGCCTTGCCCTACTGCATAGTGCCGACCTTGTTCGACCGCCGTACCCAGGCTTCGATGCGCGCGCTGCGTGAGCTACACACAAGTTATCCTGAGCATCTGTGGACCGGTTATATCCCGGTCGACACGCGCCTGCGAGATGCCAGCCGCGCGGGCCTGACACCGTCGCAATATGATGGAAAAAGTCGCGCGGTGCTCGCTTACCGGGCCCTGCTCAAGCAACTGCTGAGCGTGCAGCCAGCCAGCCAGGTCGTCTGAGATGCGCGCTTATGAGCACCGCGCTGTGTGGCGTACTAACCTTGGGACGGCGCTCCATACAGCAACGTTGTATGCTCGCCGCCTGGCCCTGGCGCAGCGGCAAAAGGCCCGCTCAAGTAGGCTGTCTAACCAGCCGATAGCAAGTGCACGCTACTTTTTCGAGTCGTCCCTATGAGCCGTACCCTCCTTACCGCCACGCGCCCGCAGCAGGCCTTGCAGTCTTACCTGGATGCGTTACTGCAGGATGCGGCCCAAGAGCTGGAGCAGGCCGATAGCGTCGATGCGGACGAATTTTACGCAGCAGTGCTTGAAGAGCAGCGCCGCGATGCACATACGCTGACGCTAACGGTGCCGCTTGTGTCCGCAGTGGCGCCGACGCAGCCATTGCCGAGCCGATTGCCGGTGCTGCCCGAAGTGGCCGGCGCGCTGCTGCCATTGGCGCTGCCGAGCGAAGCTAAACCTGCACTTATCGAGCCCATGCCGGCTCCGGTTGAAGGGGCGCCCCCGGCACTCTTAAGTGATCGCCCCAGTTGGGCGCAAGGACCGTTCGAGTGCCTGTTATTCGATGTGGCGGGTTTAACCTTGGCGGTGCCGCTGGTGAGCCTGGGCACCATCTATCCGCTGGCTGGCGAGGAGTTATCCCGCTTGTTTGGTCAACCGGACTGGTTTCTCGGCATACTGCCGACCCCAGTGGGTAATCTGAAGGTGCTGGACACCGCCCGTTGGGTTATGGCAGATCGCTACCGAGCAGATTTTCGCCAGGGTCTTCTGTATGTGATTTCGGTGCAGGGTTATGAATGGGGCTTGGCGGTGCATCAGGTCAGCCGCTCGATCCGCCTGCACCCCGATCAAATCAAGTGGCGTAGCCAGCGCACTCAGCGGCCCTGGCTGGCGGGCACCGTGATCGAACATATGTGCGCGCTACTTGACGTGGAGGCGCTGGCCGAACTGATTGCCAGCGGTTCGACCCGCAAGACCTCTGGTATGTTGAATTGAACACATGAACGATCGGCGCAACTCCCGCGGGCCAGCCCCGCGCAGACCGCGACTGACGCTTTAGACACGACTTAAATAGACGAGGTTAGGTACATGGACAGAAGTTCTGCACAAGGCTCTGAAGATCCTATTCTGCAGTGGGTGACCTTCCACCTAGATAACGAAACCTATGGCATCAATGTGATGCAGGTTCAGGAAGTGCTGCGCCACACCGAAATTGCCCCAGTGCCGGGTGCTCCTGACTACGTGCTGGGCATCATTAACCTGCGTGGCAATGTGGTCACGGTGATCGATACCCGTCAGCGCTTTGGTCTGGATACCACTGAAGTGACCGACAATACCCGGGTGGTCATTATTGAAGCCGATAAGCAAGTGGTTGGCATCATGGTCGACAGCGTGGCCGAGGTGGTTTATCTGCGTCAGTCCGAAGTCGAGACTGCGCCCAACGTTGGCAACGACGAGTCGGCGAAGTTTATTCAGGGCGTGTGCAACAAAAATGGCGAGCTGCTGATTCTAGTCGAACTGGACAAGATGATGAGCGAAGAGGAGTGGTCCGAGCTGGAGAACATCTAAGCCATGCTAGAAGTCGCGTTGGTTGTGTTAGCTGTTGTCTGCCTGCTGCTGGGTGGATGCTGCCTGTGGCTGGCGCGCAACCAGCGGCAACTGACCCAGTTGCAGGCCGAACGCGATGCATTGCATAAGAAAAAACTCAGAGATCTAACCAAGTGCTTAGATATCTACCTGGCGGGCAGTGTTCGCATCGGCGAGGAATTGCACGAGTTACGCCGAGTAATGGCGCCGTTGCCAGATAAGCTGCAGCAGTTAGAGCAGCGTGACCCTGGCAGTCTGTCGTACACCCAGGCGGCGCGTTTGGTAGGGCTGGGCGCCAGCGTCGAGGACCTGACCCAGTCGTGTGGCTTGAGTCGGGCTGAGGCTGAGCTGGTGAACAAGTTGCACCAAGCGCGGCCGCAGCAGCCTTAACGCAATGATGCCGCTGTTAGTCAGGTGTTAGCCCTAAGCAAAACGATAAAAGGCCTGCATTGCTGCTGGCCCTTATTTGTTTGGTGCCGGTGAAATGAGTCAAACTCCCGACCTTTGCATGACGAATGCGCTGCTCTACCTGCTGAGCTACACCGGCACCGAGCGGTGCATTATGAGTTTCGCTGGTGCGACTCAGCACCGGCGAAATAAGCGCTTCATCGACCGGAGCCGAATGACGTAGCGCTGGATTACAGGCCCGCTGAGGTCGTGTCGGTGGTACTGGTGGAGCGGTCGTTTGAGTGATTACCTTCAGTATTATTGATGTCCTTTTTGACCTCACTGGCCACTTCTTCGGCTTTAGCCGAAACCTTCTCATAGCCCTCTTCTGCCTTGTGGCGAAGCTGATCTGTTATACGGTCGCTGGCCTCGCCCAACATTTCATCTTCGCGACGCGAAGGCGGTATGGCCGCCGCGATCAGAGCCCCAAAGGCAATACCGATCGCACCAAGCGCTAGCGGTTGCTCCTGCAGCAGTTGACTGAATCCGCCACGTGCCCAGTCTGCACCGTCACGCAACCGCGTGGAGGCCTGGTGGCCAGAGTCACTGGCGCGGGCGTAAACATTGCCCAATGACTCAGAAACGCTGTGAGTCATTTGACTGGCTTTATCTTTCAGGTTTTCGCCCTGTTGCTTGATCCCTTCGGCCTTGGCGGACAGCTTCTCGCTCATCGATGGGCCAGTAGGGCCCGCGCTATAGGCCGTCGAAGTGACATTGGAGTGAGGCTGACGGTTCTGCCCAGCCATCATCCAGATCAACCCGATCGACGTCAGCACGGTCGGTACTGGATTGGCTTTGACGGTATTGCTCAGGTTAGCGAAAAACTCGCTGCTACCGCCTTTGACATAACTCAGTGCCGTATCCATCAACTCACCGGGGGAGAGTTTTTTTTCCAGCGCGTGGACAATGTTGCCGATCTCGGCGCGCTTCTGATCTATCTCGCGTTCGAGTTCTTCTGGATCCTTCTGCGCTTCGGCATCAATCTGATTACGTGTGCTCATGATGTGTGCCCCTTTACCGCTTCTTTATCCTTGTTGAGCGAATGAATGGTGCGCTCAGGCTTGAAAGAAGAAGCCTCAAACTTCTTCTTGCCCGCTGACACCATGATTATTCCGATGACAACTACAACAGCGCCCACAATCAGCGCGGCGAGCCACAGCTCTACGACGTTACTCAACCCATACACAGCGGACATCAGTAGGACGATGAATCCCCCGAGAAGAACCGCGCCGCCAGTTGCGACGCTTCCAGCTCCCGCCTTCGTGGCGCGAAACGACTCACTAATCTCAGCTTTAGCCAAAGCCAGCTCTTTGGTTATCAACGAGGGCACTTCATAGGTCAGTCGTTGTAGCAGTCCGCCTACAGACGTGTCGTTTTCGGTGCGAAGCCCAGGATCAGTTGTAGTATTTGAGGTCGAATTCGGGGTTTTACGTATTTCACTCATGGGAAAGTCCTCCGTCAGTACCCTTGCCGTCGCGGCTGTTTGTGGAGCCGATGCTCGAGCCCGGATTGGAGCCAATTCCCAATCCATTGCGGGTGTCGGCACCTGTACTGGCGCTACTCAACCCTGTACCGACACCGGTAGCCGAGCCCGTTCCAATACCCGTTCCGGTGCCCGCACCGGGTCTAGTTGTTGGCCTGGAAGTGCTGGTAGCTGACGAAACACCGGCGTTGCTGACACTGTCTGTAGTGTCGGGCTGTCCCGTATGGAATCGGTCAGTAAGGTCTTGTTGGCCGTGTGTGCGGTGACTCGTCGAGCTGGAAAAATCGCTTGAACGGTCTTCGTGGCCGTCATCCCCATGCGTAGCACGCTTGCTTGAAGCCCGAGCGAATCGGGTTAGGCCGAAGCCAAGCGCGATGCTTCCCGTAATAAAGAGCGCAGGATTGTTACGCGCGATTCGATTCACGTCCTGGAACAGCTCATCGACACTCTTGCCACGCAAACTGTCAGAGAACTGCACCATGTGCTGAGCCATGTCGGACACATAGTTGGACAGGCCGAAACTGTCCTCACTTTCCAGCGCCTGGGCAGCAGCTTTGGCGCTTTTAGCAACCTTCTCAATCTCATCGGCAGCAGTTTCCCGATAACCTTCCAATTGAGTTTTACCCTGAGCTTTTAGCTGCTCAGCCGCTTCTTTGGCCTTCATTTTGGCATCTTCAGCCGCGTGACCAGTGGCGCTGGAATCCTGATTCGTACTGGACTTATGGCTGCTGCTCGAACCTGAACTCGCATTATTCGAACTGGCGGTATTAGGAGTGGAGTCAGGACCGGTCTTAGGTTGGCCACCGTAACCAGTAATTTCGTCGTCGGGTGTAGTCATTTGATTCACCTTTTAGATGGCTTGGCCGGAAGACCACGGTCCGTAGGGACACAGCAGATGCGGTGAGCCGTGAACTGTGTATTTCGGTACGCACATATAAGGTGACAGAGGCTGTATTTTTGAGTTCCATACTTTGAGAGTAGAAAAAAACCTAATCCTATGAATATTTTAAATAAACGATTCCGGGTTCAACTCATAACAATGAATCATGGCGATTTGCTTGTAAGTTGACGCAATGCCGCATCGCTGCTGGGTTTAAACGAAACACAATTAAAACAAGCGAAACGACGATTGCATGTAAAAACGTATGTATCGATGCCTGGGGTTTCTTTTTGCAACGGTGCAAAGCGAAACTGCAGCCGACGAGCTGCGTCCGCTTTTATGCGACCGGGTCAAACCGCTCTCAATAAAGGGTATGCGCGACCCAGCCGGTAGTTCGCAACGGCGACTCGTAATGGGGCGGAGGAAGTTACTATTAGGCAGAAAGATCAGCCGCAACTTGCTTGCGACTTCACACAGACTCATCGACTTGCACTTGAGCTGAAGTGTTTCGATATCGAGCAAAAATTTCGCTGCAGGCTTGAAGTTCCGATCCGCCATGCGCTTTGTGTGAGTCCTAGGAAGCCCGCGCTAGCGGTCCAAGAGAGGACGTAAGAAGATTTCGCTATCGTCAGTCGTCGCACCTATCTGAGTGCCTTGGAGCGTGGGACCGACAGTTACTTGCTCTACCAACTGAGCTATCGCGTAATTCAGTGGTCTTTTATTAAACGCCCCAGGTGAGTTAAGCCGGGCAAGTTCACCTGGGGGCTTGCGCTAGAGTACTTGGGCGATAGCGCGAGTGACCGCATCGAGGTTTCGAGTATTCAGTGCGGCCACGCAGATCCGCCCGGTGCCGACTGCGTAAATACCGAATTCGCTTTTGAGCCGCTCAACCTGCGCGGTGCTCAGGCCTGAGTAGGAAAACATGCCGCGTTGACGCGCCACGAAGCCGAAGTCACGGTCTACGCCATTAGCAGCCAGCTGCTCGACCATGGCCATGCGCATGCTGTGGATACGCTCGCGCATTTCCCCCAGCTCTTCTTCCCACTGGGCGCGCAGTTCCGGGCTGTTCAATACCGCCGCCACCACGGTGGCGCCGTGGGTGGGTGGATTCGAGTAGTTGGTGCGAATCACCCGCTTGACCTGGGACAGCACCCGGCCGGCTTCTTCCTTCGATTGAGTGACGATGGATAACGCGCCCACGCGCTCGCCGTACAGGGCAAAGGATTTGGAAAACGAATTGCTGACGAAGAAGCTCATCCCCGATTCGGCGAACAGGCGCACGGCGGTGGCATCTTCTTCTATGCTGTCGCCAAAACCCTGGTAGGCGATGTCCACGAAGGGCACATGCTCCTGGGCCTTGCACACCTCGATGATTTGTTGCCAGTCGGTCAGATTAAGATCGACTCCAGTGGGGTTGTGGCAGCAGGCATGTAGCACCACGATTGAGCGCGGCGGCAGGGCCTTGAGATCGGTCAGCATGCCGACACGGTCGACGCCGTGGCTGGCCGCGTCGTAATAACGGTAATGCTGGACCGGAAAACCGGCGGCCTCGAACAGCGCGCGATGGTTTTCCCAGCTGGGATTGCTGATGGCGACCACGGCATTAGGCAGCAGCTGCTTGAGATAGTCGGCACCGATTTTCAGCGCGCCTGTGCCGCCCAAGGCTTGTGTGGTGGCCACGCGGCCTTGGGCGAGCAGCTCGGCGTCGGCGCCGAACAGCAGTTTTTGTACGGCCTGGTTGTACGCCGGCAAACCGTCGATGGGCAGGTAGCCGCGCGCTGCATGGGCGGCAACCCGCGCCTGTTCGGCGGCGGCAACTGCGCGCAACAGCGGCACGCGACCTGCTTCATTGTAATAAACACCCACCCCGAGGTTGACTTTGCTCGGGCGCGGATCGGCATGGAAGGCTTCGTTGAGGCCCAGGATGGGGTCGCGCGGAGCCATTTCGACAGCAGTGAACAGACTCATGGGTATGGCAGCTCGTGGAGGAGGGTGGGATGCCAGGCGCTAGCCTGTTGGGGATAGGATAAACGGACGGCCATTATAGCCATCCATCCGGCTCGGGGGCGACAGCCGGGAGGCGTTTTTCATCCGGTTTGACGACTGCTGTAAAGTAGCGTCACACATGTTTGTCGAGGTTCACCATGTCCACGTTTCAGCTTGTCACCCGCTTCGAGCCTGCTGGCGATCAGCCGGAGGCGATTCGGCAGATGGTGGAAGGTCTTGAGGCCGGGCTGTCGCACCAGACCCTGCTCGGGGTGACCGGTTCGGGCAAGACCTTCAGTATCGCCAATGTGATTGCCCAGGTGCAGCGCCCGACCCTGGTGCTGGCGCCGAACAAGACACTGGCCGCGCAGCTATATGGCGAGTTCAAGACGTTCTTCCCGAACAATGCGGTTGAGTATTTCGTGTCCTATTACGACTACTACCAGCCGGAAGCCTATGTGCCGTCTTCAGATACCTTTATCGAGAAAGACGCCTCGGTCAATGACCATATCGAGCAGATGCGTCTGTCGGCGACCAAAGCGCTGCTGGAGCGCTCGGACGCAATTATCGTCACCACGGTGTCCTGCATTTATGGCCTGGGCGACCCCGAGTCATATCTGAAGATGGTGCTGCATGTTGACCGTGGCGACCGCATGGATCAGCGCGAACTGCTGCGCCGGCTGGCCGACTTGCAATACACGCGCAACGACACGGATTTTGCCCGCGCGACCTTCCGGGTGCGTGGCGATGTGATCGATGTGTTTCCCGCCGAATCCGATCTGGAGGCGATTCGCTTCGAGTTGTTCGACGAGGAAGTCGAGAATATCGCCGCCTTCGATCCGCTCACCGGCGAAGTCCTGCGCAAGCTGCCGCGTTACACCCTTTATCCGAAAAGCCACTACGTGACGCCGCGGGAAAAACTGCTGGAGGCGGTCGAGAACATCAAGGTCGAACTGAAAGAGCGGCTGGACTACCTGCGCGTCAACGACAAGCTGGTGGAGGCGCAGCGTCTGGAGCAGCGCACCCGTTTCGATCTGGAAATGATCATGGAGCTGGGCTACTGCAACGGCATCGAGAACTACTCGCGCTACCTCTCAGGCCGTGATCCGGGTTTGCCGCCGCCGACCCTGTTCGACTATTTGCCGGCCAATGCGCTGCTGGTGATCGACGAATCTCACGTCAGCGTGCCGCAGGTCGGGGCCATGTACAAAGGCGACCGCTCGCGCAAGGAAACCCTGGTCGAATACGGCTTTCGCCTGCCCTCGGCGCTGGATAACCGGCCGATGCGCTTCGATGAGTGGGAGGCGATCAGTCCGCAAACTATTTTTGTATCTGCCACGCCTGGCAATTACGAAGCCGAGCATGCCGGTCGCGTGATCGAACAAGTGGTGCGTCCCACCGGCTTGGTCGACCCGCAGATAGAAGTACGACCCGCCCTCAATCAGGTCGACGATTTGCTCTCGGAAATCGCCAAGCGCGTGGCCCTGGAGGAGCGGGTTCTGGTCACCACCCTGACCAAGCGCATGGCCGAAGACCTCACCGATTACCTGGCCGAGCATGGCGCGCGGGTGCGCTATCTGCACTCGGATATCGACACCGTCGAGCGGGTCGAAATCATTCGCGACCTGCGCATCGGCGTCTTCGATGTGCTGGTGGGCATCAACCTGTTGCGCGAAGGCCTGGATATGCCAGAGGTATCACTTGTGGCGATTCTGGATGCGGACAAGGAAGGTTTTCTGCGCTCCGAGCGCTCGCTGATCCAGACCATTGGCCGGGCGGCGCGCAACCTCAACGGCCGAGCGATTCTCTACGCCGACCGGATGACCGGCTCGATGGAGCGGGCGATTGGCGAAACCGACCGCCGGCGCGACAAGCAGATTGCCCACAATCTGGCCCATGGCATCACGCCCAAGGGCGTATTCAAGGATGTTCAGGATATTCTTGAAGGCGCCACGGTGCCGGGCTCGCGCAGTAGCAAGCGCAAGGGCATGGCCAAGGCCGCCGAGGAGCAAGCCCGCTACGACAACGAGCTGCGCTCACCCAGCGAGATCAACAAGCGGATCCGCCAGCAAGAGGAAAAAATGTATCAGTTGGCTCGCAATCTGGAGTTCGAAGCCGCCGCGCAACTGCGCGACGAAATTCACCTGCTGCGCGAGCGTTTATTGCAGGTTTGAATCGGCGGCGGCGAATGGGCCGGCCTTACGCCTGTTAAGATCGCGGCCTTGCTTGCTCCGTCGACCTCCAGTTCGAGAACCGCCATGACCCCCGTTCGTACCCGTATTGCGCCATCGCCCACTGGCGATCCACACGTTGGCACCGCCTATATTGCCCTGTTCAATCTGTGTTTCGCCCGCCAGCACGGCGGCGAATTCATTCTGCGTATCGAAGACACCGACCAGCAGCGCTCGACCCGCGAATCCGAACAGCAGATCTACGACGCCCTGCGCTGGCTGGGCATCGAGTGGAGCGAAGGCCCGGATATCGGCGGCCCGCACGGCCCGTACCGGCAGAGCGAGCGCGGCCATATCTATCAAAAATACAGCGCCGAGCTGGTCGACAATGGCCATGCCTTCCATTGTTTCTGCAGCCCTGAACGCCTGGACGCCGTGCGCGCTGAGCAGATGGCCAACAAGCAGACGCCGCGTTACGACGGCCACTGCATGCACGTGCCGGCAGCCGAGGTTCAGCAGCGCTTGACGGCTGGTGAGCCGAATGTAGTGCGCATGAAAGTGCCGACCGAAGGCGTTTGTGTGGTGCCGGACATGCTGCGTGGCGAGGTCGAGATTCCCTGGGATCGTATGGATCAGCAGGTACTGATGAAGACCGATGGCCTGCCCACTTACTTTTTGGCCAACGTGGTGGATGACCATCTGATGGGCATCACTCATGTGTTGCGCGGCGAAGAATGGCTACCCTCGGCGCCCAAGTTGATCCTGCTTTACGAGTATTTCGGCTGGGACAAGCCGCAGCTGTGCTATATGCCGCTGCTGCGCAATCCCGATAAAAGCAAACTGTCCAAGCGCAAGAATCCGACCTCCATCAGCTTCTACGAGCGCATGGGTTTTCTGCCGCAGGCCATGCTCAATTACCTGGGTCGCATGGGTTGGTCGATGCCCGACGAGCGCGAAAAATTCAGCTTGGATGAAATGATCGAACACTTCGATATTCAGCGTGTGTCGCTGGGCGGGCCGATCTTCGATCTGGAAAAACTCTCTTGGCTCAACGGCCAGTGGATGCGCGAGCTGAGCGTCGAGGACTTCGCCGCCGGCGTGCAGAAGTGGGCGCTCAATCCCGAGTATTTGATGAAGATCGCGCCTCATGTACAGGGCCGGATCGAGACCTTCAGTCAGATCGCACCGCTGGCCGGATTTTTCTTCGCTGGCGAGTTGAAGCTGGACGCTGCGTTGTTCGAGCACAAAAAGCTGTCGCCCGAGCAGGTGCGCCAGGTCATGCAGCTGATCCTGTGGAAGCTGGAAGCCCTGCGTCACTGGGAGAAAGAGGCGATCACCGACTGTATTCGGGCCGTGGTCGAGCACTTGGAGTTAAAACTGCGCGACGCCATGCCGCTGATGTTCGCGGCGATCACCGGTCAAGCCAGCTCGGTGTCGGTACTGGATGCCATGGAGATTCTCGGCCCCGACCTTACGCGCTTTCGTCTGCGCCAGGCCCTGGAGCTGCTGGGCGGGGTATCGAAGAAGCAAACCAAAGAATGGGAAAAGCTGCTGGTAGCTATCGTCTGAGCTTTTTAAGGTGCGATGGGCGGGTTGTTAGCGTTTTTCAGGTCGAGTAAGTGTTTGTTCTGTCAGCAGAAAAAATCAATCGTGAACGAAATATTCTGTTGACAGAACTGAGTCTCACCACTAATATTCGCCCCGTCATTGAATGGGGGTATAGCTCAGCTGGGAGAGCGCTTGCATGGCATGCAAGAGGTCAACGGTTCGATCCCGTTTATCTCCACCAATTCTTAAACTTAAAGCTGGCCACCTCGGCTTTAGGTAGTAGCAAACAGAAGGGTTTTACGTCCCCTTCGTCTAGTGGCCTAGGACACCGCCCTTTCACGGCGGTAACAGGGGTTCGAGTCCCCTAGGGGACGCCATTTTAAAAATGCAGTGCCGCAAGGTGCCGCGAGCCGAGAGGCGATAAATCTGGGGGTATAGCTCAGCTGGGAGAGCGCTTGCATGGCATGCAAGAGGTCAACGGTTCGATCCCGTTTATCTCCACCAATTTTGCAGTAGATTAACTGCCACGGGCCAGCTAAATGCTGGCCTTGTTTTTCGAAGGTTTTGTCCCCTTCGTCTAGTGGCCTAGGACACCGCCCTTTCACGGCGGTAACAGGGGTTCGAGTCCCCTAGGGGACGCCATTTACCCGCTTTGCGGGATTTTAGAAGGGTCATTCTTTATTGAATGACTCTTTTTTTTGAATTTTTTTCGGCCACGTGCGCGAGACCTGCGGCGCGGCGGTCGAGCTGGCTGAAACGGTGGCCGCGGGCCTTGGAATGGCGCGGCTGCTCGCTTAAGCTCTAGGCAGATGACGGGAGCACATCGCACCGCCGGCGCTGGCTCCCATGGCCGTGTCGGCAGCTAGGAGCAAAACCTATGAGCTGGGATCTACCAACCCCTTTTATCATCGACTTGTGCGTTGCCGCCGCCGATATCGATGGCCTCGGTCACGCCAATAACGCCGTGTATGTCAGCTGGCTGGAGCGCAGCGCCTGGAGCCATTCGCAAAGTCTGGGGTTGGACTTGAATGCCTTTCGCCGGTTGGATCGAGCCATGGCCGTGTTGCGACACGAGATCGACTACCTGGCCAGTGCCTATCTTGGTGATCACCTGCAGCTAGCGACTTGGATAGTTGAGTCGGATAATCGGCTGAAAGTGACCCGCACGTTCCAGCTTACTCGTCCGGCCGATAGCCACACTCTGCTCCGTGCGCGCACCACATTCGTGTGCATCGAACTGTCTAGCGGCAAGCCAAAGCGTATGCCGCTGGAGTTTGTACAGACCTATGGCCCCGCCCTGATTGAGCCTTATCCGCTGGAACTCTAAAGTTATCTTGGCTGTGCAGGGAATGCCCAGTTCGGCGGTTAACCTGTTTGCAGCATTAAATTTAGCGTATTGCACTCTGGGCGTTGCTCGGCAGCGTTCTGTCGCAGGCGGATGCCGGGTAAGCTAGCGGCCCTTTTCAGCACGATGATGGATTCCTGTTATGCAGATCGCCCTGGCGCCCATGGAAGGCTTGGTCGACGACATCATGCGCGACGTTCTGACGCGCGTGGGTGGCATCGATTGGTGTGTCACCGAATTTATTCGTATCAATGATCGGCTGTTGCCCGCTTCGGTGTATCAGCAGTGGGCGCCTGAATTGGCCAGTGGCGCCCGCACGCCAGCAGGCACGCCGCTGCGGGTGCAGCTACTCGGTTCCGACCCACGTTGCCTGGCCGATAACGCGGCCTTGGCTGGTGAGTTGGGGGCGCCGGTTATCGACCTGAATTTTGGCTGTCCAGCCAAGACCGTTAACCGCTCGCGTGGCGGCGCTATCTTGCTCAAAGAACCGGAACTGCTGCATGCCATCGTCCGCGAGGTACGCCGCACGGTGCCGGCGGCTATCCCGGTGACGGCGAAGATGCGTCTGGGTTTCGAGAGCCCGGACGGTGCGCTGGAATGTGCTCAGGCTTTGGCCGAAGGCGGTGCCGCGCAGATCGTGGTGCATGCGCGGACTAAAGCGCAGGGCTATCGGCCGCCGGCGCACTGGGAATGGGTGGCGCGGGTGCAAGAGCAAGTCAAGGTGCCGGTGTTCGCCAATGGCGAAATCTGGACGCTGGACGACTGGCGGCGCTGCCGGGCGGTCAGCGGGGTGGAGGACATCATGCTCGGCCGCGGCCTGGTCGCCCGCCCGGATCTGGCCAAGCAAATCGCCGCCGCCCAGGCCGGCCAGGAGGTGCTGCCCATGACCTGGGAGCAGTTGCAGCCGCTGCTTCAGGAGTTCTGGCGGCAAGCCTGCGATAAGTTGTCGGTGCGCTCTGCCCCCGGCCGTCTCAAGCAGTGGCTGGCGTTGCTGAGCCAGGCCTACCCGCAGGCGCTGCTGCTATTCGGCGTGCTGCGCCGAGAAACCGACTGCGCGCGCATCGATGCCTTGCTCGGCATGCCCGCTCCGGCTGACCTGGACAGCGCCCACCGCTAGGCTTCACGCCAGCGGCGGACGTTGCTTGCTCTGCGCCAGCAGGGTGCGAAATTCGTCCAGGGGGACGGCTTTGCTGAACAGATAGCCTTGGTACAGGTGACAGCCAAGCTGCTGCAAAAAATCCAGCTGAGCCTGCTGCTCAACCCCTTCAGCAATCATCTCCAGACCCAGACTGTGAGCCATGGCGACGATAGCGCGAATGATCTCGGTATCGTGGGGACCGCTGATGGCATCGCGCACGAACGACTGGTCGATCTTCAATACGTCCACCGGCAGGCGCTTGAGGTAAGTCAGCGACGAATAGCCGGTGCCGAAGTCGTCCATGGCAAAGCTGACGCCCTGGCGCTTGAGTCGGCGCATCTTGGCGATGGTATCGTCGATATTCTGAATGACGATGCCTTCGGTGATTTCCAGTTTGAGCATGGCGGGGGGTAAATAGCTGCTCTGCAGGCAGCTTTGCACCTGATCGACAAAATCGTTCTGACGAAACTGCCGGGGACTGATGTTGACGCACAAGCTGAATTGCTCGGCCTGCAAGTGATTTTCGGCTAGCAATTGCGCGCAGGCCTGGCAGGCTTCAGCCAGCACCCAGTTGCCGACGTCTAGGATCAGTCCGCTTTCTTCCAAGACCTGAATAAACACTGCCGGTGACTGCGCCCCACGCGTGGGGTGCTGCCAGCGCAGCAGGGCCTCGGCGCCGATGATATGCCCGCTGCGGGCGTCCACTTGCGGTTGAAAATACAGCTCGAATTCGCCGCGGGCCAAGGCCTGGCGCAGGTCGCTTTCCAGGCGCAGGCGCTCGCTGGCGGCGAGCTGCATGCTGCTACGAAACAGTTGGATGGCATTGCGTCCGGCATCCTTGGCGCGGTACAGGGCGATATCGGCGCGTTTGAGTAAATCGTCTGGGGTTTCGCCGTGGTCGGGAATCAGGGCAATGCCGATGCTCGGCGTCACCTGCAGGCGATGGCCTTCAATAAGCATCGGCTCGGCCAGCAGCAGGCGCAGTTTCTCGGCCACCTGACGCGCTTGGCGGGTGACGTGGGAGCGTTTGCCTTCCAGACAGAACAGCAATATCACGAACTCGTCGCCGCCCAACCGTGCCACGGTGTCTTCCTTACGCACGCTCGCCTCTAGGCGTGCGGTAACTTGCTTGAGTACCAGGTCGCCCACCGGGTGGCCGAGAGAATCGTTGATCAGCTTGAAATGATCGAGGTCTAAAAAAAGCAGCGCGCCGCGTAGATCGTGACGCTTGAGCAGAGCAATCTGCTGGGCCAGGCGATCCATCAGTAGGGCGCGGTTGGGCAGATTGGTCAGCGCGTCGTGATAGGCCAGGTGCTGCACTTGAGCCTGGGCCGCCTTGAGCTCGCCAATATCGCGGGCAGTCATCAACAGGCACGCCTCACCGTCGAGGTCGATCGGCTCGACCGAGACCTCGGCCAGAATAGCCTTGCCGAGGCGGCTGCGGGCGAGCATTTCCAAGCGCTGGATACGCCCCTTGTGGGACATTTTTTCGAGTATGAACTGGCGCTGGCTGGCATCTCCCCAGATATTTAGCTCGGCCGCGGTGCGACCTATGACCTCCGCGGCGCTGTAACCGGTCAGGCGAGAGAAACCTTCATTCACCTCCAGATAGCGCCCGGTAGCGCGCTCGGTAATCACGATGGCATCCGGACTGGAGTGAAAGGCCTTGGCGAATTTTTCCTGGCTAGCCTTGAGCGCGGCCTCGGCTTGCTGGTGGGCGGTGACGTCGCGAAAGGTGGTGGTGATGCACAGTTGCCGCTCGATCCGGATAAATCGACTGGACACCACACAGTTCAGCAGGCGTCCGCTTTTGGTGAAAAATCCGGCCGCGACGTTATCCAACTGCTGCTGCCGATTAAGCTGCGCATACAACGTTTGGCGTTGTTTGGCATCGGCCCAGAAACGGCTTGCAGGGTCGCTGAGACCGACGATTTCCTCCGGCTGCCAGCCGAAGGTCTGAGTAAAACTGGGATTTATTTCGAGGAACACCCCGTCGCGGATGCGCGTGACGCAGATCGGTTCCGGACTGGCTTGGAACAGGGTGACAAACTTCGCTTCGGAGGCGGCCAGGCGTTGTTCGCGAAGTTTTCGTTCGGTAATATCCATCAGCGTGCCGGTCATGCGCAGAGGCGCGCCTTGCGCATCACGATAGAGTTTGGCGGTGCTTTCCAGATAGTGCAGTTCGCCGTTGGCCTGGCGCGCGCAGTAGCTGATCTGGTAATCGCTACGTGGGCTCTGTAGCAGTTTGTTGTAGGCCAGGCGCATGGCCTTGCGATCAGCGATGGGTACCTGTTGAAAAAAAAGCTTGAAGCTGCCGTGGAACGGCGTTGCTGCCAGACCATGCAGGACGCAGGTGCGTACCGAGGCGAAAATAATGCGGTTGGGAATATCCCAGTCCCAAGTACCCATATTGGCCGATTCCAGGGCCAGGCTAAGGCGCTCCTCGCTCTTTTGCAGAGCCCGCGCCTGAGCGCGCGGACGGGTCACGTCGCGCACTGTCAGCACGAGGCAAGGGCGGCCGTCCAACTCCATTTCACTGCCATAGATCAGGTTGTCGCTGCTACTAGCGTCACGACATTGCAGGCGTACCTCCAGCTCATTCAGGCGGCCTTCCTTGGCCAGTGTATCGAGCATGTGCTGGCGCTTGCTGGCATCAGCCCATAGGCCCAATTCCACTGAGGTGTGGCCCAGCACCTGGGACTTGCTCCAGCCAAACTGGCGCTCGAAGCCGGCGTTGATCTCGATAAAGGCGCCGCTGGCTTTATCGGTAATGACCATGGCATCAGGGCTATGGGCAAAGATCTTAGCGAATTTTTCGTCACCGCTGCGCAAGGTGCTTTTGCGTTCGATGGAGGCGGGGGGCGAAATAGAGACGGGCAGCAGCGGCGGATCAGTGAATTCGGCCATCGGCAGCCCTGTCTGGTTGGATTAAAACACTCACGAAATACACCTGTAGTTGGGGCATGCGCGAGCCTTTATGATTATTTATTCTAATAGGAGCCGCACGTTAGCCTTTACCTAGGGGCGTCGACAAGGTCCGTGCGTTGCTGGTCGAGCAGCACCATAAAGGCTTTGGCAGCGTTGGAGAGCGTGCGCTCGGTGTGCAGGATGTAGCCCAGCTGCCGATTCAGCTCAATGCCGGCCAGCGGTAGACGCGTGACTTGGTGGTCAAGCATGGTGCGCGGCAGCACGCTCCAGGCCAGGCCGATAGAAACCATCATCTTGATGGTTTCCAGGTAATTGGTGCTCATGCCGATAGTGGGCGTCAGTCCCTGCGCGGCGAATAGCCGGCTGACAATATGGTGCGTGAAAGTGTTGTCGCCGGGAAATACCGCCGGATGCCGCGCCACATCTGCCAGACCGATGGCGCCCTGGCGCGCCAGCGGATGTTCGGGCGCGGCAACGAAATCCAGCGGGTCGTCCCATACCGCCACGGCCTTGACTGGGGCATGGGTGTGCGGCGCCAGGGTGATGACTGCCAGTTCGGCGCGGCCGTGCAGAATTTCTTCGTAGGCCGCTTCCGAGTCGAGAAACTGGATGTCCAGGGCCACCGAGGGGTGCGCGCGGGTGAAGCTGCGCAGCAGCGGCGGCAGACGGTGCAGGCCGATGTGGTGACTTGTGGCCAGGGTCAGCCGGCCGCTGACTTCGCCGCTTAGGTTGCTCAGGGCTCGGCGCGTATCGTCGAGCACTTCGAGAATCCGGTAGGCACGCGGCAGCAAGGCGCGCCCGGCCTCGGTCAGGCTGACCGCACGGCCCAGTCGATCAAACAAGCGCAGCGCCAGCTGGGTTTCAAGGCTGGCAATGCGTTTGCTAATCGCCGGCTGGGTCAGGTGCAGGTGCTCGCCGGCCGCCGAAAAACTGCCGGTTTCGGCGATGGCGATAAAGGCATTCAGGCTGGCAATGTCCATTTTCTCTGGCTAAGTTTGCGTGAGTGGTTGATTTGACGAGGCTTGTTGTAGGCGCGAATTTATTCGCGAGCTTCTCGGCGGGTTTATCACGGATAAATCCGCTGCTACATGGCGCTCATCGAGGGCGCCCCAGCGTCAGCCCGTAGCGTACAGCGCCTTAAAAAATACGTATCTGAAGGCGGCGGCTTGTTCCGCGTTGCAGTGCCGCGCCAGCCTGCAATCTATTTCATTTTGCATTCCATCTGGTAATGCTTTGAATAAAAAATATGAATTTGAGTTATTCAGCGCAAGTCCCTAGGATCAGCGGCAGACGCCACGGGGCGAGTGACCGCGGCACAGAATAGAAAATACCTGCTGATGAGGACGCGCTGATGGCCGGCAAAACGCTTTATGACAAGCTCTGGGACGCTCACGAGGTTAAGCAGCGTGAGGATGGCTCGTCGCTGATCTATATCGACCGGCATATTCTTCACGAGGTGACCTCGCCCCAGGCCTTCGAAGGCCTGCGCCTGGCCGGGCGCGCGCCGTGGCGGATCGACGCCAATATTGCCACTGCCGACCATAACGTGCCGACCACCAAGGCCGAGCGCCAGGGCGGTCTGGAATCCATTGCCGACGAGGTGTCGCGCCTGCAGGTGCAGACCCTGGACGAAAACTGCGATGCCTTGGGCATTCTCGAATTCAAGATGAACGATCTGCGCCAAGGCATCGTTCACGTCATCGGACCGGAGCAGGGCGCTACGCTGCCGGGCATGACCCTGGTTTGCGGCGACTCGCACACCTCGACTCACGGCGCGTTCGCCGCCCTGGCGCACGGCATCGGCACCTCGGAGGTCGAGCATGTGCTGGCCACCCAGTGCCTGGTGGCGCAGAAAATGAAAAATATGCGGGTTCTGGTCGAGGGCTCGCTGCCGGTCGGCGTGACCGCCAAGGACATCGTGCTGGCGGTGATCGGCAAGATCGGCACCGCCGGCGGCAACGGCCATGCCCTGGAATTCGCCGGCAGTACAGTGCGCGCGCTGTCCATGGAAGGGCGCATGACCCTGTGCAATATGGCAATCGAAGCCGGCGCGCGGGTAGGGCTGGTGGCGGCTGACGAAAAAACCGTCGAGTACGTCAAAGGTCGCCCGTTCGCCCCCACTGGTGCCGATTGGGCGGCGGCGGTCGAAGCCTGGAAAGACCTGGTCTCCGACCCCGATGCGCAGTTCGATACTTTGGTTGAGCTGGATGCCACTCAGGTCAAGCCGCAGGTCACCTGGGGTACTTCGCCAGAGATGGTGCTGCCGATCGACGCGACGGTGCCGGACCCTAGCCAGGAGGCCGATCCAGTCAAGCGCGATTCCATCGAACGGGCTCTGAAGTACATGGGGCTGCAGGCCAATCAAGCGATTACCGATATCCGCCTGGACCGGGTATTTATTGGTTCGTGCACCAACTCGCGGATCGAAGACCTGCGCGCGGCCGCGGCCGTCGCCAAGGGCCGCAAGGTGGCCGCGACCATCAAGCAGGCGCTGGTGGTGCCAGGCTCGGGTCTGGTCAAGGCCCAGGCCGAGGCGGAAGGCTTGCATACGGTATTTCTCGATGCCGGTTTTGAATGGCGTGAACCGGGCTGCTCCATGTGCCTGGCGATGAACCCGGACAAGCTGGGCAGCGGCGAGCATTGCGCATCCACCTCCAATCGCAACTTCGAAGGCCGCCAGGGCACGGGCGGGCGCACCCATCTGGTCAGTCCGGCGATGGCCGCCGCGGCCGCGGTGACCGGTCACTTTATCGATGTACGTGAATTGAGCGAGCTCGGCTCAGCCCAGTCACAGTCAACAGGAGCGCGGCAATGAAGGCCTTTACCCAACACAATGGCCTGGTGGCGCCGCTGGATAGAGCCAACGTCGACACCGACCAGATCATTCCCAAGCAGTTTCTCAAGTCGATCAAACGCTCGGGCTTTGGTCCCAATCTGTTCGATCAATGGCGTTATCTGGATATCGGTCAGCCAGGTCAGGATAATGCCAATCGCCCGCTGAACCCGGACTTCGTCCTCAATCAGGCCCGCTACCAAGGCGCCAGCGTGTTGCTGGCCGGGAAGAATTTCGGCTGCGGTTCGAGCCGCGAACACGCGCCCTGGGCATTGGAAGAATATGGTTTTCGCGCGGTCATCGCGTCCAGCTATGCGGATATCTTCTATAACAACAGCTTCAAGAACGGCCTGCTGCCGATCATCCTGGCGCAAGCCGAGGTCGATGAACTGTTCGAGCTGGTGCACGCCCATCCAGGCTATCGACTCGACCTGGACCTGGCCGCGCAAACCGTGACCCGGGCTGACGGCAAGGTGCTGCATTTTGAGGTTGATGCCTTCCGTAAACATTGCCTGCTGCACGGCCTGGACGATATCGGCCTGACCCTGGCCGACGCCGAGGCGATCAAGGCCTTCGAGAGCAAGCACCAGCAGAGCAGTCCCTGGCTGTTCGGCGCGATCAAGTGAAACGCCGGGTGAAGGGTGCGGTTGCCTTCACCTGCGGACTTTATAGATAGCGGATGCCCTCGGGCGATCTGCTTTACGACTGAATTGAGGAACGCATGTCCAAACAGATTCTGATTCTTCCAGGTGACGGTATCGGTCCGGAAATCATGGCCGAGGCGGTCAAGGTGCTGGAACTGGTCAATACCCAGTTCGCGCTGGACCTCGAGTTGTCTTATGACCTGATCGGCGGGGCGGCCATCGACCAGCATGGTGTACCGCTGGCCGACGCCACCCTGGCTTGCGCGCGCGCTGCCGATGCGGTGTTACTGGGCGCCGTGGGCGGGCCGAAGTGGGACGCGCTGGACCGCGCCATTCGCCCGGAAAAAGGCCTGTTGAAGATCCGTTCCGAGCTGGAATTGTTCGCTAATCTGCGTCCGGCCATCCTCTATCCGCAGCTGGCCGAGGCCTCCTCGCTGAAACCCGAAGTGGTCTCTGGTCTGGATATCCTGATCGTCCGCGAGCTGACCGGGGGCATCTATTTCGGCTCGCCGCGCGGCATTCGCACCCTGGAAAACGGTGAGCGTCAGGCTTACAACACGCTGCCCTACAGCGAAAGCGAGATTCGCCGGATCGCCCGGGTCGGTTTCGAGATGGCCCGCGTGCGTGCTAAAAAGCTCTGCTCGGTGGACAAGGCCAACGTCATGGAGTCCAGCCAGCTCTGGCGCGAAGTGGTAGAGGAAGTGGCCAAGGACTACCCGGACGTCGAACTCAGCCATATGTATGTCGACAATGCCGCCATGCAGCTGGTGCGCGCGCCCAAACAGTTCGATGTCATGGTTACCGACAATTTATTCGGCGACATTTTGTCGGACGAGGCTTCGATGCTCACCGGCTCCATCGGCATGCTGCCGTCGGCCTCGCTGGATGCTCATAACAAGGGCATGTACGAGCCATGCCACGGTTCGGCGCCGGATATCGCCGGGCAAGGGATTGCCAATCCATTGGCGACCATCCTCTCGGTATCGATGATGCTGCGGTATAGTTTCCAGCGCAGCGACGCGGCGGACGCCATTGAGCAGGCCGTCAGTCGGGTGCTCGATCAGGGACTGCGCACCGGGGATATCTTCTGTGCAGGGAATATCCGGGTGGGCACGCAGGAAATGGGTGATGCGGTAGTCGCCGCCCTAGGCACGCTGTAACTCGGCGCGCATTCCTTTAAAATAGCCGGGTCAGTCGTCAGGCAAGTAGTCGGCTAAATGGCCAGATAAGTGATCAGGTAAGTAGATAAAGTGACACATAAACTTTTCGGCCCGCTGTTGCGACAGCGGCCCTAGTGATTTAGCGAAGGTGTGGTTATGAAACGTGTAGGTCTAATCGGTTGGCGCGGGATGGTTGGTTCCGTTCTGATGCAGCGAATGCTGGAAGAGCGGGATTTCGATCTGATCGAGCCGGTATTTTTCACCACGTCCAATGTGGGCGGTCAGGGCCCGGCAGTCGGTAAGGAGGTTGCCCCGCTCAAAGACGCCTACAACATCGACGAGCTGAAAAGCCTCGACGTGATCCTCAGTTGTCAGGGCGGCGACTACACCAGCGCGGTCTTTCCTAAACTGCGTGAAGCTGGCTGGAAAGGTTACTGGATTGATGCGGCGTCCGCGCTGCGCATGAATGATGACGCCGTCATTGTGCTGGACCCGGTCAACCGCAAGGTGATCGACCAAGCCCTCAATGCCGGCAACAAAACCTATGTCGGCGGCAACTGCACCGTCAGCTTGATGCTGATGGCTCTCGGTGGTCTGTTCGAGGCTGGTGTGGTTGAGTGGATGAACGTCATGACCTATCAGGCGGCCAGTGGCGCCGGTGCGCAGAACATGCGCGAGCTAATCAAACAGATGGGCGCGGCGCATTCTTCGGTAGCCGATGAACTGGCAGACCCCTCCAGCTCGATCCTCGATATCGACCGCAAAGTGGCCGAAGCCATGCGCAGCGAGTCCTTCCCGGTAGACAACTTCGGTGTGCCGCTGGCCGGCAGCTTGATTCCCTGGATCGACACGGAACTGCCTAACGGCCAGAGCCGCGAAGAATGGAAAGGTCAGGCCGAGACCAACAAGATTCTCGGCCGCTTCAAGAACCCGATCCCGGTGGATGGCATGTGCGTGCGCATCGGCGCCATGCGTTGCCACAGCCAGGCCATGACCTTGAAACTGAACAAGAACGTGCCGATGAGCGACATCGAAGGCCTGATCAGCCAGCACAATCCCTGGGTCAAGCTGGTGCCCAATCAGCGCGAAGCGAGCATTCGCGAGCTGACCCCGACGGCCGTTACCGGGACCCTGAGTGTGCCGGTGGGTCGTCTGCGCAAGTTGAATATGGGCTCGCATTATCTGGGCGCCTTCACCGTGGGCGATCAACTGCTGTGGGGCGCCGCCGAGCCGCTGCGCCGTATGCTGCGGATTCTGCTGGAGCGCTAAGCCTAAGCGAGCGTCGGCGCGCGCCGACGCTCGTTTGCCTGGGCGCGGGGGCGCGGTTACAGTGCGCACCCCGTTTCGCCTGAGGCAAGACCATGAGCCAGACTTTCGATATCGCCGTAATCGGCGCCACTGGCACCGTCGGTGAGACCCTGGTGCAACTCCTCGAAGAACGCAAATTCCCTCTGGGCACTCTGCATTTGCTGGCCAGCATCGAGTCGGCCGGTCAGTCTGTGCTGTTCAAGGGCAAGAACCTGCGGGTGCGCGAAGTCGACGAGTTCGACTTCAGCAAGGTGCGCATGGTCTTCTTCGCCGCCGGTGCGGCAGTGACGCGCTCTTATGCGGCACGGGCGCATGCGGCGGGTTGCGCGCTGATCGATCTGTCCGGCGGGTTGCCTGCCGAACAGGCGCCGGCCATCGTGCCGGAGGCCAACGCCGAGCTGCTCGCGCATTTGCCGACGCCTTATCAAGTCTCTAGTCCGAGTGCCGCGGCGACCGCGTTAGCCGCCGTACTTGCGCCGTTGCGCCAAGTGCTCGCGCTGCAGCGGGTGACCGTAACCGCTTGCCTGGCGGTCTCCAGCCAGGGCCGCGAAGGGGTGATCGAGCTCGCCCGGCAAACCACCGAATTGCTCAATGTGCGGCCTATCGAGCCGCATTTTTTTGATCGGCAAATTGCCTTCAATGTACTGGGGCAGGTAGGCGCGGCCGATGAGCAGGGGCATACGGTGCTGGAACGGCGGCTGACCGACGAATTGAAGCAGGCGCTGGCAACTCCCGAGCTGAAGGTAGCAGCGACCTGCATCCAGGTTCCGGTGTTTTTTGGCGACAGCCTGAGCTTGTCGCTGCAGGCGCAAGACCCGGTCGATCTGGCCGCCGTCTGTGCTGCGCTTGAAGCTGCGCCTGGCCTGGAATGGGTCGAGGCGGGCGATTATCCAACCGTGGTCGGCGATGCCGTGGGTCAGGATGAAATTTATGTCGGGCGGGTACGCGCTGGTTTGGACGATCCACGTCAAATCAATATGTGGATTGCCGTGGATAATGCCCGCAAAGGGGGCGCGTTGAATGCTGTGCAAATAGCTGAGTTATTGATAAAACACCATCTGTAAAAACATCTGGGAATAACGCTATGGTTCGGGTTCGCAAACTGGTGCTGGCAATTGCGGCCGCTTCGGCGCTGAGTTCGGGCCTGGCGCAGGCGCTTGGGCTGGGCGAAGTGACCCTTAAGTCGGCGCTCAATCAGCCGCTGCTAGCCGAGATCGAGCTGCTGGAGGTGCGCGACCTGGCCGCCAATGAGGTGCTGCCAACGCTGGCCAGCCCTGACGCCTTCAATAAGGCAGGGGTTAATCGGCAGTACTTTCTGACTGGCTTGACGTTCACACCCGTGCTCAACCCCAAGGGCAAGAGTTTTATTCGGGTGACCTCCAGTAAACCGGTGCGTGAGCCATACCTAAACTTTCTGGTGCATGTGCTGTGGCCCAGCGGTCGTCTGTCGCGTGAATACACCCTGTTGCTCGATCCGCCCCGGTATGCGGCGCACAGCGGCTTGGTTGCGGCGGCGCCATTGCCGCGCGCCGTGACGCCAGCTCAAGTGTCCCGCGCCGAGCGTCCACAATCGGCCACAGCGATCCTGCCTGAGGCCGACGTGGGCAGTCTGCGCGATGTCCAGACGTACCAGACCACCGCTCGCGATACCCTCGGAGAGATTGCGCAGCGCATGAAGGCCGACGGTACGATTGAGCAGACCATGCTGGCGCTTCTGGATCTGAATGCGCATGCCTTTATTGATGGCAACATCAACCTGCTTATGAGTGCTCAGCGGTTGCAGCTACCGGATGCTCAGCACGTCAACAGCCGGACGCAACGCCAAGCCCTGTCCCAGGTCGCCGAGCAGAATAAAGCCTGGCGTGAAGGCCGCAGTATGCTTGCGGCGAAACCTCGTCAACTGGATGTCACCAGTCGCAGCGGCATCGACACAGCTTCAGCTCAGGTCAAGCGTCAAGACAGCCTCAAACTAGTTTCCGCAGAAACGAGCCCAGCCGGCGCCGATAATGCTCAAGATGCGGTGAATGCCAAGACTGATGATCAACCGGCACCGAACGGTGAATTGGCGGTGATCAAGGAAAATCTCGATGCGACTCGTCGCGAAAACGACGAATTGACCGAGCGCATGGCGGACATTCAGCGCCAGTTGAGCAAGTTGCAACAGCTGGTGGCTCTCAAAGACGGCCAGCTTGCCGCATTGCAGGCCGAGTCGGCCGTCCAAGACAAACCAGTGAGCGACGCAATAGCCACAGTGCCGCTGCTTTTACGCGAACCGGGCATCGTCCTTGCGGCGTATTCTGCGCCGAACGCTGCGCAGCCAGATGCCATCGATTCCAACGCTGAGACAGGTGCCACGGTTGCCGCCATACCGCCTGCGGCTACCGCGGTACGTGTGGCAGTGATGCCGCTGGCGTCAGCAACCGAACAACCACCCGCGAGTGCCCAGATCGATGAGTCGACGGGTAGTGATCAATCAAGAGGGACTACATTAATGGGTAATACAGTGTTGCTTGGCATTGTTGGTTGCGGCGTTTTGTTACTGCTGCTGGTCGCCCTCTGGCTGCTCGCGCGGCGCAATGGGCTAAAGGAGGCCGAGCTACAAAAAAGCCTGAAAGGCGACGACGATATTGAATTTGACAGCGATATAACCAACGGAAGCTATCTGGCTCCGTTCAGCAGTCCGCCCACGCCACTGCCAGACGAGGCTTTAGTTGCCACGCCGTCTAGTGATGCGCTGGCTCAGGCGGATATTTACATCGCCTATGGCCGTTTCAATCAGGCCGCTGAGCTGTTGAGCAGCGCCATCAGTGACGAGCCGCAGCGCAACGAACTGCGCCTGAAACTGATGGAGGTGTATGCCGAGCTGGGTGATCGCGAAGGTTTTGCCACTCAAGAAGCGGCCTTGATTGATATCAGCGGTGTGCAACCCGCCCTTCAGTTGCTGAAAGCCAATTATCCAGCCATGGCTAGTGTGGCGGTTGTCGGTGTGGCCGGCGCCGTGGCTGCTGACGAGCTGGGCAGATTCAATTTGGATCAGCCCACTTTGGACGAGCCAACGACTCAGGCACCTGCACCTGCACCAGAACCACAACCACAACCAGAGTCAGCGCCAACACCAGTGGACGCGGATGACGCCTTCGACTTTGATCTGGATGAACTGGATTTCGATCTGGACGATGAACTGCCCCTGGCAGCCGCACCGGCTAGCGTTCCGGAGGACAGCGGCGATACGACGGACTTCGATTTCTCCGAGACGAGCGTGGTAGCTGACGAATTAGATGACTTCAATTTCGACGAGCTGCTCCTCGATGAGCCAAGCGCTCAGGTTCAATCAGACCCGGATGAGGCCTTCGACCTTGCTCTTGATGCGGCTGACGTCGATCTGGATCTGGAGCGCACTGAGGAGCGCCGAGAGGACTCCTTGGCTGAGGATCTGGAAGAATTCAGCCTGGATCTGGATCGCCCGACCGATGCAGTCGATGTTGCGCCAGACGATTTCCTTCTGAGCCTGGACGACCAGGCTACTGTGGCGCCGAGTCTAGAGGTTGCCGACACGCCCAACGACTTCACGCTGGAGCTGGAAGATATCGAGCTGCCCGCTGCTTTCGAGATGTCCCTGACCGACGATGAGCTGGAGTTTCCTGCTGAAGAGCACTTTGCCGTCCCGTTCGAGTCGCCGACAAACGAGCTGGACTCGTCGTCCACCAGTCTGGATCAGCCTACCGATCAGGCGATGCTCGCTGCTGCGACGCGCGCCGCTGGCCTGGAGGATGATGAGGAGGCGGATGAGGATGTCGAGGCTGAGTCCTTTGAAGATTTTTCGGATGACGAGGAGTTCGATTTCTTGTCGGGCACTGATGAGAACGCCACCAAACTAGATTTGGCGCGTGCCTATATCGATATGGGCGACACCGACGGCGCGCGCGATATTCTTAATGAAGTGTTCAGCGAAGGCACGGCTGGCCAACAAAACGAGGCGCGCGAATTGCTCGCCGGTCTCGCCTGAGCATGTCTGCTGTGATTTTGAGCGCCAGCGAAATCGCCGCATCTGCAGCCGCCGAAATGCTTGCTGCAGGCTTTCAGCGAATCGCCCTGGGTGTTGAATACAAAGGTTCCCGTTACTGCGGCTGGCAACGCCAGAGAAGCGGTGTGCCAACCGTGCAGGAAATGCTCGAAAAGGCCCTGAGTAAAGTCGCTGACTCGCCCATCTCGTTGCTGTGTGCGGGGCGCACCGACGCCGGGGTACATGCCAGCGGCCAGGTTGTGCATTTCGATAGCCGAGTCGAGCGTTCGCTCAAAGCCTGGGTGATGGGCGCCAATATCAATCTGCCCCACGATATCAGCGTGACGTGGGCCAAAGTCATGCCAGCGCATTTTCATGCGCGTTTCAAAGCCGTCGCCCGGCGTTACCGCTATGTGATCTATAACGACCCGATACGTCCGGCTCACTTGGCTGAGGAAGTCACCTGGATTTACCGCCCGCTGGATATCGAGCGGATGCGCCAGGCTGCTGAGTATCTATTGGGTAGTCACGATTTCACCGCTTTTCGCGCCGGTCAGTGCCAGGCCAAGTCGCCACTGAAGACCATTCACCACCTGCACCTCACCCAGCACGGAAAAATGCTCGTGCTGGACATTCGTGCCAATGCCTTTTTGCACCACATGGTGCGCAATATTGCCGGTGTGCTGATAACCATCGGTACCGGTCAGCGCCCCGTGACGTGGCTCAAGGACGTGCTCGACGGCCGCTGCCGCGGCGCTGGCGGCGTGACGGCAGATCCGTTCGGCCTGTACCTGGTGCGGGTCGAGTATCCGGCGGAGTTCGATCTGCCGCAGCGGTATCTGGGACCGCACTTCCTCTCGGCCTTACCTGACGTGGTGGCTGACGCCTAGAACGGCATTTGCTATTATCCACGACCTTTCTCTACAGGTATCTGCAGGTGTCAGTCGTTCGCAGCAAGATCTGTGGCATTACCCGTATCGAGGACGCGCTCGCCGCCGCTGCGGCGGGTGCGGATGCCATCGGCCTGGTATTTTATGCGCCAAGCCCGCGGGCGGTGAGCCTGGTCCAGGCGCGGGCGATCATCGCTGCCTTGCCACCCTTTATCACTACCGTGGGCTTGTTCGTTAACGCCAGTCGCAGCGAAGTGGAGGCGGTACTCGCGGCCGTGCCCCTGGATCTGTTGCAGTTTCACGGTGACGAAACCCCGGCCGAATGCGCGGGTTATTCGCGGCCCTATATCAAGGCGCTGCGGGTCAGGCCCGACGAGGATCTGGCGGCGCGCTGTGCGGACTACGCCACGGCGGCCGGAGTTCTACTCGACACCTACGTGCCCGGCGTCCCCGGCGGCACCGGTGAAGCCTTCGATTGGTCGTTGGTGCCGGCAAACCTGGGCACGCCTATTATTTTGGCGGGTGGTTTATGCGCGCAAAACGTATCTGCGGCAATCGCACAGGTGCGTCCCTATGCGGTGGATGTCAGCGGAGGAGTGGAGGCGAGTAAGGGCATCAAGGCGCACGACAAACTGCACGCCTTTGTCCGCGCGGTGCGCAGCGCAGGAGTAGCGTAAACCGTGAACATGTGGCGCCTGGCCCTGCCTTTGTGACGGGCGCAGTCGGCAAACCGTCCATTAGCGTGCTGCACTCGCAGATTTGATAGCTGCTGTGCCGCCTTTAATTCAGTTAATCAGTTTCTATAGTAAGTAGTTCCGGTAAGCAGCCCTAGGCTGAACATACGAATTCGCTGGCGAGCCTGCATGCTGCACATCCGCAGTCAGGCCCGGATTAACCGCTTTGGGAGAAATAAGCATGAGTAACTGGCTGGTCGATAAGCTGATCCCCTCGATCATGCGTTCCGAGACGCAAAAAAGCTCGGTGCCTGAGGGCCTTTGGCATAAGTGCCCATCCTGCGAGGCAGTGCTGTACCGTCCTGAGCTGGAGAAGACTCTGGATGTATGTCCCAAGTGCAACCATCACATGCGCATCGGCGCCCGCGCACGCCTGGCTATTTTTCTCGATGCTGATGGCCAGGAAGAAATTGCCGCAGAACTGGCGCCGGTTGATCGCCTGAAATTTCGTGACAGTAAAAAATACAAAGACCGCCTAAGCGGTGCGCAAAAACAGACGGGCGAAAAGGATGCGCTGATCGCCATTAGTGGCAGTCTAGAAAACCTACCAGTGGTGGCCTGCGCCTTTGAGTTCGCCTTTATGGGCGGTTCAATGGGTGCCATTGTCGGCGAGCGCTTTGTGCGCGCGGCCAATGTGGCGTTAGAGCAGCGTTGCCCGTTGATCTGTTTCGCCGCGTCCGGTGGCGCGCGTATGCAAGAAGCGCTGATTTCCCTGATGCAGATGGCTAAGACTTCAGCCGTGCTGGCGCGTTTGCGCGAAGAGGGCGTGCCCTTTATCTCAGTGCTGACCGATCCGGTGTATGGCGGCGTATCGGCCAGCTTGGCGATGCTCGGCGACGTGATAGTGGCCGAGCCACGCGCGCTGATCGGCTTTGCCGGGCCACGGGTGATTGAGCAGACCGTGCGCGAAAAACTCCCGGAAGGCTTTCAGCGCAGCGAGTTTTTGCTCGATCACGGCGCTATCGACATGATTATCTCCCGCGAAGAGCTGCGTCCGCGCCTGGCCCGCTTGCTGGCGCAGCTACAGCACGTAGCGTCGCCGGTTACGCCAGTACCTGCCGCGCTGCCGGTTCCGGCGCTGATATGACCGAGCGAAGCCTGGCCGAATGGCTGGCTTATCTGGAGCAGCTGCATCCCACGGCCATCGACATGGGTCTGGAGCGCTGCCGCGAGGTGGCGCTGCGCCTGGGCTTGAGCCGGCCGGCGCCGCGGGTGATTACGGTTGCCGGCACCAACGGTAAGGGTTCCACCTGTGCCTTTCTGGCCAGCCTGCTGCAAGCACAGGGTTTGCGGGTTGGCGTGTACAGCTCGCCGCACCTGTTGCGGTACAACGAACGGGTACAGATTGCTGGGCTGGACGCCAGCGATGCGCAACTCTGTGAGGCCTTCGCCGCCGTTGAAGCTGCGCGCGGCGCGACGTCGCTCACCTATTTCGAGATGGGCACACTGGCCGCTTTTTGGCTGTTCGAACGGGCCGGCCTGGATGCGGCGGTGCTTGAAGTGGGTCTGGGCGGGCGGCTGGATGCAGTCAATCTGATTGATGCCGATCTGACACTGGTCACCAGCATTGGCCTGGATCACACCGACTGGCTGGGTGATACCCGCGAATCGGTGGCCTTCGAAAAAGCCGGAATCTTTCGCGCCGGTAAGACAGCGCTGTGTGGCGATCTGGATCCACCCGAGGCCTTGCTGGAACGGGCCGCACAGCTAGGTGCGCCGTTTTTACAACGTGGCTGCGCTTATGATCTGACCGTCGGCGCGCAGGGTTGGGACTGGCGAGGGCTCGACCGCACCGGTCAGGTGCTGGAGTTACACGGACTAGCGTTACTGGATCTGCCGCTGGAAAATGCCGCGCTGGCCTTGCAGGCCTATGCCTTGCTGGATCTGCCCTGGCAGCCCGCGGTGCTGGCCACGGCATTGCAGCGGACCCGCCTGGTTGGTCGACTTGATCGGCGCACGGTGCAGTGGCGCGGTACGTCGCTGCGGCTGCTGCTCGATGTTGGCCATAATCCCCACGCTGCGGCGTTACTAGCCCGGCGTTTGGCGGCTCGGCCGATCGCCGGCAAACGACTGGCGGTGTTCGGCGTGCTGGCCGACAAAGACCTGCAAGGCATTTTCGCCGCGCTGGCCGATCAAATTCAGCACTGGGCGCTGGCGCCACTGCCAACGCCACGCACCCGCGCGGTTGCTGAAGTACAGGCGGCGCTACTGAACCGCGGTGCCGCGGCCACTGTCTACACTGACGTCGCAGCGGCCCTTGAGGGCCAGTGCGAACGAGCCGGAGCAGAGGATGAAATACTGTTATTCGGCTCTTTTTATTGCGTGGCTGAAGCCTTGAATTGGCTAACTCAGCACACTGAAGGAGAACGAGTGGATGGCCTGGCTGGATAAAGTGCTTAAACAACGAATGATCGGAGCCTTGGTGCTGGTGGCGCTGGTGGTTATTTTTCTGCCGATGCTGCTGTCGCGCGACGACAAGTCAAAGCAGGTGAAGGTCGATGCCCCGGCGATGCCACAGGCTCCGGCCATGGCGAAGATTGAGGTCGATCCGGTCAGCGTGCCACAGCCGCAAACGCTGCCAGATGAGCCAATCCCCGTAGAGCCTGACTCGGCTGCGTCCGTCGAACTGAGCGAGCCCGTGTCATCGGCTACGGTAACGCCGCCTGTCGTCCCTGCGGCTCCGGTCACGCCGGCACCAACGCCATCGACACCGGCAGCTTCCCCGCCAGCGGTCCCCGCGACTGCGGCCGAGTTGGCGGCGCAGAAACGGCTGGACGGCAATGGTTTGCCGATCAGTTGGTCAATTCAGCTGGCCAGCTTGTCGAGCACCGAAGGCGCGCAAACCCTGCAAAAAACCCTGCGCAGCCAGGGTTACAATGCCTATATTCGCAGGTTCGAAAACATGAATCGGGTGTTTGTCGGGCCGCTGATTGAGCGTGCCGAGGCCGACCGTTTGCGCGATCAGTTAAGCCGCCAACAGAAACTCAAGGGTTTCGTCGTACGCTTCCAGCCCGAGCGCAGCTAAACCCGCGATGACTCAATGGCATGGGCTCTGCTAAAATGCAGCGCCTTTTCTGTCGGTAGGTTACAACGTGGTTTTTACTTGGGTCGATTGGGCTATTGTCGCCATCATCGCTATTTCCACGGTGATCAGCCTCAAGCGTGGTTTCGTCAAAGAAGCCCTGTCGCTGCTCACCTGGATCATTGCCGGGGTCGTTGCCTGGATGTTCGGCGGCGCCCTGGCAGAACACCTTAGCGATTATATTGACACTCCCTCGGCGCGGGTCATCGCAGCCTGCGCACTGTTGTTTGTCGCCACCTTGTTGGTCGGCGCCTTAATCAATTTTCTTATCAGCGAACTGGTGCGGGTCACCGGTTTATCTGGCACGGATCGCTTGCTGGGCATGGTCTTCGGCGCCGCGCGGGGTGGTTTGCTAGTGGTCTTGCTGGTGGGGTTGGTCAGCCTGGCACCCGTGCAACAGGATCCATGGTGGAAGCAGTCGAGCCTGCTGCCGCAGTTTTTGATGGTTGCTGACTGGTCGAAAAATCTGATTCTGGGTTTGAGCAGTCAATGGCTTGCCAGCGGCATCAGCACACCTGCTGAACTGCCGTTCAAAGGAGCGCTGTTGCCGTCGACATCGACGCAATAGGTCGCTGCAATTAGCTTGATTCACTCAGTAGGGGTTGCGTCGCATGTGTGGCATTGTCGGTATAGTCGGTAAGTCGAACGTCAATCAATCGTTATATGACGCACTTACCGTCCTTCAGCACCGCGGCCAGGACGCTGCCGGTATCGTAACCAGCCATGAAGGCCGGTTATTTCTGCGCAAGGACAATGGACTGGTGCGCGATGTGTTCCACCAGCGGCATATGCAGCGCCTGGTCGGGCGCATGGGCATCGGTCATGTGCGTTACCCCACGGCGGGCAGTTCCAGTTCGGCCGAGGCTCAGCCGTTCTACGTTAACTCGCCGTATGGCATCACCCTGGCGCACAACGGCAACCTGACCAACGTCGAGCAGTTGGCCAAGGAGATCTACGAATCGGATCTGCGCCACGTCAACACCAATTCCGACTCGGAAGTGCTGCTTAACGTCTTCGCCCATGAGCTGGCCCAGCGCGGCCAGTTACAGCCCACTGAAGAAGATGTGTTCGCCACCGTCAGCGCGGTGCACAAGCGCTGTCGTGGTGGTTACGCGGTAGTGGCGATGATCACCGGTTACGGAATTGTCGGGTTTCGCGACCCCAATGGCATCCGTCCGGTGGTGTTCGGCCAGCGCCACACCGACGAAGGCGTGGAGTATATGATCGCCTCGGAAAGTGTCTCCCTAGACGTGCTCGGCTTTACGCTGATCCGCGACCTGGCACCGGGCGAAGCGGTGTACATCACCCGCGATGGCATGCTGCATACCCGCCAGTGCGCGAGCAACCCGTTCTATTCGCCGTGCATCTTTGAACACGTCTACCTGGCCCGCCCAGACTCGATCATCGATGGTATTTCGGTGTACAAGGCGCGCCTGCGCATGGGTGAAAAGCTGGCCGACAAAATTATGCGCGAGCGTCCCGATCACGATATCGATGTGGTCATTCCCATCCCCGACACCAGCCGCACCTCGGCCCTGGAACTGGCCAACCGTCTGGGCGTGAAGTTTCGTGAAGGCTTCGTCAAGAACCGCTATATCGGCCGCACCTTCATCATGCCCGGCCAGGCGGCACGCAAAAAATCCGTGCGCCAGAAACTCAACGCCATCGAGCTGGAGTTTCGCGGCAAGAACGTGATGCTGGTGGATGACTCCATCGTGCGTGGCACCACTTGCAAGCAGATCATCCAGATGGCCCGCGAGGCCGGGGCCAAGAGCGTGTACTTCTGCTCGGCAGCGCCGGCGGTGCGTTACCCGAACGTGTATGGCATCGACATGCCCAGCGCCCACGAATTGATCGCCCACAACCGCAGCACCCAGGAAGTGGCCGACCTGATCGGCGCCGACTGGCTGATCTATCAGGACCTCAAGGACCTGATCGATGCGGTCGGCGGCGGCAAGGTGAAGATCGACCACTTCGATTGTGCAGTGTTCGATGGCAACTACGTGACCGGTGATATCGACGAGGCTTATCTGGCCAGAATCGAAAGGGCCCGCAACGAGGCGTCCCAGTTCCAGGACCAGGCGTCGAATACGGCCAATACGGCTATCGGTTTGTATAACGATTAACAGCTTTTAACGGAGACGGGCACATGACGCAGGATTGGGATGCCGGGCGACTGGACAGCGATCTGCACGGGGTTGCCTTCGACACGCTGGCCGTGCGTGCGGGCCAGCACCGCTCACCAGAAGGCGAACACAGCGATCCGCTGTTTTTCACCTCCAGCTATGTCTTTCGCAGTGCTGCGGATGCCGCCGCGCGGTTTGCCGGCGAGGTGCCGGGCAATGTTTATTCGCGCTACACCAACCCCACGGTGCGCTCATTCGAGGAGCGCATCGCCGCCCTGGAAGGCGCCGAGCAGGCGGTGGGCACGGCCTCCGGCATGTCCGCCATTCTGGCCATGGTGATGAGCCTGTGCAGCGCTGGCGATCATGTGCTGGTTTCGCGTAGCGTATTTGGCGCCACCGTGACGCTGTTTGAAAAGTACTTCAAACGCTTTGGCATTCAAGTCGATTACGTGCCGCTGATCGATTTGGGCGCCTGGGAACGAGCTTTCCAGCCCAGCACCAAGCTGGTGTTCGTCGAATCACCGTCCAATCCGCTGGTTGAGTTGGTGGATATCGCCGCCTTGGCCGAGCTGGCCCATGCCCATGGCGCGCTGTTGGCGGTGGATAACTGCTTCTGCACGCCGGTGCTGCAAAAACCCCTGGCTCTAGGCGCGGATATCGTCATCCACTCGGCCACCAAGTTTATCGATGGCCAGGGTCGCTGCCTGGGCGGCGTGGTCGCCGGCAAGGCTGAGTTAATGAAAGAAGTGGTGGGCTTTTTGCGCACCGCCGGCCCGACAATGAGCCCTTTCAATGCCTGGGTCTTTCTCAAAGGCCTGGAAACCCTGCGCCTGCGCATGGATGCCCACTGTGCCAGCAGCCAAGTGCTGGCACAGTGGCTGGAACAGCAACCCGGCGTCGAGAAGGTCTACTACGCCGGATTGCCCAGCCACCCGCAGCATGCGCTGGCCAAGCGTCAGCAAAGCGGTTTTGGCGCGGTGCTCAGCTTCGAGGTCAAGGGTGGTAAAGAGGGCGCCTGGCGCTTTATCGACGCTACTCGACTAATCTCGATCACCGCCAATTTGGGCGACAGCAAAACCACCATCACTCACCCGAGCAGCACCACCCATGGTCGTCTCTCGCCGGAAGATCGGGCGGCGGCGGGCATTCGTGACAGCCTGATCCGCGTGGCGGTGGGCCTGGAAGATGTGCACGATCTGCAGGCCGATCTGGCTCGCGGCCTGGCTGCGCTATAAGCGGGTATTGAGCGGCACCTTGGAAAGGCTTGAGGTCACGTCGCCCTGAATCAAGCGCCGAGCACTATCACCTGGCCGTCTTCGGTGAGGATGGTGCTTTTGATCGAGCGTTTATAGGTGTCCAGAACCACCGCCTGGGCGTTGCGGTCAGCGGCGGGTGTGATGGAGGAAATCTCCTGTTCAATCTCCAGCTGCAGGATGGCGCCATCGCAATACATAATTTCTCGCTGCTCTGGCTATTCTAGTCATTGCGATCGTTCTGGGTATTTTGGTTCGCCTGACTGTCTTGCCGTGCAAACAGCGGGTTGCCGCAGCGGTTGCAGAAAGTGGCGCCATGCTCATGGTGGGTTTTCGAGCATATTGGGCAGTTGTGCGTGAGCAGATCGTCGCTGCCGCTGCCGCTGCCGCTGCCGCTGCCGCTGCCGCTGCCGCTGCCGCTGCCGCTGCCGCTGCCGCTGCCGCTGCCGCTCCGCATGGCGTTGGCCAGTTCGGCGGTAAAAATGCCGGTGGGCACGGCGATGATTGAATAGCCGGTGATCATCACCAGCGAGGCAATCATCTGTCCCAGCGCGGTTCGAGGCACTATGTCGCCAAAGCCCACGGTGGTCAGGGTCACGATGGCCCAGTACATTCCCGTGGGAATGCTGGTAAAGCCATGTTGGGGGCCTTCGACCACATACATCAGGGTGCCGAATACCGTCACCAGAGTGGCAATGCTGACAAAGAATACGATGATCTTCTGTCGGCTGTTGCGCAGCGCCGTGAGTAAAAAATTGGCCTGTTTCAGATACGGGCTGAGCTTGAGTACGCGAAACACCCGCAACATGCGGATCACTCGGATAATCAGCAGGTACTGGCCGTCGGGATACACCAGCACCAACAGGCCCGGCAGTATCGCCAGCAGGTCGATCAGGCCGTAAAAACTGAAGGCGTAGCTCAGCGGTTTTGGCGAACAGTACAGGCGTACCAGGTATTCGATAGCGAACAGCGCAGTAAGGCACCACTCGATCCCGGTCAACAGCGGGCCGTACTGGCTGTGAATCTCAGCCATGCTGTCGAGCATCACCACCGCCAGGCTGGCGATAATGGCCAGCAACAGGGCTTTATCGAAACGCTGCCCGGCCGGCGTGTCGGTATGGAAAATGATGATGTACAGGCGCTCGCGCCAGCTTTGCTTCATGGATTTTTCTCAGGTGTATCAAGAATCAACAGAATGCGCAGGTCGTTGACGTTGGTGCGGGTCGGACCGCTGACCAACAGATCATCAAGGGCCGCAAAATAACCATAGCCATTGTTGTTGTCCAGTTCGGCGCTGGCGCTAAGACCCAGTTCGGCGGCTCGGGCGTAACTGCTGGGCGTCATCAGGGCGCCGGCGTTGTCTTCGGAACCGTCGATGCCGTCGGTGTCGGCAGCCAGGGCATAGACCCCGGGCAGGCCCTTGAGACTTTCGGTCAGACTTAACAAAAATTCCGTATTGGGTCCGCCGCGACCATTGCCGCGCAGGGTGACGGTGGTTTCACCACCGGACAAAATCACGCACGGCGACTTGATCGGCTGGCCATGCCGAACAATTTGCCTGGCGATCCCGGCGTGGACTTTCGCCACCTCGCGGGACTCGCCTTCCAGATCGCCGAGGATCAGGCTCGGCAAGCCGGCGGCCAGCGCGCTCGCGGCGGCGGCCGCCAGCGCCTGCTGGGGCGTTGCGATCAGCTGGAAGTGGCTGCGGGCCAGGCACGGGTCGCCGGGTTTGACGGTTTCCGAGCGTGGATCTTGCAGCCAGGCGCGCACTTGGGGCGAGATCTCGATGGCGTAGCGAGCCAGGATCGCCAACGCCTGCGCCGAGGTGCTTGCGTCGGCCACGGTCGGCCCGGAGGCAATCACCGTTGCTTCATCGCCCGGGACATCGGAAATCGCATAGGTGTACAGGCTGGCCGGCCAGCAGGCCTGCGCCAGGCGACCGCCCTTAATCGCCGAGAGGTGTTTGCGCACGCAGTTGATTTCGCCGATGGTCGCGCCGGACCTGAGCAGTGCCTTGTTCACCGTCTGCTTGTCGTGCAGATCAATACCGGCGCCAGGCAAAGCGAGTAGAGAAGAGCCGCCACCGGAGAGCAAGCAGATCACCCGGTCGTTTTCGCTTAGATTACTGACCAACGCCAGCATGCGTTGCGCCACGGCCAGGCCGGCGGCGTCCGGGACCGGGTGCGCGGCCTCGACCACTTCGATTGTTTGGCAGTTGGCTCCGTGCGCGTAGCGGGTCACCACCAGGCCGGATATTTCGCCTTGCCACTGTGCTTCGACAACCTCCGCCATGGCTGCGGCAGCCTTGCCGGCACCAATAACAATGACCCGGCCGCTACGGTCGACGGGCAGATGCGCGGCCAATACCTGCTGCGGATGAGCGGCGGCGACGGCGCTGGCGAATAGGGTGCGAAGCAGGCTGTACGGATCCATGGACATGGCAGGTTCTCTGATGGAGTGAGGCGCCCAACGGTGGGGCAGTTGTCGTGATGATTATTATCGCGGTGCCAGCGGCGCCGCCTAGGTCAGGGTTGCTGGGCGCAGCAGACCCGACGTTGCGCGGATCTGCGCATGATGCGGCTTCTGATTGTCGTAAATCGTAGAGTGCCATACCGCACGACATACGCAGTCGTCATTCCCGTTGCGACTGCATGCTTGGCATTAAATGAATTGCACTAAATGGGTGGCGCTGAGTCTTTCAGCCAACCGAGTCCGGCGAGGGTGGTAGTGGCGGGTTTATATTCACAGCCAATCCAGCCTTGATAGCCGATCCGATCCAGGTGTTCGAACAAAAAAGGATAGTTGATCTCGCCGGTGCCCGGCTCGTGGCGGCCCGGGTTATCGGCCAGCTGGATATGGTGGATAGCGGCGAGGTGCTCGGTCAGGGTATGGGCCAAGTCGCCTTCCATGATTTGCATGTGATAAATGTCGTACTGCAGGTACAGATTCGCGCTCCCGACCTGCTCACGAATCGCCAGCGCCTGCTGGCTGTTGTTCAGGTAAAAGCCTGGAATGTCGCGGGTATTGATGGCTTCCATCACCAGCGTGATGCCGGCCTTTTCAAGCGTCGCGGCGGCATAGCGCAGGTTATCGATAAAGGTCTGTTCGATGCGTGCATCGTCGAAACCCGGCGGGCGAATGCCGGCCAGGCAGTTGACCTGGGTATTGCCCAGCACCCGCGCGTAGGCAATCGCCTGGTCGACACCCGTACGAAATTCTTCGACTCGCTGTGGGTCGCAGGCAATGCCGCGCTCGCCCTGGTTCCAGTCGCCGGCGGGCAGGTTGAACAACACCTGCGTCAGCCCGCTGGCGTCCAGATGAGCTTTGATCAGCTCGGCGGGGTAGGCGTAGGGAAACAGGAACTCAACGCCGCTAAAACCAGCATTGGCCGCAGCGGCGAAGCGCTGCAGAAAATCCACTTCGGTAAATAGCATGGACAGATTGGCGGCAAAGCGGGGCATGGCACGACTCCTTTAAGATCAGGCGAGCGGCTTGTTCGAATACGCGGCAAGCCTCGTCCTGCAGGGTGGGCAAGGATAACGCGGACGGGCTAGCCGTTCGCGTTTTTGCCCGAATCGTACACGCCGGTACGTTAGTCGATTTTTAGCACCAGTTTGCCGAAGTTCTCCCCGCTGAATAGCTTTAGCAGGGTTTCGGGGAAGGTTTGCAGGCCTGCGACGATGTCTTCCTTGCTCTTGAGTTGGCCGCTGGCCAGCCAGCCGCTCATTTCCTTGGCCGCTTCGGCAAATTGCGGCGCGTAGTCGAGCACCACAAAGCCTTCCATGCGCGCACGGTTGACCAGTAACGAGAGGTAATTAGCCGGTCCTTTGACCGCTTCCTTATTGTTGTACTGGCTGATGGCCCCGCAGATGATCACCCGCGCCTTAGGCGCAAGACGGCTGAGCACTGCATCGAGAATATCGCCGCCGACGTTATCGAAAAATACGTCGACGCCTTTCGGACATTCGCGCTTGAGGGCGGCGTTCACGTCTTCGTTCTTGTAATCAATGACGCCATCAAAGCCCAGTTCGTCGATCAGCAAGGCGCATTTTTTTGCGCCGCCGGCAATGCCAATCACCCGACAGCCTTTGAGCTTGGCGATCTGCCCGGCGATGCTGCCGACCGCACCGGCGGCGCCGGAGATCACCACGGTTTCTCCGGCCTGAGGTGCGCCTACATCGAGCAGGGCAAAGTAGGCGGTCATGCCGGTCATGCCCAGCGCCGACAAGTACAACGGCAGCGCGGCGCGGCTGGGGTCGACTTTATAGAAGCCCTTGGGCTCGCCGAGGAAATAATCCTGTATGCCGAGGCTGCCGTTAACATGCTCGCCGACGGCGAAGTCTGGGTGCTGCGAGGCGATCACCTGGCCAACGCCCAGGGCGCGCATGACCTCGCCGAGGCGTACTGGCGGAATATAAGACTTTGCGTCGTTCATCCAGCCGCGCATGGCAGGGTCCAGGGACAGGTAGAGATTTTTTACCAGGATCTCTCCTGGCCCGGGCTCGCTGAGCGGGGATTCCACGTAGCTAAACGTATCGCGGCTCGGTAGGCCGACTGGACGTTGGGCGAGCAAAAATTGTCGGTTGAGCTGGGTCATGATGAATACTCGATAGCGGAAAGGATGCGGAAAAAATAACGGCAACGTTGAGGTTTAGCCCGGCCTTCACCAACAGGCAAGCGATGCCGCTCGGGCGAATAGGGCTTTATACAGATCAATGATTATAGGCCCGTCACTGTTATGGATTTCATGCATAAGGCCCTAACCGGGCGTGTGATAGTGCTGCCGTGCGTGGATCAGCGCTAGCTAGACTCATGGGCACTTACCTATTTGCGAGGATGCACTGATGAGCATGAGCTTTTCTGGCCAAGTGGCTCTGGTGACTGGCGCGGGTGCCGGTATCGGCCGCTCCACTGCACTGGCGTTCGCTGCCGAGGGCCTCAACGTGGTGATTGCCGATCTGGATGAGGGCGCTGGCGAAGGCACCCTGCAACTGATTCAGCAGGCCGGCGGCGAGGCGATTTTCGTGCGCTGCGACGTGACCCGCGAAGCCGAAGTTAAGGCGCTGATGGACGCCACGTTAGCTGCCTATGGGCGCCTGGATTACGCCTTTAATAACGCCGGCATCGAGATCGAACAAGGCAAGCTGGCCCAGGGCAGCGAGGCCCAGTTCGACGCCATCATGGGAGTCAACGTCAAGGGCGTGTGGCTGTGCATGAAACATCAGTTAGCGCTGCTATTGGCCCAGGGCGGCGGCGCTATCGTCAACACCGCCTCGGTGGCTGGCCTCGGCGCAGCGCCGAAAATGAGCATCTACAGCGCCTCCAAGCATGCGGTGATCGGCCTGACCAAGTCGGCAGCCATCGAATATGCCAAGAAGAAAATCCGCGTCAATGCAGTGTGTCCGGCGGTGATCGACACTCCCATGTACCGCCGAGCTTGCGAGGTCGATCCGAAAACAGCCGAATTCGTCGCCGGCATACACCCGGTCGGCCGCATCGGCACCGTCGAGGAAGTCGCCAGCGCGGTGCTGTACCTGTGCTGCGACGGCGCCAGTTTTACCACCGGCCAGGCGTTGGCAGTGGATGGCGGGGTCACGGCGATTTAATCGACGTTCTGGTCCGCTACTCATCAGATAGCTAACGAGATAGACAGCAGCAAGGTGCCTTGCTGCTGTCTATCTCTTGCTGCTTTTTGTCTATAGAAACGGGTGGCCTATGACTTGACCGCGAATATTCGCGCCAGCGGCGTTTATCCGGGTAGCGGGGCGGGCGCATTCCATTTGAATCGCGGCCATGAGCGTGGCGAGGTGTGTGGCAGCTGCGTAATATGCGGGCCTTCGCTAGGGGAGTGACCGATGAGCCTGCTTGACCTGTTTACCAACCTGTTACTTGGCCTGCTGCTGGGAACCTTCGGTGGTGTGTTTGGCATCGGCGGCGGGCTGATCGCTATTCCGGCGCTGGGCGTCTTGTTCGGCCTCGATCAGCAGTTAGCCCAGGGCACGGCGCTGGTCATGGTGGTGCCCAATGTGCTGCTGGCGCTGTGGCGCTATCACCAGCGTAATCGGATCGAGCTGCGTTATGCGCTGGCCTTGGCGGTGCCAGGATTGTGTTTAGCCTTGCTCGGTTCGACTTGGGCGGTGGCGGTAGATGCCGAGCGCATGCGGCTGGCCTTCGTGGTTTTTTTGTTGGTGCTGGCGGTCTACAACGGCGTGCGGGTCTTTATTCGCCCGCCGGCCTACAGTGCCACCTTGCGCCAGCCTTGGCCTTGGCTGGTTCCCTTGGGGGCGTGCTCGGGGCTGCTCGGCGGGGTGTTTGGGGTCGGGGGCGCGGTACTGGCCACACCAGTGCTGACCAGCATTTTCGGCACCACCCAAGTGATGGCTCAGGGCTTATCGCTGGCGCTGGCATTGCCGAGCACCGGCATTACCCTGGCCACTTACGCAGTGCACGGGCATGTTAACTGGGCACTGGGCCTTCCGCTGGCGGTCGGCGGATTGCTCAGCATCAGCTGGGGCGTGAGAATTGCGCATGCGCTGCCGGAGCGGCTGTTGCGCAGCTTGTTCTGCGTTTTTCTGCTGCTCTGCGCGTTGCTGCTCGGGCTTAAAGCCTGACGCCCTGCGGCGCCCGGATGCTCTAGGGGTCGGCTAGCGGCGGACCTGCTTGAGCGTTTCGGCAATCAGAAATGCTAGCTCCAGGGATTGATCGGCGTTCATCCGTGGATCGCAGTGGGTGTGGTAGCGATCCGACAAACCGGCTTCGGTGATTGGCCGGGCGCCGCCGATGCATTCGGTGACGTTCTGCCCGGTCATTTCGATATGAATGCCGCCGGCGTAGCTGCCCTCGGCCTGATGCACGGCGAAGAACTGTTTGACCTCGGCAAGAATCTGCGCGAAATCCCGCGTCTTGTAGCCGCTCGACGCCTTGATGGTGTTGCCGTGCATGGGGTCGGAACTCCACAGCACCTGTCGACCCTCGCGCTGCACCGCCTGAATAAGCCGCGGCAGACCGGCTTCGACCTTGTCCGCGCCCATGCGCACAATCAGGTTGAGGCGCCCCGGGTCGTTGTCCGGGTTGAGGATGTCGATCAGCCGTATCAAGTCTTCGCTGTTCATGCTTGGGCCGACTTTTACCCCGATCGGGTTGCCGACCCCGCGCAGAAATTCGACATGCGCGCCATCCAGTTGGCGTGTGCGGTCGCCGATCCAGAGCATATGCGCCGAGCAGGCGTAGTCGTCGCCGGTGAGGCTGTCGCGGCGCACAAAGGCTTGTTCGTAGTTCAGCAGCAGCGCTTCGTGAGCGGTGAAGAAACTGGTCTCGCGCACTTGCGGCAAGCGGTCCATGCCGCAGGCGCGCATAAAGGCCAGGCTTTGGTCGATGCGCGCGGCCAGTTGGTTATATTTTTCGCCTAGCGCCGAGTTGGCGATGAAGTCCAGATTCCATTGATGCACCTGGTGCAGATCGGCAAAGCCGCCCTGGGCGAAGGCGCGTAGCAGGTTCAGGCTGGCGGTGGATTGGTGGTAAGCCTGGAGCAATCGCTCGGGGTCGGGTACGCGGCTTTTGGCGTCGAAATCGATGCCGTTGACGATGTCGCCACGGTACGTCGGCAGGGTCACGCCGTCGCGGGTTTCAACGTCGCCCGAGCGCGGCTTGGCGAACTGTCCGGCCATGCGCCCGACCTTGACCACCGGGCAGCCGGCGGCAAAGGTCATGACAATCGCCATCTGCAGCAGCACCTTGAAGGTGTCGCGAATCTTGGTGGCGCTGAACTCGGCAAAGCTCTCGGCGCAGTCGCCGCCTTGCAGCAAAAACGCCCGGCCCTGGGTGACCTCGGCAAACTGGCGGCGCAGCTCGCGGGCTTCGCCGGCGAAAACCAGTGGCGGATAGCCGGCCAGGGTCTTTTCGACCTGTGCCAGGTGCGCCGCATCGGCGTACTGAGGTTGCTGCTGGATGGCTTTGCTTCTCCAGCTTTCGGGACTCCAGGCGTGGCTCATGGTCTTGACTCGGTTCGTTAAGGACGCAATTTTTGCATGGTAACAGCTCGACTTGGCGGTTGTGATAGACGCTCTGCATGACGCTGCTAAAATGCCGCGCGTTTGCGGTGTTAAGCACGGGTTTAAATCAAGAGGCTGTGAGATGGAACTGGAGGAGAAAGAGGAGCGGGTCCTGGCCGAGGTGCAAGATCAGTTCGGACTGATTCGGGTGCTGGAAATCGGCGAGTATCGGTTTCTCGAATTTGGCGCGGCGATCGAGCAAAGCTGCACCTTTGTCGCCGATCCGTGCTGGCTGGAATACGACTACACCCGCGCCATGTTTATGGGCGCGCTCTGCCATGGGCATCCCGAGACAGCGCTGTTTCTCGGTTTGGGAGCCGGCACGCTGACCCAGGCCTGCCTGAAGTTTCTGCCCCTGGACGACGTGGAAGTAATTGAACTGCGCCCCGACGTGCCGCGTCTGGCCATGGAATATCTGGGCCTGGTGGATGATGAGCGGTTGACCATCCGCATCGGCGATGCCCTGGAGTTGCTCGACAGCGCCGAATCGGCAGACCTGATTTTCCTCGACCTGTACACCGACCAAGGCCCGGGCGCCGGCCATCTGGCTTGGCGCTTTCTGGAAAACTGCCAGAAGCAGCTCAATCCGGGCGGCTGGCTGATCATCAATCAGTGGGCCACCAACGATGGCAAACCTCTGGGCGCGGCACTGCTACGTGGGCTCTATCACCGGCATTACTGGGAATGCCCGGTGAGGGAGGGCAACGTGGTGTTGCTGGTGCCAGCGGACGCGGATCAGCAGCTGGATATCACCGAATTGGCGCGCCGCGCCGAGGCGCTAAAAGTGTACCTGGGATATAGCTTGCAGCCGTTGATCGACGCGCTGCGTCCGGCCAGCTGAGTTTTATGCGCCGTTTGGGTGCCTGAAAAAAGCGCCGCGCACCACTTTAAGGCAGGTGTGCCGGCTAGCCTGCTGCAATCCTGCTATTACGTTGCTGGCCTATTAATTGCTGTGCTATCGATATCCCTGATATGCGTGGCAAGGAGTCGGCAATGGCCGTTCTGCAAAGTACCCAGATGCATCTCACCGCCAGCGAACGGGATTGGCTGCCCTGGACGGGCAAGACCGGCAAGCTCGCCATGGGCTGGTCATGCCGGCTGAACCGCCACCTTTATCCGCAGATTGAACAGATCTTCGAGAGCATCGCCGAGACCCGTGTGCGGATTCTGCAGCACTGGACGAGCGCGCATTGGCAGCACCTGGCGGAATTGGCTGAGCGCTTGGGTAAGGACTTCGCTCAGATCGATCCGCAATGGCTGCACAGCAAGCGCGAGCAGGCCGCGGATTTCTCCGAGCTGTTCGTCATCGGCCTACACGGCGAGGTATTGGCCTCGACTTCGCCTGCGCACTGCAAACAACGCGACTTGTCACCGCAAGCGGTGGCGCGCGGCCTCAGTCAGCCTTTTTTGCATGGGCCTTACAGCGATCCATTGACCCTGAGTATCGGTGCGTCCACCTCGCGTTTTCACGATGCCGTAACCTTGATGTTCTATCAGCCGATTATGCTTGCCGGGCAATGCGTGGGTTGCGTGTGCGGGCGGGTGCCCAACGACGTGCTGGGCGACCTTATTCAGCGCGAGGCCGGGCATATCTACCCGGAGTCCGGCGATAACTACCTGTTTATGGTCGATGCGCGTTTTGATCCGGGCATCCCGGCTGGCACCGCTTTGTCGCGTTCGCGCTTCGAGGACGGCACCTTCAGCGGTGGCGATAATCTGAAAAGCGGGCTGCGCACCGACTGGGGGATGGTGCGGGTGGATAAGCACACCGAGCTGGAGTTGCGCTTCGTCGATCCGGCCACCGGCCAACTGCACCCCGGGATACGCGAAACCATCCGCAAGGGCAGCAACCTGTTTGTCAGCTATCCGGGGTACTCGGACTACCGGCATATCCCGGTGATCGGCAAGGGCGTGACTTTCCAGTTACCGGGCTCGGCGGATCGCTGGGGAATGATGTGCGAGGCCGATCTGGAAGAAGTCTACCAACGTCGTTCGCTGAGCCTCGGTTTGATGCAGACCTACCTGCTGACGGTGACGTCGATTTTCGCCGCAAGCACCCTGTTGCAGCAGTACAGCGGCTTGCCGCAGTCGCTGCTGTACCTGCTCAATGGCGGCTTGTTGCTGCTCGGCGCCTGGTTGTTTTCGACCTTCGGCCCCAGCCGACTGGCGGCACGCATGGGCGAGATGACCGAAGTCATTCGCACCATTGCCGAGGGTGAGGGCAACTTGCGCCAACGCCTCGACAACGAACGCCTGGGCAACGATGAAACCGGCGATATGGGACGCTGGATCAATAGCTTTATCGATCACCTGGATGGCATCGTCGGCCAGGTGATCCATGTGTCGCATAGTGTCAGTCAGACCAACGAACGGATGCTCAGCCGCAGCCGCTTGGCTGGGGAAAATTCCGTTGAAGTCAGCGAGGCGGTCCACCGCATGTTGCTGCTGGTCGAGGAGCAGCTTGGCGAGATCCAGCAGGCCTCGATGACCGCCGAGCAGATGAAACAGGCCATGGATGATGTGGTCCGGCGTGCTCGCGTGCAGTTTGAAACCGTGCGCGCGGGCACTCAGTCGATTCGCGATGTGGTCGAGCGTTCGGCGCAGAGCGTGCAATCGCTGGACAGCCGTATGGGCGAGATCGGCAAGATCGTCGGCCTGATCACGGACATTACCCAGCAGACTAATTTGTTGGCCCTGAATGCGGCGATCGAAGCGGCCCGTGCCGGTGAACACGGCCGCGGGTTTGCCGTGGTGGCCGGCGAGGTGCGTACCTTGGCCTCACGCACGGCCAGCGCCGCCGAGCAAATCCATTCCATGGTCAACGGTTTGCAAACGCAAACCCAGCAGGCAGTCGCCTTTATGGAGGGCGGGGTGCAAGACGTCGATGCCAGCCTGCGCCTGACCGAGGAGGCTGCGTCGGAGAACCTGCATTTGCATCAGGCTGTGGAGCGCATGTTCGAGATCATTCAGCAACTGCACCAGGGCAGCCTGCATTACGGCCAGACCATCCGTGGCGTGGATCAGGCGTCTAGCGAAATGGGCCTGAGTGTCGGCGTGCTGCACAACAGTGCCGAGCAGGTGCGGCACACGGCCAACAAGCTGCAGCAGCTGGTTGGCCAGTTCAGCGTCAGCGCACGCGCTTAACGGCCCTTGAAGTTGCCGGGACGGCGTTCCTGCATGGCGCACAGGCCTTCCTGAGCATCTTCGCTGTCCAGCAAACCAGTCAAACGTGGGTGCAGGTTGGCGATTGCCGCCGCTTCGCCTTCGTGCACGGCTTGGCGCGCCGAGGCTAATGTGGCTTGTACGGCCAAGGGCGCCTGGACGGCAATCCGTTCGGCCAACTGCAGGGCTTGCGGCATCAGGTCTTCGCTGGCCAACACTTCTTGCACCAAACCGAGCCGGTAGGCCTCATGAGCATCAAACTGATCGCCGGTCAGCAGCCAGCGCATGGCATTACCCCAGCCGGCGTGTTGCTGCATGCGCAGGGTGGCGCCGCCAAACGGCAGGATGCCGCGCTGGACTTCCATTTGCGCGAAGCGGGCATTGCTGGAGCACAGGTTGATGTCCGAGGCCAGCATCAGTTCGATACCGATGGTGTAGCAATAACCCTGCGCGGCCACTATCACCGGTTTGCTTACCCGCGGGCCGCCGAAGGTGCCCCAGGGGTCGCAGCCACCCTCAGGCAAGGTCCAGCCGGCGGCGAAGGTAGGGGCTACTTGAGCCAGGTCCAGCCCGGCAGTGAAGTGCTCGCCGTGGGCGAAGACAATAGCGACCCGCGCCTGTTCGTCGCGTTCAAATTCACCATAGGCCAGGCTCAGGTCATTAAGCATGTCCAGGTCGAAGGCATTTCGTTTGGCCACTCGATCCAGGCCAAGCAATAAAACCGACCCGCGTTTTTCTCGGCTGACACGGCCACTGACGCTGTGAGTCATGAGCAAAATCCTTGCGCGCTGAATGTTTGCGACGATATAGCGCGCCGCACGCTGAGCTGTCCAGCCATTCGCGGTCGATTCATGGGCGCCGGGGTTTGCATGCAGCAGTATTTCGATCGTATGCAATGGATAGGGCTGGCGTGTTTAGGGTTTCGACTTTAAAAAAAGCTACGAAAGACCGCACGCTGTTCATGTGTTTCCGGTATAGTACGCGCCGGCCAATCTTCTGGTCACGTTCAGGTAATGCAATCCCTCCGAAGTCAGCTTCGGCTGCATGTCCGCACAGCGGGCGTCCTTGACGATTCATTCATCATCAATAGGTTTTCGCAAATCCCCGCCGACAGGGCTGCCAGGGTGACTTTAGGGTCTTACATGGCATGCGCAGCTTTGGAGCATGGGTCTTTGCGGATGCACTAGAGGCAGACCCATGACCCAAGTAATCGGCGGCTTCGCCGCACTCGAACTTCATCCCAATGTTTTGGCCGCAGTGATCGCGACTGGCTACGAAGAGCCTTCGCCGATTCAGGCAGAAGCCATTCCAGTGATTCTCGCTGGCCACGACATGATCGGTCAGGCACAGACGGGTACCGGTAAAACCGCAGCCTTCGCTTTGCCAATTCTGAGCCGCATCGACCCTGCCAAGCGCGAGCTGCAGGCGTTGATCCTGGCACCGACCCGCGAGTTGGCATTGCAAGTGGCCACCGCGTTTGAAACCTACGCCAATAAAATGCCCGGCCTGAACGTGGTTGCCGTATACGGCGGCGCACCGATGGGCCCGCAGCTCAAAGCCATCCGCAACGGTGCTCAAGTGGTAGTTGCGACGCCGGGTCGCCTGGTTGACCACCTGCGTCGTGACGAGAAGGTGCTGTCCACCATTCAGCACCTGGTACTCGACGAAGCTGACGAAATGCTCAAGCTGGGCTTTATGGATGACCTTGAAGTGATCTTCAAAGCCATGCCGGAAACCCGCCAGACCGTTTTGTTCTCGGCGACCCTGCCGCAGTCGATCCGCGCTATCGCGGAAAAACACCTGCGCAATCCCCAGCACGTCAAAATCGCTACCAAGACCCAGACCGTAACGGCTACCGAGCAGGCTCACCTGCTGGTCCACGCTGACCAGAAGCACGCTGCCGTATTGCGCCTGCTGGAAGTCGAAGAGTTCGATGCCTTGATCGCCTTTGTGCGTACCAAGCAAGCCACCCTGGATCTGGCCGCCGTGCTCGAAGCCAATGGCTACAAGGCGGGCGCCTTGAATGGCGATATCGCCCAGAACCAGCGTGAGCGGGTAATCGAATCCCTCAAGGACGGTCGCCTGGACATCGTTGTGGCGACTGACGTTGCTGCCCGAGGCCTGGACGTGCCGCGCATCACCCACGTGATGAACGTGGACATGCCCTACGATCCAGAATCCTATGTGCACCGGATCGGTCGCACCGGCCGCGCCGGTCGTACCGGTCGTGCCTTGCTGCTGGTAACACCGCGTGAGCGCCGCATGCTGCAGATGATCGAGCGTGTGACCGGTCAGAAAGTTGCCGAAGTACGTCTGCCCGACGGCCCAGCTGTACTCAGCGCGCGGATCAAGAAATTGACCACGAGCCTGACGCCGCTGGTTGCCGGCGATGCCGAGACTACCCATGGCGAGCTGCTGGATCGCTTGACCGCAGAAATTGGCTGCACCCCGCGGGCCCTGGCTGCCGCACTGCTGCGCAAGGCTACTAACGGTCAGGCGCTGACTTTGGCTGAAGTTGAACGTGAACAGCCACTGGTACCAACCAGCGCACCGCGTGAACGCAGCGAGCGTTCCGGTGAGTCGCGTGAACGGCGTGCACCAGTGCCTTTGGCCGATGGTCGGGCACGTTGCCGCACTGCGCTGGGCGCACGTGACGGTATCGCCGCGAAAAACCTGCTGGGCGCCATCCTCAATGAAGGCGGCTTGGCCCGCGAAGCCATCGGCCGCATCCAGGTGCGCGACAGCTTCAGCTTGGTCGAGCTGCCAGAAGATGGTCTGGAGCGCCTGCTCAGCAAGCTGAAAGACACCCGCGTAGCCGGCAAGCAATTGAAGCTGCGTCGCTATCGCGAGGATTGATTTGCGCTGATCTGCGCTAATTGATCGAACTTAAAAACCCCGCCTGGTGCGGGGTTTTTTGTGTCTGGGCGATTGCGCGGCTGGCCAGAGCTGGGCGGTGCCGACGCCTCAGTCAAAGCGATAGATGTCCATGCCCAGCGCCCCCAGGGTGAAGCCGCTGTGCGCGACCTTGAAGTGTTCGCCTGCGCCGCGGGCGAAGAACAGCGGTAGCAGATGCTCTTCGCTCGGGTGGTTGCGCACGGCGCCCGGCGCCTGGGCGCGGTAATCGTGCAGGGCTGTCTGGTCATCGACGGCGAGCCGTTCGACCAGCCAGTCGCGAAAGGCCTGGGCCCAGGGTTGAATCTGCTCAGGGCCGGCCTGCCAGTCCAGCTCGCCAAGGTTGTGGGTGATGCTACCCGAGCCGATCAGCAAGATTCCCTGCGCGCGCAGTCCGGCCAATGCGCGGCCGATGCGCGTCTGCAAGGCTGGACCCAGCTGACTGGGCAGCGACAGTTGCAAGACCGGGATATCCGCCTGCGGGTACATCAGTCGCAGCGGCACCCAAGCCCCATGATCCAGGCCGCGCTCGGCATCCAGGCGCGCCGGTAGCCCCGCATCGGCCAGCAGTTGGCGCACCTGCTCGGCGAGTTTCGGCGCGCCGGGCGCCGGGTACTGCAGGGCAAACAGTTCGGCCGGAAAGCCGGAAAAATCATGCAGGGTTGCCGGGGCTTTCGCGCCGGTTAATAGCAGCTCGCGGCTTTCCCAGTGCGCCGATACCAGTAATATGGCCCGTGGCTTTGGCAGCTCGGCCGCCAGGCGGGCGAGGGCCGGGCCGCTGGCGCCCGGATCCAGGGCCAGCATGGGTGAACCATGAGAAATAAACAGGCTGGGGTGCATGGCAAAGGGCCTCGGTTGGAATGTAGACATTTTCGGCTGTGAATATATCGAGAACCAGTATAAATACTTGGACAATTCCATCGATTTTTTGGGGGCAATGATGAACGAAGACTTTTGGCAGGAGCGCTGGTCTCAGGATCAAATAGGGTTTCATCTACCTCAGGTCAATGCGTATTTACTCCAGTATTGGCCGGCGCTGCCGGCCAGCACGCGGGTACTGGTGCCGCTGTGTGGCAAGAGTTTGGATCTTGCCTGGTTGGCGGAGCAGGGGCTGCGCGTGCTGGGCATCGAATTGGCGCAGGTGGCGGTCGAGGCGTTTTTCAGCGAACGGCAGTTGCAACCTGAAATCAGCACGCATGGGGTTTTTACGCAGTACCGGGCCGGTTCGATCGAGCTGTGGTGTGGCGATTTTTTTGCCTTGACGGCTGAGGATGTGGCTGACTGCGCAGCGCTGTATGACCGCGCCGCGCTGATCGCCTTGCCGCCTGAATTGCGCGAGCGTTATACGGCGCATTTGACGAGCATTCTGCCGTCGGCTTGTCAGGGTTTATTAATTAGCCTGGACTACGATCAGGCGCAGATGAGCGGGCCGCCCTTTGCGGTGACCGATCAGGAGGTGCAGTGTCTATTGGGGGCCGCCTGGCAGCCGCAGCTGCTGGAGACGCGGGATGTGCTGGGGGAGAACTGGAAGTTCCTCCAGCGCGGCCTGAGTCGCCTGGATGAGCGGGTCTATCGGCTGGCACGGGTTTAACGGGGTCTCCGCCAAGTCGGGTTGGCGGCGGATAGTTGGCGACGGGTAAATGCGCTGGGCCTGTCGATTGCCGCGCGTCAACGCGAACCCTTGGCCTTATCGCGTTGCCGCGGGCGAACCCCCGCGCTTAGCCGCGTTGACGCAGCGCGGCAATGCGCTCTTCTAGCGGCGGATGGGTCATCAGTAAACGTTTAAAACCGTGCTTGAGACCGCCGTTGATGCCGAACGCCGTCAGGCTGTCAGGCATCTTCGAGGGGATCTCCTGCTCGCTGCGCAGGCGCTGCAGGGCGCCGATCATGGCTGCGGTACCGGCTAGGCGAGCCCCCGCATCATCGGCGCGAAATTCACGCTTGCGCGAGAACCACATGACGATGGTCGAGGCCAGAATGCCCAGAATTAACTCGGCAACAATAGTCGAGACAAAGAAAGCGATGCCGTGACCGTTCTCGTTTTTGAAGATCACCTTGTCCACGAAGTTGCCGAAGATCCGTGCAAAGAACATCACAAAGGTGTTAACCACGCCTTGGATTAAGGCCAGGGTGACCATGTCGCCGTTGGCTACGTGGCCGATTTCGTGAGCGAGTACGGCCTTTACCTCATCGGCGGAAAAGCGCTCCAGCAGGCCCTGACTGACCGCCACCAGTGCGTCGTTCTTGTTCCAACCGGTGGCGAAGGCGTTCGCCTCATAAGCGGGAAAGATGCCGACTTCGGGCATCTTGATGCCGGCCTCGCGTGACAGTTGGCCGACGGTTTCCAGCAACCAGTGTTCATGGCGGGTGCGCGGCTGGCCAATCACCTGGGTCCGCGTCCCCATTTTGGCCATCCATTTAGAGATTAGCAGTGAAAACAGCGAACCGGTAAAGCCGAATACCGCGCAGAAGATCAGCAACTGCTGCAAGTCGAGATCGATCCCGTTGGCAGCCATCATCCCATTGAAGCCCAGCAGGCTCAGGCTGATGCTGGCGATCAGAATTACCGCCAGGTTGGTGCCCAGGAACAATAAAATACGCATCATGGTGTGAAGCTTCCCCCTTGCGAAACAATAGATGGACTGCTGATGCCGGCCATATAAAGGCGCGGCTGCCGGCGATACAACTCGGGGACTATTTCAAACTATGTCGCCAGCACATGGCTGCTGGCCTGCGCGGCGCTGGTGGGGGCGTTGGGCGCCGCGGATAGGCAGCGTGGAGGTTTGTGCGCTGACTGCGGCTATCCGCGGCAGTCAGCGGTGCATTTTGCCGCTTGAACGGCTTATTGGCTGTAGCTCTTGAGGAAATTGCCGATGCGGCCGATGGCTTGGTCCAGTACATCGACCCGCGGCAGCGTGACCACTCGAAAGTGGTCAGGCCAGGGCCAGTTGAACGCCGTGCCTTGAACCACTAGCAGTTTTTCCGAGAGCAGGAGGTCGAGGACGAATTTTTCATCGTTATGAATCGGACAGATCTTTGGGTCGATGCGCGGGAAGGCGTAGAGCGCGCCCATGGGCTTAACGCAGCTGACTCCAGGAATTGAGTTGAGCAGTTCCCAGGTGCGGTTGCGCTGCTCCAGCAGGCGGCCGTTGGGCAGCACCAGGTCGTTGATGCTCTGGTAGCCGCCCAGCGCGGTTTGAATGGCATGCTGGCTGGGCACGTTGGCGCACAGGCGCATATTGGTCAGAATATCGATGCCTTCGATATAACTGCGGGCCTTGTGTTTAGGTCCGGAAATAGCCAGCCAGCCAGAGCGAAAGCCAGCCACTCGGTAAGACTTGGACAGACCGTTGAAGGTCAGGCACAACACATCCGGTGCCAAAGACGCGGTGCAGATATGCACGGCGCCGTCATAGAGAATCTTGTCGTAGATCTCATCGGAAAAGATCACTAGATTGTGCTGGCGCGCCAGCTCGACTATCTCTAGCAGCACTTCGCGCGAGTACACCGCGCCGGTCGGGTTATTTGGGTTGATCAGCACCAGCGCTTTGGTGTTTGGAGTGATCTTAGCGCGCATATCGTCGATGTCGGGAAACCAGCCGGCCTGCTCGTCGCACAGATAATGCACCGGCTTGCCACCGGACAGGCTGGCGGCAGCGGTCCATAGCGGGTAATCCGGGGCCGGAATCAGCACTTCATCGTTGTTGTTGAGCAGCGCCTGCATGGCCATGACGATGAGCTCGGATACCCCATTGCCCAGGTAAATATCCTCGATGCCGACGCCTTCCACCTGCTTTTGCTGGTAGTACTGCATCACCGCTTTGCGCGCACTGAATAGACCCTTGGAGTCGCTGTAACCCTGCGCGGTGGGCAGGTTGCGAATCACGTCCTGCAGGATCTCTTCGGGTGCTTCGAAGCCGAAGGGCGCCGGGTTGCCGATATTCAACCGCAGAATGCGATGGCCTTCTTCTTCTAAGCGTTTGGCGTGCTTGAGCACCGGGCCACGAATGTCATAACAGACGTTGGCGAGCTTGTTGGATTTACTGACCTGCATGTGTGAAGTCCCAAAATGAACGAGCGCCGCAGAAAACCCGTCTAAAAGTCGGCTGGGCATGGCTTGGCAGCCTGTAATGCGGATGCCAGACTGGCGTCTAAAGTGCCGTAATCATACGTGCGGCTCGACCCGCAGAACAGGCGCAGGTCGGGCTTTTTTCACTGAGTTGACTGAAGAGGTGAACAAATGGACAGGCTTGAAAAACCCCTGGATGCCTGGCGCGAAGAGCTGAGTGACGAGCAGTTTCATGTCTGCCGGCTAGGTGCAACAGAACCCGCATTCAGCGGTGCTTACCACGCCGACAAGACTCCCGGAATCTACCACTGCACATGCTGCGACGCACCCTTGTTCGATTCGGCGGCTAAGTTCGACTCCGGCACCGGCTGGCCCAGCTACTATCAGCCAGCGGCTAATGCAGCGATTACTTGTAAGGAAGATTCGAGCCACGGCATGCAGCGCATCGAGGTGCTCTGTGCTCACTGCACGGCGCACCTCGGGCATTTGTTCCCGGACGGCCCACCGCCGACCGGGCAACGTTATTGCATCAACTCGGCATCGCTTAAACTCAAGCCACATCAGTCCTGAGCGATTATCCGCAAAGCCTGCGAGGTACGTGTGCGCAGGCTTTGTTTTTGACTTATTACCGAGTGCGAGCGTTAAGTTGTGCGCGTTGATTAACGCGCACAAGTCGTTTGCGCACAGTGTTTTCATTACTTACAGGCCCTATTCATGAGCGATGCACTGCTGAACATTTCCTGCACCACCATTCAGGGCGAACAGAAAACCCTCGCCGATTTCGGCGCCAAGGCCGTGTTGGTGGTCAACACCGCCAGCGAATGCGGCTTCACCCCGCAGTACAAGGGCTTGGAGCAGTTGTGGCAGGGCTATAAGGAGCGCGGTCTGGTGGTCTTGGGCTTTCCCTGTAACCAGTTCGGTAAGCAGGAGCCGGGTAGCGAAGAGACGATTGCCGAGTTCTGCGCAGTGAATTTTGGCGTGAGCTTCCCGTTGTTCAAGAAAGTTGAGGTCAATGGCGAGGACGCGCATCCGCTGTTTGTCAACCTTAAGCACCGTGCGCCGGGGCTGCTGGGCAGCGAGGCGATCAAATGGAATTTCACCAAGTTTTTAATTGGTCAGGACGGTGCGCTGGTCAAACGTTTTGCTCCGGCGACCAAGCCGCAAGATCTGGTTGCCGAAATCGAAGCGCTGCTTGAGTAAGGGGAGGGTGCAAACCTCGCAGTTATCTTCAGCCGTTAATGAAGGCACCGGTAAAGGCTCATATAAAACTCCCGTAATGAAGTACCAAGAAATGGAGACGCGAACATGTTCGATTTGCAGCGCAATGAAACTGGCGTGAGTGACTATGTGTTATTGGCGGCGCAACTGGAGTCGCTGCTGGCCACCGAGCGCGACTTTATCGCCAATGCCGCGCAGTTTGCGGCCTTGCTGTTTAACGAGATGCCGGGTCTGAATTGGGCGGGGTTTTATTTCAATCGCGATGAGCAGTTGCTGCTGGGCCCCTTCCAGGGCCGGGTCGCCTGCGTGCGAATTGATTTTGATCGGGGTGTCTGCGGCGCTGCGGCCACCACGCGGCAAACCCAGCGGGTGGCAGATGTGCATGCGGTGGACGGGCATATTGCCTGTGACAGTGCGTCCAACAGCGAGTTGGTGGTGCCGCTGGAAAAAAATGGCCGGCTGCTCGGCGTGCTGGATCTGGACAGCCCGCAATTGGGGCGATTCAGTGCTGAGGACCAGCGCGGCGTCGAGGCCTTGGTGGCAATTTTCCTGCGTCTGACCGATTGTTGAGGGCGCCCGTGCTCGATGAAGGAGCCGCTAGCGCCATGCTGGCGCGTTTAATCGTAGATATTTTTCTTCTTCCAATCCTCTTCGGTACCCAGCGACTGCAGGCCATCGGTTAGCTCGCTCGGTTCGTCAGCGGGTGGGCTGGTTTCCAGCACCAAGGCGGTGGCGCGCGCCAGTTGCTGCTCAAATTGCTTGAGTTGGGACTGGTAGCGCGTGGGTACACTTTGTTTGTGCAGATACTGTGCGCCGCGCTCGAAAGCCAATCGCGCTTGGCCGGGTTGATTTTTCTGCAAGGCTTGCTGGCCGAGATTGCTGAATAGTTCGATATAAAGCAGAGCCAGCATATGGTGAATTTCCTGGCCCCAATGCGTGGCCTCGCTAGCCGATAACAGACCGTCCTGGGCGCCACGATTAAGCACCCCATGCAGGTTTTCCAGCAGAAAACGGATTTCCTTGGCTGCTTCTTCCGTCTGGATCGGTTGTGATGCATTAGCCACCGCAATCGACTCGTCAGCAGCAATCAGGGCGTGCAGTTCTTGGATGCGGGCTTGTAGACGTTGGTTGGTTTTATCCAGCGCCAATAGGCGCTCACTGAACTGCAGCAACAAACGGCTGAGCAGTAACTTCAACGGTGGGGTCATCAACTGGCCTGGCAGGGTCTGCGAAACAGTCTCACAGCGGCGCAGACGATCATTCAGATCCGCGCTGAGGCGGGCCTTCTCCAGCTTGTTGTTCTCAACCATATGATTGATGTAGCCGATGGCGATCAGAAGAGCGATCCCGGCCACTATCAAGAACGTGATGACGAGTGGGGACACCGTGACTACCTCGCGAGCGTTAAATGTGTCTTGGAGTGTAAAGTCTTAGCGGGGAGGCAGGTAGTGACAGATTGATTTGGAGCTTGAAGTCATTGATTTAAAATAAATTTCACGTGAGGGTTGACGATCTTTGTCCAGCTCCCTAAAATTCGCGCCACTTTGCAGCGCTAAGTTAATCGCTTTAGCCTGTTAAGTCGGAAAGCTGGCGTGAAGGTCAGTTGTAGTTTCCGCGGTATGTCCCCTTCGTCTAGTGGCCTAGGACACCGCCCTTTCACGGCGGTAACAGGGGTTCGAGTCCCCTAGGGGACGCCATTATTTTTCAAACGCTACACGTAATGGCTCCAGGCAATACCAGATATCACCCAAGCGGGAATAGCTCAGTTGGTAGAGCACGACCTTGCCAAGGTCGGGGTCGCGAGTTCGAGTCTCGTTTCCCGCTCCAAATTTAACAAACAATGCGTCAAGCGTTGTGTCCCCTTCGTCTAGTGGCCTAGGACACCGCCCTTTCACGGCGGTAACAGGGGTTCGAGTCCCCTAGGGGGCGCCATTATTTTCAAACGTTACACGTAGTGGTTACAGGCAATACCAGATGTCACCCAAGCGGAAATAGCTCAGTTGGTAGAGCACGACCTTGCCAAGGTCGGGGTCGCGAGTTCGAGTCTCGTTTTCCGCTCCAAAATCTGGCTTGTGAATTTTATTGAAGTTCATGAGTTATAGAAAAAAGCGACCTTCGGGTCGCTTTTTTCGTTGGGGCGCTCATCACTTCAATTCGGTGCCATCCCGTATTTCTCAAGTCTCGAATTGAGTCCTTCAATCGAGCGGGTGTCCGATCACTGGGTAGAGCGGCGCAGACGCATCCGAAAGCAGCGCGCTCTGCGCTCGCTATCCGTCTACAGGGCCGGCTTTGCTGGCCTCGCGTGAAAACACAAACGCACATTCCTTTCTGCACAACGGTCGCGATCCCCTCGCGACACGTTCCCGTGTTTGATGATTTCACGGCCAAAACGTCAGTCAGCATGTTCAAGCATTCCGGCCTTCCTGGCTTTAGCTGCATGCAAAGGCGTTGCTTTAAACTGAATCTTAATTAGAATGAGTCTCATTAGATTTATAGTTTAGCGACGAACTCCTTAATAGCGAGATCGTGCTGCTGCCGCGCAGAAAAGTTGTCTGACGCCTGTTCTTTTTTTGCGGCGTTTGTCATTTCCAGTAAATAAACGAAAAAAGAGACCTGCTTCGATGAGATCTTCTTCAATGCCTGTAGTACTGCCTCGCCGTTCACGCCCGTTGTTGCACCTGAGCCTGCTGCTCAGCCTGAGTGCCAGTGGATTGTTTGTCGCGGACAGTTGGGCTGAGGACGTTACTCGGCGCAGTTATCAAGTGCCGGCCGGTAGCTTGGGCATGGCGCTGACACGTTTCGCCGGGGTGGCCGGGGTCAGTCTGTCGGTGGACCCGATGTTGGTGAGCGGTCGCGCCAGCGCCGGGTTATCCGGCGAATACGCAGTCGAGGAAGGTTTCGCCCGATTGCTGCAGAATTCCGGTCTGCAGTTGCAGGCCGCGGGCAAGCAGGCGTACATCGTGACCGCAGCTGCGGATCAGGCCAGTAGCGTGTCTCAACTGCCGGCGACGTCGATTCTTAGCACTGACACGCAGGCGGCTGAGCAGAGCTATGCGGGCGGCCAGGTAAGTCGCCAGGGTGCCCAGGGCATGTTGGGCGATCGGGATTTCATGGAAACCCCATTCAATCTGACTTCCTATACCAGCGACACCGTGAAGAACCAGCAAGCCCGCACTCTCGGTGATCTGGTCGCCAGCGATCCGGGAGTACGCACCACCAATCCGGCCGGCGGGCGTTTCGAGCAGTTCTCCATTCGCGGTTTCAGCCTGTTCAACAGCGATGTGTCGCTCGGTGGCCTGTACGGGATTTTGCCGACCTATTCGATCGACATGGAAATGGTCGACCGCGTGGATATTCTCAAGGGTCCCGGTGCGTTGCTCGGGGGCATCGTTCCCCGCGGCAGTGTGGGCGGCAATATCAACCTTCAGCCCAAGCGCGCCAGTGATCAGCCGTTAACCGAATTGACCGGCAGCTATGTGTCCGCCGGGCAAGTCGGCGGGGCGCTGGACGTGGGCCGACGTTTCGGTGAAGACCAGAGTTTCGGGGTGCGTTTCAATGGCGTGCGTCAGTCTGGGGATACCGAAATGGATCACCAGCAGGTCGAGCGCGAACTCAGTGTGATCGGGCTGGACCTGCGCGAAGAGCGGATGCGCCTGTCCCTGGATCTCGGCCATTCGGAGCGGCAGATAGATGCGCCGCTGGAACGGGTCGGCGTGGTCGCCGGGGTGAAGATGCCCAAGGCCGAAGACATCAGTCGCAACTTCGCCCAGCCCTGGACCGTCACCAATACCAAAGACACCTTCGGCGCCGTGCGCGGCGAGTTCGACCTCAGCGATTCGCTGATGGTCTACGCCGCTGCCGGCGCGCGCAAGGGCAACTACGACTTCCGCCGCCATGAGGTAAAGGTCACCAATGACGCGGGCGATTTCACCATAACGCCGCGAGATTTTCGCCGTGACGAAGAGGTCAAAACCGCTACCGTCGGCCTGCGCAACTGGTTCAATACCGGATCGGTCGGACATACTCTGAACGTCAGCCTGAGCCGCTTCGAGATGGACTTTGACAACGCCGGCGAGCGCTTCGCCAAGGGCGACAGCAACATTTACCAGCCGATCGAGCTGCCGGAACCGGGGCAACCGAATCGCTTCGACACCAGCACCCACACCGAAAACCGCTTCACTAGCCTGGCGCTGGCCGACACCATGAGTTTTGCCGATGACCGCGTGCTGCTGACCCTCGGCGCGCGCTTGCAGCGGGTGGAAGTGGAGTCCTGGAGCAACGGTGTTCAGGATGATCCGGTCTATGACGAGCAGGCCGTCTCGCCGGCAGCCGGGCTGGTGGTCAAGGTCACCGACCGCCTGTCCTTGTACAGCAACTACATGGAAGGCCTGAGCGAGGGTCAGACGGCACCGACCAGTGCCGCCAACGCCAACCAGATCTTCGCGCCGATCCGCAGTAAGCAAGTGGAAGTCGGGGCGAAATATGACATGGGCAACTTCGCGCTGACTACCAGCGTGTTTCGCATCGAGCAACCGTCTTACCTCTATGACGCGCAGAACAACCTTAAGCCCGATGGCGAGCTGCGCAATCAGGGCGTGGAGTTCAATGTGTTCGGCGAACCGCTGCAGGGCGTGCGTCTGCTGGGTGGGCTGATGCTGCTCGACAGCGAGCAGACGAAAACGACCGATGGTGAGTTCGACGGCAAGCGCGGCACCGGCTCGCCGGTGGTCAACGCCAACCTTGGCGCCGAATGGGATATCGACAGCCTGCACGGCTTAACGCTGACGGCCCGCGCCATCCACACCAGCTCGCAGTACCTCGATTCGGCCAACGAGCAGAAAATCGAAGGCTGGGAGCGCTATGACCTGGGCGCCCGCTATGCATTCAAGCTGGGCGATAACTCAGTCACCGTGCGCGCCACGGTGGAGAACGTGGCGAATAAAACCTACTGGGCTTCTGCGGCGACGTCGGCTGACAGCGCAGCGGGGCTGACCTTATCGACGCCGAGAACCTGGCTATTGTCGACGACAGTCGGATTTTAGAGCGATGCGCTGAGCTATCCCGCCGTGGCCGAACGTGTATGTCTTCGCGTGCGATGACCGTTGGCGCAGCACGGGAATAAGGCATGGGTGTTTCGCGGGTATTGCAGCAACTGCATCGTCGCCGCGAAACAACCTGGCCGCGCCTAATCTATTACTGCGGAGCAGAGATGAATCATCCTGATCGTGCCATTTTATCCAGGATAGTGAGTGAGTCGGCGACAGCCCACGCGTTGCTTAATTGCCTGATAAAAGAGTTCGCACTCCCGGAAAACTGCTTGTGCTATGCATGGCCGCACGACATGAAGGGTATTGCGCCAGGCAGTTATTTTGATGGGGTCGACTGGAAGGGCATACCGCTGACCATCAGCCTGCCCAACCAGCAGCAGTTCTTTGTTCTGGTCGATCGCCGTGACCTGCTCGGCAGCCACCGTTACCTGTCCGATGTCTATGCCCAGCAAGGCAACGATCCATGGGTCTGTCCGGATTTCCCGGCGTTTGCCGAACAGTTGCTGGCAGCCTGCGAGCACATGACCAGCGCCCACAACGATGAGCTGATGGATCAGATCCTGCAGAGCCAGGGCCTGACCGCCGCCATCGTCCGCCACAACCTGGCAGCCAAGCACCCGGACCCGCTCGGCAGCTATCTGGCCAGTGAACAGGGCCTGTGGTTTGGCCACCCGAACCACCCGGCACCCAAGGCGCGCCTGTGGCCGGAGCAGTTGGCCCAGCAAACCTATGCGCCGGAGTTCCAGGCGCGCACGCCATTGCACCTGTTCGAAGTGCCGCAAGAAGGGCTGAGCGTCGGCGCCAATGGCCTGAGCGAAGCGCAAGTGCTGGCCGGTTTTGCCGACCAGCAGCAGGCGCGGGCAGGGCAGGCCATTATCTGCATGCACCCGGTACAGGCGCAGCTGTTTATGCAGGATGGGCGCGTGCAGCGTCTGCTGGAGTCCGGCGCGATTGTCGATCGCGGCGCCACGGGACTGATGGCCAACCCCACCGCGTCGATCCGTACCTGGTACATCGAGGGCCATGCTTACTTCATCAAGGGTTCGCTGAATGTTCGGATCACCAACTGCGTGAGGAAAAACGCCTGGTACGAACTGGAAAGCGCACTGATTGTCGACCGGCTGTTCCGCAAACTGCAGCACACCCAGCCCGGCACCTTGGGCGGGCTCTCGGTGGTGGCCGAGCCGGGCTTGCTGAGCTGGGCTCCGCAGCACGCCAGCGAAGCCGATAACCACTGGTTCCGCGAGCAAACCGGGGCGATCCTGCGGGAAAACTTCTGCCTCGACACGGGAACCGACTGCAGCATCATGGCCGGAACCTTGTTCGCCCGTGGTCTGCATTTACGGCCGCTGGTGCATGAATTTCTGCACAAGTTCAACGGTGACCAGATCGACGATAAGCAGCTGTTGAGCTGGTTCGGCGATTACCAGGCGCTGCTGCTGCGCCCGGTACTGGCTCTGTTCTTCAATCACGGCATCGTCATGGAGCCGCATTTGCAGAACAGCGTGCTGACCCATGACCACGGGCGCCCGCTACAGCTGCTGTTGCGCGATTTCGAGGGGGTCAAACTCACCGCTGAACTGGGCATCACACAAATTGATCCCGAGGTCCACCCGCGGGTCCGTGAATCGCTGCTCTATTCGCGCGAACAGGGCTGGAACCGCATCGTCTATTGCCTGTTGGTCAACAACCTGTCCGAAGCCGTGCTGGCCCTGAGTTGGGAGCGCCCGCACCTGGCAGCGCTGATGTGGCAGCGGGTCGAGCAGCAACTGGTCAGCATCCGCGCCGAGTTGCGCGGCGCCGCGCCCGAGCTGGACGCGCTGATTGCCGGCCAGTCGATTGCCTGCAAAACCAACCTGAAGGTGCGTCTGGCGGCCAAGGCCGATCGCCAGGCCAGCTACGTCCAACTGGTCTCCCCGTGGGCCAAGGCAGCCAATCATGGATAAGTTGCCCGCAGCGGTGTTGGCCGCCATCGAGCAGGCGCGGGAGCAATACGAAGATCCGCTGGCGCTGTTCATCTACGATCTGGACGCGCTGAAACAGCACGTCACTCAGGTGATGGCAGCGTTGCCGACAGGCACAGAGCTGTACTACGCCATCAAGGCCAACAGCGAAGCGCAAATGCTCGCCGCGCTGGCGCCGTTGGTGGATGGTTTCGAGATCTCTTCGGGCGGTGAAATCGATCGCCTGCAGACCTGCGCGGTGGCCAAGCCGTTTGTCTTCTCCGGCCCTGGCAAGCTGGACTCCGACCTGCGTGCGGCACTGCAACAGCAGGTCGAAGCCATTCACGTCGAAAGCCTGAATGAAATCCCGCGTCTGCAGCATCTGGCGCAACAGGCAGGGCGGGTACAGGCAGTCTTTCTGCGGATCAACCCGCAGCTGCCGTCGCCGTTCTCCAGCAAGCTGGCGATGGCGGGCACGGCTACGCCGTTCGGCATCGATGAGTCGGAACTGGCGCTGGCGGTACAGCAGGTCGACACGGCCAGCCATCTGCGGCTCAAGGGCTTTCATGTGCATGCCATGTCCCACCAACCGTTGGTGGAACGCCACGAACAGTTGCTCGATCTCTACCTGCAGCGCTGGCCGCACTGGAAGGCGCTGTCGGCGAACCCTGAGCAGATCACCCATCTGAATGTCGGCGGCGGCATCGGCGTCAATTACCTCGGCGCGCAGCAGTTCGATTGGCAGCGCTTGTGCGCGCATCTGGGGCGCAGCCTGGCGGCCCAAGCCGATGCGCCGATCGTGCGTTTTGAACCCGGTCGTTTTATCAGCGCCTTTTGCGGCTACTACGCCATTGAAGTGCTGGATATGAAAACCAGTCATGGCAAGCATTTCCTGGTGTGCCGTGGCGGTACCCACCAGTTCCGCCTGCCGGTTGCCCAGGGGCACGATCACCCGATCATTCATCTGCCCAGGCAGGCGCGTACCACCGCCGCGCCGACCCAGCGCTGGACCGTCGTCGGCCAACTCTGTACGCCCAAGGATGTGCTGAGCCGCGATTGCCTGCTAAGTGACGTCAATATCGGCGACCTGTTGGTGCTGCCGCTGGCCGGCGCCTATGGCTACAACATCTCCCACGCCGACTTTCTCTGTCATCCACGACCGCCGCAGCTGTTCATCGGTGCAATGCCAACCAGCGGAGTGACTCGGTGCGGTTGACGGGTACCGCTCCGCGCGGGTGGGTGGTGGTCAATGTGCTGCTGGGCACCCTGACCGTCAGCCTCAACAACAGCTCGCTCAATCCGGCGCTGCCGGCGTTCATGGACGTCTTTGAAATCGGCCCGCTGCTGGCGACCTGGATAGTCGCGGCGTTCATGGTGAGCATGGGCATGACCATGCCGCTGACCAGCTTTCTCAGCCAACGCGTGGGCCGCAAGCGCCTCTATCTCTGTGGCGTTGCACTGTTCATCGGCGGCTCGTTGCTGGGCGCCATGGCCACCTCCATCGCCCTGGTGATCGCCGCCCGGGTGGTCCAGGGCATTGCCAGCGGGCTGATGATTCCGCTGTCGCTGGCGATCATCTTTTCGGTCTATGCCAAGGGCGAGCGGGGCAGGGTTATCGGTTTGTGGGGCGCGGCGGTGATGCTGGCCCCAGCACTGGGTCCGCTGTGCGGCAGCCTGCTGCTGGAGTGGTTCAGTTGGCGCTCGCTGTTTTTGATGAACGTGCCCATTGGCGTGCTGGCGCTGGTGCTAGGCATCGGCGTATTGCCCTCTGGCGAGGCGACAGAGCGCAAGCCCTTCGACCTCGCGGGCTACTTGCTGATTGCAACAGGCATCGGTTTGCTGATGATTGCCGTCGGCCGCCTGCGCCACGCGCAAGCCCTGAGCGATCCACTGAACCTAGGCATGTTGCTGGCGGCGATCCTCTGCCTAGTGGCCTTTGTGCAGCTGGAATTGCGCCGGGCGGCACCGTTGCTCAACCTGCGCATCTTTGCCCTGCGCGGTTATCGCCTGAGCGTGATTATCGCCGTAGTGCAGTCGGTCGGCATGTTCGAGTGCCTGGTGTTGCTGCCGCTGCTGGTTCAGCTGGTGTTGGGCTACAGCGCCATCTGGACCGGCCTGGTGCTGCTCGGCACGGCGGTGCTCGCCAGCCTGTTCGGCCACGTTGGCGGCAAGTGGCTGGACCGGCACGGGCCGCGCGGCGTGGTGTCCTGCGGCCTGTTGCTGACCGGTGGCGCCACTCTGGTCCTGGGCCTGCTCGGCGCCCAGGCCTCGATCGGGCTGGTCTTCGTCCTGATGATGGTGCGCGGCGCGGGGCTGGGGCTTTCGTACATGCCCGCGACCACCGCCGGGCTCAATTCCCTGCCCGAGACGCTGGTGATCCAGGGCGCGGCGATGAACAACATTTCGCGGCGCCTGGTGGCGTCACTGGCGATTGTGATCGCCTCGCTGTGGCTGGAGTTTCGCCTAGCCGCCGAGGTCGGCAACGGCACTCATCAGGCCGGCACCCTGACCGCCATCAGCGAGGTTTTTATCGCGACCGGCATCCTGATTCTGCTGGCCTTGCCTTGCGCCTGGCGCTTTCCCGGGCTCGCCTGCGACGAGCCGGAAGAAGCGCTGCTCAAGGCCATCAAACACCCCTGAACTGTTCACTTATTAAGGTATCAACATGGCCACTTCTTCACCGGCAACACCGCAAACGCCAGGCTTTTGGCTGGCGAATGCCGACTCCGGCCACTATCAGCAAGTAGAGCAGCGCGTGGTGGGGCAACTGTTGCAAACCCTGCTCTATGAAAATGTGCTGGCGTATCGTCATTCGCCATTGGCGGACAACCAACAGCGTTTTATCGTCAGCGCCATCGATGGGCAGCAGCAGCGCGTGGAGTACCAGTGCAACGGCTTGCTCAGCGCCAGCTTTGATCTGATCCGCCTGGACTTCGCCAGCCTGGAGCGCGTGAACAGCCAGGGGCAGCGCAGTCGGCCACAGCTTCATCAGGCGTTGGCGGAGTTGTTGAGCGAGCTTCAGGACAGCCCGCATCTGCCACGCTTTACCCATGAACTGGAGCAGACCCTGCTCAAGGACCTGCAGTCGCGCAGCCAGCATTATCGCGCGGCGAAACCTGCGCATCAGCTGGATGCCGATGCGCTGGAGCAGCATTTCATGGACGCCCACAGCTATCACCCTTGCTACAAGTCGCGCATCGGCTTCTCCCTGGCGGACAACGCCCGTTTTGGGCCGGAATTCGCCGCGCCGATCGCCATTGTCTGGCTGGCGGTGGCCAAATCCTGCGGGGTGATGAACCACTCGCAAAAACTCGATTTCGAGGATTTTATCCAGCAGGAATTTGGCCGGCAGCGCTGGCAGCACCTTTCCACGGCACTCGCCAGCCAGGGCAAGGCGCTTGCCGATTACTGGTTGATTCCGGTGCATCCGTGGCAGTGGGAAAATGTCATCAGCACTACCTTCTACCCTGAGTTGCTCAGCGGCGAGGTGGTCTATCTGGGCGCCTCGGATGATCGCTATCAGGCCCAGCAGTCGATCCGCACGCTGGCCAATGTCAGCGAAAAAACCCGGCCCTATGTCAAGCTCGCGCTGAGCATCACCAACACCTCAAGCACGCGTATTCTCGCTCGGCACACGGTGATGAACGGGCCGATCATCACCGACTGGTTGCAGCAGTTGATTGCCAGCGACAGCACTGCGCGCGATCTCGGTTTTGTGATCCTCGGCGAAGTGGTCGGTGTCAGTTTTGACTACGACCACCTGCCCGCCACCCGCATGTCCCAGGCTTACGGCACGCTGGGAACCCTGTGGCGCGAAAGCATTCATCAGTATCTGCAGGAGGATGAGCAGGCGGTGCCGTTCAACGGGTTGAGCTCGGTGGACAATCGGTATGGGCCCGGCGAGCAAAGCCCCTTTATCGACGCCTGGATTGCCCAATACGGCCTGCACGCCTGGGTGCGCCAACTCTTGCAGGTCACGGTCTTGCCGATCATGCACATGCTGTATGCCGAAGGTATCGGCATGGAGTCCCACGGCCAGAATATTGTGCTGATCGTCAAGCAGGGCTGGCCGCAACGCATCGCCCTGAAAGACTTCCATGACGGCGTGCGCTATTCGCCGCAACACCTGGCGCGGCCCGAGCTGTGCCCAACCCTGGTGCCGCTGCCGGCCAGCCATGCCAAGCTCAACCGCAACTCGTTCATCCTCACCGATGATGTGAATGCGGTGCGCGACTTCTCCTGTGATTCGTTCTTCTTTATCTGCCTGGCCGAGATGGCGATTTTTCTGCATCAGCAGTATCAGCTGGAGGAGGCCGTGTTCTGGCAGATGACGGCCGAGGTGATCATCGCTTACCAGGTCGCGCATCCCCAGCATCAGGCGCGTTATGGGCTGTTTGATGTGTTCGCGCCTTTCTATGAAGTGGAAGAGCTGACCAAACGCCGGCTGTTAGGCGATGGCGAAAACCGGGCCAAAGCCGTGCCTAATCCGCTGCATCCGTTCCGGCCGCACGCATGCTGAGGACCAATCAACTCAAGCTAAAACTCGCCACCGGTGTTCCCGCCTACGGCTTGATCAGTTCGATTGCGTCGCCGGCAGCCATTGAGCTGATTGCCGAAGCCGGGTTCGATTTCGTGATCATCGATATGGAACATGTGTTGATCAATCCCGAGACCGTGGAGAACATGATCCGCACGGCCGAGAGTTATGCCATCACGCCGCTGGTGCGGGTCGCCGATCTCAATCCCAAAACCCTGTTGCGCCTGCTCGACGGCGGGGCCCAGGGCATCGTCCTGCCGATGATTGAATCGCCCGAACAGCTCACTGAAAGCATTGCTGCCTGTAAATACCATCCGCTGGGCAGCCGCAGCCTGAATGCCGGGCGCCCCGGCGCGTTCGGCAAGCACAGCCTTGGCGAGTGCATCGGTCAGGCCAACGCTCAGATCATGGTCGTGGCGATGATTGAAAGCGTCGCAGGCGTACGCCGCGCCGCCGAGATTGCCGCAGTGCCGGGCCTGGACATGATTCTTGAAGGCGCTGCCGATTTATCGCAATCGCTGGGCATGCCCTGGCAGATCGAGCGGCCCGAGGTGCAGCACGCGCTGCTCTCCGTTTGGCAGGCTGCTAGCGCCGCCGGCGTGCCGTACTGCGCGATTCCACGCCAGCCGGGCGACCATGACCGGTGGTTGGCACGGGAGGTAAAAACCTTTGTGTTGGGTGACGAACGTGGCATCGCCTTTCGCGCCCTTCAGGCCAGATTGGCCGCCACTTCAGTAGAAGGAAATTAATCTGATGAACCTCAGCACAATGGCCGCCGACAGGGTGATGCAGGATCTGCTTGATTGTTTACTGGCAGAGCATTTTTTCGGCAGCGAGCCGCTGCGACTGCTCAAACCGGCGCAATGGCCTGCAAATCAGCCGCTGCCGTTTATTGGCCTGACTACCGAACAGCGTATTTGGGAATGGCACTGCGATCAGGATGAGCAGCAGGTTATCTTCGTGGCCTTGCGTCCCGGCATCACCCAGCAATGGGAGCAGGTGCCGGGCACGCCGGTACTGGCCCGCCAGGGCGCCCAGTTGACGGCGCTGTCACCGCAAGCCTTTATGACGCGAGTGTTGGCCGGGATGGCCGAGCGTTACCCGGACAATGAAAAGGGCCTGGCGCTGTTTCTGGAGGTGCTGCACACCAGCGTTGAGCAAACCGCGCTGTCGCTGGCCCATCGGGTCGACACCGAGGGTTTGCTGGAAAAGAGCAATGGCGAGTTTTTTCTGACCATGGAGCAGTGGGCCTCGCTGCGCGATCGTCCGTATCACCCATTGGCCAAGGCCAAGCAGGGGTTGAGCGAGGCCGAGTATCAACAGTACCAGGCGGAGTTTGCCCGGCCGGTGGCGCTCAACTGGGTCGCGGTCGCCAGCCCGCTGCTGCAATGCGGTGACGGCGTGACGGACCTGCAGCAGCGTTATCCGGCGCACTACCTGTTGCCTCAGGCGCTGCAAGCCAGCCTGCAGCAAGAGCTGCAGGCGCGCGGCATTGCCGATAGCCATATCGCGCTGCCGGTTCATCCGTGGCAGTTCGAACATGTATTGCAAACCCAACTCGGTGGCGCATTCGACACGGGTGACTGCCAGCGCCTGGACTTCACCGAAGGTGATTTTTTTGCCACCTCGTCCTTGCGCTCGATGACGCCCTGTTTCAACAGTGCCGACTACCTGAAGTTGCCGATGGCCATCTATTCACTGGGCGCCTCGCGGTATTTGCCCGCAGTGAAGATGATCAATGGCTGCTTGAGTGAAAGGCTGCTGCGTCAGGCGCGGGACAAGGATGAAACCCTGCAACAGACCCTGCACCTGTGCGATGAAACCAAGTGGTGGGCGTTTATGCCACCCGACGCCACGCTGTTCGATGAAGCGCCACGGCATCTGTCGGCGATGGTTCGCGGCTATCCGCCAGCGCTGCTCGATGACCCTGATTGCCGCCTGCTGCCCATGGCCGCCCTGGCCACGCCATTGCCCGACAGTAACCGGCACTTTTTCGATGACTGGATGCACTACCGCAACCTGCCAGCGAATGCCGCCTCGGTGATGACCCTGTTCGGCGAGCTCTGCCACCGCTTCTTCGATATCAACCTGCGGATGTTGCGCCTCGGCATGCTCGGTGAAGTCCACGGGCAGAATGCGGTACTGGTCTGGAAAGCCGGTTATGTCCAGGGCCTGCTGCTGCGCGATCACGATTCATTGCGCATCTACGTGCCCTGGCTGGAGCGCAGCGGCCTGGCCGATCCGGTTTACCGGCTCAAGCAAGGACACACCAACACCCTGTATCACGATCGTCCCGAAGACTTGCTGTTCTGGTTGCAGACCCTGGGTATTCAGGTCAATTTCCGCTCGATCATCGATACGCTGGCCCAGGTCTACTCGCTGCCCGCCAGCGGGTTGTGGACGGTGATGGGCGAGACTCTCAATGAGCTGATCGACACCATCGATTTTGACGCTCAAGCGCGAGCCATGCTCAAGCAGCAGTTATTCGAGGCGCCGCACTGGCCGCAGAAGTTGTTGCTGACGCCGATGATCGAACGCGCCGGCGGCCCGGGCAGCATGCCGTTCGGCAAAGGCGCAGTGGTCAATCCTTTTCACAGGTTGATTCATGAAGTCTGAAATTCGGCATCAGCCCTCCAGGCGCACGCTGTTGCGCCTGTCCCTGGGCCTGCTCGCATTCAGATTGTGCACGCCGGCATGGGCGCAACCGGGCGCCGCGCCGTTGCGGGTGATTACGCTGTTTCAGGGTGCCACCGACAGTGCCGTCGCGCTGGGCGTGACGCCGTGCGGCATCGTCGACTCCTGGAGCGAAAAACCCACCTATCGCTATTTGCGCACCGCGTTAGAACATGTGCCGCATGTCGGGCTGGAGACCCAGCCCAGCCTGGAAGATATCGTTTTGCTCAAGCCGGACGTGATTATCGCCTCGCGTTTTCGTCATCAGCGTATTGCACCGCTCCTCAAGCAGATCGCCCCGGTGGTGATGCTCGATGAGGTCTTCGAGTTCAAGGAGACCCTGTTGCAAATGGGCGTTGCCCTGCACCGGCAGCAGATGGCCGTGGCGCTTCTGGAGCAATGGCAGCGCCGCGTGGCACAGCTGCGCGCGCAACTGCAACGGACGTTCGCCGGGCACTGGCCGCCCACGGTGGCGGTGCTGGAAATTCGTGAAGACCATGTGCGCAGCCATCTGCCGGCCAGCTTTGCCGGCTCCGTACTCAACGAACTGGGCTTTAGCTGGAACGTGGCCAGTCAGGCGGCGAGTGGCGCGTCCCTGAAAATCACCAGTAAAGAAAGCCTTCCGGTGGTCAACGCCGATATCTTTTTTGTCTTCATGCGCGCCGATAGCCAGGCCGTGCAGCAGAACTATGACAGCCTGCTGCGGCACCCCCTGTGGCAGCAAATGCGGGCGCCGCAGCGGCAACAAGTGTGGCAGGTCGACGGCGTGCCCTGGAGCATGTCGGGCGGAATTATGGGCGCCAATCTGATGCTCGATGATATTGCCCGTCTGGCCGCAGCGGATTCGATCTCATGAGCAATGGCTTGAAACTCGGTTGCGCGGCGCTGGCGCTGCTGCTGTGCAGCCTGCTGAGCCTGGCGGTCGGGGCGACCTGGATTCCGCTGTCACAGGTCGCCGCGGCGTTTGTGCATCCTGATGCCTCGAGCATCAGCCATGTCCTGGTGACCTCCACGCGCCTGTCGCGCACCCTGATGGCGATTGCCGTGGGTGCCAGCCTGGCGGTTGCCGGTGCCTTGATGCAGGCGCTGACCCGCAATCCGCTGGCGTCTCCCGGACTGTTCGGGATAAATGCCGGCGCGAGCTTTTTTATCATCCTGTTTTCCTCGGTCTTCTCGCTGTCATCAGCGGACGCCTGGTTGTGGTGCGCCTTCATCGGTGCCGCCGTGGCCGGCTGTCTGGTGTGGCTGATTGGCAACATGGGGCAGGGCAGCCTCAACCCGCTGCGCATCGTGCTGGCCGGCGCGGCGATTGCCGCGCTGTTTTCCGCCTTCAGTCAGGCGCTGCTGGTGGTCAATCAGGATGGCCTGGACACCGTGTTGTTCTGGCTGGCCGGTTCGCTGAGCGAGCGCAGCCTGTCGGTCGCCGCTCCGCTGCTGGTGTGCAGCCTGTTTGCGTTGCTTGGGACGCTGCTGCTGGCGGGGCAGCTCAATGTGCTGAATGCCGGGGAAGAAATCGCCACCGGACTGGGGCAGCGAACGGGCTTGATTCGCATCGCGATGAGCGTGCTGATCGTTTGTCTGGCCGGCAGTGCCGTGGCGCTGGCCGGCAGCATTGGCTTTGTCGGCCTGCTGGTGCCGCATATGGTGCGTAAAGGGCTGTCCATCGATCATCGCTGGTTGCTGCCGGGCTGTGCGCTGACCGGCGCGGTACTGCTGCTGCTGGCCGATACCCTGGCGCGGGTGGTGATGCTGCCTCAGGAGGTGCCGGTGGGGGTGATGACCGCGCTGTTTGGCGCACCGTTCTTCATTATTCTGGCTCGTCGTGGAGGTCGTCATGGATAAGTTGATGACCGTGCGTTGTGGTGGCTTTTCCCGCCGGATCAATCTGTCCACTTTGTTGCGGCTGGTGCTGGCACTGGCGCTGACCTTGTTGGTGATTCTCTGTTCGCTGTCGCTGGGCAAGGTCAACCTGTCGCCTCTAGCGGTGCTGCGGATCTTGTTCTCCAGCGCGGACCCGAGCCTGACGTTCATTGTCGAGCAGCTGCGTTTCCCGCGCATTTTCCTGGCCGCGCTGGTCGGTGCCGCGTTGTCCGTGTCCGGGTTGATCCTGCAAAGCATCATCCGCAATCCGCTGGCGTCCCCCGATCTGCTGGGCATCACCAGCGGTGCCAGTGCCGCCGCAGTGCTTTACCTGTCGTTTTTCTCGGTCGCCCTGGGTCAGCAATTTCTGCCGGTGGCGGCGATGCTCGGTGCGGGGCTGGCGACGCTGGCGATTTACTTGTTGGCCTGGAAACAGGGCGCATCGCCGCTGCGGCTGGTGTTGATCGGCGTCGGGGTCTCGGCGATGTTGACGGCCTGTACCACCTTCATCCTGGTGTTCAGCCCGCTGACCACCACGCTGTCGGCCTACGTCTGGCTGACCGGCAGCGTGTACGGTGCCAGCTGGCCGGAACCCCTGGCACTGGGGGGCTGGTTGCTGGGGATCTGCCCGTTGTTGGTGCTGCTGGCCCGCCAGGTGATGGTGCAACAGCTGGATGACAGCCTGGCCCAGGGCATTGGCGTGCGCGTGCAGTGGCTGCGGGCCGGCTTGTTGCTGGTGAGCGTGGCACTGGCCGGTGCGGCGATTGCCTGGGGCGGGGCGATCGCCTTTGTCGGGCTGATCGCGCCGCATATTGCCAAACGCCTGATAGGGCCCGGTTTCGGCGGTCAGGCGGCGATGGCGGCATTGATCGGGGCGACCCTGGTGATGCTCGCGGACCTGGCCGGACGCACGCTGTTTCTGCCCTTGGATTTGCCCGCGGGGATTTTTGTCGCGGTGCTGGGCACACCCTTTTTTCTCTATCTGTTGATCAAGCAGCGTCATTAAGGAATTCAACGTATGCCGTCGATTGCAAGTCGCAGTCTGACCCTGAGTTATCAGCGCCAGGTGATTATTGACGAGCTGGATATGCAACTGCCCAAGGGCAAGATCTCGGTGCTGATCGGCAGTAACGGGTGTGGCAAGAGCACCTTGCTCAAGTCCTTTGCCCGGCTGCTGAAACCGACACACGGTTCGGTGATTCTGGACGGTGTGGATATCCATCAGAAATCCACCGCCGCCGTCGCCCGGGAGTTGGCGATTTTGCCGCAAATGCCCAGTGCGCCGGAGGGCATCAGTGTCCGGCAGTTGGTCAGCCTGGGCCGCTATCCCTATCAGAGCTGGATGCAGCAGTGGTCGGTTGAAGACGAGGCCATGGTCAAGCAGGCGCTGGCGCAAACCGGCCTGGAGATCCTGGCCGATCGGCCGGTGGATGCGCTTTCCGGCGGGCAGCGCCAGCGTGCCTGGATTGCCATGACGCTGGCCCAGGATACCGGCATCGTCCTGCTGGATGAGCCGACCACCTTTCTCGATCTGGCGCACCAGATCGAGGTGCTGGATCTGCTACGCGACCTCAACCGGCGCGAGAACAAAACCATCATCATGGTCTTGCACGACCTCAATCTGGCCTGTCGCTATGCCGACCACATGGTCGCGGTGCATGAGCGCACCGCGTTTGCCCAGGGCCGGCCCGAGGAGGTCTTGACCGAGTCTTTGGTCAAGACCGTGTTCGACCTCAACTGCCGGATCATTCCCGATCCGTTCTTCGGCACGCCGATGTGCATTCCATTTGGTCGGGATGTGCCGCAATGACGCTGGCCCGGCATTTCACTGCCCAGGAATGGGCGGTGCTTTCTGGGGTGCTGCGCCTGAAGGAATCGGCAGCGCGCGATCCGTTACGCTCGCTGACGGCGCGGGCCTTGCTGCAGGAGGATGTTTGCGAGCGTCTGCTGGACGCACTGACGCCGGTTATCGGCTCACCCTCGCGGGCGATAACGGCTTCGTTGCTGGGCAAACGCCTGTCATTTCTGGCAACCGGCGCCTGCTTGTACGCCATGTCGGTCTACGACAAAGGGCTGCTGCTGTCCCTTGACAACAGCGTGGTCGAATACGGCCATGACCAGGGACTTTGGACGTCTTCGATGCCGCTTCAGCAAGACCTGCCGTTTGCCTATGCGGCGGGTGAGCGCGATGCCTGGCGCGAAACCCTCGTGCATGGGTTATTTGCCGGGCTGCTCAAACCGCTATGGCAAACCTTTAATCGGGTCAGCGGCGTTTCACGGCGGATATTGTGGGAAAACACCGCAGTGCGGGTCTATTCGCTCTATGAAAAGCGCATGGTAAAAATCGACGAACCGCAGCGACGGGCGCGCTATGAAGCAGACTTCACCTGGCTGCTGACCGAGGCCCAGCCGGCCCTGTTCGGTCTTGAATACAACCCGCTGAGCCATTTTCGCCGCCCACCGACGCTGGTCGACGATGGCCAGCGCAGCATTCGCTTTCGCCGAACCTGTTGCTTCTACTATCAAGCCAGCGAACCGGTTGAATACTGTTCAACCTGTCCATTATTGCGACCAAAGAAATGCCGATGACTGACCGAATTGCGCCGCGCCAAAAAATGGTGAGCGATGAGTTGTTGGGCGAGTACCGCCAAATCGCCTCATCGACCATCGGCCATTTGACCGAGCGGGGTTATCTACGGGGTATCAAACCGCTGTTCAACGACATTCGCATGCTCGGCAATGTCGTCACGGTGAAAGTCTTTCCACCCGATGGCAGCATTCTGCGTCAGGCGCTGTTGCTCAGTGAGCCGGGTGACGTGCTGGTCATCGAGTGTGTCGGCGATGCTGAATGTGCCTGTTGGGGGGAGCTGCGCACGCTGGCCGGCTTGATCAAAGGGTTGGCCGGGGTGGTAGTGGCGGGCGCCGTCACCGACGTCAGTGCCTTGCGTCGTCACCAACTGCCGGTCTTTTGCCAGGGCACCAGTGCTTACACCACCCGCAGCATTGGCCAGGCGGGGGAGGTCAACCAGCCGATCAGCGTGGCCGGGGTCTCGGTGCAGTCGGGGGACATTGCCATCGGTGACGATGACGGGGTCTATATCCTTGATGCGCAGCAAGCGAGCGAACTGCTTCCCGAACTGTTGGCGAAAGAGACCCTGGACCGAACTCGCCGGGAGGCATTTCTGCTGAGAATCGAGGCTCATCTAGACTGAGGGGAGGAGTCCAAGATCCATGGCGTACTGGGCGAAGAGTCCGAGGCCGGCGCCCGAAAGAGAATCCGCTGGATATTGGCTGCAGGTATTTCGTCAACGAAAGGCCGCAATATTTCAGTCGGAACTTTGTGGCAGTCGACGGTGGTCAGACCGTTACAGACCCCAATGCCGCTTACTGAGCGGCGTTTGAGTGTCTGTGGGTTTGTTGTCCGGCTGCTTTGTCGCGTTAAAAACAACAGGCCCGCAGCGGTACCGGGTGAATCTGACATGGACCGAGCTAACAATATTGAGTCAGTGCCTGCTGCTTTAGCGCGACTGGGTCAACAGCTGTTTTTCCTCAGCCCAGTCGAACTCCATGCCGTTCTCTTCGGCGGCGAAGCGGCGCTCTTCGAGGTCTTGGAATAGCTCGATTTCTTCGTCGGGCATAAAGTGCAGGCAGTCGCCGGCAAACCACCACAACAGGTCGCGCGGCACCAGATGGCCGATCTGCGGGTAGCGGTGGATTATCTGGCAGAGCAGGTCCTGGCCGAGGTAGAGGTTCTGTTCGGGAGACTCCTCCAGCAACTCCAATAGCTCATCGAAGCGCTCGAGAAACAGCACATGGCTTTCTTCTGGAACCTGTGCTGCGTCGCCCAAGGCGACCAGAATGCCGCGCAGATGAGCGAGCAAGGCGAGATGGTGGTCGAGATAGGACGTGGGCATGGCGAGGATCCTGAAAGTAAAACGAGCGCGGGAGTATAAAACTCCACGCGCCCGCTGTCCTGACCATCCATGCCGCAGGCTTGGCAGCCTCGGCGAAATTGCCGGGCTGAATCGCCAGCGCGGCGCCCTGCAGACCGGCGCCGCTATGAGGGTTTAGCGCACCTTGCCGGGGGCGAGGCTGAGCTGTTCCTTGGCAAAATCATCCACGTCTATCACTTTGCGCCGCGCCGCTTCGGACTGGTGCAGGCGCTCGGCTTCATCGGCATCGAGCAGACCGCTGCGTAACGCCGCGTCGATCAGGTTCTCGCCGGCGGCCGGTTGCAGTTGCTCATCCTTGAGGGCTTTATGCAGTTTTTTCTGCAACGGTTGCACGGCATCCAGCAGCGTGAGGGCGTGTTGCAGCGCGGCCACCGGATCGTCTGCACCTTGTGGGCGATAGCAGCCGGTAAGCAGTTCTTCCAGCGCCGGATCGCCGCTGGGGCGGCCGAGAATGCCGGCGACCTGGGCCGCGGTCGCGTCAGACGGGCCCTTGTGCCGGCGACCGAAGGGCAGCACCAACACCCGCAAGGCGCAGCCCAGCAGCTTATTCGGGAAGTTGCTGAGCAGCCCGTCCAAGGCGTGCTCGGCCTGACTCAGGCTTTCTTCCAGCGCCCATTGCAGCAACGGGCGCAAGTGTTCCGGGTTGCCCTGGTCGTGATAGCGTTTGAGCGCCGCCGAGGCCAGGTACAGATAGCTGAGGGCATCGCCCAGGCGCGCGGACAGCCGCTCGCGGCGTTTCAGTTCGCCGCCCAGCAGCATCATGCTCATGTCCGCCAGCAAGGCAAAGGCCGCCGCCAGGCGGTTCAGCGCCCGATAATAGGGGCGGCTGGTGTTGTCTCCCGGCGCCGCGCCGAAGCGGCCGAAACTCAGGCTCAGTAGCAGGCTGCTGGCGGCATTGCTGACAGCGAAACCGATGTGTTGCAGCAGCAACTCGTCGAATTCCAGTAGCGCCTGCGCGGTGTCTTTACGGGTGGCCAAGGCCATTTCCTTGAGCACGAAGGGATGGCAGCGGATGGCGCCCTGGCCGAAAATCATCAGGTTGCGCGAGAGGATATTGGCGCCCTCTACGGTGATAAAGATTGGCGCGCCCTGCCAGGAACGGGCCAGGTAGTTGTTCGGACCCTGGATGATGGCTTTGCCGCCATGCACGTCCATGGCGTGGCTGATGCATTCGCGGCCGCGTTCGGTCAGGTGGTACTTGAGCACGGCCGACAGCACCGAGGGTTTCTCGCCCAGATCCACCGCGGTGGCGGTGAGGATGCGCGCGCTGTCCATCAGCCAGGCATTGCCGCCGATGCGCGCCAAGGCCTCCTGAATACCTTCAAAGGCATTCAGCGGCACATTGAATTGCTCGCGGATTTGCGCGTATTGGCCGGTCACCAGGCTGGTGAACTTGGCGGCGCCGGTGCCCACCGCGGGCAGGGAGATTGAGCGGCCCACCGACAGGCAGTTCATCAGCATCATCCAGCCTTTGCCGAGCATGGCCTGGCCGCCGATCAGCTGATCCAGCGGAATGAACACGTCCTTGCCCCAATTTGGCCCGTTCATAAAGGCCGCGCCGAGCGGATGGTGCCGCCGGCCGATCTCCACTCCGGCCAGATCGGTGGGAATCAGTGCCAGGCTGATGCCCAGGTCTTCGACCTCGCCCAGCAGGTGTTCGGGGTCGTAGGCCTTGAAGGCCAGACCGAGCAGGGTCGCCACCGGGCCGAGGGTGATATAGCGTTTTTCCCAGTTCAGGCGCAGGCCTAGGACTTCCTGGCCTTGCCACTGACCTTTGCAGATGATCCCGCTGTCTGGCATGGCGCCAGCATCGGAGCCGGCCAGTGGGCCGGTGAGGGCGAAGCAGGGGATATCCTGGCCGCTGGCCAGGCGCGGCAGGTAGTGCTGGCGTTGCTCGTCGGTGCCGTAGTGCAGCAGCAGCTCGGCGGGACCGAGGGAGTTGGGCACCATCACGGTGGAGGCCAGGTCGCCGCTGCGGGTGGCCAGCTTCATCGCCACCTGGGAGTGGGCGTAAGCGGAAAAACCCTTGCCGCCATATTCCTTGGGGATGATCAGGGCGAAGAAGCCCTGTTCCTTGATATACGCCCAGGCTTCAGGCGGCAGATCCATTTGCTGGCCGATCTCCCAGTCGCTGACCATGGCGCACAGCTGTTCGGTGGGACCGTCAATAAAGGCCTGTTCTTCTTCGCTGAGCTGGGCCTTGGGGTAGGCCAGCAGCGTGTCCCAGTCCGGCCGACCGCTGAACAGCTCGCCGTCCCACCAGACAGTGCCGGCTTCGATGGCTTCGCGCTCGGTTTGCGACATGGGCGGCAGCGTGCGTTTGAACCAGGCAAACAACGGTGCACTGATGACCTTGCGGCGCAGTTCCGGCAACGCCAGAGGGACGGCCACCGCCAGCCAGAGCAGCCAGCACAGCCCCAGCAACGCGCCAGCGGCATGGCTGAACAGGCCCATAAGAACCAGGTAACCGGCGACGATGCCGAGCGCCGGCAGGGGCGCGATGCGTCGATGGGCCAGAAAGGCCGTGCCAAGCACCAGTAAGATCAACCAGATAGCGAGCATGCAGAAATCCTCCAGAATGACGGCGTAAATGCAGCATGCCGTCCGGTGTTTGTGCTGCGAAAAGTAGCGGCCAAAAAAATCTGGCTGTAGTCACATATAACCATTATTAGACGGGTGCTGCCTCTCGCTGGCAAGCGCTGCGTGAGTTGTCAGATAGCCCAGCGCGCGGGCCTGACCAGCCAGCAGACGCCAGTGCACGGGCATAATAAAACCGTGGCCGCTCGAACCGAGTTGAGCACTTGACGCCACGCTGTTGGTGGGTTTGATGGCGTCAGTGCCTGCTAGACTAGAACGTTGTTTAAGGTTGAATTGACCGGTAATCATCCTTATATCCTCGTTCTTAATTATTTATATTTTTCTGTCCTTTTATTCTCTCGCTGCGAGCCTTGTTTATGAGTTCCGCTTTATCCATCCGACAATTGACCAAGACCTATGGCAATGGTTTTCAGGCCCTTAAAGGGATCAACTTGGAGGTGGCCGAAGGCGATTTTTTCGCCTTGCTGGGCCCTAATGGCGCTGGCAAATCGACCACCATCGGCATCCTTTCGACCCTGGTGACCAAGACCAGCGGCTTGGTGAATGTGTTCGGCCATGACTTGGATCAACAGCCAGCCGCACTCAAGCGTTGCATCGGCGTGGTGCCCCAGGAGTTCAACTTCAATCAGTTCGAGAAATGCTTCGATATCGTGGTCACCCAGGCTGGTTATTACGGCATTCCCGCGCGCATCGCCAAGGCGCGGGCCGAGCAATACCTGACCCAGTTGGGGCTGTGGGACAAGCGCGACGCACCTTCGCGGGAGTTGTCCGGTGGCATGAAGCGCCGACTGATGATCGCCCGAGCGCTGGTCCATCAGCCGCGTTTGCTGATCCTTGACGAACCCACCGCTGGCGTCGACATCGAGCTGCGCCGCTCAATGTGGAGCTTTTTGACCGAGCTCAATCAGCAGGGTGTGACGATTATTCTGACCACCCATTACCTGGAAGAAGCCGAGCAGCTGTGCCGCAATATCGCCATCATTGATCATGGCACTATCGTCGAGAACAGCAGCATGCGTGAGCTATTGAATAAGTTGCATGTGGAAACCTTTCTGCTCGACCTCAAGGAATCCTTGCTGCTCGCACCGCAGCTCAACGGTTATCCCTCGCAGCTGCTCGACTCGCACACCCTGCAAGTTCAGGTGGATAAGCAGCAGGGCATCACCGAACTGTTTCGCCAGTTGGCCCTGCAGAATGTCGAGGTGCTGAGCTTGCGCAACAAGACCAACCGCCTGGAGGAGCTGTTTGTGTCCTTGGTCGAAAAGAATTTAGCCGAAACGAATCTGCCCGAACACCGCATGGCGAACAAGAAGCTGGATGAGAGTGGTCCGCTGCACCAAGACCCGCAGAAGGTGGCCCGATGAACGCCGAACTGCGGCCTAATCTGGTGGCCCTGAATACCATCATTTACCGCGAGGTACGCCGCTTTACGCGCATCTGGCCACAGACCCTGCTGCCCCCGGCCATCAGCATGGTTCTGTACTTCGTGATTTTCGGCAATCTGATCGGCCGGCAGATCGGCGATATGGACGGCTACAGCTATATGGAATATATAGCGCCGGGGCTGATCATGATGTCGGTCATCACCAACGCCTATGGCAATGTGGTATCGAGTTTCTTCGGCAGCAAGTTCCAGCGCTCGATCGAAGAGTTGATGGTTTCGCCGGTCTCGCCGCACACCATCCTGATCGGCTTCGTCATGGGCGGCGTGCTGCGCGGGCTGGCGGTGGGCGTGATCGTCACCTTGCTGTCGCTGTTTTTCACCCAGTTGCAGGTGCATCACCTGGGCGTGACCGTGCTGGTGGTATTGCTGACCGCGACCATTTTCGCCATGGGCGGCTTCATCAATGCGGTGTTCGCGCGCAATTTCGACGATATCTCGATCATTCCGACCTTCGTGCTGACCCCATTGACCTACCTGGGCGGGGTGTTCTACTCGATCAGCTTGCTGCCACCGTTTTGGCAAACCGTGTCGCTGGCCAATCCGGTGCTGCATATGGTCAATGCCTTTCGCTACGGCATCCTCGGCGTCTCGGATATTCGCATTGGTGTCGCCATCAGCTTTATGCTGATCGCCACGGCAGTACTCTATGTGAGCTGTATCCGCCTGCTGGTTAGTGGGCGGGGCATGCGCCAGTAAACGCCTCGCGTATTCCATGAGTTCAGGAGGCGTCAACACGACTTGGTTGTTGGCATGCTTATAACCAGGCTGGACGCTGAACCCGGTCTGTTGGGGGAAGGCTCTGTATTCGTTATAGGTTGCCAGGGTAAACGCTGCGCTGTTCCGATCAGCGCTGCTGACGCGCCGGACCGAGCCGTTTACGCCGGTCGGGGCAGCTGCCGATCGTGGCTGAAGTAGGATCGCAAACGCTATACACTTGCCGCGTTTTGACTCGCAGGTTGACCTCAATGCACAGCGCCGCTGAACTCTCGCCCCTGGGTAAATCCAGTCCATACATCGCCACGTATACGCCGTCGCTGTTGTTTGCGATTTCGCGCGTTGCCAAGTGGGCAGAGCTCGGCTTGACGGCCCAGACCCTGCCGTACCATGGCGTGGATCTGTGGAACTGTTTCGAGCTGTCATGGTTGCTGCCTTCGGGTAAGCCGGTGGTCGCTATCGGCGAATTTTCGATTCCGGCTAATTCGCCAAATATCATCGAATCAAAGTCCTTCAAGCTCTATCTCAATTCGCTAAATCAGACGGTGTTCGCCAGCACGGCAGATCTGGTGGCGGTGTTGGAAACGGATCTTTCTGCGGTGGCCGGTAAAACGGTGAGTGTGCGGGTGCGCAGCCTGGCCGATGTTGCGGCTGAGGGGGTAATGAGTTTGCCCGGACAGTGCATTGACGAGCTGGAGGTGAATATCAGCGCCTACCAGCAGCCCCGACCCGAGTTGCTGCGCTGCGATACCACACGCATGGTCGAGGAAAGCCTGCACAGCCACCTGCTTAAGTCCAACTGTCCGGTCACCGGTCAACCGGATTGGGGCAGTGTGCTGGTGCAGTACCGCGGTGCGGCTCTGGATCACGCCAGCTTGCTGGCCTATCTGGTGAGTTTTCGCCAGCACGCGGATTTTCACGAGCAGTGTGTAGAGCGGATTTTTCTCGATCTGCAGCGCCTGCTCGAGCCGCAACATTTGACGGTAGCAGCGCGCTATGTGCGCCGCGGCGGATTGGATATCAATCCCTACCGCAGCACCGACCCGATCACCCCGGACAATCGCCGATTGGTCAGGCAGTAGCCGGCAGTCGACGCTCAGCTCGTGATTTGATCCGATGATTGAAATAACGGGCTAACACAGCGGGCGGAGCGGATTTTCCTCAATAAAAAGCCCCGCGATTAGGCGGGGCAATTTACCGAAGAATAGAGCTGTGACGAGTAGAGCTACACGCGTTTGGCGGGTTGCTCAAATGCCCATGTTGGCCAGACTTTGCAGGATGTTACGCAGGGTGCCGGTTAGGGTCGGATGGCTGGCTTCGAAGTGCTCTACCGCCATGTTAACTCCATCGACCAGTGTGGCATCTGGAGCGGCGACGGCATTGCGAGCCAGTTGCGCTTCGATTTCTTGAGTTAGAACATACAGAGTCGCACGATCCTCCTCGCTCATCGGTGGCTCTTCGGCCAATTGGTTGCGCAAAATTTCCAGTTGCTGCTGCAGTTGTTGTGCAGGCATAAAATGTTTCCTCAAGTAATAGACAGTGCCGAAACATCTCGTACAGACAAAAAGTTCTGACCTTGACTAAAGGGTAAGCCAAGTCCGGCAGCTTTGCCCGATCTTGTTAACGTTCCGGGCGTGCGTTGCGCTACGCTCGTCGAGTAAGCCCTTTAGAAATAAAGCCATTATACTGTGCCAGTCTTACTGCTTGGCTGTTAATGGCCATTGCTACTGCGCTCCAGGAGAAACTGCAATGTATGTGATAGGTGCAAACTGGCTCGGGCGTATAAGCCCAATGCTAGCCTGTGTCAGCCTGGCGCTACTGCCGATGGCGGTCCAAGCCGCGCCAAAAGACCCATGGGAGAATTTCAATCGCGCCATCTTTACCTTCAACGACAAGCTCGATATCTATGCCCTCAAGCCTGTTGCTCAGGGCTATCAGGCAGTGACCCCGCAGTTTCTTGAAGACGGTATTCACAACGTCTTCGGTAACCTCGGTGAGGTTGGCAATTTGGGTAATAACCTTCTGCAAGGCAAGCTGCACGACGCCGGTGTCGATACCAGTCGTTTTCTATTTAATAGCCTGTTTGGTGTGTTCGGCTTTTTCGATGTGGCCACTTGGATGGGATTGTCACGCAATGACGAGGATTTTGGACAGACGTTGGGCGCCTGGGGTTTAGCCAGTGGCCCTTATCTGGTGCTGCCGCTGCTCGGTCCAAGCAGCGTGCGCGATGCTGCCGGCAAGATTCCAGATAGTCAGCTACAACCCTATCCCTATGTTGGTGACGTACCGGTCCGCAACGTCAGCCACGGGCTCGATCTGATCGATATGCGTGCCAGCCTGCTGTCGGCCGAAAAATTGATCATTGGCGACAAGTACGCGTTCATCCGTTCGGCCTACCTGCAAAGCCGCGAATTCAAGGTTAATGACGGTCAGGTTGAAGACGATTTTTAGGCGTTTTTCAAAAGCATTTTAAGGCGCCGGACGGACGATCCGTACACGCTTGAATCACTTCGTGGATGGGAGTACCGTCTGCGCCTTGAAGCTTACTAGTCCGTGCGTTCTGGCCTGATGGCCTGACGCTTATGTCAACTTCTTTGGCTCCGTTTTGCCTGGTACCTCATGCCCAATCCCAGTGCCACGCTGTTGATTATCGATGACGACGAGGTGGTGCGCGCAAGTATTGCGGCCTATCTTGAAGACAGCGGATTTTCTGTTCTGCAGGCTAGCGACGGTCTGCAAGGTTTTGAGGTGTTCAACCGCGAGCATCCCGATCTAGTGATCTGTGACCTACGTATGCCGCAGGTAGACGGCTTGGAGTTGATTCGTCGAATCAATGCCTTGGGCGTGCAAACCCCGGTGATCGTGGTTTCTGGCGCCGGAGTGATGACCGATGCAGTCGAAGCGCTGCGTTTGGGTGCTGCCGACTACCTGATTAAACCCCTGGAAGACCTCGCAGTGCTTGAGCATTCAGTGCGCCGCGCGCTGGATCGCGCCTACCTGCGTCTGGAAAACCATCTTTATCGCGAAAAGCTGGAAGTGGCCAATCGCGAATTGCAGGCCAGCCTGTATCTGCTGCAGGAAGATCAGAATGCGGGTCGCCAAGTGCAGATGAATATGCTGCCGGTGACTCCTTGGTCGGTCGACGGCTTGCACTTTGCTCATCAGATCATTCCTTCGCTGTACCTGTCCGGGGATTTTGTCGACTACTTTCGGGTGGACGATAATCACGTGGCCTTTTACCTGGCCGACGTGTCCGGGCATGGCGCTTCTTCGGCTTTCATTACCGTGTTGCTGAAATTTATGACTACTCGGCTGCTCTATGAGTCGCGTCGCGGTCGTAGCATGCGCGCGTTCAAACCTTCGGATGTGCTCGGTCATATCAACCGTGGTTTGCTCAACTGCAAGCTGGGTAAGCACGTGACCATGCTCGGAGGAGTGATTGATGAGTCGCAGGGGCTGCTGACCTACAGCATTGGCGGCCATCTACCCTTGCCGGTGCTGTACAGCGAGGGGCGCGCCAGCTATTTGGAAGGGCGCGGTTTGCCGGTTGGTCTGTTTACCGATGCCAGCTACACGGATCATGAATTGAAATTGCCAGATACCTTCAGTCTCACCTTGCTATCTGACGGGATTTTGGACCTTTTGCCGGGCGATACTCTCAAAGAAAAGGAAGAGGTGCTGCCGCAGTTGATATGCAAAGCGGGCGGCACTCTCGAAGGATTGCGTCAGGTGTTGGGGCTTGCCGATATAGGTGAAATGCCGGACGATATTGCCTTGCTGGTGTTAAGCAGGAATCTTGCATGAGTAGCGGTAAAATTCAGTTCGCCGAACAAGACGGCACGTTCATCCTTAAATTTGTCGGGGAAGTGCGCCTGACCCTGTGTTCGGCGCTGGACGCCACAATCGAGAAAATCTTCACCTCACTGAATTTTTCCTCGATTGTTATCGACTTGACCGAAACCCGTAGCATCGATAGCACCACACTCGGTTTGTTGGCCAAGTTGTCGATTCTTTCGCGAGAGAAAATTGGCCTGTTGCCAACTTTAGTGACCACTCACCCAGATATCACCCGCTTGCTGCAATCGATGGGTTTTGATCAGGTGTTCAATATCGTCGATCAGCCTCTGGATTGCCCATATTGCCTGGCTGACCTGCCACCCCAAGATCAGTCGGAAGCAGTGGTAAAAGCCAAGGTGCTGGAAGCACATCGCATTTTAATGAGTCTGAACGACTCCAATCGCGCAGCCTTCAGTGATCTTGTTAACGCGCTCGAACGGCACACGCAGTAGTGCTTTAGTGTTTCTCCACGCTTACTCGAAGCCACTCCGGCACTTGCCTGACACATTGCAGGCCGTCTGCGGATAGCGTGCTGTTCAACGCGCTAAAGACTGCATTTTTTTCATAAATGTTCCTGCCGGGCGCTGGTTGCTATCGGCGCCCCGCAGCTGTTTCTATCGTCAGGCTTTAGCCTTGGTAGCCAGCAGTGCTTCGAGTTTTTCCTGATCGCGGGCGAACAAGCGAATGCCCTCGGCCAGCTTTTCGGTGGCCATGGCGTCTTCATTGAAGGCCCAGCGAAAGGCTTTTTCGGCCAAGGCCTGGCGCGCTTCGCCGGCTTGCTCTGGACTCAGCTTGCGCTCAAGTAGGCCGTGGTCTTCGGCCAGTTGCTGCAGCAGTTCAGGGCTGATAGTCAGCCGGTCGCAGCCGGCCAATTGCTCGATCTGTTCCAGATTGCGAAAGCTCGCGCCCATGACCAGCGTGTCGTAGCCGTTGGCCTTGAAATAGCGGTAGATGCGCGTTACCGACTGCACGCCTGGGTCCTGCGCGCCCACATAGTCGCGGCCTTCGGCCTTTTTGTACCAATCATAAATCCGCCCGACGAAGGGCGAAATTAAGAACACGCCCGCATCGGCGCAGGCTACGGCCTGAGCGAATGAGAACAGCAGGGTCAGATTAGTTTGTATGCCGGCGCGTTCCAGTTGCTCGGCGGCGCAAATGCCTTCCCAGGTGGCTGCGACCTTGATCAACACCCGCTCTCGGCCAATTCCTGCCTGTTCATACAGGTCGATCAGGCGTTCAGCGCGTCGTTGCACGGCTTGACTGTCGAACGAGAGACGCGCATCAACTTCGGTGGAGATACGTCCGGGAATCAGCTTTAGTATTTCCTGGCCCACGGCAACCGCGAAACGATCGCACGCCAGGCTCAGATCGCCTGCGCACTGGGCGATCGAACTGTCTAGCAGCGGTGCGTAGGCCGGCAGCGCGGCAGCCTTGAGCAGCAGAGACGGATTGGTGGTGGCATCCACGGGCTTGAGGCGGGCGAGGGCGGCAAAGTCGCCGGTGTCAGCCACGACCGTGGTGAATGTTTTGAGCTGATCAAGTTTGGAAACCATGTCTGTTCGTCCTTTATTCGATGATGGTTTTGAAATCCTTTGAGCCCTTTTGCTTGGCTTGCCGGCCAGCGATAAATACGGGTGTACAACTAGGGTAGCAAGGCCAGCGCCTGAGTCGGGCAATCCTTTACAGCGGCAAGCGCGCCTCTATCTGCATTATTTGAATCAGTGCGCGAGCTGGTCTGCGAAGATCAGCACGCGCAAGTAAACGCTCTAGGCCTCGTCGCAGCCTTTAGCGTGCAGCAGAACCCCTTGCTGGATAGTTTCCACGCCTTCTGGTCCTGACCGGTATTTGCTGACGGTTTGTTGATGAACAGAAGAGTCCTTTGATTTTATTGCTCAAGCCAGTTTAGCGGTCTCCAAGTAATTGCACGGCCTGATCGAGCAAATGCATGGGATCGGTTGTTTGGTGAATATCCACAGAGAGCAGTTGCCGAAAACGCCGGGCGCCGGAAAAACCTTGGCCGAGGCCGAGCATATGCCGGGTAATATGGTGCAGCGTGCCGCCTGCGGCCAGATGCTGGGCGATATAGGGCCGCATATTATTGAACGCTTCGGTGCGGCTAAGTGGAGCGGCGCTGCTGCCAAATAGCTGCTGATCGACGCCAGCTAGCAAATATGGATTGTGATAGGCCTCACGGCCGAGCATCACACCGTCGAAGGTTTTCAACTGCGTCTGGCAGTCGTCCAGGGTCTTTAGCCCGCCGTTAAGGATAATTTCCAGGGCTGGAAAGTCCTGCTTGAGCTGCGCTGCGATGTCATAGCGTAACGGCGGTACTTCACGATTTTGCTTGGGCGACAGACCAGCCAGGATGGCAATGCGTGCATGCACGATAAAACTGCGGCAACCGGCCTCGCTGACCTGGCCGACGAAGTCGCAGAGCTCGCCGTAGCTGTCGCGTCCGTCGATACCGATGCGGTGTTTGACCGTTACCGCAATGTCCACGGCATCGCGCATCGCCTTGACGCAATCGGCCACCAGCGCCGGATGGGCCATCAAGCAGGCGCCGATCATATTGTTCTGTACCCGATCGCTGGGGCAGCCGACATTCAGGTTGACCTCGGCATAACCGGCCTGCTCGGCCATTTGCGCGCAGGCTGCCAGCTGCGCGGGCACGCTGCCGCCCAGTTGCAACGCCAGCGGATATTCGGCTTCGCTGTGGCGTAAAAACCGCGCACTGTCGCCATGCAGCAACGCACCGGTGGTGATCATCTCGGTGTACAGCAGCGCGTGCTGCGACAGCTGACGCAGGAAAAACCGGCAATGCCGATCAGTCCAATCCATCATAGGTGCCACGCAGAAGCGGCGAGATACTGCCGCTGGCGTGATTGTTGGGTTTAAAGCTTCTAGCATGGGACTCTCTGGTGTGCACGTATGTCATGTGCTTTCGGAGGTTGCAGGGCATTTTGAAACGTTTGGTGGTGTGCTGCACCACGCAAAAAACCGCATGTACCACCTGTTTTTGAGGATGTACCGCCATGGCAACGATCGGACCGAGAAAGAAGGCTGACGGCTCGATGAATAACGCGGCGCAGATTCTAATCAAAAAAAATGGGACCAAGTCTACACCGAGAGCCAAACCTTCGCGCGCCAGAAGGCGGTCGAGGCCTGGGCCACGCCTCGGGATAAAACCAAATAAAAGCCATTTAACGCTGCTACCTGGGCGAGGCAGGTGCACATGAGCCCACTAGCCAGGTGCTGGTGGATTTCGCGCTCGCAAATTTCGTGTCTTCTGATTAACCAAACGCTTGCAGACTTTATGTAGCAACGCGGACTTCAAAACGATGCACGCGTTTTCACACAGCCTGGAACTAAAGAAGTCGGTCAGAAGCCATTACTGATTAGAGTAGAAAATAAAGGGCTCTTCTTTTCGTTTCAGCTTGCTCGGCCAGCAAGATCGTTATGGCCGATGAGGAATTGCTGTGTAGCGGCTCGTTCAATTGGCTGAGTGCGTAGCGCTATGGCGACTATGTGCACCATGAAACCTCCATGGTCTATTGTGGCCCAGATGTAAGCGGTGAACTTGCCATCAACCGCACTAGCTTGAAGTAACGGGTGGCGTCTTATCGGCTTGATAAGTTGTGAGCCCTCTTAGCGCATATTGCTGACCGCCTTACCAACCCGGCACCGGGCACGATCCCCAGCCTTAATGGAGCTGCTAGACGCGTGATCGAAGCGGCAGGTTGTTACAACCCGATAGCTTGGGGCTTGGGTACCCAGCAGTGGCAGCGGCACGTCGATTTTGGCGAGGTATTCAAAGCGATGCTTTACTGGGCGGAACGTCCGCACATGGATGGCTCCTTTGGTCGCTCTACTCAGCCTGGCATTGACTAGGGTTCGGTCAATTGTTTTACTGTTTGCCCATACAGTATTTTGTGCAGGTATCCTTCCATGGGCAACGTTACTATTCTCGGTCCTGTGAGCAGCTGCGGTACCGAGCTGCCCTTTTTTTCCTCTCGCGTTTCTGCTGGCTTCCCCGGACCGGCGCTGGACCATATGGAGCAGAAAATCTCCCTCGACGATCTGCTGGGTATTAATGCGCCGCACACGTTTCTGGTGCGGTCCCTCGGCGATAGCATGATGGGTGCAGGGATCTTTGATGCCGATGTGATGGTGGTGAATCGGGCGCTACAGGCCATACACGGCGATGTCGTCGTCGCTGCGCTCAATGGTGAGTTCTTTGTGAAGCGTTTAGATATTTCCGCCAGCCAGATCGTATTGCGATCGGATAACCCTGACTTTGCTCCGCGTTTCGTCATGGAGGGTGATGAGCTGCTGATCTGGGGAGTGGTCCCTGACAGCATCCGGAACCACCGTCGTCATGCATGAACCGACCATTGCGTTGATCGACTGCAACAGTTTCTACGCCAGTTGCGAGCGGGTGTTTCGCCCGGATCTGCGGCGCACACCTATCGTGGTGCTATCCAATAACGATGGTTGTGTGATCGCTCGTTCGACTGATGCCAAGCCTTTCGTGAAGATGGGCGAGCCGTATTTTCAGATCAAGCACAAGCTCAGGCAGCACGGCATCGTGGCGTTCTCCAGTAACTATGCGCTGTACGGCGATATGAGCGAGCGGGTTATGGCGGTGATCGAGGGCTTGGTCCCGGCGGTGGAGGTGTACAGCATCGACGAAGCGTTCGTCGATCTTACCGGCATGCCCGGATCCATCGAGCAACTCGGTCGGCATATCCGCGCCCAGGTGTTGCAACTGACCGGCATCCCAACAGGGGTCGGCATAGCCACCACTAAGACGTTGGCTAAGTTGGCCAACCATGCATCCAAACGCTGGCAGCGGCAAACAGGTGGGGTGGTGGATATCCGCGACCCCGCACGCCGCGATCGCTTGCTGAAACACCTAGACGTTAGCGAGGTGTGGGGCATCGGCCGACGGATGACCGAGCACTTGGCCTGCATGGGTATTTGCACGGCCTGGCAGTTGGCCCAAGCCGATGCATGGATGTTACGCAAGAACTTCAGCGTGGTGATCGAGAAAACCGCTAGGGAGCTGCGCGGCACAGCCTGTTTGACGTTGCAGGAGGGCGCACCACCGAAACAGGAGATTTGCTGCAGTCGCATGTTCGGCAAGCGCCTGCACGAACTGCCGCCCATCCGCGAGGCTGTGGCCACCTATACGACCATAGCCTGCGCGAAGCTACGAGCGCAGCACTCTCTGTGCAAGCGGGTACGGGTGAGCGTTCGCACCGGCATGTTCAATCCACATGAGCCGAAGTTCGCTAAGGGCATCATTTGCGAACTGCCATACCCCACCGACGACACACGCCTGATCACTAAAGCCGCCGTCGCGGGGCTTGATCAGCTGTACCGCGAAGGCTTCGCCTTCAGCAAGGCTGAGGTACTGCTGCTCGATCTTCGCCAGCGTGGCGAATTCACTGACGATATGTTCGCCAGCACCCAGCCGGCGGCGGCTGAGCACGTGATGGGCGTGTTGGATCAGATCAACGCCAGATGGGGAATTGGAACGCTAAGGCCAGCCAGTGTGCCAACGGCACCGGACTGGGGGATGCGGCGGGATATGAAGAGTCCGAGCTACACGACGAAGTTGGATCAGTTGTGGACGATCGGCGGGCGCTGATTTGTTGGGTGCGATTGTTTATTCGCCTTGGTGTTGAGTTTCGTCCTGCGGTTGGTCCGCGCAAAGGCTGAAAGGTCAGCGATTATACAGGCATTGGATCAGCGATCGCGCGTTTGCTATGTGAGTGCGCTGCAGGCAGTTAAAAGGCCCGAGTTAAATAAATTTTGTCGCGGCAAAATTATTGCGTGGGCTGTCAAATTTATTGCTATCGTCATAACCATTGCGCTAATTCATTATTTTTAATAGAAATTCAAATAACTGACGCCAAGGATGGCTTATGCCAATGTCTATAGCGATCGCACCCCGTCGTTTGCTGGTGATTGATCCCTGTGCTGAATGTATGGAGCTGCTGCCACGGCTAAAAACGTCCGGGTGGCTGATGGACAGCTGCCGTCTCGAACAGGCGGCGGAGCATCGCTGCGATGTAGGTTTGATTCGTTTGAGTAACCTAGAAGATCTGGAAAAAATCAAGGTATTGATCAGTCAAAGTTGTGCTGAATGGATCGCCGTGTTGAGTCCGGATCTGATCGGCCAAAACGGCTTGGGCGATTTTATCAGCGAATGGTTCTTCGACTTTCACACTTTGCCTTTTGATCTGGCGCGGCTGCAGTTTGGTCTGGGTCGTGCTTATGGAATGGGACGTCTGCGCGGCTTAAACCGTCTGAACCAGCCTGGCCGAGATGATGAGCTGCTAGGTCAAAGTCAGTGCATTCGTAAGTTGCAAGCACTGATCAGCAAACTGGCTCCCACCGATGCTCCGGTGCTGATTCGTGGAGAAAGTGGCACAGGCAAAGAGTTAGTGGCAAAGAGCCTTCATCGGCAGTCGAGTCGTGCCGAAGGGCCATTTGTGGCAATAAATTGCGGTGCGATTTCTGAACATCTTATTCAGTCCGAGCTATTTGGTCACGAAAAAGGCGCGTTTACCGGCGCTCACCAACGCAAGGTCGGGCGCATCGAGTCTGCCGATGAAGGCACCCTATTTCTGGACGAAATCGGCGATCTGCCAATGGAGTTACAGGCTAATTTGTTGCGGTTTTTGCAAGAAATGAAAATCGAACGCGTGGGCAGCAGTAAACCAATCTCGGTGAATGTTCGAGTGCTTGCAGCTACCCATATCGATCTGGAAAAAGCTATTAAAGAAGGACGCTTCCGTGAAGACCTGTACTACCGACTTAACGTATTACAGGTGCAAACCTCGCCTTTACGCGAGCGAGCAATAGATATCCCGCTTTTGGCCAGTCATTTCTCTCGGCAGTTTTCGGTCGCAGTGGGGCGCCGAACCTTGAACTTTAGCGAAGCGGCCGTGACCTCGATGTTGGAGCACAATTGGCCAGGTAACGTGCGTGAACTGGCTAATCGCGTTCGCCGCGGAGTAGTCTTGGCAGAAAGAAGGCAGATTGAAGCGACGGATCTTGGTCTTGAGAAAATATTGAGCAGCAAACAAACCATTGGTTTTCTGGATGACTACTTGTTTCAGGCTGAGCGCCAAGCACTAGATGATGTATTGACCCGCTTTGCCAAAAACAGAAGCCAGGCCGCCCGAATGCTCGGCATATCTCGCCCGACTTTCTACCGTTTGCTGCACAAACATCAGATCCCTTAAGCGAATTATAAATATACCCGCTGGCTGCGGGTATATTTTGTATTGGGCTTTCGCTTACCGAACTCTCCAATAGAAAGCCTGCAATCATCCAATCAATATCGCGTTAAAATACCTGGCTAATATAAGTCCCCGCATATTTTCGAGCTGCAAGTGGTTAGCATATTTTTATTCGTCAAAAATAATAGGGGAATTTTAGACTGAAGGTAAAGTCTGGTGCATCAGGCGTCATGCCAATGGAAAGATTGGGGACAATCGTGAAATCGTTATTGACGGCGTAGGTCATGCCAACATTGAAATAGGCGGCATTTGCATCACTGCCGACAATTGACTGCCAAGATTGGCCCTTTTGTTTGATACGGCTTTTTTGACTGATCAGCTCAGAAAATGACATGGACAAGCTCATCCGTTCATTCAAGGCGAAGGCAACGCCCATGCCGAATTGGATCCAATTGCCCAGATCGACATCCCCTGCAACCTTGACGCCACTTTGTGGGCTGATATCTGAAAAACTATTTTCGAGATTATAAGTGTAGGACAGGTTGCCAAATATAACGGCTGGATCGAGAGTCTTGACCAGCGAAATGCCGGGAGTGATCGACCAGATGCCATTACCGGTAGGCAGATCCTCGGGTACGTTTAAATTAGAATTATCCCCGGGCACTGTCTTAAGTTTGATGCCGTAGGGGTCAACCCCGGTTGGCGCTTTAACCCGCAAACTGAATACCGCATCCGGCCAACCGACCGACTCATCGAGAAATTTGTAGGATACTCCGGCGTTGATATCTCCCAGCCTGGATGGCCCAGTCACACTCGCCTCAGAGTATTGCCCGCCACTTTCTTTCGCACCGGCAGACTGATAACTGGTATTACGATAGATAACCGGTAAATTTAGATCGAACTGCCAGCGTTGGTTCCAATTGTAGCGACCGGTTAAGTCTAGGGTTAATGAGTCCGACTTGATCTGATCGACGGCTATGTTGCCAAGAAAAATGGCATCCAGCGCCAAAAAGCCATTGAGGGTTATTTGCCGAGAATCGTAGTGACTGTAGGTGAGGCCGGGCTCCAGACTAAATTTGCCACCGCCAAAAAAACCACTGGCTTGCTGATAGATGTTTTCTACGCTGGGAGGCGCTTCTGAATTGTCTTTTAACGCTGTTCCATAATTATCAGTAGCGGGCTTGGGGAGCGCCTGACGGGACGCCTGTGCTCCGGTGGCTGGTCGGTCTTCTACTTGGCGCAGCCGCTGCTCCAGAATCATGATTGCGTTTTGCTGAGCTTGATACCTGGACTGTAGAGCGTTTAATTGCTGCAAAAGCTGTTGAGCCTCGGAGGCCTCCTGCGCATTGACGCCAGTGCTGGCCAGACTTACCGCTAGGGGCAGCAGCGCGAAAGCATAAAACCTCATAACAAACATCCTTGTAGAGTCAGAGAGTGCTTATCCTAACTCAATACCCGGTAGGTCGTAACGTCCGCAGTTGCTCCCAAGCACTACTGGCCATATTTGTTCGCGGCGAGCTGTCACGCAGCGCAATGTTCAACGCGGTCACGTTGTGCACGTTATTCATGGAGCCACCAATAGCTGCATGTTGTGCAACGCTCCCCTGGCCAATTTGTTGCTGGGTGTAGCCTTGATTATGATTGGCTTGCAAGGCCAGTTGCAGCCCACCATTGCGGGTTGTAACCGTTACTGTTCCCGCCGCATTTCTGAAGCTCTGCCCGCTCGCTAGGGGCATGCCGCCGGCGGGTACGGAGCCTGACGCGCCCTTGCTAAAATCGATACTAAGGTCATTCACGCCTTGGTTGAAATCACCTGCAGTACGTACGCTCTGGGCTACGCCTTGAACGTTGTTCAAACCTGCACCGCCGATAATTTGACCATTCGCACTTAACGGCTGGCTGCCGTTGCCCGCCTGATTAATAGGTGTGAAGGATAAGGTCGGTTGTGATTGGCCACTCACGATATTAAGCGCCACCGCAGCACCTATTACCTGACCTGCACTATTTTGCCAGGATGAACTCATGGTCACACCAAAACTGACAATGCGGTCGGGTAGTACATAACGGCCGCGTAGTTGAGCTAGTTCGGCGTCAGTGAGTTCCATAGGTTTAAATGGGTTACTCGCAGCGGCCGGCAGACTGATTATCAGTAAAGAAGTGACCAATAAAAATTTGAAGTCCATTTCATTTCCTCTGGCCATAGCCGGTATTTTTTAAGGTGGCTATGCCCTTGCGCACAGCGCTAGAAAAAATCACTTTGTATAAAGCCAAATTCCATCAGTTCCGCATCATTGACCGGGCTGAAATTATTCAGTCGATGTTTTGCGGTCAAGGGCTCAGGGGGACGAAGCAACGCATTGTTGCGATTGTAACTACTGCCAATGACTGCGAAGGTAATTCCATTCCAGCTCTTTTCAAATTCATTTAGGCTGATTTTTTTGTGGCCAAGAACCGGGTCGCCAATATATACCCAGCCATCGACGCTGCGCAGTAGCACCACGAAATGTTTATAGCCGCGAGTGTTAACCAAGACAATGGTTGGAACCTTGATGCTTTCTAGGTTTTTTGCGTCAAGTCGGTAGCCTCGGGCGCGAAAGCCAAGCGTGGTGGCATAGCGCTTCATATCCAGCATGGAAAAGCCTTGGCTACGAACCAGTTCTGGATCAGCTTCGGCCAGCATACCTTTGATAACGGCTTCTTCATTTAAGTTTAAGCCGTAAGCCTCGTTAAGGACGGACGCCATGGCGGCGGCACCGCAACTGAAGTCTGTTTTTTGTTCGACTAAATTAAGAAAACGTCGCTCTCGCATACTAACGACTGATTTAAAGGTCAGAGCGCAACCAGGTAATACGGCAAAAGGCACAGTGGCCGCATAAACGGGGAAGGCTAAAGAGGCAGTGCTCAGTACGAGCAGAAGAATCAGGAGGCGGAGCATTGGACCTCCGTGCTAAAAATAGTAAGGCTCAGGTGTTCCCTGAGCCTCAGGTTTAACACATGACTTTTATTTGCAGGCGTTGCAACCCGCGGCGATAGCCAGGGTATTGCTTTGCTGATTGCCACCACCGGCGGCGAAGTTGGCGCCGACGTTGCCCGATGCATTGTTAAGCGAGCCGGTCAGATCAGCGGTATTCATAACTGGCGTGTAGGTCTGATGGCTGTGACCATAACCATAGCCAGAATTAGAGCTGGCGTAACTCATTTCGTTGTTGGTAACGTTGTCTTTCAGCTCTTGCTTGACGTTCGCCGAAGCAGTAGCGTTATAAGCTTTTTGCGAAGACGCTACAACCAAGTCATTTTTTTGTTGGTTAAAGTTGCCGGCCGCCATGTTTATTCCCAGGTTGCCCGAGCTGCCGTTGGCCGATTTGTACAGAGTACTGTCATTGGCTGTGCCATAGTTCTCTAATTTGTTGTCAGACGACTCTTGCTTTATGGAAGCGCTGGCAATCGCTGCACCTTGCATAAACGCAGCGTCTGCGGTCGCCAAGGCTGCGGCATTAGCTTGTTGGTTATTGTCGCCGGCGACAATGTTGACGCCAATATTGCCGGACGCGCCGTTGACAGAGTCTTCTGCGAATGCGGAGTTTTCAGTGCGAATGTTAGTTACGGCGGATTTTTTTATGTCCTGTTTGTCCGTGATTTTTGCCGTGGCTGCTGATACAGATGCTGGACTGTGATGATCCCAGCCTCCAGCAAATGCGCCAGTAGAAAGAATAGCTGCCAGAGTAAAGGCCAGTGGCTTGAGCATGTGTTGTACTTTCATGGTAGGTATCCTTGCGATTGTTGGGCTTGGTTGGGTCAGGGTTATTGCATGACACTAATATTCAGGTTATTGGCAGTGCGGTTGCCAACTCCTGCGCTCTGATTCAATTGCACCACACCACTGCTTCCGGCAAATGCGCGGTCATCTGTCTCGACTCTACGTTCGCCTTGCTGAGGTACTACTGCATCGGAGTTCATTGTGGGCGCTGCATTCTGCGAGAGAATGCTATCGTCCATATTTTCTGGCATGGCGCTGAGCGTCAGGCGAAAGACATTGATGCTTTGATTTGCTAGCCCGGAACTTTGATTAACGCCTAGCGCGCCATGTCCCTGACTAAAGGATGCTCCTTCGATCTGCGCAGCGGCGTTAAGCCCGACAGACTCAGGCGCTATGGATGACATGGCCTGTTGAACCTGAACTGCGGAGCGTGATAATTCACCGATATTGATCACGCGCACGTTGGCTTGCTGCATCCCATTCCCTGCAGCCTGGTTGAGCATTAAATTGCCGCTATAGTGCTGGCCGCTTTCTTGTATCTGAGCATTCGTGCGTGGCTCTGCTGGGTCCGCTAAGAGTGGCTGACTGGTTAGAAAAAATGAAACTGATACAAAAAATGAAAAGAGTGCCAGCGTCAGGGACGAGTGCATATTAATGGCCTCCAATAATTTGCAGCGGAAGTAAACCCTGCTGAACACTGCGGTTTACTTGGCCCGCAACGTTACCGGCCATTCCTCCACCCTGTGAAGCGGCGGCCCCGGAAGATGATTGAGTAGGCATGGAGTTACTAAATATGGGGGCGTTATAACTAGCATTATTTAACTGCTTAGGCAGGGCGAGTCCTGTGGAAACTCCAGCGAAGTCACGATCGTTTAATTCATTATTGCCGGAAGTTCCGCCCAGTAATGTGTCGCCAATGATTCTGTTTGGCGAGGGATTAACGATTCGCGGATTAGGATCAGGGACCAATGCCTGGCGTGTGGCGACGCGGGGTTGAACCTGACGAGAAAGAATGATATCCCCGCCTGCCGCAAAAGCGGCTGTCAGCGGTATGTTTAGCGTTAGCATCAGGCAACACACAAACACCTTCAAGAAATACGTTGAACGATCCATGAGTTGGCCCCTAGGTATTTCTGAGTTTTAGTCGCCGCTATCCTGCAGCCTTGATTGCTCTAGAGCAGAAGTTGTGCCAGTTCTTAATAAATTTGAATAAGCAAAATAAAATTTAATAAAATCAAGTTGTTAGTGATTAAGTCAGGCAAGACCGAGGATGCGCACATGTGGAGGGTGTAGTACTGCTGTAGCGCTGATGAAACAGTGCCCTGAATAACGGAAATAGCCATATACAAGCCGCAAGGCTAGGCGCTGTGTGGCGGTTGCTCATAACAGGTGGGCGTCTTGCGTTTGATACAGAAGTGCAGGGCGATGTTAAGTATTTGTTTTAACAGTGGTTGCGAGGATGCGAGTGTTTCGTCGTTGATACAAACTAAATGTTCAACGCGAATATCTAGCAGGGATGTTCAATAAAAATATTGATGCGGGGGGGGCTGGATGGCCTAGCAGTCGAGGCGCGCCAAGCGCCTCGATTAGCCAGTGTGTGCTGCGGTAGTGGGGAGTCGGTAACTGCTCGCGCTTTTATCGGCGCGCCAAGCGTATCGGAAGTATTGCCTACACGCGAAATTGACCCAGCAGATGATTAACCTTAGCGGCTAACCCACTTAGGTGTTGGCTGGCTTCACTGGACTGCTCAGCGGCGCGAGCATTGTTGTGGGCCAGACTGGCAGCTTCGGTGACGTTCTGATTGATGTCTTCGACTACGTTCGCCTGTTGCAGAGTGGCGCTGGCAATAGACGCATTCAAACCGGTTAGGTTACGCAGCGATTGGGCAATCTGCTGCAAGCTTTCACCAGCTTGAGTGGCTTGTTCAACCGTCAGTTGCGAGGCGCGGCTGCTTTCATTAATCACGTTGACTGCCGCCTCCGAATTTTTCTGCAGCCGTTCAATCATGCTGTGGATTTCGGCTGTGGATTTTTGCGTGCGCTGCGCTAACAGACGCACCTCGTCGGCCACCACGGCAAAACCTCGACCTTGGTCGCCGGCCCGCGCCGCCTCGATGGCAGCATTCAGAGCGAGCAAGTTGGTTTGCTCGGCAATGGAGCGAATAACCTCCAGTACCCCACCGATCTGGGTGCTTTCTTGGGCCAGCGACTGGATCACGTCCACTGCTTGATGAATGGTGCCGGAAAGCTGCTCGATCTGGCGCAGGCTACTGCCGATGTTGTTCTGCCCCTGCTGAGCTTGTTCCTCGGCGTTGTGAACTTCGCTGGCAGCGTGCTCGGCGTTTTTTGCCACGTCTTGCACGGCATAGGTCACTTCATTGATGGCGGTGGCCACCAGTTCCATCTGCTGAGACTGCTGGGCGCTTTGTTGCTGACCCTGGTTGGCGCTGTTCCCGAGGGCCTGTGCGGACTGGTCGAGCGCGCCCGAAGCTTGTAGCAATTGACCGATCACGAGTCGCAATTTTTCCGTGAAGGCATTGAAGTGGCTGGCCAGGGCGCTGAGTTCATCCTGCCCATGAGTGTCCATCTGATGCGTCAAGTCGCCCTCGCCACTGGCAATATTGGCCATGGCATTGACGGCCTCGTTCAGCGGTCGGGCAATACTGCGGGCGATCAGCGTGACCAATACGCTCATCAACAGGGCGATCGCCAGGCCGACACCCAAGGCGTGTAATGCTTGATTACGAAATTCAACTTCTAGGTCATCGGTATACACGCCCGAGCCTAGAATCCAGCCCCAGGGTTCAAATAGTTTGACGTAGGAGATTTTCGGCACCGGCTCACTGGCGCCGGGCTTAGGCCAACGATAGGTTACTAGCCCGGCGCCCTGAGTCTTGGCTACCTTGACCATCTCTTGGAACAAGGCCTTGCCGTCCGGGTCTACGTGGCCGAAAAGATTCTGGCCATCCAGCTTAGGATTGATCGGGTGCATCAGCATTGTCGCGGTTAGGTCATTGATCCAGAAGTACTCGTTCTGGTCATAACGCAAACTACTAATCACACTCATCGCCTGTTTTTGCGCTTCCGCACGGCTCAAGGTGCCCGCCGTCTGCAAATCATAAAAATGCGTGAGGACGCCCGTGCTGCTCTCGACTAGATGCTGGGTTTTCTGAGCCTTACCGGTGTAGAGCGTCGTGTGGATCTGCTTTAGCAACAGCCCGCCGAACGTTGCAAGCAACAGTAGAGACACGGCGAGAATAAGCCCCAGGCGGCGGCTGATTGGCAGGTTACGGAGGCTTTGCATAGAAAATTCCTGTTTCTTATGGGTACTGCCAGCGCCCGCTGGCATCTTGATATCTTGTCGGCAGGTGCATAAGGGAGCCGTAAAAGACTGCGGCAACTGTGGCCTGTCTGTTAGCCTTTCGGCCCCGAGGCGTCAAACCTGAGCCTTGCGGGATTTTTCCGTTAAAAATTCTTCTTCGCCCTGGCCGTTCGTCGAGTCGCCAAGGTGATTCATCATATTTGGACGGTGCTTTGCATCGCCACCGGGGAACGCGCATGGAATTGTGGACCGCCGTACAGGCATTGATACTGGGCGTAGTTGAGGGCCTGACTGAATTTTTGCCGGTGTCCAGCACCGGTCACCAGATCATCGTGGCGGATCTGATCGGCTTTGATGGTGAGCGAGCCAAGGTCTTCAATATCGTCATTCAGCTCGGCGCGATTTTGGCGGTGATGTGGGAGTACCGACGCAAGATTCTCGAGGTGATCCTGGGGCTACGTACAGAAGCGCCAGCGCAACGGTTTACGATCAACCTACTGGTCGCGTTTATTCCCGCGGTAATTCTCGGGGTGTTGTTCGCCGACACCATTCACCAATACCTCTTCAACCCCATTACCGTCGCGATGGCCCTAGTAATCGGCGGGGTAGTCATTCTTTGGGCCGAGCAGCGCACGCACCGAGTGCACGCCGAAACAGTCGATGAGATGACTTGGAAAGATGCCCTGAAAATTGGTTTCGCTCAGTGCCTGGCGCTTATTCCCGGCACCTCGCGTTCCGGCGCGACCATTATTGGCGGGCTGCTGTTTGGCTTGTCGCGCAAGACCGCTACCGAGTTTTCGTTTTTCCTGGCGATGCCGACCATGGTCGGCGCCACGGTTTACTCAGCCTATAAATACCGCGAGCTGTTCGAACCAGGCGATTTCGCGGTGATCGCCATCGGCTTTGTCTTTTCCTTTATCTTCGCCATGATCGCCGTGCGGGCGCTGCTAAAATTTATCGGCAACCACAGCTACGCCGCATTTGCCTGGTATCGCATCGTCTTCGGCCTGCTGATTCTGGCGACCTGGCAACTGGGCATGATCGACTGGTCTACGGCCGCCAGCTGATTAGTTGTCGTACCCCAGGTTAGGCGCCAGCCAGCGTTCGCTCACGGCCAGTTCTTGACCCTTGCGTGCGCTGTAGCTGTCGACCTGGTCCTTGTCGACTTTGCCGACGGCGAAGTACTGGGCCTTGGGATGGGCGAAGTACCAGCCACTGACCGAAGCGGCGGGGAACATGGCGTAGTGTTCGGTGATAAACACCCCGCTGCTGCCGGCCTGGCCTTCTTTGGCGGTAGGGTCCAGCAGCTCGAACAGGGTGCCTTTTTCGGTATGGTCCGGGCAGGCCGGGTAGCCGGGAGCCGGGCGAATGCCTTTGTACTGCTCCTTGATCAACTCCTGATAGTCGAGCGCCTCGTCCTGGTCATAGCCCCAATAGGTTTTACGCACCTGCTGGTGCAGCCATTCGGCGCAGGCCTCTGCCAGGCGATCGGTAAGGGCCTTGACCATAATCGCGTTGTAGTCGTCGCCGGCGTCCTGATAGGCCTTGGATACCTCTTCGGCGCCGATCCCGGCGGTGGTGATAAAGCCGCCGACATAGTCGGTAATGCCGCTGTCCTGGGGCGCGACAAAGTCAGCCAGGGAGAAGTTGGGTTTACCGTCCACGGTGATGATCTGCTGGCGCAAGTGATGCAGAGTGGCCAGCGGCTGGCCGTCGTCGGTGTAGAGCTGCAGGTCGTCGTCCTGAACCTGATTGGCTGGCCAGAAGCCGAACACCGCGCGGGCGCTGATCTGCTTTTCGGCGATCAGTTTTTTCAGCAATGCCTGAGCGTCGTTGAACAAATCGGTGGCGGCTTCGCCCACCACTTCGTCGGTCAGGATACGCGGGTATTTGCCGGCCAGATCCCAGGCAATAAAGAACGGCGTCCAGTCGATGTACTCGGCCAGGGCATTAAGGTCGATATTGTCCAGCACCTTGACCCCAGTAAAGGTCGGCGCCACCGGCGCGTAGCCAGCCCAGTCGAATACCGGCTTGTTCGCCACCGCAGCGGCGTAGCTTAGGCGTTTGGTGCGCGCGCTACGGTTAGCAGTGCGGGCGCGTACTTCTATATAGTCCTGGCGGGTTTTTTCGACGAAGCCAGCTTTTAGCTCGGCGGACAATAACTGGGTGGCCACGCCCACGGCGCGGGAAGCGTCGGTGACATAGATCACCCCATCGTTCTGGTATTTAGGCTCGACCTTCACCGCGGTGTGCGCCTTGGAGGTGGTGGCCCCGCCGATCATCAACGGCAGGGTGAAGCCCTGGCGCTGCATCTCGCGGGCAACATGGACCATCTCGTCGAGCGAGGGAGTGATCAGCCCGGACAAGCCAATGATGTCGCATTTCTCGGCGATGGCCGCTTGCAGGATTTTCTCCGCCGGCACCATTACGCCCAGGTCGACGATGTCGTAACCGTTACAGCCGAGCACCACGCCGACGATATTCTTGCCGATGTCGTGGACGTCGCCCTTCACCGTGGCTAGCAGAATCTTGCCCTTGGCGACCGGTTTGTCGCCTTTTTCCAGCTCGATAAAGGGAATCAGATGCGCCACGGCCTGCTTCATTACTCGGGCGGATTTGACCACTTGCGGTAGAAACATCTTGCCGACCCCGAACAGGTCGCCGACCACGTTCATGCCGGCCATCAGCGGACCTTCGATCACTTCGATGGGTCGCGCACATTGCAGGCGAAACTCTTCGGTGTCGGGCACGATATGGCTGGTGATGCCCTTAACCAGCGCGTGCTTAAGCCGCTCGCTGACGTCCCAGCTGCGCCATTCCTCGGTCTCGATTTCCTTGACGCTGCCATCGCCGCGGTAATTATCGGCAATGGCCAGCAGGGCCTCAGTGCCCTCGGGGTTGCGGTTGAGCACGACGTCTTCGACGCATTCACGCAGCTCTTTGGGGATCTGGTCGTAGATTTCCAGCTGGCCGGCGTTGACGATGCCCATGCTCAGGCCGTTCTGGATGGCGTAGTACAAGAACACCGAGTGAATGGCTTCACGCACCGGGTTGTTGCCGCGAAACGAGAACGAGACGTTGGACACGCCGCCCGAGGTCAGGGCATGAGGTAAGTGGTCGCGGATATAAGCGCAGGCTTCGATGAAGTCCACCGCGTAATTGTTGTGTTCCTCGATGCCGGTGGCGATGGCAAAGATGTTCGGGTCGAAGATGATGTCTTGGGGCGGGAAGCCCACTTCATTGACCAGAATATCGTAGCTGCGTTTGCAAATATCCCGCTTGCGCGCGGCGGTGTCGGCTTGGCCTTTTTCGTCAAAGGCCATCACCACCACGGCCGCGCCGTAGCGCTTGCACAATGTAGCGTGCTGTTTGAACTGCTCGACGCCTTCTTTCATCGAGATCGAGTTGACGATGCCCTTGCCTTGGATGCACTTAAGGCCGGCTTCGATCACTTCCCATTTGGAGGAGTCGATCATGATCGGCACCCGGGAAATATCCGGCTCGCCGGCGATCAGATTCAGGAAGGTGACCATCGCCGCCTTGGAGTCGAGCATGCCCTCGTCCATGTTGATGTCGATAATCTGCGCGCCGGCTTCCACCTGCTGCAGGGCGACTTCGAGGGCTTCGGTGTAGTTGTCGTCGCGGATCAGCCGGGCGAAACGCGCCGAGCCGGTAATATTGGTGCGCTCACCGACGTTCACAAACAGCGAGCTGCGATCGATGGTAAAGGGTTCCAGACCAGACAGGCGGCAGGCCTTGGGAATGTCCGGAATCACCCGCGGCGGGTACTTGGCCACCGCCTGGGCAATCGCCTGGATATGTTCAGGCGTGGTGCCGCAGCAGCCGCCGACGATATTGAGAAAGCCGCTCTGGGCGAATTCCTCGATCACCGCTGCGGTTTGCTCCGGGGTTTCGTCGTATTCGCCGAAGGCATTCGGCAGGCCGGCATTTGGGTGGGCCGAAATTCGCGTGTTGGCTTTGTTTGACAGCTCTTCCAGGTAGGGCCGCAGGTCTTTGGCGCCCAGGGCGCAGTTCAGTCCGACCGAAAGCGGTTGGGCGTGGCTCACCGAGTTCCAGAACGCCTCAGTGGTTTGCCCCGACAGGGTGCGACCGGAGGCATCGGTGATGGTGCCGGAAATCATGATCGGCAGCTCGATGCCCAGTTCGTCGTACACCTGAAGCACGGCAAAAATCGCCGCCTTGGCATTCAGGGTGTCGAAGATGGTTTCGATCATGATCAGGTCGCTGCCACCCTCGATCAAGGCGCGGGTGGCTTCGCTGTAGTTCTCGACCAGTATGTCGAAGGTGACATTGCGAAATCCCGGATTATTCACATCCGGCGACAGCGAACAGGTGCGGCTGGTTGGCCCCAGTACGCCAGCGACAAAGCGGGGCTGCTCGGGAGTTTCCAGGGTCTTGGCGTCGGCGACCCGGCGGGCCAGGCGCGCGCCTTCCAGATTCAGCTCATAAACCAGCGCCTGCATTCCGTAGTCGGCCTGGGACACCTGGGTTGAGTTGAAGGTGTTGGTTTCCAGAATGTCGGCGCCGGCGTCCAGGTAGGCTTTTTCGATGCCGCCGATTACGTCCGGCTGGCTGAGAATCAGCAGGTCATTGTTGCCCTTCAAGTCCTGGGGCCAATCGGCGAAGCGCGCGCCGCGAAAATCGGCTTCTTCCAAGTGGTGGCTCTGAATCATGGTGCCTGTACCGCCGTCCAGAATCAGGATGCGTTCTTTAAGCGCCTGTTGCAGGGCGTGGAGGCGGGAAGTGCGGTCGGTCAGGCTCTGGGACATGTGAATGGCTACCTGATGAAGCGAAAACGAGAAGGCGCATATGATAACAAACCTGTCGGTTTCTGCGGGTATCCCAGCTTTTGTATGAATAGTACTCATGTTGCGCGCCTGGGTGACATGCCCGCGTGACGCGCCTATCTGCGTTAGGCGCAAACGCTATCTGATTGGAGTTACGCGCCCAGGTTACGTACCGGTGGCGAGGTTCTCTGCAATACGCAGCGTTAGATAGACAGCAGACGTGAGGCTGATTATTTATTGATCTTTTTAGGCGCGTAGCAGTCTGACTTTCCATGCAGTGCTGGCTGGCGCAATGGCAATATGCGCTCAGCCGGTGACCCAAGTAGTTGGTGTGGCAAGGCATCAACGGCAGAAAGAGGACGCTGGAAGATGCTGGTTTCCGTGCAAGCGCTGAGGGCCTTGGCGGCGTGGCTGGTGGTGATGCACCACGTCATGCAGATTTTTTTCGACTTCAAGGGCGACAGCGTATTAGGGCAACTGCTGGTGGAGAAGGGCGCCGTGGGCGTGGACATCTTCTTTGTCATCAGCGGTCTGGTGATTTACCTCTCGACCCAGGGCCGACAACAGTCGCCCGGGCACTTTATGCTCAATCGAATATTACGTATCGCGCCGGCCTATTGGCTGTATTCGGCGCTGATGGCGCTACTGCTGCTGTTCGCACCGGCCCTAATGCCGGGGCAGCAAGGCTTCGAGTTGACGCATTTCATCCAGTCACTGTTGTTTATTCCTGCCGAAAATCCGGGTGGTTTCGGTTTGTTTCCGACCCTGAGCGTCGGCTGGACGCTCAATTACGAAATGCTCTTCTATCTGCTGCTGTCCCTGACGTTTCTGCTGGGCGAGCGCTATCGTCTGTTGATGGTCGGCGCGACGCTGGTGCTGGTCAGCGATGTTCTGGCGCCGGCCGGCGTGGTGAGCAGCTTTTATGGCAACGCGATCCTCTATGAATTTCTTCTGGGTGTGGCCATCGGTATGGGTTATCGCCGGGGCTGGATTGTCCCGCGTCTATGGTTACCGCTGCTGGCGCTGGGCATTGCGCTGACGGCGCTCTATCTGCTGGATTCCTCCCAGCGATTAGTGAACTGGGGCTTGCCCTGCGCGCTTATAGTCGTGGCCGGGGTGTCTTTAGAAGAGTATTTCAAGGGCAATCGTGTGCTCAAGGTGCTGGGCGACTGGTCTTACTCTGTGTATCTGCTGCATGTGCTGGTGTTGTCGGTTGGTTATGCGCTGGGCCAGCGTTATGGGTTGCAACCGTACGGGGTAATCGGGGTGTGCCTGCTCCTCACGCTGCTAGGTTCCTGGGTCAGTTTCGAGCTGGTCGAGAAGCGCCTGCATCGATACCTCAAGGCACTACTGGCGGCCCCACCTCGATCGGCGCCGACGTTGCAACTATCCCGACAAGAACACTAGGACTTTATTCGGTTGCCGCTATTGGCGTAAACTCGGCCCACGTTTGCGAGGAGTCGCCATGAGCGCCATTACTATTACCGAAGCTGCCCAAGACTATTTGGCCGATCTGCTGAGCAAGCAGAACGCCACGGGTATTGGCATCCGTGTGTTTATCACCCAGCCGGGCACCCAATACGCCGAAACCTGCATTGCCTATTGCAAGCCTGGTGAAGAAAAGCCAGAAGACACTGTGCTGGCGTTGAAAAGCTTCACCGCTTATATCGAAGCGTTGAGCGAGGCCTTTCTAGATGACGCGGTCGTCGACTACGCCACCGATCGTATGGGTGGCCAACTGACCATCAAGGCGCCGAACGCCAAGGTGCCGATGGTCAATGCCGACAGCCCGATCAACGACCGTGTCAGCTATTACCTGCAGACCGAAATCAACCCCGGGCTGGCCAGCCACGGTGGCGAAGTCAGTTTGATCGACGTAGTCGAAGACGGCATTGCGGTGTTGAAGTTTGGCGGCGGTTGCCAAGGCTGCGGCCAGGTCGATCTGACCCTCAAGGAAGGCGTCGAGAAGACCCTGCTTGAGCGCGTTCCGGAGCTGAAAGGCGTGCGCGATGTGACCGACCATACCAACAAAGAAAACGCTTACTACTAGGCAAAACGTAACCAGAGAACGCTTAAAAAAATGTGCAGTAGTCAGCATGAAAAAAGGTGGCCTTATGGCCACCTTTTTTGTGGGTGTATTTAAGCGTTATTCCAAGAAATCCGCGGCTCTGTTAGCAAAAAATCATGTCGGTTCCGTTAAGATGAGCTCCCGCACTGGCGCGCTGTCATGCCGGTGTGCCGTCTCGCCAGTTTAGGCTCAGCAGTCGCGCATCGCTGCATGGCCCTGTACAGTCAACCAAAGCGACTACATGCCATCAGAAGCGAATACCGCGTGCATAAGAAGTGCCGTTCATGACCCTCAGCTCTCTGCTTATTTGTGACGACTCCGCCATGGCGCGCAAGCAGTTGTGCCGAGCGCTGCCCGCTGACTGGCCGGTATCCGTTACGCAAGCAGCCAGCGGCGTGCAGGCTATGGAGATTCTCCGGCATGGTCAGATCGATGTGATGCTGCTCGATCTGACCATGCCGGATATGAACGGCTACCAAGTGCTGGAGGCGTTACAGGCGCAAAATCTGTCTTGCAAAGTCATCGTGGTGTCTGCCGATGTGCAAGAGCAAGCCGTCCAACGTGTACTGGAATTGGGCGCCTTGGCCTTTGTGCAGAAACCGGCCCATCCGGACCTGCTCAAGCAGACCTTGCACCGGCTGGGGTTGCTGCCTGCGGTCGGTGTCACAGGGCTGCAGCCCGGGCAGCCCGCTGGCGATCTTGACCAGACGCCCGGCATCGGTTTTACCGATGTTTTTCGGGAAGTGATCAACGTCGCTATGGGGCGTGCTGGCGCTTTGCTGGCGAAAGTGCTGGGTGTTTTCGTTAAGCTGCCGGTGCCCAATGTCAGCATGTTCGAGGTGGGCGAGCTGCATATGGCCCTGATCGACGCCCAGCGCGGCGACGGTCTCACTGCCGTGTGTCAGGGTTTTATCGGGGGTGGCATCGCCGGCGAAGCGCTGCTGATTTTTCATGACTCTGAAGTGGGCGATATGTCCCGGTTGATGCACGGTAAGTCACCCGACTATTCGGACATGGAAATGCTCATGGACCTGTCGAGTGTGCTGATTGGCGCCTGCCTGGGCAGCATCGCCGAACAAGTGGATGTGCATTTTTCTCAAAGCCATCCCGTGGTGCTGGGCGAGCATGCCTCGATCGATGAATTGATTCGGCTTAACAGGCCTCGCTGGAAAAATACCCTGGCCGTAGAAATTAGTTACAGCATCGAAGGGCATAATATTCATTTTGATTTACTGTTGCTCTTCACCGAAGATTCGGTGGCGCTGCTGTCCCACAAGCTTGAATACCTGATGAATTAAGTATGAGCGATCCTTTTGATTTAAACGAGTTTCACTGGCTGCTGGCAATCGTGCAGAGCATAGATGTCGGCGTCGTGGTGCTGGATCGTGACTGCCGCATACAGGTGTGGAATACCTTTATGGAAAACCGCTCAGCACGGCTGCCCAGCGAGGTGCATCAACAGTCCTTGTTCAGCCTGTTTCCCGAAATTGATGAAATGTGGTTCCGCCATAAGGTGCAAAACGTGCTTACTCTGGGTACGCCCGCGTTCACTATCTGGGAGCAACGTCCATACTTGATGCGGTTCAAAAATTACCAACCGATCACCGGGCAAGAAGAATTCATGTTTCAAAACACTACGTTGCTGCCATTGCAGGGCATCAATGGTCGCACTGAGAATAGTTGTTTAATTATTTATGACGTGACCAGTGTAGCGGTGAATAAACATCAGTTGCAGACGGCCAATCTACAGTTGCAGCAGCTTTCGCGAACTGATCGGTTGACCGGTCTGCACAATCGCGGTTACTGGGAAGAGTGCCTGGCGCATGAATTTGCCCGGCACCGGCGCTACCACAGTATGGCTGCGTTGGTGATGTTCGATATCGATCACTTTAAATCGATTAATGATACCTATGGCCACCAGGCGGGCGACAAAGTGATTCAGGCTGTCGCCGAGGTGATGCGCGAGCAGGTTCGCGACACTGATTATGCTGGGCGTTATGGCGGTGAGGAATTTGTGATTTTGCTCCCCGACGTCGACAGTCGTGCGGCGGGGCTATTAGCCGAACGTTTACGCTTGGGTATCGAGTCCCTACAGGTTAGCTATGAAGGGCAGAAAATCCCTTTCACCATTAGCCTGGGTGTGGCCGATCTGAGCCAGCCAGCGGAGCAGCATCAACAGCTGATCGAAAGAGCCGATCAGGCGATGTATGTATCGAAGGCAAATGGACGAAATCAAATTAGCTTCTATACCGACGAAGTGCTTGAAGAAATATAATTCGACGGTTTTGCCTATGCATAAAGGTGTAACTGCTTGAAGTAAAAGGTATTACACCGTTGTGCGGAGCGCGCAGATCCAACAATTTTTTTATGTATACACTTAACCCGCCGGCTGAATCGAACTCGCAGTTGCTGCGATCCGCCTTCAGAGATATAAACCCAGCGTTGGGTCGGTGGGGTCAGGCAACAGTTCACTTCGAACGGGCCACAGCGTCCCCAAGTATTGCTTGTGCAGGTGGACTATTTTTTTCCGGCGTTAGACACCAATGCAACGGGCATGTTCCAAGGCATTAGATCGTAACCTTGCTGGCTGAGCTCGCTACGGTATTTTGTCAGCATGCTGGCCAGTTGCTCTGGGTCGCTGTAAATGCTGGAGGATAATTGGGTGCGGCCCAGCGGACGAGTGCTGATGCGGTCGATTACGGTCAGGCTGACAGTGCCGCTGCCGTCTTGCGGAGCCCACGCCACGCATTGAAAGGGTTCAAAAGCGTGTCCAGCAATTAATAAAGCGTCGTTAAAACGCAACGGGGCATTCATGGTGCGGTATCTCCGGGGGATATTCCCAAATCACATTAATAACCAGCAACGCGGCGCGCTGTCAGGGCCTATATAGCTGTTGATGATACGGGCAGGCATACAAGTCACATTAATCTTATAAATAGTCGAAAATTTTATAAATTCGTGAATTGATACGCTGCACTCTCAATAACCATTGGCTAAAATCATTGTGACGCCTAGTGCGCACTAAACCAATCCTCTATTGAGGTGTTACTTTATTGTCTAGTAAGCACCTACAGCGCTACTGGCTAAACACTTACAATGTTCATAAGGCAGTGTAGTACTTGATAGCTTAAAACGCTTTTTCGGATACTGCATTCAAGCGTTGGTTAGCGGAATCCCCCACGCTCACTCCAGCTCCAACCAGATCGGTGCATGGTCGGAAGGCTTCTCCATGGCGCGCAGATCGTAATCCACTCCGGCAGCCTTGATCCGCGATTGCAGGCCGCTGGAAGTCATTATCAGGTCGATGCGCAGGCCGCGCTTGGGTTGGTCCTCAAAGCCACGGCTGCGGTAGTCGAACCAGCTGAAGCGATCATTCACCTCAGGGTAGAGGTGGCGAAAGCTGTCAACCAAGCCCCAGTCCTTGAGGCTGGCCAGCCACTCGCGCTCTTCCGGTAAAAAACTGCACTTGCCAGTCTGCAGCCAGCGCAGGCGGTTTTTTTCGCCAATGCCGATGTCGCACTCTTGCGGCGAAATATTAATGTCGCCCATCACCACCAGCGGCTGGTCGGGCTGGAACTGGCTTTGCAACAGCGCCTGCAGGTCGGCGTAAAAGCGGGTCTTGGCTGGGAACTTGGTCGGGTGTGCGCGATTTTCGCCTTGGGGGAAATAGCCGTTCATAACCGTTATCGGCTGGCCCTGTTCATCGGCGAAGGTACCCCAAATGAAACGTCGTTGTGCGTCTTCGGTATCTCCAGGAAAGCCTTTATGCAGAGTCAGGGGCGCTTGGCGCGAGAGCAGGGCAACGCCGTAATGGCCTTTTTGGCCATGAAAATTCACTTGGTAACCCAGCGCTTCGATTTGCGCGTGGGGGAACTGCTCGTCAGAGACTTTAGTTTCCTGCAGGCCGATGATATCGGGATGATATTTGTCGATCAGCGCCGCCAGTTGGTGCTCTCTGGCGCGCAGACCGTTGATATTGAAGGAGACAATTTTCATGGGCCAATCCCTACTGGGCAAAAGGCGATGCTAGCCGATCGGTTGGCTTGGTGGCTACGCAGGAAAAGCGGTGCTAACGTGACGGCGACACTATAGAGGTCACCCCGCATGCATTTATCTTCCTCGGTACCCGTCGTTCAAATGCTCGATAGCAGCTTCATCCCAGAAGCCCGCTCATTGCTGTACCACGCCTACCGTCACGAACCCACTTTCACCTATCTGTTCGAATCTACGCGGCCGGGTTATGAGCATCGAGTCCGCGCCACTGTGCGCGAACTGGTGCAGCAGCATTTTTCCGAAGATTTGCCAGCCATCGGCCTATTGATCGACGACCGCTTGATTGGTATCGCGTTGATCGCACCGCCCGAGCGCCGGCTGGGGATTACCGAAAGCTGGGGCTGGCGCATGCGCATGCTGCTGACCGCGGGCTTTCGCTGCACCAAACGCTATCTGGCCTATCATGATGCGGTGCTCGCCTGCCTGCCGTCGGGGGCGTATCACGTATTGCCATTAATGGCCGTGCACCCGCAATTTCAGGGCAACCATCTGGGTGAGCAATTGCTTGAAGCCCTGCATAACTGGTGCGCCGAAGATGCCCGCTCCCAAGGTGTCGTGCTAGATACTGGGAATGCGCATTATCTGGACTTCTATAAGCGTCAGGGCTACCAGCAGATCGGCGAAGTAGCGATAGGACCGGTGGTCGAACATGTGTTTTTCCACCCCAATCCGCAAGCCGTGATGCAGGCCAGCGCCTGAAACCCCTGCTATTATTTTATAGGTAATGGGTAAGTGTACAGCCCTGCTTAACACTGCCCTAGAAGGCCTCTCTGCTCGGGTTAGCATCGTATCAATGACCGTTAAGAATCGACTCTGGTTGCTGCCACTGCTGCTGCTAGCCGGGCTGGCAGCCGCGGCACAAGAGCAGCTGGATATCCGCATCACTCCGGCCAACTCGGACCTGAAAGCCAATATTCAAGGCTACTTGGGCAGCCTTGCCGAGCGCGATGAACAAAGCCTGCGGCGTTTTAGCCGGGTGGCTGAAGCGCAGGCACAGAAGGCCGCTCAAGCGCTGGGCTATTATCAGGCGCAGATCAGCAGTCAAGTTCAAGAGGGCGATCCGCCGCGGCTGATTCTGCAGATTCAGCCGGGCGAACCGCTGCGCTTGCGCCAGGTAAACATTCGCCTGGAAGGTCCGGCGCGCGATTTTCCACGCTTTCGTCTGCCCGACAGTCAGCTCCTCAAACCGGGCGCTGTGCTCAACCATGGGCACTACGAAGATGCCAAAAAACTGATCCAGAATCAGGCTGCACGCTATGGATTTTTTAGCGGCCAGTTTACCCAGCAGCGTCTGAGCATCGACCCGCCGGCCGGCAGCGCCGATATCGATCTGCTCTATGTCAGCGGCCCGCGTTATGCCTTGGGCCCCGTCACGTTCGAAGGCGATACGCCCTTCGACAGTGAACTGCTGCAGCGCATGGTGCCGTTTAATCCAGGCACGCCCTACGACTCGGAGCGCATCGCCGAGCTGTATCAGGCACTGCAAAGCAGCGGTTATTTTGCCAGTGTGCGGGTGGATGCCGCGCCGACCCAGGCGGTCGGCGAGCAGATTCCGGTCACGGTTGTGCTGAGCACCCGCGAACCGCGAACCCTGGGCCTGGGCCTGGGCTTTTCCACTGATGTGGGGCCGCGTGGGCGGGCCAACTGGACCCGTCACTGGGCCAATCCGCAAGGCCACAGTTATGGCGCAGAAATGGAGCTGTCTGGCCCTCGGCAAAATGTCGGGCTCTGGTACGACATTCCCGGTGATCCGCCGTTGACCGATAAATGGCGCTTCGCCGGCGGCTATCAAAGCCAGGATATAGCCGGCACCGACAGTTCCAGCCGTCTGCTTACTGTCGGGCCCGAATGGCACAGCAAGCGGCCCAGCGGCTGGCAACGGGTGCTCTCGCTGAAATACCAGTACGAGCAATATGAATTGGGCGACGATTCCGGCCTCAGTCACTTGCTTCTGCCAGGGGTCAGTTATGCCTATTTGCGCAGCGACAACAGCATTGATCCGAGCCGCGGCTATCGTCTGCAGTTCGATGTAGCGGCGGGCAAGGAGGGGTTGCTGTCCGATACCGATGTGCTGCACAGCAATATGCTGCTCAAGGGCCTTACCACTCAGTGGCAAAACCATCGCTTTCTCGGTCGCCTGCAACTGGGCGGCACCTTCACCAGCGACTATGCGGCAGTGCCGCCGTCGCTGCGCTTTTTTGCCGGTGGCGATCAGAGCGTGCGCGGCTATGACTACCAGAGCTTGTCCCCGGAAAATAGCGATGGTGACCGAGTTGGTGGGCGCTATTTAGTTGCCGGTAGCCTCGAATATCAATATTCCATAGCTGAGCGCTGGCGGCTGGCAACCTTCATCGACCAGGGCAATGCGTCCAACTCGCTGGGTTTTGGCTCACTGAAAACCGGGGTTGGTTTTGGCCTGCGCTGGGTCTCGCCAGTCGGCCCGCTGCGCCTGGATCTGGCCCATGCGTTGGATGACGAGGGTGGCATTCGCCTGCACTTTTCCATGGGGCCGGAACTGTGACGGCAACGCCTAAATCCAAGGGCTCGGTTAGTAAAGTTGTGGCCTGGAGCCTGCTGGGAATATTGACGGCGTTGCTGCTGCTGGGCGCCGGTCTAGCAACGCTATTAGGCACCGAGCGCGGCAGCCGTTGGGTCTTGGACCAGGTGCCCGGCCTGCAGGTCGATAATTTCAGTGGACGGCTGGGCGGCCACTGGCGCGCCGATCGGCTGCGTTGGCAGCAGGCGCAGGACCTCGTCGAGTTGCAGGCGCCGCAGATGGCCTGGTCGCCGGCCTGTCTGCTGCGGCTAACCTTGTGCCTGCAGCGGCTCGAGGTCGAACGAATCACCCTGGTATTTGCGCCGGGCAGCGACCAGCCAGACAGCGCCTTGAGTTTGCCGGACATCAAGTTGCCGTTGGCCCTCCAATTGGGCGATGTGCGCATCGGCAGCCTGCTGCTTAACGGCAGCGAGCAGCTGCGCGATCTGCACCTGGCGGCGAACTGGACCGAGCAGGGCCTGCGCATCAATCGCCTGCGCTTGCAACGCGATGAGCTGTCGCTCGATCTGCAGGGCGAGCTACAGCCCCAGGGTGACTGGCCGCTGGAGCTGGATGGCATTCTCAAACTACCGGCGCCCGAGCCACAACCTTGGGCGCTGGCGCTGCACATTCAGGGCGAACTGCTCAATAGCCTGCAGGTGACAGGTGAGAGTTCGGGGTATCTAGAGGCGCAGCTCAACGGGCAGTTGCAGCCTCTGGCGGAGCATTTACCGGCCACATTGAGCCTTCGCGCCGAGGCGTTCAAGGCCAGCAGCGCGCTGCCCGACACCCTGCGTCTGGAGCAATTGGAGTTGACGGCGGCCGGTGATCTGGCAAGCGGCTATCAGCTTCGCGGCAGCGCGCGGTTGCCCGGCGAAGGCGGGGCGGTCGACCTGGACCTGCAAGGTCGGGTCGACAGCCAAGGCGCAGAGATCGCCGCGCTGAAGTTGACCGCCAGCCCCGAGCAGCGGGTCACGCTCAGCGGTCAGCTGGACTGGCGCGAGGCCCTGAGTGCCGAAGCCCGTTTCGACTGGCTGGATTTTCCCTGGCGGCGTCTCTACCCCGACGTGGCAGAGCCGGCCGTGGCCCTGCGTAGTTTGACCGGCGAAGTCTATTACCAGAATGGCAATTACCTGGGCAACTTCGCCGCCGCGCTGGACGGCCCGGCCGGCGCATTCAGCCTGAGCAGCCCGGTCAGCGGCGACCTGACTCAGTTGCACCTGCCCGATCTGCAGCTGCAAGCAGGCAAGGGCACGGCCAACGGTCGCCTGACCCTGGGTTTTGCCGAGGGTATTACTTGGAACACCGCGCTGCAGCTCAGCGCACTCGATCCGGCCTATTGGCTGGCGGAACTGCCCGGAAGCCTGGCCGGACCCTTGCGCAGCCAGGGCCGTTTCCAGAATGAGCAGCTCAGCCTGAGCGCCGATCTGGATCTCAAGGGCCAGCTGCGCGGCCAGCCGGCGGTGTTGGCTGCGCAGGCCAAAGGCGAGGGCGAAAACTGGAGTCTTGCCGGTCTGCAGTTGCGCCTGGGAGCCAACCGAATCGAGGGCCAGGCCAGTCTCGCTCAGCGCGCGGATAACGCAGTGCTGGAGGGTCAATTGAAGCTAACACTACCGCGTCTGGCTCAGCTCTGGCCGCAGTTGCAAGGCCGGCTCGCGGGCCGTCTGGACCTCGCCGGCACGCTCAAGGCGCCGCAAGGGCGGCTCAAACTGCAAGGCCACGACCTGGCAATGGCCGAGCAACGGTTGCGCACGCTGACGCTCGACGCCAGCCTTGATCCGGCTCAGCGCGGGCGGCTCAAACTGAGCGGCGAAGGCATTCGCCTCGGCGATACCGTACTGGGTAACGTGCAGGCCAACGCCGAAGGCGATCGTCTGCGCCAGCAACTGGAACTTAGTCTGCAGGGGCCGTTGCTCAATTTGAGCGTGGCGCTGGATGGTCTGCTCGATCAAGGCGCCTGGCGCGGCCGGCTGAGCCGCGGCCAGGTGCAGGCGGGCGGCCAGGATTGGCGTCTGCAGCAACCGGCGCCGCTGGAGCGGTTGGCCTCGGGGCGGGTGCAACTGGGTGCGCAGTGTTGGCGCTCAGGCCCGGCCAGCCTGTGCGGCGAAGCTAATCCGCTGTTTCCCCAGCCCAGCCTGAACTATCGGCTGAAGAATTTTCCGCTGGACAGCCTAGCCCCGTGGCTGCCGAAAGACTTCGCCTGGCAAGGGCAGCTCAACGGCGAAGTGCGCCTCGACCTGCCAGATGCCGGCCCCAGTGGACGCATTCAGCTGGACGCCGGCAGCGGTGTATTGCGCATTCGCGACGACCAACAATGGCTGGATTTTCCTTACGACAGCCTCAAGTTGGACAGCCGCCTGAGCCCACAACGCATCGACAATCAGCTGACGTTCAGCGGTCCCACTCTCGGCGAATTGCGTGTGCAAGCGCAGATCGATCCACGTCCGGCGAGCAAACCACTGCGCGGCACGTTCAGCCTCAAGGGCCTTGACCTGGCCGTGGCCCGGCCCTTCGTGTCGATGATCGAGACGCTGGCCGGGCAACTGAACGGTAGTGGCACCCTGAGCGGCGGCCTGCTCGCGCCCTTGGTAAATGGCCAACTGACCCTCAGCAATGGGCAGATCGCCGGCGGCGAGCTGCCGACCACTATCAAGAACCTGCAACTGCAGGCGCTGATTGCCGGTGAGCGCGTGCAGCTAAACGGCGATTGGCGCAGTGGCGAGCAGGGCCGTGGCACTGTCGCCGGCGAACTGCGCTGGGCCGACGGTTTGACGGCTGATCTACGCCTGCGCGGCTCTCGTCTGCCGTTGGCGTTCGAGCCTTATGCGCAGCTTGAAGTCGAACCGGACCTGAAGTTGAGCCTCAGCGGCGAGCAACTGGCCATCGTCGGCACGGTGTTGGTGCCGCGTGGCAAAATCAAGATCCGCGCACTGCCGCCCAGCACCGTGAAGCTCTCCGGGGACGCGGTGATCGTCGGCGTGCAGACCGAGCCGACGCAACCGGGCCGGGCGATCGCCATGGACATCACTCTGATTGTCGGCCAGGACCGCCTGAGTTTCAGCGGTTTTGGCCTGACTGCGGATGTGCGGGGGCGTCTGCAGATTGGCGATAATCTGGACAGCCGCGGCGAGCTGAACCTGATCAACGGCCGCTACCGGGCCTATGGCCAACGCCTTACCTTACGCCGCGCACGCCTGCTGTTTGCCGGCCCGCTCGATCAACCCTTTCTGGATATCGAGGCGATTCGCCAGGTCGATGACGTGGTGGCTGGCTTGCGTCTGACCGGCAATGCCGAGCAGCCGACCAGCGTGGTTTTTTCCGAACCGACCATGAGTCAGGAGCAGGCGCTCTCCTATCTGGTACTGGGACGCCCGCTGGGCGGCGATGGTGGCGAGAGCAATATGCTCGGCCAAGCAGCGCTTGCGCTGGGGCTGGCGGGCAGCTCCGGTGCCGCCACGGGATTGGCGCAGCGTCTGGGTATCGGCGATTTTCAGCTGGACACCGATGGCAGCGGCGTGACCACCAACGTGGTGGCCAGCGGAAAACTGTCTGAACGGCTGAGCCTGCGCTATGGCGTGGGAGTATTCGAGCCGGCCAACACGCTGGCGCTGCGTTACGAATTGAGCAAACGCCTGTACCTGGAAGCCGCTAACGGCCTAGCCAGCTCCCTAGATATCTTCTATAAGCGCGATTTCTAGAGTGGCCCCTGCATATTCAGTAATAGGCCTGCATTGGGCGCAGCGGTGGTTTTATGCTTAACTCTTTTGCCACATTCGGCGGGTCCAGCTCCGCGGTTATTCGACTGCGCGGCATCCGCTTTAGTCGGTATTTTCCGACTCGTTTTCCCTACCCACAAAAGGATTCGATTCATGACTGAAGTCACCCTGCACGGCACACCTATTCAAATCGATGGCGAGCTGCCACAGATCGGCCAACAAGCTCCGGCGTTTACGCTGGTGGGCAGCGGCCTGAAAGACATCGCCCTGGAAAGCTTTGCCGGCAAACGTAAAGTGCTGAATATTTTCCCCAGCGTTGACACCCCGACCTGCGCCACTTCGGTGCGCAAATTCAATGCCGAAACCAGCAGCCTGGAAAACACCGTGGTGCTGTGCATCTCGGCCGACCTGCCGTTTGCTCAGGCGCGTTTCTGCGGCGCCGAAGGCCTGGAAAATGTGATCAGCTTGTCGACCATGCGTGGCGCCGAATTCCTCAATAATTACGGTGTGGCAATCGCCAACGGCCCGCTGGCTGGCGTTGCCGCCCGCGCCGTGGTGGTGCTGGACGAGCAGAACAAGGTGCTGCACAGCGAACTGGTCAGCGAAATTGGCGACGAACCAGACTACGCAGCCGCCACCGCCGCTCTGAAATAACCCCACTGCAACGCCCCCGGCAATCCCCCTTGCAGCACCCCGAAGCGGGTTGCCGGTTTATACCGTTTTTTTTGCCGTGCCCTCACCTTTTCTAATTCTGCTTCGACCGCTTGGTTTAGCTTCGCCATGCGAGGGTAAAGAGCGGGTAAATAGGCTTTGCTTGGGGCCTGACACTGCTTAAGGTGCAGGCTCTTAAAGCAAGTGACTTCCCGACCATGGCCGACTCGATCAACACTCCTTCCCGTTCCTCGCGCCTCTGGCCGCTGGTTTTGCTGTTGCTGGCGGTGCTGGCGCTGGTCTGGTGGTTCTGGCCGGCACCGGCGACAGAGCCCGTTGGGCGCTGGGGGCGTGACGGCGCAGCGGTGCCGGTGCGGGCGACGACCGTGACCCAGGGCGATTTCGCCATTCAGCTCAAGGCCCTCGGCACGGTCACCGCCTTCAATACGGTAAACGTGCGTACTCGGGTCGATGGCGAGCTGGTCAAGGTCCTGTTCGAGGAAGGCCAGCCGGTGGCCGCCGGTGCGCTGCTGGCGCAGATCGATCCGCGGGCCTATCAGGTTGCCCTGCAGCAGGCCGAGGGCGCGCAGCAGGAAAACCAGGCTCAGCTTAAAAATGCCGAACTCGACCTGGCCCGTTACCGTGGGCTGTTCGCCGATGACTCCATCGCCAAGCAGACCCTGGATACTCAGCAGGCGTTGGTGGAGCAGTACCGCGGCACCCTCAAAAGCAATCAGGCCGACGTGGCTTCGGCGCGCCTGAACCTGGAGTTCACCCAGATCCGCGCGCCCATCGCCGGGCGTCTGGGCTTGCGGCAGATGGATGTGGGCAACCTCTTGAGTCGCGGCGATGCCTTGCCCCTGGTGGTGATCACCCAGACCCTGCCGATTTCGGTGATTTTTACGCTGGCCGAGGGCGACCTGCCGCCGGTGCTCAAGCGCACCCGGGCCGGCGAGCAGTTGATAGTCGAGGCGTGGGACCGCGGTGAACGCGAGAAGCTGGCCGAGGGCGTGCTGGACAGCCTGGACAACCAGATCGACCCCGCCACCGGCACGGTCAAGCTCAAGGCACGCTTCGAGAACGCCGAGCAACTGCTGTTTCCCAATCAGTTCGTCAACGTGCGCCTGCGGGTGCAAACCCGCCACAAGGTCCGCCTGATTCCAGCCGCGTCACTGCAGTTCGGCAATAGAGGCAGCTTCGTCTACGTCATCGATGCGGCCAATAAGGTTGAGGTGCGCCCGGTCCGAGCGGGGCCTAGCGATGGCGTCATGACCCTGGTGGAAGAGGGCCTTGCGGTTGGCGAACGGCTGGTGCTGGAAGGCACCGACCGCCTGCGTGATGGCGGCGAAGTGGAAGTGCTCGGTGAGCCATCGCCCGGCGCCACGCCAGATCTCGCCACGCCGGCCAGCGCCGGGCCGCCCAATGTCGGGCCGAGCGTCGCGCCGGACGCGGACACCGCGCGCGCTGCTGTGCCGGACGCGGCCACGCCAGAGCTCGCTATGCCAGCGGTGGCTGCGCCGCCTATTGTCGCGCCAGCGGTAGCGGCCCCGAAGACTGATACGTCGCGCGTCGCGCCAGCGGATGTCGCAACGCCCGCGGTGAGCGAGCCCAGCGCAGCACGCAGCGTCGAGCCAGTGGTGCGCGAAATCTCATGAACGTCTCGCGGCTGTTTATCCTGCGCCCGGTCGCCACCACGCTGATCATGCTGGCGATCTTGCTCAGCGGGCTGATCGCCTATCGCCTGCTGGCGGTGTCGGCCTTGCCGGAAGTCGACTACCCGACCATCCGGGTGCTGACCCTGTATCCGGGCGCCAGTCCGGAGGTGATGACCAGTGCCGTGACCGCACCTCTGGAGCGTCAGTTCGGCCAGATGGCCGGCCTCAAGCAGATGTCTTCCAGCAGCTCCGGCGGCGCCTCGGTGATTACCCTGCGCTTCAACCTGGAGGTCGAGCTGGATGTGGCCGAGCAGGAAGTGCAGGCGGCCATCAGCGGCGCCAGCAATCTGCTGCCCAATGATCTGCCGGCGCCGCCGGTGTACAACAAGGTCAACCCGGCCGACACCCCGGTGCTGACCCTGGCGATAACCTCCAAGACCCTGACGCTGCCGGAGGTCAATGACCTGGTGGACACCCGCCTGGCCCAAAAACTGGCGCAGATCAGCGGCGTCGGCCTGGTCACGTTGGCTGGTGGGCAACGTCCGGCGGTGCGCATTAAGGTCGATCCCCAGGCTCTGGCCGGCTATGGGCTGAACCTGTCCGATGTGCGCAGCCTGATCAGCGCCGCCAACGTCAACCAGCCCAAGGGCAATTTCGACGGTCCGACCCGGGTCACCCAGCTGGATGCCAACGACCAGCTGCAGAGCCCGGCCGAATACCGCGAGCTGATTCTGAAGTATGAAAATGCCGCGCCGCTGCGCCTCAAGGACGTCGCCGAAATAGTCGACGGCGCCGAGAACGAACGCCTGGCCGCCTGGGCCAACCGCAACGCCGCGGTGCTGATCAATATCCAGCGCCAGCCCGGGGCCAATGTGATCGAGGTAGTGGAGCGCATCCAGGCCTTGCTGCCGGGCATCACCGCGACCTTGCCGGCCAGCGTCGAGGTGATGGTGCTGACCGACCGCACCCAGACCATCCGCGCCGCGGTGCGCGATGTGCAGCACGAACTGCTGCTGGCCGTGGCCCTGGTGGTGCTGGTGACCTTCCTGTTTTTGCGCAAGCTGTCGGCCACGTTGATTCCGTCCATCGTGGTACCGCTGTCGTTGATCGGCACCTTCGGGGTGATGTACCTGGCCGGCTTCACCATCAATAACCTGACCCTCATGGCCCTGACCGTGGCGACGGGTTTTGTGGTGGACGACGCCATCGTCATGCTGGAGAACATCAGCCGTCATCTGGAGGCGGGCGAGACGCCGCTGCAGGCGGCGCTCAAGGGCGCCCGGCAGATCAGTTTTACGCTGGTGTCGCTGACCGTCTCGCTGATCGCCGTGCTGATCCCACTGCTGTTTATGGCCGATGTGGTAGGGCGGCTGTTTCGCGAATTCGCCATCACCCTGGCGGTGGCCATCCTGATTTCCCTGGTGGTGTCGCTGACCCTGACGCCGATGATGTGCGCGCGGCTGCTCAAGCATCAGCCCGAGGCCGAACAGGGGCGTTTCTATCGCGCCAGCGGGGCCTTTATCGACCGGCTGATCGAGCGCTACGGCGTGGCCCTGCAGTGGGTGCTGAAACATCAGCCGCTGACCCTGCTGGTGGCAATCGCCACCCTGGGGTTGACCGTGCTGCTCTATCTGGCGGTGCCCAAGGGGTTTTTCCCGGTGCAGGACACCGGGGTGATCCAGGGCATTTCCCAGGCCCCGCAATCGATTTCCTTCGCTGCCATGAGCGAGCGACAGCAGCGCCTGGCCGAGGTGATTTTGCAGGACCCGGCGGTGGCTAGCCTGTCGTCCTATATTGGGGTGGACGGCGATAACCTGACCTTGAACAGCGGCCGTTTGCTGATCAACCTGAAGCCCCACGGCGAGCGGGAGGTCAGCGCCAACCAGGTAATCGATCGGCTGCGCCCGACACTGGCCAGGTTGCCGGGCATCGAGTTGTTTTTGCAGCCGGTGCAGGACCTGACCATCGAGGACCGGGTCAGCCGTACCCAGTTCCAGTTCAGCCTGGAGACCCCGGACGGCGCCCTGCTGGCTGAGTGGACGGCGAAGTTGGTGGCCGCTTTGCGCGCACAGCCGCAGCTCAGCGATGTCGCCAGCGATGTGCAGAATCGCGGCCTGCAGGTGTTTTTGCAGATCGACCGGGACGCCGCCGCACGCCTGGGGGTGAGCATCGCGCAGATCGACGACGCCCTGTATGACGCCTTCGGTCAGCGGCAGATTTCCACCATCTTCACCCAGGCCAGCCAGTACCGGGTGGTGCTGCAGAGCCAGGACGGCGGTGCCATCGGCCCGGCCGCGCTGGAGCAGATCCATGTGGCCAGTGCCGACGGGCTGCAGGTGCCGCTGACCTCCCTGGCGCGGATCGAGGAGCGTTCGGCGCCTTTGCTGATTAACCATATCGGGCAGTTTCCGGCCGCTACCTTGTCCTTCAACCTAGCCGACGGCGTAGCCCTGGGCGAGGCGGTGGCGGTGATCGAGGCGGCGCAGCGCGAGATCGGCCTGCCGGCTGGCATCCAGAGCCAATTCCAGGGCGCGGCCGAGGCCTTTCGGGCGTCCTTGTCGAGTACGTTGCTGCTGATTCTGGCGGCCATCATCACCATGTACATCGTGCTGGGGGTGCTCTACGAGAGCTATATCCATCCGCTGACGATCCTCTCCACATTGCCGTCGGCGGGGGTTGGCGCCTTGCTGGCGCTGCTGCTGAGTGGCAACGAGCTGGGCCTGATCGCCATTATCGGCATCATCTTGCTGATCGGTATCGTCAAGAAAAACGCCATCATGATGATCGACTTCGCCCTGGACGCCGAACGCAACCAGGGCATGGCGCCCGAGGCGGCCATCTATCAGGCGGCGCTGCTGCGCTTTCGCCCGATTCTGATGACCACCTTGGCGGCGCTGTTTGGCGCGTTGCCGCTGATGCTGTCCACTGGCTCCGGCGCCGAACTGCGCCAGCCGCTGGGTCTGGTAATGGTCGGCGGGCTGCTGCTCAGCCAGGTGCTGACCTTGTTCACCACCCCGGTGATCTACCTGTACTTCGACCGCCTGTCGCGGCGGGTGAGCGGGCGCAGCGCGGCCGGGGTGACGGTGTGAAGGGGTTAGGTTGGGGCGGGCGTGCGGGCAATCCTGGCATGAGGGTTGCGCGTAGGCGCCAGCCCGCTGGCAATAGGGGATCGCACCGCACTATCGCCAGGCGGCTGTTCGCCGGGATGCCAGACTGCAGCAAGCGGGCTGCTACGGGGGTTGTGGCGTGAATCTCTCCGCGCCCTTTATCCGCCGACCGGTGGCAACCCTGTTACTGAGCCTGGCGATTGTGCTGCTGGGTGCGCTGAGCTTCGGCCTGTTGCCGGTGGCACCGCTGCCGCAGATGGATTTTCCGGTGATCACCGTGCAGGCCAGTCTGCCTGGGGCCAGTCCGCAGATCATGGCCTCCAGCGTGGCCACGCCTTTGGAGCGGGCCCTGGGCAGCATCGCCGGGATCAGCCAGATGAACAGCCGCAGCAGCCAGGGTTCAACCCGGATCATGCTGGAATTCGACCTGGATAAAGACATCAACGGCGCGGCCCGCGAGGTCCAGGCGGCCATCAATGCCTCGCGGCAGATGCTGCCCAGCGGCATGCGCAGCATGCCCAGCTACGCCAAGGTCAACCCGTCCCAAGCGCCGATCATGGTGCTGGCGCTGACCTCCAGCGTGCTGAGCAAAGGGCAGCTTTACGACGTGGCATCAAGCATCGTGGCGCAGAAAATTTCCCAGTTAAGTGGCGTTGGCGAGGTGCAAATCGGTGGCAGTTCGCTGCCGGCGGTACGGGTGGCCCTGGAGCCGCGGCTGCTCGATCAGTACGGTATCGCTCTGGACGAGGTGCGCCAGAGCATCGCCGCAGCCAACGCCAATCGGCCCAAGGGTGCGCTGGAGCAGGGCGCCCGGCACTGGCAGGTGCAGGCCAGCGATCAGTTGGAAAAGGCCGCCGACTACGAGCCGCTGATTATCCGCTACCGCGATGGCGGCGCCGTGCGCCTGGGCGATGTGGCCAACGTCAGTGACGGGGTGGAGGACCGCTATAACAGTGGGTTTTTCAACGACCAGCAGGCTGTGCTGTTGGTAATCAATCGCCAGTCCGGGGCCAATATTCTCGAAACGGTGGAGGCCATTCACGCCGAGCTGCCGGCCCTGCGCGCGGTGATTCCGGGCAGCGTCGAGCTGGCCTTGGCCATGGACCGCTCGTCGGTGATCCGCGCCACCTTGCACGAGGCCGAGCGCACCCTGCTGATCGCCGTGGTGCTGGTGATTCTGGTGGTGTTCGCCTTTCTCGGCCGCTGGCGCGCCGCGCTGATTCCGGCCCTGGCCGTGCCGGTGTCACTGGTCGGCACCTTTGCGGTCATGCACCTGTTGGGATTTTCTCTGAATAATCTGTCGCTGATGGCGCTGATCATCGCCACCGGTCTGGTGGTGGATGACGCCATCGTGGTGCTGGAAAACATCTCGCGGCATATCGAGGACGGCGCCACGCCTATGGCCGCGGCCATCAAGGGCTCCCGTGAGGTGGGGTTTACCTTGCTGGCGATGAATCTGTCGCTGGTGGCGGTGTTTGTCTCCATCCTCTTTATGGGCGGCATAGTAGAAATACTCTTTCGCGAGTTTTCCATCACCCTGGCGGTGGCCATTGTGGTGTCCCTGGTGGTGTCCCTGACCCTTACGCCGATGCTCTGCGCCCGCTGGCTGAGCGCCGAACGTGCGCAGCTATCTAGCGCAGAGCCTGTGCAACCATCCAGCGCCGTGCAGCGTCTCGGCGGGCGCTTTCAGACCTGGCTGTTGCGGCAGTACGCGCGCGGCCTGGATTGGTCTTTGGCGCATGCGCGGCTGGTGTTGTGCAGCCTGCTGGCGACCATTGCGCTGAACGTCTTTCTGTTTATCGAGGTGCCCAAGACCTTTCTGCCCCAGCAAGACACCGGCCAACTAATCGGCTTCGTGCGCGGCGACGACGGCCTGTCGTTTCAGGTGATGCAGCCGAAGATGGAAATCTACCGCCGGGCGGTGCTGGCCGACCCCGCGGTGGACAGCGTGGCGGGCTTTATCGGCGGCAGCGGTGGCATCAACAATGCCTTTGTCATCGTGCGGCTCAAGCCCATGGCCGAGCGCAAGATGTCCGCGCAGAAGGTTATCGAACGGCTGCGCGACACGCTGCCCAAGGTCCCCGGCGGGCGCTTCTTCCTGATGCCCGATCAGGATCTGCAGATCGGCGGGCGCCAGGGTCGCAGCTCAGAAAACGAATACCAGCTGTTGTCCGGTGATCTAGACCTGCTGCGCCTCTGGCTGCCCAAGGTGCGCGATGCGCTGCGAGCCTTGCCCGAACTCACCGACATCGACGCCAGCGAAACCGAGGGCGCCCAGCAGATTCGCCTGCAAGTCGACCGCGAAGCCGCCGGACGGCTGGGGGTGGACATGGCCATGGTCACCTCGGTGCTCAACAACGCCTTTAGTCAGCGGCAGATTTCGACCATCTATGACAATCTCAACCAGTACAGCGTGGTGTTGGAGATTGATCCTCGCTACGCCCAGCACCCCGAGGCCCTGGAGCAGATTCAGATAATCAGCGCCGAAGGCGAGCGGGTTCCGCTGTCGACCTTTGCCCGCTGGGAACGCAGCCTTGAAGAGGATCGGGTCAGTCACCAGGGCCAGTTCGCCTCGGAGAATATCGGCTTCGCCCTGGCCAAGGACGTCAGCCTGGATCAGGCCAGCGCCGCCATCAACCGGGCGGTGGCGCTGCTCAATCTACCCACCGAGGTGCAGGGCTTGCTGGCCGGCACCGGCGGCGCCTTCCAGGCCACCCAGCAAAATCAGCCGTGGATGATTTTGCTGGCGTTAGGGGTGGTCTATCTGGTGCTGGGCATTTTGTATGAGAGTTATGTTCATCCGCTGACTATCCTGTCGACCCTGCCTTCTGCTGGGGTCGGCGCGCTGCTGGCGATCCAGTTGGTAGGCCAGGAATTCAGTCTGATCTCGCTGCTGGGATTATTTTTGCTGATCGGCATCGTCAAGAAGAACGCCATCCTGATGATCGACCTGGCCCTGCAGCTGGAGCGCAACCAGCAACTGAGCCCCAAAGACTCGATTCGCCAGGCCTGTCTGCTGCGCTTTCGGCCGATCATGATGACCACCCTGGCGGCGATTCTCGGCGCGCTACCGCTGATTCTCGGCAGCGCCGAAGGCTCGGAAATGCGCCAGCCGCTGGGCATCGCTATCGTCGGCGGGCTGCTGCTGAGCCAACTGCTGACCCTGTTCACCACCCCGGTGGTTTATCTGTTTTTCGACCGTCTGCGCCATCGCGTCAACCGCTGGCGCGGCGTGCGCACCGATGCCGCCCTGGAAACCCCGTTATGAGCCTCGCTCCGCTTACCGCACCTAAATCTTCGTTGAACTCAGCGTCTGCGCGCGCCCAAACGCTGCCGGTTCCAGTTCCGGCCACGACCACGGTTTCGGTTCTGCTGGCTCTTGCTTCGGCCTCGGCTCCGGGTGAGCAGGCTAGCGTGCGACGAAGCCCCGCCACGCCGCATCAATTCGCCGGGTTTCGGCAAAAAAACCGCCGCTACCCCGCCAGCGTGTGCGGGTGGATGCGCGGCGCAGGTACGTTGCTGCTGGCCCTGAGCCTTGGCGGCTGCGCCCTGGGCCCGGACTACCAGCGTCCCGCGCTGGCCACCCCGGCCCAGTTCAAACAGGCGGAAGGCTGGAGCGCCGCGCTGCCGGCGGATGAACTGGCCCGCGGGCCCTGGTGGCAGCTGTATGGCGATGCCGAGCTGGACGCGCTGGTCGGCCGGCTGAATCTGTCCAACCAGAACCTGGCTGCCGCCGAGGCCCAGTACCGTCAGGCCCGGGCTCTGGTGCGCGGCGCCCGGGCTTCCTTCTATCCGAGCCTGTCGAGCAGCGCCGGGGTGACCCGGGCCGGGCAGGGCGGTGGCGACAGCACGCTGCGCACCAGTGATGGCTTCAGCGTTGGCGGTTCGAATGCCGCGAGCATCTCCAAGAGCTACGACCTGACCCTGAACGCCGCCTGGGAGCTGGATATCTGGGGCAAGCTGCGCCGCTCGCTGGAATCCAGCCAGGCCGACTATCAGGCCAGCGCAGCCGACCTGGCCGCGCTAAAACTCAGCTTGCAGGCCGAACTGGCGCAAAGCTATCTGCAGCTGCGGGTGCTCGACGATCAGCGCCGCCTGCTGGACGCCACGGTGCAGGCCTACGCCCGCTCGTTGCGGCTTACCGAAAACCAGTACAACGCCGGCATCGTGCCCAAGTCCGACGTGACCCAGGCCCTGACCCAGCTGCGCAGCACCGAGGCCCAGGCCATCGACCTGAACTGGCAGCGGGCCCAGTTGGAACACGCCATCGCGGTATTAGTGGGCGTGCCGCCCAGCGAGTTGAGCATCGCGGCGCGCGAGCCATTGCCGGGACTGCCGAGCATTCCCCTGGCGCTGCCTTCCCAGTTGCTGGAGCGTCGCCCGGACATCGCCGCGGCCGAACGCCGGGTGATGGCCGCTAATGCCCGGATCGGCGTGGCCGAAGCAGCTTGGTACCCGGACCTGAGCATTTCTGCCAGCGGCGGTTATCGCGGTAGCAGCTTTGCGGACTGGGTCAACTTGCCCAACCGTTTCTGGTCCTTGGGCCCGGACCTTGCGCTGAGCCTGTTCGACGGTGGCGCGCGGCGCGCCGAGCTAGAGCGCAGCGAAGCGCTCTACGACCAGACCGTGGCGCAGTATCGCCAGTCGGTGTTGGATGGCTTTCGCGAGGTGGAAGACTATCTGGTGCAGTTGCGTGTATTGGAAGCAGAAAGCCTGATCCAGGATCAGGCGCTGACGGCGGCCCGCGAATCTCTACGCCTAGTACAGAACCAGTACCAGGCCGGCGTCCTGGACTACAACGCGGTGGTCAGTGTGCAGGCCACCGCCCTGGCCAACGAGCGCACCAGCCTCAATTTGCTAGGCAGCCGCCTGACCGCCAGCGTGCAGCTGATCGCCGCACTGGGTGGCGGCTGGCGGCTAGAAAATTTAGACGAGCAGTGACGCGTGCGGCAGGCCCTTGGTTTGCACTGTGCAGGCCTCGGGTCAGTTAGGCGCATACCAAGACCCCAATGCCATCATCTTTTTTTGGTGCGCCGTAACCCACCATCGGGCGCTATCCGAACCTCTGTCTGCTGGGTTACCCGGCGCGCTGAATGACTTTGCTGCTGCGCGGCTAGCCCACCTTACGCGGCAGGCCCTTGGTTTTTGGCGGCGATCCACTGCGACAGATATTGGCTGCTTTTGTGCAGATGGTGGCGCAGCATGCCGCCGACGAAATTGCGCTGGCGGTTGCGCTGTAAGTGCCGCTGGGCCTCCAGCAGGCGCTCCAGCAACTGCCGGTGCAGCAGCGCCGCGGCAAATTGCTCAGCCAGAATCTGCGCACCAGCGTCTTGCGCCTGCTGCCACCGCTCCGGGTTTGCATAGAGCGCCACGGCGGCCTCGGCAAACTCGGCGGCAGTCTGCACAACCGCGCCGCCCCAGGGCAGGTCGCCGGGCATACCTTCACTGCCGATCGGCGTGGTCACGCTGGGCGTGCCGCAGACCATAGCGTCGGCCAGCTTGCCCTTGATCCCGGCGCCAAAGCGCAAGGGTGCCAGGCAGACCCGCGCGGCGCTCATCACCCGGTGGGCGTCGTCGGCCCAGCCCAGCACATGAAAACCCTGTTTGGGGTTATGCAGCGCCGTGGCCTTGGGCGGCGGGTAGGCGCCGTAGATATGCAATTGGGCCTTGGGCAGGCGTTGGCGAATCAGCGGCCATAACTGCTGTTTCAGGCACAGCACTGCGTCCCAGTTGGGCGCATGGCGAAAGTTGCCGATGCTGACGAAATGCTCGCGCTGGGCAAACGCCGGGCTGTCCGTGAGTGCCTGAATGCCCATCAGCGGGCAGTGCTGCAGCAGCCCGGCCGGAACGCCGAACTGCTGCTGCAAGAGCTGCATTTCGAACGAGGAAAGCAGCAGCGTCAGATCGCTGCGATAGATAGCGGCCACTTCGCGCTGGGCCATATCGCCGTCGGCCATGGCCGCATACAACTCGGTGGGTTCCGTAGGGAGGCTGAGCAGGGACTCGTTGGGCGGCTGCCCGGCGTCGGCCAGCGCGCTTTTCAGCAGGCGCTGGCGGGCATCGCGCAGGCAGTGTAAATCTACCGTGTCGAGCACCCGCAGGGCCGTAGGACAGGCGCGCTCGACCCGCCAGCCAAACTGTTCTTCGGTGAAGAAGCGGTCGAACAGCACCAGGTCTGGCTGCAGCTCTGCGACGAAGGCGTCGAAGCTGTCGCAGTTCAGGGCGATGCTTTTTTCCTCGACCTCAAGGGCGGCCAGATCGGCGCGGTGTTCCGACAGCGCGGCGGCGCTGGCGAAGATCACCTGCCAGTGCTGGGCGCGGAACAGCTCGATCAGCTCGAACATCCGGCTGCCCGCCGCCGAAGAACGTGGCTCGGGCCAAACATAACCGAGAATCAGGATTTTTTGCGGACGTAGGCTGCTGTGCATGAAAAATGCGCCGAAAAACGGGAAATAAGGGTGGCGGTGGGTGCTGGGTCACGACGGTGATCTGCCAGCCCCGCAGCCGCTTGCTGCAGGATGAAAAAAACCGGTAACCCGGTTTTTTCATTGAGGTACAGGCGCAGCGCTTTGCGCCGGGAAAGGTCCGGCGCGGTTTAATAGGCGCCCATAAAGTCACGCTTGCCAACGTCTACGCCGTTATGGCGCAGCAGCGCGTAGGCGGTGGTGACGTGGAAGAAGAACTGCGGCAGGCCATAGCTGAGCAGGTAGTCCTGGGCGGTAAAGTTGCGCTCTTTGGGTGTGCCTTTGCGGGTGGTGATTTGCCGCGCTTCCTGGCCATCGATCTGCGCCGGCTCGATGCTGGCGAGCAGCGCCTGGGTCTTGCTCAGCAGGTCTTGCAGCTGCTCGAAGCTCTGCTCGTTGTCATCGAATTTGGGAACGTCGAGGCCGGCCAGACGGCAGGACACGCCGCGAGCGAAATCGGCGGCGATTTGCACCTGGCGCAGCAGCGGGAACATATCGGGAAACAGCCGGCTCTGCAGCAGGGCTTCGGGGGCGTAGTTGTTCGCCTCAGCCTGGGCCTGGGCTTTTTCCAGGATGGCACTGAGGCTGCCGAGCATCTGCTGGAAAACGGGCACTGAGGCGGCATACAGGGAAATAGTCATAGTGAATCCTCGCTTGAAAGTGCGGCGATTATACCGTCGCGGGCGTGGGCTATGTGCGCCAGGGTTTTGCCAGGGCGCGCCATTTTTTCCAGGGTTTACGCAGGTTGCGCACGTCGCACTGTTGCCGAGCGTTGAGGCAGCCTCTGACAAAGCTGAGGCTTTCGCTCAGGTGGCGGTGCTCGCCAGGCGCGTCTGCCTGTTCGCTAGATCGGGTGCCCGGCGGCGGGCCTTGGAGTTCGCTCTGCACGTCGCGCAGCAATTCTTCGGCCACGGCGGCATCGTTGAGTTGGCCCAGTTCATCCTGCAGTTTGGTCAGGGCTCGCACGTAGGCGGCCATGGCTTTTTTCGGGTACAGCGCTTGCAAGAATTCGGCGGCGTAACGCATTTTTTTCGCTGCGATGCGCACCCGGTGACGGGCGGCCGGGTCGGCGTCGGTAAGGCCTTTGCCGCGTGTCTGCAGGCGTTTTTGCGCTTTATCCAGGCTTTTTTTGGCGAAGCGGGGCAGCCCAGTATTCAGCTGGTCCAGGTCTGCTTGAGGCGATTCACGCCAGCCGGCGCCTTCGACCCAGGCGCCGAAGTTCAGCATCAGCCGGCTGTAGCGCGGCGCATTGATCCGCGCCGAGGCCGCCAGCTGATGACGCTGGGCGTGCTGTTGGGCGAGCTGGCGCAGGGCGTCGATCGGCTGCGCATTGCTGCTATTGGTCAGCCAGGGCAGGGTCGAATCGAGCAGCACGTCCCAGTCGCGTGCCGGCCCCAGTGCGCTTGCCAAGGCGTCCAGTTGTTTGTGCAGTTCGGTGGGGCAGGGCACGACCTTCTCGAACAGCCGCAAGGCGCTGCGCAACCGGCGCAGGCCGACGCGCAATTGATGCAGGCTTTCCGGCGCTTGCCCATGGGCCACATCGGCTTCGTTCGCCTGGATTTGCGCCAGGCAGTTGTGCACCACGGCTTGAAAAGCCTGCTCCACATTCATGCTTGGCAGCAGGCCCAGCGGTTTGGCTTTAACCGCTTGCGGCGCGGCGAGCAGTGCGTAGCCGCGCTCTGGCGGGCTGCGCCAGTCGAGTTGCAGGGGCACGCTCTTGAGCAGCGCCAGGGCCAGTTCGAACAGGCACTTGGGATGCCCCGAGAGCAATTCCAGAGTGAGCGTATTGAAGGGCAGGCGCTGTTCGCCTTGAGTTAATTCACCTTGCTCCAGGCTCGCGCGCACTTCATCGTCGCCGGGCAGGAGCAGGGCCCATACCTGACGGCTGAGCTGGGTGTGAAACAGCGCCTGCAGGTTGTGCTGGGCGTCGAGGGTGCTCAGCAAGGCATGCCAGGGCTGCTGATCGCCAACCTGTTCGCGCAGGCTGGCAAGGTCAGGCTGCGGGCCGCTGAGCAGAGTCGTCCACTCTTGACGGTGCGCGGCGCGGCGGTCGGTTTTGAGGCTTTGCTGCCACTGCTCGCCCACCCGGCTGACGCACAAATAGCCATGGGCCTGATGAATCTGCAGCGCTGGCGTATCGAAATAGAGCACCGTTTGGGGTTCTGCCTGGGGCGATACCTGAGGCCGTGCGTGCGCCTGTACCAAGGGCCGTTGCAGAGCAGGTTCCAGAGATTCGCTCAAGGCGCGTTCGGCAGTGCTTAACGGGAGTTGTTCGGGCGGCCGCGCGGTGGCGTAGTCACGCAGCAAAGGGTGGCGCTGGAGTTTTTCCACCGCCGCCGCGTCGATCAGTAGGTTGAGTGCTATGTCCATGTGCGTGCTCTGTCCATATGAGGGCCGTGCCCGTAGGAGTGCTATGTAGCCAGCGTCGCCGCGCTTTGACGGCTGCTCGTAGACAGACAACTCTGCCGCGAAATTGTTGTTGGGCGAGTGCGCTCGACTACGCTTGGTGAGTGAGGCCCGCTGCGCACGGCGATGGAATCGATATACGCAAGGAGAGTAGCAATTTGCGATCGAAGATAAAATTTGCAAACACCCAGGAGGACCATCGTTATGTTCCAGACTGACAGCTCGCTGCTGTGCTCCGATGCGCTGGTGCTGTTCGGCGTAACCGGTGATCTTGCCTACAAAAAAATCTTTCCGGCGCTGTACGCCATGGCCAAGCGCGGCGCGCTGGATATTCCCGTGATCGGCGTGGCTTCCTCCGCCTGGGATACCCCGCAACTGCGCCAACGGGTGACCGAGAGCGTGCAGAACGCTGGCGACATCGATGACCGCAAAGCCCTCGACCACCTGCTGTCGAGGCTTAACTACGTGAGCGGCGACTATAACGAGCCCGGCACGTTCAGCGCCATCAAGGCGGCCCTCGGTTCGGCCCGCCATCCGGCGCATTACCTGGCCATTCCGCCAGCGTTGTTTACCACGGTGATTGAGGGGCTCGGCGCCGCGGGGTTGGCCGAGCAGGCGCGGGTAATAGTTGAAAAACCCTTCGGCCGCGATCTGGCGTCTGCCCGTGAGCTCAACCGGGTCGCCTTATCGGTGTTTGCCGCGGACTCGATCTTTCGCATCGACCATTTTCTAGGCAAGGAGGCGATTATGAATATTCTGTATTTTCGCTTCGCCAATGCCTTTCTGGAGCCAATCTGGAACCGCAACTACGTGGCCAGCGTGCAGATCACCCTGTCCGAGCGTTTCGGCGTGGAGGGGCGCGGCGGGTTTTACGAAACTGTCGGTTGCCTGCGCGATGTGATCCAGAACCACCTGTTCCAGATCGTCGCGTTGCTGGCCATGGAACCGCCGGCCTATCGCGGTTTCGGCGCCGTACAAAACGAGAAAACCAATGTCTTTCAGGCCATGCGCGCCTTGCAGCCAGACGATCTGGTGCGAGGGCAGTACGCCGGTTATCGCCAGGAGCCGGGCGTGGCCGAGGACTCCGACGTCGAAACCTTCAGCGCCCTGCGGCTGTTCATCGACTCCTGGCGCTGGGCCGGGGTGCCTTGGTACCTGCGCTCCGGCAAGTGCCTGGCAGCCACCGCCGTGGAGGTGCTGGTGGAGCTGAAACCGCCACCGCAAAAACTCTTCGAAGACTCTGCGCCTGTCGATGGGCGGGCTAATTATTTGCGCTTTCGGTTGTCGCCCAGCTCCGCCGTGGCGCTGGCCGCGCGGGTCAAACGGGCCGGTAAGGAGTTTGTTGGCGACCAGCGCGAGCTGTATTTATGTGAAGAACAACCCGGCCAGGAAATGCCCTACGAGCGGCTGCTGGCCGACGCCATGAAGGGCGATGGCGCGCTCTTTACTCATCAGGATGCACTTGAAGCGGCTTGGGCCGTGATCGATCCCGTGCTCACCGACCATCATCCGGTTCTTCCCTATGAGCGCGGCAGCTGGGGGCCGCAAGAAGCGGATGCGCTGATCGCCGCTGACAGTCGCTGGCACAACCCCGCCGCGGAGCCCGCCTGTAAACCCAAATCCGCCTCCAAGCCTGCCCCTAAGGAATAAGCCCGATGCCACTGGCCATTGAAGACTATGCCTTGCTCGGTGATTGCCACACCGCCGCTCTGGTCGGCCGCGATGGCTCCATCGACTGGGCCTGTTTTCCCTGTTTCGATTCGGGCGCCTGTTTTGCCGCGCTGCTCGGTGAGCCCAGGCACGGCCGCTGGCTACTCGCTCCGGTCGGCGCGGTGCAGCGCACCCAGCGGCGCTACCGCAACGGCACGCTGATTCTGGAAAGCGAATTCGAAACCGCCGAGGGCGCGGTGCGCGTTATCGATTGCATGCCGTTATCCGCTGCGCGCCGCGACATCGTGCGTATCGTCGAGGGCCTGCGCGGCGAAGTGGCCATGCACATGGAACTGATCATTCGTTTCGACTACGGCGCCATCGTGCCCTGGGTGCGCAAGCCTGACCATACGGTGCTGGCGACGGCCGGGCCGGATACGCTGGAGCTGCATAGTCCGGTGCAGACCCATGGCGAAAACATGACCACTGTGGCCCGGTTCACGGTCAGCCCGGGCCAGCGCATCCCTTTCGTGCTCAATTACCATGCCTCTTACCAGGAAGGCCCGCCGGCGCTTGACGCCGAGCTGGCGTTGGCGGCGACCGAACAGGAGTGGGGTCAGTGGTCAGCGCGCTGTACCTATCAAGGCCGTTGGCGGGATGAGGTGCTGCGCTCGCTGCTGACGCTCAAAGCGCTTACCTACGCACCCACCGGCGGAATTGTTGCGGCGCCCACCACGTCGCTGCCGGAACAAATGGGTGGGGTGCGCAACTGGGACTATCGGTTTTGCTGGTTGCGTGACGCCACCTTCACCCTGAATGCGCTGCTACTGGCCGGTTACCAGGACGAAGCAGTTGCCTGGCGCGAGTGGCTGCTGCACGCCGTGGCGGGCAACCCTGCAGACATGCAGATTCTCTATGGCATTACTGGAACCCGGCGCCTTGAGGAAACCGAACTGCCTTGGTTGCCCGGCTACTGCGGCGCAACGCCGGTGCGTATTGGTAACGCCGCCGCCAAGCAGTTTCAGCTCGATGTGTATGGCGAAGTCATGGATACCCTGCACCTGGCGCGCTGCGCAGGCTTGGCTGCGGAACCGCACTCTTGGCGAATTCAGCGGGCCTTGCTGACTTTCCTGGAAGCCCATTGGCAAAAGCCCGACGAAGGTATCTGGGAAATCCGCGGGCCAAGGCGCCAATTCACCCACTCCAAGGTGATGGCCTGGGTGGCGTTCGATCGGGCGGTAAAGGCCGTGGAGCGTTTCGGACTAGAGGGCCCGGTCGAGCGTTGGCGCGAGGTGCGCGACGCTATTCATGCTCAGGTGTGCCATGAGGGTTTCGACGTGCCGCGCAACACCTTTGTGCAGTCCTACGGCGCGACGCACCTGGACGCCAGTTTGCTGCTGATTCCGCTGGTGGGTTTTTTGCCGGCGGACGATCCGCGGGTGCGCGGCACGCTTGAGGCCATCGAACGCGAGCTGGTGGTCGACGGATTGGTGCTGCGTTATTCGCCGAGCGCCAAAGTAGACAGCCTTCCGGCAGGCGAAGGGGCGTTTCTGCCGTGTTCGTTCTGGCTGGCGGACACGCTGGCCCTGACCGGTCGCAAGGCCGAAGCGCTGGCGCTGTTCGAGCGGTTGTTGGCGCTGTGTAACGATCTGGGCTTGCTGGCTGAAGAGTACGACCTGAAAGGTCACCATATGCTCGGTAATTTCCCCCAGGCACTCACGCATATCGCCCTGATCAACACCGCCCGTCTGCTGAGTGACGGCGAACCTATGCTGCCTTGCTCCGGTGACGACGGGGACCGGCCTTGCGCGGCGCCTTACAGGGCCTCGACTAAGCCTGGTGACAGATAGTTAAAAACGACGCTGCAGCGCCCATGCAAGCAGCGCTAAAGAGCACCCCGCGGCGCTGCAGAATCGGATGAAGTGGTTGGATTAACGGGCCACCTCGGGGTGTGGCGCGATGGCCCAGGCCGGTTCAAATTGCCCTAGCCAACCGAGCACATGGGCAGCCGGCATCGGTTTGGCAATCCCGTAGCCTTGCGCCAAATGGCAGCCCAGGCTAACCAGCAACTGACCTTGGGCCGCGGTTTCCACGCCTTCGGCAATCACCTGACGGTCAAAGGCGTTAGCCAGGCCGATAATGGCTTTGGTCAGCGCCAGGTCATCTTTATTCTCGATGATGCCGCGCACGAACGACTGGTCGATCTTGATGGTTTGCGTCGGTAGGCGTTTGAGGTAATTAAGCGACGAGTACCCGGTGCCGAAATCGTCCAGGGAAAACGTCACGCCCAGCGCCTGACAAGCTTCAATGCATTGGCTGACCCAGTGAATGTTTTCGATGGCCACCGTTTCGAGAATTTCCAGATCAAGCAACTGCGGAGCCACCTGGGGGTGGCGGGCCAGCAAGGTTTGCAGGCGCTGGACGAAATCGGCCTTTTGCACATGTCGCGTGGCAATGTTCACGCTCACCGCCCAGGTGTGGCCCAACATCTTCCATTGGTGGATTTGCGTCAGGGCTTGATCGATAGCCCATTCGCCAATCTCCACGATCAACTCGGTTTGTTCGATTTGTGGCAGGAACGTCAGCGGCGGCACCAGTCCTAATTGCGGATGCTGCCAGCGCAACAAGGCTTCAAAGCCCAGCACGGCACCACTGCACAAGTTGACCTTAGGTTGGTAATACAGACACAGCTCACCTTCTTGCAAGGCTTGGCGTACCCGCGCGACAGTTTCATGGGTGGCTTTGGTTTTTTTGTCTTGCGTCACATTGAACAGGTGAAAATGATTACGCCCGCTTTGTTTGGCTTGATACATGGCCTGATCGGCATGGCGCAGCAGCGTGTCGGCGTCCTCGTCATCGAAGGCATACAGCGCTACACCGATGCTGGCGGTGGTGTGAATGCCCAGAGCATTAATCGAGTTAAGCGTAGAAATGGCCACCAGGATGCGCTGCATGACTTTTTGCAGCTCGGCCACATCCTGTACATCATTTAAAATCAGCACGAATTCATCGCCGCCCAAGCGGGCGACCGTGTCTTCGCCCCGCATGATGTACTTGAGCCGATTGGCGACTTCCACCAGCAGCAGATCTCCCGTGGCGTGGCCATAGCGATCGTTGATGGTTTTGAAATCATCAAGATCGAGCATGGCCACGGCCAGCGGACGTCGCTGCCAGCGTGCATGGTCAATGACGCGGTTAAGCTGCTCAGAAAGCAACGCGCGATTGGGTAAGCCAGTCAGCACATCGTGCCCTACGCGCCACTGCAAGGTCTTTAACAACTGCCGGCGTTCGGTTACATCGAAGCGAATGGAGATGTATTTCAGCACCTGCTGAGTGTTCTGATCGATCAGCGGCACCATGGTGCTGTCGACCCAGTACAGGCTGCCATCTTTGGCGCGGTTGCAAATTTCACCACGCCACACCCGCCCATTGACCAGGGTTTTCCACATATCAGTGAAGAACTCTGCAGCATGTTCCCCTGAACTCAGGATGCGATGATTGGCGCCGAGCAACTCCTGGGGGCTATAACCGGAGATCGTGCAAAAGCGGTCATTCACATGGGTAATAATTCCCGCGGTATCGGTTTCTGAAAAAATAGCCGACGCATTTACTGCAGTACGATAATTATCGTTCATACATCCACTCATTTTTTCGAATACTCGGCTTTTCCAAAAGCTCAACATTGCAAAAGTGCGTAATCAACGCGGCTACTGCCTATTAAAGCGTTCTACTAATGAACGCAAACCCCGCCTGAATTCATAGAATAAGTGCAACGCTTGAAACGATAGGCAGAGAGCCAGCCACCGGTAGAATCCAGGCTCTCACACCAAAGGATTCAAGCGCAGATGACTACGTATTACCGGCAGCTGACCCGG